>Ga0208564_1000033_pt1 | contig 124147 bp, 108 predicted proteins | sample AD_UKC073_MetaG_FD_184439 | JGI IMG/M metagenome (GOLD analysis project Ga0208564, IMG submission 184439) | Active sludge microbial communities of municipal wastewater-treating anaerobic digesters from USA - AD_UKC073_MetaG (SPAdes) (version 2) | ecosystem: Engineered > Bioreactor > Anaerobic... | reverse complement strand
GCTCGCTGCGGTGCTCTTGAACCATGCGCACGGCGCGCTCGCGCATCTCGGGGGAAAACTTCGGTGACTTTCTCATCTTGGCTCCATTCTCAAGTGAAGGAGCCTCCGCGAAACCCGGGGCGGTTCACGCTGCCTGCGCCTGGCTCGCTCACGCCAATGCAACCCACCATGTCGCCGGCAATCGCAGGCGCGAGGAATTGGCGCCGCAATTCATCGCTGCCATAGCGCGCCAGCGCGGGGGTGCACATGTCGGTCTGCACGCCAATGGCCATCGGCACGCCGCCGCAGTGAATGCCGCCGAGCGTCTCGGCCATCATCACGCTGTACGAATAGTCAAGCCCCATGCCGCCGAATTCTTCCGGCTTGGTAAGGCCCAGCAGGCCCAGCTTGCCCAGCCCTTTGAACACCTCGTGTGCGGGAAAGATTTCGGCGGCCTCCCACTCGTCCACAAAGGGGTTGATGTGCTCGTCGATGTAGCGCTTGAGCGTGTCGCGGATCTGTTCGTGTTCGTGGGTGAATTGCATGGTGTCTCCTCAGAACTCTCTAAATTCAACTGCAGGACGCGAAGGACGCAAAGGATTCGCGAAGAACGCAAAAAAGACATGAATGCTTTGCATGAATGCTGGAGTACGGGGCGCGCCCACTCTTGTGAAGCCCCTCGTTGAGTTTTCGCGTCCTTCGCGTCATCTTTGCGTCCTTCGCGTCCGGAATTCGGGCTTCACATCCGCGCCACACCAAACTGCATCGGCCGCACCGCGCGCGCGGCGCCTTCCGCCATCGTGTCCAGACAAAAGGCCAGCACCGCCCGCGTGTCGCGCGGGTCGATCACACCGTCGTCGAGCAGCAGGCCGCTGGTGTAGAACGCATCGGCTTGCGCCTCGAACATGGCGACGATCTGGTCGAACTGCTTTTGCGATTGCTCGGGGTCGGCCGCGATGCCTTTGCGCGCCAGCGCCGCCTCGGTGACGATCTGCATCGTGCGCGCGGCCTGCTCGCCGCCCATCACGGCCGTCTTCGCGCCGGGCCAGCTGAACAGAAAGCGCGGCGCAAAGCCGCGCCCGCACATGCCGTAGTTGCCCGCGCCAAAGCTGGCCCCGCACTGGATGGTGATCTGCGGCACCGTGGCGTTGGTCACGGCCTGAATCATCTTGCTGCCGTGCTTGATCATGCCGCCCTGTTCAGCGTCCTTGCCCACCATGTAGCCGGTGGTGTTCTGCAGGTAGATGATGGGGTGGCCCAGCTGGCACATCCACTGGATGAAGTGCGTGGCCTTGTTGGCGCCGGGCACGTCGATGGGGCCGTTGTTGCTGATCAGCCCCACCGCGTGGCCGCCGATGCGGGCCTGCGCGCACACGGTGGCGCCGCCGTAAGCGGCCTTGAATTCGAGCAGTTCAGAGCTATCGACCAGACGCGCCATCACCTCGCGCATGTCCACCGGCTCGCGGTGGTGGGCGGGCATCAGGGCGAGCAGGTCGTCGGTATCGTACGACGCCCGATTCACTCCCAAATTGATAGCTTCCTGCGCTTTATTGGCAAGCGCAAGCGAGCCATTTAACTCAAAAACCTGGCCGATCACCTGCCGCGCGATGCCCAGCGCCTGCCGGTCATCGTCCGCCAGATATTCACCCAGCCCCGACACGCTGGTGTGCATCTCGGCGCCGCCCAGTTCTTCTTCCGTCGCCACCTCGCCCGTCGCGGCCAGCAGCAGCGGCGGCCCGGCCAGGAAGGCGCGCGAGCGGCCACGCACCATGATCACGACGTCCGACAGGCCAGGCATGTACGCCCCGCCCGCCGTGCCCGAGCCGTGCTGCACCGTGATCACCGGCAACCCCGCCGCCGACAAGCGCGCCAGGTTGCGGAACAAGCTGCCGCCGTGCACAAAGCCTTCCACGCGGTAGCGCATCAGGTTGGCGCCCGCGCTTTCGACCAGGTGGATAAAGGGCAGCTTGTTCTGCAGCGCGATCTCCTGCACGCGCAGCATCTTGTCCAGCCCCATGGCCTGGATGGCGCCGGCCTCAATGCCCGAATCGCTGGCCACCACCATGCAGCGCACGCCGCTGACAAAGCCGATGCCCGCGATCACGCCGCCGCCCGGCACCGACTTGGCCGGGTCCTTCGTGTCCTGCATGAAGCCCGCCAGCGAACACAGCGGCAGCCAGGGCGCGCCCGCATCCAGCAGCAGCGCCACGCGCTCGCGCGGCAGCAGCTGGCCGCGCTTGTCGAACTGCGGCTTGGCCCTTGCCGACGCGTCGGCGGCGCGCTGCTCCAGCGCGCGCCAGGCGTCGATGCGCGCCAGCATGGCTTCGCGCCGGGCGCGCGCGGCGTCGGACTCCGCGTTGAAGCTGGATTCAAACCGGGTCATGCGTACACCCCACTCGCCGTGAATAAGCCCGCCTACGCCGGAACGACGAAGGTAGCGGCGTCATGGCTGAAACACCTTCGGCGTCTGGTACAGCGGAAAGCCATCAAATGGCCGCACCGCCGCGCGCTGACGCACATCGGACGGCGCCGCCGCATGGCCCCAGCCCATGCGCACCTGCGGGCGCGCGCCGTCCACGCGCAGCACCGTCCCGCTGACGAAGCTGGCCGCCGGGCTGAGCAGATAGACGATGGCGGCCGACACCTCGGCCTCGTTGCCAAAGCGGCCGGCCGGCACGGTGTGCGCCATGTCGCGCAGCATGGGGCCGGCCTCGGGCGGGTAATGGTCCATGCCGCTGGAGGCGATGTAACCCGGCGCCACCGCGTTCACGCGCACGCCGTGGCGCGCCCACTCCAGCGCAGTGGTCTCGGTCAGACTGACCATACCCGCGCGCGCCGCACCGCTGTGCGCCATGCCCGGCATGCTGCCCCAGATGTCGGCCACCATGTTGACGATGGCGCCGCCGCGCGCCGCCATGCACTGCGTGAAGCACTCGCGCGCCATCAAGAAGCCGCCCGTCAAGTTGGTGTCGATCACCGCCTGCCAGCCCTTGGCACTGATCTTCTCGGCCGGGGTGATGTACTGGCCGCCCGCGTTGTTGACCAGCGCGTCGATGGCGCCGTGCTGCGCCACGATGTCAGCCACTGTTTGCCGCACCGCGTCTTCCTGCCGGATGTCGCACACCGCGTGGCTGGCCTGGCCGCCGTCGGCGGTGATTTCATCCTGCACCGCGCGCAGCTTGTCGGCATTGCGCCCGATCAGCACCACGCGCGCACCCAGCGCCGCCAGCTCGTGTGCCGTGCAGCGCCCAATGCCCGAGCCGCCGCCCGTCACTACCACCACCTGCCCGGCGAATAGGTTGGGCGCGAAGACGGATCGATAGGTCATCACGATTGACGCGAACAGGAAATTGCGCTGTCGTCGCCAAGTGACGAGCGGGTGACATCAGGCCAAATGGCGTCGGTCCTCAACATGCTTCCCCTGTGAACAGCGCCAATGCCTGCGCCGTCAGGTCGTCCAGCGACAGCGCGCCCCGGTCTGAAAACCACTGAACCGACCAGTTGAGCGCGCCAAAGATGAACAGGCGCGCCACCTCCGGCCGCGCCTTCAGCCGCCCGGCGCGGTGCAGCGCGCGCAACACCGGCATCCAGGCACCTTCATAAGCATCCTTCAGCGCGCTCACTTCCTGCTGCTGCGCGGCATCGAGCGAGCGCCACTCAAACAGCATCACCGGAATGAAGTCACTGCCCGCGCCCAGCAGCACCTCGAAGTGGTTTCGCACCAGCGTGCGCAACCGTTCCTGCGCTGGCGCCCGCGCGCCCAGCGCCTTCAATGCCGCCGCCTGGCTGGCCGCGGCCCGCGCCATGCCCTCTTGCATCACCGCATGCAGCAGCGCCTGCTTGCTCTGAAAAAAGTAGAACGGCGACCCACTCTGCATGCCCGCCGCCGCCGCAATGTGGCGCGTGCTGGTGCCGTCAAACCCCTTGCTGCGAAACAGCCGTGCCGCTTCAGCGATCAGCGCCTGGCGACGGTTGCCCTCGTCGCGCTCACCCTCAGTCTTGCGCGGACGGCCGCGGCGTGCGGGCGGCGGGCTGGCGGGAAGGGCTGCGGCGACGGGCATGGGAACGCAGCATAGCAAGGCTTTTGAATTTTGCAAAGCAGATGCTTTGCAAAATTATTCGCGGGCGTCGACCAGCGTCTTTACTCGTTTTGGGTCGAAAAAATCCTGCCCTGGCAGTGCAGCTTTCGTAAGGTTTACGACCTGCAGCTATCGCTTTGGTTCGGTTGCGCGTTTACCAGTCAACACTGGATTTCGCTCCCCATGTGGATGCGCTTTCCGGTCGACTGCTTTTACCTCAATGCCGCAGCATCAACGCGTCCACCGCCAGCACGCCCTGCCCTTCGGGAAGCACCATCATCGGGTTGACCTCGGCCTCCGTCACGCCCAGATGCGGCCGCACAGCCAGTTGAGACATGGCCGAGATCGCCCGCGCCAAGCTTTCCAGATCACCACGGGGACGGCCGCGCAGTCCTGTCACAGTTTGCAGCATGCGCACTTCACCGATCATGTCGCGCGCTGTGTCAAGATCGACCGGCGCCAGGCGGATGCTGCGGTCCTTGGCTACTTCGGCCCACACGCCGCCTGCCGCCAGCATCACGATGGGGCCGGCATCGGGATCTGTCCTGTACCCGATCAAAACCTCGGCCAAGCCCTTGCACATGGGTTGAATCAAGACTTCATCGCAGGTGGAGTTCGGAGCGTGTTCGGCGAGCCGGGACTGCAGAGTTTCAAACGCCTGATCGAGTTCCTCGTCCGACCCGATGCCCAGGATAACGCCGCCGACCTCCGTCTTGTGCGGGATATCAGGCGAGCAGACTTTGGCGACGACGGGATAGGGAAAGGGAAGTGGCGGAGCCTTGCCCTTCAGCGGGGTCACCACGCACGGCGTGTGAGGCACGCCCAACTCATCGAGCACGGCATAGGCTTGCGCTTCGCTCAGGGTGGCAAGCGCACCGCCGCGCACCATGCGGCTGGCTTTCGCACGACGCGGGCGCCGGTTCAGAACAGCCGTGATCACATCGGCGCACCCTTCGGGCGTGCGAAAGCACGGCAGTCCGGCGGTCGTCAATTGGGCCAGTGCCTGCGGCGCGTCGGGCACCAGCATGGCGAGCAGCGGCTTCGAGTGGTGGGCGCTGTCGACAATGGGTTTGACGGCGAGGTCCGGTTGAAACCGGGCCGACGAGCCCACCACGGCCGCCACCATGTCGAATTCGTCGGCATCGAGCAGGATGTCGAGCGCTTTCTTCATCACGTCGTAACGTGTGCCAGCCAGCGTCAGATCAAGCACATGCCCCGCTTGGCCCGGAACGCCGGCCTCCTGAAGCTTGCGGACCGTGTCTGGCAAGGCAGGCTGCACTGTCACTCCCCGCACGCCCAGTTGGTCTACCAACATGGCCGCGCCGCCGCCCGTGGTGGCGACCACGCCGACACGTTTCGCGCGCGAGTTGGGCCGCGTGCCCAAGGGCATCTTTTGTGCAAGCGGGAAAGCCTCCAGCAGCGACTCGATCATCTCCACCCGGGCGACACCCAGATCCTTGAGGAACGCGTCGGCGATATCGTCTTCGCCAGCGAGCGCGCCGGTGTGCGTGGTGGCCATTTCGGCGGCGGCGCACGAACGGCCCAGCTTGTAGGCGATGACGGGTTTTCCCTTTTCTGCAGCCGCGCGCGCGAACCGCTGCAAGGCGTCGCCATGGCGCAAGCTTTCGAGGAACAGCAGATAGCCCTCGATTTGTGGATCGTCCAGCGTCGCCTCGCAAATCTCGCCGATGCTCAAATCCACCTCGCTGCCCACCGATACCAAGCCGCGAAAGCCAATGCCCCGGGCCTTGCCGCGTGAAACCAGGGCGCCGATCATGCTGCCACTGTGCGATGCCACAAACACCTTGCCGACCGGAAGGTCGGGTTCTGCGAATGCAGCATTGGCAGTGAGCACCAGGCCGGTCGCCGGGTTCACAACGCCCAGGCTGCTCGGCCCCAGGATGCGGACCTCGGTTTCGCGCGCCAGTTGACGCAAGGCCGCTTCGCGGGCAACGCCTTCCGGTCCGGATTCCGAGAAGCCGCTGGCCAGGATCGTCACCACCTTGACGCCGCGACGCGCGCACTCGGCCACCGCCGCAGGCACCGATTCGGTGGGCGTGAGCACGTACACATGGTCAGGTGTCTGCGGCAGACTGGCCATGTCGGGCCATGCCTTGAGACCCTGCACCTGGTCGCGCTTGGGATTGATGGGATAGATGGCGCCGGCAAAACCGGAGCGCTTCAAGAACTGGACCGGACGCCCGCCCATCTTGGATGTATCGTCCGATGCGCCATAGATGGCGACGCTGCCAGGGTAGATGAGGGCCTGTGCCAGTTCGGCACCGGTCACGTGAGCAACGTTCTGTTTCATGATCAGTCGAGCTTGACGCGCTTGAACTGAACGGCCCAAGCGGCGACCTCTTCCCGGATTTCCGCCTTGAAGGCCTCCGGCGTGTTGCCGATCACCAAGCCGCCTTGGGATTCGATCTTCTCCTTGACGTCGGGTGAGTTGATCGCGGCCACGGCCGCCTCGTGCAGCTTCTTCACAATCGGCGCCGGGGTGCCCGCGGGCGCAAACAGCCCGTTCCATGAATCCGAATGCATGCCGGGATAGCCCGCTTCGATGAAAGTGGGCACCTTGGACAAGCCCGCCAACCGCTTGGGGCCGGCGATGGCCAAGGGCTTGATCTTTCCACTTTGCAGATGAGGCATGGCGCTCGTCGCCGTCATGAACGCCATGTCGATCGTGCCACCCATCAGATCGCCCATCACGTTCGCCGCGCCCTTGTAGGGTACATGCGTGAGTTTGACGCCCGTCAGGTTCTGCAGCAGTTCCGTGGCCATGTGTTGGGATCCCCCCTGTCCCGTCGATCCGTAGGTGAGCTTGCCGGGCGATTTCCTGGCCATATCGAGCAGTTCCGCCACCGAATTGACGTTGAGCGATGACCGCACGGCCAGAACGCCGGGCGCCGACGAGAGCTTGGAGATCGGCTCGAAACTCTTCTCGACGTTGAATTTCTGGTTCTTGTAGACGTACGAGTTCATCGTGATCGGGGCGGCCGCGATCAGCAGTGTGTAGCCATCGGGCGCCGCCGCGGCGACGGCCTCCGATGCGATGTTGGAGCCCGCGCCCGCGCGGTTGTCGACGATGAAAGGCTGGCCGAGGCGCTCCTGCATCTTGACCGCCACGAGCCGGGCCACGGCGTCGGTGGGGCCGCCCGCCGAATAGCCCACGATGATGCGCACCGGCTTTTCGGGGTAAGTCGTCTGGGCGATGGCAGGCAGTGCAAAGCCCAGCCACAGCGAAGCAGCCAGCGCAGTGCGAATGAAACGATGAGTCATGTGCTTGTCTCCAACAGAAGTGATGTGAGGCCGCGCGGGCTCACGGTTTGGCCGCTCTCTGCGAGAACGTCCGCTCGAAAATCCCTTCGGCGATCCGGTTCTTGAGCATCTCGATGGAGCCGCCGGCGATCATCCAGCCGCGGGTGCGCCGCACGCAGTACTCGACCAGCGATTCCTGGCTGAAACCCATGCCGCCCATCACCTGCATGGCGTCGTTGGCGACTTCCCAGCCCGCCAGATTGCACGCCAGCTTGGCCATGGCGGTACTCTGGGCAGACGGCAGCCCCTTCTCCCCTTCGAGCGCGGCCCTGTAGAGCAGCAGTTGCGCCTGCTCCAGCTTCATCGCCATGTCCACGAACTTCCATTGCAAGCCCTGGAACTCGCACAACTCGCGCCCGAATTGCCGACGGTTCAGCGCATAGTCCCGCGCGACGTTGAACGCATGACGGCCGAGCGCAAGCGACCGCGAGGCGTTGCCCAGACGCTCGACGTTGAAGCCGGCGATCTGCCGCTTGAAGCCCCCCGGGCCCAGCAAGAGATTGGCCTTCGGCACGCGGCAGTTTTCAAAATACAGTTGCGACCACTGCTCACCATTCATGAAGCCGGACGGCTGACCGATCTCGAAACCCGGTGTGCCTCGCTCGACCAGCAGCGACCCGATGCCCCCGACCCCGGGGCCGAACCGCACGTACACCAGAAAGAGTTCGGCTTCCGGGCTATGGGTAGAAAACACCTTGCTGCCGTTGACGACGTAGTGATCGCCGTCCAGCACCGCGGACGTCTTCAGATCGGTGGCCGCTGAGCCGGCATCGGGTTCGGTCATCCCGAGCGAGATCAGTTTGCGCCCGCCCAGCAGGTCGGGAAGAAATCGCGTCTTCTGCTCGGGGCTGGCGTACTCGACGAACGTGCGGATGGGGCCGAAGTTGCCCGCCTGCACGATGTCCGCGCTCTTCGGGCACACCAGGGCGATCTGCTGGATGGCCAGCACCGCGTGCATCAGCGTGCCACCCTGGCCCCCGTCTTCCTCGGGAAACGCAATGCCGAGCAACCCTTGCTCGGCCAGCAGGTGGGCCGTTTCCCATGGGTATTGGGAGGCGTGCGCGCGAGCCAGCGCCCCCTCGGCGAGCCGCTCACGCGCAAAGCGGCCGACCGAATCGGCGAACGCCTGGTGTTCTTCATCCAATTCGAAATTCATGTTGATTCCTGCACCGTAAAAGCAGGGCTTGACTGTGCACGCACAACCCTCGATCAGGGTCTTCGCTTATCGCTCTAAGGTATGACTATTCCTCATGTCAGAAGACGGATTGGGAACGCCCGAATCCGCGACGCCGCGGCAATATCAGCGGCATCCCATTCCTCGGTTTGAGGCCCCGCAAAACCATGACAGTTGCATTGACCCTCGCCGCCTACGGTGCCGGCATCGAACAATCCCCGCTGCCGCCAGACGTCGTCCACCACGCCAAGCGTGCCGTGGTGGACTGGTTCGCGGCGCTGATTCCGGGCTCGGTGGCCGCGCCTGCTCGCATCCTCGAATGCGCCCTGTCCGACGACCTGGGCCGGGGCGACGCCCAGCTGGCATCCGGTCGCCACGCCACGCCGCGAACGGCCGCGCTGATCAACGCAACGGCGGCCCATACCGTCGAAGTGGACGACATCTATCGCCACGCGATCTACCACCCTGGCGCACCGACCATCGCCGCGGCGTTGGCGCTGGGGCAAGCAAAGAACGTCTCAGGACTGCATTTCCTGAAAGCGGTGGTCGCCGGCTACGAAATATCAACTCGCATCGGCGCGACACTCGGCCGGGCGCACTACGAGTTCTGGCACAACACGGGCACGGTGGGCACATTCGGTGCCGCCGCTGCTGCAGCGACGGTACTGGGCTTGAGCGCGGCGCCGTATGCGCACGCCTTGTGCACCAGCGCCACCATGGCCGCCGGGCTTCAGCAGGCGTTTCGCATGGATTCGATGTCCAAGCCCCTGCACGCGGGTCACGCGGCCGAGGCAGGCCTGTTGGCTGCCCTGGCCGCCGAAGCTGGGTTTACCGGGTCGCTGGACGTGCTGGATGGCGATGCCGGCATGGGCCGTGCGATGAGCAACGGCCCCGACTGGGGACCGGCCGTGAGCGATCTGGGCCATGCGTTCAACATCACCGATATGACCTTCAAGAACCATGCCTGCTGCGGCCATACGTTCGCCGCCATCGACGGCGCGCTGGCACTCAAGGCGCTGCATCGCTTCTCGGTGGGCGAGATCAATCGCATCCGCGTGAGCACCTACGCGCCGGCGCTTGCCGTCGCCGGCAACCCCCACCCGACCACGGCGGCCGAGGCGCGCTTCAGTCTGCCCTACGTGGTGGCTAGCGCCTTGCTGTACGGAAGCGTTCGCCTGGCAGCCTTCTCGGACGAACGGCTAAGTGACGCGGCAATCCGCCAGCTGATGACGAAGATCGAGGTTTCGGTCGATGAGGAAATCGATGCCGCCTTTCCGGGCCGGCGCGCCGCTCGTGTCCAGATCTGGCTGAACAACGGAGAGGCCATGGCGTTTTTCCAGCCCACCCGAAAAGGCGATCCTGATGCGCCCTTGACGGACCGGGACCTCGACGACAAGTTTCTGGAACTGGCCGAGCCGGTGCTGGGCGACGCGGCCGCCAGCCGGTTGCTGGCGCGCCTGTGGGCGCTCGAGTCGTTCGACGGGCTCCACGGCCTCACGGACGGCAGCCAATAGCCAGGCGGCGACGGTCAAGCGCCGGCTTCGCCCAGCAGCCAGTCCTTGAACAGCCCCACCTTGCGACTTTCGCGCGCACGCCTGGGCCAGACCAGGTAATAGGCGCGCGTGCCGCGCAACGGCAGGTGGAACGGGCGTATAAGCAGCCCCTTCTCGAAATCCTGCGCCAGCAGGCGGTTCTGCCCGATGGCGATGCCCAGGCCATCGACCGCCGCCTGCCAGGTCAGCACTGACGTGCCAAAGCTCATCTGCACAGCGCCCTCGGCAGCGCTCGTGAGGTCGTTGGCGGCCAGCCAGTCGTGCCAGTCGCTCTTGCGCAGGCTGGACACCAGCAGTTGGTGGCGCAGCAAGGAGGCAGGAAACTTCGCGTTGGGTGCGTAGCGGGCCAGGTAGGCGGGCGAACAGACCGGTTCAATCTCATCCTGGAACAGCAAGGCCAACTGAACGCCCGGCCAATGGCCATCGCCAAACTGGATGGCGACATCGGCCTTGTCGCGGTCGAAGTCGACGTCCGGAACCGCGGTCGTGATCTTTACTTCAATGCCCGGATGCCGTTTTCGGAAGTCGCCCAGCCTGGGAATCAGCCACTTGGCGGCGAAGGTGGTGTAGGTTTGCACGCGCAGTGTCTTGTCGCTGGCGGCCTTGACGATGTTCTGGGTCGCACTCGCGATCAAGTCGAACGCCGGCAGCACCTGATCCGCGTACGCGCGCCCCGCCCGCGTCAGCACCACGCCATGGCGCTCACGCCGGAACAGTGCGACGCCCAGATAGGTTTCCAGATTCGCGATCTGCCGGCTCACGGCCGACTGGGTCACATGGAGTTCGGCCGCCGCCGCGGTGAGGTTTTGAGTGCGCGCGACCACCTCGAACACCCGAAGCGGATTAAGGGGAGGGATGCGGCGAATCATGGCGTCTCATGAAAGCTTTGAGAGCACAAGCATCCGATGATAGAAGCATCCGGATTCAAGAGAATGGCCCGCCGTGCTTCAGAAGATTCCGGCGAACGCCCAAATTGCTTCAATTTTTATAGCCTCTCACGCTTTTACACGTGCGCTATCGGCCGATCTTCTCTAAATCACCCCAGCGCCTTGCCCATCACCTGCCCCATCCGCACGGCGCCGCCGGGCGCCCAGTCGGGGTTGAATTTGAGCGTGCCCTTGGGCCACAGCAGCACGACGGTGGAGCCGAGCAAAAAGCGGCCCATCTCGTCGCCCTTGGCCAATTCGACGCTCTGGTTTTGATAGTCCCAGCGCCTGATCTCGCCCGGGCGCGGCGGGTTGATCACGCCGTGCCACACGGTCGCCATGCTGCCAACGATGGTCGCGCCCACCAGCACCAGCACAAAGGGGCCGCGAGCGGTGTCAAACACGCACACCACGCGCTCGTTGCGCGCGAATAGGCCCGGCACGCCGCGCGCGGTGACGGGGTTGACGCTGAACAGGTCGCCGGGCACATAGACCATGCGATGCAGGCGGCCGGCGCAGGGCATGTGGATGCGGTGGTAGTCCTTCGGGCTCAGGTACAGCGTGGCGAACTGGCCGTGCTCGAATTCGGCCGCCAGTGCCGCGTCGCCCGCCAGCAGCGCGCGCGTGCTGTACGCGTGTCCCTTGGCCTGGAAGATCTGGTCGCGCTCGATGGGGCCGAACTGGCTGATGGCGCCGTCCACCGGGCACACGTAGTCGGCATCGGCCAGCGGGCGGGCGCCTTCGCGCAGCGCGCGGGTGAAGAAGTCGTTGAAGCTGGCGTAGCTGGTGATGTCGGGGTTGGCCGCCTCGGCCATGTCGACGCCGTAATGCGCGACAAAGCGGCGGATGACGGCGTGGGTGGCATCGCCCAGCTTCGCGCTGGCCAAGCGGCCGGCCAGCTGGGTCAGAAGCGTTTTGGGCAGCAGGTACTGCGGCAGGACGGCAAGGCGGTCGGACATGGGGCGATTCTAGAGAGGCGTCCGACACACGTTCCGACCGCTCCCACCGCACGCGCACATCGTCCTGGCCGCCGACTGGCACGGAACGCCAGTGTGGCGCAACGCCCGCTGCCTTCACATCGCTGCGGTCATCGTTCTCGCGAGCTTGATGGCAGTGTGATCGTGGTGCGTCAACCGATCAGAGGTCGGAGCTGCGTCAATCCTCATGGTTGAACGCGCGGCGTTGCCGCCTGACCGCCCCATCAATATCAGCACTTCATGCACCACTTCGCGAGCCCATGGCTGCGCCCAGCGCAACATTTGATCGGGCGCAAAAAACGTTGGCCATTGCCCGTTTATTAATGTCATAGTTTTAGTTTTTGTGCCTCAGGCGTCATGCGACGCGCTTTAGCATTTTGAGAGGGAGATTTGTTCATGCCGCAAACGTTCCACACCTGCCCCGCCGCGCGCCGCTGGCGCGCCCCGCTCAAGACCGCGCTGACGCTGACGCTGGCCGCTGGCGCCCTGGGCGCACACGCGGGCTCATGCACGCAGACCACGTCGGGCGCCGGCACTTGCGCCGTGCCGGCCGGCGTCACCGCCATCAGCGTGGTGGCGGTGGGCGGCGGCGGCGGGGGTGGCGCCCAGCCCACGCCACAAAAACCCGGCGGCGCGGGTGCAAAAGTGACGGTGACCAACTACGCCCTGTCGGGGCCCGCCACGCTGAGCTTTTTTGTCGGCGGCGGTGGCGGCGGCGCCCGCACCGACAGTTCAGACGGCGGCGGCGGTGGCGGGTCAAGCACCGTCATGCTGCCAGGCGCGCCGTCGCCGTTCATCATTGCCGGCGGCGGCGGGGGCGGCGGCAGCGCCGGGGTGGGCGGCAACGCCGCCGCTGGCAATACCGCCGCGGGCGGTGCGGGTACCGGGGAAACCAGCTGGCCCGGCGGCGGCGGGGGCAGCAATGGCATCGGCGGAACGGCCCCAGACAGTAGTATCCAACCCGGCGGCAGCGGTGCCGGCGGCGACGGCGGCAACGGCAGCGAGGGCGGCTCAGGCATTCCGCCCGGGGGCGCAGGCGGCGGCGGTGCGGGCAGCGGCAGCGCGGGCGGCGATGTGGGCGGCGGCGGCGGTGGCGGCGGTTACGGCGGCGGCGCGGGCGGCCTGGATGGCGGCGGCGGCGGCGGCGGTTCGCTGGGGCCGGCGGGCAGCACATTCGCGCCCGCAGCCAATGGCGGCGCGCCTGGGCAAGCGGGCGGCGCCGGCTCCATCACCATCACCTGGCAAGACCCGGCGCCGCCCGCACCACCCACGGTCACGGCGGTGCCCACACTGGGCGAATGGAGCGTGCTGCTGCTCGGCCTTGCCGCGGCCGCCACGGGTGCCGGCCAGTTGGGTCGGCGCCGCGCCTGATCGCCGCCGTGGGCTTAGTCCAGCGTGATGTTCTTGCGCTCGATCAGCTTGCCGTACATCTGGCCCTTGCCGCGCGCTTGCCGCGCGATCTCGTCGGGCGACCAGTTGATGTATTCAAAGGCGAAGGTGTCCATGCGCGCCTTGATGTCGGCGTCTTGCATGACCTTGGCCACGTCCTGCGCAATTTTGCTGCGCAAGGCGGGGGCGATGCCGTGCGGCGCGGCCAGCACGACGAAGGAGCTTTGCGCGAAGTCCTTGGGGCCGCCGGCCTCGGCCACGGTGGGCAAGTCGGGCATTTGCGGGATGCGCTTGGGGCTTGCCACGCCCAGGTAGCGCACCTTGCCCGCCTTGTACACGCCCTGGCTGGACGGGATGGTGCCCAGCGCCCAGGCGATTTCGTTGCCGGCCAGCGCGGTGAACATCTGGCCCGAATCCTTGAACGGGATGTGCTGCATCTCGATGCCGCTGCCCAGCTCCAGCTGCTCGCCGCCCAGGTGGCCCGGGCTGCCGATGCCCCACGAGCCATAGTTGACCTTGCCCGGCTGCGCCTTGGCGGCGCTGACCAGGTCGCCCACGTTCTTCCACGGCGAGTTGACCGGCACGGTGACGATGAACGGCGTGTTGTAGAGCGAGGCCACCGGGTCGTACACCTGCAGCGTCTGGAAGTTGCGCGACTTGTAGAGCAGCGGCAGCGCGACCAGCTGCTCGCTGTCGAGCTGCACCAGCGTGTAGCCGTCGGCCGGCTGGCGGCGCGTGGCCTCGAACACCACAAAGCCGCCGGCGCCCGGGCGGTTTTGCACCAGCACCGGCTGCTTCCACAGCGTGCTGAGCTTGTCGGTGATGGCGCGCAGCAACGCATCGGGTCCGCTGCCGGGCGGGAAGGGGGTGAAGATGTTGACGGGCTTGGTCGGGAAGTCGCTTTGCGCCAGCGCGGGCGCAGCGGCGCACGCGGCGGTGGCGGCCAGCAGGGCCAGGGCGGCGCGGCGCGATATGGTGAAGCGGGTCATGCGGGGGCTCCCAGAAAGGCAAGAAGTCGATGGTGCAGCACGGCCGCGCGCGGCCATGGCATGACCACCGACTTGAATCAAAATGGCACGTGGCGCTTGCCAATCAAGCGCGAGCAGCTATCAAACAACGAGCGCGTCGGTCTGCCGCGGCTGCGCCAGCGATTTCTCGGCGCGCCAGCCATACAGCCATTCCAGCGCGTCGTAAAAGCGTTCGGGCGTGCGGCCTTCCCACAGCTGGTTGCGCACCAGGCGCTCCACGCCCTGGGCGTGGTACAGGCGCCCCATTTCGCGCGCCGACAGCACGACGCGCGCGGTGCGCGGGATGCGGCTTTCTTCGTACAGCTGGAAGGCGCTTTCGACGTCCATGTCGCACGCCTTCAACGCCTCGCCCAGCGTCACGGCGTCTTCAATCGCCATGCACGCGCCTTGCGCCAGGTACTGCAGCATGCCGTGCGCGGCGTCGCCCAGCAGGGTGACGCGGCCCACCGTCCAGCGCGGGATGGGGTTGCGGTCGGCGGTGGCCCAGCGCCGCCAGCTCTTGGGGCATTCCAGCAACTGGCGCGGGCGCGGGTGGATGCCCTGGAAGTAGCTCAGCACTTCTTCCTTGCTGCCGTCGGTCACGCTCCATTCTTCTTCGTGCCGGCTGTGGAAGGTGACGACCAGGTTGTATTCGGTCGCGCCGCGCAGCGGGTAGTGCACCAGGTGGCAGTTGGGGCCGGCCCAGACCACGGGCGCGTTGACGCGCAGATCGGCCGGCATGTCGGCCACCGGCACCACGGCGCGGTAGACCACGTGGCCCGACACGCGCGGCGCATCGCCAAAAAAGGTTTCGCGCGCCACCGAGCGCACGCCATCGGCGGCGACCATGGCGTCTGCCGTGTAGGTTTGGCCGTTCTGGTCGGTGGCGGTGACGCCGTGCGCGTCCTGCTCGATCTTCACGACCTTGGTCGAGGTCTGGAAGGTGATGAGGTTCGACTGCTGCACGCCTTCGAGGATGGAGGTGTGGATGTCGGCGCGGTGGATCACCGCATACGGCCCGCCAAAGCGCTGGCGGAACGCCTCGCCGACCGCAAAGCGCCCGACCACCGACGCGTCGACCGCGTCCATCATGATGAGCTCGTCGGTGAACACGGCGCGCTTGCGGGCGTTCTCGCCCACGCCCAGCGCATCGAGCGCGGCAAAGGCGTTGGGGCCAAGCTGGATGCCGGCGCCGATCTCGCCGATCTGGTCGGCCTGCTCCAGCAGCGTGACGCGCACGCCTTGCTTGGCCAGGGCCAGCGCCGCGGCCAGGCCGCCGATGCCGCCGCCGACCACCAGCATGTGCTGCGGTTTGCTCATGATGTCTCCTGAAATTGCTCTTGTTTAGATAGCTACTTGCGCATACTAGGCAAGCGTCAGAGGCGAATTTGAGCCACAACAACGAATACCGGACGCGAAGGACGCGAAAACCCGCGAAGGTCGCGAAATGAATTCATCTTGAATGTCTTTTTCGCGTCCTTCGCGGAACCTTGGCGTCCTTCGCGTCCGGGTGCTTGGCTGTTCGACGGCCTTACTCCGGCTGCCCCAGCGTCAGCGCGATCTCGCCCACGCCGTCGATCTTGCCGGTGATCTTGTCGCCGGGCTGCACCGCGCCCACACCTTCGGGCGTGCCGGTGTAGATCAGGTCGCCCGGCTGCAGGTGGTAGTACTCTGACAGGTTGGAGACGATCTCGGGCACGCTCCAGATCAGGTCTTTCAGGTCGGCGTTCTGCTTGACCGTGCCATTGACGCTGAGCTGGATGTTGCCGGCCTTGACATGGCCGATTTCGCTGGCCGGCACCAGCGGGCTAATGACGGCGCTGTTCTCGAAGTCCTTGCCGAAGTCCCACGGCCGGCCCATTTCGCGCGACTTGATCTGCAGGTCGCGCCGCGTCATGTCCAGCCCGCAGGCGTAGCCCCACACGCAATCCAGCGCCTGCTCCACCGGCACGCGGAAGGCCGGCTTGCCCAGGGCGATGACCAGTTCCATCTCGTAGTGGTAGTTCTGCGTGCCCAGCGGGAACGGAATGGTGGCGCCGGTCAGCACCAGGTCGATGGGCGTCTTGTTGAAGTAGAACGGCGGCTCGCGGTCGGGGTCAAAACCCATTTCGCGCGCGTGCGCGGCGTAGTTGCGGCCGACGCAGAAGATGCGCGTGACGGCGTATTGCTGCTGGCTGCCGCGCACGGGCACGGCGGCTTGCGGGGCGGGCGGAAAAACGTACTGGGTCATCTCTTTGCTCTTTTCTTGATAGCTGCTTGCGCTTTGTTGGCGAGCGTTGGCGGTTAAAAGTCTTCGTAAAACCCGAGCGCGCGCTGCATCGGCGCGTCGTCCACGTGGAACAGGTAGGCGTCCCGGCCCGTGGCGCGGTGCGTGACGCCAGCGTGCGTCGGAATCGCCAGCGTATCGCCTTCTTGCCATTTCAGCGATACGCCGTCGATGACGGATTCGCCCTGGCCCTCGATCACGTGGATCACGCTGCTGGCCGAGCGCTTGCGCGGCGAGAAGTCCTGCCCCGCGCGCAGCTGCTGCGCCGAAAAGCCCAGCGTCGGCAGGCAGGGCTGGCCGGTTTCGGGGTTGACGTACGCCAGTTGCACCGCTTCGGTCTTGGGCGTGACGCTGGCGAGGGCGCCCAGCGCTTCGCGCACTTCCTTCCAGGGGTAGCGGATTTGCGGATACGGGGGGCGCTGCGCCTGCGCCAGCGAGGCATAGGGCAGCAGGCCGGCGCGGCGGTATTTGTTTTGCGAGGCGTCCAGCGCGTCCTTCAACTGCTGCGAAGGCCCTTCGATGGCGTAGCTGGCTTCCATGGCGTAGATCATGGGCAGGTCCAGCGCGTCCAGCCACACCACGGGGCCGCTGCCTTCGTGGCCGTGTTCGTGCCAGTTGAGCGCGGGCGTCAGGATCAGGTCGCCCTTTTCCATCGGGCATTTCTCGCTGTTCACCGTGGTGTAGCCGCCGTTGCCTTCGATCACGAAGCGCACCGCCGTGGGCGTGTGGCGGTGGTTGGGCGCCACCTCGCCCGGCAGGATGAGTTGCAGGCCGACGTAGATGGTGGGCGTGGCGACCAGCTTGTCCAGCCCGTGGCCGGGGTTGCACAGCACCAGCACGCGGCGCTCGGCTTTTTCGATGGGCGTCAGCTCGCCCGCGCGCAGCAAGTGCGGGCGGATGTCCTGGTAGCGCCAGACGAAGGGCTGCGTGCTGCGCGCCGGCTGGTGGCGCGGCAGCAGGCCACGCAGCTGCGGCCACAGCGGGGCGACCGAGAGATCGTGGATGGCCTTGACGTAGTCGGGCGGCAGGTCTTCCAGTCGGCCCAGCGATTCGGCGTGGCCGAGCGAATTCACGGCGTCCAGCGGGTTCATGCTTGTCTCCTGTTGACAGGTGGTGGCCGTCGGCAGTGTGCGCTATCGCGCCGAAATCGCCAAGGCCGCCAATTAATATGTATGCTTATTATTTTAAGGGGTGGCGCGGCGCCGGCGCAAGGGGTGGGTGAAAATTTTTGCCGCCGATTCAGGCGGCGTTGCGCCCGTGCACAATGCCGCGCATGGTTGCCGCCCCGCTGCTCGACGCGCGCGATTTGATCAAGTCGTATGGCGGCACGCGCGTGGTCGATGGCGTGTCGCTGGCCATCGCGCCGGGCGAATGCCTGGGCGTGATCGGCCCCAACGGCGCGGGCAAGACCACCACCATCCGCATGTGCCTGGGGCTGACGGCGCCGGATGCGGGGCAGATCAGCTACTTCGCGCAGGCCGATGGCACGGCGCTGGAGATGCCGCGCGACGGCTTGGCCATCAAGGCGCGGCTGGGCGTGGTGTCGCAGTTCGACTCGCTCGACCCCGACTTCACCTGTGCGGAGAACCTGCTGGTGTTCGGCCGCTACTTCGGCATCCCGACCGCTACGTTGAAAGAACGCGTGCCGCCGCTGCTCGACTTCGCCGCGCTGGGCCACAAGGCCGATGCCAAGCCGGCCGAGCTGTCGGGCGGCATGAAGCGCCGCCTGTCGCTGGCGCGCGCGCTGGTCAACAACCCCGATTTGCTGCTGCTGGACGAACCCACGACCGGACTCGACCCGCAGGCACGTCACCTGATGTGGGAGCGCCTGCAGCGCCTGCTGGCCGAGGGCAAATCAATTTTGCTGACCACGCACTTCATGGACGAAGCCGAGCGCCTGTGCCAGCGCCTGCTGGTGCTCGACCACGGCCGCAAGATCGCCGAGGGCCGCCCGCGCGAGCTGATTGCCGAGCATCTGGAGTCGGAAGTGGTCGAGGTCTATGGCCAGGGCGCGCTGTCGCTGGTCGATTCGCCCCTGGCCGCGCACGCCGAGCGGGTGGAGCGCAGTGGCGAGACGGTGTTCTTCTACACCCGCCACGCGCGGCCCTTGATGCAGGCGCTGGAAAGCCACCCACAGTTGCGCACGTTGCACCGGCCGGCGAATCTGGAGGACTTGTTCCTCAAGCTGACGGGGCGGCAGATCAGGGAGGATGGGTGATGGTGGACCAGTTTTTTTCACCGCAGAGGCGCAGAGAACGCAGAGTTCACGCAGAGAAAGCAAGAAGGGATTGCGCTGCGCATCTCTGCGTTCTTTGCGCCTCTGCGGTGAAGGTGTTTTGACCATGCCATCGCCCTCCATCTGGCACCCACCGCGCCTGTCGATGCGCTGGTGGCCGGTGTTCCAGCGCAATCTGCTGGTGTGGCGCAAGCTGGCCATCCCGAGCCTCTTGGCCAACATCGGCGAGCCGCTGCTGTGGCTGGTGGCGTTTGGCTACGGCCTGGGCGCCATGGTGGGGCGCGTGCCGACGCACGGGCAAGAAGTGCCCTACATCCTGTTTCTGGCCAGCGGCAGCGTCTGCATGAGCGCCATGAACGCGGCCAGCTTCGAGGCACTGTATTCGGCGTTTTCGCGCATGCACGTGCAGAAGACGTGGGACGGCATCCTGAACACGCCCGTGCAGCTTGACGACGTGGTGCTGGCCGAGATGCTGTGGGCGGGCTTCAAGGCGCTGTTTTCCGTCACCGCCATCCTGGGCGTGATGCTGGCGCTGCAGATCAGCCACAGCCCCAAACTGCTGCTGGCGCTGCCTATTCTGCTGTTCGCGGGCATCACCTTCGCCAGCATGGCGTTGGTGTTCAACGCCAAGGCGAAGGGTTACGACTTCTTCACCTACTACTTCGCGGTGCTGCTGTCGCCGATGATGTTTCTCTCCGGCGTGTTCTTTCCGCGCACGCAGTTGCCGGCGTTTGCGCAGACCATCACCGACTGGTTGCCGCTGACGGCCGTGGTGGAGCTGGTGCGTCCGCTGTTCCTGGACCAGTGGCCGGCCCACCCCTGGCGCCACCTGGCGTTGCTGGCGGTGTGGGCGGTGGCCGGGTTCTGGCTGGCGCTGGCCATGACGCGCCAGCGGTTCAGGCGCTGATCACTCTTTTTTTCATAGCAAACTGCGCCGTTGCGGGGGCGCCAGCGGTCGATACGGCCGACCCGCCGGGCTCAGACGCCGCCTGCCAATTTGGCATGTCAATTTGGCAGAACATGGGCCCGCTGCACCTGCCAAACTGACAGGCAGCTGGACGCCAGCCAGGCCGCGCCGTTTTGCGACAAGCACTTGCGTGCATACCGCGGGTTGGCAAGCAAGTTGCTTCATGACTCGCATCAATAAGCATATGGCTGACTGGTCATGAAACCGATCTCGCTTTCCGCCCTGGTCTTGGTCACCTGCGCTGGCGCCAGTTGGGCGCAGGCACCGGGCTTCGTGGCGGGGGTGCATCCCGACCGGCGCCCCGACAACGCGCCGCAGATCAGCCAGCAGGCGACGAGCCCCGAAACGCTGTCGCGCCATCTGCGCGGCATCGACGGCCCCGCTCCTGGCAACGTGGAAACCATCGCCGCCACTGGCAACTGGTGGGTGCCGTTGCGCGGCCCGGGCATGACCCCGCCCTATGACCCGCGCGGCTGGCATGCACAGCTTGGCGCCGCCGCACCGGCCACCGCGGCGCCTGCGGCTTCCGCGGCGTCAACCACCGCCGCCCAGTGAAGCCGGCATGACGCCCGTTTCCATCCGCTTTCGAGCGTTCGCGCAGCGCGCGCCGCTCACCCGAATCGCCGACGCCACGCAATGTGGCGCCAGCGGTGCTGCCGACAGGCAGAAAGGGGGCCTACGCCCCATTGGTAAGTTGTCTTGATTGAAGGAGATCTCCATGAAATTGGTTCGTAAAGCACTCGGTCTGTCGGTCATGGCTGCCGCTCTCGGCTTCGCCCTGCCCGCCATGGCACAGCAATCCGGCATGAGCGGCATGTCTGGCATGTCGGGTATGTCCGGCCAAAAAGGCATGTCGGGCATGAGCGGCATGTCGGGTATGTCCGGCATGAGCGGCATGTCCGGTATGTCGGGCATGAGCGGCAACAAGCCCGCCGCTGGCGAGCAGAACCCTGGCATGGCTGGCATGTCGGGCATGTCCGGAATGAGCGGCATGAGCGGTCAGCAAGGCATGTCGGGCATGGGTGGCATGTCGGGTATGTCCGGCATGAGCGGCATGGGTGGCATGTCCGGCATGTCGGGCATGAGCGGCCAGAAAGGCATGTCCGGCATGAGCGGCATGTCGGGCCAGAAGGGCATGTCTGGCATGTCCGGCATGTCTGGCAACAAGGCGAAGGCCAAGGCCGCCAAGAAGAAAAAGGCCAAGAAGCGTGGTCAGCGCCAGCAGGGCATGAGCGGCATGTCCGGCATGAGCGGTATGTCCGGCATGAGCGGTATGTCCGGCATGTCCGGCATGTCCGGCATGAGCGGCATGTCGGGCATGGGCGGCATGTCCGGTATGTCCGGCATGGGCGGCATGTCTGGCATGACCGGCAACAAGTGACCTTCTAGAACGGTCCTGTGCCGGCCTCGCTGTGGCGGGGCCGGCCTTGCCGGGGCATCCCTCACGGAAGCCCCGGCCTTTTCGACGAAAAGCAGTTTCCCCCCTTGCATTTCAGGAGCACGCGATGCACGCGCCCTGGCTCAGATTTCTCCCCCGGTTGAGCGCCTTGTTGGCCATGGCATTGGCGTTGGGCGCCTGCCAGGACTCCAGCGCCCCCGCCAACACCGCGGCCGCGCCCGCCGCCAGCACCGCGGTACCCGTCGCCCCCGCCGCGGCCAAGCCGGCCAGCTACCACGCGGCCAAGTACGACCCCATCCATTTCAAGCCCGCCATCGAGAAGGCGACCGACCAGCAATGCCTGGCGTGCCACGCCGAAGTGCTCAAGCCCTCGGTGCGCAAGGCGTCTCCTGCGGGCGTGCCCTCCAGCCAAGCCAAGGCCTGGTATCAGGTCACGTCGACCTACCAGGGCGAGCAGGACACCTTCCACCGTCGCCACCTCGACACCGCCATGGCCAAGCAGCTGATGAACATGCGCTGCACGACCTGCCACGAAGGCAACGACCCGCGCGAGGAAGCCACCGGCAGTTCGGCCACCGACTTCGGCCACCAGACGCTGCGCAAGATGGTCAACCCCGAGACCACCTGCCTGAAGTGCCACGGCAAGATGAATTTCGAAGTCATGGGCCTGCCCGGCCCGTGGCCGCAGTCGAAGGAAGCCTTTCAGAACAACTGCCTGCTGTGCCACGCCGCCATTCGCACCACGCGGCACCAGGTCAACTACCTCAATGCCAAGGCCATCGAAGAAGCCGGCAAGACCAACGGCGACGTCTGCTTCGGCTGCCATGGCGGCCGCGCCTGGTACCGAACGCATTACCCGTATCCGCGCCATGCCTGGCCGGGCATGCCGCCCGAAGTGCCCGACTGGGCCAAGAGCCGCCCCACCGAAAGTGAAGTGCGTTTCATCGCCGCCGCCGTGACGTCGGGAGAAAAAAAATGAAGAGCAATGACCTGCCTCGCGAAACCGTGCGCTACCCCAGCGTCAACGACTCCATCGACCAGCATTCGGCCGGCTACAAGCGGCGCGACTTCCTGAAGATCGTCGGCGCCACCGCCGGCGCGGCCGGCCTGGTCAGCGTGGGCGTGGGCATCGCGCCCGAAAAGGCAGAAGCCTTTGCCTACGAGCCGTACTTCACGGACGACCAGCTCACCACCGTGGTGACGTCCTGCGCGCACAACTGCGGCTCGCGCCACGTGCTGGTGGCGCACAAGAAGGGCGACGTGATCGTGCGCCTGTCGACCGACAACGGCGAATACCAGGCCAATGGCGCCTACGGCAAGGACACGTTTGAAGAGCCGCAGCTGCGCGCCTGCCTGCGCGGGCGCAGCTATCGTGCGCGCCTGTATTCGCCCGAGCGTCTGCTCTACCCCATGAAGCGCGTCGGCGCGCGCAGTGAGCACAAGTTCAAGCGCATCAGCTGGGACCAGGCGCTGGACGAAATCGCGCAGAAGATGACGCAGCTGAAGAAGGACTTCGGCCCCACGGCGCTGCTCGACCAGAGCTACGCCGGCGCCAGCTACGGCGTGCTGCACAAGTCAGACCAGATCGAGGGCCTGCTGGGCCGCTTTCTGGGCATGTTCGGCTGCCGCACCAACTCGTGGAGCGTGCCGAGCTACCAGGGCACCACGTTCTCCAGCCGCATGACCTTCGGCACCATCCAGGACGGCAACGAGGACGACACCTTCGCCCACAGCAAGCTGATCATCATGTGGGGCTGGAACCCGGCCTACACCTTCCACGGCGGCAACACCTTCTACTACATGCGCATGGCCAAGCAGCGCGGCTGCAAGTTCGTGCTGGTTGATCCGCAGTACACCGATTCGGCCGCCGTGTACGACGCCTGGTGGATCCCCATCAAGCCCAACACCGACGCCGCCATGATGGCCGGCATGGCGCACCACATCTTCACCAACAACCTGCAGGACCAGAAGTTCATCAACAAGTTCTGCCTCGGCATGGACGCCGGGACGATGGGTGAGTACAAGGGCAAGGAGAACTTCAAGGACTACATCCTGGGCACCTACGACAAAACGCCCAAGACGCCCGAGTGGGCCGCCGCCATCTGCGGCGTGAAGGCCGAAGACATCATCAAGCTGGCGGAGATGTATGCCAAGACCAAGCCTGCGGCGCTGAAGGCGTCGTGGGCGCCGGGCCGCGCCAGCTATGGCGAGCAATACAACCGCATGGCCGCCGCGCTGCAGGCCATGACGGGCAACATCGGCGTTCTGGGCGGCTGCGCCGAAGGCGTCGGCAAAGCCTGGCACAGCGAGAGCGTCGCCTATCCGTACGACGAAAACGCCAACCTGTGGTGGGCCTCAATCAAGTCCGACCGCTGGGCGCACTGCGTGCTGAACTACCCCAACGTCAAGCGCGAAGAACTGGGCCTGTGGCCGCGCGAAGACAAGCTGGACGGCCAGCCGCCCAACATCAAGGGCATCTTCTGGCAAGGCAGCGACTGGTTCAACCAGCTCACCAACATCAACAAGGAAATCCAGGCGATCGAAAAGCTGGAGCTGGTGGTGTGCATGGACTCGACCATCACGCCCTCGGGCATCTGGGCCGACTACCTGCTGCCGATCGCCACCCACTTTGAGCGGCACGACGTAGCGCTGCCTTGGTACAAGGGCCACTATTACATCCACCGCCCGAAAGTCATCGAGCCGCTGGGCGAAAGCAAGACCGACTTCCAGGTCTTCACTGAACTCAGCTACCGGCTGGAAGCGCTGGACCCGTCGCTCAAGAACCTGGGCAAGCGCTACAACCCGCGCGCCGACCGCAGCTACTTCCAGAACCCCGACGCCACCGACGAGGCCTACCTCAAGGCCTGGTGGGAAGGCAGCGTGCAGCACCACCAGCACGTCACCATGTCGTGGGACGAGTTCAAGAAGCACGGCACCTACAAGTTCAAGCTGTCGGAGCCGCACGTCGCCTTCCGCGAGCAGATCACCAAGGGCAAGCCGTTCGAGACACCGTCGGGCAAGATCGAGATTCTGGCCACGCAACTGGCCGACATCACCGACTGGACCAAGACCCAGTACGGCTACGAAATCCCCTACATCCCGAAGTGGGTCGAGCCGTTCGAGTCACTCAACCACCCGATCGCCAAGCAGTACCCGTTCCACCTGATCAGCCCGCACCCGCGCTGGCGCACGCACTCGATCTTCAACAACATCCCGTGGCTGCGCGAGACGTATGAGCAGGAAGTCACCATCAACGCCAGCGATGCCAAGAAGCTCGACATCAAGACCGGCGACACGGTCGAGGTCTGGAACGAGCGCGGCAAGTGCGTGGTGCCGGCCTACGTCACCGAACGCGTGCTGCCGGGTGTGCTGGTGCTGTTTGAAGGCGCCTGGATGGACCCGGACAAGAACGGCGTCGACCGCGCCGGCAACCCCGACTTTTTGACGCTGGACAACCCCAGCCCCGCCGGCGCGTTTGCCTACAACAACGCCATGGTGCAGATCAAGAAGACCGACCTGGTGCACCGCCCCGGCTGGGACGACCTGGCTGTGGCCCGCTCGTCTGTCTTCCGCCGTGACATGTAAGGAGCGACGCCATGGCTGAAAAACAAGTCATCAACAAGCTGGGCGTGGACGCCAAGGCGCGCGTGAAGTACGCGCAGGAAACGCGCGACGCCACCACCTACAACCCGGTCAAGCCCGAGCAACAGTGGGGCTTCATCCACAACAACATGGATTGCATCGGCTGCCGGGCCTGCGAGATCGCCTGCAAGGACAAGAACGGCCTGCCGCCTGGTCCGCGCTTCCGGCGCGTGATGTATATCGAAGGCGGCAGCTTCCCGGACGTGTTCGCCTACAAGGTCAACATGTCGTGCAACCACTGCGCCGAGCCGGCCTGCCTGCCGTCGTGCCCCACCGGCGCCATCTGGAAGCGCGCCGACAACGGCGTGGTCGATATTGACAGCACGCTGTGCATTGGCTGCCGCCGCTGCGAAGCCACCTGCCCGTTCGGCGCGCCGCAGTACGACCCGACCGACAACACGGTCAAGAAGTGCAACCTGTGCATCGACGAACTCGAAGCCGGCCGCAAGCCCTATTGCGTATCGGCCTGCATGATGCGCGTGCTCGACATCGGCCCCATCGACCAGTTGCGCGCCGGCACCTGGGACACCAAGGCCATGGTCAAGGGCCAGGACGTGCCGGTGCGCCAGGTGCAGCACATGGCCAACCCCGAGCTGACCAACCCGTCCATCGTGTTCATCGCGCACCCGAAGGGCAAGGTCGAGGCGCCCGCCGCGCCCGCGACCCCCGCCGCGCCGAAGGCATCGTCGTGACCGCCGCCGCGCCCCTGGCTGAACGCATGGCCCCGCCCGCCGAATGGCTGGCGCTGGCCGCCGAGGACCTGCGGGCGCTGGCCTGGCTGCACGCCGAAGAGCGCAGCCCCGACGTGCTGGCCGCGCTGTTCGGCAACGGCTTCCCCGAAACGCTAACACTCGCCACGCCCGACACGCCGGCGGCGCAGGCCATGTACGCCGCACTGCGCGCACTGGCCGGCGACGACTGCGACGGCACGCCGGCCGACGGCGCGCTGCCCGCGTCCAGCGCCGACGACCTGGCGGCCGACTACGCGGCCATTTACCTCACGCACGCGCTGCGCGCGTCGCCGCACGAATCGGTGTGGCGCGACGACGACCACCTCATGCTGCAAGGCCCGACCTTTGCCGTGCGCGACTTCTACCGTCGCCATGGCATGCAGGTGCCCGACTGGCGCGCGCGCGCCGACGACCACATCACGCACGAGCTCGAATTCACCGCCCTGCTGCTGGAGCGCGGTGAGCAGCGCGAAGCCGCGCGCTTTCTCAAGACGCACCTGCTGGCCTGGCTGCCCGACTTTGCGCGCCGCGTCGGCCAGCGCGCCGCCACCCCGTTTTACGCCGCGCTCGGCGCGCTGACCCTCGCCGCCTGCGAGGAATGCCAGCGCCGCCTGCCCGCCGTCGCGGTCATCCCGCCCGCGGTAGCCGCCGAGCCGCCCCGGCCGGGTGGTTGCAGCGGCTAGCGCCGGTTAGCGCGCATCATCGGCAGCCATGCCGATACCCACCCTCTCCATCGACGCCGAGCGTTGCGTGCACCAGCGCGTGCGCGGCGCGGCTTGCCAGGCTTGCGTGGACGCCTGTCCGCCTCAGGGCTGGCGCATGGGCGAAGAAGGGCTGGGCTTCGATCCCGACCGCTGTGACGCCTGCGGGCTGTGCACCGCCGCGTGCCCCACGCAAGCCCTGTCCCTGCCCGCCCCGGCGCCGCAATGGCGCACCACCACCCATGATCGGCGCGCGGCGTGGTGGAGCTGCGAGCGCGCCGGCGTGCCGGGTTCGGCCAGCGCGCGCTGCCTGTTGGCGCTGTCGCCCGCGTGGCTGCAAGCCTTCAGCCGGCAGCATGGGGTGGACGAACACGTCTTTGTGCCCGGCGCCTGCAGCATGTGCGACCGCGGCGCCGGCCTGGCCGAATGGCAGCGCCAGTGGCGCAGCCTGGCCACGCGGCAGCCGGTGGCGCTGCGCATCGCGCCAGCCGCCGACTGGCCGCGCCCCGATGCGCCCGCCGACGCCGGCCGGCGCCGCTTTTTGGCGCGCCCCAGCGCCCCGCCCCGCCCGGCAGCCGGCACGCTGACCAGCGCCCGCGAAGACGAACTCGCCCGCGCCCCCGCGGCGCGACACCCTGGTTCAGCGCGCGCAGCGCCCCAGCCGGTGTGGACGGTGGACATCGCCCGCGAGCGCTGCACCCTGTGCCTGGCCTGCGTGCGCCTTTGCCCGACGACTGCTATTAACTTTGTAGCTACCGACGCTGACTGCGCCAGCGCAACGTTCGGATTCGATGCCTCAAAATGCACCGGCTGCGGCCTGTGCACTGCCGCGTGTGACACCCGGGCGGTGTCGGCGCCGCGCGTGCCCAGCCCGGCCGACGCCGCCGCCGAGCCGCTGCGCTGGGCCGCGCGGCGCCTGCGCTGCGCGCGCTGCAACATTGACTTTCATCAATTCTCGGGCCCTGGCAGCGATCCACACTCGTTACCGGTCTGCCCCACTTGCGCCCCGGGTTCGCGACAGCGGCCCAACCGGGTCGTGCAGACCTGACCCACTCCATGACTGGCCTGGCCACTTCACCGATGCCCGCGCCCGCCGCGCCCCGGCCGGGCGTCGTCCCGCGCTGGCTCGACGCGTCGCTGGCGCGCCGCCTGATGCTGGGGCTGGCGGTGGCGCTGATGGTGTCGGCGCTGCTGCTCATCACGCTGGCGCTCGCCATTGGCCGCGACAGCCTGCGCGGCCAGCACGAAGCCGCCGCCACGCGCGAGGCGCGGCTGTTTGAAGCCAGCCTGCAGAACGCCATGCTCAAGCGCGACCTGGTGGGCATGGCCGATATCCTGACCAGCCTGGGCCAGTCGCCCGGCGTGGTGCAGGCGCGGCTGCTGGCACCAGGCGGCACGGTGCGCTTTGCGTCGCAGCCGCAGGCGGTAGGCAGCGCGGCGCCCGAAGCCCTGCAGGGCCTGTGCCTGCAGGCGGGCTGCCCGCCACCGGCCCCGCGCCTGGGCTGGCAGGCCACGCCGCAGGGCGAGCGCTTGCAGATCGCCTACCCCATCCTCAACCAGCCGCGCTGCGCGCAGTGCCACGGCCCGGCCGATGCCAAGCCCGTCAACGGGGTGCTGCTGGTCGACTTCGAGCCGCTGGCCCAGGCCGGCCCCACCAGCCGCCCGGCGCTGCTGCTGACCGCCGCGGGCCTGGGCACGCTGGCGCTGTTTGCCACCATCATGGGACTGACGCTGCGCCGCCAGGTGACCGAGCCGCTGGCCGCGCTGGCCGGCGCCACCGACCGGCTGGCCGCCGGCGACCTGGCCACGCGCGTGGGCAGCGCCGCGCACGGCCCGGATGAGCTGGGCCGCGTGGCGCGCGGCTTCGACCACATGGCCGGGCGCATGCAGGCCACGGTGGCCGAACTGGCGGGGCAGCACCACTTCCTGCAGACGCTGATCGACGCCGTGCCCGACCCGGTGCTGGTGATCGGCCCCGACTACCGCGTGCGGCTGGCCAACCAGGCCTATGCCACGCTGCTGGGGCGCGAGCCGGCCAGCGTCACCGGGCAATGCTGCTACCGCGTCGGCCGCGGCCTGGACGAGCCCTGCCCCAGCACGCTGGTGAACTGTCCGGTGGCCGAGATGCGGGCCCAGCCGCAACCGATGCGCAGCATGATGGCGCTGCGGCGCGCCGACGGCAGCGCGGTCGAGGTCGACATCGAGGCCGCCCCCATGGTCACCGCCAGCGGCGAGACGCTCACCGTCGAGGTACTGCGCCCGCTGGACCGCTCGGTGCGCTTTTCGCAAGAGCAGCGCCTGTCCACCATCGGCCTGCTGGCCAACGGCGTGGCGCACGAAATCCACAACCCGCTGGCCTCGATCCGCCTGGCGCTGCAGGCCAGCCTGCGCGGCTTGCGCGCCGACCAGATGCCGCGCGAAGAGCTGATCGACTACCTGCAGCTGGTCGACCGCGAAATCGACCGCTGCGTGGCCACCACCCAGCGCCTGCTGCAGATGAGCCAGGCGCCCGCGCCCACGCTGCAGCCCGTGGCCGTGATGCCGGCGCTGGACGACGTGCTGGCGCTGCTGGGCGAAGAATGCCGCGCGCGCGGCGTGCAGGTGGGGGTGCACATCGAGCCGGCCGACATGCGCGTGCTGGCCGACGAGGCCGAGTTGCGGCAGGTGCTGGTCAACCTGATCCACAACGCGCTGCACGCCATGCCGGAGGGCGGCCGCATTGACATCGAAGGCCGCCACAGCGCTGAGGCCGCTGCCGACGCGGCGGGCTATGAACTGTCGATCACCGACACCGGCTGCGGCATCGCCGCCGACGAGCAGGCGCTGATCTTCATGCCCTTCTTCAGCCGCCGCGCCGACGGCGGACGCGGCACCGGCCTGGGCCTGGCCATCTGCAAGGCGGCGCTGGAGCGCTTTGGCGGCCGCATTGCGGTGCGCAGCGCGCCGGGTGAGGGCGCGCGCTTCACGCTGCACCTGCGCCCCGCGCCGTTCAGGGAGCAAGCATGAAATCCTCCATCCTGGTGGTCGAGGACGACCCGGTACTGAACCAGCTGCTGGTCAAGGAGCTGCGCAAGGCAGACTATGAATTAGATAGCGCCACATCATGGCAGCAAGCGCGCGAACGCGTGGTGGCCTTTGCGCCCGACCTGGTGCTGCTGGACGTCAACCTGCCCGACGCCAGCGGCTTCGGCCCGCTCAGCCAGCTGGCGGGCACGCGCCCCGTGGTCATGCTGACCGCGTACGGCAGCGTCAACCAGGCGGTCGAGGCCATGCGCCTGGGCGCGGCCGACTACCTGACCAAGCCGGTCAACCTGGACGAGCTGGAACTGGTGATCCGCCGCGCGCTCGAAGCCAGCCGGTTGCAGGCGCAGCGCGCGCTGTCCGCCGCGGGCGGCGGCGACGACGCCACGCTGGCCATGGTCGGCCAGAGCGCCGCCATGGAGCAGCTCCGCCAGACCATCCGCGAAGTCGCGGCCAGCGACGTCACCGTGCTGATCGAAGGCGAAAGCGGCAGCGGCAAGGAGCTGGTGGCGCAGGCCCTGCACGCCGCCAGCCCGCGCCGCGGCGAAGGCTTCGTCGCCGTGGACTGCTGCACGCTGCAGGAGTCGCTGTTCGAATCCGAGCTGTTCGGCCACGAGCGCGGCGCCTTCACCGGCGCCGACCGCCGCAAGGCGGGGCTGATCGAAGCCGCCACACACGGCACGCTGTTTCTGGACGAGATCGGCGAGGCCGGCCCCGCCATCCAGGCCAAGCTGCTGCGCGTGCTGGAAACCGGGCGCTTCCGTCACGTCGGCGCCACGGCCGACCTGCGCAGCGACGCGCGCATCGTTGCCGCCACCAACCGCGACCTGCTGGCGCGTGCGCGCGCCGGCCAGTTCCGCGAAGACCTGTACTACCGCCTGTCCACCTTCGTGCTGCGCGTGCCGCCGTTGCGCGAACGCACCGAGGACATCCCGCTGCTGGCGGCGCACTTCATCCGCCGGCGGCGCCAGCAGCAGGGCCTGCCGCCACTGACGCTGTCGGCGCAGGCGCGCGAGGTGCTGCAGGCCTACGCCTGGCCCGGCAACGTGCGCGAACTGCGCAACGTGATCGAGCGCGCGCTGATCACCGCCAGCCAGGCCGAGCAGATCGAAGTGCGCCACCTGGGCGCACTGGCACCGGGCGGCGCCGCGCCGGCCGCCGCACCGCCGGCCACCCCCACCGCGTGGATGCCGACCGGCGAGCCCACGCTGGAAAGCATCGAGCGCGAATACCTGGCCACGCTGCTGAAGAAATACGGCGGCAATCGCCGCAAGGTGGCCGAAGTGATGGGTGTGTCAGAACGCACCGCCTACCGCATGATGGACCGACATGGCTACAAGTAGGCGCCGGCCCCGTTGCTACGTCATTGATAGCTGCATGCGCAATATCAGAAAGCGCGCAAGCCCGATTTGATCCACGACTGGAGAACGCCATGACATCCACCCCCGCCCTGTTCGACTTTCTGGACCGCAGCCACCAGGAGCTGCAGCGCCAGCTGGGGGCGCTGCGCCGCCTGGTCGGCGCGGTGGCCGACGACGCGCTGGACGCGGCGGGGCGCGACGAATTGAAGCGCACCATCGCCTGGTTCAACCGCGAGGCGCGCCAGCACCACCTGGATGAGGAACACCACGTCTTTCCCCCGCTGCTGCAAAGCACCGACGCCCACGTGGTGCAGACCACGCTGCGGCTGCGCCAGGACCACGGCTGGATCGAGGAAAACTGGCTGGAGCTGGAGCCTTCGCTCGAAGCCGCCGCGGGCGGCTATTCGTGGTTCGACCGCGACACGCTGGCACAGGGCGTGGAAGTGTTCGAGCAGCTGTACATCGACCACCTGACGCTGGAAGAATCGCTGGCCTACCCCGAGGCGCGCGCCCGCATCGACCCGACCACGCTGGCCCGCGCCAGCGCCGAAATGGCGCAGCGCCGCGCCCAGCGCGAGGCGCGGCCCGCGAAGCGCTGACGGCACCGCAGGCACGGCGGCCTGCGCGGAGACTGCGCGTCAGCCGCCCGCGCGCATCAGCGCCGCCGCCTTCTCGGCCATCATGATGACCGGCGCGTTGGTGTTGCCGCCGACGATGGCGGGCATGGCCGACGCGTCGACCACGCGCAGCCCTTCGAGGCCGTGCACGCGCAGGTGGTCGTCCACCACGTCCAACGCGCCGTGGCCCATGCGGCAGGTGCCCACCGGGTGGTAGATGGTGTCGGCATGCTGGCGCACGAAGCCTTCGATCTCGGCGTCGCTGCGCAGCGCGGCCGAACGTTCGACGCCCCCGCCCCGCGCCAGCGCCGGTTGGTTGAGCAGTTCGCGCATCAGCCTGAAGCCGGCCACCAGGCGCCGCGTGTCGTCGTCGTCCTGAAGAAAGGCGGGGTCGATCAGCGGCGGCGCCAGCGGATCGCTGCTCGCCAGGCGCAGGCTGCCGCGGCTGCGTGGCCGCAGCACGCACACGTGGCACGAAAAGCCGTGGCCGAACACCGTGTCGCGCCCGTGGTTGACCAGCTTGCCGACCACGAAGTGCAGTTGCAGGTCGGGCACCGGCTCGGCCGCGTCGCTCTTGATGAAGCCACCCGCTTCGGCGAAGTTGGTGGTCAGCAGGCCGCGCCGCTCGCGCCGCCACTGGCGGATCGCCCCGGCCACGCGCCAGCCGCCGCGCAGCGACAGGCCGAACAGGTCGTACGCGTGGTTGGCGTCCCAGACCTGCACCACGTCCGGGTGGTCGTGCAGGTGCGCGCCCACGCCCGGCAGGTCGTGCGCCACGGCAATGCCGTGCTGGCGCAGGTGGCTGGCCGGGCCGATGCCCGACAGCATCAGCAACTGCGGCGACAGCAGCGCGCCGGCGCTCAGGATCACCTCGCGCCCGGCGCGCACCGTGTGTTCGCGGCCGTCCTGCACGTAGGCCACGCCCACGGCGCGGCCGCGCTCCAGCAGCACGCGCGTGGCGTGCGCGCCGGTGACCACGCGCAGGTTGGGCCGGCCAAGGTTCGGCGTCAGGTAGGCCTTGGCGGCCGAAAAGCGCTCGCCACGCCGGTGCGTGACCTGGTACAGGCCCACGCCTTCCTGGCTGGCGCCGTTGAAGTCGGTGTTGTGGCGGTAGCCGGCCTGCATGCCGGCCTCGACAAAGGCCCGCGAGAACGGATTGGGGTCGCACAGGTCCATCACGTTCAGCGGGCCGTCGGCGCCGTGGAAGGCGTCGGCCCCGCGCTCGTTGTGCTCGGCGCGCTTGAAGAACGGCAGCACGTCGTGCCAGCCCCAGCCGGCGTTGCCTTCGGCGGCCCAGGCGTCGTAGTCCTGCGGCACGCCGCGCGTGTAGATCATGGCGTTGACCGAGCTGCTGCCGCCCAGCACCTTGCCGCGCGGCTGGTAGCCACGGCGGCCGTTCAGCCCCGGCTGCGGCACGGTGGACAGCGCCCAGTTATGGGCCAGGCGCGACGAGGGCGAGCTCGCCATCACGCCCAGCCCCGCCGGGCAATGGATCAGCACGCTGCGGTCGGGCGGGCCGGCTTCCAGCAGCGTCACCTGCACGGCGGGGTCTTCGCTCAGGCGCGCGGCCAGCACGCAACCGGCCGAACCGCCGCCCACGATCACATAGTCCATGTCCCGGGTCTCCTTTGCCCCCATTGTGGGCACGGGCCGCACGCTGTGTTAGGCGAATCATTCCAAAATGAGGGTTGACACGCGCTGCCGTTACCATCGGCCGGTCGACGCCCCACGGCGGTTCGCCACCCCCCATCCTCACATCTTCGGAGCACAGAAAATGAACATCAGCACCGTCGGCATCGTCGGCGCCGGCACCATGGGCAATGGCATCGCGCAGGCTTGCGCCGTGTCAGGCATCCACGTCGTCATGGTCGACATCGCCCAGGCGGCGGTCGACAAGGGCGTGGCCACCGTCGGCAAGAGCCTGGACCGCCTGCTGCAGAAAGAGAAGATCACCGAAGCCGACAAGGCCGCCGCGCTGGGCCGCATCAAGGGCTCGACGAATTACGACGACCTGAAAGGCGCGCAACTGGTCATCGAGGCCGCCACCGAGAACCACGAGCTGAAGAACAAGATCCTCAAGCAGCTGGACGGCCTGCTGGCGCCCGAAGTGATCATCGCCACCAACACCTCGTCGATCTCGATCACGCAACTGGCCGCCGTCACCAGCCGCCCCGACCGCTTCGTCGGCATGCACTTCTTCAACCCGGTGCCGATGATGGCGCTGGTGGAGATCATCCGCGGCCTGCAGACGTCGGACGCCACGCACGACGCCGTGAAGGACCTGGCCGTGCGCCTGGGCAAGTCGCCCATCACCGTCAAGAACGCGCCCGGCTTCGTCGTCAACCGCATCCTGGTGCCGATGATCAACGAGGCGTTTTTCGTGCTGGCCGAAGGGCTGGCCACGCCGGAAGACATCGACACCGGCATGCGGCTGGGCTGCAACCACCCCATCGGCCCGCTGGCGCTGGCCGACATGATTGGCCTGGACGTGTGCCTGGCGGTGATGGAGGTGTACGTCGATCAATTCAACGACAGCAAGTACCGCCCCTGCCCGCTGCTGCGCGAATACGTGGCCGCCGGCCGCCTGGGCCGCAAGACCGGCATGGGCGTGTACAGCTACGCCAAGTAAGGCTGTCGCGGGCGCGGCATACTGGGTTTTTCCACTGCTCAGGAGAGCCCCATGGTCACGCCCCTCGACAAAGTCCTCTACACCGCCAAGGCCCACAGCAAGGGCGGGCGCGACGGCAGTTCGCGCACCGACGACGGCCTGCTCGACGTCAAGCTGGACCCACCGCCCTCGATGGGCGGCAAGGGCCAGGGCACCAACCCCGAGCAGCTGTTTGCCGCCGGCTATTCGGCCTGCTTTCTGGGCGCGCTGAAGGCGGTGGCCGACAAGCAGAAGGTCAAGCTGCCCGACGACCGCAGCATCGACGCCGAGGTCGACATCGGCCCCACCTCGCACGGCTACGGCATCGCCGTGCGCATGACGGTGCACCTGCCCGGCATAGAGCGCGCGCAGGCGCAGGCGCTGGTGGATGCGGCGCACCAGGTGTGCCCGTATTCCAATGCCACGCGCGGCAATATTCCGGTGGAGCTGAAGCTGGGCTGAGCGGCCCGACCGCGCGGCCTCAGTCGGCCTGCGGCGCCGGCGCGGCCTCGCCACGGGCGCGGATCGCCGCGGCGCCCGCATCGGCGCGCAGCAGTTCTTCGGTGCTGGTGTGCGTCTGCATCGCCATCACTTCGGCGCGCAGGCTGGCAATGTCGCGCTTCAAGGCCGCCATGTGGCGCAGCAGGTCGCGCTCGATCTGGCGCTCTTCCTCGTCCACCTCGCGCTCGACGAAGATCGCCGCCAGCGACGCCGTGACCAGCGACAGCACCGCCAGCCCCAGCAACACCACGATGAAGGCGAAGATGCGCGAGCCGTGCGTGGACGGCACCACGTCGCCGTAGCCCACGGTGGCGGCGGTGGTGAACGACAGCCACAGGCCGTCGCTCAATGTTTCGATGCGCGGGTCCAGCATCCAAAAGCCGACGCCGCCAAAGCCCAGGATCACGCAGGCCAGCACCAGCGAATACACCAAGCCACGCCGCACGATGTGGCGTTGCCGGTCACGCAGGCGTTGGCGTCGGGAGCTCATGTGACGATTTTGCTACGGCGCGCCACGCCACCGCACCGCGTCACATCAAACTTTGACGCGCCGCGGCGCTGAATCAGCGCGCGGGCGTCATCGTTTTCAGCGCGCCCAGCACGTCGGCCACGCTGAGGATTTCGCTCAGCACGCGGGGCGGCTGGCCGGGCGACTGCAGCAGGTACACCGGCACGCCACTGCGGCCCAGGCGCGTCAGCTCGGCGGTGATGGCGGCGTCGCGCCGCGTCCAGTCGGCGCGGAAGGTCTGCACCTTGGCCGCGTCCAGGGCGGCCAGCACGTCGGCATCGGCCAGCGTGGTCTTCTTGTTGTACTGGCACGTCACGCACCAAGCGGCGGTGAAGTCGACGAACACCGGCTGGCCCGCGCCCAGCGCGGTCTGCACGCGTTCGGCCGACCAGGGCTGCCAGCGCGTGCCAGCGGCGTCGGCCAGCGGCGCGGATTCGGCCGTCTTGACGATGTTTGGGCCGATGGCGCTGGCCAGCAAAGCGCCGACAGCTATCGCAATTGAAGCAATCAAGAGCCGCGTGCGCCCACGCAGGCCCAGCGACCACAGCACCAGCGCCAGCGCCACCAGCAGCGCCAGCAGCGCGCCGGCGCCGTCGATGCCCGTCTGCTGCCCCAACACCCACAGCAGCCAGACGGCGGTGCCGAACATGGGGAAGGCCATGAATTTCTTGAACGTGTCCATCCACGCCCCCGGCCGGGGCAGCAGGCGCGCCACCGCCGGCCACCCGCTCGCGGCCAGATAAGGCAGCGCCATGCCGAAGCCGATGGCGGCAAAAATCAGCAGTGCCTGCAGCGCCGGCAGGCCCACCGCCAAGCCCAGCGACGCGCCCATGAACGGCGCCGTGCAGGGCGAGGCCACGGCCACGGCCAGCATGCCGGTCAAGAACGAATTGGCGACCGGGTTGCGCGCCTCCAGCGTCGCCAGGCGGCTGGGCAAAAAGCTGCCGAACTCGAACACGCCCGCCAGATTCAGCCCGATCACCGTGAACAGCACCGTCAGCGCCGCTACTACGGCGGGCGACTGCAGCTGAAAGCCCCATCCCAGTTGCTGCCCCGCCGCGCGCAGCGCCAGCATCAGCGCGCCCAGCGCCAGAAACGACAGCACCACGCCGGCGGTGTAGGCCAGGCCGCTGGTGCGGTGCGCGCGCCTTTCGCCCGCGTGCTGCGTGAAGCCCAGCACCTTGATCGCCAGCACCGGAAACACGCAGGGCATCAGGTTGAGCACCACGCCGCCCAGCAGCGCGCCCAGCAGCGCCAGCAGGAAGGTCGGCAGCGGCACCGAATTGACCATGCTGGCTGCCGACGGCGCAGCCGCGGCGCCGGCCTGCGCGGCGTTGGCTTTCAGCGCCGCCTCCAGCGCGGGTGACACCACCGCGGCCTGCGCCAGCGCGGGCCAGGTGCCCGCGACCGGCGCATCGGCGCGCCAGCCCTGTTGGCCATCGGCGGTGACCAGCACCAGCGGCATGCGCGCCGGCGAATCGGCGCGGTCGGCCGCCACGGGGATGTCGGCGGCCCACACCGCGCCATCCCAGCGCTGGCGCCAGCGGCGGTCATCCAGCGGCTGGCCGGGCGCGGCGGGCGTCGCGGCGGTGACGACCACGTTGGGCGTTTCGGGGAACAGTTCCAAAGCCTGTCCACGGACGTTCTCGGGCAGCCCGGCGACGCGCACGGCCAGGCGCTTGCCGCCCTCGGTCAGCTCGATGCGGTGATCGCCCCGCACCTGGGCCGGCTGCGCCTTCAGCGCAGCGTCAAACGCGGCGCCGTTGAGCGCGGTGGAGCTGTGCAGCGGCAGCTGAATGGCGAAGTCGCCCTCCTGCGGGATGCATTCCTTGCGGCACACCAGCCACGTGGCCTTCAGCCGCACGTCCAGCGACTTGGCCAGCGGGCCGGGCTGGTAGTCGGGCGTGATCGTCAGCGGCACGGGCAGCAGCACCGTGCCTTCGTAGCCGTAGTTGGCCAGGTGGCCGATGGGGATCTTGCGCGGCAGCGGCCAGGCAACGTCGCCCGCCGTCACACCCGGCGGCAGCGTCCACTGCAGCTCGGTGGGCATGCCGGAATCGCCGGCGTTCTTCCAGTAGGTGTGCCACTCCGGCGCGTGGCTGATCTGCAAGCCCACCCACACCGGCTGCGCGGCCGCGGCGTCTGCGGTCAGACCCACCGGCACGCCTTGCGGCGCGTGGGCCAGCAGCGTGGCCTGCACCTGCTCGGTGCGCACCGACTCGGACTTGGGCAGATTTTGCGCCGCAGCGCCCGTCCACCATGCGCTGACAGCTATAAAAACAGAAGCGATCAACGGGGACAACAAGGTACGCATGACATTCTTCGGGGACCACCAGCAACCCAGTGAGAGCGCGCGCCGGCCGGGTGGTTCCGCCGATCACGCGGCGGCGAGCGGCGGCGCGCTGCGCCCAAGGGTGCGGGCAGTGATCTCAGGAGTGGCTGCGAAACACCCGGTTGCCGCCGTCGCGCAGCACCAGCAGCGTGTCGTAGCGGTCGCGCCGGCCGCGGTATTCGGGGCCGTCCATGCCGGGCGAGCCGACCGGCATGCCGGGCACGGCCAGACCCAGCGCCACCGGTGTTTCGCGCAGCAGGCGGCGCACATCGTCGGCGTGCACATGGCCTTCAACCACGTAGCCGCCCACCAGCGCCGTGTGGCACGAGCCGTACTTCGTCGCCAGCCCCAGGCGCGCGCGCACCGCGTGGTTGCCGGTGTCGTGCGCCGTCACCTTGAAGCCGTTCTGCTGCATGTGCGTGATCCAGTCCTGGCAGCAGCCGCAGCTGACGTCTTTCCAGACTTCGACCGCCGCCGGCTCGGGCCGCTGCTGCGCCCAAGCCGGCACCGTGGCGCCGGCAGCGGCCAGCGCCAGCCAGCGCAGTGCGTGGCGGCGACGCGGGTGTGACATTTGCATGGCGGGGCTCCTGTTCAGCTGGCCGACTGGGCCGCCGGCGCGCACATCGTGCGCGGGCCGGGGCACACTGGCGGCTTCGATGGGGCGGATTGTCCCCCCAAACGCGCTGCCCCGACTTGAACCACGACAACCCCGCCCCGACCGCCACGGCCGCCGCTGCCCGGCGCCTGGCCACGCTGCTGACGGCCGCTTGCGGCGGGCTGCTGGCGCTGCTGGCCGCCGTGGGGGTGCTGGCGCTGCAACTGCATTTCGAGTCGCGCGACCGCGACCAGTTGCAGGCGCACCTGCGCGCCGCGCGCGCCCTGCTCGTCAGCGTCGACAACACCGGCGCGCTGGCCGCGCTGCCCGAGCGGTTGCGCGCCAGCTTCGGCGACGACCCCGCGCTGGCCGTGCGCGTGCAGGGCGCGCTCGACCAGCCGCTGTACGAACAAGGCCCGGCCGCCGCCCTGCCGGCGCGCCTGCTGGCGCACCCCGCCGCCGCGCAGCCAGCGCCGCTGCTGACCTGGCGGCAGGACGGTCGCGCCTGGCGCGGCAGCGCCGTCGTCATGCGCATGCCGCTGCCCGGCGCCGCCCCCCTGACGGTGGCGATGGCGCTCGACATTCAGGCGCAAGAGGCCTTTGGCCGCAGCTTCCGCTGGGCAGTGACCGGCTACGTGCTGCTGGCCACGCTGGCCTTCGCCCTGCTGGCGCGCTGGGCCGCGCGGCGCGCTTTGGCGCCACCGCCATAGCTACCCTTTAAATAGCTGAAAACGCTTTGCCAGCCAGCGCTGGCGCCCGATTCAATCAGGCACGGCCGCCGACCCGCCGCGCGCCACGCGGCCGGTCTCGACCGCGCCGGTCACGCGCCGGCCGCCGGCACGTTCCAAGGCGACGCTGAATAAGTCCCCGCGGCGCTGGCGCTGTGGTTGGGGATGGGCTGCAAGGCGCAAACCGCAGCCATGGCTTGGCCTATGGCGAGGATTTGCAACGCCGCAGACCGCCCCAATCCACAGATGCCAGCGCCGCGAGGGGCTTGTTCAGCGTTGCCCTAAGATGCGCGCATGACCGCCAGCCCGCCCCTGCCGCCGCGCACCCGTCAGTGGTCGGACCTCGTCACCACCGACTTCGCCACGCTTGACTTGGCGCGCGCCATCGCCGTGCTGCCGCTGGGCGCGACCGAGCAGCACGGGCCGCACCTGCCGCTGTCGGTGGACACCGATCTGGCACGCGGCATGGTCGACGCCGCCGCCGCCCACCTGCCGGCCGACCTGCCGGCGCTGTTTCTGCCGCTGCAACCCATTGGCTACAGCCCCGAGCACGCCGCATTCGCCGGCACGCTGACGCTGGGGGCCGACACCGTGATCCGCCTGTGGACCGACATCGCCGAAAGCGTGGCGGCCAGCGGCGTGAACAAGCTGGTGCTGTTCAACACCCACGGCGGCAACGTGGGGCTGATGGACGTGGTGGCGCGCGAGTGGCGCACGCGCCTGGGCATGCTGGTGTACAGCGTCAGCTGGTTCAACCTGCCGCTGACCGACGCCGACGGCGCCGACGTGATGGCGCGCTTTTCGCCCGACGAGCAGCGCTTTGGCGTGCACGGCGGCCAGGCCGAGACGGCCATGATGCTGGCGCTCCAGCCCGGGCGGGTGCGCCGGTCGCGGGCGCGGGCGTTCGCCTCCACGTCGCAGGCGCGCGCGGCGGCGCACCGCGTGCTGGGCAACGGCCGCAGCGCCAAGCTGGCCTGGGCCGCGCAAGACCTGAACCCTGAGGGCGCGGCCGGCAACGCCGCCGCCGCCAACGCGGCCGACGGGCTGGCGCTGATCGACGCCGCGGGCCGCGCGCTGGCCGAGCTGCTGCAGGAAATCGACCGCCTGCCGCCAGACACCCTGCGCCAGCGCTGACGGCGCGGCGCCAGCTCATATCATTGAAGGCTTTGCCCCGCCGGGGCCACGCCTTGGGAGCGCCTGCATGATCCACCGACGCCGTTTCACCACCGCCTTGCTGGGCGCCGCGACCATGGCCGCCGCGACCGGCGCGCTCGCCGCGCCGCCTGAGCCACCGATCCACCTGCTGGTGGGGTTTCCGGCCGGCGGCGGCTCCGACGTGATCGCGCGCCTGCTGGCCGACAAGCTGGAGCGCCAACTGGGCCGCACGGTGCTGGTCGAAAACCGCCCCGGCGCCGGCGGCCAGATTGCCGCGCAGCAGCTGAAGCAGGCGCGCGCCGACGGCACCACGGTATTTCTGTCGCACGACCACACCATCTCCATCCTGCCGCAGGTGGTCAAGAAACCGGGCTACGCGCCGCGCGACGACTTTACGCCGCTGGGTGGCTTTGCCACCTTCGTCAACGGCCTGGCCGTATCGCCGGGCACGCCGGCCAGGACGGTGCCCGAATACGTCGAATGGGTGAAGTCGCAGGGCGGCAAGAGCGCGGTGGGCATCCCCGCGCCGGCCTCGACGCCCGAATTTCTGGTGCAACTGATCGCCAAGCGCCACGGGCTGGACCTGGTGGCCGTGCCCTACAAGGGCAGCGCGCCCATGATGGCCGACATGCTGGGCAACCAGATTCCGGCCGGCGTCGGCTCGGTGCAGGACTTCATCGAATACCAGCGCGCCGGCAAGCTGCGCATGATCGGCGTGCTGGGCGGCCAGCGCCAGGCCGCGATGCCCGACGTACCCACCCTCAGCGAACTGGGCATGAAAGGGCTGGAAGACATGCCTTTCTACGGCATCTGGGCGCCGCGCGGCACGCCGGCCGATTTCGTCACCCGCTTCAGCCGGGCGCTCGAAGCCGTGGTGGCGCTGCCCGAGGTGCGCAAGGGTTTGACCGATCTGGGTCTGACGGTGGGCTACATGTCGCCCCGCCAGCTGGACCAGCGCGAACGCACCTACACGCAGGTGTGGTCGCGCATCATCAGGGACAGCGGCTTTCAGCCGCAATAACAGGCGCTGGCGCGCCTTGGCCCCGAGGAGAACGCCGCCCACCGACCGGGCCAAGCGCTTCAGCGGCCGCCTTGCGTGGCCTGCTTAGCGGCGCCCTGATTACGCGTGCGTGACCCAGTCGCGATACGGCGGCGCGTCCAGGTGCGGCAGCGTGTTGTAGGTGATCAGCTGGTGGCGCGTCGGGCTGAAGGCCAATTCGGTCAGCGCCGTGTTGCGGATGCGCAGGTTCAGCTCGATGCTGGTGGCGGCCGGCGCGTGCAGCACGTGCGCCACGGCGGTGGCAATGGGGCCGCCGCTGCTGACCATGAGCACGTTGCCTTGGCAGTTCTTGCGCACATGATCGAGCGCGCCCACCACGCCGGCGCGAAAGTCGGCGTAGCTCGGCATGCCCACGGGCTGCACGCGCCCGTCCATCCACGCCGCCAGCCCCTCGCGCAGCAGCCGAAAGTGGTGCCGATACAGCTCGGGCGTGCCCGGCCGGGGCAGCGAATCGGGGTGGATGGCGGCGATCACCGCGTGGCTGTCGTATTCGTTCAGGCCGGGCCACAGGATGTGTGCCCCCACGCTCCGCCCTGCCGTGTCTGCGTCGCCCCCCGGGTGGGCGCTCGCCTCTGGGGGCGGCCCGGCGCGGCTCGGCGGCGCGTCGAACCCGCCGCCTTCCGCAATGCCGTGCCAGGTGCCGATCTGCCGCCGCAGCGTGCCGGTGAGCACGGCGTCAAAGCGCAGGCCGGCGCCAAAACGTTCGCGCAGGTACTGGCCCAGGCGCACGCTCTGGCGCCGGCCCAGATCGCTCAGCCGGTCGTAATCGTCGGCGCCAAAGCTGGCCTGGCCGTGGCGCACGAGGTAGAGGGTTCCCATGGCCGGATTGTGAAGCGCGCGCCGCCCGCCGGGCCATGGCGTGCGTCCTGCGGGCGACAGCGCCGCGCGCCATGGCGATTCATGACCCAAACCGGCCCCAGCGCTTGATGGAATTGCCCCATCAGCTATGTTTTTTGCAGCACACCAGCCAGCACCGATGCATCGACGTTGGCGCCCGTGAGCGCGATGCCAACGCACTGCCCGCGCAACGCCGCGCGCTCTTGCAGGGCGGCGGCCAGAGCGGCCGCGCCGGCGCCTTCGGCGGCGTTGTGCGTATCGGTGTAGAGCGCGCGCATGGCGCTGGCCACTTCGTCGTCGCTGACTTGCACCACGTGGTCCAGCCGCCCGGCCAGGGCGGCCAGCGCGGCGGCGTCGGCGCGGCGCACGGCCATGCCGTCGGCCAGCTGGGTGGACACCGGCGCCTCGACCACGTGGCCAGCGGCCAGCGAATCCGCATAGGTGGTGGCGTGGCGGCTGACCACGCCAACCACGCGCGCCGGGTGGTTCAGCGCCGCTTTCGCGGCAATGGCGGCGCACGCGCCCGAGCCCAGACCGATGGGCACGTACACCACATCCAGCCGGGGCACGGCGCGCAGCAATTCCCACCAATACGTGGCCACGCCGCTGACCAGGTCGGGGTGAAAGCTGGGCACCCGCAGGGCGCCGCGCTGCTCGGCCAGGCGCGCGGCGTGGTCGCTGGCTTCGGTGAAGTCGTCGCCGTGATCGATCAGGTTGACGCCCAGCGCGCGCATGGCGGCGTTCTTTTCGACCGAATTGCCGCGCGGCACGACGATGGTGCACGCCACGCCATGCGCGCGCGCCGCCCAGCCGATGCTCTGGCCGTGGTTGCCGCGCGTGGCGCTGACGACTTCGCGCGGCAGTTGGCCGCGGCGCGCCAGCGCGTCAAAAAAGGTCAGGCCGCCGCGAATCTTGAACGCGCCGACCGGCGTGTGGTTTTCATGCTTGACCCAGCAGTCGGCGCCAAGCCGCTGCGACAGCAGCGCCCAGCGGTACTGCGGCGTGGGCGGAAATTCGCGGTAGACGACTTGGGCAGCGGCTTCGATGTCGGCCAGCGTTGGCAGCAGGTTCATTCAGCGCACTCCTTCGTCAGACGACAAGCTGACCACGCCACGCGGCGTGCGCAGTGTGGCGTGCAGCGCGGCGGGGCCTGCGTCGACCGGCACCGCACCCAACCCGACGGCTGCGCACGCCTGCCGCAGCGCGGCCGCGCGCGGGTGCGCAAGCCGCAGCCCCTGCAGCGACACGCCAACCTGGGGCATCGACGCCGCCGGGTGCACCGCGCCCCATTCGATCAGCGTGGGCAGCGCGCCGTCGAACAGCCGCTGGCCGTCCGGCCGCACGGCGATCTTCCATTCGAGCAGGCCGCGCGGCGTCATGCGGGTGGCGGCGCGCACGTCGCCACGGTCAATGTCCAGCGTGGCCAGGCGACCCACGGCGCTGTCGATGTCGGGTACGCGCGCCACCCAGTGGATGAGCTGCGGGCCTTGCGCCCGCACGCGCTCGCGCAGCGCGGGGTCGTCCATGTCGAACCAGCGCTTTTGCACGGCATTCTGGTCGCCAGCGCTTTCTGGATGGGCGCGAACAGCTCCTGGATCGATAGCAATGATCTCCAGGTAACTGAGCGGAAATTCGGCCGACGCCGTGCACAGCAGCCGGTTGTGCGTGCCGAACAGCGGGTGCTGGCCGCCCGGCCCGGGCGCGACACCCAGCGTCTGCTCGCACCAGGCCGCGCCTTGCGCCAGCGTGTCGGCCAGCACCACCAGATGGTCGAGCGCGGGCGTGGCCCAGGCGGTCACAACTGCACCTCGCCGTGGATCACACCGACGCAGTCGCCGCCGACCCAGACTTGTCCTGAGTGAGTCGAAGCGGCCTGTCCTGAGCCTGTCGAAGCGGCCTGTCCTGAGCTTGTCGAAGCGGCCTGTCCTGAGTTAGTCGAAGCGGCCTGGCCCGCGTCGTCGCGCGCGATGTGCACGCGGCCGGCGCGGCCGAGCACCGTGCCTTGCGCCGCCACGTAGCGCGCGGGCAGGTCGCCAGTGTCGATCAGCCATTGCGCCAGGCTGGCGTTCAGGCTGCCGGTGACCGGGTCTTCGTTGATGCCCACGGGCGCGGCGAAGGCCCGCACCTCCACCGCGGGCGTTTCGTCGCGCGACGCGAAGGCGCGCGCCTCGCGGCTCGATTTCGCTATCAATGAGATAGCTGTTTGGGCAGGCTGGATGCCCGCTACGCCCACTTTTTGCTTCAGCTCGACCAGTCGCCCGTGGTTCGGCTCCAACGCCAGCACGGTGTCGGGGCTGTCGAGCAGTAGGCCCAGCCACTGCGGGCCGTTGTCGAGCAGTTGCGCCTTCACGATCTGCGCGGACTTCAGCCCCAGCGCGGCGGCCACTTGCGCCAGGTGCGTGGGGCTGGGGCTGCTGAGCTTGACGGGCGGCGCGGCAAAGGCCAGGCGCGCGCCGTCGCGCCGGATCGGCACCAGGCCCTTGGCGCATTGCTGCACGATCACGTCGGCGCGCTGGGGTGTGCCGCCCGCCGCCAGCCATGCAAAGCACGAGCCCAGCGTGGGGTGGCCGGCAAACGGCAGTTCGCCGCCGGGCGTGAAGATGCGCAACGCGTAGTCGGCTTGGCGGTCGGTCGGCGGCAGCACGAAGGTGGTTTCGGACAAGTTGGTCCAGTGCGCAAAACGCTGCATGGCAGCGTCATCCAGGCCACTGCCGTCGAGCACCACGGCAACCGGGTTGCCGTAGCCGGGGGTGGCGGTGAAGACGTCGATTTGGGCGAAGGGGCGGGTTTTCATGCGATGGACGGCATTCAGGCCAAGGGAATATCGCGCCCGCCGCGCGTGGCCGGGCGCGGCGTGCGGCAGGTTTTACCAGCGGTGGATATCGCGGACGACGGCACGTCGGCCATGGCGAATGCGTCGCCGGTCAGCCCGCTGCGGCGTGACAGATGTGCATGCAGCACGACGATGCGCGGCGCCTGGTGGTGCGGCCCCACAGGCGGATCATGGTCAGCCTTGCATCGCCGCGCGCACCACCTGACCGAGCGCGGCCATGCCCTGGTCGATCTGCTCGGGCGTGGAGGTGACGAAGGACAGCCGCAGCGCGCGCGCATCGGGCTCGTCGGCGAAGAAGGGCGCGCCGGGCACGAAGGCCATGCCGGCATCGACCGCCTTGGGCAGCAGCGCCTGCGCGTTCAAGCCCTCCGGCAGGCGCACCCACACGAACATGCCGCCGACGGGCTGCGTCCATTCGGCGCCGGTCGGGCCCAGCTCGCGCGCCAGCGCGGCCAGGATGGCGTCGCGCTGCGCGTGGTAGCGCGCGCGGATGGTGGGCACGTGGCGGTCGAGGAAGCCGTCCTTGATGACCTCGGCCACCACGCGCTGGTTGAAGCCCGGCGTGTGCAAATCGGCCGCCTGCTTGGCCTGCAGCAGCTTGGGGTACAGCGCGGGCGGCGCGACGATGTAGCCCAGGCGCAGGCCGGGCGCCAGGATCTTGCTGAACGAGCCTAGGTACACCACCCCCTCGGGCCAGCGCGCCAGCAGGGGCGCTGGCGGCGGTGCGTCAAACCACAGCTCGCCATAGGGGTTGTCTTCAACAATCGGCAGGCCATGCTCGCGGCAGACGTCGATCACGGCCTGGCGGCGCGCTTCGTCCATGGTGCGGCCGGTAGGGTTCTGGAAGTTGGGCAGCAGGTACATGAAACGCGGCCGCTCACCTTTTTGAAGCGCGCTGCGCAGCGCGGACGCCGACACGCCGCCCATGTCGCTTTCAACACTCTCCACCGCCGGCTGCATGGGCGTGAAGGCCTGCAGCGCGCCCAGGTAGGTGGGCGACTCAACCAGCAGGCGGCTGCCCTTGTCGAGCAACACCTTGGCGATCAGGTCCAGCCCCTGCTGGCTGCCCGTGGTGATGAGCACCTGGTCGGCCGACACCTGCGCGCCCTGCTTGCCCAGTTCGGTGGCGACCCACTGGCGCAATTCGGGCAGCCCTTCGCTCGACGCGTACTGCAGCGACGGGCGCGCGATGGCGCTGCCTTCAGCCAGCACCGTGGCGCAAGCCGCGCGCATGGCATCGACCGGAAAGGTCTCGGGCGCGGGCAGGCCACCGGCAAAGTTGAGGATGCCGGGGCGCTCCGTCACCTTCAGGATTTCGCGAATCGCCGAGGGGTTCATGGCGTGGGCGCGCTCGGCCAGTTGCCAGGGGCTGGCTTGCTTGAGGTCGGTCGGGTTCATGGTTTTTCTCCTCCAGCGGGTCCGTAGAAGATGACCCAGGTTGCAAAGTCGGGGGTGAAGGTTTCGAAGCGATGGTTGGCGCCGGCGGGCACGAACAGCACGTCGCCGGGCGCGGCGGGCAGATTCTGCGCGCCGATGCGCAACGTGGCGAGGCCGCGTTGCACCACATACAGCTCGTCCTGCGCGTGCGGCTGCTGGCGGTCGCGCCCATCGGCGTTGCTGCCGGGGGCGTACAGCTCGACGGACATGCTGCCATGTGCGAATGCCATCGCAAACGGCACGCCCTCAGGGTACGCACCGGTCGGCGCCGCGGGCAGCTGCGCCAGCAGGTCGTGCAGCGACGCTCTCATCTCAGCCTCCGGCTGGCAAACACGATGGCCACCACCGCCAGCGCAAAGCCGACGGACACCGCGTCCAGCCGCTCGCCCAGCAGCGGCCACGCAAACAGCATCGCCAGAAACGGCTGCAGCAGTTGCGTCTGGCTCACGCGCAGCGCGCCGCCCCAGTCCAGCCCACGGTACCAGGCGAAGAAGCCGGCCCACATCGACACCGTGCCCACATAGACAAAGCCCGCCCAGCTGCTGGCGCGAATGTCGCTCGCGTTAGCCGGCCACAGCCACAGCGCCACCGGCAGCGTGAGGGGCAGCGCGCCCAGGCACACCAGCAGATCACGCGCTCGGCGCCCAGCGCGGGCGTGACCTTGGCGCCGTACACGTAGCCAACCGATGCCGCCACCACCGCGCCAGCCAGCAGGCCGTCGGCCGGATCGAAGCCGAAGCCGCCGTGCGCCCCGGCGCGCAGCCAGGCAAACACCACCACCAGCGCGCTGCCCGCGACGGCGCAGGCCCAAAAGGCCGGCCGCGCGCGCTGGTGCAAGACCCACGCGGCCACCGCCGCCGTCACCAGCGGCAGCAGCGCAATGATGACGGCCGCGTGCGTGGCCGTGACGCTGCGCAGCGCCCACGCCAGCAGCAGCGGAAAACCCATGGCGTTGCCGGCCATCGACAGCGCCAGCGCGCGCCATTGCCCACCGGTTGGCCGGGGCGAGCGCGTGGCCAGCAAAAACACCGCCGACAGCAGACCCGCCAGCGCGGCGCGCCCGGCGGTGACGAACGCCGGTGACAACTGGGGGTCGGCCGCCGTCCCCGTGGCCAGGCGCGTGGCCGGCAGGGTGACGGCAAAGCAGGTAACGCCCAGCACGCCAAGCCAGAAACCCGCCAGCAGGCGCGCATCGCCCTGCGGCGCGCGCCACGACGGCAGCGGCGTCGCGCTCATGACGCGGCACCCACGCCGGCGCGCCAGCCCACGTGCCACGGCAAGCGCCAGCCCAGGTCGGCGCCGACGGCGTTCCAGGTCATCCACAGCGCCGTCACGGCCAGCGCCAGCGCCATCGCGCGGTTGAACCACAGCAGGCGCCGGCCGCGCGCCAGCCAGCCGCGCAGGGCCGAGCCGACCCAGGCGTAGGTGAAGTTGCTGGCAAAGGCGAAGGCCAGCATCACCGGCAGCACCACCGCCATGCGCCGGCCCCAGTCGGGCTGGCCGCCGATCCAGCCGCCGACGATGGACAGGGCCAGCATCCACGCCTTGATGTTGACGAACTGCAGCAGCACGCCTTGCCAGAAGCCGACGTCGAGCCGGCTGGCGTCGACCTGCGCCAGCGCGCCGCTGCGCGCCAGGCGCGCGGCCAGCCACAGCATGTACCCCACACCCAGGCCCAGCACCGCCCAGCGCAGGGCCGGCACCGCCAGGATGAGCGCGCCCGCGCCCAGGGCGCTGAAGGCCAGCAACAGCGCCCAGCCCACCGGCACCGCCAGCACGAAGCGCAGCGCCCCGCGCAGGCCGCGGTTGGCCGCGATGGCGGTGGACAAGGTGGTGTTGGGCCCCGGCGTGAAGCTGACGGCGGTGGCCAGCATCAGCAGGGCGGTGAATTCGGACCAGGGCATGGACGCCACTCTAGCGCTAGGCCACCATACACCATCAATACAGATCATAATGGCAGATCAACAACTGTATCGCCGTCAATCACCACACACCATGCTCCAGCGCGCCGCCAACCAGACCCTGACCGAGCAGCTGGCCGAGCGCTTTGCCGTGCGCATTCGCGACCGTCTGCTGGCCGCCGGCACGCGCCTGCCCAGCGTGCGCCAGTGCGCCGCGCAGCATGGCGTCAGCCCGTCCACCGTGGTCGCGGCTTACGACCAGCTGCTGGCGCAGGGCTTGCTGGAAGCGCGGCCGCAGCGCGGCTTCTATGTCCGCGATTTGACGAAAAAACCGCGCTCAACGCCTGCCAGCATGGCACATATAGCTATCGATTCAATAGCTACAATCGATCCCACCGAAGCACGCCGCCTGCGCGCGCCCATCAGCGCGGCCAGCCTGATGCGCGGCATGTTCAGCAGCGGCTCGGGCGGCAAGCCGCAGCCCGGCATGGGCGTGCTGCCGCCTGAGTGGCTGGACACCGGCTTCATGGCGGCCGCGCTGCGCAAGACCGCCGCCGGCGACGGCCTGCGCGACGCCACCGTGCGCTACGGCGACCCGCAGGGCGACCCGCTGCTGCGCCAAGTGCTGGCGGCGCGCCTGGCCGAGCAGGGCATTGCCGCCACGCCTGGGCAGGTGGTCACCACCATCGGTGCCACGCAGGCGCTGGACATCGTCAGCCGCACGCTGCTGAAGCCCGGCGACACCGTGATGGTCGAAGAGCCCGGTTGGTCGGTCGAATTCGCCCGCCTGGGCGCGCTGGGCATGCGCATGCTGCCGGTGCCGCGCGGACCGGACGGGCCCGATCTGGACGTGATGGCACGCTACTGCGAGGCGCACGCCGGCAGCCCGCAGGCCCCGCGCCTGTTCGTCAGCGTGAGCGTGCTGCACAACCCCACCGGCTACAGCCTGTCGCCCGCCAGCGCGCACCGACTGCTGCAACTGGCGCAGCGGCACGACTTCCACATCGTCGAGGACGACACCTACCACCACCTGGCGGCAGAACACGCCACGCGGCTGGCGCAACTCGACGGCCTGCAGCGCACCATCTATGTAAGCGGCTTTGCCAAGATCCTGGCGCCGGCCTGGCGCATCGGCTTTCTGGCCGCGCCGCCGGCGCTGGTCGAGCCGATCATGGACACCAAACTGCTCGCCACGCTGACCACGCCGACGCTGCTGGAGCGCGCACTGGCGCTGTGCATCGAGCAAGGCCAGTTGCGCCGGCACGCCGAACGCATGCGCGCGCGCCTGGACGCCGCGCGCCACCGCAGCGTGCGCCTGGCGCAGCAGGCCGGCTGCCGCTTCGCCGCCGAGCCGGCGGGCCTGTTCGGCTGGGTCGATACCGGCGTCGACACCGACGCGCTGGCCCTGCGCATGCTCGACCAGGGCTACCTGCTGGCGCCGGGCGCACTGTTTCACGCGGCCCGCCAGTCCAGCACGTTGATGCGCATCAATTTCGCGACGACGCAGGACCCGAAGTTCTGGCAGGCGTTTGCTCACCTGCGCGATCAGCTGCGTTGATTCTCTGATCAGGATGGGGGGCTGCCGGCCCTGCAGGGCATGGCGTTGTCCAGCGCCGGGCCACCCAACGCCCCGCTCGCATGCCGGGCCGCTCCACGGTGCGCACCAGCGCCCAGCAGATGAAGCCCAAAAGCATCAGTGCCGCCAAGTCAGCCTGCACACGGCTGACGCCCCAACGCATCACGCCGTCGCGCAGCGCGTCGAACAGCCAGTTGTGAAACAGGTAGACCGCATAAGTCAGCTCCGACAACGCCAGCACCCAAGCCGGCGCAAAAAGCTGCCGCCGCAGCGCCCACAGCCCCAGAAACAGCGCCACCGCCAGCGCGGCAAACGGCGCATGCAGCCAGCGCGGCTGCCATGCGGCCAAGCCCCAGCGGTACAGGCAAAACACGGTCACCACCACCAGCCCCAGCAAGGGCCAGCCAATGGCGCCCCGCTCACGCAGCCAGATGGCCGACCCCAGCAACAGGAAGGGCAGTACAGCGTGATGTAACCCCGCGTCCAGTCGGTATGCGTGGCCCAGGGCCCCCACGCGTACAGCGCGGCGCACACCAGCAAATACAGCGCAATCAGCCACCGACCGCGCCGCGCATGCGTCATGCCCGCCGCACGCAAGCAGGCCATCAGCGCATAGAACAGCATCTCCAGCCGCAGCGTCCACTCCACCCCGGCCAGCGCGTACGGCGTGGCAAACGCATCGCCCACCAGAAGCAATTGCGCCAGCAGGTCGCCAGCGGCGGGCATCTGGCCACGCGTGCGCATGAGCACGCATTCGGTCAGCACCGCCACCACGTACAGCGGGTAGACGCGGGCCATGCGCTTGATCAGAAACTCCGCCGTGCCCTCGCGTTGCAACACCTGCGTGATGATGTAGCCCGACACCAGAAAGAACACCACCACGCCCGCGCCACCGCCCTCGATCAAAGGCCACACGGCGCGCGCCGGCCAACGCCACCCGCCCGATTCGGCGTGCGCCGCAGCCTCGACCGGCGCGTGAAACTTGTGCCCGGCCAGCACGCTGGCAAACGCGAAGATGCGCAGATAGTCAAGAAAGACTATGCGCCCGGCGGAACCGTTTGAGCTGGGGCGCAACGCGAGCATGACGCGCCATTATCCGCATGCCCCGGCCGGGTCGCGCAAGACCGTTGCCTGCGCGCGGCGCGCTTGCGTTCAGCCCGCCGGCAAGACGGCGGTGACCTCGATCTCCACCTTGGCGCGCGCTTCCATCAGGCCGGCGACCTGCACGCAGCTCATGGCCGGAAAGTGCTTGCCGATCACCTCGCGGTAGACGCCGCCCAGCTCTTTCAGGCGGCTGTTGTACTCGTCGCGGCTGACGACGTACCAGGTCATGCGCACCATGTGCTCGGGGCCGGCGCCGGCTTCGCGCAGCACGGCAACGACGTTGGCGAGCGCCTGCCGCGTCTGCGCGATGAAGTCGTCGCTTTCAAACTGCTGCTGCGCGTTCCAGCCGATCTGGCCACCCACATAGATTTGCGTGCCGCGCGCGGCGATGCCATTGGCGTAGCCCTTGGCGGGCGCCCAGTCGGCGGGGTGAAGAACCTTCCTCATATCCATACTCCAGAATTTCTGCGCGCATACGCACCACGTGAAACAAACACCGTACCCATCCACTGCACAAAGGGCCGCGGAGCAGGCCATGCCGGAACGCCGTGGCCGGACCTGTGCCGGCCACCAGCGTTGTCCCCCTGCCGGGGGGAAGGCGCGAAGCGCCTCAGGGGGGAGACTTCTCCCTCAACTTGAAGCGCTGCAGCTTGCCGGTTTCGGTGCGCGGCAGCGCGTCGACAAATTCGATCTCGCGCGGGTACTTGTAAGGCGCGATGGTGGTCTTCACGTAGTCCTGCAGCGCCTTGACCATGGCGGCATCGCCCACTTGACCGGGCTTGAGCACCACGATGGCCTTGATCACCATGCCGCGCTCGTCGTCGGGCTTGCCGATCACGCCGCATTCGGCCACGGCCGGGTGCGTCAGCAGGCAGTCCTCGACCTCGGGGCCGCCGACGTTGTAGCCGGCGGTGATGATCATGTCGTCGTCGCGCGCCTGGTAGTGAAAGTAGCCGTCGGCGTCCTGCACAAAGGCGTCGCCGGGGCGGTTCCACCCATCCGGCACGTAGCGCGTCTGGCGCGCGTCGTCCATGTAGCGGCAACCCGTGGGGCCGATCACCGCCAGCTTGCCGACCGTGCCGCGCGGCACTTCGCGGCCTTCGTCGTCCACCACCTTGGCCTGGTAGCCGGGCACTACTTTTCCGATAGCACCCCGCCGCACATCGGCGCCGGCGGACGAGATGAAGATGTGGAACATCTCGGTGGCGCCGATGCCGTCCAGCATCTCGATGCCAGTGGCGTCTTTCCACAGCTGGCGCGTGGCGTCCGGCAAAGCCTCGCCCGCGCTGACGCAGGTGCGCAATGTGGGAATGCCAATCGTCCGTGCGTGCGGCGCCATCTGTCGATAGAACGTGGGAGCGGTGTAGCAGGTGGTGACGCCGTGCTCGCGCATCTGGCGCACCATGGTTTCGGGGTTGTAGGGCACGTCGGGGTAATAGATGCTGGCGCCCGCCCACATCGGAAACACCAGCAACCCACCCAGCCCGAAGGTGAAGGCCAGCGGCGGCGATCCGGTGACCACGTCATCCGGTGTGGCGCGCAGCACGTGGCGCGGCCAGCATTCGCACGCGGCCAGCACGTCGCGGTGGGTGTGCACCACGGCCTTGGGCGCGCCGGTGGTGCCGCTGGTAAAGGCAAGCAGCGCAATGTCGTCGGCCGCGGTTGGGCAGGCCTCAAACTCCGGCGACTGGCGTGCGGCCAGTGGGCCCAGGTCCCGCGCGTCGTCCGCCGCACCGAATCGAACGATGTGGGCCAGTACGCCCGGGTGCTGGCGCGCCGCCTGCTCCAGATCTGGTAGCAACCGGGCATCGCAGATAGCGGCCGCCGGGCGCGCCTTGTCGATCACCTTGCCCAGTTCCACGGCACGCAGCAACGGCATCGTCGCCACGGCCACCAGCCCGGCCTTGACCACCGCCAGCCACGACAGCGCCATGCCCATGGAATTGCCGCCGCGCAGCAGCACGCGGTTGCCAGGCTGCAGGTTTAGCTCGTGAACAAGATAGTTGGCGATGCGGTTCACGCGCTCGCGCGTTTCGGCATACGTCAACGTCACTTGCGGTGAGCGCAGCAGCGGCCGCTCGCCCCAGCCCTTCAGGTCCACCGCATGGTCCAGCAAGCGCTGCACCAGATTGACCTGGTCGGGGAACTGCAGCTCGGGCAGGTCGTACCGAAACGCCGGCCACTGGTCGCGCGGCGGCAGGCGGTCGTGCACGAAGCGGTCGGTCTGGACGCTGGGTGTGGTCATGGGCGGCTCCATGTGATCGTGACCGGGAATTTGCTCCCTCGCCCCTTTGGGGAGAGAGCCTGCCCCGGACTCGATCCGGGGGCGGGGGTGAGGGGCTGTGGCGTCACCCGCGGGCGCGGTTGGCGCCCAACCCTACCTTCGCTCAGGAGGGGAAGGAGAAATGCACCCTCACCCCGACCCGCTCCCGCACGCGGGAGCAGGAGAAAGTCAGCACGCCCTACTGAAGTCACTGCAACACCGCCTTGCCGATGATGAGTTGCTGCACCTCGGTCGCGCCCTCGTAAATGCGCAGGCTGCGAATGTCGCGGTACAGCGATTCGACCTTGGCGCCCACTTCCACGCCGCGCCCGCCGTGCATCTGCAACGCCATGTCGATCACACGCTGGGCGTTCTCGGTGGCGGTCATCTTGGCCATGGCGGCGGCCACGCTGCGCTCCTTCATCGAGCCGTGATTCGTGTCGCGCATCCACGCCGCGCGGTAGGTCAGCAGCGCGCCAGCGTCGATCAGCGCGGCCATCTCGCCCAGTTTGGCCTGCGTGAGCTGGAAGTCGGCCAGGGTCTGGCCGAACATCTGGCGCTGCCGCGCGTAATCGATGGCTTCGGCCAACGCGCGCCGCGCCATGCCCAGCGCGGCACCGGCCACGCTGGCGCGGAAGATGTCGAGCGTTTGCATGGCCAGCTTGAAGCCGCCGTTCAGTTCTCCCAGTTTGCAGTCGGCCGGGACAGCGCAATCGGTGAACGTGAGCGTGGCCAACGGGTGCGGCGCCATCACGTGGATGTGCTGACTATCGTCCAAACCCGACGCGCCCTTGTCGACGATGAAGGCGGTGATGCCGCGGCTGCCGGCTTGCGGTTCGGTCTTGGCGAACACGCAATAGAAATCGGCCAGGCCGCCGTTGCTGATCCAGGTCTTGGTGCCGTTCAGGCGCCAGCCTGCGCCTTCTGAGCTATTTGTGCCTCCAGCGCCCGTCTGGTGAGCGCAAGCAGCTCTTGTTTTCATAGCGGCGACATCGGAACCGGCATCCGGTTCCGACAGCGCAAAGGCCGCGATCTTGTCGCCGCGCGCCACCGCCGGCAGATACGCCGCCTGCTGCGCCGGTGTGCCGCCGAGCGAGATGGCGCCGCTGCCCAGGCCCTGCATGGCGAAAGCAAAGTCGGCCAACGGCGAATAAAAGGCCAGCGTTTCGCGCAGCACCACCAGCGCGCGCGAATCGAGTTGTGGCAATGCGCCGCCATGTTCGGCCGCCACGCAGTACCTCAGCCAGCCGTCGCTACCCAGGCGCCGCACCCAGTCGCGGCAGGCAGCGCGGTCGTCGCGCTCGTCCACGTCCTGGGCCGCCGCCCACGCGGGCAGGCGCTCTGCGATGTCGCGGTGTTCTGCGTCGAAGAAGGGCAGCGCCAAGTGGGCAATGGAAGGTGTCATGTGTGCAATCGCTTGAATGAATACCGGACGCGAAGGGCGCAAAGGTCAGACGAAGAACGCGAAAAATTCACATCAGGTTTCTTTCGCGTCCTTCGCGGAACTTTGGCGTCCTTCGCGTCCTTGCATTGGATTTCAGTCGCCCCCAAACACCGGCTTCTGCTTGGCCGCGAACGCCTCGTAAGCGCGCCGGAAGTCCTGCGTCTGCATGCAAATGGCCTGCGCCTGCGCCTCGGCCTCGATGGCCTGCTCGATGGTCATGGCCCACTCTTGCGACAACATCGTCTTCGTCATGCCGTGCGCAAACGTGGGACCCACCGCCAGGTCGGCGGCCATGGCCTGCGCTTTGGCCAGCAACTCGCCGCTGTCGTGCAACGCGTTGAAAAAGCCCCAGGCCAGCCCCTCTTGCGCCGTCATGGCACGGCCGGTGAACAGCAGCTCGCTCGCGCGGCCCTGCCCTATCACGCGCGGCAGCAGCGCGCAGGCGCCCATGTCGGCGCCGGCCAGGCCGACGCGGGTGAACAAAAATGCCGTCTTGGTCGCGGGCGAGCCATAGCGCAGGTCACACGCCAGCGCCATCATCGCGCCCGCCCCGGCGCACACGCCGTCGATGGCGCCGATGATGGGCTGCGGGCAGCCGCGCATGGCTTTCACCAGATCGCCCGTCATGCGGGTGAACTCCAGCAGCTCGGGCATGGTCATCTTCGTCAGCGGGCCGATGATGTCGTGCACGTCGCCGCCGGAGCAGAAGTTGCCGCCCTCGCCAGTGACCACCACCACCTTCACGTCGGTGGCGTAGCGCAGGCCGTTGAACAGATCGCGCAGTTCGCCATAGCTGTCGAAGGTGAGCGGGTTCTTGCGCTCGGGGCGGTTCAGGCTGACGGTGCCGACACCATTGGCGTCGCAGGCCCAGGCGAAGTGCTTGGCCTGATAAGGCGCGCGGGCGTCGAATTGTGGGCGCATGGGGTTGCCCGCGCCGATGTAGTGCTTCATGCTGTCTCCAGAAAATGGGCTTTCACCTTGCCCAGCAAGGTGTGCAGGGTTTGAATGTCGCGCGGGCTCAAGGCCGCAAAGGCGTCCATGATCCACGCATCGTGCGCGTGGGCCATGGCGTTGAATTGCTGGCGGCCCTTGGACGTCAGCCGCACGCGGAAGGCGCGACGGTCGCCTTCCACTTCGGCACGCTCCACCAGGCCTTCGGCCTCCAGCTGGTCGGTGATGCCGGTGATGTTTCCGCCGGTCACCATCATGCGGCGCGACAGCTCGTTCATGCGCATGCCCTCGGGCGCGCGCTCGAGCTGCGCCATCAGGTCGAAGCGTGGCAAGGTCGTATCAAACTGCTCGCGCAAATCGGTGCGCACCTGCTTTTCAATCAGCTGCGTGCAGGTGAGCAGGCGCAGCCACAGGCGCAGCTCTTCGGGGTGTTCGGCGTGGGCGCGGGCTTCAAGGTCCATGGTGGCTCACATCACCTCGCCACCGCTGACGGAGATGGCTTGTCCGGTCACCGACCCGGCCGAAGCGCCGCACAGCCAACGCACGGCATCGGCCACTTCATCCGGCTGCACCAGGCGCCGCTGCGGGTTGCCAGCGGCCAGGTCGGCGCGCGCCTGCGCTTGGCTGCGGCCGGTCTTGGCGACGATGTTGGCCACGCTGTCCTGCAGCAAATCGGTGTCGGTGTAGCCGGGGCACACGGCGTTGACGGTGACGCCCTTGGTCGCCACTTCCAGCGCCAGCGCGCGCGTCAGGCCCAGCACGCCGTGCTTGGCGGCGCAATAGGCGGTCACGTAGGCGTAGCCGCGCTGCGCCGCCGTGCTGGCGACGTTGACCACGCGGCCCCAACCCGCATCCAGCATGTCGGGCAGCGCCTGCTGCGTGCAATGCACGGTGCCGCTCAGGTTGACGGCCAGCATGCGTTGCCACAGCGCGGCGTCGGTCTTCAAAAACGGCGCGCTGTGCGCCTGGCCGGCGTTGTTGACCAGCGCGGTGATGGGGCCGAATCCCGCGCGGGCTTGGGCGAAAGCATCCGCCACCTGCGCGGCATCCGACACATCGGCCAGCACGATCTGCGCTTGCGGTAACTCGGCGGCCAGCGCTTGCAAGGTATCGCGCTGGCGGCCCAGCAGCGTGAGCCTAAACCCGTCCGCGGCCAGCGCGCGCGCGATGGCGGCACCGATGCCGCGTGCGGCGCCGGTCACCACGGCATGGGGCGCCGACTGGCTTGCCGTCATTTCGCTGGCCCCGCCTGTGCAAGCGATTGCTGGCGCGCCACTTCGCGGTACAGCTGATCGCGCCCGCTTAGGTACTGGCGCGGCCAGCCGATGGACTGGCTTTGCAGCTTGGCGGCTTCGTGCAGCGTCCACGCCGGGTCGGCCAGGTGCGGGCGGCCCACGGCGCACAGGTCGGCGCGACCGGCGGCGATGATGCTGTTGGCGTGGTCGGCCTCGGAGATCGCGCCGACGGCCATGGTGGCAATGCCGGCCTCGTTGCGGATGCGGTCGGCGAACGGCGTCTGGTACATGCGGCCGTAGGTGGGCTTGGCGGCGCGCGTGGTCTGGCCCGACGACACGTCGATCACGTCGCAGCCCGCGGCCTTGAACAGCTTGGCGATTTCCAGTGCGTCGGCGGGCGTGGTGCCGCCCGGCGCCCAGTCGTGCGCGGAGATGCGCACGCTCATGGGTTTGTGCTGCGGCCAGGCAGCGCGCATGGCGGCGAACACTTCCAGCGGGTAGCGGCAGCGGTTTTCCAAAGAGCCGCCGTACTCGTCCGTGCGCAGGTTGGTCAGCGGGCTGATGAAGGACGACAGCAGATAGCCGTGCGCGCAGTGCAGTTCCAGCCAGTCGAAGCCCGCCGCATCGGCGCGGCGCGTGGCGGCGACGAAGGCATCGCGCAGCACATCCATGTCGGCGCGGGTCATCGATTGGGGCGTCTGGTTCTGCTCGCCATAGGGCACGTTGCTGGCGGCCACCAGCGGCCAGTTGCCTTGCGGCAGCGGTTCGTCCATCGTCTCCCAGCCCAACTGCGTGGAGCCCTTGGGCCCGCTGTGGCCGAGCTGGAGGCCGATGGCGGCGTCGCTGTTCGCATGCACGAAATCGACGATGCGTTTGAAGGCGGCCTGCTGCGCGTCGCTCTCCAGCGCCGGGCAGCCGGGGGTGATGCGGCCATCAAAGCCATGGCGGTGCGTGGGCGAGGTCATCTCGACCATCACCAACGCCGCGCCGCCGACGGCGCGCGCGCCCAGGTGCATCAGGTGCCAGTCGCCCACCACGCCGTCTTGCGCGCTGTACTGCGCCATGGGCGAGACGACGATGCGGTTTTTCAACGTCAGGCCGCGCACCGTGAAAGGCGTCAGCATCGGCGGGACGGTTGCTCCTGAAACAGGAGCTGCTTGCGCTTGACTGGCGGGCGCTGGAGCCGTATTTGATTCAAAACCAAGGGGCGCCGTCCGTGTGCGCGCGAACCACGCCTCGTAGCCTTCCAGCCACGCGGCATCGCGCAGGCGCAGGTTCTCGTGGCTGATGCGCTGGCTGCGCGTGAGCATGCTGTACATGAACTGCGGCGGCTCCAGCGTGTCGCAATAGCGCTCGCCACAGACCTCGAACCACTCCATGGCGTTCCACGCGGCGTTTTGCAGCTTCAGCGCCTCGACGCTGCGCGTGGCTTGATAGCGCGTGAGCACCTCGCCAATGCGCTCGGGCGCGTCACCCATCTCGATGAAGAGGCGCGTCAGTTCAATCGCATCCTCGATCGCCAGCTTGGTGCCCGATCCGATGGCGAAGTGCGCCGTGTGCACCGCATCGCCCATCAGTACCACGTGCGCGCCGTGCGCGTTTTTCAGCCACCATTGCTCGCACTTCACGCGCTGGAAGTTGAGCCACGCCGAGCCGCGCAGGTGGCGCGCGTTGGTCATCAGCTTGTGGCCTTGCAGCGTGCCGGCGAACAGCTTTTCGCAGAAGGCGATGGATTCGTCCTGCGTGGCCTTGTCGAGCCCGTGCGCCAGCCACACGTGCTCGGGGCATTCCACGATGAAGGTGGTGGTGTTTTCGTCGAACTTGTAGATATGGGCCTGAAACCAGCCGTGCTCCGTCTTTTCGAACACGAAGGTGAAGGCGTCGTAGAGGCGATTCGTGCCCAGCCAGATGTAGCGGTTGGGCCGCACCACCAGCTCGGGCTGGAACACCTCCTGGTGCAGCGTGCGAATTTTCGAGTTGATGCCGTCGCTGGCGATGATCAAGTCGGCGTCGGGGAATTCGGCGTCGGAATTCACATCGGCCTCGAACACCAGCTTGACGCCCAGTTGCTCGCAGCGCGCCTGCAGGATGTTGAGCAGCTTCTTGCGCCCGATGCCGACAAAGCCGTGGCCGCCGGAGCGTATCACCTCGCCCTTGAAATCGAGCTCGATGTCGTCCCAGTGGTTGAAGGCCTGCTCGATCTCGTCGGCCGTGGCCTTGTCCCACTGGCGCATGTTGTCCATGGTGGCGTCGGAAAACACCACGCCCCAGCCAAAGGTGTCGTACGGCTTGTTGCGCTCGACCACGGTGATGTCGTGGGCCGGATTGTGCTGCTTCATCAGCAGCGCGAAGTACAGGCCAGCGGGGCCGCCGCCGATGCAGACGATGTTCATGGCTAAATAGTTTAGATTTCAATTAAAACAACGTCAAGACCCGGAGCCGCCCAAGCAGCACCCCGGCTCACTTCAGCAGCACAAAGCCGCCGTTCTTGACCGTGATGAGCTCGCGCCCGCGCTTGTCGAAGCCGCTGTGGTCCTGCGGCGTCATGTTGTAGACGCCCTGCGTGGCCACCAGCTCTCTGGTCTGCTCCAGGGCATCGCGCAGCGCGGCGCGAAATTCCTTGGTGCCCGGTTTGCCCGACTTGGCCGCGATCGGAATCGCCTGCTGCAGCAGCATTCCGGCGTCGAACACGTTGGCGCCGAAGGTTGCGGGCTTGGTGCCATGCAGCTTCTCGTAGGCGGCGACGTAGTCCGCGGCGACCTTCTTGGACGGGTTGCTGTCGGCAATTTCGGGCAACACCAGCATCAGGCTTGCGGCGAGTATGGTCCCTTCGACCTTTTTGCCACCGAGCTTGAGGAACTCCGGCAGCGCGGCGCCATGGGTTTGGTAGACCTTGCCCTTGAAGCCCTGATCAAACAGCGTGACTTGGGGCAACACCGACGGCCCGCCCGGGACTGCAATCAAGATCGCGTCCGGCTTGGCGCCGACCAGCTTCAAGCCCTGCCCGATCACCGATGTGTCGGAGCGCTGAAAGCGCTCATTGGCGACCAGCTTGATACCCAGCTTGTCGGTCATGCCGCTTACGACCTTGTACCAGTTCTCGCCGTAGGGATCAGAGGTACCGATGAAGCCCAACGTCTTGACGCCGTGCCTGGACATGTGCTCCAGCAGTGCATCGGCAATGATGTCGTCGTTCTGGGTGGTCTTGAACACCCACTTCTTTTTCTCGTCCATCGGCACCACCACGGCGGCGGTGCCCACTGGCGCCAGCAGTGGCACCCCGGCGTCTGCCACGAACTGGATCACGCCCATGGCGTTGGGTGAACCCGATGGGCCGATGATGGCGTCGACGTTGTTTTCCGAGATCAGCTTGCGCACCGCGGTCACCGAGTTGGTGGGATCGCTGGCGTCGTCGAGCGCGATGTATTCGACCGTGAGTCCGCCCACCGTTTTGGGCAGCAGCGGCACGGTGTTTTTTTGCGGAATGCCGACCAGCGCGGTCGGCCCCGTGGCCGACGACACGACGCCGACCTTGACCTGCGCCTGCGCTGCAAACGCCAGACCCAGGGCCATAGCCACCAGCGCGGCGACGCGGATTTTCTTCGTGAGTCTCATGGTTTCTCCTGTGCAGTGGGATGAAGGAATGGCTCGGCAATCAGATGGTGAGCGAGCCCACGCTGCTGCCGCCGCAGACGTAGAGCGTTTGCCCCGTGACGAAACCGTTGGCCGGATCGGCAAAAAAAGCCACGGCACGCGCCACGTCGGCCGATTCGCCCAGGCGCTTGACCGGGATCGCCGCAGCCAGCGCCCGCTCGCGCTCGCTGCCGGCCTCGACCACGTCGTAGAACATGTCGGTGCGAATCGGCCCCGGCGCCACCACGTTGACGGTGATGCCGTCCGATGCCAGCTCCAGCGCCCAGGTGCGCGCCAGGCCCAGCATGCCGGACTTGGTGGCCGAATAAGCGGTGCGCGTGGCCAGGCCGAGCGCGGCGCGCGACGACAGCAGCACCACGCGCCCGTAATGCTGCGCCCGCATGGTCGGCAGCGCCGCCTGCACCAACTGGATGGCGCAGCTCAGGTGCAGATTGACGAGCGCATCCACGTCGGCCAGCGCCACGTCCTGCAGCAGCGCGGCGCGGATCACGCCTGCGTTGTGGATCACGGTGTTGACGTCGCCACGCGCCGCCAGTTCGCGCGCGGCCTGCGCGGTGGCTTCACGGTCCATCAGGTCCACGAGGAGGTTGGCCAGCATCGGGTGCGCAATGTCGCAAGGACGCCTGGCCAACGAAATGACGCGGCAGCCTTCGTTCAGCAATTGCTCGCAAATGGCGCGGCCGATGCCGGCGCTGCCGCCGGTCACCACGGCCACACGAGGAGGATGTTGCGTCATCAATGGCTCCTGTTCAATCGCTCTTGATGCCGCGCGACTTGACGATGGGCCCGAACAGGGCGATCTCGGACTGCACCATGGCCTTGACCTCTGCCGGGCTCAGTGGCGTGGCGTCGGCGGCGAACTCGGCAAACTTCGCCTTGATGGCAGGCTGCGCCAGCACGCGGTTGATTTCGCGGTTCATCCGCTCCACGTGGGCCGCCGGCATCGCGGCCGGCGCGTAGAAAACGAAGGGCGTGTCGACCAATACGTTGGGAATGCCCTCTTCGGTGATCGTCGGTGCGCTGGCGTAGTTGGGCGTGCGCTGCCGGCTGGCCACACCCAGCAGCTTGAGTTTGCCGGCTTTCACGTGCTGAAACATGGTGCCGGGCATGAAGCCGAAATCGACCTGACCGGCCATCAGGTCCTGGATGGCGGGCGCGGCGCCGCGGTACGGGATGTGCGTCGCGAAGATGCCGGCACCTTGCTTGAACAGCTCGCCGCCGACGTTGGGCGTGGTACCGGCGCCAGCCGATGCGTAGCTCAGCTTGCCAGGGTTGGCCTTGGCATAGGCCACCAGCGACTTGACGTCCGTCACCGGCAGCGTCGGCCGCGTGACCAAAAACAGCTGGGTATTGGCCAGCAGGGCCACGTGCTGAAAGTCCTTGGCCGGGTTGACCGGCATGCGCTCGAACATCACCGGGTTGACCGATTCGAGCGTGCTCACGTTCACCATGAAGCTGTGGCCGTCCCCACCGGTGCGCGCCAGTTCGACCGCCGCGACGTTGCCGCCGGCGCCGCCCTTGTTTTCGATGATGACGGGTTGCCCCAGGGCCTCGCCCAGCGGCACTTGCAGCATGCGCGCCAGCACGTCGGCCAGCCCCCCTGGCGGAAAAGCGACGATGAAGCGCACCGGCTTGTGGGGCCAGGTCGCCGGTTGTGCCATCGCGCCGCTGGCTGCAAGCGCCAGCGCGGCGCCCATCCAGGCCGCTCGGCCGATCAATCGCAACATCTGGCGTTTTTTCAAGACAAACCTCCACCCTGTACCAGCGCCAGCACCCTCAAGGGACTGCCGCTGCCGTTCTGAATCTTCAGCGGCGGGCAGATCAGCATGGCGCCTGTGGGTGGCAGCAGGTGCAGGTTGGTCAGGCATTGCAGGCCGTACTTGCCGGCGCCGTGCATGAAGTAATGGCAGGGGTAAGGCGGGCGCAGGTGATAGCCCTGCCCGGCGTCGGTGCCGATGGCCTCGGAGCCAAAGCCCAGCACGTCGCGTTCGTCGACCAGGAATTGCACCGCCTCGCTGCTGGGGCCGGGCGTGTGCTGGCCGGTTTCGTCGAAATTCTGATACGCCTCGGGGTCGCGGCGCTGCGACCAGTCAGTGCGCATCAACAGCCAGGCACCCGCCGGGATGCGGCCATGCACGGCCTCGAAATCCAGAATGTCCTGCACCGTCAGCAGGTAGTCCGGGTCGTTCTGAACCTGCCCGCTGCAATCGATGACGCAGGCCGGCGCGACAAAGTGCTGCGGCGAAATGGTGTCCACCGCGTTGTGGGGCAGGTTGCGCCCCGATATCCAGTGGATGGGTGCGTCGAAATGCGTGCCCGTGTGTTCGCCGCAAGAGAAATTGTTCCAATACCAGCCGGGACCGCGCTCGTCGTAGCGCGACACCTCCTCGATGCGGAACGGCCAGCATTGGCCCATCTCGGGCGGCAAGGCGATCTGGGGAAATTCGGGCGTCAGCGTCTGCGTCAGGTCGATGACGCGGATGTCGCCCGTGGCCAACGCGGTGGCCAACTGGGTCAGCAAGGCGGGTGCTTGGGTCGGCATGTCGTTCAGCCTCCGTTCAGGGCCAGTTCGCGCTCCAGCACCTTGGGGTCGTCGCGCCAGCGCTCGAGCCACTCTTGCGCCACATCGCCGGGATACACATCCTCCACGCCATCGCGCAGGGCCTTCACCACGGCGTTGGCCAGCGCGGCCGGTGCCAGCTTGGGCGGCGGCAGCTGCTGGTTCCATTCCTCGTCGATGGGGCCGGGAAAAACGTTGATGACGCGGATGCCGGCGGGCCGCATCTCGGCGCGCAGGCACTGGGCCAGGGAATACGCAGCGGCCTTCGACGCCGAGAACGTGCCGTGCGGGGGAAAGTTCGACAGCGCGTAGATCGACAGCAGGTTGACCCAGGCGCTGGCGTGCGTCACGCCGTCGGCGGCGCGGCCCTTGAGGGGGGGGCCGAACTCCTGCGCCAGCCGCAGCAGCCCGAGGTAATTCACATCCATTTCGGCGCGCGCCACGTCGGTGCCGCGCCGTGCGGCGATGCCGAAGCCGCGGTGCACCTCGGCGTTGTTGATGACAATGTCCACCTTGCCACCGATCTCGCCCGCCAGCTCGGTCACCGACCGGCCGTTGGTCACGTCGAGAGGCACCAGGCTCACTTGCGGCAACCGTGCGAGTTCGTCCATGCCGGGCAGCTTCTTCCAGGGTTCGGCGTGGCCGGTCCAGACAATGTCTGCGCCGGCCTTCACCAGCGCCTTCACCAGCGCTTGGCCAACAGCGGTCTTGCCATCGGTCACCAGCACCTTGCGGAATTTGGGGTCGGAGGTCATCTCGCGCAACATCGGGTCATCGGCCATGTGAGCCTCGTCTTCAATAGGAAAAGCAATCAGCACGGCCTGGCCCGCGCGGTCGAGCCGCGCACCCAGACGCACACGCTGCGCATCGTCACCCACCGCGCCGTGCAGGTGTGCCATGACGCTGGGACCGGCGTCGAGCTGCACCATGCCCAGGCGCCACGGCAGGCGCTCGCGAAAGTACAGGTCGTTGCTGTGGTGCAGCGTGGTGGTCGCCAGCAGGCGGCCGGCGCCCGACTGCTCGCGCCAGCGCAGCCGCGGCGACAGACAGCGGTGGCAGGCCTCGCGCGGCGGGTATTGCACGGCACCGCAGTCTTCGCAGGTCTGCAATGCAAAGCGTCCCTGAGCGGCGGCAGCGGTCAGGCCCAGCGCCACGCGGCCACGCGAGCCGGGTGGCAGATTGATTTGCGGTGTGCGCAGAACGGGGTTCTTGCGCTTGGGGCGCATCAGCGGCATGGTCATGTCGGGGCTCCCAGAATGACGGCGCCGGTGCACAGGCAGCGGTCGTAGGTCACCATGCCGAAGCCACACACCAGCCCCGTGGCGGCATTCGGCACGCTGCGCTCGCCGGCGGCGCCCGTCAGCTGGCGCAGCGCTTCGACCATGCCGAGAAAGCCACCCGCGGCGCCCGCCTGCCCGACGGACAACTGGCCGCCGCTGGTGTTGTTGGGGAAGTCGCCGTCCCAGGTCAACCGCTTTTCGCGCACGAAGGCCGGGCCTTCGCCCTTGTCGCAGAACCCGAGGTCTTCGAAATGCATCATGACGACGACCGGATAGTCGTCGTAGGTCTGGATGAAGTCGATGGCGTCGGGCCGCACGCCGGCCATGGCGTACAAGTCTTCGCGGTCCATGCGCCAGCCGCCGCGCACCATGATCGGATCGTCGGCATAGGCGTTGTGCCGCTCGATGGCGCCGCGCACCTGCGCGTAAGGCAGGCCCAGGTCACGCGCGCGCGCTTCGCTCATCACCAGAAAGGCGTCAGCCCCAGCGCAGGGCATGACGCAATCGAACAGGTGCAGCGGCTCGGAGATCGCCTTGGCCGCCATGTACTCGTCCAGCGTCAGTGGCTTCTTGAACAGCGCGTTGGGATTCATCAGCGCGTTGGCGCGCTGGCTGACCGCGATGCGGCCGAAGTCCTCGCGCTTGGCGCCAAAGGTGCGCATGTAGTGCGCGCTGATCATGGCGAACACCGAGTTGGGTCCGCCCGATCCGTACGGGTATGTGGCATCGCGCGCGAACTGGCTGAAGCCGCCCAGCGTCTGCCGGAATGAATCCACGTGGTTGGTGTCCGCCGCAACGCAGGCCACCACGTTGGCGTCGCCGGCCTGCACCGCGCGCGCCGCGCGCCGCAGCGCCATCACGCCCGATGCGCCGCCGGTCGGCAGGTGGTCGAGCCAGCGCGGGCTCAGGCCCAGGTGCTGCGTGACGCCAACCGCCGTGTCCGGCACCAGCGAAAAACTGCTGACCGCCAGGCCGTCGATGTCGGCCTTGTCGATGCCACTGCTCTCCACCAATGCTTTCACCGCTTGCCCCAGAAACCAGTGCGCGCCCTCGGTTGCGTAGCGCCGGTACGGCACCGTGACCGGCACGGCCACGGCCACGCCTTCATAGCCGCGACGAAGTGAGGGATGGGCCATGGCGGACGTGTTCAGTCGAGCCGGATGCCGGCGGCCTTGATGATGCGGCCGAACTTGACCGCGTCGTCCTTGATGATCTGGCTGAACTGCTCGGGCGTGGAGGCCACCACCTCCATGCCCATGCCACCGAACTGCTCGCGCACCTCGCGCAGGTTGAGGATGCGCACCAGCTCCGCATTGAGTTTGCCGACGATCGCCTTGTCCACACCGGCCGGCACCACAAAGCCGATCCAGGTCACCAGATCGATGCCGGACACGCCGGCCTCGGCCAGCGTCGGCACATCGGGCAGCTGCGCCGAGCGCGCCTTGCTGGTGACGGCCAGTGCGCGCACCTTGCCGCTCTTGATAAAGGGCATGGCGGGTCCCAATGCGTCGAAGATGACGGGCACGGTACCGCCCACCACGTCCGTCATCGCCGGCGCGCCGCCCTTGTACGGCACAGCGAGCATGGACGTGGCTGCGTTGACCTTGAACACCTCGCCCGCCACCTGCGCCGGCAAGGCGCCGTGCGCATAGGCCAGCTTGCCGTCCTGCTGCTTGGCCAGCGCCAACAGGTCCTTGACGTTGTGCGCCGACACCTGGGGATGGACGGCCAGCACCATCGGCATCGACACCGCCAGCGTCACCGGCGTGAAGCTCTGGATGGGGTCGTACGGCAGCTTGGCATACAGGCTTTGGTTCATCGCCAGCGTGGAGTCGATGGCCACGAACAGCGTGTAGCCGTCGGCTGGTGCCTTGGCGGCCGCTTCCGCGGCGATCAGCGTATTCCCGCCGGGCTTGTTGTCGACCAGCACGGGCACGCGCCAGCTCTCGCTCAAACGCGCGGCCACGGCGCGCGCCACCGTGTCGCTGCCGCCGCCGGGTGGGAACGGAACGATCATGCGGATCGGTTTGCTCGGATAAACCGCCTGCGCCCAGGACGCTGCGCAAATCATCAGGGCGCCGGCCAGCGTGAGTAAAGATCGCCGTGACTTCATGGTCGGTTGCGTCCGTTGGAAAAGTTGAAGGCCTTCAGCGCGCCAGCTTGTAGCCCGCTGCTTCGCGGTCCCAGGTGGCTGCGGTGACGCCGCGCTCGCGCAGCTTGAACTTCTGCACCTTGCCGTTTTCGGTGGCTGGCAATTGCTGCACAAATTCGACGTAGCGCGGCACGGCGAAATAGGCCATGCGCGGCTCGCAGAATTTCATCAGATCGATTTCGTCCAGCCGATCGCCTTTGCGCACCACGATGGCGGCCATGACTTCGTCCTCGGCCAGTTCGCTGCGCACCGGGTAGACCGCCGCGACTTCGATGCACGGGTGGCTCATCAGCACTTGCTCGACCTCGTAGGACGAGATGTTTTCGCCGCGCCGCCGAATGGCGTCTTTCAGGCGATCGACGAAGCGGAAGTAACCCGTCTCGTCGCGGATGACTCGATCACCCGTGTGAAACCACAGGTTGCGCCAGGCTTCGACCGTCTTGTCGGGCATGCCGAAATAGCCGGTGGCAAACGAGAACGGTTCGTCGGCGCGCAGCACCAACTCACCCGCTTCACCCGGCGGCACCTCGTTGTCCTGCTCGTCCACCACGCGGGCTTCGAAGCCGGCGCGCACGCGGCCCATGGTGCCCGCGCGTTGTTCGTCCAGCGTGGCGCCGATGACGAAATTGGTTTCGGTCGAGCCGTAGCCTTCCAGCAGCTGCATGCCGAAGCGCTGCGTGAACTCATCGTGAAACTGCGGCGGCACACCGGGCGCCAGCGCCACGCGCACGCGGTGAGCACGGTCGCTCGGCCCCGGCTCGCGCGCCAGCAGAATGGGCACCATGGCGCCCAGCACATAGGTCACCGTGGCTTGGTGGCGCGCCAGGGCGTCCCAGAAAGCCGAGGCGGAAAAGCGTTTTTCGACCACCAGGGTCGAGCCGGTCAGCAGCGCCTGAAAGAACGCATTCAGCGCGTTGGTGTGAAACAGCGGCAGCGTGGTGTGCAGGATCTCGCCTTCACCAATGCCCAGCAGATGCGCGCTGTGCACGCCCCACCAGAAATACTGCGCATGCGGGCAGCACACGCCTTTTGACAGGCCGGTGGTGCCGGAGGTGTAGAGGATCGCCAGCGTGTCGCCCGGCAGCACGCTGACCGGATCGACGGCCGCATCAGGATGCTCAGGAAATCGATGGATGGTCAAGGTGGCCGTGACGCCGTTTTCGGCTGGAACACCACCCACCAGCCAGACCTGCTCCAGCGGCAGCGGGTCACTCTGCAATTGCCCAACGGCTGCCAGCCCTTCGCCCTCGGTCACCAGCAGGCGCGCGCCCGAATTGCCCAGAATGTGCCGCAGCTGCGGTCCGCGCGCCGCCACGTTGATGGGCACGGCCACCGCGCCAATCCAGGCGCAGCCCAACAGGGCCTGCATGAATTCGGGCCGGTTCGAGCACAGCAGCGCCACCCGATCACCAGCGGCGATGCCTGCGCGGCGCAGCGCGCCACCGTACGCGGCGGCCATCTGCCGCGCCTCGGCGTAGCTCCAGCGCACCTCACCAAACACCAGCAAGGGCCGGTCGCCGTATTGCGCCGCCTGCCGGGCGAGCATGGTGGGCACGTTGCGATCCGGCGGCGCAAACAGCTGAGACAACGGAGGCAGCGTGCTCATGAGCTTGTCCTCATGGAAACAGGCAGATGTTGCCGAACGCCGCATCGCAGTTGAGCAGGTCCACCCGCTTGAGCGCGATGCGCAGCGCGCCCTGCACGCGCACCAAATCGTGCGTGGCCCAGCCGGCGAGCAGGAACTGGTCGTCCTTGCGGGTCTCGATGTAGTGGAACGAGGTGCGCAACTGGTATTGGCCGGCTTCGTCGTCCCGGCTCAGCACCTCGGGCTGCTGCAGCAGATGGTGGCAGCGGCTGGGGGGCTGCTGCGAATAGGTGCGTGCGCCGGCCAGGCGCTCGATGCGAATGCCCAGCAGCAGCTTGTCCTCGTGCATCAACGAGGTATGCAGCTTGGCGTCGGTCTGGCCGGGCGACAGCGGCATCCAGTACATGCCGTCGTCGGCAAACAGTTCGAGCCACTCGGCGTACCGCGCCTGATCGAGCAGGCTCGCCTCGCGGTAGACGAATTGCACCAGTTCGCGCTCGGTGAGCGCCGTCGAATCCACAGTGGCGGCATTCATGCGCTGGCCTCCGAAGTCATGAAGCGTGCCCAGGCCTGAAACTGGTTGCGCATCTGGCGTTCGCTGGTGCCGTTGACCACGGCCTCGGGCGCATCCGCCTCGCCCGGCTCCAGCAGCCGCGCCACGTTCATCCAGTCTCTGCCGCGCGCCTTGAGGGCCTGTTGGGCGCGCTCGTACATTTCCAGGTCGTCGTGACCCACCACCGACGTGGGCGCGTTGATGAGCCGGTTGTACATGCAGGTGCGCTCCAGCAGCAGGTCGGGCGCGCCCACCAGCCGGAAGGTCCACGATTCGACCAGCGTGCGATCAACGGCGACGGGCTTGAACACCCGCAAGGTCTGGATCGGCCCCTTGACCATGATGTTGGGGAAATACACCGTGTTGTGGCGCACATCGCCCAGGATGGCCTGCGCGCGCTCCTCACCGTAAGCCGCGACCATCTGCTCCCAATACCCCGGCACCGGCGAATAGGCCGCATGGATGGAATCGGCCACGCCAGTGTGCCCATGCCCGTTGTCCCACACGCGGATGCCCATCTTCTCGAAGAATTCGTACGGGCTCATGAACGGCGCGAACTGCTCCACCGCCATGGGCTTGGGCGTGCCTTCGGGCGCACGGTTCCACACCGCCACCGCCGTGCCGGCCGATGACTCGTGCGCCACCATGGGGTGGCAGGTGTCGGTCTGGTTGTCGACCAGCATCTTCCAGTTGCAGGGGTGCATGTAGCGCAGCACGCCGCCTGCCACTTCCAGCCGCCCCTCGGGCGAGCGGTCCACCATGTTGTCGATGGTGGACAGCGAGCCGCCAAAGAAGTCCCCGAACGAGATGCCCTGCGGCGCCAGGCGGCAGAACACGAAGTCGCGGTACACATGCACGGCGCCCGCGGTGGCCATGCCCTGGCTGGCCTCGCAGTGCTCGAAACCGGTGTTTTCGTAGCCCTTGCGCAGCGGCAGCGACAGCAGTGAACCATCGGTCTTGAAGGTCCACGCGTGGTAGGGGCAGCGGAAGAACTTGCCGGTGTTGCCGCAGGTGCCGCCCGCCACCTGCACGCCCTTGTGCGGACAACGGTTGACCAGCACGCGCACGCTGCGGTCGCTGTGCCGCACCATCACCACGGGTTCGGTGCCCACGGTGGTGGTGGTGTAGTCGCCCGGCTGCGGCACCTGGCTGGCGTGGCCCACGTAGACCCAAGTGTTGGCGAACAGCCGCTCCATTTCCAGCTCGAACAGTTCGGCGTCGACGTACAAATCCTTGTGCACTTCGCCGGGGCGTACCAGCGCCTGGATGGCTTCGGGGTTGTTTCGGTACTTGCTCATGGGTGTCCCCTCAAAGGTCGAGCACCAATCGCCGGCCCTTGGCCCGCGACACGCAAACCTGCATCACGTTGCCGGCCGCGCGTTCGCCGGCCGTCAGTACGTAGTCGCGGTGATCGATCTCGCCCTCTATCACCGGCGCCGCGCACACGCCGCATTCGCCGCGCTTGCAGTCGAACATCGGGTCGCACCCGGCATCGATCAACACGTCCAGGATGGATCGGTTGGCTGGCACTTGCAGCCGCTGGCCGCTTTGCGCCAGCTCCACTTCGAACACCTGGTCGCCCGCCTCTGCCACAGGCGGCGCGAACAGTTCGAAATGCACGCGCCCGGGCGGCCAGCCGAGTTCAGCGGCGCGCGCCAAGACGGCATCAAGCATGGGCTTGGGACCGCACACGTAAACCTGCTCGTCCGCCGCGCAGCGCGACAAGATCGCTGCCACGTCCAGTGGCCCGCCCGCCTGCTGATCGACGTGCATCTGCAGTTCGTCGCCCAGCAGCGCCGCCAACTCATCCTGGTACGCCAGCCAGTCCGTGTCGCGCACGGCGTAATGCATGCGCACCGGCCGGCCCTGGGCACGCAACCGCGCCGCCATGCTGACCAGCGGCGTCACGCCTATGCCGCCCGCCAGCAGGACGGCAGCGCCCGCATGATCGTGCAGGGGGAAGTCGTTCTTCGGTGTCTGCACCTGAACCACATCACCCTCTTTCACCCGCTCGTGCATGTAGCGCGAGCCGCCGCGCCCGGTGTCGTCGCGCCGCACCGCGATGCGGTAGCTGGTCGGCGCTCCGTCTTCGCCGTGCTGGGCGTCGATGAGCGAATAGTCGCGCCAGTCGGAGGCGCCCGCGACCTGCACCTGCACGCGAATGTGCGCACCGGCGGTGAAACCGGGCAGCGTGGCGCCGTCCGCGGCACGCAGGATCAGTTCACGTACCCAGGGGTTCAGGCTGCGAACGCGGGTCACGACCAGAGCGATGGTGTCCATGACATCCTCTTCAAGCGGGCTTCAGGTCAGACAGCGCGGCGCCCAATGCCACGCCGTCCTCGTCGGCCAGGGCGGCGTCGCGCAAGCGGCGCAGCGTGGCCGCTGCCGCGCCGGGTTGTGCGAGCGCCGCGCCCAGCACCGTGTTGAAGTTGCGCCAGCCGCGCTCGTGCGTGCCGCCATAGCCTTTCAGCAGCCGCTGGCAATGCAGGATCTCGATGGCCAACGGGGCATCGGTGCGCGCCGCCTCCACGGCCTTGGCGAACCATTGCTCGATGCGCTGGTCTTCCAACTGAAAGCGTCGCGTGCCGCGCCGCCACCGCCGTAGACCCGCCAGCCCGTAGAGCAGCAGAAAGCCCGAGAGTGAACTGGTTCGCACGACGCGGCCGTCCTGGGTCAAGCGCTCTAGCAGGCGCCGCAAACCAGCGCTGCCCTCCAGCCAGCGTGCCCACCGTGGCGGCAAGGTGTCGCAAATTTCCTGCACACCGGGTTTGAGAAACTCCTGCACCTGCACCAGTTGCTGCGGCGTGCCTCGCGACTCGGCATGCACGCGCGCCAGACGCGACGAGCGGGTCTTGAGATCGGCCACGCGAATGGTGTCTTCGTACGACATCCACAGCGCCAGATGCCGCGCGGCCTCGGCTTGCACCGCAGGCTCAAAGGCCAGTTGTTCCAGACGATCCAGATACAGCACGGCATAGGCCGGATCCTGGTAGTCGATGAGCCGGCGCACGCCCTCGGTGATCAGGTCGCGAGCACCTACCGGGAACGCCTTTACGCGCACGGTCAGGGCCATCACCGCGGCATCGATCGGACGGGCCGCCGAAGGGGTGGGTTCGACCGACTTGGTCGCATCCACTGGTTCTGAATCATTTCGGCCACTGGCGCTTGCCAGGCCTGCGCGAAACGCTCTCAAACTTGCAGCAACCGAAAGACCGCCCCGCTCAATCGTGGCTTCAAAGGCCGCCTGTTCGAAGGGCAAGGTTTTCGACGCCGCCAGCGCCCCGAACAGCACGGCGCTGATGACACTGCCGTTTTGCTCCGCCGTGCGCGCCATGTCGAACACCACCAATTGCCGAGCCGCGTGCCGCACCTGCTCCATGAGTGCCGCGCTGTCCACGCGGGCATCGCCCATGGCCATTTTTTCGGCGATGGCGTACACGCGGTGGGTGGAGGCAATCAGCGTGGTGCGCTCGGGCGTCACCAGACCGCGCTCGACGGCTCGGGCGGCTTCCATGGCCTCTGACGCCAGCACCACGTCCACGTCACCGGGCAAGGGCATCATGGCCAGCACCGGCTCGCGGCCACCCGCGGCGGCGCGGGGGAAAAGCTCCAGGTAGTAGATGGTGGCACCGGTGCGCTGGGCCACCCCCGGCACGGAAGTGGTTTGCGCGATGTGGCCGTTGTGTTCGGCCAGGTCGACGATCCAGTCGGCCAGCACGCCACCGCCCTCGCCGCCCATGGCGAGGATGGCGATCTTGATGGGCTGCGCGCTCATGAGCCGACTCCGGGAAACGCCAGCCGCGCGCGCCGCCGTTCGGCGCGGCGCTGCAAACGCGCGATCACGGCCGCGCTGAGACGATCGCGCCAACGCTCCCAGCGGCTGGGATTGCTGACGATGCGCGTCTTGTAGAACGACGGACACAGCACCGCCGCGTGCGCCACCTCGCCGCACAGGCCGCAGCCGACGCAGGAATCCAGCACCGTGGCCACCGGGTCGGTGCGCAGCGGATCGGGATTGGGCTTGACCGACAGCGACGGGCAACCCGACAGGCGGATGCAGGAATGGTCACCGGTGCACACATCGGCATCGACGCCGAAACGCTCGCGCACCACGCGCTCGCCAGCGGCCGCGGCCTTGGCCTTCAGCGGCTTTTCGCGTCGCTGCTTGTTGAGCATGCATTCGCTTTGGGCAATCAGCACCTTGGGGCCGGCCTGCGACGTGGTCAACGCCTCGCGCAGCGTTTTGACCATGCCGGCCACGTCGTAGGTGTGGCGCAGCGTGCGCACCCATTTCACACCGACGCCGCGCACCGCGGCCTCGATGGCGTGGCCGGTGCTGCGCGTCGGGTTGCTGGCCGTTGACGACAAAATGTCCTGCCCGCCAGTGGCCGAGGTGTAGCTGTTGTCGACCACGATGGTCAGGTTGTCGCTGCGGTTGAACACCGCGTTGGCGATGCCACTGGTCAGTCCGTTGTGCCAAAAGCCGCCGTCGCCCATGACGCTGATGGCCCGCTTGCCGGCCGGCGCGTTGAGCGCCGCCGCGCCAGCCGCGCCCAGCCCGTAGCCCATGGTGGTGTTGCCCAGATTGAACGGCGGCAGGATGGAGAACAGATGGCAGCCGATGTCGGCGCTGACGTGGTGCGCGCCCAGTTCGCGCTCGACCAGTTTCATGGCGGTGAAGATGGGGCGTTCGGGGCAACCGGTGCAAAAGCCGGGCGGCCGGGCATGCACAGGGGCCGCGGGCAGCGCGGATACCGCCTGCACGGGAATCTGCCGCTCGGGCAGCCGATAGTCTTGCGGCGCGCTGCGTCCTACCCGCGACAAGAAAGCACGAACGCCTCGCATGACCTGCGCGGCGGTGTATTCGCCCGCCTTGGGCAGTACGTCCTTGCCATGCAGCGCGGTGGCCGAACCGTGCTGGCGCAGGATGGCGGCCACGTTCTGCTCGATGAAGTTGGGCTGCCCCTCTTCCACCATCAGCACGGCGCGCTTGCCTTCGCAAAAGCGAATCACCTCCTCGTCGATCACGGGATAGGCGACGTTCATGACGTACAGCGGCACGCGGCTTTCGCCGTAAATGTCGGCCAGGCCCATACGCTCCAGCACGCGCAGCAGCGTGTTGTAGCTGCCGCCCTGAACGATGATGCCGATGTCATCGGCTTGCTCGGAAAAAAATTCGTTCAGCCCATGCTCGGTGATGAAGCGCACCGCCGCCGGCCAACGCTCGGCGATCTTTTCCTGCTCGTGCTGAAAGCTGGCCGGCGGCAGCACGATGCGGCTGACGTCGCGCCGCGGCTGCTCCAGCGCGTCTTGCAGCGTGAAGGGCGAGCGCTGGTTGTCGCTGGCCACAAACTGCCCGTGCACATGGCAGGCACGAATGCGCAGCTGCAGCATCACCGGCGTGTGGCTGGCCTCCGACAGGGCAAAGCCGTCCTTCACCGCCTTCACGATGGACGGCAAATTGGGCCGCGGATCCAGCAGCCAGATCTGCGACTTCATGGCAAAGGCGTGGCTGCGCTCCTGCATGATGGACGAGCCTTCGCCATAGTCTTCGCCCACGATGATGAGCGCGCCGCCGGTCACGCCGCCGGAGGCCAGGTTGGCCAGCGCGTCGGACGCCACGTTGGTGCCCACGGTGCTCTTGAACGTGGCGGCGCCGCGCAATGGGTAGTTGACCGACGCCGCTAGCGTGGCCGCCGCCGTCGCCTCGCTGGCGCTGTTCTCGAAGCGGATGCCGTGCTCGGACAGGATGTCCTGCGCGTCAGCCAGCACGTCCATCAGATGCGAGATGGGCGCGCCTTGGTATCCGCAGACGTAAGCCACGCCCGATTCCAGCAGCGCCTTGGTCACCGCCAGGATGCCTTCGCCCCGGAAGACTTCGCCTTCGCCCAGGCGCAGCTTCTTGACTTCTTCAACGAAAGACCGCTCAGCCATGGTGGTTGCAGTGCGTCGGCTATCGACTTAATTCATCCAAATGAATATAAATCGCACTGTATTCTTGATGCATCCAAATGCATACATGTCGCGTATAGGGACTTTCCCGAAGGCACCCCAACCTTCGTTACATCCGATGCCCGCCGCCACGCCCGCCCCCCGCAGCGAACGGAGCCCCGCCTTCGTCGACGACTACCTGCCGGCGCTGTTGGCGCAGGCCAGCCAGCTGATATCGGGCGAGTTCCACCGCATCGTGCTGGCACAGGGTTTCACCGTGACCGAATGGCGCGTGCTGGCCTCGCTGGCGGGCGGTCGCGCGCTGTCCACGGGCGAACTTGCCCGCGTGTCGGTCACCAAGCAGCCCACCGTGACACGCATCATCCACCGGATGGTGGAACGCGGCGAGGTGGTGCGCATCGACGACGAAAACGACCGCCGCGTCACGCTGGTGCGCATCACCGCTCAGGGCTCGCGTCTGGTCGCCCAGTTGATTGCGCTGGCGCGCGACCACGAGGCCAAGGTGCTTGAGCCTTTTGGCGCCGAACAATCGGCTGCGCTGAAGCGAGCGCTGCAGCAGATCATTGCGCTGCATCCGGCCGATGCCGGGATGCCGACCGAGCTTTGACGCCGCAACATCGAATTCGCCGCGCACGACGAATCGGCGCGGTCTCGGAGGCACAATCAGGGCTGCCGCCGCTCGCCAGCAGGCAGCGGGTATTTTTCCGTCTCATAGGAGGTTCAGAAATGCTCTACAAATTCAAGTCCGCCGTGTGCGCCGAAGTGATCATGCTGCAGCTGAATGCGGAAGAACTGCTGCGCATCATTGGCAAGTCGCCCGGCCCCACCGGAATCATCACCAAGGATCAGATTCCGGGCGCCATCGACGCACTCAACAAGGAAATCGCCCTGCGCGATGCACAGGCCCAGGGTCAAGGCGCGTTTGACGACGAGAAGCTGGACGACGATGCTGCCGCCAAGGGCGACGGCGTGTCGCTGCGCCGCCGCGCCGGCCCCTTCATCGACTTGCTCAAAGAAACGGCGGCCGCCGGCAAGGACGTGGTCTGGGGCGTTTGACGGCGCCTGTTTTCACGCCAACCGCCCGGCACGCTTGCCAGTCATGCGCAATCAGCTATCGAATTAGAAGCAGATCAGTCGACCTTGGCGCCCGAGGCCTTGACCACCCTGGCCCACTTGGCGTGTTCGTCGGCGATCATCCTGGCGAACTCGACCGGGGTGTTGCCGCCCGGTATGGCGCCCTGGGCTTCGAGCTTTTCGCGCACGGCGGGGGACGCCAAGGCCTTGGCGCTTTCCTGCTGAAGCCGTGACACGATGTCCGCCGGCGTGCCGGCCGGCGCCAGCAGGCCAAACCAGCTGCTGGCCTCAAAGCCCTTCAGCGCGGGGCCGCCGGCTTCTTCGACGGTGGGCACGTCGGGCAAGGCGCTGGAGCGTTTGGCACTGGTCACGGCCAGCGGCTTGAGCTTGCCGCCCTTGATCTGCTGGATGGACGACGGCAGGTTGTCGAACATCACGTCCATGTTGCCGGCCACCAGGTCCATCAGCGCGGGGCCCGAGCCCCGATAGGGCACATGGGTCATGAAGATGCCCGTCATGTGCTTGAACATCTCGCCGGCCAGATGGATCGAGGTGCCATTGCCGCTGGACGCCATGTTCAGCTTGCCAGGATGGGATTTGGCGTACTTGATGAAGTCATGGACGTTGTTGATGCCCAGCTGCCGGGCCTTGTCGGCGTTCATCTCCATCACGTTGGGCACGCCAGCCACCAGCGTGACGGGCGCAAAGTCCTTGATCGGGTCGTAGGGCAGCTTGGGGTAGAGCGCGCGGTTGATGCCGTGCGTGCCCACGGTGCCCATGAGCAGTGTGTAGCCATCGGCCGGCGCTCGCGCGACGATCTCGGCGCCGACGTTGCCACCGGCGCCGGCACGGTTGTCGACGATGAATTGCTGCCCAAACGCCTTGCTCAATTCGGGCGCCATGGCGCGCGCCAGGATGTCGGTGGTGCCGCCGGCGGCAAAAGGCACGACGATCTTCACCGGCTTGCTGGGCCAGGCCGACTGCGCCCTGGCGCCAGCGGCATAACTCGCCATGGCCACCGCGCAGGCGGTCAGGATCAATCGGCGGGAAGAAAGGGATTCAAGGCGCATGGCTTGCTCCGTGGGAATGAAGGAATTCGATCAGCGCGCGGCAACTCTGTCCGGCCACGCAGCCCAGTTGCTGCGCCAAGGCGTTGCAGTGGCTGACGACGCCATCGTGCAACGTGCTGCGGGCCTCACCTATTCTGGCGGAAGCATGGCCCACCGTGCAGGCCGCGATGCCGTGGCCCTGCAGGAATGGCAGCGCGGCCAGCCCTGCCGCGTCCTTGCCCACGCCGGCGTCGTTGAATACGGCCAGCAGCGGGCGGGCGGCCAGTGCATAGTGGGCCGAACTGATGCCGCCGTGCGACCCGCTGACGGCGATGCATCCCGCGTCATCCGGGCGCAGTTCGGTGATCGAGTCGACCACGCGCAGCGTGCGTGTCATGGGCGTGCCAGCAGGTTCAAGCCGGGCCGCATGCGCGCAAGCGGCCCGGACTGTGGTGGCAGCGTCGATCAGTCGGCGTACTGGCCCGCGGCCTTGATGACGGCGCCCCACTTGGCGACTTCGGATGTCACGAACTTCTTGTGGTCGGCCGGGCTGGTGCGTGCGTCGTGCACCACCACGGCGCCCAGGCCTTCTTCCTTCTTGATGAATTCGGCGTCCTTCAGCGCCACCTTCAGCGCGTCGTTCAGCGTCTTGACGACAGCGGCCGGTGTTCCCTTGGGTGCGTACAGACCGTGCCAGATCGACACGTTGAAGCCCTTCAGGCCAGCTTCGTCCAACGTCGGCAGATCCTTGTAAACGGCCGGCGTGGTGATGCGCTTGGCCGTGGTCATGGCGTAGGCCTTGATCTTCTTGCCTTCCACCTGGCTGGTGGTGTTGGTGGTCTGGTCGCACATGATGTCGATCTGGCCGCCAATCAGGTCGGTCATGGCCGGCGCGGTGCCCTTGTACGGCACGGTGGTCATGTCGGTCTTGAGGGCGTTTTGCAGCATCAAACCGCACAAGTGCGACGCGCTGCCCAGGCCGGCGTTGCCCAGGTTGACCTTGCCCTTGTTCTGGGCCAGCCACGTATTCAGTTCGGCCCAGTTGTTGGCCGCCAGGGCCGGCTTGCCGACCACCACCATGGGCACTTCGTTGATCAGGCCCAGGTATTCGAATTCGTCGTACTTGTAGCCGGGGTTGCGGTACAGGGTGGGCGTGGTGGCCATGCCGACGTGCGTGACCAGCAGGGTGTAGCCGTCCGGCGCGGCGCGTCCGGCCTTGGCGGTGCCGATGGTGCTGCCCGCGCCGGCCGCGTTGTCGACCACGATGGTGGCGCCGCCCAGCGGCTTGCGCAGCGCCTCGGCCAAGTCACGCGCCACCTTGTCGGTGGGGCCGCCCGCGGCGAAGGGCACGATCAGCGTGATCGTCTTGCCGGCGGCCGGGAAGCTCTGGGCCTGCACGCCCACGGCCAGCAGCGCGGCACCAGCGGCAACGGTCAACTTGAACAGCTTGGACATGTGCGGAAACTCCTTGTGACAGTGACAAAAAATAATGATCGTAGAGGCACATAACGCCCATGGGTATCCGGGCGTGTACCGATACGCCATCACCGCGCACCAAGGGTCGCTGACGGGGAGCGCGCCCAGCGCTACTTGTAGCTGCGCGCGTCTTCGATCACCTTGCCGTCGTTGGGCAGGCTGCCGGGTGTCACCACTTCCACGTCGCCGCGCAGCTTGGTGACGTCGCGCACGGCGTCTGCCACGCGCTGCACCAAGCCTTCGGCGCCGCCGCTTTCCACCAGCAGTTTCATCTGGTCGTCGGCCATTTCCCCGCTGACGATCAAGCGGGCGCGCTGCACTTCGGGAAAGCGCTTGACGATCTCAGCCACCTGGCCGGGGTGCACGAACATGCCGCGAATCTTGGTGGTCTGGTCGGCCCGGCCGAGCCAGCCCTTGATGCGTGTGGCGGTGCGCCCCGTGGGACACGGCCCCGCCAGCACCGCGGACAAGTCACCCGTGCCGAAGCGCACCAGCGGGTAGTCGGGGTTGAGCACGGTTACCACCACTTCACCCACTTCGCCTTCAGCCACGGGGTCGCCGGTGCCGGGGCGCACGATCTCGACGATGACACCTTCGTCCAGCAGCAGGCCTTCGCGCGCGGCGGTTTCGTAGGCGATCAGGCCGCAGTCGGCGGTGGCGTAGCTTTGGTAGATGGCCATGCCCCGCTCGGTAAACCAGTCGCGCAGGCTGGGGGGGAAAGCCTCGCCGCCCACCAGCCCCTTGGTGATGCTGGAGATGTCGGCGCCGCTTTCGGCCGCCTTTTCCACCAGGATGCGCAGGAAGCTGGGCGTGCCGATGTAGGCGTGGGGCTTCAGCTCGGCAATGGCTTGCAGCTGCTGCTCGGTCTGGCCGGTGCCGGCCGGGAACACGGTGCAGCCGACGGCGTGCGCCCCGCTTTCCATGATGAAGGCACCGGGCGTCATGTGGTAGCTGAAGGCGTTGTGCGCCAATTCGCCGGCGCGAAAGCCCGCCGCAAACATGGCGCGTGCGGCGCGCCAGTAGTCGCGCGCCGTGCCTTCGGGTTCGTAGATGGGGCCGGGGCTGGCATACAGGCGCGGCATGGCGGCGCCATACCGGATCGCCGCGAAGCCACCGAAAGCGTCACGCCCCGCTGCGCGCGACGCCTGTTGTCGCGCCAACAATTCGCTCTTGCGCGTGACCGGCAGGCGCGCCAGCGCGGCGCGCGAGGTGATGCTGGCGGCATCCACGCCCGCCAGAATTTCGCGCATCGCCGCGCTGTGCGCCTGCGCATGGGCGATGTGCGCCGGCAGCGCCGCCATCAACGCGGCTTCGCGCTCGGCCGGCGTGCGCGTTTCCAACGCGTCGAAGTAGTCGGTCATTGCATCATCCTTGGCTGGCAATTACTATTGATTTGATAGCTTCTCGCGCTTGATGGGTAAGCGCTAGATACCAATTCCATTCATATTCCTTGATCAAGCCTGGGTAGCCCTCACCCCAACCCTCTCCCAGAGGGAGAGGGGGTTTCTGTGGGACGCCTGCTGCGCGATGGCCTCCAACGGCGAACGGCATCACTACCCCTACAAGTGCACCCGCGGAAGACTTTGCCGCCCGCTGGGTGCGTCCCCCTCAGGGGAAAGGCGCGCAGCGCCACAGGGGGAGCGTCAAGCCAGCCAGCGCTTGCGCCGCTTGTAGCTCTTCACATCCTTGAAGCTCTTGCGCTCGCCGCCGCCCACGCCCAGGTAGAACTCCTTCACGTCCTCGTTGCTGGCCAGGTCGCTGGCCTTGCCGTCCATCACCACGCGGCCGCTTTCCATGATGTAGCCGTAGTCGGCGTATTTCAGCGCCATGTTGGTGTTCTGCTCGGCCAGCAGGAAAGTCACCTTTTCCTTGGCGTTCAAATCCTTGACGATGTTGAACACCTCTTCCACGATCTGCGGCGCCAGGCCCATGCTGGGTTCGTCCAGCAGCACCATGTTGGGATTGGTCATGATCGCGCGGCCGATGGCGCACATCTGCTGCTCGCCGCCCGAGGTGTAGGCGGCCTGCGAGGTGCGGCGCGTCTTCAGGCGGGGGAAGTACGTGTAGACCTTGTCCAGATTGGCGGCGATCTCGCCCTTGTCCTTGCGCGTGTAGGCGCCGGTGAGCAGGTTTTCCTCGATGGTCAGGTGCGCGAAGCAGTGGCGCCCCTCCATCACCTGCACCACGCCGCGCTTGACCAGGTCGGCCGGGCTGAGGTTCTCGATGCGCTCGCCGCGGAATTCGATGCTGCCCTTGGTCACCTCGCCGCGCTCGCCCTTGAGCAGGTTGGACACCGCGCGCAGCGTGGTGGTCTTGCCCGCGCCATTGCCACCCAGGATGGCGACGATGCCGCCTTCGGGCACGCTGAGCGACACGCCCTTGAGCACCAGAATCACGTGGTTGTAGATGACCTCGATGCCGTTGACGGTGAGGATCACGTTGCGCGGCGCCTCGGCTGCTTGCGCAGCCGCGTCGAGCGGGGATTGTGGGGCATTCATTGGGGCTGTCTCCTACCAAACGACAGGGCGAAAAATCCCTGTCGTTTGGCGCCTCGGTGAGAGGCGCGGCCCGACGATCAGCGGGCCAGGCACCAACCGCGCGCACCGACGTGCGCGGCCGGTGATTGCCGATCAGCTGTTGCAGTCGCCAGCCGGGCGGCGCGGCAGCTTCTTGTCGGCCAGGTACTTTTCAGAGCCGGACTTGATCATCGGCTTGATGATGGCGTCGTCCGACTGGTACCAGTCGTTGCCCACCACCCACTTGCCGCCGTCCCAGGTTTGCACACGCGCCCAGGTCGAGCCCATGTGATCGGCGCAGGTGGTCTGCAGCGGGCGCATCACGCCACCAAAGCCCAGCGCGTCCAGGCGCTTCTGGTCGAGGTTCAGGTTTTCGAGGCCCCAGCGCACCTGCTCGCTGGTCATGACCTTGCCCTTGCCAAAGCGTTCCTGCGCCTTGCGCACCGCCTCGACGCCCAGCATCTGGATGATCAGGCCGCGCGTGTACAGCACGCTGCCCACTTCGTCCTTGGGACCCGTGCCCTGGCCTTTGCCGTGCACCTGCGCCAGGATGTCCTGGATGACCTTGGGCTGCGTGCCCGAGCCGTTGAGCGCCAGCGCGTGATAGCCCTTGGCACCCGCGCCCACGTCGCGCACGTCAGGCTCGGCACCGGCCCACCACACGCCGTACATCTTGTCGCGCGGGTAGCCGGTGGCCTGCGCTTCCTTCAGCGCGGTGGAGTTCATCACGCCCCAGCCCCACAGCAGCACGTAGTCCGGGCGGCTCTGGCGCACCTGCAGCCAGGTGGCCTTCTGCTCGACTCCAGGCGCCGTCACGGGCAGCAGCGACAGATCGAAGCCGTGCATCTTGGCGCGCTCTTGCAACAGCGGAATCGGCTCCTTGCCAAACGGGCTGTCGTGATAAACCAGCGCGATCTTCTTGCCCTTGAGCTTGTCGAGGCCGCCGTTTTCCTTGCCCAGGTGCTGGATCAGGATGTCGGCGCCGGTCCAGTAGCTGCCCATCATGGGGAAGTTCCACTTGAACGCATTGCCGTCGGCCGACACGGACAGGCCATAGCCCAGCGTCATCAGCGGGATCTTGTCGGCGGGGGCCTTTTCGGTCAGCGCAAACGTGATGCCCGTCGACTGCGGGTCGATGAACGTCATGCCGGGCTTGCTCTTGAGGCGCTCGTAGCACTCCACGCCGCGGTCGGTGGCGTAGCCGGTTTCGCACTCTTCCCACGTCAGCTTGACGCCGTTGATGCCGCCGTCGCGCGCATTGATGAGCTTGAGGTAGTCCTGCTTGGCGTTGGCCCAGGGCGTGCCGTTGGGCGCATACGGCCCGGTGCGGTACGACAGCAGCGGGAAGAACTGCTCGGCTTGCGCGAACGCGCTGGTGGCGACCGATGAAGCCGCGACCACGGCGGCAGCGATCAGGGTCTTGCAAAGCTTCATGGATGTCTCCTTGGTGAATGGTTGAAGCAACGAAAAAACGAATGTCTTGAAGCGGCGGATGTCAGGGTGAACGCGAATGCGCACCCGCATTCGAGGGGCCGCATGGCGTTGTCCTCCCTCGGGAACCAGAGGGGGAAAGGCGCGTCAGCGACGACTCAGGGGGGTGTCTCATGATCAATGCGGGAACGGCCACAAGCGCAGCTTCTGCTTGCCCACCGACCACAGCTTGGCCAGTCCATGCGGCTCCACGATCAGGAACCACACGATCAGCGCGCCAAAGATCATCAGCTCGATGTGCGACGCCGTGGCCGTGGACACCGCCACGCCGAACAAACTGCCCGCCCAGGGCAGGAACTGGTTCAGGAAGATCGGCAGCACCACGATGAACGCGGCGCCGAAGAAGCTGCCCATGATCGAACCCAGTCCGCCGATGATCACCATGAACAGCAGCTTGAACGACAGGTCCACGTTGAACGCGCTCGGCTCCCACGCGCTCAGATACACGAAGGCCCACAGCGCGCCGGCCATCCCCACGATGAAGGAGCTGACGGCGAAGGCGCTGAGCTTGGCGTACATGGGCCGGATGCCGATGACGGAAGCGGCGACGTCCATGTCGCGAATCGCCATCCACTCGCGGCCAATCGCGCTGCGCACCAGGTTCTTGGCCAACAGGGCCACGACCACCAGAATGGCGAGGCAGAACAGGTACTTGCTCAGCGCGCTCTCGATGGGAATGCCAAACACCTGCAACTGGCTCACCGACACCGAGCCGGACGGGGAGTCCAGGGTGAACCACTTGACGCGCAGGAACAGCCAGTCGGAAAAGAACTGCGCGGCCAGCGTGGCCACCGCCAAGTACAGGCCCTTCACGCGCAGGCTGGGCAGGCCGAACAGAATGCCGAACACGGTGGCGCACAGGCCACCCAGAATCAACGCCGGGATCAGCGGCATGCCGGGAATGCGGGCAAAGAAGTTGTAGGCGCCGTAGGCACCCACGGCCATGAACGCGCCGGAGCCCAGCGAGATCTGGCCGCAGTAGCCCACCAGGATGTTCACCCCCAGCGCGGCCAGCCCCATGATCACGAACGGGATCAGGATGGCGCGAAAGAAGTAATCGCTGGCCAGCATCGGCACCACCAGAAAGGCCACGGCCAGCAACAACAGCACGCCAACCCGATCCTGCATGATGGGAAAGATCTGCTGGTCGGCACGGTAGGTGGTCTTGAACTGGCCGTTTTCGCGGTAGAACATGATTTGTCTCGATTCTTGTGCTTTGGGTCGACGCGCTATGCGGGCATGCAGCTATAAAAAATGCAGCAATCAAACGCGATCGATGATTTTTTCGCCAAACAGGCCCTGCGGACGGAACAGCAGAAAGACCAGCGCCAGCACGTAGGCAAACCAGATTTCGATGCCGCCGCCGACGTAGGGGCCGAGATACACCTCGGACAATTTCTCGCCCACGCCGATGATCAGGCCGCCGATGATGGCGCCCGGTACCGACGTGAGACCGCCCAGGATCACCACGGGCAGTGCGCGCAACGCCACCGTGGTAAGCGAAAACTGCACGCCCAGCTTGCTGCCCCAGATCATGCCGGCCACCAGCGCGACGACGCCTGCCACGCACCAGACGATGACCCAGATGGTGCTGAGCGGAATGCCGATGGATTGCGCCGCCTGGTGGTCGTCGGCCACGGCGCGCAGCGCACGGCCGGTCTTGGTTTTCTGGAAGAAAACCGTCAGCAGGGCCACCAGCGCGGCGGCGATCAGCGCGGCAATCAGGTCTTCCTTGTTGACCATCACGCCACCCTGGAACAGGCTCTCCAGCACGATCACCGGGTCCTTGGGCATGCCGATGTCGATCTTGTAGATGTCGCTGCCAAACAGCGACTGGCCCACGCCCTCCAGAAAGTAGGTGATGCCCAGCGTGGCCATCAGCAGCGTGGCGCCTTCCTGGTTGACCAGGTGGCGCAGCACCAGTTTTTCGATCAGCCAGGCCACGATGAACATCATGATGCCGGCGCCGATGAAGGCCAGGACGTTGGCGACGATCACGTTGTCGATGCCGAACTTGGCCGGGATCCACTCCGAGAATCGCGCCATGGCCAGCGCGGCGAACAGCACCATCGCGCCTTGGGCAAAGTTGAACACGCCCGACGCCTTGAAGATCAGCACGAAGCCCAGCGCCACCAGCGAATACAGCATGCCGGTCATCAGACCGCCGAGCAGGGTTTCCAGAAAAAATCCCATGATCTTGTCTCCCCGCCGTCAGTGGCTCGTGCCCAGGTACGCCCGGATCACGTCTTCGTTGTTGCGCACTTCATCCGGCGTGCCGTCGCCGATCTTCTTGCCGTAGTCCAGCACCACCACGCGGTCGGAAATGTCCATCACCACGCCCATGTCGTGCTCAATCAGCACGATGGTGGTGCCGAACTCGTCGTTCACGTCGAGGATGAAGCGGCTCATGTCCTGCTTTTCTTCGACGTTCATGCCGGCCATGGGCTCGTCGAGCAGCAGCACTTGCGGCTCCATGGCCAGCGCCCGTCCCAGGTCGACGCGCTTTTGCAGGCCGTAGGGCAATTGGCCCACGGGCGTCTTGCGATAAGCCTGAATTTCGAGGAAGTCGATGATGCGTTCGACGAATTCGCGGTGCTTGATTTCCTCGCGCTCGGCCGGGCCGATGCGCAGCGCCTGCATGAACAGGTTGCTCTTGATCTTGAGGTTGCGGCCCGACATGATGTTGTCGAGCACGCTCATGCCCTTGAACAGCGCCAGGTTCTGGAAGGTGCGCGCCACGCCCATTTCAGCCACCTGACGGCTGTTCATGTGCGCGAAGGTCTGGCCGCGGAAGGTGATGCTGCCTTCGCTGGGCGTGTACACGCCGTTGATGCAGTTGAGCATCGACGACTTGCCGGCGCCGTTGGGGCCGATGATGGAGCGGATCTCGTGCTCCTTCACGTTGAACGAGATATCGGTCAGCGCCTTCACGCCGCCAAAGCGCAGGCTGATGTTCTTGATGTCGAGAATCACGTCGCCAATCTTCTTGGCGTGAACTTGCTCGAGCGGGGGTGCGTCGGGCGGCAGGGGCATCATGGCGTGGGGCGCGTTCATGCGGCGCTCCTGACAGGCGGGAAGGTCTTGGCGTCGAGGATCTTCAGATTGGCGCTCACCTTGCCGGTGCGCCCGTCCTCGAACTTCACGGCGGTTTCGATGAACTGCTCGGTCTTGCCGGAATACAGCGCGTCGATCAGCACGGCGTACTTGTCGGCCACGAAGCCGCGCCGCACCTTGCGCGTGCGCGTCAGTTCGTCGTCGTCCGGGTCCAGCTCCTTGTGCAGCACCAGAAAGCGCGCGATCTGCGTGTCTTCCATGCCCTCTTCGCTGGCCAGGTCGGCGTTCACCTTCTCGACGCACTCGGCCATCATCTTGAGCACCTCGGGCTTGGCCGCCAGATCGACGTAACCAGCATAGGGCAGGCCCTGGCGCTCGGCCCAGCTACCCACCGCCTCGAAGTCGATGTTGATGAAGGCGGTCACCATGTCCTTGCCGTTGCCAAAGCACACCGCCTCTTTGATCTGCGGGAAGAACTTGAGCTTGTTCTCGATGTAGTTGGGCGCGAACATGGCGCCGCCGGCCATCTTGCCCACGTCCTTGGCGCGGTCGATGATGCGCAGGTGGCCGTCGTGGTCCAGCACGCCGGCGTCGCCGGTCTTGAAGTAGCCGTTTTCGTCGATCACTTCGGCGGTGGCGTCGGGCCGCTTGTAGTATTCCTTCAGCACCGACACGCCCTTGACCAGCACTTCGCCGTTGTCGGCAATCTTCAGCTCGATGCCCGGTGCGGCCTGGCCCACGCTGTTGAGTTTGACCTGCCCGTTCTTCTGGATGCAGACGTAGGCGCAGGTCTCGGTCTGCCCGTAGAGCTGCTTCAGGTTCACGCCGATCGAGCGGAAGAAGCGGAACAGGTCCGGCCCGATCGCCGCCCCGGCCGTGTAGGCCACGCGAATGCGCGACAGGCCCATGGCGTTTTTCAGCGGGCCGTAGACCAGCAGGTTGCCCAGGCCGTACATCAGTTTGTCGCCCATGCCGACCGGCTTGCCGTCCAGGATGTCGGAGCCAACGCGGCGCGCCACGTCCATGAACTTGCGGTGCATGGCCTGCTTGAACCTGGCCGCGTCTTCCATGCGGATCGACACCGAGGTCAGCATGCCTTCGAACACGCGCGGCGGGGCGAAGTAATAGGTCGGCCCGATCTCGCGCATGTCGATGTTGACGGTCTCGCTGGACTCCGGGCAGTTGATGGTGAAACCCGCCACCAGCCATTGCGCCAGCGAGAACAGGTGGTCGCCCACCCACGCGGGGGGCAGGTACGACAGCACGTTGTCCTTGCCATTCAGACCATCGGTCTGCACGCCACCCGCGGCCGAGCCAATGAAGCTGGCGTGCGTCTGGCATACGCCCTTGGGGCGGCCGGTGGTGCCTGAGGTGTAGAGGATGACCGACACGTCATCAGGCTGGCCCAGCGCCACCGATTTGTCGAACAGCTGCGGGTGCGCTTCGTCGTGCTTCTTGCCCAGCGCCATGAGCTCGTCCACACTGATCAGCCCCGGCTGCGTGTAGTTGCGCATGCCGCGCGGGTCGTCGTAGATGATGTGCGTGAGGCCGGGCACGCTCTCGCGCAGCTCCAGCATCTTGTCGACCTGCTCCTGGTTCTCGGCGAAGGCGAAATGCACCTCGGCGTCTTCCAGCACGAAGGCCATTTCGGCGGCCACCGCATCCTGGTACATCGGCACCGGCACGCCACGCATCGCCTGCACGGCGACGAACATCAGGTACAGGTGCGGGCGGTTGTCGCCCACGATGGCCAGGTTCTGCCCCGGCGTGAAACCCAGCGACGACAGGCCCGCCGCCATGGCGCGCACATCGCCCAGCGCGCGCTGCCAGCTCCAGGTTTGCCAGATGCCGTATTCCTTTTCGCGCAGCGCCGGCTCCTGCGGGCGTTCGCTGGCGTGCTTTTGCAACAGGCGGGGGAAAGTGGTCGCCATGGGGGCGTTATCTCCTTCGGGTTGGCAGCCAGGTGCTTGGCCGGGCGGCTGAATAATGGGCGTATGGTACGTGGGCACTTTGACGCCATGTTGTCGTTTGGACGACAATTGATCGGCAATTTCCCTAGGTTTAACCCGTAGATGACTGCGACCTCCAGCCTGCACGAGCGGCGCCGCCCGCTAGGCGACGATGAGTTGGCCGGCGTGCCCTGGCTGCCGCATTTGACGCCCGCCGAGCGCGCGCGCGCGGCAGCGGCCATGCGCATCAGCGATGCCGAGCCAGGCGAGTTGATCTGCCGCATCGGCGCGCCCGCCACCTACTGGTTTGGCGTGCTCGACGGACTGCTGAAAATGAGCACCGACACCGCGCAGGGCCAGACCATCACGTTCTCGGGCCTCACGCCGGGCGGATGGTTCGGCGAAGGCACGGTGCTCAAGCGCGAAACCTACCGCTACAACATTCAGGCGCTGCGCCGCAGCCGCGTCGCCGGGTTGCCGCTGGACAGCTTTCACTGGCTGCTGGACCACTCCATCGGCTTCAACCGCTTCGTGATGAACCAGTTGAACGAGCGGCTGGCGCAGTTCATCCTGGCCATCGAAGCCGACCGCACGCCCGTGCCCGAGCAGCGCGTGGCGCGCAACCTGGCGGCGCTGGTCAACCCAGTGCTGTTTCCGGGCGTGGGCGAGATGTTGCGCATCACGCAGCAGGAATTGGCTTACCTGGTCGGCCTGTCGCGCCAGCGCGTGAACGAGGCGCTGCAGGCCCTGGCCGCGCAGGGTCTGCTGCGCATCGAATACGGCGGCCTGCGCATACTGGACCTGGGCGCCTTGCGGACGCGGTATTTCTGACACCGCCAACAAGAGGCCGCCGCTGGCCGCGCCCGTCGGATCGGCTCAAAAAATCCAAATCAAAACACGCCCCAGCGCTTGCCTGTACTGCGCAGTCAGCTATCTTTTTGATAGTTTCACATAATTCGCCTCATGACCCTTCCTCCCACGTTCCGCCGCGCCCCGCGGCCCGAGCACGCCGCCGCGCCCGACGCCGCCCAACCGGGCAGCGTGCGCCTGAACAAGCGCCTGGCCGACATGGGCCTGTGCTCGCGCCGCGAAGCCGATGAATGGATCGAACGCGGCTGGGTGCGCGTCAACGGCCAGGTGGCGGCCATGGGCACCAAGGTGACGCCGCAGGACCGCGTGACGGTGCAGCGCGAAGCCGAGGCCGCGCAGGCGCAGCGCGTCACCATCCTGCTGCACAAGCCGGTGGGCTACGTCAGCGGCCAGGCCGAGGACGGCCACCAGCCCGCGGTGACGCTGATCAACGCCCGCAGCCACTGGCATGGCGACGCCAGCCGCATCCGCTTTTCGCCGGCGCAACTCAAAGGGCTGGCGCCCGCGGGCCGGCTGGACATCGATTCGGTCGGCCTGCTGGTGCTGACGCAGGACGGCCGTGTGGCGCGCACGCTGATCGGCGAAGACTCCACCGTCGACAAGGAATACCTGGTGCGCGTGGCCTACGACCAAGTCACCGAAAACGTGCAGGCGGCCTTTCCGCCCGAGCGGCTGGCGCGGCTGCGGCACGGGCTGTCGCTGGACGGCCAGCCGCTGAAGCCCGCGCTGGTCGACTGGCAAAACCCCGAGCAATTGCGCTTCGTGCTGAACGAGGGCAAGAAGCGCCAGATTCGCCGCATGTGCGAGCAGGTGGGCCTGAAGGTAACCGGCCTCAAGCGCATCCGCATTGGCCGCGTGGTGTTGGGGAAATTGCCGGTGGGCCAATGGCGTTACCTGGACGCGCATGAAGCGTTCTAGGGCCCGGGCAGCAGCAGGCCAGCCGGGGCGCCAAGCCGGGGGCGGACTTGAATCGGCCGCCGCCGACCGCATCTGAGCGCGATGCTGGCGGCGCGCGGTCGCCAGCAGTGTTCCCCTCATTCCAACTTTCACCCATGAGCACCCAAACACACGCTTTCCAGGCCGAGGTTGCGCAGCTGCTGCACCTGGTCACGCATTCGTTGTATTCCAACCCCGAGATCTTTCTGCGCGAACTGATCTCCAACGCCTCGGATGCCTGCGACAAGCTGCGCTTCGAGGCGCTGGCCAACCCGGCGCTGCTCGAAGATCAGCCCAACCTCGAAGTGCGCATCGCCTTCGACAAGGCGGCCAAGACGCTGACGGTGACCGATACCGGCATCGGCATGAACGAGGCCGAGGCCATCCTGCACCTGGGCACCATCGCCAAGAGCGGCACCAAGGACTTCTTCGCCCAACTGTCGGGCGACCAGAAGGCCGATGCGCAGCTGATCGGCCAGTTCGGCGTGGGCTTTTATTCGGGCTTCATCGTGGCCGACCGGATCACCGTCGAATCGCGCCGCGCCGGCGTGCCGGCGAGTGAAGGCGTGCGCTGGGTGAGCCGGGGCGCGGGTGAATTCGAGGTCGAACCCATCACCCGCCCCGAGCGCGGCACCAGCGTCATCCTGCACTTGCGCGACGACGCGCTGGATTTTGCCGACGCCTGGAAGCTGAAGGAGTTGATCGGCAAATATTCCGACCACATCGCCCTGCCCATCAAGATGGAAGGCGAGAAATGGGAAGAAGGCAAGGAAGAAGGCCAACCGGGCCAGATGGTCAAGACCGGCGAATGGGAGACCGTCAACCAGGCGACCGCGCTGTGGACGCGGCCAAGGAAGGACGTCACCGACGAGCAGTACGTCGGGTTTTACGAGCAGCTGGCGCACGACTGGCAGCCGCCGCTGGCCTGGAGCCACAACCGCGTCGAAGGCAGCACCGAATACACGCAGCTGCTGTACATCCCCGGCCACGCGCCGCTTGACCTGTGGGACCGCGACCGCAAGGCCGGCATCAAACTGTACGTGCGGCGCGTGTTCATCATGGACGACGCCGAGCAGTTGTTGCCGCGCTACCTGCGCTTCGTCAAGGGCGTGGTCGATTCGGCCGACCTGCCGCTGAACGTGAGCCGCGAATTGCTGCAGGAAAGCCGCGACGTGCGCGCCATCCGCGAAGGCAATACGCGCCGCGTGCTCGGCATGCTGGAAGACCTGGTCAAGGCCGAACCGGCCGCGGCGCCCCCGTCTGGCGCGGCCGACGGCGTGACCGACGTGCAGGACAAGAACGATGCCCCCACAGGCGCTGACAAATACGCCCTCTTCTGGCGCGAATTCGGCGCCGTACTGAAAGAGGGCCTGGGCGAAGACCACGCCAACCGCGACCGCATCGCCCAGCTGCTGCGCTACGCCTCCACCACCAGCGACGGCGTGACGGTGTCGCTGACCGACTACAAGGCGCGCATGAAGGACGGCCAGAAAGCCATCTACTACATCACCGCCGACACCCTGGCGGCGGCCAAAAACAGCCCGCAGCTTGAAGTCTTCAAGAAAAAAGGCATCGAGGTGCTGCTCATGACCGACCGCGTGGACGAATGGGCGCTGTCTTACCTGCGCGACTTCGACGGCACGCCGCTGCAGTCGGTCGCCAAGGGCGCGGTCGACCTGGGCGATCTGCAGGACGAGGCCGAGAAGAAAGCGGCCGAACAAGCCGCCGAAAACGTCAAGCCCCTGCTGGACAAATTGAAGCACGTGCTGAAGGACCAAGTGGAAGACGTGCGCGTGACCGCGCGCCTGGTCGACTCGCCGGCCTGCCTGGTCGTCCAGGACGCCGGCATGAGCATGCAACTGGCGCGCATGCTGAAGCAGGCCGGCCAGCCCGTGCCCGACACCAAGCCCGTGCTCGAAATCAACGCCGAGCACCCGCTGGTGAAAAAGCTGGAAGGCAGCGACCACTTCGACGACCTGGCCCACATCCTGTTCGACCAGGCCGTGCTGGCCGAAGGCGGCCTGCCGGACGACCCGGCGGCTTATGTGCGCCGCGTGAACACGCTGCTGGCCTGAAGCACGCCGCCATGCTGACCGGCAATCCGCGCGCTGGTCAACACAGTCGCCGTGGCCGGCGCCGGTTCAGCGCGTAGGATGCGCGCCATGACGCGACCGTTTTTACCCCACACTCCTCGCGCCGCCATCGCGTGGCGCGGTGCCCGCTTGGCCTTGGCCATCGTCGCCGCCACCTTGTTGGGCGCATGCGCCGCGGGCGTCGGCATCGGCGTGCCGATTGTCCCCGGCGTTTCGCTCGGCGTCGGCGTGGGCTCGGGCGGCAACGTGAATGTCGGCCTGGGCACTGGCGTCGGCCCCATCGGTGTGGGCGTCGGCGTCAACCAGCACGGCCAAGTATCCGCGGGCGCTGGCGTGGGGGCCAGCGTGCCGGTGGGCGGCGCCCACGTGGGCGCTGGCGTGGGGACAGGAACGGTGCTGTACGACCCGTCCTCCAGCAGCCGCCCGCCATCAGGCAACGCGCATTGAAGCGCAGAGTAAGTTTGCGCTTAATCGGCCGCCAGCCCTGATCAGATCAGCGCATAAAGCTATTTATTAAATAGCAAAAAACTGGCCACGCGCCATGAAGCCTGGCCACGCGCCATCAAAAAAGCCAACCTGAAAGGTTGGCTTTTTTGATTTGGTGGCCTGGGGCGGAATCGAACCACCGACACGCGGATTTTCAATGTTAGTTGCTACTGTTCTTTCCGATTCTTGGAAGTTCTCATGTTGTTGATTTTTCATGATTAATCGGAATTTACGCGCCTCGCACCGGTCTCGAAGCTTCCCGCGACTTGTGTAGTTTTCCGTGCCGGATTACACAGGAACTACACCACCTCGTAGTGCAATCCCGCGTCATTTGGTTGGCAAAAGTCTTGATGCCGACCCGAGAGCGTACAGATGCCGCTGGAACCCAACAAACACCTGCCGCACCTGCTCCGGCTTGCCGAGCTCAGCAAAGGCATCGTTCAAAGCCTTGTAGCGAAGCCGCAGCAGCGGTGACAGCTTCTCCGCGTCGAGCTCATCCACACCCTGCGTAACGTACTGCGCCAGCACGAAGTCAATGAAGGCCTGCTGCTTGTCCGTGAACTCACCAGCTGCAGCAACGCGCGCGGCTTCCGCCCGCGCCTCGCGCGTGAGGGGATCGCGTGCATAGGCCACGTAGGCCAGCACGTCGAAGAGGTCGCTCTTCTCGGCCTCGATGATCTTCTGCATCTCTGCCAGCGGCTCCTTGCCGAAACCGCGATCGGCCAGGTCGGCCAGCAGCTTCTTGCGGGTCTCCGGTGCGCTCCAGATGCGCCGCAGCTCGTCCTCGTCCTTGAAGAACTCCGGTAGCGTGCCGAACAACGCCTCAAGGAACTGGGCTGCCGACATGGGCCGCCCGTCTGCGCTCCAGAAGGTGGTCGCCGTCATGCTCTGGATGGTGCGTGCCTTACCGTCAGCGAGCTTGATCTTGGTCTTTGCCTGCGGCGGGGGCGGGTCCTCCAAGGGGCCGGGACCTGGTGGGTCGGGATCTTCCTCAATCTGACCGCGACGCCCGCCCCCGGGTTCTGGCTCCTGCGGCTCCCCGTCCCACTCCGGGTCGTTGAAGTGGTGGTGAGCCTTCACGAAGTCATAGATCGTGAAGTGGTCCTTACCATCATGCAGCCGTGTACCCCGGCCGACGATCTGCTTGAACTCGATCATCGAACCGACGGGCCGCATCAAGACAATGTTGCGCACGTTGCGCGCATCCACGCCGGTCGAGAGCTTCTGCGAGGTGGTCAGGATTGTCGGTATCGTCTTCTCGTTGTCCTGGAAGTCGCGCAGCGCCTGCTCGCCCCGGGCGCCGTCATCGGCGGTCACGCGCACGCAGTAGTCTGGGTCCTTGCTGGCCTTCACCTGGTTGATCAAGTCGCGCACCATCAGCGCGTGCGGCTGGGTGGCGCAGAAGACGATGGTCTTCTCGGTCTGGTCGATCATCCCCATGAAGAGCTTGACGCGGTACGCCTCGCGCTCGAGGATGATGATCACGCGGTTGAAGTCGCCTTCGACGTAGCGCTTGCCGGGCACGACCTCGCCTTCAACGATCGCGTCGTCCGGGGTGTAGGTGTAGTCGTCGATCGTGGTGGCGATCTGCTTGACCTTGAACGGGGTCAGGTAGCCGTCGTTGATGCCTTCCTTCAGCGAGTAGGTGTAGACCGGCTCGCCGAAGTAGGCATAGGTGTCGGTGTTGCCCCGGCGCTTGGGCGTGGCCGTCAGGCCCAGTTGCACGGCCGGGGCGAAGTAGTTTAGGATCGCGTGCCACTGGCCTTCGTCGTTGGCCCCACCGCGGTGGCACTCGTCGATGACGATGAAGTCGAAGAAGTCCGGCGGGTACTCGCCGAAGTACGGCGACGGCTGCCCATCCTTGGGCGGGCCGCTCATGAAGGTCTGGAAGATCGTGAAGAAGATGCTGCCGTTCTTGGGCACCCTGCCCTTCTTCTTGATCTCATCCGGTGCGATGCGCACCAGGGCATCGTCGGGGAAAGCCGAGAAGGCGTTGTAGGCCTGGTCGGCGAGGATGTTGCGATCGGCCAGGAACAGGATGCGCGGCCGGCGCGAGGGCTCCCCCGGCCCCTTCCAGTCAGTCAGGTTCCAGCGGCTCTGGAACAGCTTCCAGGCGATCTGGAAGGCGATCGCCGTCTTGCCGGTGCCGGTGGCCAGGGTCAGCAGGATGCGCTCGCGGCCCTCGGCGATGGCTTCGAGCACCCGCCGGATCGCAATCTCCTGGTAGTAGCGGCTCTCCCAGGCCCCGCCCTTGTCCTCGTAGGGCACGGCGGCGAAGCGGTCGCGCCAGGCGTTGGCCTCGGCAAAGGTCTTCGCCCATAGCTCGTTGGGGCTCGGGTATGCGGCAACGTCGCCTTCCGCGCCGGTCACCATGTCCACGCCGTAGATGGCCTGGCCATTGGTGGCGTAGGTGAAGCGCACGGCCAGCTTCTTGGCGTACTGCTTGGCCTGCGCTAGGCCTTCCGTGTAGGGCTTGTCCCAGGCCTTGGCCTCGATGACCGCCAGCTTGGTGTTCCGATAGATCAGCACGTAGTCCGCGATCTCGGCCTTGGCGCGCTGGCCCTTGCCCTGCAGGCGGCCTGGGGCGATGACCTCTCGGCGGATGCGGCTGCCGTCCACCACACCCCAACCGGCCGCCTTGAGGGCGGGGTCGATATGTTCGGCGCGGGTTTCGGCTTCGTTCATTGTTCCGCCTAGTTCCAGATGACTTCGCAGATTCGTCGGATCAGCTTCTGTCGTTCATCAATATCCGCTTTCCCAAACGTTTCATAGTGCCTGAAAGGAATTCCAAGGCGTTTTGTCATGCCGGTGAAATTGGGGTTGCTCTCGTAGGTTTTTGGGTGCAGCGACTTCACCAGAAGATTTTCTTTCAGGTAATGCTGCACCTTCTCGGTGTAGGGCTTGGCGCCATAAGATTGATTCGTTCCCTGCGGCAACAGCACCAGATCGCCAATTCGATTTCGATAGGTATCGAATTCATGCTTTTGCTCAAACTCGTCCCGATGCTCGTCAAACTTGTCCGCCCAGATATGTTCCACCTCAAAGGGCTTTGCACCAGGGCTGACAAAGTACGTTGAAAAGTTCGCCGCCGCACCCGCCTGCTGCTCGATATAGCCTGTGATCCGTGCCAGCAGGAACTTGACGAAATGCCGGTTCATCCCGTGCAGCCTGAACTCGCTGACGCCATCCCACGTCTCCGGCATCTCCGCCAGCTTGTTACGCAACACCGCTCGCAGTGAGTCGAGGTCTTTGCCGCGCAGCTCCTTGACCAGCGAATACATCGTGTAGCGGATCGAACTGGCACCGAACTTCCGGAAGTTGATGGAGCGCCGGACAGCAAAGGTTTCCATAAAACGGGCGACCTCGTTGATCTTCTGGCGCGTCACCTCGTCCGAGTCGGAAGACTTCAACGGGGCGAGCATCAGCGGGAAACCAAGAGAGTCGGCAATGCCCCAGTTGGCGTGATAGAACACCCGCTCCCAGCCACCCTTCTCTTCCGCTTGCGCGTCCAGAATATAGACATACGCACGAAGGTAGTACTTCATTTCCTCATGCAGGAGCTTCCTGAACTCGTCTGGAGAATCCGCGCTCACGCCAATCTTGCCGAGGTTGTCACGGAACCAGCTATGGAACCGGGTGCCGATCTTCTCGAAGTCTTCGTTTGACGAACCGGCCTTTCCTTGGCGGATTGTGTCGGCGTACTGGCTGCGCAACCACGCCTGAAAGAACTTCTGATCCTCTTCCTTGCTGTAACCATGAAGGTTCTGGATGGCTTCCTTCCAGAATCGGTTGGCTCTCTCGCGGTCGGCAGCTTCCTTGAAACGCGACAGGATGTAGCCCTTGAGCATTTCCGTTGAAGTCAGGTTCAGCCCGCGATCATTCATCGACTCGAAGATCGTGTAGGCATTGTCGTCGGAATAGGCAGTGATCTCGACCAGGATCACGTTGTACTTCAGCCAGTCCAGAAAATACGGGAATGCCTTGCCCTTCAACTCCTCGGGAAACGCCTCACCGATGTCCGAGTAGCGCCGTGCCATGTTGATCGTCGATTCATCATCATCGGGCTGCGGGTCGTAGCTCCCTTCGAGAAACAGCTTTTCCAGACACGGTTTTCGCTCTTCCACTTGGATGTTGAAAGACTTTTGCCCGTACTTCTCCGAAAACACCAAAGGCTCGATGGATTCCTTGCCGCCGAGTTCCTTTTGCAGGTTGTTCAGGTAGATCAGGAACAGGGTCAGCGAAGTCAGTCGTTGCTGGCCGTCGATGATGCTCTTCATGCCATTCTTGCTACTGACGACGAACGGCCCCAAGTAGTAGTTGCTGTAATGCTCCACCGCACCGCGAGGATCGCCCTCGGTATAGACATCAAGAAACGTAGAAGTCAGGTCGGTGACCAGTTGCTCGATGTGCTTCTGCTCCCAACTGTATTCACGCTGGAAGTAATCGACGGTGTATTTGCGTTCGTTCAGCACGTCGAACACGGTGCGGTCGTCGGCATCAATCTTGTGGTCGTCTTTGCTCATGGCAGCTTCACTATTGATCGGGATCGTCTTCGAGAATGCGGCTGAAGGTCGGTGCAACATACTTCTGGAACTGCGGCTTGACGTGTTCCTTCTGCTCTTTGGTGTTCTTGCCGTTGAAGAATATCGTGCGTTTGCCGGCGTTTTTGCCTTCCTTGTTCTGACGCGATTCCTTGATGAACTCCTTGGACGACATGATCCAGAGGGTGTCCATCCGCTCCGAATAGAACACGAACCAGTAGTTGTTCCTGTGTTCGTGAGTCAACGCCGCGAACAGGCCGGCGTGGCCGAATTCCACATCCTTTGACCGCGCCTTGATCTGCACTTCCACGAAACGCCCGTCCGGCCGTTTGATCACCGCGTCGATTGCATCGTCATCCACCAGCGGCAGATAAACGTCCAGCCCTTCCTTGAGCATCAGACCGACGACATAGAACTCGATGCGTTTGCCGAAGGCAGCGGAGCTTCTGAATGGGATACTCATCGCGACATTCCTAAAGCGCCCCAGAGAAGGCTTGGTGGAGCAAGGATTTATTGAGGTCGTCAAGGGCGATCAGCTTTTGTTTGCAGAGGGATTCGAGGCGTTGGGTTTCGTCCAACAACCTATCCAAGTTCGCAGCTATCCTCTTCTGTTCCGTAGTAGGCGGGCGCAAAAATACGAAGTCCTTGATTTGCTGGCCGCTAATGTGGGGAACACCAATCCCAGTTTGAACGCCAAGTATGTGCTGAATAAATGCGTTGCTGCGAACGAGATAAAGCAGAAACCGACTGGTGAGATTCGATTTACAACGCAGGCTTGCTGTTCGTTGAACAAGCAGGCAGGGAAGGTCATCGGCCGTAATAATGGAGTGCTTCAAGCCTGCTTTTACCCACGGACGATCCATCGCTAAAACAACATCATTTTCACGAAGCCAATATCTGTCGTATGCAGCGGTATCGTTTTTGGGCCATCTCTTTACGTCATCCCATCGCAGGCTTCCCTGGACGATGTTGTCTCCTCGCAATAACGAAACATCGCTTTCATTTGCAGAATATTTGGCGCTCTTGAATGCGAACCCGACGAGCAAATCAATTTCATTTCCGAGCGTTGTTTCCACCCATCCCTCTCCCCGATCCGTGAAAACCGATTGCAGGTTGCTTTCGAATAAGGCGCGGGTGTTCTGAAGGTTTTTTTCGGCGTTGACGCGAGCGGTGGCGATGGCCTCGAAGGCCTCGTCGAGGATGATGACGATGCGTTGCTGCTCTGTCGCAGCCGGCAGTTGAATGGTAAGTTCCTTGAACTTGTTTATTGAAACGCCACCGATTAAACCCGCCATTGCTGCTCGAAACTGCTTCGAGAAGGCATCCGACAGGCAATAGTAAAAAACAAACCGGCTGCTGTGAGGATGACTAGGTGATATAGCAAATAGCTTATTTCCAAAGGAAACTGGTTCGTCCAAATGTGCGATCTTGCGGCCGGCACTCCCTCCCTCCGCACAAACCAGCACCGTGTTGGCTGGAGCAAGCTTAAAGTCGCGCTGCCTTCCCTCTGGAATCCTTACTCCTGATTCATAGTTGACGCTGTGATCAAATCCAACGTCCTTGGTTGCGATATATGGCAGACCTTCAACTTGGCCTGCAAAATATTTCTTCTTGTCGGCTTCACTGATGCTGTTGCCGTTGAATACACGGCCAAGATCACTGAATCGTAATGATTGCCACCCTGCCTTCATAGCAGCGCTCTGATATTGGCCAGGACTTCCGCGCTCTCTGCATCCAGCGCGGCGATTTCGTCCAGAATGTCTTGCGGGCTGCGGTGGATGACTTCCTCTCCGCCGTTCGGGTTCTTCACCGACAGGTCGTAGGTGGTGGTGTCGATGCTGGCCGCGTCCAGCGTCCAGCTCTTCGGAGAGGCCGCGAAGCTCTTCTGCAGCTCGACGAACTCCGCCAAGTCGGCGTCGTTCAGCGCGGTGGTCTTGCCCAGGCTGCGGCCCGGATCGAGCTGGTAGTACCAGAGGCTTCGGGTCTTGGTGCCCTTCTCGAAGAACAGCACGACGGTCTTCACGCCCGCACCCTGAAAGGTGCCACCGGGGCAGTCGAGGATCGTGTGCAAGTTGCAGCTCTCCAGCAGCAGCCTGCGCAGGCTGGTCGAGGCGTTGTCGGTGTTCGAGAGGAACGTGTTCTTGATGACGATAGCCGCCCGTCCTCCAGCCTTCAGCGTCTTGATGAAGTGCTGCAGGAAGAGGAAGGCGGTCTCACCGGTCTTGATGGGGAAGTTCTGCTGGACCTCTTTGCGCTCCTTGCCGCCGAAAGGCGGGTTGGCCAGGATCACGTCGAAGCGGTCCTTGTCCTGGATGTCGGCGATGTTCTCCGCGAGCGTGTTGGCGTGGATGACGTTCGGGGCCTCGATGCCGTGCAGGATCATGTTCATGATCGCGATCACGTAGGCTAGGCTCTTCTTCTCCTTGCCGTAGAACGTGCGCGTCTGTAGGGTCTTGAGGTCAGCCGTCGTCAGACCTGGCTGGCTGGAGAGGTACTCGAAGGCCTCGCACAGGAAGCCGGCCGAGCCGCAGGCGCCGTCGTAGATGCGCTCGCCGATCTTGGGCTTGAGTACTTTGATCATGGCGCGGATGAGCGGCCGGGGCGTGTAGTACTCGCCGCCGTTCCGCCCGGCGTTGCCCATGTTCTTGATCTTGGCTTCGTACAGGTGCGAGAGCTCGTGCTTCTCGGCCTGTGCGCCGAAGCGCAGCTCGTCGACGTGCTCGATCACGTCGCGCAGGTTGTAGCCGCTCTGGATCTTGTTCTTGATCTCGCCGAAGACCTCACCGATCTTGTATTCGATGGTGTTGGGGCCGCTGGCGCGCTGCTTGAAGCCGGCCAGGTACGGGAAAAGCTTGCCGTTGACGAAGTCGCGCAGGTCGTCGCCGGTGAGCGCGGCGTTGTGGTCGAGTTTGCCGTCAGGAGTTTTGGGCGCAGCCCAGCTTTCCCAGCGGTAGGCCGGCTCGATCAGGTAGGTGTAGGGCTTGCCTTCGAGCGCCGCCTCGCTCGCCTTGTCGGCTTCAAGCGCGTCAAGGTATTTCAGGAAGAGCAGCCAGGAGGACTGCTCGGTGTAGTCGAGCTCGCTGGTACAGCCTGCGTCCTTGTGGAGGATGTCGTCGATATTCTTAAAGGTTTGCTCGAACACTGCAGGGACTCCCTAGGCATTTCACTAGAGAACATTATCGGCAGTTTTCTCGGCGATTCTCTGGCCTTCTCAGCGCAGGCGCCAACTGCCGATGTCAGCGTCGATCTTCGCAAGCCAAACGTTCAGCCGGCCCAGGTTTGCCGCCATGCAGACCAGCGCCGCTTGCGTCCTGTCAGGTCAAAGCCGCCGCAGCGCATCTCGCTGTTCACGCAGCGCATCGTCCAAGGCGCGCGCCAGCTCGCGCAACGCCGCACGATGTCCGCCCTTGAAACCGTTGCGCGCTGTGCGCGCCTTGCCTTCAGCGCTTCTCGGTCCGGTGGACTGCTCCCACGGGCGCCAGGTGTGGATCAACGCCGCCTGCCGTGCTCGCCGCTCCGGTGTCCAGCCATTCGCCATGCTGCTTCTCCAATAGTCCGGTCGGCGCGGTCTGCAGATTCGCCGCGTGCGCGGGGGCTTTCTCTGAGGTTGGCGCGTAGCCGTTGTTCACCTGCTGCTGCCCGCCGTTGTTGATGTTGGCCTGGCGTGCAATCACCACGGGCGGGTTCTTGATCGTCGCCAGGGCTTCCAGCGTCATGCGGCACTGGTTCTGGGCCTTCAGGGCCATGCGCAGGTAGGCTTCCCACTGCTTCAGGTACTCCTGTGTCGTGGCACGCCGCGCCAGGTTCATGAAGATGGCTTGCAGTGCGTGGGCCTGCCCGAACAGCATGGCCTCGGCCCGCTTCATGTCGCCGGCCCATACGTTCTGCACGTCGTCGGCCAGACGATCCATCAAGGCGGCTATATCGTCGTCGGCGATCCCCAAGGGCTTGCCGTAGCTCACCATCACGGCCGCCGCGTTCACGCTCGGGCGCAGGGCCATCTTGGCCATTGCCTCGGACTTCTCGCGGTCGGGCGCCGCTGCGGGCCTTGCTTCCTTCTTCCCTGCCGCCTTCGCGGTCGCCTTCTTTGTCGTCATGTGTCACCTCTCAGATGTTTGGATCAGGTCAGGCCCGGCGCCAGGGTGAACCCCTCGCACCGCTGGAGGATGGTCGGCACCGGCTCAAGACGCCTATCAGCACCGGCCAGGCGGCCACGCGAAGCCGCCAGACAGCGCCGGTTGTCGGCCAGCGCCGCACATTCCAGGCACAGCCGGCGGTCATCGTGCTGGCGGTCGCGCAGCGTCAGGCGCTCGGCCAAGTGTTCGGCGTCGGCGACTCGGCCCATGCGGGTGAACCGCGCTTCACGTCGCAGGAAGGCTTCGATCTCGGCATCGCCCCAGCCACCCGCGTGGCATTCGTCGCCCTGCTCGGGCGTCATCAGCGGGTTGCCGCTGCGCCGTGGTGGTGGCGACGGTGGCGTCGGCGGTGGTTCTGCCTCGGCTCGCAGCGCCAGCAGCAGGGCGTCACGCTGGGCGCGAATCGCCGCGCGGTGGTCGTCGGTCAGGGCGCTGCGCGGCGCGACGTGCAGGTCGCCGGCCGGCGTCAGCGTCAGCACCAGGCCCGCGCAGCGCAGGTCGTGCAGCAGCTCGGTGGCGCCCATCAAAACACCTCGCCGTCGTCGGCTGCATCGGCGCCGTAAGACACGGGCACCCCTTTTTCCGGGGACTGACTCCCAACACCATGTCTTGAATGTCCTGCATGTCCTGCTGCTGCGCTCAATCCGGCCGGCTTGGGCGTGGTCTTCGCCACCGGGCCAGGACTTGCAGGACTTGCAGGACGTGGTTCGGACAGCTCGGGCTTGGAAAAGATGTGCCACCGGATCACGCCGCCCGTTTTGGGCAGGGCCTTGCACTCGAAGCCTATCAGCCGCAGCGCAGGTGCCAGCCGCCGTAGCGCGTCGCCCAGGCCCTTGGCGGAGCGCGGCCAGGCTTCGCCCAGCGGTCGAAAGCGTTCCAGCCGGTCCAGCAGCTCGGACAACGTGCCGTTGAAGCCGCCGGGCACGTCGGCCAGGTAGGCGGCCAGCGCCGCGCCCACGGGTGACGCATCGATGGTGCGCAGCACGCCGTCCTTGCGCATGGCGTTGTACCGGGCCAGGAAGGCGCCAGCCGGCTCGCCGTGGACACGGCACACCGCTTCGCCCAGCGCCGCAAAGTCGGCCATGCGTGGCCGATGCTCGGGCGCGATCACCACGCTGGGCAGCGCCGCCAACACCTTGACGAACAGATCCAGCAGCGCGCCCAGCAGCGCCGGCTGTGCGGCCTCGAAGCGCGCTTCCATGTCGCCGGCCAGTTCGCGGGCGTTGATCGTCGGCAGGTCGATATGCAGGCAGCGGTCCAGCAGGTCTTGCGCCGTGACGATCACGCTGATTCCGTTCAGCACGATGGGCTTGCGCAGCTCAAGAATGGTTTCCTCGGCGTTGGTGTAGAGCGTGCGGGCCGAATAGCCGCCGCCGGTCGCCAGCACGCACAGCGCGTCCTGATACTGCGGGTGCAGGTGGCTCAGGTTTTCCAAGCTCACCATGTGCGAGTTGCGCGCCGCGATCCACACGTCTTCAACAGTCTTCGGCGCGGCCCGCAGGTCGGCCTGATTCGGATCGATCAGCCGCCGCAGCGCCCGCTGTGTCGAACTCTTGGCGCTGCCTTGTTCGCCCACCAGCTCAAGGACGACGTGCGGGGTGTCGGCCCGAAGGCATTCCAGCATCCAGGCCAGCACCGACAGGCGGTCGGCCTCGGGCACGTTGACCAGCGGCCACAGCGCATCCAGCGTGTCGCCGCGCTCGGGCACGGGCAGAGCGCGCATGGACGAACTGCGGGTGAACAACGGGGCGCCCGCGCCGGCCACCACAGCCCAGCCGGTCGCCGTCACCTGCACGCACTGCCAGGCGTCGTTGCACAGGTCCAGCCAGTAGCCCGCCTCGGTCTTGGCGATGCGGGTGAAGACCTCGCAGGCGTCGCCCTCGAACTGAGCTTGCCCGCGCAGCGTCGCCAGCGCCACCTTCAGCGACTGGTCGGTCGGCGCCCGGTCGTGCCGGGTGTAGTAGGCGTGGCTCAGGTAGTCGGCAAAGCCCGACGACAGCACGCCGTGAACCTGCCGGGCGCCGCCGGCCTCGAACACGGCATAGGGTTCACGCTGCGCGTCGTGCATGAAATCGCACTCGCTGCGCGCCAGGGCGATCAGCCGGTCGGCGACGCTTTCGTCGTCATCGGGTGGTGCGCCGTCACCGTGCCGCAGTTGCTTGTCCAGCTCGGTTACGCCGACACCGGCCCGTTTTAGCCGCTCGCGCAGCCGCACCCAGCCCGCAAAGTCTTCGGCCTGAAGGCTGCGCAGCGTCGCCAGCGCCGCCGGCTCGAACGGTGCGCCCACGTCGCCGGCCTCGGCGGCCAGCGCCAGCTTGTCGGCGTCGGTGGTGGTCAGGTCGGCGTCGTGCTGCTGCACCGCGTCCAACACCTCGGGGTCGGCCGCCGATGCGATCAGCATCAGGTCAGCGGCCACGTTGTTGTCGGTCAGGTCGTGCGCGCTCATGCTGCGGCCTTCGATGACGCCACGTACACGGCGCCGCGCTGTGCCCACACATCGCACCAGTCCATGCCGGGCGTGCTGGGCGTCATCACGGCCACGCTCAAACCGGCCCGCAGCGCCCGTGCCTTCAGGCTCTGCGCCGCCACAGCGCCGGCCGGGTCGGCGTCAGCGAAAACTACGATGCGCCTGACGCCCGCCGTCCAGGTGTAGGTGGCCAGGTTGCCAGCGCAGTAGGCGGCCACGGTGGGCAGGCCCGATGCCAGGTGCGCGGCCTGGGCCGTCTCGATTCCCTCCGCGATATCGATGACGCCCTCCCGTGGATCGTGCAGCGGGATGCAGGCGCCCGCCAGCGGCCCGGATGCGCCGGTTAGTTTCTTGACGGTGGGCACCGGGGCCTTGCAGCCGTCCACCGTCAGGTAGGTGCGGTGGAGCGCCAACACCAGGCCACTGGGCGCCACCAGCGGGGCCACCATCGCCGGCCAGGTGCCACGCGCGCCGCCGTCCGCGCCGTCCCAGTAGGTCAGGCCCGGATGCAGGTGCAAGTGTTTAGGCACCGGCCCTGTCAGCCCGCGCCGCCGCAGGTACAGTTCAACTGGGTCGCCATCCGTCACGGGTACGGTCTGCGCCCACAGCACAGAGTTGCTCCGGGCTTTGTTGGCCTGCTGCTGGCGCTGCTGGCCTTCGTGCTGCGCCTTTGATTGCGCCAGCCGCCGGGCCATGTCGGCACGCTCGGCCGGCGTCATCAGCTCGCGCCGCTGCGCGGTCCACACCGATGACATGCCGGTGCGGAAGTCGCCAAAGACCCCGGCCCGGCCATCATTGAACAGTTGGCACCAGCCGGCCTTGTCGCTGGCGCGGGCCGACGTGCTGAAGCGATGGATGCGGCCGGGCTCGATCACCTCGGGCGCATGGCCCAGCGCGGCCAAGATCGCGGTGCGGAAGTTTTCGAGGGCGTCACGCATGAGCACCCCCTACTTGATCGAGAAGCCGCGCAACGGCCGGCAGGTTGCGCAGCTCGCGCGCCATGCCCCAGCGGGTGACGTAGAAGCGGATCGGCCTGTCGTCACTGTGGGTGCGGCTCAAGACGTGGCCCTTCAGCGCCAGCAACGCGCGCAGCGTGAGAAACGCCTTGTCCGCACCTGCGCCGATGGCAGAATTTCGAGATTCGTTTTGCTCTCGGCTCTGTGCGGCTTGCGCCGCCGGGGCCGATTCTTTTTGTGCGTTCAGCCCAGCAGGCGCAACAGCATCGGCGACCACCGATGTAGCGCCACCAGCGCCGCCACTTGAAGCCGCTTCAGGTGCAGCAAGGCCCGGCCCGCGGCCGACGTGGGGGGCGCGCATCGGCCGTTCACACCGTCGCGGTTTGCTGCGCCTGCGCCGTGCAGACCACACGGTTGCGCTGAAGCCATGCGTCCAGATCTTCCCGGAAATAGAAGATCCGCCCCAGCTTTACGAACTTTGGCCCGGTGCCGTTGCACCGCTTCATCGCCAGAGTCTTGACGCTCAGGCCGCAGTAGGTCGAAGCGTTCTTCGGGTCCATGCGCCCATCGGGCAGCACCACCACGTTAGCCGTTTGAACTGTTCCTGTCATATTGACTTTCTTGGCACTCGCCATGTGTGTTAAGACAACACAAGTTTCCCTCAGAAATAAATGTATTGCAATAGAACACATGTATGTTTAGAATTTCTCGGACAGCTATAGAACTTTCGACGCGAAGGACATGGAAATGACGGAACAGGAAATGCGCAAAGGCGGGGGCGGCAAGCTCTCGCGCTCAGAAACAGTCACGGTGCGGCTTGACCCAAAGTTGCGCTATCTGGCCGAACTGGCGGCGCGCCTGCACCGGCGCACGCTGTCCAGCTATATCGAGTGGTCGATCAAAGAGGCGCTCGACGGCGAAGTCCTTAGGCAAAGCGGAGACTGGACGTTATCCATCGGCGACGAGGCCGAAAACTTGTGGGATGTTGACGAGGCCGACAGGTTCGCAAGGCTCGCGCTGCGGTATCCGCACCTGCTATCCCATGAGGAACAGGTGAGATGGAAGCTGATCCGCGAAAACGGGTATCTGTGGAAAGGCTCCTATGCCGGCCGGCAAAAGGAATGGACATGGACGGTCGACGAGGATTCGTTTATCTATCCGCGTCTGCGCGAATACTGGGCGGCCTTCTGTCGCGCCGCCGACACCGGCGAAGGAAAAGACCAATTGCCCACTTGGAAAAAGACGGAGCCAGTGCTGCCGAAAGCTTCGGGCGGCTTCGACGACATAGACGATGAAATTCCGTTCTGACCAGGGGCAAGCATGGCAAAGACCTTCACCAAGCTGACCCGGCCCGAAATGCGAAAGCTCCCGCCCGGCGGCAAGATCAACGAACACGGAATCACGTTCGAGAAGTCGGCCAGCGGGGACGGGGTGTTTACCGTCAACATCATGGTGGACGGCCAGCGAATCCACCGCGTCGTCGGCCGCGAGTCGGACGGCACCAGCCGCACGCAAGCCGAAGCCTTCATTGAGAAGGTGCGCAGCGACGCGAAGCATGACCGCCTTGCACTGCCGAAGGGGCGCAAGGTTGCGCTCGCCATGCGTGAAGCCGCCGACAAGTACCTTGATCGCCTGAAGCTCGAAGGCGGCAAAGACCTGAAGATGAAGCGCCAGCGGCTTGACCTGCACCTTGTACCGTTCTTCGGAGTCTATCCGCTGAACAAGATCAGCGGCTTTGACATCGAGCGGTACAAGCACCAGCGCCAGAAGGAACCCGTGTCGGTGCGGCCGCGTGGCAAGACCATCGTCCGCGACGCCGACAGGATCACCAGCGCGAAGCCCAGCACGATCAACCGCGAACTGGCCGTGTTGTCACACCTGTTCAACAAGGCGGTCGAGTGGGGCTGGATGGATCGCCGTCCCGCGAAGATCAACCGCTTCAGCGAAGGGCACGGCCGGATCACCTATCTGACGGTCGACCAGATCAATCGGCTTGTTGAATGCGCGAAGGCGGACGGCAACCCGCAGATTTATCCGTTCATCGTCATCGGGCTGGAAACGGCCATGCGCAAGAGCGAGATTCTTTCGATCCGCCGGGAAGACATAGACCTTCAGCGCCGAGTCATATTCATCCCTAAGGCAAAGGCCGGCGCCCGCGAACAGCCGATCACAGAACACCTAGGCGAGTTTCTGGCGTCCTACGCCGATGCGCTGCAACCGGGCAACCCGTGGTTGTTCCCGTCACCAAGCGCGAAAGTTGGGCACACCGTGGACGTGCGCAAGCCGTTTCGCCGCGTCGTCGCCGCCGCCGGGCTAGACCCTGATCAGATCCTTCGGCACACGCTGCGCCACACCGCCATCACCCATCTTGTCCAGGCCGGTGTTGATCTACCCACGGTAAAGCGGATCAGTGGCCACAAGACTCTTGCGATGGTCGAGCGGTACTCCCATCAGAACGGATCGCACATACAGGCTGCGATGAACAAGCTGCAAGCCCGGTTCAAGCTGGCGTCCTGAAGGCTCCAGAAACACGGTTTTTCTGACGCGGTTACACAGGAACTACACAAAGCACAACGGCTTGCAGCGCGTAAACACATGCAAGCCGTTGATTTATTTGGTGGCCTGGGGCGGAATCGAACCACCGACACGCGGATTTTCAATCCGCTGCTCTACCAACTGAGCTACCGGGCCGTGAAGCGGGCGATTATAGCACTTGAATTCCGTCTCACGCCATGGATGCATTGCGCCGGCCACGCGACAGGTCTACGCCGAGTTGCTTGAGCTTGCGGTAGAGGTGCGTGCGCTCCAAGCCGGTCTTTTCGGCAACGCGCGTCATCGAGCCGCCCTCCTTGGCCAGGTGGAACTCGAAGTAGGCTTTCTCGAAAGCGTCGCGCGCATCGCGCAGGGGCTTGTCGAGATCGAATGTCTGCTGCCCCTGCGGGCTCAGGTCGACGGCCGTTGGCAGGCTCTGGCCGCCCATCATGGCGGCTTCGACGGTCAGCTCGGCCGACGGTGCCGCGGACGGCTGTACATCGGCGGCTTCGGTGGCGGGCTTGCGCGACGCGGCGTCGCGCGACAGGGCCTGGTCGACCGCCTTCAGCAGTTTTTGCAGGGTGATGGGCTTTTCAAGGAAGGACTGCGCGCCGATGCGCGTGGCCTCGACGGCGGTGTCGATGGTGGCGTGGCCGCTCATCATGATCACCGGCATGGTCAGCAGGCCGGTGCCGCGCCATTCCTTCAGCAGCGTCACGCCGTCGGTGTCGGGCATCCAGATGTCGAGCAGCACGAGGTCCGGGCGAGCGTTCTGGCGCGCCTGGCGCGCCTGCGCGGCATTCTCGGCAAGTTCGACGGTATGGCCTTCGTCATTGAGGATGTCCGACAGGAGATCCCGAATGCCGAGCTCGTCGTCAACCACCAGGATGTTCGCCATAGATTCGTGTGAAATTCTTACTACGCAGGAGCGGAACTGCCGCTCGATGCCGGTTGGAATGATAACGACACTTGGGCACCCTGAACCTGACCGTCGACAACGCGGTTGGATACGTCGAGGCGGGCGCCGTGTTCCTCGGCGATTTTCTTGACCACCGCCAGGCCCAGGCCGGTGCCCTTGGCCTTGGTGGTGACGTAGGGCTCGAAGGCCCGCTTGAGGATGGCGTCGGAAAACCCATGCCCGTTGTCGATCACGCTCAGTCGCGCACGTTGCGAGTTTTCAAGCCACTGCGTGCGCACGGTCACCACCGGCTCGCCACGCCGTCCCTGGGCCACATCCGTCGGCGGCGCCTCGGACGCGTCAATGGCGTTTTGCACCAGGTTGTGGATGACCTGCCGCAGCTGCTGCGCATCACCCTGAATCGGCGGGCAGGCATCGTCGCGTTCGAAGCGCACCTGCACGTCGGCAAACTCGCGCCCCGCGTCGCCGGCGCCGTCATACAGGTGCAGCACTTCGCCGACCAGCGCGTTCAGGTCCACGGCCTTGAGTTCGGCGGACGGCAGGCGCGCGTAGTCGCGAAATTCGTTGACCAGGCGCTTCATCGCCTCGACCTGATCGACGATGGTGTTCACCGATTTGGTCAGCATCGCCTGGTCGGCGTCAGACAGTTTGTCGGCCAGCTTGCGCTCCATGCGTTCGGCCGACAACTGGATCGGCGTCAGCGGGTTCTTGATTTCGTGCGCCAGGCGGCGCGCCACTTCGCCCCAGGCCTGTGCGCGTTGCGCCGACACGATTTCGGATATGTCATCAAACACCAGCAGCCGCTGCCCATCGGGCAGGGCGGCGCCGCGCGCGATCAGCGAGACGGCATCGGCCGCCACGGCGCCGCCGGCCCGGCCGTACAGCTCGAACGACTTCTGCCAATGGTCGAGGCCGTGGTCGGCGCGCTCACCTTCGAATTCGACGAACTGCGTGGCCACTTCGGCGTCGAACGCCTCCAGCCCGGGCAAACTGCCCAGCGGCCGGCCGATGCTGGCGGCCAGCGGCGCGCGCAGGATGCGCGTGGCGCCGGGGTTGGCGGACTGGATGCTGCCGTGCTGGTCCAGCACAACCACGCCGGCGGTCAGGTTGTCCAGGATGGTCTGCAGGTGGGCGCGCGAGGCGTCCACCTCGCGCATGCTCGAATCGACCGCCGCGCGCGCGTCGGCCAGTTGCTGCGTCATGTCGGCGAACGACCGCGTCAGGCCCACCAGTTCGTCGCGCCCGGGCAAGATCACCTTGGGCGTCAGGTCGCCGGCCGCCACCTGCCGCACGCCGTCGGCCAGCATGAGCAGTGGCGTGGCCAGCTGCTTGCCCAGCACCACGGCCAGCAACACGGCGCCAAACACCGACAGGAACAGGCTGAGCGTGAGCGTGCCGATGTACATGCGACGCAGGCCTTCGCGGCCCAGCGCGCGTTCCTGGTACTCGCGATTGGCCTCCTGCACGGCGAGCGCGTGGGTCACCAGCGCGGCAGGCAGCGCCTGCACGGCCTGCAGTAGGCGCTGCTCGCCCACCAGGCCGATGGACCGCCCGCTCACCATGACCAGGGCGCGGATGCGCGCCGACGGCGCGCCGCCATCGACGCTGACTTCGTCCAGCCCTTCGACCTGCGTGGCCACGCCTTGCGCGCGCAGGCCGCGCATGAGCTGGGCGCTGGGGCGCTCGGGCGCCAACTGAAAGCGCGACTGCCCGGCGCTGGCCAGCAGTCGGCCGGACGAACTCCACAGCGTGACGTCGCTCGCCCCCAGTTGGGCGCGCAACTGCTCCAGCGGCAGCGCGGCCAGCGCATCAGGGGTGTCGGCCAGCGCGGCCGATGCCGTGCGCAACTGGTTGCCGAAGTCGCGTGCCTGCGTCTCCAGCGACGTGCGCGCCAGCGTCAAGCCGGACTCGAGCGCGCCTTCGACCTTCACGTCAAACCACGATTCGATGGAGCGCGAGACGAACTGGTACGACACCACGTAGATCAACAACCCCGGCAGCACGCCCACCAGGCCAAAGATGGCTGCCAACTTGATCAGCAGCCGGCTGCCGAACTTGCCGCGCCGCAGCCTGGCCAACAGCCGGTACACGCCCCAGCCGATGACCAACGCCAGCAGGCACGCCACGGCGACATTGACCGCGAACAGCCGCGTGTAGTAGCGCTCGTACAGCAGCCGGTTGTTGGTGGCCAGCGCCAGCAGGAAGACCAGCACCAGGCCGATGCCCACCATCAGCCCGACCGCCACCCACAGTGCCCAGCGGGCGCGGCGTTTGCGCGCGGCCTCGCGGGCGCTGTGCGATTCGTCGGGCGTGCTGCTCAACGCGCCAGCTCCGGCGTCAGGTCGATGCGCCGCTCCACCGACATCACCCAGTCGGAATGCCCCACCGAGCCGATCTGCAGGGTGCGCGGCAGCTGGCTTGCGTCCAGGCGGTAGCGAAAGCGCAGCATGTAGCGGCCGTCGCTTTCGACATCAGAGGCGTTGGCGATCTTCCAGCGCGCGATGCGCTGCACCGCGCCGATGACTTCCTCGAGCGAATCGTAGTTTTGCCCCAAACTCATGCCCAGGCCCACGTTGGCGATGGGTTCGGACGAGGTGTTGAGGCGCCAGCGCCGCGTCAGCGGCTGATAGGCCACGCGCATGTAGCGCTGGGCGGAGACGACTTCGCGGTCGTACCAGTACCAGCGCTCGCGCAGAATGTCGGCGTCGGCCACGAAGTGGATCGGGATGCCCTTGCGCAAGGCGTCTTCGACCACCGGCGACAGATCGAACCGGATGCGGGCGGTCAGGAACAGCCCTTCCTCGCTGCGTTCGACCCGCAGCGACGTCAGCTCGGCGTTTTCGGCCCGCGCCGTCAGGCTGACCAGCGCCAGCACGGCCATGACCATCCACCAGCGCAGGCGGTCAAGCCGGGCCTTTGTGCAGCAGCGCGTAATAAAAGCCATCATCACGGCACCCATTGTCGTCAAGCGGAGCCTGCGCTGCCGAGAGCACGGGCAATAAATGTCCCGGCGATGGCATCCAGGCCGCCGTGCTGTTGTGCGCAAGAAACGACTGGATGCGCTCTCGCCCCTCTTCGGCGAACACCGAGCAGGTGCAGTAAAGCAGGCGCCCACCCGGCTTCAGCAGCGGCCACAACGCGGCCAACAGCCGGTCCTGCTGCGCCGCAAGCTGCGCGATGTCGGATTCGCGCCGCAACCACCGAACGTCGGGGTGACGGCTGACGATGCCCGAGGCGCTGCACGGCGCGTCGAGCAAGATGGCGTCGTACCGCTCGCCGCGCCACCAGGTGTCGACGGCGGCCGCGTCGGCCACGCGCACGTCGGCCCGCAGGCCCAGCCGCGCCAGGCTCTCGCCGATGCGAACGGCGCGCGCGGGGTCGATTTCGAGTGCCGTCACAGCTGCCTGCGGCCGGCATTCGAGCAGGTGCGCCGTCTTGCCACCCGGGGCCGCGCAGGCGTCGAGAATGCGCGGCGCGCTGTCTGGCAGGTCGGCCAGCAACAGCGGCGCCGCGCGCTGCGCCGCCGCCGATTGCACCGACGCCAGCCCGTCCACGAAGCCCGGAATGTCGCGCACGGGCCGGGGCTGGCGCAGGCGGATGGCCTGGCCGCCCAGTGCGTCGGCTTCGATGCCGCCGCGCGCCAGCAGGGCCAGGTAATCGGCCACACGGGTGCGCCGCGTGTTGACGCGCAAATCCAGCGGTGGCGCGTGCTGGGCCGCGCTCAGAATGGCCTGCCAGTGCGCCGGGTGGTCGCGCTGCAGACGCTCTATCCACCACGCAGGGTGGTTCCAGCGCGCCACCGGGTCGGCCAACGCAGCGTGGGTCAGCGCCTCGTGCTCGCGCAGAAAGCGGCGCAGGCAGGCGTTGAGCAGCCCGGCTTGCGCGCGCATCTGGCGGTCTCGCTTGGCGGCTTCGACGGTCTGATTGACCAGCGTGAATGGCTCGTACCGCGCGCCGCTGCCGGGCTGCGCCAGTGCCAGGCTGCCGCACAGCAAGGCGTCCGCCAACGGCGGGGGTGGGCGGCGCGTCAGTTCGCGCCGCACCGCCTCGGCCCAGCCCAGCCAGCGCAGCGCGCTGAACGACAGCGCTTGCACACCCGGGCGCAGCGCGGGGTCCACGCCTTCGATCTGCTGAGAAAGGGAGCGCCCCTGGCGCACGCCGTGCACCAGACGCGCGACGACCTGCAACTGCCGCCACAGTGGCGTGCGCGCCGCATCAGGCGTGCAGACCATGCCGTCAGCGCCCCTCGGCCATGCGGGTGACCGTGCCAGCCGGCCGAAAACCGAACAAGCGCGCCAGCAGCAACGCGGGAAATTGCTGCACGGCCTGGTTGTAGGCCTGTGCGCTTTCGTTGAAGGCCGTGCGAAACGGCAGCGACTGGTGCAGCAGGCGCAGCCAGCGGGCCTGCAGGCGGTCGGCCGACGGCACGGCGTCCGGCGGCACGGCATCGGCCAGCGCGCCGGCCCAGGCGGCGCGCAGCGCTTCGTGCGACATGACCAGGCGCGCCATCACCGGCGCGTCAATGGGCTGGCTGCGGGCCTGCGCCAATGCCACGGCAAACTGCTCGCTGGCCGCCTGCAGGCGCGCCCACGCCGCGCTTGCGGTGTCCTGCGGTTCAGCCAGCACCGCCGCCGTGTCGTCGCGCATCGATTCGGGCAGGCAGCCCTGCACGCAGACCAGTTGCCGCACCAGTTGCTCGTCAAGCGCGGCAAACGCCTTGCCAACGCCGGCGCGCAAGCGAACCAGCCGGTTGTACGCGCCGATGCCCCAGAACAGCAGCAGCGCCACGCCCACGATCCACCACAGCGTCGTCGAGCCGACCATCGAACCTCCAAGAAAAAACGCCCCCCGCGCAGAGCCTGCGGCGAGAGGGCGCTATTAATTATGAAGCAACCGCTTATTCGGCAGCCGCCCCTTCGTCCACGCTGGCCGATTCGCCGGATTCCGCGGCGCCGGTGGCTTCCGCCAGCTCGGCCGCTTCGGCTTCGGCGATGGCGCGGCGCTCGGCCTCGTCCATCTGGTCCTTGACCTTGCGTGCCTGGTGGTACGCCAAGCCGGTGCCCGCGGGGATCAGGCGGCCGACGATGACGTTTTCCTTCAGGCCGCGCAGTTCGTCGCGCTTGCCCATGATGGCGGCTTCGGTCAGCACTCGGGTCGTTTCCTGGAACGACGCGGCCGAGATGAAGCTGTCCGTCGACAGCGACGCCTTGGTGATGCCCAGCAGCAGGTTGGTGTAGGTGGCGGGCATCTTGCCTTCGGCGCGCAGAGCGTCGTTGGTGTCCAGCATCTCGCTGCGCTCGACCTGTTCACCGGCGATGTAGCCCGAGTCGCCCGTGTTCTCGACCACGACACGGCGCAGCATCTGGCGCACGATGACCTCGATGTGCTTGTCGTTGATCTTCACACCCTGCAGGCGATAGACGTCCTGCACTTCGTCGACGATGTAGCGCGCGAGTTCTTCCATGCCCAGCAGGCGCAGGATGTCCTGCGGGTCGGCCGGGCCGTCGACGATGCTTTCGCCCTTGTTGACCACCTGGCCTTCGTGCACCAGGATGTTCTTCTCCTTGGGAATCAGCTCTTCCCAGATGTGGCCATCCGGGTCGGTGATCTGCAGGCGAATCTTGCCCTTGGTCTCCTTGCCGAACGACACGGTGCCGGTCTGCTCGGCCAGCACGCCCTTGTCCTTGGGCGAACGGGCTTCGAACAGCTCGGCCACGCGCGGCAGACCGCCCGTGATGTCGCGGGTCTTCTGGCCTTCGACCGGAATGCGCGCCAGCACTTCACCAGGGCCGACTTCCTGGCCATCGCGCACCTGGATCAGCGCGCCGACCTGGAAGCCGATCGTCACCGAGTGGTCGGTGCCGGGGATCTTGACTTCCTTGCCTTCGGGATCGACCAGCTTGACCTGCGGACGCACGATCTTGGCCGAGCCGCGGCGCTTGGGGTCGATCACCACCAGCGTCGACAGGCCGGTGACTTCGTCGACCTGCTTGGCCACGGTGAGGCCTTCCTCGACGTTCTCGAACTTCACGGTACCGGCGTACTCAGTGATGATCGGGCGCGTCAGCGGGTCCCAGTTGGCCAGCACGGTGCCGGCCTTGATGGACTGGTCGGCCTTCACGGTCAGCGTGGCGCCATACGGCACCTTGTGGCGCTCGCGCTCGCGGCCGTGTTCGTCGTGGATGGTGATTTCGCCCGAACGCGAGATCACGACCAGTTCACCCCGGCTGTTGGTGACGTAGCGCATGGTGGCGTTGAAGCCGATCGAGCCGTTGGACTTGGCCTCGACGCTGGACGCGACAGCCGCGCGCGACGCCGCACCACCGATGTGGAAGGTCCGCATCGTCAGCTGCGTGCCCGGCTCGCCAATCGACTGGGCGGCAATCACGCCCACCGCCTCGCCCATGTTCACCAGGCCGCCACGGCCCAGGTCACGGCCATAGCACTTGGCGCAGATGCCGAAGCGCGTGCCGCAAGTCAGCGCGGTGCGCACGCGCACTTCGTCGATGCCCGCACTCTCCAGCTCGTCGATGGCGTCCTCGTCCAGCATCTGGCCGGCCTGGATCACCACTTCCTGCGTTTCGGGGTTGATCAGGTCCTCGGCGGCGGTGCGACCCAGGATACGTTCGCGCAACGACTCAATCACCTCGCCGCCCTCAACGATGGCGCGCATCAGCGAGCCGTCGCTGGTGCCGCAGTCGTCCTCGGTCACGACCAGGTCTTGCGTCACGTCGACCAGGCGGCGCGTCAGGTAACCCGAGTTGGCGGTCTTCAGCGCCGTGTCGGCCAGACCCTTGCGGGCGCCGTGCGTCGAGATGAAGTACTGCAACACGTTCAGGCCTTCACGGAAGTTGGCCGTGATGGGCGTCTCGATGATCGAGCCGTCGGGCTTGGCCATCAGGCCGCGCATGCCGGCCAGCTGGCGAATCTGCGCTGCGGAACCGCGGGCGCCCGAGTCGGCCATCATGTAGATGGAGTTGAACGACTCCTGGTCCACTTCCTTGCCGTGGCGGTCGGTGGTCTTCTGCTTGGCCAGCTGGGCCATCATGACCTTCGACACCTCGTCGCCGGCCTTGCCCCAGATGTCCACCACCTTGTTGTAGCGTTCGCCGGCGGTGACCAGGCCCGAGACGTACTGCTGCTCGATCTCTTTCACTTCCTTCTCGGCGCGCTCGATGATGCCCTGCTTTTCGTGCGGCACCAGCATGTCGTCGATGGCGATGGAGATGCCCGCGCGCGTGGCCAGGCGGAAGCCGTTTTGCAGCAGCTTGTCGGCAAACACCACGGTTTCCTTCAGGCCGCACTTGCGGAAGCTGGCGTTGATAAGGCGCGAGATTTCCTTCTTCTTCAGCGCCTTGTTCATCAGCGCGAACGGCAGGCCCTTGGGCAGGATCTCGGACAGCAGCGCACGGCCGACGGTGGTGTCGACCAGGCTGGTGGACGGCGTCAGCTCGCCCGTGGCCTTGTCCTTGGCCCATTCGGTCAGGCGCACGGTGACCTTGGCGGTCAGCTCGACCACGCCGGCGTCCAGCGCGCGCTGCACTTCGCCGACGTCAGAAAACACCAGACCTTCGCCCTTGCCGTTAATGCGGTCGCGCGTGGTGTAGTACAGGCCCAGCACCACGTCCTGCGACGGCACGATGGAGGGCTCGCCCGACGCCGGGAACAGCACGTTGTTGGACGCCAGCATCAGCGTGCGGGCTTCCATCTGCGCTTCGACCGACAGCGGCACGTGCACGGCCATCTGGTCGCCGTCGAAGTCGGCGTTGAAGGCGGCGCAGACCAGCGGGTGCAGCTGAATGGCCTTGCCCTCGATCAGGATCGGCTCGAACGCCTGGATGCCCAGGCGGTGCAGCGTCGGCGCGCGGTTGAGCAGCACCGGGTGTTCGGTGATGACTTCTTCCAGGATGTCCCACACCACCGGCGTACCGGACTCGACTTCTTTCTTGGCCGCCTTGATGGTGGTGGCGATGCCCATGGCCTCGAGGCGGGCGAAGATGAAGGGCTTGAACAGCTCCAGCGCCATCAGCTTCGGCAGGCCGCACTGGTGCAGCTTGAGCGTCGGGCCCACGGTGATGACCGAACGGCCCGAGTAGTCGACGCGCTTGCCCAGCAGGTTCTGGCGGAAGCGGCCGCTCTTGCCCTTGATCATGTCGGCCAGCGACTTGAGCGCGCGCTTGTTGGCGCCGGTCATGGCCTTGCCGCGACGACCGTTGTCCAGCAGGCTGTCCACGGCTTCCTGCAACATGCGTTTTTCGTTGCGCGCGATGATTTCAGGGGCCTTCAGTTCCAGCAGGCGACGCAGGCGGCTGTTGCGGTTGATGACGCGGCGGTACAGGTCGTTCAGGTCGCTCGTGGCGAAGCGGCCACCGTCCAGCGGCACCAGCGGGCGCAGGTCGGGCGGCAGCACCGGCAGCACGTCCAGCACCATCCACTCGGGCTTGATGCCGGACTTCTTGAACGCTTCCAGCACCTTCAGGCGCTTGGCATTCTTTTTGACCTTGACTTCGGAGCCGGTCAGGTCACCGCGCAGACGCTCTATCTCGATGTCGAGGTCGATGCCTTCCAGCAGCTCCTTGATGCCCTCGGCGCCCATGCGCGCGACGAATTCGTCGCCATATTCCTTGCGCTTGGCATCGTAGTCGTCCTCGCTCATGATGCTGAACTTCTTCAGCGGCGTCATGCCGGGGTCGGTGACGACGTAGGCCTCGAAGTACAGCACGCGCTCGATGTCGCGCAGCGTCATGTCAAGCACCATGCCCAGACGCGACGGCAGCGACTTCAAAAACCAGATGTGGGCGCAGGGCGCGGCCAGGTCGATGTGGCCCATGCGCTCGCGGCGCACCTTGGTCTGGGTGACTTCCACGCCGCACTTCTCGCAGATCACGCCGCGGTGTTTCAGGCGCTTGTACTTGCCGCACAGGCACTCGTAGTCCTTGATCGGGCCAAAAATCTTGGCGCAGAACAGACCGTCGCGCTCGGGCTTGAAGGTGCGGTAGTTGATGGTCTCGGGCTTCTTCACCTCGCCGAAAGACCACGAACGGATCTTCTCGGGCGAAGCTAGGCCGATGCGGATGGCATCGAAGTGCTCATCCGGCGTGAATTGCTTGAACAGGTCGAGCAGCGATTTCATGTGACTCTTTCCTTTTCAAATCTCTATTGAATTAGGAGCGCTCCAGCTCGATGTCGAGACCGAGCGAGCGGATTTCCTTGACCAGCACGTTGAACGACTCGGGCATGCCCGCGTCGATCGAGTGTTCGCCCTTGACGATGCTTTCGTACACCTTGGTACGACCCTGCACGTCGTCGGACTTCACCGTCAGCATCTCTTGCAGCGTGTAGGAAGCGCCATACGCTTCCAGCGCCCACACTTCCATTTCGCCGAAACGCTGGCCACCGAACTGCGCCTTGCCGCCCAGCGGCTGCTGGGTGACCAGCGAGTACGGGCCGGTGGAACGCGCGTGCATCTTGTCGTCGACCAGGTGATGCAACTTCAGGAAGTGCATGTAGCCGATGGTCGTCGGGCGCTCGAAGGCATTGCCGGTGCGACCGTCGTACAACCACGCCTGGGTGCGCGTGTCAGTCAGGCCCTTGGCCTTGGCCACTTCGTCGGGGTAGGCCTGCTTGAGCATGCCCCGGATTTCCTGCTCGTCGGCACCGTCGAACACCGGCGTGGCGAAAGGCATGCCGCCCACCAGGTTGCCGCCCATTTCGAGCACCTGTTCGTCGGTCAGCTTGGCCAGGTCTTCCTTGCGGCCGGTGCTGTTGTAGAGCTCTTCCAGGTACTTGCGCAGCTTGGCCACGCGCTGTTCGCCCTGCAGCATCTCGTTGATGCGCTGGCCAATGCCCTTGCCGGCCCAGCCCAGGTGGACTTCGAGCACCTGGCCCACGTTCATGCGCGAGGGCACGCCCAGCGGGTTGAGCACGATGTCGGCGGGCGTGCCGTCGGCCATGTAGGGCATGTCCTCGACCGGCACGATCTTCGACACCACACCCTTGTTGCCGTGGCGGCCAGCCATCTTGTCGCCGGGCTGCAGGCGGCGCTTGACGGCCAGGTAGACCTTGACCATCTTCAGCACGCCCGCGGGCAGCTCGTCGCCTTGCGTGAGCTTCTTGCGCTTTTCTTCAAACGCCAGGTCGAAGCTGTGGCGCTGCTGCTCGATCGAGGCCTTGATGCTCTCGAGCTGCGCAGCCACCTCGTCTTCAGCGGGGCGAATGTCGAACCAGTGGTACTTGTCGACCGAAGCCAGGTAGGCCTTGTCGATCTTGGCGCCCTTGGCGATGCGGTTCGGGCCGCCGTTGGCGGTCTTGCCGTTGAGGAGCTTCTCGATACGGTCGAAGGCGTCGGCCTCGACGATGCGCAGCTGGTCGTTCAGATCCAGGCGGTAGCGCTTCAGCTCGTCGTCGATGATCTGCTGGGCGCGCTTGTCGCGCTGGATGCCTTCGCGCGTGAACACCTGCACGTCGATCACGGTGCCTTGCGAGCCTTGGTCGACGCGCAGCGAGGTGTCCTTCACGTCGCTGGCCTTCTCGCCGAAGATGGCGCGCAGCAGCTTTTCTTCCGGCGTCAGCGTGGTCTCGCCCTTGGGGGTGACCTTGCCCACCAGCGTGTCGCCGGGCATGACTTCGGCGCCGACGTAGATGATGCCGGACTCGTCCAGGCGGTTGAGCTGCTGCTCGGACAGGTTGGGGATGTCGCGTGTGATTTCCTCGGCGCCCAGCTTGGTGTCGCGTGCCATCACCACCAGTTCCTCGATGTGGATGGAGGTGTAGCGGTCATCGGCCACCACCTTCTCGGAAATCAGGATCGAGTCCTCGAAGTTGTAGCCGTTCCAGGGCATGAAGGCGATCAGCATGTTCTGGCCGATGGCGATCTCACCCAGATCGGTTGAGGCGCCGTCGGCGATCACGTCGCCCTTGGCCAACACGTCGCCGCGCTTGACGATGGGACGCTGGTGGATGTTGGTGTTCTGGTTGCTGCGCTGGTACTTGATGAGGTTGTAGATGTCCACGCCCACTTCACCCGCCACGGCCTCGTCGTCGTTGACGCGGATCACGATGCGGGTGGCGTCGACGTAATCGACCACGCCGCCGCGCTTGGCGGTGACCACGGTGCCCGAATCGATGGCGGCCACGCGCTCGATACCGGTGCCGACCAGCGGCTTTTCAGGCCGCAGCACGGGCACGGCCTGGCGCGACATGTTGGCGCCCATCAGCGCGCGGTTGGCGTCGTCGTGCTCGAGGAACGGCACCAGCGATGCCGCCACCGACACGATCTGTGCCGGCGACACGTCCATGTACTGGATGCGCTCGGCGCCGACCAGGATCGATTCGCCCTTCTCGCGCGCCGACACCAGGTCGCCCGTCAGGCGGCCATCCTTGTCGAGCGCCGCGTTGGCCTGGGCGATGACGTACTTGCCTTCCTCGATGGCCGACAGGTAGTCGATTTCCATCGTCACCTTGCCGCCCTCGACGCGGCGATACGGCGTCTCGATGAAGCCGTATTCGTTCAGGCGCGCATACAGCGCCAGCGAGTTGATCAGGCCGATGTTCGGGCCTTCCGGCGTCTCGATCGGGCACACACGGCCGTAGTGCGTGACGTGCACGTCGCGCACCTCGAAGCCGGCGCGCTCGCGCGTCAGACCGCCCGGGCCCAGGGCCGAGACGCGGCGCTTGTGCGTGATCTCGGCCAGCGGGTTGGTCTGGTCCATGAACTGCGACAGCTGCGACGCACCGAAGAACTCCTTCAGCGCGGCCGAGATCGGCTTGCTGTTGATGAGGTCGTGCGGCATCAGCGGCTCTTGTTCGGCCTGGCCCAGACGCTCCTTCACGGCCTTCTCGATGCGCGCCAGGCCGGTGCGGTACTGGTTTTCGGCCAGTTCGCCCACGCAGCGCACGCGGCGGTTGCCCAGGTGGTCGATGTCGTCCACCTCGCCACGGCCATTGCGCAGTTCCACCAGGATCTTCACCACGTCGAGGATGTCCTCGTTGGTGAGTACCATGGGGCCGGTCGATTCCTCGCGGCCCACCTTGGCGTTGAATTTCATGCGGCCGACGCGCGACAGGTCGTAGGTGTCGGGGTTGTAGAACAGGCGCTGGAACAGGGCCTGCACCGCGTCCTCGGTCGGCGGCTCGCCGGGGCGCATCATGCGGTAGATGGCCACGCGGGCGGCGAATTCGTCGGCCGTTTCGTCGGCGCGCAGCGTCTGCGAAATGTAGGCACCCTGGTCGAGCTCGTTGGTGTAGATGACCTGCAGGTCCTGCACACCGGCCTCGCGCAGCTTCTTCAGCAGCGCTTCGGTCAGCTCGTCGTTGGCCTTGGCGATGATCTCGCCCGTGTCGGGGTCGACCACGCTCTTGGCCACCACGCGGCCGACGAGGAAGTCCTCGGGCACGCTGATGTGGGTGGTGCCGGACTGCTCCAGCTCGCGTGTGTGACGCGCCGTGATGCGCTTGTCCTTGGTGACGACGACCTTGCCCGACTTGTCGGTGATGTCGAAGCGCGCCACCTCGCCCTTGAGGCGGTCGGCGACGAATTCCATCTGCGCGCCGCTGTCCATCAGGCGGAAGTTGTCGTTGACGAAGAAGTGCGCCAGGATCGTTTCGGGCGTCAGGCCGATGGCCTTCAGCAGGATCGTGACCGGCATCTTGCGGCGGCGGTCGACGCGGAAGAACAGGATGTCCTTGGGGTCGAATTCAAAGTCGAGCCACGAACCGCGGTAGGGAATGATGCGCGCCGAGAACAGCAGCTTGCCCGAGCTGTGGGTCTTGCCCTTGTCGTGCTCGAAGAACACGCCGGGCGAGCGGTGCAGCTGCGACACGATCACGCGCTCGGTCCCGTTGACGATGAACGAGCCCTTGTCGGTCATCAGGGGCACTTCGCCCATGTAGACCTCCTGCTCCTTCACTTCCTTGACCACCTTGGACTGCGGCGTGGAGGATTCGCGGTCATAGATGATCAGCTGCACGCGCGCGCGCACGGCCGACGCATAGGTCAGGCCACGCGTCTGGCACTCGCGCACGTCGAACGCCGGCTTGGCCAGGTTGTATTCGACGAACTTCATCTCGACGAAGCCGTTGTGCGAGACGATGGGGAAGGCCGATTCGAACGCGGCTTGCAGGCCTTCGTGCGTGCGTTTCTTGGGGGGCGTATCGGCTTGCAGGAAGGCCGTGTACGCATCTTTCTGCATCTGCAGCAGGTACGGCACCTGCAGCACGCTGTCTCGCGTGCCAAAGCTCTTGCGGATGCGCTTGCGTTCGGTAAAAGTGTAGGCCATGAAATCTCCGGGCGTTGACTCGAGGGTCCTGGACATCTGGCGACTAGGCATCAGGATCGGCGCCTGACAAATGCTTGGTGACTGGCCACTACCAGCCGATGGCGGACGGCCGCGCGTTGCACGCAGCCCGAACCAAGTGGTCTTCTGCAGTCGGGGATCAGAAGACACTTGAAATCCGGCGTGGGGAATTTCCCTCGGCCTTCGGCCTCCGGGAAACCGGCCCCAAGCCGGCTTTCAAGTGCACTCTGAAAGCGCAAAAGGCTGGTGTGAAACCAGCCCGGTAAATCGGATGCCAGCCGTAGCGAGCGGCGCGAGGTCTGCGGGAGAAGCGCAGCCGTACTTGGGTACGGCAAGCATCGCAGCGCAGAGATCGCGTCGCGCAGTAGGCTGGGGCCGATTTACTTGAGTTCGACTTTGGCGCCGGCTTCTTCCAGCTTCTTCTTGGCTGCCTCGGCGTCGGCCTTCGGCAGGCCTTCCTTGACAGGCTTCGGCGCGCCGTCCACCAGGTCCTTGGCTTCTTTCAGGCCCAGGCCGGTGATTTCGCGCACGGCCTTGATGACCGACACCTTGTTGGCGCCGGCTTCGGTCAGCACCACGTTGAATTCGGTCTTCTCTTCCGCGGCAGCGGCGCCCGCACCGGCACCACCGGCGGCCGGAGCGGCCATCGCAGCGGCGCTCACGCCGAACTTCTCTTCGATGGCTTTCACCAGGTCGTTGAGTTCCATGACCGTCATGCTGTCCAGCGCGGTCAGAAATGCGTCTTTATCGAATGCCATTTGATTTCCTTGAAAACAGATTGTTGGGTATCAGCCGCGCCTACATCAGGCGGCAGCCGGTTCGCCTTCGCCCTTTTTGGCCGCCAGCGCGCCCAGCACCACGGCGGTACGGGACATCGGCGACATGAGCAAGCCGCACAACTGGGCCAGCAGCACTTCCTTGGTGGGAATGCTGGCCAGTGCCTTCACGCCGTTCGCATCCAGGGACTTGCCACCGTAGACGCCCGCGCGAATGACCAACTTGTCGTTGGTCTTCGCGAAGTCGGCCACCACCTTGGCGGCGGCCACTGCGTCTTCGGAGAATCCATAGATCAGCGGACCGGTCATCTGGTCGGCGGCCACTTCGAAACTGCTGCCTGCGACAGCACGGCGGGCCAGCGTGTTCTTCAACACGCTCAGGCTGACGCCCTTGCTGCGCGCATCGCTGCGCAGTTTGGTCATGTCGGCGACCGTGACGCCGCGGTATTCCGCCATCACGAGCGTTTGAGCTTTAGCGGCGAGGCCGGTCACTTCTTTGATGACCGCTTCTTTCTCACTGCGATTCAAACTCAAGGTCTACTCCTTCAAAATGCGCCGTTCGATGCGGGCCGGATGGCCGTTCGATCTGGCGGCGCGCCTTCTTGCAGCGACCTACTGCTTTCAAGGAAAAAATCCTTCGCAGCGGGTACGCCATCTGCGCTGGCCGCTCTCGAATCAAGAGCAATTAAACAGGGCGGGCCCTGTGCCAACGGTCTTGGATGACCCGGATGCGCCTTGCGGCCCATCCGGCCCACCACATCAGGCGCCGGCCTCATCGGCTGGCACCCGAATCCTTCACACGTCAAGCGGTGATGGTTTGCGTGTCGACGCGAACGCCCACACCCATCGTGCTCGACACCGCCACCTTGCGCAGGTACACGCCCTTGCTGGTGGCGGGCTTGGCCTTGTTCAGTGCGTCGATCAGCGCGGCCAGGTTGCCCTGCAGCTTGTCGGTGTCGAACGAGCGACGGCCGATGGTGCCGTGGATGATGCCGGCCTTGTCGACGCGAAACTGCACCTGACCGGCCTTGGCGTTCTTCACCGCGGTGGCGACGTCGGGCGTCACGGTGCCGACCTTGGGGTTCGGCATCAGGCCGCGCGGGCCGAGGATCTGGCCCAGCGTACCCACCACACGCATCGCATCGGGGGCGGCGATCACCACATCGAAGGGCATGTTGCCCGCTTTCACTTCGGCGGCGAGGTCGTCCATGCCGACCACGTCGGCGCCGGCGGCCTTGGCCTCTTCGGCTTTCGCGCCTTGGGCGAACACGGCCACGCGCTTGGTCTTGCCGGTGCCGTTGGGCATCACGACGGCACCACGCACCACCTGGTCGGACTTCTTGGCGTCCACGCCCAGTTGCACGGCCACGTCGATCGATTCGTCGAACTTGGCGGTGGCGTGCTTTTTCACCAGCTCGATCGCTTCATTCAGCGCGTACAGCTTGGTGGTTTCAACAGCGCCCTGCTGGGCTTTTTGCTTCTTGGTCAGCTTGGCCATGTCACACGCCCTCCACGGTCACGCCCATCGAACGGGCCGAGCCGGCGATGGTGCGCACGGCGGCGTCCAGATCGGCCGCCGTCATGTCCTTCATCTTGGTCTTGGCGATTTCCTCGAGCTGGGCGCGAGTGATCTTGCCGACCTTGTCGGTTGCCGGCTTGGCGGAGCCCTTGTCCAGCTTGATGGCCTTCTTGATCAGAACGGCCGCGGGCGGCGTCTTGATGATGAAGGTGAAGCTCTTGTCCGCAAAGGCGGTGATCACCACCGGCAACGGCAGACCGGGCTCCAGCCCTTGAGTCTGGGCGTTGAACGCCTTGCAGAACTCCATGATGTTCAGACCGCGCTGACCCAGTGCAGGGCCGATGGGCGGCGACGGGTTGGCCTTACCAGCTGGCACTTGCAGCTTGATGAAGCCGACGATTTTCTTCGCCATGCTTTACTCCTTGCGGGTACATGCGCCTGACACGTCGGCCAGACTCCCCGGGGGTTGTCGACTCTTATCGAAAACAGCCGCCAGCGCTGAGTCGGAAAGCGCCGTTAGCTACAAAAACGATAGTCAGGCCTTTTCGACCTGGCTGAATTCCAGTTCGACCGGCGTCGCGCGGCCGAAGATGGTGACGGACACCCGCACCTTGCTTTTCTCGTAGTTGACTTCCTCGACGGTGCCGTTGAAGTCGGTGAACGGGCCTTCCTTGACGCGGATGTATTCGCCCACCTCGAACTCGACCTTGTGGCGCGGCTTGTCCGTGCCTTCCTGCATCTGGTTGACGATCTTCATGACATCGTCTTCCGAGATGGGCGCGGGCCGGTTCTTGGCGCCGCCGACGAAGCCCGTCACCTTGTTGGTGTGCTTCACCAGGTGCCAGGTGTCGTCGTCCATCACCATTTCGACCAGCACGTAGCCAGGGAAGAACTTGCGCTCGGTCGTGCGACGGACGCCGTTCTTCATCTCGACCACTTCTTCGGTCGGCACCAGGATGCGGCCGAACTTCGACTGCATGCCCGCACGGTTGATGCGCTCGACGATGTTGCGCTCGACCGCCTTTTCCATGCCCGAATAGGCATGAACGACATACCACTTCAGGTCCGGGTTGGTCGACGGCTCGACCTTGTCCACCACGTCGTTCATCAGCGTCTCCAGCCCAGGATCAGGTCATACAGCGCCCACTCCAGGGTCTTGTCGGTCAACCACAGGAACAACGCCATCACGACGGCGAAGGCGAACACGAAAGCGGTCGTCTGCAGCGTTTCCTTGCGGGTCGGCCAGACGACTTTCTTGATTTCACGGCCGGAGTCGCGGCCAAACGCGATCAGGCGCTTGCCGGAATCGGAGGTGAAGAACACCACCACCGCCAGCACCAGCCCGGCGATCAGGCCACCCCACTGCGCGACAGCACCCTGGCTGCGCAGCAGATAGAACGCCACCAGCGCGCCGACCACCAGCAGGGCAGCGGCTGCCAGCCGCGCCTTGTCGGCACCGGTGCTCACGGTCTCAATTGGAGTGCTTGCCATGTTGGGCAGATTTCAGTTTCTCGAGGCGCCCGACGCGCACAAAGAGCGCGAATCAAACAGCCATCCATCAGACACACAAGCCCGCCAAGGGCTTGGCGGGCTTCGAAAGGCCACTTTCAAGTGGCAGGGGCAGTAGGAATCGAACCTACAACCTTCGGTTTTGGAGACCGACGCTCTGCCAATTGAGCTATACCCCTACGCAAACCCTTACTCGATGATCTTCGCCACCACGCCCGCGCCCACGGTGCGGCCACCCTCGCGGATAGCGAAGCGCAGGCCTTCTTCCATGGCGATCGGGGCGATCAGCTTGACGGTGATGCTGACGTTGTCGC
>Ga0208564_1000031_pt1 | contig 125167 bp, 110 predicted proteins | sample AD_UKC073_MetaG_FD_184439 | JGI IMG/M metagenome (GOLD analysis project Ga0208564, IMG submission 184439) | Active sludge microbial communities of municipal wastewater-treating anaerobic digesters from USA - AD_UKC073_MetaG (SPAdes) (version 2) | ecosystem: Engineered > Bioreactor > Anaerobic... | reverse complement strand
TGTCGGCCAGCCAGCTTGTCAGCAGTTCCGGCTAGACCACATATCCCAGTGATCTAAAATGCGGCGCGCGCGTGATCGAGGCGGTGGCCGGTTCCGGCTAGACCACATATCCCAGTGATCTAAAATGTGGCGCTTGCGCTGCTGTAGTGCGAGCTTAGTTCCGGCTAGACCACATATCCCAGTGATCTAAAATCCGACGCATTGCGCACCGGCGCGGTGCCGTAGTTCCGGCTAGACCACATATCCCAGTGATCTAAAATCCGACAGCAGCAACCCCTTGTCCCACAAGGGGTTTTCTGCTTTTGGAGCACCAAAAATTCACCATTGGGGTCAGAACAGATCGAACTGATCGGGCGTTTTCAGGGATGGTTGTTTGATGTACCCGTGGAAGGTGATGATGCGCTCGTACTGCTTGTCGGTGAACTGCATCACGTTCACCTTACCACCAGCGGGGAGTACAGCCTCAACGCGCTTGGCGTAGGTGTCAAGCTGTGTCTGGCTGGTGCAAAAGCGCATGTAGACGCTCAGTTGGCTCATCTCGAAACCCATGTCCAGCAGCGACTTGCGGAAGTCAGTCGCCGCTTTGCGCTCTGCTTTCTGTAACACGGGCAGATCGAACATGACCAGCATCCACATGAGCCTGTACCCAGAAAGCATGAGAAGCCCATCAATCGCCGTCCAGACTGCCAGCCAAGGCCAGCGGCAAGCCTGGGAGCGGCAAGTCCAGCTTGTCGCGCTCACCCATATAGACCTGCGCCAGCGATACTGCCAGCTTTTGCATGCACACCATCACCGGCGTGACGCCTGCGCTGCTTTGCATGTCGTCGTACAGCGTGCGCACCAAGGCGCGTTTGGTCTCGGGTGTGACCTGCCTTTCTCCAGCGCGCTGCAACTGCCACACCTTGAGGTCAACAATGGGGCGGAAGGGCTCCATCAGATCATCCACCAGACGCATGGCGTTGCTGTCGTTGCTGTGGTGCAGCCCGATGCTGGGATGAAGTCCAGCAGCCACCACGGCGCGCGCCGTGGCCGAGCGGAGAACGGTGTAGCCATAGTTCAACAGCGCATTCACACCGTCACCGTCTTGATCGCGTCGAAAGTCCACGCCGAACAGCAGGTTCCAGTAGCGCCGCGCGCCTTGCCCCTCGACGTTCTCGGGGTCGCCGCTTTTGACCTTGCGCAGCAAGGCCAGCAATGGCGCGGTGGGCGCGCCCGCCGCCTCTAGCGCAGCGGCTTGCTGCTCCAGCTTGGACTTGACCACGGCCGCCCACAAGCGCTTGTGCGTGGGCAGGCTGGCTTCGACCTGCGCCTCGATACGCTTGGCCTGCACATGATGGCCATCCAGCGTGATCAACACGCCCACGGCGTTGTGGTTGGCCGCGCACAGGACAAACGGCGCGCCGCGCTCGGCCAGCGCGACCAGCAGGTTGTTGGTATAGGTCATTCCGTGCGCGTTGGCGATCACGGCCGCGATGTCGTCCAGCGGAACCTGCCCCAATTCCTTGCGCTCACCCTCCGTGTCGCGCACCACCATGAAGCCGCGATTGACGAACAGGTGCCGCCGGTCATCTGCGATTTCGACGATGCGGCCGATCATGGGTTACTCCGCACTTTTCCAACCGGGGTCTCGCAAGTCTCCAATTGGAGAAACAGTGACGCGACGCCCTTGCGACGCAAACAGCGAACCCGGAGTCTTGGAGACATATGAAAACGGGTCATCCTTATCGCGATTCCGCGCATCCACATTCGACTCCTGATGCGGCGCGAAAAGAATTTGACCATTGGTTTTGATGGTGGCGATCCTCAGCGTCATCAGCACCCCTCCATGCACCAGACGAACCATGTCATCCCGCATCAGCCGCATCACCAACGGCTTCTTGCTGATGCTCTCCGTGTTGCCCAACAACTCAAGGAACGACGGAGCACGCTCCGACTTCCCGTGCTGGTTCCGATAAGCCGCGCGCAGCTTGCGCTCCAGCTGATACGCCTCAAAGGTCGAAATCACCTCGCCTTCCCACTTGCCTTTTTCGTTGCGAACGATTTCGATGCAGTAGTTGCTGTCGCCCTTGTAGCCCTTGTAAGGCTTGGCAGGCTTGTGATGCGCTGAGCCAAACCAAGGTCGATTGGTCCCGTGAGGAGCCTTCTCGTTGGCAAACGCAATCACCTTCAGGTTTTCTTCCGTTCGCTCGCGCTTGCCCTCAATGCGCTTGTGCACCGTCACCTTGCCAGCGCCCAGCAGGCCATAGGCCGTGTCGTTGTGCATTGCGCCTTCGTGACCATGGTCGGGCCGATGGCTCACCCAGATGTGCCGCACCGCGCGCGCCACATGATCTCGATAGGTCGGCCAGGGCAGCGGCATTTGCTCGACCAGACGATCAAGCCCCTTGTTACGCGCATCCGCGCTGGCTTGGGCGAAGCGCTGCAACAGGCCTTGATCGGTCACACCGATCACGCAGGCATCCACCGCATGATGGCGGTGATCGTCTCGGTTCTTTTCCCCGTCCATCCCAAGAACGTCATTCAGACCAAACCTGCGGCGCAGCATCGCCGTCATCTGACCCGGAATCACGCGCACGCCGCTGCCGGGGCAGATGAGCGTCAGGTATTCCTTCGCAATGCGTGACAGGTAGCGCGTGTCGTTCAACGCGCGGGCCAGAAAGCCCTTGTCGTCGCGCAGCCACTGCTCGTAGCCGTCTGCCGCAAAGCGATAGCGCTTGCCCTTGGGCATGCGTTCGGCGCGCAGCAGGATGCCGTCGTAGCTCCAATCCTGGTGCTCGAAATCCTCGCGCGCGTCCCACGGCGTGCGGTTGCCCTTGACCCGGTTGGCACTGCGCATCGCCACCGTGCGGTTGTTCAGACTGTCGTCCAGCGTTTGCGAGAACGGCAGGATGTGCTCAATCTCCACCTCGTCCTTCAAGACCATGCTGGCGCTGATCTGCACGCCGCTGTAGGGGCAACGCCGGTCGGCCACATCGAAACTCAGCTCCTCCCACAGAATCCATTTCTGGATGTCGGCGATCTTGACGTTGAACGGTTCGATGCCGCGAATGGTCGCAATTTCGCGTCGAATGCGCTCGTTTCGGCGCTGGTTTTCCGCCTGCTTCTTCTGCGTTTCCTGCTTTTGCTCGCGGCTTTGCTTCAAATCGCGCGCCAGTTCCACCACGACCTCGGTGGGGTGGCCATAGCGACGAATCAAGGCGTTCACCACCAGCCGCACCTGGTTCAGGCCGATGTGCACCGTCGGGTTGGCGATCTTGCCGAAACGCTTTTCTTCAGTGTCCTCGGGATTGCCGCTACCAAAAGCCACGTGTCGCTGCAAAGCCTTGCCGTAGTACGGCAGGGCTTTGAACACTTGCTGCTGCTTGATCTCGCCCGTGGCCGAATCAACCACCTCGCGCAGATCGTATTCATGCGGCTCGGCCTCCACGGCGAGCACGCTGTGGTGCGCAAAGCCAGCGGCCAGCACGGCCTTGTCGTAGGTGCGCGGGCGCGCCACGCCGTCCACCACCTCGCACGCGCGCAGCGCAGGCAGGATGCGCGCCAGCGCTTCACGGCTCAGGCTGCCATAGCCTTCGGGCAGGCCCGCGTTGGCGATCTTGCGCGCCCGTGCGTCGTCGACGCCCGTGTGCTGCGCCAGCCAATCCACCAGCTTGTCTTCGCTCTCTTCATTCAGCAATTGCAGGACGATGTCATCTTGCAAGGCCGTATCAAGCTCAAACCATCGCGCGCCAAAATGCTCATCGCGCGACAGCGTGGCGCTGGTGGCGTTGCCTTTCAGTTCGGGCCGTTTTTCGTCTTCCAGGTTGAACTGCACCACGCCGCCCAGTTTGAGCAGCTTGCGGATACCCTTGAACGTCACTTTGTGTGCCTGCTCCAGCGCCGCGACGATGCGGTCGCGTTGCTCCTCGGTCAACGGGCGTTCTTGCAGCCGTTCGTCCAGCAGGCGCAGGTGATTCACTTCCTGCAGGATGCGAAAGCGCTGCGTGCTGGGCAGCGCGAGCGGCGCGCGCGCCAACTCGGGCAGCAGCGTGCAACGCCCAGGCGTCACCGGGCGCAGCTTGCGCTGGTACAGCAAGGTGTCGCGCAAATCGTCGCGCGCAGCGTCGGTGTAATGCGTGGGATTCAGGCTGGCCTGCTTGCGCCACAGCGCATCAAACTCGTCGGCGATCATTTGCCGGTCGATGTACAGGTCGTAGCTTTTTTCGATGCGCGTCTTTCCATCGTCCTTGGGCACGCGCGCTTCGCGGTAACGTGCCCGCGTGCCCTTGCCGGCCTGCATGCGTTGCCACAGCAGCTCGCCCACGGTCTGCAGACCCTGCGCCTGGATGTCCTCGCGCAGGTGGACGATGGCGCTTTTCAGCGCGCCCGCATCGCTTTCGCCCTTGTCCGTCTTGCGGTTGCTCTTGAAGCCGCGGCGCTGGTTGAGGTGAAACACGGCACGGCCGAATTCGCGGGGCGTCAGCGCCTCGTGCAGCCCCTTGGCGCGCAGTTCGTAAGGATTTTGCAGCTCCAGCGCCTTGCGTTCGGCCGGGTCTGCGGGAAAGAAGCCGTATTCGACCAGCTTGTTCACCATGCGCGCCTTGCGCCGCAGCAGGCGGTCACGCCGGCGCCGCATGGCGCGCGCGGCGCGGCGGGTGACGGCGAGTGAGCTGCCGTCTTTGGGGTTGCGGCCATCGCTGAAGATACGAACGCCTGCACGAATGATCGCATTCGGCTCCAAAGCACTATTCAACCTCAGAACGGCCCAACCTAATGAGGTGCTCCCAAGATCTAATGAAATGCGAAGGCACGTTTTTGACGCAATTTGTTTCAATTTCCTATCTCCTACCCGTCACATCACTATTGCCTATGGTAGAGTATAAACCTCACGATGCGGAGGGTCACATGAAAAGAAGAGTGTGAGTGCTGGTGGGAAATGAGAAGCCTACTGGCGCAAAAATTCCTACTCTCCTTTTGGTGCACATGAATATCTCGACGCTCCTACACACCTAATGGCAATGTAGATGTGACGGGTAGTTCCGGCAGAACACATATCCCAGTGTAAAAGCGCGAGCATGTATAATCCAGTGACCAGATCACTGGGATATGTGCTCTAGCCGCTAACAAGCTGAAAGATGCACCAAATGGAAAGCCGGGCATGCCCGGCTTTCGTCTTTTTCGCCGCTGCCTGCTTCATACTGGCGCCATGGCCAATCATCGATCCCTTGATGCCCGCTCGCTCGCGTTGCACGAGCGGGTGGCACGGCGATTGATCGAGGATCAGCATGCTTTTGCGCACGCGCAGTCCACGCTGGCGCGCTGGCGGCTCCATGCCGATGAGCGGGTGCAGCCCTATCTGGCCGCATGGCAGGCGATCATGGCCGAAGGCGTACAGGCCTGCATCGACACGATGCTGGAGGATTCCGAGCGCGCCGCAGCGTTACGCCAAGCTTCCCCTTTCGCAGGCTTGCTGAGCAACGCCGAGCGCTTTGACGTCCTGAAAGCCTGGCGCGAGGAGCAAAGCCGTGCAGCGTCATGAACTCGAGCACCTGATCCGCGCGGCGGCAGCGGTCACGAACGAGTACGAAATCGTCGTCATCGGCAGCCAGTCCATTCTGGGCGCCGAGGCGGACCCGCCGGCAGCGCTGCTGCAATCGATGGAGGCGGACTGCTACCCGCTCAAGAATCCCGCGCTGGCAGATCTGATTGACGGCGCCATCGGCGAGCTGTCGCCGTTTCATGAGCGCTTTGGCTACTACGCCCAGGGCGTCGGACCAGAAACCGCCGTGCTGCCGGCTGGATGGGAAAAACGGCTGGTTAAGCTGCAAAACGAGAACACCGATTTGAAGATCGGCTGGTGCCTGGACCCGCACGACCTGGCCGCATCAAAACTGGTGGCGGGTCGCGCCAAGGATGGCCCGTACGTGCACGCGATGCTGAAGCACGGCTTGATTGAATTGCCTGTGCTTTTGGAGCGCTTGCAGGCATTGCCCGTCGACGCGCAGACGAAAACCCGCTTGGCGCACACCGCGCGCGGCTTGGCTGACGGTGCGTCAAGCGATCCCGCCGCCTGACGCCGCCCGCTCACAACCCCAAATTCGGCCCCAACGCCCGCTCCACTTCCGCCAGCGGCGCGCCGCTGCGCGCTGCCATGTCTTGGGCCTGGGCTTCGTCGATCTTGCCGACGCTGAAGTAGGTACTGTCGGGGTGGCTGAAGTAGAAGCCGCTGACGGCGGCGGCGGGTGTCATGGCGTAGCTGTCGGTCAGGCCCATGCCGATCTCGGCAACGTTCAGCAGTTCAAACAACGGCTTCTTCACGCGGTGATCCGGGCAGGCCGGGTAGCCGGGCGCGGGGCGGATGCCGACGTATTTCTCGGCGATCAGGTCTTCGTTGGACAAACCCTCGCCCGCCGCGTAGCCCCACCAGTCAGTGCGCACGCGGTGGTGCAGCCATTCGGCGCCGGCTTCGGCCAGGCGGTCGGCCAAGGCTTTCAGGGTGATGGCGCTGTAGTCGTCGTGCGCGGCCATGAATTCAGCGACCTTTTCATCGACGCCGATGCCGGCGGTGACGGCGAAGGCGCCGATGTGGTCTTTCAAGACTTTTAGGCCGCCAGCGCTTGTCTGAAATGCCTGAGTAGCTCCTGATTCAATAGCATTCGCGGGCGCGATGAAATCGGCCAGACAGCGGCTAGGGCGCATCTGGCCGGCCGCGTCTTCTTCTTTCACGGTTTGCTGCCGCAGGCCGTACCAGGTCAGCACCACGTCTTGGCGCGATTCGTCGGCATACAGCGCGATGTCGTCGTCGTGCACCGTGTTGGCGGGCCAGAAGCCGACGACGGCGTGGGCGGTCAACCAGCGGCCTTCCACGATCTTCTTCAGCATGGCCTGCGCGTCGTTGTAGACGCGGGTGGCTTCTTCGCCCACCACCTCGTCGGTCAGGATCGCCGGGTACTTGCCGGCCAGGTCCCATGTCTGGAAGAAGGGCGTCCAGTCGATGAAAGGCACCAGTTCCGCCAAATCTATATTTTTGATAGCGCGGCGGCCAATGAATTTAGGCGCTGGCGGCTCATAACTTGCCCAATCGATGCGCGTCTTGTTGGCGCGGGCCTTGTCCAGCGGCCACAGCGGTACCTGCTTCTTGTTGGCGTGCTGGTGGCGCACGCGGTCGTAGTCGGCGCGCACGTCGGACCAGAACTGCGCCGCCTGCTCGCCCAACAGCCCTTGCGCCACGCCCACGCTGCGCGAGGCATCGGGCACGTAGACCACGGGGCCGTCGTAGTGCGGGGCAATCTTCACCGCCGTGTGCACGCGGCTGGTGGTGGCGCCGCCAATCAGCAGCGGAATGTTCCGCTCGCGGAAGTGCGCGTCCTTCTGCATCTCACCCGCCACGTGCTGCATTTCTTCCAGGCTGGGTGTGATCAGGCCGCTCAGGCCCACGATGTCGGCGCCTTCTTCTTTGGCTTTCTTCAGGATTTCATGGGCCGGCACCATCACGCCCATGTTCACCACCTCGAAGTTGTTGCACTGCAAGACCACGGTGACGATGTTCTTGCCGATGTCGTGCACGTCGCCCTTCACCGTGGCGATGACGATCTTGCCCTTGCTGCGCACGTCGGCGCCGGCGTCTTGCAGCGCCTTCTTCTCGGCCTCGATGTAGGGCAGCAGGTGCGCCACAGCCTGCTTCATCACGCGGGCGCTTTTCACCACCTGCGGCAGGAACATCTTGCCGGCGCCAAACAAATCGCCCACCACGTTCATGCCGTCCATCAACGGCCCTTCGATGACGTGCAGCGGCCGGCCGCCGCCTTGCACCACGATCTGCTGGTAGGCCTCTTCGGTGTCGTGGACGATGAAATCGGTGATGCCGTGCACCAGCGCGTGGCTCAGGCGGTCGTTGACGGACACCGGCTTGTCGGGCGTGCCGCGCCATTCCAGCTTCTTGCTCTCATGATTGGCGGCGCCCTTGGCGGATTCGGCGATCTCCAGCAGGCGCTCGGCGGCATCGGGCCGGCGGTTGAGTACCACGTCTTCCACGCGCTGGCGCAGCTCGGGCTCCAGGTCGTCATAGACGCCCACCATGCCGGCATTGACGATGCCCATGTCCATGCCGGCCTTGATGGCGTGAAAAAGGAACACGGTGTGGATCGCCTCCCGCACGGGGTCGTTGCCGCGAAAGCTGAAACTGACGTTGCTGACGCCGCCCGACACCTTGGCGCCGGGCAGGTTCTGCTTGATCCAGCGCGTGGCCTCGATGAAATCAACGGCGTAGTTGGCGTGCTCTTCGATGCCGGTGGCAATGGCGAAGATGTTGGGGTCGAAGATGATGTCTTCGGGCGCAAAGCCGACCTCATCCACCAGCACGCGGTAGGCGCGCTCGCAAATCTCGATCTTGCGCGCGAAGGTGTCGGCCTGGCCCTGCTCGTCAAACGCCATCACCACGGCGGCGGCGCCGTAGCGCTTGACCAGGCGCGCCTGGCGCTTGAACTCGTCAACGCCTTCCTTCATGCTGATCGAGTTGACGATGCCCTTGCCCTGCAGGCAACGCAGGCCGGCCTCGATGACCGACCACTTCGACGAATCGACCATCACCGGCACGCGCGCGATGTCCGGTTCACTCGCCATCAGGTTGAGGAACTTGACCATCGCCGCCTGGCTATCGAGCATGGCCTCGTCCATGTTCACGTCGACCACCTGCGCGCCGTTTTCGACCTGCTGGCGCGCCACGGCCAGCGCCTGCTCGAACTGGCCGTTCAGGATCATGCGCGCAAACGCTTTGGAACCGGTGACGTTGGTGCGCTCGCCGACGTTGACGAACAGCGTGTCGGCGCCAATGGTCACCGGCTCCAGGCCGGACAGCTTCATAGGGGGCAGCGGGGTGTGGGTTGCGGCGCTCATGCACTCACCTGTCGTTTCGAAAAAGTCAGGTGAGCGTCGTTGCGGTTCGCGTGCGCGGCCACCAAGCCTGACGGGCGCTGGGGGCCCGCTGCAACGCTCCTTGGTGGCGAAGCGGCGATTCTACGAGCCGCGCACCGCCTGCACCAGCGCGCGGGTGTTGGCGCGCATCATTTCGACATAGGTTGGCGCGCCGCCGCCGGGCGCGGTGAGCGAGTCGGAATACAGCTTGCCGGCGGGTTGCACGCCGGTTTCACGCGCGATTTGCTCCATCAGGCGCGGGTCGGACACGTTTTCGACGAACAGCGCGGTGATTTTTTCGCGCTTGATCTGCCGCACCAGTTGCGCCACGCCCTTGGCCGAGGCTTCGCTTTCGGTACTGACGCCCTGCGGCGACAAAAAGCGCACGCCGTACGCCTGCCCGTAATAGGCATAGGCGGCGTGCGAGGTGATGACCTTGCGCTCAGGCAGAGCGATGGGCGCCCAGGCGGCGCGGATGTCGGCGTCGAGTTTGGTCAGTTCGGCGGTGGCGCGCGCGGCGCCGGCGCGGTAGGCCGGGCAGCCGGCGGCGTCGGCCGCGCACAGGCCGTCGGCGATGTTCTTCACGTAGACGATGGCGTTGGGCACGCTTTGCCAGGCGTGCGGGTCGGCGGCGCCGTGGTCGTGCTTGTGGCCGGGGCCGTGGCCCTGGTCCTGGATCGCCTTGACGCCCCGGGTGGCGACGACCTGCGGGCCTTGGTAGCCGGTGCTTTGCAGCAGGCGCGGCATCCAGCCTTCGTAGCCCAGGCCGTTGGAGACCACCAGCCGCGCCTGCCCCACTTGGCGCGCGTGCGTCGGCGTGGGTTGAAACACGTGGGCGTCGGCGCCGGGGCCGACAAGGGTGGTGACCGCCACGCGCTGGCCGCCCACTTGCCGCACCAGGTCGCCCAGAATGCTGAAGCTGGCGACCACGCGCAGCGGCTCGGCGGCGCGCGCGGGGGCGGCAAAAGCGCTGGCCAGCGCGCTGGCAAGGGCGATGCGGCGATAAAGCGATACGGACATGGGCTAACTCCTGAATACTGCTGAATTGATAGCTAAAGGCGCTTTATGGACCAGCGCCAGAACCCGATTTGGCTTTAAATAAACCGGTTGGCCCACCGGTTTTGTCTGTCTGACGCCTTCGACGCGAATCAGGCCATGCGGGCGTGCCGTGGGCGCGTCAGGGCGAGCGCCATGTCAGGCCCGCAAATGGCGCCGGCGCCCGTGCTGCCCGCCGCGCCACGCGCCATGCCGGCCCACCACCAGGGACACCAGATACGCCGCGCCCAAGCCCAGCACGATGGTGGGGCTGGTGGGCCAGTCGGCGTGGTAGCTGACGAGCAGCCCGGCCACGCCCGCCACCAGCGACAGCGCGGCAGCCAGCGCCATCAACGCCGGCACGCTGCGCACCCACAGGCGCGCGGTGGCGGCAGGCAGCACCATGATGCCCACCGCCATCAGCGTGCCCAGCGCATGAAAGCCGGCCACCAGGTTGATGACCAGCAGCCCCAGAAAGCCGTAATGCGCCACCGGCGACAGCCGGCTCACGCTGCGCAGAAACTGCGGGTCCAGGCATTCGAGCACCAGCGCGCGGTACATCACGGCCAGCGCCAGCAGGGTGACGATGGCGATGCCCACCAGCAGCGTCAGCGCGGCGTCGTTCAGCGCCAGCACGGTGCCGAACAGCACGTGCAGCAAATCGACGCTGGAGCCGCGCGTGGAGATGATGAGCACGCCCAGCGCCAGGCTGAGCAGGTAAAACGCCGCCAGGCTGGCGTCCTCGCGCAGCACGGTGCTGCGCGCCACCAGTCCGGCGCCCACGGCCACCAGCAGCCCGGCGACGATGCCGCCCAGCGTCATGGCCGGCAGCGACAGCCCGGCCAGCAGGTAGCCGATGGCCGCGCCCGGCAAGATGGCGTGCGCCATGGCGTCGCCGGTCAGGCTCATGCGGCGCAGCAGCAAGAACACGCCGACCGGCGCGCAACTGAGCGACAGGGCCACGCAGCCCACCAGCGCGCGCCGCATGAAGCCGAATTCAGTCAAGGGCGCGATCAGCAGCGCCCACAGGCCGGTGTCGGCGAGGTCGGGCGTCATGGCCGTGGCTCCCTCGGCCCTTGGGGCAGAGGCTTGGCCTGTCCCGCGTTGGTCGACGAAGGGTGCGCGGCCGCCGCATGGGCATGGCCGTGCACGTGGTCGTGTGCATTGCCGTGCGCGTGGCCTTGCGCGTGGCCTTGCGCTTGGGGCACATTTGTTGCAGGCGGCGCGGCCTCGCACACCGGCGCGCGGTCGTCAAACGCCTCGGGCATGGCGCGCAGCCGCTGCAGATTGGCGGGCGTCAGCACGGCGTCGGTCGGCCCCCAGCCCACGGGCTCGCGCGCCAGCATCAGGGTTTCGGGAAAGGCGTCGCGCACCTGATGCAGGTCGTGCAGCACCGCCAACACCGTCTTGCCAGCGGCGTGCCAGTGCCGCAAAAGCTGCAGCAAATCGGCTGTGGTGCGCTGATCAATGGCCGAAAACGGTTCATCCAGCAGCAAAACGTCGGCATCTTGCAGCATCATGCGCGCGAACAGCGTGCGCTGCAGTTGCCCGCCCGACAGCGTGTCCAGCGGCTGGCGCGCGTGGCCTTGCAGCCCCACCGCCGCCAGCGCCGCGCGTACCCGCTCGCGCTGCGCGGCCGAAAAGCCGCCGAAAGCGCCAGTCTCGTGCCACAGGCCCATGGCGGCGAATTCGCCCACCAGAATTGGAAAGCCGCTTTCCAGCGACGCCTGCTGCGGCAAATAGGCCACGCGCTGGCCCGCCAGCCCGTCGATGCGCCCGCCAATCGGCCGCAGCAGCCCGGCCAGCGCCTTGATGAGGGTCGACTTGCCCGCGCCGTTGGGCCCCACCACCGCCAGCAGCGTGCCGGCCGCGATGCGGCCCGACAGGTGATGCACCGCCGGGTGGCCGTCGTAGCCCAGCGTCACGTCGTGCAGCGCAATGGTTGGGGCCGCCACCTCAGCCCCCGCCGCCTTGCAAGGCCCAGCGCCACAACAGCAGCAAGGCGGCGCTGAACACCGCCGCCACGCCCAGGCGCCAGCCGGCCCCGCGCAGCAGCAGCGGTGGTCGGCGAAGCAGCGGGGGTGACGTCATGGGGCAGAACGCGGCGCGGCCTAAAATGCAAACCACTTGCATCAAGCCGCCAAAGCGGGTCATCATATCGCAACTGAGTTGCATTAAAACCCGCTTTGCACAGACTCCACCGCGCCATGCCCGCCCTTGACCCCGCCGCCCTTGGCCAGCGCCTGCACCAGGCGGGCCTGCGCAGCACGCGCGCCGTACTGGGCGTGGCCGGTCTGTTCGGCGCCGCTGGCGCCGGCTGGGCGCCCACGCATGCCGACGTGGCCAAGCGGCTGGCACAGACGGGCACGCCGATGAATGCCGTGACGCTGTACCGCCTGCTGGACCGCCTGGTCGCCGCCGGCCTGCTGGCGCGCCACACGGCGCCGGGCGAGCGCGCTTGGCGCTTTCGCTGGCTGGGCGTGGACGCCGCCGCCGCGCCAGCCGCCGCCGTGCCGCATTTCGAATGCGATGCCTGCCACACGCACTTTCCGCTGCAGGCCGCCGACGCCCCCGCCCAAGCCATGGCCGACGCGCTGCGCCGCACCCTGGCCGAACACGGCCACCAGGCCGCGCGCGTCGACCTGGCGGTGCACGGCACCTGCGCGGGCTGCCGCGGCGACGGCGCCGGCTTGCTCTCTATTTGATAGCTATCAACGATTTACAGCCGCGCGCTGGCGGCCATTCATGCCCCAAAACCACACGCTCACTGCACGCGCCGCACTTCCATCGCCTGCGCGCGCAGCCGCTCGATGACTTCGGCCACGTGTTCGTGGCCGCGCGTTTGCAGCACCAGCTCGATTTCGACGTTTTGCGCCGCCAGCAGGGTAAAGGCGCGCTGGTGGTGCACTTCGTCCACGTTGGCGCCGGCGTCGGCCACGACGGAGGTGATGCGCGCCAGCGACCCCGGCACGTCGCGCGCGCTGACGACGATGCGCGCCAACCGGCCCGAGCGCACCATGCCGCGCCCGATGATCGAGGCCAGCAGCAGCGGGTCGATGTTGCCGCCCGACAGCACCATGCCCACCTTCTTGCCGGCAAAGCGCGCGGGGTGCCTGAGCAGCGCCGCCAGCGCCGCCGCGCCCGCGCCTTCGACCAGCGTCTTTTCGATCTCCAGCAGCAGCACGATGGCCTGCTCGATGTCGCCCTCGTCCACCAGCAGCAGTTCATCGACGTGGCCGCGGATGATGGGCAGGCACTGCGCGCCCGGCGCGCCCACCGCGATGCCCTCGGCAATGGTGCTGGCGCCCTGCGGGTGCGCGCTGCCGGTCACCGCGTTGACCATGGCGGCAAAACGCTGGGTCTGCACGCCAAGCACCTGAACACCCGGCTTGACGGCCTTGGCCGCCAGCGCCATGCCGGCGATCAGCCCGCCGCCGCCCACCGGCACCACCAGCATGTCCAGCCCGGGCTGCTGCTGCAGCATTTCCAGCGCCGCCGTGCCCTGGCCGGCCATGATGGCGGCATCGTCATACGGGTGCACGAACACCAGCTGCTGCGCCGCCGCCAGCTCGGCCGCGTGGGCGCGCGCGGCCTCCAGCGTGTCGCCGTGCAGCACCACCTCGGCGCCAAAGCCGCGCGTGTTGGCAATCTTCACCCCCGGCGTGAAGCGCGGCATGACGATGACCGCCCGCATGCCCAGCCGCTGCGCGTGATACGCCACGCCCTGCGCGTGGTTGCCCGCGCTCATGGCGATCACGCCGCGCGCGCGCTCTTCCGGCGACAGTTGCGACAGCTTGTTGTAGGCGCCGCGCTCCTTGAACGACGAGGTGAACTGCAGGTTCTCGAACTTCAGGAACACCTCGGCCCCGCTGATTTGCGACAAGGTGCGCGACGGCTCGCACGGCGTGTGCGCGATGTGGCCGCGCAAGCGGGCGGCGGCGGCTTGGATGTCGGCAAGTTGCAGCATGGGCGCATTGTGCGTCGGCTGACCGCCCGCGCGCCAAGGCCTTACCATGTGCCGCAGTTCGCCGCGGCCCGCCAGGGCCTGTCAACCGCCAGCTTGCGTCCCACGTGAAGCCTTGGCGCCCGTTTTTTTTCCCGCCTTTTTCCATGTCGCCATTGCCCATTCTTCACGGCCCCGACGCCCCCGACCTGTTGCGCCACGAAATCCTGGCCGACATCTTCGAGGCCACGGCCGCCCGCGTGCCCGACAAGACGGCGCTGATGTACGACACACGCCGCGTCACGTATGCGGAGCTGAACCAGGACGCCGACCGCGTGGCGCACCGGCTCATCGAATCGGGCGTGCGCCCGGGCGACATGGTGGGCCTGTGGCACCCGCGCGGCATCGAGCTGCTGACGCTGCAGTTGGGCGTTGCCAAGACCGGCGCCGCGTGGCTGCCCTTCGACGCCGACGTGCCCACCGACCGCATCGCCGTCTGCCTGGACGACGCGGCCGCCAAAGCGCTATTGATTGATGAGCATCACGGGCAGTCTGCACGGGCGCAAAGCGACATTTCGGCACAGATTCTGACGGCGCACGAGCTGCTGGCGCCGCTGCCCGAGGGTACGGCCTTGCGGCGCCGCGAAGGCGCGCTGCCGGAGCACACGGCCTACGTCATTTACACCAGCGGCTCCACCGGCAAGCCCAAGGGCATCGCGATTACGCAGGGCAGCATCAGCCACTTTTTGCGCAGCGAGAACGCGCGCCTGGGCGTGCGCGAGGACGACCGCGTGTACCAGGGCTTCTCGGTCGCCTTCGACATGAGCTTCGAGGAGATCTGGATCAGCTACCTGGTCGGTGCCACGCTCTGGATTGCTCCAAAAGAGATCGCCGGCGACCCCGAGGCGCTGCCGCGCGCGCTGATCGAGAACGACGTGACGGTGCTGCACGCCGTGCCCACGCTGCTGGCGCTGTTCGCGCAGGACGTGCCGGGCCTGCGCATCATCAACCTGGGTGGCGAAATGTGCCCGCAGGCGCTGGTGGAGAAGTGGGCGCCGGGGCGGCAGATGTTCAACACCTACGGCCCGACCGAAGCCACGGTGTCGGCGTCGCTGGCTGAGCTGAAGGCCGGCGAGCCGGTGACGATTGGCGAGGCGCTGCCCAACTACGGGCTGCTGGTCATCGAGGTGATCGACCCGGACAGCATCGTGAATGGCGTGGTGCCGCCGCTGAAGATATTGCCGTTTGGCGAAACCGGCGAGCTGTGCATCACCGGCCCTGGCGTGGCCGCCGGCTACCTGGGCCGGCCCGATCTGACGGCCGAGAAATTCCTGCCCAACCCCTGGGCGCGCAACGAACAAGAGGCGCGCCTGTACCGCACGGGCGACCTCGCCAAGGTCGAATACAAGAGCGACGGCACGCCGCAGATGCAGTGCCTGGGCCGCGCCGACGACCAGGTGAAGATTCGCGGCTTCCGTGTCGAGCTGGGCGAGATCGAGGCCGTGCTGGCCGACCAGCCCGGCGTGGGCACCACCGCCGTGCTGCTGCGCAAGGAAGGCGACATCGACCAGCTGGTCGCCTTCTACGTGCCCAGCGGCGCCACGCCGCCGGCCGTCAAGGACCTGCGCGCCGGCCTGGCCGAAAAGCTGCCGCCCTATATGGTGCCGGCGCGCTTCGAGCCGCTGCCCGCCATGCCGCGCCTGCAAAGCGGCAAGATCGACCGCAAGGTGCTGAAAGCGCAGCCGCTGACGGCCGCCGCGCCCGCCGAAGGCAGCGACACGCCCGAGACGCCGGCCGAACAGGTGCTGTTTGCCGCGCTCGAAAAGCTGTTTCCGGGCCAGCCGATCCGGCGCGAGCTGGATTTCTTCAGCGACCTGGGCGGCCATTCGCTGTTTGCCGCGCGCATCACCAGCACGCTGCGGCAGGACGCGCGCTTTGCCCAGGCCACGGTGGCCGACATCTACCAGAACCGCAAGATCGGCCTGATCGCCGAGGCCCTGCAAGCCGGCATGATCGGCGCCGACGCCACGGCGGAGCGCCCGTTCCTGCTGCACAGCGCCTGGCGGCGCTGGCGCTGCGGCATCGCGCAAGGGGTGGCGATTCCGTTCCTGGTGCTGATCAAGATGGCCCAATGGCTGGCGCCGTTTTTCATGTACCACTTCTTCACCGGCGATGCGGACGACACGGTCGGAAGAGCGGTCGCGATGTCGCTGCTGGCCTATCTGGGCGCCACGCTGGCCGCCTTTGCCGCCGCCTGGGCAGGCAAGTGGCTGATCGCCGGACGACTGAAGCCGGGGCGCTATCCGCTCTGGGGCTTGACGTACTTCCGCTGGTGGCTGACCGACCGGCTGATCGAGGCCGCGCCGGTGTACATGATCAGCGGCTCGTCGCTGTACCGCATGTGGCTGGGCGCGCTGGGCGCGCGCATCGGGCGCGACGTGGTGCTGGGCTCGATCACGCTGCGCGTGCCCGAGCTGCTGCGCGTGGGCGAAGGCAGCAGCATCGGCAACGGCGTCAACCTGGAGAACGCGCGCGTTGAAGGCGGCTGGCTGCACCTGGGCGCCATCGACATCGGGCGCAACGTCAGCGTCGGCTCCTACGTGGTGGTCGAGGGCAACACCCGCATCGAGGACTGGGGCCACGTGGACGGCCAGTCGGCGCTGCAGGACGGCACGGTGGTGCCGGCGCGCAAGGTGTGGGCGGGCTCGCCGGCGCGCGAGCGCGGTGATTTCGACCCCGCCAGCCTGCCGCCGCGCCCCCCGGTCAGCGAAGCACGCCGCGTGCTGGAAGGCCTGTTCTTCGTCCTCGGGTCGCTGGCCATTGCCGTGCTGTTCTTCATGCCGGTGTTTCCCACCTTCATGCTGATCGACTGGCTGGACGTGCCGCAGATCTCGGTGCGTCCGCTGCTGGACGATGGCTCGATCACGGCGGTGCAGGCGTTTGGCCTGCGCTTCGTCAAGTTCTTCCTGCTGGCCTTGCCGGCCAGCGTGGTGATGATCGTGCTCACCGCGCTGATCTCGGCCGGCATCCGCTACGCCTTCCTGCCCAAGATGAAGGCCGGCTCGTGGCCGGTGCACAGCAACCGCTACCTGGGCAAATGGCTGGTCAACCAGATCCAGGAGTCGAGCCTGGCGGTGCTGCACGGCATCTACGCCACGGTGTATTCGGCCACCTGGTACCGGCTGCTGGGCGCCAAGGTGGGCAAGGAGACCGAACTGTCGACCGCGCTGGGCGTGGTGCCCGACATGCTGACGCTGGGCGACGAATGCTTCATCGCCGACGCCGTGATGCTGGGCGACGAGCACATCGACGGCGGCTGGATGACGGTGCAGCCCACCGTGGTGTCGCGCCGCAGCTTTGTGGGCAACAGCGCCTACGTGCCCGACGGCACCACCATCCCCGAAAACGTGCTGATCGGCGTGATGAGCGCGGTGCCGCGCAACGCCACCATGCGCGACGGCGACACCTGGCTGGGCTCGCCGCCCATGCACCTGCCGGCGCGCGAGGTCAACAGCGGCTTTCCCGAGCACCTGACCTTTGCGCCCTCCCCCTGGCGCAAGCTGGGGCGCGGGCTGGTCGAGGCCTTCCGCATCGCCGCGCCGCACGCGCTGGTGATTGCCGCCGGCTACGCCATCGTGCTGGACGCGATGCCGCTGGCCGAGCAGGACCGCTGGGGCGCCGTGGCGCTGGACCTGGCCGTGGGCGGCGTGGTGTTCGGCTTTGCCACCTTCCTGTTCGTGGCGCTGTTCAAGTGGCTGCTGCTGGGCCGCTACCGCCAGCGCGCGGTGCCCATGTGGACGCCCTTCGTCTGGCTGAGCGAAGCCGCCACCAACATGTACGAAGGCATCGCCGTGCCGTGGTTCCTGCGCTACCTGCGCGGCACGCCGTGGCTGTCGGACGCGCTCAACCTGCTGGGCGCCAAGATCGGGCGCGGCGTGTACCTGGACACCACCGACATGACCGAATTCGACTGCGTGCACATCGGCGACCACAGCGAACTCAACGCACTGTGCTGCCCGCAGACGCACCTGTTTGAAGACCGCGTGATGAAGGTCGACCACGTGCGCATCGGCAGCCGCGTCACCCTGGGCCCGCGCTGCACCGTGCTGTATGGCGCGCAGGTGGGCGACGGGGCGCACCTGGGCCCGCTGACGCTGGTGATGAAGGGCGAGAACATTCCCGAGCGCACGCGCTGGCACGGCCTGCCGGCCGCGCCGTGGAGAGCGAGTGCGCCGGCCTGAGCGGCCTGCGGCGTCCTCCCTCAGCGGGGACGACGCGGGGGGTCGGGCAGGCCCCGACCACGGCGTCCGCGCTGGGCGTGCTCCGTGGCGCTTTGTTTGGGCGGCCTGAGCGATGGTCGCTGAGGGGAATGCGCAGCCCACGCGCTGTGGCTTCGCCGGCGACGAAACGCCCGGCGCCCCGCGCGTGTACGTGCTGCCCGCCCCGGTCGCGCCCGCCGGCGCCCCGCCCGAAGCGGCGCGTCGCCTGGCACGCCAGCACGCGCGCGCTGCGTTGCGCAGCCTGCTGGCGCATGACTTGGGTCGCGCGCCCGAAGCCATCGCGCTCAGCGACACACGCGGCCAGCCGGTGCGCGCGGCCGGGCATGAACGCATCGGGCTGTCGATCAGCCACGAACATGCGCTGAGCCTGCTGGCGCTGTGCCCCGACGGCGCGGTCGGCGTGGACGTGGCCCGCGTGCCAGCCGCCAGCGACGCCGACGAGCTGCGCCGCGCAGCGCACCTGTTTCTTGAGCCGAATGTGGCCGCAGCGCTGGACCAGCAAGCGCATGAAGCTACTTTTTTAATAGCATTTGCCGCCGCGTGGGCGGCGCACGAAGCGCGCCTGAAATGCATCGGCCAGCCGCTCGTCGAATGGTCGCCCGCGCTGTCGGCACAGCTGGCCGGCGTGCGCAGCGCCGCTGTCGAATTGCCGCCTTGGGCGGTGGCCGATCACGTGGCGGCGGTGGCGTGGCGCGCCGCCGGGCTGGGCGGCTGAGCTTTGCGGCGCGCGCCGCTCGACCGCTCTCGCCACACCTTTCACGTCATCCCGCGAAAGCGGCAATCACAAGCCGTCATCGCCCCTGTGCCCGCGCTTGCGCCGGCGCGGTGGCGCATTCAAAGGCTCAGGCCGCGTCCCGATAAAACCCCGCCGAGTGCAGCCCGCGCGGCGCCAGCGGCCCCACGGCTTTGGCGATGGCGCCGATGTGGTCGGGCGTGGTGCCGCAGCAGCCGCCGACGATGTTGACCAGCCCTTCGGCGGCGAATTCGTGCACCAGGCGGCTCGTCACCTCGGGCGTTTCGTCAAAGCCGGTGTCGCTCATCGGGTTGGGCAGGCCGGCGTTGGGGTAGCAGCTGATGAAGGTGTCGGGCGCGGCGCGGTTCAGCTCCTGGATGTAGGGCCGCATCAGTGCGGCGCCCAGCGCGCAGTTCAAGCCCACCGACAGCGGCTGCGCGTGGCGCACGCTGTACCAGAAGGCGGTGACGGTCTGGCCGCTCAGCACGCGGCCTGACGCGTCGGTCACCGTGCCGCTGATCATGATGGGCAGGCGTTCGCCGGTCTGCTCGAAGGCTTCGTCGATGGCGAACAGCGCGGCCTTGGCGTTGAGGGTGTCGAAAATGGTTTCGACCAGCAGCACGTCGGCGCCGCCCTCGATCAGGCCCAGCGTCTGCTCCAGGTAGGCGGCGCGCAGCTGCTCAAACGTCACGTTGCGCGCGCCGGGGTCGTTGACGTCGGGGCTGATGCTGGCCGTCTTGGGCGTGGGGCCCAGGGCGCCGGCGACGAAGCGCGACTTGTCGGGCGTGCTGTATTGGTCGCACGCCGCGCGGGCGAGGCGGGCCGATTCGACGTTCATCTCGCGCGCCAGATGCGCCATGTCGTAGTCGGCCTGCGCGATGCTGGTGGCGCCGAAGGTGTTGGTCTCGATCAGGTCGGCGCCCGCGGCCAGGTACTGCTCGTGGATGGCGCTGATGACGTCGGGCCGGGTCAGCGACAGCAATTCGTTGTTGCCCTTCACGTCGCGCGGAAAGTCGGCGAAGCGTTCGCCGCGAAACTGCGCCTCGGTCAGCTTGAAGCGCTGGATCATGGTGCCCATGGCGCCATCCAGAATCACGAGGCGTTGGCGCAAGATGTCGGGCAGCTGGGCGGCGCGGGTGTAGGCGATCGATTTCATGGCCCGGATTCTAGGGAGCGGGGTGGGCGTCCGCCGCATTGAGGACAATCGGGCGTTTTGCCTGCCCTGACCGTGACCGCCCCGACCGCTGCCTTTTCCGTGCTGAACGACGTGTTCGGCTACCCCGCCTTCCGCGGCCAGCAGCAGGCCATCGTCGACCACGTCACGGCGGGCGGCGACGCGCTGGTGCTGATGCCGACGGGCGGCGGCAAGTCGCTGTGCTATCAGGTGCCGGCCATCGTGCGGCAGCGCGCCGGGCGAGGCGTGACGCTGGTGATTTCGCCGCTGATCGCGCTGATGCACGACCAGGTGGGCGCGCTGCACGAGGCGGGCGTGGCGGCGGCGTTTCTCAATTCGACGCTGGACTGGGAGCAGACCGAGGACATCGAGCGCCGCCTGCTGGCCGGCCAGCTGACGCTGCTGTACGCCGCACCCGAGCGCGTGGGCACGCCGCGCTTTCTGGGCCTGCTGGACACGTTGCATGCGCACGGCCAACTCAGCCTGTTCGCCATCGACGAAGCGCATTGCGTGAGCCAATGGGGCCACGACTTCCGCCCTGAGTACCGGCAGCTGACGGTGCTGCACCAGCGCTGGCCCAGCGTGCCGCGCGTGGCGCTCACCGCCACGGCCGATGCGGTGACGCGTGCCGACATCGTCGAGCGGCTGCAACTGCACGACGCGCGCCAGTTCGTCAGCAGCTTCGACCGGCCGAACATCCGGTACACCATCGTCGAAAAGAAGGACGCGACGCGCCAGCTGCTGCAGTTCATCGAGCGCGAACACGAGGGCGAGGCGGGCATCGTCTACTGCCAGTCGCGCAAGCGCGTCGAAGAGCTGGCGCAGACGCTGTGCGAGCACGGCATCGACGCGCTGCCCTACCACGCCGGCCTGCCCGCCGACGAGCGCCAGCGCAACCAGGACCGCTTTCTGCGCGACGACGGCGTGGTGATGACGGCCACCATCGCCTTCGGCATGGGCATCGACAAGCCCGACGTGCGCTTTGTCGCCCACGTCGACATGCCCAAGAACATCGAAGGCTACTACCAGGAAACGGGCCGCGCCGGCCGCGACGGCCAGCCGGCCGACGCCTGGATGGCCTACGGCCTGCAAGACGTGGTCAACCAGCGCCGCATGATCGACGAGAGCCCGGCCGAGGAAGACTTCAAGCAGGTCATGCGCGGCAAGCTGGACGCCCTGCTGGCGCTGGCCGAGGCCACCGACTGCCGGCGCGCGCGGCTGCTGGGCTATTTTGGCGAGACGATGGAGCCGGAAGACGCTACTGATTCAATAGCTGTCGACACTGATACAGCAAGCGCCAGCGGCCCATCTGGAACCTATTCACGCTGGCACTGCGGCAACTGCGACAACTGCCTGAACCCGCCCGACGTATGGGACGCCACCGACTGCGCGCGCAAGCTGCTGTCCACCATCTACCGCGTGCAGCAGCAAAGCGGCATCGGCTTCGGCGCCGGCCACATCATGGACATTTTGCGCGGCAAGCCGACCGACAAGGTGGCGCAGTTCGGGCACGAGCAGCTGTCCACCTTCGGCATCGGCGCCGAATACTCAGAGCCGCAACTGCGCGGCGTGCTGCGCCAGCTGATCGCCGTCGGCGCGCTGCAAGTCGATGCCCAGGCCTTCAACACACTCAAGCTGCTGCCCGCCGCGCGGCCGATATTGAAAGGCGAGCAACCCGTGCGCCTGCGCGCCGCCACCGCGCCGGCGCCGCGCGAGCGCGTGCGCAAGACGCGCGGCGAGCGCGCCGCGCCCCCGGCCGCCGCGGCCGAACTGGACGTCGCCGGCCAAACGCGCTTTGCCGCCCTGAAAGCCTGGCGCGGCGAAGTGGCGCGCGAACACAACCTGCCCGCTTATGTCATCTTTCACGACGCCACGCTGGCCGCCATCGCCGCCCGCGCGCCGCAGTCGCTGAGCGACCTGCAAGGCATCAGCGGCATCGGCGCGACCAAGCTGGAGCGGTATGGCGAGGAGGTGTTGCGGGTCAGCACCTCGGCCACCTGATGGCCCAAACATCCCAAAAAGGGCATAATGGCCCTATTGTCCTTTTCATGAAGGAGTGACCCATGGCCTATGCCCTCAGCCTCGACAGCTTGGCGCCCTTCGATCAATTGCCCCGCACCCCTGCGTCCGACGTCAAGAAGCTCGGCTGGCGCGGCGTGATGCGCACCGTGGGACGCGAGGGCAAGGTGCTGGTCACCAACCACGACCAGCCCGAGGCGGTGATTCTCTCCACCGACGAATACCAGCGCCTGATGCAGGCCGCGCAAGGCGCGCAGGCGCAGCAGGATGCGGCGCTCGATGCGCTGCGCCGCCGTTTTGACGAGCGGCTGGCCAGCGTGGCGCAGGACGACGCGGCCGACCGGTTGCGCGGCGCGCTGGGTGCGCCCGTGGCGCTGGGCGGTGCGGTGAAAGCCGGCGCCAGCCATTGAGCAGCCACCTTCGCCGCTGCATTTACTCCTGTTTTAATAGCTTTTCGCGCTTGACAGGCAAGCGCCAGCAGCCCATTTGACTTAGAAAATGGCGTCGCGTCCCGTCATCTATGTCCTGGCCGGCGTCAACGGCGCTGGCAAGAGCAGCATTGGCGGCCACCTGCTCACGCGCGCGGGCCTGGCCTGGTTCAACCCCGACCAATTTGCCCGCGAACTGGTGGCCGCCACGGGCTGCGACCCCATCACCGCCAACGCCACCGCCTGGACCGAGGGCATGCGCCGGCTGGACGATGCCGTCACAGCGGGCCGCAGCTTCGCCTTTGAAACCACGCTGGGCGGCCGCAGCGTGGCGGCGCGCCTGAAAGCCGCCGCAGCGACGCACGACGTGCTGGTCTGGTTCTGCGGCCTGGCCTCGCCCGAGTTGCACATCGCCCGCGTACAGGCGCGCGTGGCGGCCGGCGGCCACGCCATCCCCGAAGCCAAGATCCGCGAACGCTGGACCGCCAGCATCATGAACCTGATTGCGCTGCTGCCCGATTTAGCCGAGGTGCGGGTGTTCGACAACAGCGCCAGCGTGGCGCCGGGCGAGCCGGTGCCCGACCCGGTGCCGGTGGCGGTGTTTCAGTGCGGCCGACTCGTCTCGCCGGCGCCGGACGACGCGGCGCAACTGTCGTGCACACCGGACTGGGCCAAACCGGTGTTGGCTGCGGCTTGGTAAGCAGAATCAGCCCACGTCCGCCTCAGCCTCGGGCCACAGGCGCGGAAAGTAAAACCGCAGCGCGTCAAGCGGAATGCCAAAACCCAGCTTGCCCTTGGGCGTGGGCGACACGACCAGGCCCCGGTTCAGCAAGCCACTGAGCAGCCGCTCGGCCGTGCGCGCGGGCAAGCCAGTCATGCGCTTGAACACGCCTCGCTCCAACTGCCCCGACACGAACATCAGATAAAGGGGGTGTTCGGCCTCCAGCTTGATGGCGCTGTCGGCGCGTGTGCTTTCAAAGCTCAGGCAGGCGCGAATGCGCTCTTGCACCCGGTCGAGATCGAGCATGTCGCGCATGAAGCGCGCTTGATCGATGCAGATATCCAGGAAATAGTCGCAAAAAGCGACCAGTTGACGCTCGCTCAGGTTTCCGCGCCCGTCCAGATCGCCTTCGCGCGGCGCATCGGCGCCATCCAGGCGCTCGTCATAACGCGCATGGCTGCGCGCCAGCCCGCGCAACGGCGACCAGACGCCGCCAGTCAAGCCCATGCGGTACAGCAGCAAATGGCTGTGCAAGCGCGCGATGCGCCCATTGCCGTCGGCAAACGGGTGCACCCAAGCCAGCCGATGGTGCGCGCAAGCCACGGCGACTACGGCCAGTTCGCCCTCTCGCACGCCGCTGTAGACCTCGTGCATGCGCTGCAAAAACGCCGGCACGCTGGCGGCAGCTGGCGCCAAGTGGCGCCCCACGGCCACGTCCTTGAGTCGGAACGCACCCGGCTCCATCACCGTGCCGTCTTTCAGCCGCCGCTCTTCTTCGGGCAGTTGGGCGAAAAGGTGACGGTGCAGGGCAGCGATCACATCTGGCGCGAACAGCTCTCGCCACGGTGTGCTTTCAAAATTCTGCTCGGCCCAGCGCTCCGTCTGCATGTGGGCCAAGGCCAGCCGCTGGCGGCGGCGAACGTCGGCGTCGGGCGAATAGTCGTTGTTCAGCGCCGCCTCGACCTCGCGCGGCAAGGTGTGCTGGCCTTCGATCTTGTTGGTGTAGTACGAGTTGACCGCGCGCAGCAGTGGCGAGATGGCGTCCATGACGCTGTGGTGCGCTCGCCCCCCCGTTCGAAGACCTTGCAGTTGCAAGTCATGGGCCTTTGCCAACAAGCCCTCGCGCACCTCGGCCCGGGGCAGCAGGGGCTCGAATTGATGGGGCTGCGCGTACAAAGGCCCTGCGGGCATGGGCGTCGTGTTTATAAAATCGAAAAATTCATTCTATAGCAGCAAGTTAACTGAAATTACCTTATTTTTTGGCGAATTCATTGGCGGATGTTTTGGTGCATTCACTGGGAAGCTCCGACCGATTCGTTGATCCGCTCAATGCACAAACCCCATGCTGCGCTGCTCGCGCACCTCGGGCTTGATGCGGTGCTCGGCTTCGAGCTGTTCCAGGAACTCCTCGACCGAGAACTCGGCCGCCAGGATGTCGGTCTGGCGCTTGACGGCGGCGAAGTCGCCGGGCGCCAGTTGCTCCAGTTTTGATAGCCGCCGGCGCGCGTCGGGCGTCATCAAATCGGCGTTTCCACCCAAAGCCTCAGTGATGAACATCTGCTCGCGCTGTTCGGGCTTGAGCGGCATGAACTTGATCTTGAAGGTGAAGCGCCGCAGCGCCGCCTGATCGATCCGGTCGAGCAGGTTGGTGGTGCAGATGAACACGCCGTGGTGGCGCTCCATCTGTTGCAGCATCTCGTTGACCTCGGTCACTTCGTAGCTGCGCTGCGCGCCACGGCGGTCGAGCAGGAAGCTGTCGGCCTCGTCGAGCAGCAGCACAGCTTTTTCTTCCGTCGCTTCCTTGAACATGGCGGCCATGTTCTGCTCGGTTTCGCCCACGTATTTGCTGACCAGGTCGCTGGCCTGCTTGATGATGAGCGGCTGGCCCAGGTGTTCGGCGATGTACTCGCCCAAGGCCGTCTTGCCGGTGCCGGGCGCGCCGTAGAAGCACAGCGCGCCGTGGCCGCGCGCCTTCAAGGCTTCGACGATGCGCGGAATCTCGAAGCGGCTTTCGACGTTGAGCATGTCCAGGTCGTACGTCGTGACCTTGTGGCGGCCTTTCTTCGCCTGCGCCTCGTCGGGCTTGCGGCCCAGGGCGGCGTCGGAGTTCTTCAGCTGCCGCTCGATCAGCGCTTCGAACGCCTCGCCGCCCGCCGTGGGTTCGGCGTGCGCCAGGTCGGCAAAGCGCACGGCGGTGCGGATCTGCGCCGGCGTCAAGCCCTTGCGCTCGGTCAGTTTGGCGACGAAGGCGTCGCTCACAGGCACGCCGTCCAGCGTCTTGCGGATGAGTTGTTCGCGCGCGCCAGGCGGCGGCGACTTCAGCTCCAGGTGGTAGGCAAAGCGCCGGCGGAAGGCCGGGTCGATCTGCTCGATGCGGTTGGTGACCCAGATGGTGGGCACCGGGTTGCTTTCCAGGATCTGGTTGACCCACGCTTTGCCGTTGACGCTGTGGCCCACGGCCGCGCCCAGCGCCTGCTGCTCGGCGCGCGCCATCAGCCCAGCCGCGTCGACGCTGATGGGCGGAAACACGTCTTCCACCTCGTCGAACAGCAGCGCCGCTTCCTGCGAGCCTTTCAAAAAGACCTGCGCGATCTGCATCGAGCGGTAGCGGTCGCGCCCCGACAGGCTGTTGCCGTCGCGGTCGGCGTATTCGACCTCGAACAAGTCCAGCCCCGCTTCTTGCGCCACCACCTTGGCCAGCTCGGTCTTGCCGGTGCCGGGCGGGCCGTACATCAGCACGTTGACGCCCTGCGCCTTGGTCGCCTGCGCCTTGCGCAGCAGGTGGATCAGCACCTGCACGTCGTCGCCGACGAATTCGAAGTCGCTGCTTTTCAGCTCGCTCTTGGCGGCCGGGCGGGTGAACACGGCCATCAACTCGGCCCGGTCGCGGTATTCGCGCATCAGCACGGGCGGCAGCTTCTCGCTGACCTTCATCAGGTCGGCCAGGTCGGTGATGCTGTGCTCGGAGATCAGGTTTTCGACCAGGCCGATGCGCTCCAGCCGGCCGCCGGCGCGCAGCGCCTCGCCCACTTCGGCCGCGGTCACGCCGGCCAGGCCGGCAATCGCCGCGTAGGCCTCGGGGGCGTTGTTGACCTTGAACTCGACCAGGATGCTGCGCAGGTCGCGCTGGTAGCGCGCCAGCGTGCCATACAGCAGCAGCGCACGCTCAGCCTTGTTGAGCTGCAACAAATTTGATAGCGAGTCGATGTTCTTCTCGACCAGCGTGGACTGCTTCTTGAGCACGTGGCTGAGCCACTGGCCGGTACTGTTCAGCAGCGCCAGCAAGTCCTTGGGCGAGTCCTTGGCGTATTCGTCCAGATAGAAGAACAGCGTGCCTTCTTCATACGGGCCACGCCAGATGCCGTGGCGTTCCAGGAATTCGGTCGACGTCAGCTGCTCGTGGCCGCGCCAGAAGTCGTTGTCCTTGCAGCGGCGGGCCAGGAATTCGCGCAGGCGCGTCAGCACGCCTTCAGGCCACATCAGGTGGCGGCCGGCCAGCGCCATCAGGCCGTTGATGTCGCGCCGCACGTTGAACTTGCTGCCCTGCTGCGCGGCCAGCGTCAGCACGAAGTGCGAGCACATCAGGTCCAGCACCGGCGCGCTGGCCAGCGCCGGCGAAGCCAGCATGCCCGTCTGCTCACGCACCTGAATCGTCCGTTTCGCCATCGACCACCTCCTGAAGCTTGAGTGCCTGCCTGCGCAAATGCCACCATAACGCAATCGCCGCAGCCGCGGAAGACAAGCCGCGCGACCCGCTGGCGGGTGGCAACGGCGCCACACCGCACCGGATGAATGTGTCGCGGACATGTCAAGGCGACCCCCGTGTTCAGGGGGTTGTGCCGGCGCGGTTGACGCTGTGGCGCTCACGGGCGATCATGCGACCAAAGTTGACATTTCGTGAGAGAGGAGTGCGGACACATGAGCGAATGGAACACGATGTGGGCGTCTTTGCAGACGTCGATGGGCGTTCATATCCCCCAGGTGCTGGGGGCGCTGGCGATCTTCATCATTGGCTGGTTCGTGGCCGCGCTGGTCAAGGCCGGCGCGCGCAAGGGGCTGGGGCTGCTCAAGCTCAACCAGCGCTTTGCCGGCACCACCGGGCAGCGGGTCGACCTGGAAGGCGTGATCGCGCTGACGCTGTTCTGGGTGGTCATGCTGCTCACGCTGGCCGCCATGTTCAACGCGCTCGACCTGTCGCTGGTCTCCGGCTCGTTCGCCGCGCTGACCACGCAGCTGTTTGAATACGCGCCGCGCCTGCTGGGCGCCGTGCTGCTGGCGCTGCTGGCCTGGCTGGTGGCCACGCTGGTGCGCGGCGTGACGCAGAAGGTGCTGGACCGCACCTCGCTGGACGAAAAGCTGTCCGAGCACGCCAACATCTCGCCCATCAGCGAAAGCCTGTCCAACGCGCTGTTCTGGCTGGTGATCCTGCTGTTCGTGCCGGCCATTCTGGGCGCGCTGCAGATGGAAGGCCTGCTCAGCCCGCTGCGCGAGATGACCACCAAGGCGCTCGACATCCTGCCCAACATCGTGGCGGCGCTGGTCATCGGCGGCGTCGGCTGGATCGTGGCCACCGTGCTGCGCAACCTGACCACCAACCTGCTGCGCTCGGCCGGTTTCGATCAGATCGGCAACAAGGCCGGGCTGGCAGGCACCGTGCAGTTGTCGGGGCTGGCCGGGCTGCTGGTGTTCATCGTGGTGTTCGTGCCGGCGCTCATCGCCGCGCTGGACGCGCTGCGCATCGAAGCGATTTCGCGCCCCGCCACCGAAATGCTGGGCATGCTGATGGACGCCGTGCCGCGCATCATCGCGGCCGGCCTGATTCTGCTGATCACCTGGCTGGTGGGCAGCTTCGCCACGCGGCTGCTGGCCAGCCTGCTGGCCAACGTGGGCTTTGACACGCTGCCCGCCAAGCTGGGCCTGCAACACGCCTTTGCGCGCACGCCGCCGTCAACGCTCATCGGCCGCATCGCGCTGGTGTTCGCCATGCTGTTCGCCATCGTCGAAGCGGGCAATCAGCTGGGTTTTGCGCGCTTCAGCGACATGATCATGACGTTCATCGAGTTCGCTGGCGACGTGCTGCTCGGCTCGGTGATCCTGATCATCGGCTTCATGCTGGCCAACGTGGCGCACGAGGCGATAGCCCGCGCCAGCGGCAACGGCACGGCGCTGGCCAACGTGGCGCGCTTTGCCATCCTGGGCATCGTGCTGGCCATGGGCCTGCGCGCCATGGGCATCGCCGACGACATCGTCAACCTGGCCTTCGGGCTGACGCTGGGCGCCATCGCCGTGGCCGTGGCGCTGGCCTTCGGCCTGGGCGGGCGCGAAGCCGCGGGGCGCCTGGCCTCGCGCTGGGTCGACCGCCTGTGCCGCCGCGACCCGTCGGTGCCGCCCGCCACCCCCCCCTCGGCGCCGACAGACCCGGCCGCGCCGCCGCGCAACGACCTGCCCTGACGCCGCGCCGGCCCGCGCTGGCGCCGCGGGCCGGGCGCTTTCAGGGTCTTTCAGGGTTGCGCCCCATGCAGGGGCGGCGCCCGGCTTATAAAATGCCTTTTTTGGCAGCAACCCGAGGCTTTACCCCATGTCAGCGCCCCACCACGACGACCATGCCCTGCACGAAGACCCCGTGGAGGCCGTGACCCGGCACATTCCGGTGGCCATTCCGGTGGCGGGCGCGATCCTGATCTTTCTGCTGGCCTTCATCGCCGTGAAAATGGCCTGATGCCGCCCCGGGCATCGGCTTGTGATGCCGGCTGGCCCTGTGCTTGTCGCTATTTTTTGTATAGCGCCTGGCACTGAATCGAAGGGCGCCGGCTGGCCGCCCAGTCCGCGTCAGCCCGACGTCGGCCGGATTTCATAAAATCGTCACCCCGCCACCCACCGCCGCACAGGCGGTTTTTTGTACTGGCGACGTTCGCAAGCCACGGTTCGAATCCGCTTTCCCAAGGTCCGACACTTTCGGAAAGAGCGATTTTCAACTTAGGAGCTTTGTCGATGAACGCCCCCCTGACCCCCGGGATGATCAAGGATCTGAACGTCCCCGCCACCGTCAAGAACGCCAAACTGATCGCCTGGGTGGGCGACATGGTGGCCCTGTGCAAGCCCGACCGCGTGGTCTGGTGCGACGGTAGCCAGGACGAGTACGACCGCCTGTGCCAGCAGCTGGTGGACGCCGGCACCTTCCGCAAGCTCAACCCGGCCAAGCGCCCCGGCTCGTTCCTGGCCTGCTCCGACCCATCGGACGTGGCGCGCGTCGAAGACCGCACCTTCATCTGCTCTGAAAAGCAGGACGACGCCGGCCCCACCAACAACTGGATGCCGCCGGCCGAAATGCGCGAAAAGCTGCAGCCACTGTTCGACGGCTGCATGCGCGGGCGCACGATGTACGTCATCCCGTTCAGCATGGGCCCGCTGGGCAGCCCCATCGCCCACATCGGCGTCGAGCTGTCCGACAGCGCGTACGTGGCCGTCAACATGAAGCTGATGACGCGCATGGGCAAGGGCGCGCTCGACGTGCTGGGCGAAAACGGCGACTTCGTGCCCTGCGTGCACACCGTGGGCGCGCCGCTGGCCGCCGGCGAAAAAGACAAGACCGCCTGGCCCTGCAACCCCACCGTCAAGTACATCGTCCACTACCCCGAAACGCGCGAAATCTGGTCGTATGGCTCGGGCTACGGCGGCAACGCGCTGCTGGGCAAGAAGTGCTTCGCGCTGCGCATCGCCTCCAACATGGGGCGCGCGGCCTCGCAGGGGCCCTCCGGTGGCCCGGGCTGGCTGGCCGAGCACATGCTGATCCTGGGCGTGACCAACCCCGAGGGCAAGAAATACCACGTGGCCGCCGCCTTCCCCAGCGCCTGCGGCAAGACCAACTTCTCGATGCTGGTGCCGCCGGCGGGCTTCGAGGGCTGGAAAGTCACCACCATCGGCGACGACATCGCCTGGATCAAGCCGCGCGACGGCAAGCTGTTTGCCATCAACCCTGAAGCGGGCTATTTCGGCGTGGCGCCCGGTACCAACATGCAGACCAACCCCAACTGCATGCTGAGCCTGAATGAAAACGTCATCTTCACCAACGTCGCCCTCACCGACGATGGCGACGTGTGGTGGGAAGGCATGGAAAAGGACCAGGGCAACCAACTGCCCGCGCACCTGATCGACTGGCAGGGCAAGGACTGGACGCCCGAATCCGCCAAGGCCGGCCAGAAGGCCGCCCACCCCAACGCGCGCTTCACCGTGGCCGCCACCAACAACCCCGCGCTCGACCCCGCCTGGGACGACCCGGCCGGCGTGCCCATCGACGCCTTCATCTTCGGCGGCCGCCGCAGCACCACCGTGCCGCTGGTCACCGAGGCCCGTAGCTGGACCGAAGGCGTCTACATGGCCGCCACCATGGGCAGCGAAACCACCGCCGCCGCCTTTGGCGCGCAAGGCGTGGTGCGGCGCGACCCCTTCGCCATGCTGCCCTTCTGCGGCTACAACATGGCCGACTACTTTGGCCACTGGCTGAAGATGGGCGAACAGCTGAAGGCCGCCGGTGCGCAACTGCCCGCCGTCTACTGCGTCAACTGGTTCCGCAAGGGTGCCGACGGCAAGTTTGTCTGGCCGGGCTACGGCGAGAACATGCGCGTGCTCAAGTGGATCATCGACCGCGCCGAAAACCGGGTGGCGGGCCAGGCCACCATGTTCGGCGTCGCGCCGGCCTACGGCGAGATCAACTGGACCGGCCTGGCCTTCAGCCCCGAGCAGTTCGCCAGCGTCACCAGCATCGACGCGGCCGACTGGAAGGCCGAGTTTGCCCTGCACGACGAGCTGTTCACCCAACTGGCCCAGGGCCTGCCGGCGCAGATGAACCAGACCAAGGAGGCCATGCAGCAGCGGCTGGCCGCCATGGCCTGATTTCAGGACAGCCCCGCGCTTGACCGAAAGGCCCGTCGACGACGGGCCTTTTTCGTGGCCGCGCAAAATTTTGAATCAAAACGGCCGCCTGCGCTTGCTAGGTAAGCGCATCGTGCTATCAAAACAGGATTGCGGAGAAAACGCGAAGGGTTGCTCAGCGCATCGCCTGCGCACCCGCCAGCCCGCATGGCCCAGGCGCTCTTGCCCGGTCTTGATCGATAAGGGTCGATAAGGGCGCCACGGCGCGATGGCGCCCAACCATGGGACCGCCGTCTACCGGCCTGGCAGCAACTGGGGCAGATTTTCGCTGCCCGCCCGTGCAGACACCCGCTATCGCCGCGCGGGCGCCGTCAGCGCACCACGCCCAGATAGGCCATGGCGGCGCGGCGCAGTTCGGCGGCGCGGCGCGGGTCGGTGCCGGCGCTGGCTTCGGCGCGGTCCATCAATTGGCCGGGCACGCTGCGCGGCAGGGTCGACCGAACGGGGAAAAGCAAAAAAGAGAGCAGTATCTTGAACATAGAAGTGGCGCAACCGCCTTGTTGGATGGACGGCGGCTGCGCATGTTGCCTTGTGGGCGAACCGCTCCATTGTAGGCGAATCCTAGGGAAAACCCTAGGGCTTGATCGTCCAAACCACCCCTTGGATATCGCATGAATGCGACACTGCCGGCAGCGCGCACCCCCATGGCGGCTGGCCGATGCCGCCTGTGCGTGCACTTGCTCGTTCAAAAAAACCATCCCGTTGCCTGCATGAACATCCAGCTCCTGTCCGATTTGCATCTGGAGCAAAACGGCGCCTTCGAGCCGCAGCCCGCGCGGGGAGCAGACCTGCTGGTGCTGGCGGGCGACATCGGCTCGTACCAACGCGGCTCGGTGCTGCCAGCGCTGGGCGACGTCGACTTCGGCCTGGCGCGCTTTGCCGGCTGGCCGGTGCCGGTGGTCTACGTGCCCGGTAACCACGAATACGACGGCTTGGACGTGGACGACGCGCACCAGCGCCTGCGCGAAAGTTGCGAGCGCCTGGGCCTGGTCTGGCTGGAGCGTGAGACGCGCATGATCGGCGGCGTGCGCTTCGTGGGCACCACCTTGTGGGCCGACTTCGACGCGCTGGCGCCCTGCGGGCCGACGGCCACGCTGGCCGAGCAGTTACAGGCGCGCGAAAAGGCGTTTCGCGCCGCCAACCACTACCTGCGCATCGCGGGCGCCGCACGCGGCGGCCAGCCCTTTCTGGCCGCCGAAGTGCGCGCGCAGGCGCTGCGTTGCCAGGCCTGGCTGCGCGCCGCGCTGGCCCAGCCCTTCGACGGCCGCACGGTGGTGGTCACGCATTTCGCCCCCAGCCTGCACAGCGCCGACCCGCGCTATGGGCTGACGCCCGGCACCGCGGGCTTTTGCAACGCGCTGGACGACCTGCTGCCGCAGGCCGATTTGTGGCTGCACGGCCACCTGCACTGCCCCATCGACTACACCCGCGGGCGCTGCCGCGTGGTGGCCAACCCGCTGGGCTACGCGCGCAAGGGCGAGCAGGCGGCATTTCGGCCTGATTTCGTGGTCAGCGTCTGACGTTGGTCGCGCTGCCTGCCCGCGCCCGGCCGGCCTGCCGCTGCCGCGCGGCGACGCCTTACACTGTGCCGATTTCGCAACTCGTCTGAAGGACCTCGCCATGAAGATCCTGCTCGCCGTCGACGGCAGCCCGTACACCAAGAAGATGCTGGCCTACCTGACTACCCACCTCGACATGTTCGCCGGCGAGCACGAATTCACCGCGCTCACGGTGCAGCACGCGCTGCCGCCGCGCGCCCGCGCGGCCGTCGGCAGCGAAGTGGTCGACAACTATTACGCCGAAGAAGCCGCCAAGGTGCTGGACCCGGTGGTCAAGTTTCTGACGCGCCACAACCTGAAGACCAAGACCATTTCCAAGGTCGGCCAGGCGGGCGAAACCATCGGCAAGATCGCCGAGTCGGGCAAGTACGACATGGTCATCATGGGATCGCGCGGCCACGGTGCGCTGGGCAGCCTGGTGATGGGCTCGGTCGCCACCAAGGTGCTGGCCAACTGCCAGGTGCCGGTGCTGCTGGTCAGATAACCCCCGAGCCGCTGCGCGGCTTCCCCCCCCAGGGGGACAACGCTGGTGGCCGGGGGGACCCCGGCCACGGCGTTCCGGCGTGGCCTGCTCCGCGGCCTTTTGACCGGCTTGCTGCGCTGCCCGGCAGGCACGTGTTTTGAATATTTTGTGGCTCTGGCGCTTGATGGGCAAGCGCGGGCAGCTATCAAAATGATAGAGGTCTGCCGCTCAATGCAACCACGCCTTGGCGTGGCGCAGGAAGTCGAGCAGCAGCGTGTCGAATTCTTCCGGCCGTTCCAGGTGCGGCAGGTGGCCGCTGCCTGGCACGCTGACGCACTGCGCACCGCTGATGGCCGACGCCATGGCCCGCATCGCCGGCGGCGGCGCGACCGGGTCCTGCTCGCCGGCCACCAGCAGCGTGGGCACGTGGATGTGCCCCAGCGCGGCGCGGCGGTCGAAGCGCACCAGCGCCTGCAGCGCGCGGCGCCAGGTGGCCGCGCGCACCTCGGCCTGGCACAGCGTGGCCAGTTGCACGCCGGCCGGCAGCGCACCGCTGCCCACCAGGCTCGGCAGCAGCATCGCGGCGATCTCGGGCATCGCCCGCCCTTCGTCCAGCCAGGCCAGCGCGTGCGCCACGTGGCGGCTGTAGCCGTCGCCGGGCAGCACGGCGGCCGCGGTGGCCACCAGCACCAGCTGGCGCACCCGGTCGGGGTGGCGCAGCGCCACTTCCTGCGCCACCATGCCGCCCATGCCGTGGCCGACCAGCGCCACGGGCTCGCCGCCGGTCACCGGCGCCAGCGCATCGATCAGCCCCACCACGCTGGCGGCCAGGCCCTTGAATTCGTACGGCTCGATGGGCGGGCTGGCGCCGTAGCCGGGCATGTTCCACGCCACGGCGCGAAAACCCAGGCTGGCCAGCGTCTCCACCTGCGGCGCAAAGCTGCGAAAGTTGCCGCCCGCCCCATGCAGCATCAGCACCACCGGGCCGTGGCCAAGCATGGTGTAGGTGGGTATGAACGCCATGCAGGGATGGTAGCCGCTGAGGTCGCCGGCGCCCTCTCCCCTTGGAGGGATATTTCGCCGTTGGCCCTGCCCACTCCCGGCCCTGTCGTCACCGCACGGCCGGCACCGCCGCCCGGTACCCCGGCGACAACGCGGCCAAGGGCGGCTGGCTATCATGGCCTGCCGACTCCGCCATACGCCATCTGCCATCCGCCAGCCACCGCCCATGACCCGCCCAGACGCCCCCGCCTCCCCGATTTCGGCGCCTGCCTTCCGCGCCGCGCTGGGCATGTTCGCCACGGGCGTGACGGTGGTCACGGCGCGCGCGCCCGACGGCACGCCGGTCGGCCTCACGGTCAATTCCTTCAATTCGGTGTCGATGGCGCCGCCGCTGGTGCTGTGGAGCCTGTCGGCGCGCTCGGCGTCGATGCCGGTGTTTCGCGGCGGCACGCACTACGCGGTCAACGTGCTGGGCGCCGACCAGCAGGAGCTGGCGCTGCGTTTTGCCGCCGTCATGGTCGATCGCTGGCACGGCGTGGCCTGGGCGCCGGGCGTGACGGGCGCGCCGCTGATCGAAGGCGCGCTGGCGCACTTCGAATGCCTCACCAAGAGCGCCTACGACGAGGGCGACCACACCATCTTCGTCGGCCAGGTGGTGCAGTGCAGCCACCAGCCGGGCGCGGCGCCGCTGCTGTTTCACGGTGGGCGCTTCTATTCTGAGCATCCGTTGTGACAAGGCTCCCCCAATGAAAAGGCTCCCCCCTGTGCCGCTGACGCGGCTTCCCCCCAGAGGGGGGACAACGCCAGTGGCCTGCGCAGGTCCGGTCACGGCGTTCGCGCGCATGGCCTGCTCCGCGGCCGCTGGTGCGGCTTGCGCCGCCCTGCCTTGCGAGACGCGCGCTTTCGGAGCGGCTGGCAGGTGAATTCCGGGCGCAAGGACCATCTCGACGCGCGCGCGGCGGCGATTCTGCTGGCGTGCTGCCTGTTCTGGGGCGTGCAGCAGGTGCTGGTGAAGGCCACGCTGCCCGAACTGCCGCCAGTGTTCCAGGTGGCGCTGCGCTTCATCGGCGCGACGCTGCTGCTGTGGGGCTGGTGCGCGGCGCGCGGGGTGCCGCTGCTGGCGCGCGACGGCACGCTGTGGCCGGGGCTGCTGGCAGGGGTGCTGTTTGCGGCCGAATTCGCGGCCATGTACCTGGGGTTGCAGCACACCACCGCGTCGCGGCTGACGGTGTTTCTGTACACCTCGCCGTTCTGGGTGGCGTTGGTGCTGCCGCTGCTGGTGCCGGCCGAGCGGCTGCACCGCATCCAGTGGGTGGGGCTGGCCTGCGCTTTTGCGGCGGTGGCGTTCGCGCTGCGCGAAGGGTTTTCGGCCAGCGGCGGCGGGCTGACCTGGCGCGGCGACCTGCTGGGCCTGGCGGCCGGCGTGCTGTGGGGCCTGACCACGGTAACCATCCGCGCCACGGGCCTGGTGCGCGCGTCGCCCGAAAAAATGCTGTTCTACCAGGTGGCGGTGAGCGCCGTGACGCTGCCGCTGCTGTCGCTGGCGCTGGGCGAAACCTGGGTGTGGCGCTGGAGCGCGTTTGCCGCCACGTCGATGGCGGTGCAGACGGTGATCGGCGCCTTCGTCAGCTACCTGGTGTGGATGTGGCTGCTGGCGCACTACCCGGCCACGCGCATCTCGGCGTTTTCGTTCCTGACGCCCATCTTCGCGCTGATCGCCGGCGCGCTGTGGCTGGGCGAGGCGGTGACGCCCACGCTGCTGCTGTCGCTGGCGCTGGTGGCGGCGGGCATCGTGATGGTGAACAAACGGCACCCCCTGAGGCGCTGACGCGCCTTCCCCCTCTCCTGCGGGAGGGGGACAACGCCAGTGGCCGGGCCAAGCCCGCTCCACGGCGTTCCGCGCGTTTCGGTGCACATCCGGCGCTGAAGGTGTTTTCACGGCTTTTTTGGCTGCTGGCGCTGGCCTGTGAAGCGTGGATAGCTATCAAAATTGAAGCATCCAAAAACGCTTCGCGCCGCCGTTGCAAATGGGACAATGAACCGCATCTGAAGCGGCATTGGCCGCGCGTTGTTTTTCACGGCCGCCCACCCACACGACAAGAAAAGCATGCAGTTCAAGGACTACTACCAGATCCTCGGCGTCGACAAGGGCGCCACGCAGGACGACATCAAGAAGGCCTACCGCAAGCTGGCGCGCAAGTACCACCCCGACGTCAGCAAGGAAGCCGACGCCGCCGCGCGCATGGCCGAGGTGAACGAGGCCAACACCGTGCTCAGCGACCCCGAAAAGCGCGTCGCCTACGACACCGTGGGCGCGCAGGCCTGGGCCGCCGGCGCGCGCTCGGGCGACGACGTGCGCCCGCCGCCCGGCTGGAACACGGGCTACGAGTTCCGCGACGGCGGCGGCGATGGTGCCGATGCCTTCCGCCAGCATTTCGGCGGCGATTCGGGCGACTACAGCGAATTCTTCGAGCAGATGTTCGGCCGCGCGCGCGGCGGCGGCGGGGGCCGTGCCCGCGCTGGCGGCGCCCGCGCGCAGACGCAGATGCGCGGCGAAGACCAGCACGCCCGCATCGAGCTGGAGCTGATCGACGCCTACCGCGGCGCCGAGCGCAGCCTGACCCTGCGCGGCGCGCGCGTGGACGACAGCGGCCACGTGGTGCCGGAAGAGCGCACGCTGCAGGTCAAGATCCCCCAGGGCGTGAAGGAAGGCCAGATGATCCGCCTGGCCGGCCAGGGCAGCCCCGGCTTCAACGGCGGCGCGGCGGGCGACCTGTTCCTCGAAGTGCAGTTCCGCCCCGACGCGCGCTGGCGCATCGACGGCCGCGACGTCACGCAGAAGCTGCGCGTGACGCCCTGGGAAGCCGCGCTGGGCGGCGGCGTGCAGGTCACCACGCCCGACGGCAAGACGGTCGAAGCCACCGTGCCCGCGGGCTCCGGCAGCGGGCGCAAGCTGCGGCTGAAAGGGCGCGGCATTCCGTCGTCCGCCACGCCGGGCGACCTGTACCTGGAGCTGGACATCGCCGTGCCCAGCGCCGTCACGCCCGAACAGAAAGCCGCCTGGGAAGCGCTGGCCAAGGCCTATCCCGGCTTCGATCCAAGAATGACATGAACACTCCCTGTGCCGCCTTCGGCGTCTTCCCCCTCTCCTGCGGGAGGGGGACGGCGCCAGTGACCGGTGCAAGCCCGGCCACGGCGCCCACGCTGGGTCTGCGCCGCGACCCGACGGCGCGCTGGGCGGGCGGCGCACCGCCATCGTGGAACACTGATCTTTGGAGAGCACCGACATGAGCCCCGTGCACGTCACCGTCCCCGCCGAATGGGTCGAGCTGCTGGACGACGCCGCGCTCAGCCTGCAGCAACTGGCCAGCGCCTGCGCCGTGCCGCCCGACTGGGTGCACACCCGCGTCGAAGCCGGCGTGCTGCAGCCGCTGCAGGGCGGCAGCGTCACCGAATGGCGCTTTGCCAGCAGCACGCTGGTGCGCGCGCGCCGCATCGCGCAGCTGGAACACACCTACGACGCCGACCCGCAACTGGCCGCGCTGGCCGCCGACCTGATGGAAGAAGTGGCGCAGCTGCGGCGCCAGCTGGCCGCGCTGCGGTAGGACGCCCGACCCTGGGCAAGCTGGCTCCTTCCCCCGCTGGGGCAAGGCCGGGATGGGGCGGACCCTTGTGGATCCGCCATCGCGGCTAGCCCCCACCCCAACCCTCCCCCAGTGGGGGAGGGAGTTCAAAACGCCTGGTGGTGTTCGGGCCCGGCCACACAATCCATCCATGCATGAAAAAGGGCGCCCGCGGGCGCCCTTTCAGCGTGAACAGCTATCGAAACCGAAGCGCAGCAAGCTGCGCGTCGCGCCTCAGAACCCGGTGCCGATGCCCACGCCCCAGCCGCCGCGCCCCCGGCCGCCCAAGCCGCCGCCGATGGACAGGTTGACGCCGACCGGCGACGCGTACACCGGCGCCGGCCGCACGTAGACCGGCGCGGCCGGGTACACCGCCGCGGGGTAACCGGCCTGGTACACCGGGGCCGGATAAGGCTGCGGATAGGCCTGCGGGTAGGGCTGCTGCGCCGGGTACGGGTACGACGGCGGGTAGCCGCCATACACCGCCTGCGGCGCCGTCACCACGCCCGACGCTTCGCCGCTGGCCGGGTAGGCCGGCAGCGGGTAGCCGGCCAGCGGCGGCGGGTTGACCGGGTAGCTCTGCGCGCCGCCATACGCGCCCTGCGGCGCGTAGCCGCCGTCGGGCGCCGGCACCTGCAGCCACTGGCCGGGCGGCTGCGCCATGCGCGTGCGGTACTGGCGGCCGCCCACGTCGTAGGCCACGTCGTAGCCGACCACGCGGTTTTCATAGCGCGTGGCGCAGCCGCTGCCGTAGTAGCCGTTGCTGGCGTCGGCGGCGTTGCCCAGCATGGCGCCGCCCACGGTGCCCAGGATGGCGCCCGCGATGTGGCCCGCGCCGCCGCCCATCTGGCTGCCGATCAGGCCGCCCACCAGCGCGCCCACGGCCGTGCCAGGGCCCGAAGGCCGCACGCCGCGGCCGTAGCCGCCGCAGTCCGACACCGGCACCTGCTCCATCACGGGGGTGGACGACACCACGCGCGCGTTGACCATGGCCTGGGCGTGGGCCGCCGCGGCGGCCGCCAGGCCCAGCGCCAGCAGCGCGGTGGAACGAGCGATAGCGGAGAGAGGTTTCATGGTGCCAAGTCCCTTCAAGGCCCGCCATGGGCCTCGCACAGTCCCTTCAACGCCCCCCGGCACGCGCGTGCCGACCGGCTTTACACGCAGTTAACGCAGCGCACAGCCGTTGCGGGCGGGCGGGCCTGGAAAACTATGATTTCAATAGCGCACTTTGCTTGCCCACCAAGCGCCAGAGGCGTTTTTTGCTCTGCTCCGAAACACACCGGCGATTCGCCGCGCCGCGCCTTGCGCATGAGGCCCGGCGCCGTGCCGCGCGCCCCACGATTGACGCCGCGCCGCCACACCCCACGCGCCGACTCTGCCCGGCAGCATAGTAAGGCGTTGGTACGCACCGCATAATCGGCATCCCCCCGCAGCCCCGCAGTTGCTGGCCGCGCCACCGTCACCACACGCCCGACCGCCCTGCGGCGGGATGGAAGGAAACCGCCCCCATGGCCCAAGACACCGTCGCTCCCGGGGCCGGCGCCCCGCCGGCGGACGAGGTGCGCGTGGTGGTGGTCGACGACCACCTGGACGCGGCCGACATGATGGCCGCCGCGCTGGAACTGGAGGGCTACCAGGCCCAGGTCGCCACCAGCGGCGAACAGGCGCTGGCGCTGATCGAGACCTTCCGCCCGCACGTGGTGCTGCTGGACGTCAACATGCCCGGTATGGACGGCCGCGAGCTGACGCGCCGCCTGCGCGCGCAGTACGAAGACGAGATGGTGCTGATCGCCGTCAGCGGCAGCGACCCGCACGACGAGCGCGTCAGCGAAACCTTCGACGCCGTCGACCACTACTTCCGCAAGCCGATCGACCTGGCGGCCCTGCGGCGGCTGCTGCGGCCCTGAGCGCGCCGGCGCCGGAAAGTCCGGCCCATCGCGGCGCCCTCAGCCCCCCGCCGGCTTGACCGCGCCCGTCAGCACCGCCTGCAGTTGCTCGACGGTGGCCGGCTTGACGAGGTAGTGCGCGAAGCCGGCCTCCTTGGCGGCGGCGCGGTCGCTGTCCTGCCCGTAGCCCGACAGCGCCACCAGCAGGCAGCCGTCGCCCAGCCGCGCGCGCAGCAGGCGCGCCAGGTCCTTGCCGTCCATGCCGGGCAGGCCGACGTCAAGCACGGCCACCTGCGGCGGCGCGCGTTCGGCCAGCTCCAGCGCCTCTTCGGGCGTGTAGGCCACGCGCACCTGGTGGCCCTGCAGCGACAGCGCGTGCGCCATCAGATCGACGGCGTCGCGGTTGTCGTCGACCAGCAGCACGCGCAGGCTCTGGCGCGCGGCCTGGCGCGGCTCGGCCGCGGGCAAATCTGTCATGGGCGGGTCGCGCAGCGGCAGGCGCACCACGAAGCGGCTGCCCTTGCCCTTGCCCTCACTGAAGGCCGCCACCTGCCCGCCGTGCAGCTGCACCAGGCTTTTGACCAGCGCCAGGCCCAGGCCCAAGCCGCCGTGGGCGCGGTCTGACGCCTGGCGCGTGACCTGGTAGAACGCGTCGAAGATGCCTTCGAGCTCTTGCGGCTCGATGCCGATGCCGTTGTCGGCCACTTCGATCACGACGTCGTCGCGGCCGCTGGCGGCGTCGGTGTCGCGCCGCACCGATGCCACCACGCGCCCGCCGTGCGGCGTGTAGCGCGCGGCGTTGGTCAGCAGGTTGCTCACCACCTGCACCAGGCGGTCGGCATCGCCCCACCACACGATGGGCTTGTCGGGCGGCACCACTTCGAGCTGGTGGCCGCGCTGCTCCATCAGCGGCTGCACCATTTCGGCCGCCCGCTGCACCAGCACCACCGGGCGCGTCAGGCTGGGCTCCAGCCGGATGCGGCCGCGCGCGATGCGCGCCACGTCCATCAGGTCGTCGACCAGCCGCGTCAGGTGGCGCACCTGGCGCTCGATGACGGCGCGTTCGCGTTCGAAGGCACCCCCCTTGCGCTGCATGATGTGCAGCGCGCTGACGATGGGCGCCAGCGGGTTGCGCAGCTCGTGGCCCAGCATGGCCATGAATTCGTCCTTGCCGCGCGCGGCGTGCTGCGCGCGCTCCAGCAGCAGCTGGCGCTCGGCGTGGCTGCGGTCGAGCGCGGCGCGCGCGCGCACCCGTTGCGTGACGTCGATGGCCACCGCCATCAGGCCGGTCACGTGGTGCTGCAGGTCACGCATCGGCTCCAGGTTGAACTCGAAGTAACGCTCTTCCAGCCTGCCGCGGCCAAAGTCGAGCGGGATCATGGTTTCGGGGCTGACGTAGCGCTCGCCGGTCAGGTAGACGTTTTTCGCGATAGTGGGCCAGGGCGTGTCCGCCAGTTCGGGAAACGCGCCGACGTAGGTGTTGCCCAGCAGGCGCTCTTCGCTGCGGCCGGTGATGCGGCAGTAGTGCGGGTTGACCAGGGTGAAGGTCTGGTCCGGCCCGGACAGCACGGCAATGGCCATGGGCGCGTTGCGCAGCAGGTTGTCGCGCTCGTCGAAGTCGCGCTGGCGCGCCTGGGCCGATTCGCCGCGCTGGATGGCGAACGACAGCTCGTCGGTCAGCGATTGCAGAAAGCGCTGGTAGCCGTCGCCCAGCGGCACGCGCGGGCTCAGGCCGAAGGCGATGCACTGCAGCTCGGCCTCGCCGGCGTGGCGCAGCGGCAGCAGCAGCACGTCGGTCACCGGCTCGTCGTAGTCGGGCGAGCGCCACGACAGCAGCCCCGGCAGCAGCACCGGCTCGCCGCGCGCCAGCATGTCGAAGCGGTCGGCGCGGCCCTGCAGCGCGCGCGCCTGTTCGGCCGGCGGCCAGGGATCGTCGCCCGCCGGAAAGTGGCCCATGCAAAGCGGCGCCTCTTCGGGGCGCGCCCAGCGCAGGTAGGTCACGCAGGGCGCGTCGATGCGCGTGGACACCAGCGCCTGCAGCGTGCTGGCGAACAGGTCTTCCGTCATGGCGTCCTGCCGCGCCAGCGCGTCGCTGACGCCGTGCAGCGCCGTCTGCCGGCGCGCGGCGACCATGCGCGCGGTGGTTTCGGTGGCCGCCACCAGCACGCCGCCGATGCGGCCCTGCTCGTCGGACACGGGCGTGAAGCTGTAGGTCCAGAACACGTCCACCACGCGGCCGTGGCGCAGGCCGGGGATCAGCTGGTCCTCGTCCCAGGTGGCGCCCTGGCCGTCCATCACGGCGCGCAGCTTGGGGCCGATCACGGGCCAGATGTCGGACCAGGCCTGCTCGCCCGGCTGGCCCATCGAATCGGGGAACTGGCGCGCGTCCAGGCTGGGAATGAAGGCGGCGTTGAAGAAGTGAATCAGCCGCGGCCCCCAGTACAGCAGCATGGGGTTGCGCGACTTGAGCATGGTGCCCAGCATGATGCGCAGCGGCGCCGGCCAGCCGGCGATGGGGCCAAGCGGCGTGGCCGCCCAGTCGATGGCGCGCACCTGGCGCGAGGCGGCGTCGTCACCCGCCAGAAACGGGAATTGGCGCGCAATATCGCCCTGGCGCTGATCTTGATTGACTTGGTTGCTCATGAATCAATAGCGTTGGCGTGCTGGCGGGCAAACTGCACGTACCAGTCCAGGCAGCCGGGGTTGGCCATGGCTTCGCGGTTGACGACCTTGTCCAGCGGCTGGCCGAGCAGCAGCTTCTTGATCGGCAGTTCCTGCTTCTTGCCCGACAGCGTGCGCGGAATCTCGGCCACCTGCACGATGGCGTCGGGCACGAAGCGCGGGCTCAGGGACTGGCGGATGGCGTCGCTGATGCGCCGCTTCAGCGCGTCGTCCAGCGCCACGCCCGGCCGCAGCACCACGAACAGCGGCATGTAGCTGTCGCGCCCCAGGTATTCGAGGTCGACCACCATCGAGTCGAGCACCTCGGGGATGCCTTCGACCGCGCTGTAGATTTCGCTGGTGCCCATGCGCAGGCCGTGGCGGTTGATGGTGGCGTCGCTGCGGCCGAAGATGACGCACCACTCGCCTTCACCGTTTTCGTCGCCCACGCGCAGCCAGTCGCCGTGGCGCCAGACGCTGCCGGCCTCCTTGGGCAGATCGCCGCCACCGGGCTTGCGGCCGTGACCGGGCGGGTACATCTCGAAGTAGCTGGCCAGCAGCCGCGCGTCGCCCGGGTCGTTCCAGAAGTGCAGCGGCATCGACGGAATCGGCTGCGTGCAGACCAGCTCGCCCACCTGGCCGATGACGGGCTCGCCGGCGTCGTTCCACGCCTCGACGGCCGCGCCGAGCATGCGGCACTGCATCACGCCCGGCTGCTGCGGCAGCTCGCGGTTGCCGCCGATAAAGGCGCCGCAGAAGTCGGTGCCGCCGGAGATATTGCACCACCAGATGTCGCCGGGTTGCTCCACGGCAGCATCGCCTCCTTCGTCGTTCCCGCGCAGGCGGGAATCCACGTGCTTGGCCGACGCCGGCTGGATTCCCGCCTGCGCGGGCATGACGGTGGGTTGGATGTCCCCGGGAGGCTCTACGCGGGCGGCCTTCTCCTCGTCATTCCCGCGCAGGCGGGAATCCAGGGGTTTGCCCAACGCCGAGGGGATGCCCGCCTGCGCGGGCATGACGGCGGGCTGGGCGGCGCCCGACTTATGCGCCCGCGCGATGCGCCGAAATTGCGCTGTCCCCCACTGCTGCACATCGGCCGCCAGTGGCGAGCCGGTGGTGCCCAGCACGCGCACGCGCGACAGGTCGCCGCACGCGGTCAGGTCCACGTCCGCCTTCATGCAGTTGGCATAGAACGCCGCACCGGCGCCGAAGAACGTCACCCGGTGCCGCGCGGCAAAGCGCCACAGCACCGTCCAGTCGGGCGCGTCCTTGCTGCCGCCGGGGCTGCCGTCGAAGATGACGCAGGTGGTGCCCGACAGCAGGCCGGCGATCTGCGCGTTCCACATCACCCAGCCGGTGGAGCTGTACCAGTGAAAGCGCTCGCCAAAGGTCTCCGGCGCGTAGCTGCAGCCGACGTCGTTGTGCAGCGCGGCCAGCATCAGCATCACCAGAATCATGCCGCCGTGCGCGTGCACGATGGGTTTGGGCAGGCCGGTGGTGCCGCTGGAATACACCACCCACAGCGGGTGGTCGAACGGCAGCCAGAGCGGCTCGAAGGCCGCGGTTTCCGCATCGTTTCGGGCCGTGGCGCTGACGTAGTCTGCGCTGTCAGCTATGGTTTTGGTAGTTCCCAGGTTGCGCTGCACGATCAGGTGCTGCACGCTGGGCAGCGCCGCGCGCAACTGCTGCACCACGTCCGTGCGATCGATGTCGCGCCCGGCCCAGCGCACGCCGTCGCAGGCGATCAGCACCTTGGGCTCGATCTGGCGGAAGCGGTCGAGCACCGCATGCGTGCCCATGTCGGGCGCGCACACGCTCCAGATGGCGCCGATGCTGGCCGTGGCCAGAAACGCGACCACCGTCTCGGGCACGTTGGGCATGTACGCGGCGACGCGGTCGCCCGGCTGCACGCCCTGCGCGCGCAGGTGCAGCGCCAGCGCCGCCACCTGGCGCTTCAGTTCGGGCCAGCTCAGCTCGCGCACGTCGCCGCGTTCGTTTTCGCTGACGATGGCCGGCAAGCCGGCGGCGTGGGCGGCATCGACATGCCGGAACACCTGGTGCGCGTAATTGGCCTGCGCGCCCGGAAACCAGCGCGCCCCCGGCATCACGTTGGCCTGCAGCACCGCCGTGTGCGGCGTGGGCGAACGCAGCTCGAAGTAGTCCCATACGCTCTGCCAGAAGCCGTCCAGGTCGGTGATCGACCAAGTCCACAGATCGCGGTAGCGGGCAAACGACAGGCCGCGTGTGTCGCGCAGCCAGTGCTGGTAGTGGCGGATGCGGGGAAGGGGCGGGGTCGGTGCGGCGGTGGTCATGCCGGCATTATTGAAGCGCCGCGCCTGCCCCGCCATTCGGGCTTGCGCCGAGGCAGCGCGCCGTCGGCGGCCGGTCCGCGTCGGCCCAATAAAAAACCCCGCCCAAGCGGGCGGGGTTGTCAAGGCGCGGTGGCGATCAGCGCTTAGCCGCGCCGCTGCTGCCGCCACCCCATCATGGCCAGCATCAGCGCCATGGCCGCCAGCATCCACTCGGACAGCGTGGGCACGGGCGTGGTGCTGGGCACGTTCACCGGGGTGGCCACGCACAGCGGATCGCCCGCGGTGCAGGTCTTGGCCGGCGTGCAGCTGGTGCCCGTGCAACCCGCCGGCGTGGGCGGCGCATCGCACTGCGCACCGGTGCAGGTGGCCGGCGCGGTGACGGCGTTGACCAGTTGCGTGAGGCCGCTGGGCAGGGTCTTGAGCAGCGTGAAGCTGATGCGGACGCTGGCGCTGCCACCGGCCGGCACGCTGGCGATGGTCACCGGGCACAGGGTGCCGGCGGCCGCGCCCGCGCTGCAGGGGGTGCTGCCACCCGTGATGCTGGTGTAGGTGGCGCCGGCGGGCACCACTTCGTTCAGCACGTAGTTGAGTACGTCGGTGCCGCCCGTGTTGGTGGCCGTCAGCACGTAGGTGACCGTCTGGCCGCCCAGCAGGGGGGTCTTGGTGCCGGCATCCAGCGTCTTGACGGTGCTTACGGCGCCCGACAGCGGGATCGGCAGCGTGACGGTGGCGCAGTGGTTGGGCGCGGCGGCCGTATCCAGCGTGGTGCAGGCATTGCCAGCGGCCGGGGTGGTGCCGCCGTTGAACGGGTCACCGCCGCCACCCACGGCCGCGGGCGTTGTGACGCTGGGCACGGCCGCCGCCAGCACGTTCACCGGGAAGGTGAAGGTGGCGCTGCCGCCGTTGGCCAGGTTGGGCGTGGCGGTGCAGGTGACGTCTTGCCCGTTGGCGGTGCAGCTCCAGCCGTTCAGCGTGGTGGTGCCGCTCCAGCCGACGCTCAGGCCCGTGGGCAAGGTGGCATTCACCGTGACCAGGCCCACGGTGGTGGCGGGGCCGACGTTGGTCACCGTGACGGTGTAGGCAGCACCGCCCATGCCGATGGTCCAGGGGCCGTTGGCGGTCTCGGTGATTTGCAGCTTCGGCACGCTGACCGGGCTGACCACGGTGCTGCTGCAGTTGGCGGCGGTGGTGCTGGGGCAGACCGGATCGCCGCCGCCTTGCACGGTAGCCGTGTTGCTGACGCTGGGCGCCGAGGCGGCGGTGGGGGTGACGGGGATCACGAAGCTGATCTTGGCGCCCTTGGCCAGCACGGCCGAGGAGGTGCAGGTGACCTGCTGGCCCGCGGCGGTGCAGCCCGCCGGCAGGGTGCCAAGGGTCAGCGTGCCGGGGATGACGTCGATGACGGTGATGGTGCCAAAGCTGTCGGCGCTACCGGTGTTGGTGACCTCCAGCGTGTAGCTGGCAGGCACGCCCACCGCCCAGCCGGTGCCGGCGGTTTTCTTGATCGTCATCTGCGGGGCGCTGACCGGGGTGGTGATGGTGGACTGGCAGCGCGCGGGCAGGCTGGCGGTGGCGGTGCCGTTGGCGCAGCCGGGGTCACCGCCGCCGTTGACGCCGGCGGTGTTGGTGACCGACTGGTTGGCCAGGCTGGCCAGCGGCGTGACGGGAATCACGAAGCTGGTGCTGCCGCCGACGCCCAGGCCGCTGGCAATGGTGCAGCTGACGGCTTGGCCGGTGGCCGAGCAGCCATTGGGCAAGGCGCCAATGGTCAGGCCAGCGGGGATGGTGTCGCTGACAGTGGCCACGGCGTTGGTGGGGGCGGTGCCCTCGTTGGTCACAGCCAGGGTGTAGCTGCCCTGCTGGGTGATCACCAAGGTGTCGGGCGCCACGGATTTGACCAGCTTCAGCTGCGGGGCGGTGACGGTGCCGGTGGCGGTGTCCTTGCAGTTGATGCCGGCCGGGCAGGCAGGGTCACCGGCGCCGCTGGCGGTGGCGGTGTTGCTCAGAGCCTGGCCGTTGACGCTGGCGTCCGGGGTGACCGGGATGGTGTAGCTGACGGCGCTGCCGGTGGCCAGGCCCGCCGGGATGGTGCAGGTCAGCGTCTGGCCCGCAGCCGTGCAGCCGTTGGGCAGGGTGCCAATGGCCAGGCCGGTCGGGATGGGGTCGCTGATAGTGCCCGCCAGCGTGGGTGCCTGGCCGTTGTTGGTGACGGTGATCAGGTAGCTGGTGGGCACGCCGACGACCAGGTTGCCCTGCAGCGTTTTCTTAACCGTGAGGCCAGGGGCATTGACCGGTGTGCTAACCGTGGCCTGGCAGTGGGCTGCCGGGGCGCCAGTGGCCGGGCAGGTGTTGTCGCCACCGCCGCTGACGCGGGCGGTGTTGACGCTGGGCGAGACGGCGCTGGTGCCAATGCTGACGGGCACGTTGATGACCGGGGCGTTGGCGCCGGGGATCAGCACGCTGCTGCTGGTGCAGGTGACGGTGCTGGCGGTGCTGGCGCTGCAGTCCCAACCGGTGCCCCAGTTGGTGGCCGGCAGCGTGGCGGTGATGCCCGTGGGCAGCGGGTCACTGACGGTGAGGGTGCCGCTGGTGGACGACGTACCGCCGTTGCTGACGGTGATGGCGTAGCTGCTGCCAGTGGCGCCGACGGCGAAGACGGTGGGCGTGGCGCTCTTGGCGATGTTCAGCACCGGCGCGCCGGCGTTGGTGTTGGTCACGCTGGCGGTCTTGGCGCAGGGTGCGGTGGTGCAGGTAACGCCGGCCGGAGGGGTGGCGGTCACACTGTTGACGATGTCACCGGTGGCGCTGGCCGTGGCTTTGCCCACGACCGAGATGGCCACGGCGGTGCCCGCCGGCAGGTTGACGTTGGCCAGGCTGATGGCGTTGGTGGTGCCGCCGGCGGTGGTGGCCGCCACGGTGTTGTCGCAGTCGGCACCGGTGCCAGAGGCAGCGCAGCTCCAGCTGCTGACCGTGACCGCGGCCGGCACGGTGTCGGTGATGCTCACGCCCACCAGGTCGGACAGGCCAGTGTTGCTCACCGTGATGGTGTAGTTCAGCGATTGGCCGGGCACGTAGGTGCCGTTGGGGCTCGCGGTCTTGCTGACCGTGAGGTCGGCCTTGAGCGCCGGGGTGTCGCTGTCGCTGGCGCTGACGGCGCTGCCGCTCGACGGCGTGGCGGTGGCGGTGTTGACCAGCGGGTTGGTGGTCATCGACGACGCAAACTTGACCGGCACGCTGAAAGTGAGCGTGTTGGCCGCACCGGCGGGAATGCTGGCGCCGCTGGCCAGTGTGCCCGCGCTGCCGCTGACCGTGCCGCAGGTGGCGCTGCCGGCAGGCGTGCAGGTGACAGCGCCGCTCAGGGTCACGCCGGCAGGCAGGTTGTCCACGACGCTGACGCCGGTGGCGTCGGCCGCACCGCCGTTGCCCACCACGATGGTGTACACCGCCGCGCCGCCAGGGGTGTACGTGGCGCTGCCGTCGGTCTTGGTGATGGTCAGGGTGGCGGCCGCGCCGGTAATCGGGTCGGTGACCGTCTTGGTGTTGTTGTTGGGGTCGGAGTCCGTCACGCCGGCGGGGGCCGTGATGGTGGCGGTGTTGACCAGGTTGCCCGTGGCGGTCACCGGCAACTGCACCGTGACGGTGTAGGTCAGCGTGGCGCCCACTGGCAGGTTGGCGAGGGCGTCGATGGCGCCGTTGCCGTTGGCGACAGGGCAGGCGGTGCCGGCGGACGCCGAACAGGTCCAGCTCATGCTGGTGGCGCCAGCAGGCAGCGCGTCCTTGATGGGGGCGCCCGCGATCGGGTCGCCGCTGTTGTTGCCGAACACCACGCTGTAAGTCACGCTACTGCCCGCCACCACCGCGGCCGACGTGCGGGTCTTGGTGACATACGGGTCGGCGGTGCCGGTGGAGGTGATGGTGGCGCTCACCGGCAGCGGGCTCTTCAGGCCTTCGTTGGTGGTCAGCGCGCCGGCCGGGATGCTGTTGATGATGTTGCCGGCGTAGCTGGCCACCACGTCCACGCTCAGGGCGCAGGTGCTGGCGGCGGCCACGCTGGCGCCGGTCAGCGTCAGCACGCTGGTGCCGGGCGTGGCGGTGATGCTGCTGCCAGTGGGCATGGTACAGCCCGTGCCGGTGAATGTGGGGTTGGGCGAATTGCCGATGACCATGCCCGTGGGCAGGTTGTCGGTGATCGACACCCCGGTCAGCGCAATCGCGTCGGCGTTGTTGTTCAGGATACGAACGTTGAGCCTGGACGTGCCACCGCGCGCAACCGTGACAGGGTCGAAGTCCTTGGACAGGTCGACGCGGGCGTTGAGGGCGGTAAGGGTGAATCCGTTGTTGTTGGCGTACTGAACACTGGACACCGTGCCCCCAGGCGCGCCGGCGGCCGATGCCACGGCGGCGGTGGCGGCGCCGCCAACCACCTTAAGGACATCGGCGCCGCTGCTGCCGGCCGGCGCCGTGACCTGCACGGTGATGGTGCACGTGTTGCCCGTGGTGGCGGTGGCGGCCGGCATTGAACCACCGGTCATGCTGAGCGTGGTGCCGCTGATCGTGGCGGTACCGCCGGCGCAGGTGGTGCTGGCCGTGCCCGGCACCATGGTCATGGCATACGGAGACTGCGGCATGGCCTGGCTGAAGCTGAGGTTGCTCATGGCCGCCACACCGGCCGACTGAAACAGGGTGAAGGTCACCGTGGCGTTCTGCACGCCCGAGACGATGGTGGACCTGTTGACGACCACCTCGGTCCTCAAGGCCTGATTCCCGTTCAGGCCAGCGGTGGCGGGCGCCTGGTTGTTGCCCACGCTGGTGACCAGGTTGCCGGCCGGAACGGTGTTAGTCGCGAAGCCGTAGGACAGGCCGTTGTTCTTCAGGTAAATCGGCACCGTGATGGTGCAGCTGCCATTGGCCGGGATGATGCCGCCCGTGGCGGTGATGACTGTCTGACCCGCCGGTGCAGTGACCGCGGTGCCGCCCGTGCACGTAGTGCTGGGCGCAGGACTGTAGCCCACCACGAAACCGGCGGACGTGCCCATGGTGATCAAGTCGTCCTTGAAGCTGGTGATCGTGGCGTCGGTGCCGGTGGCGTTGCCCAGCGTGATCGTCAGCGTGGTGCTGCCGGTCTGCGGGATGATGGTGGCGCCGAACGCCTTGGCCACCGTGACCGTAATGGGCGGGGTGACCGCGACCGTCAGGGTGTTGATGTCGGGTGTGACGGCGCCAACCACCGCATCGACAAAATTGGTGGTGTAGTTCGCCGGCGCATTGATGGCGTTGAACGTGGTGCCCGTGCTGTTGGCGCCCGTCACCGATACAGTGAGCGTGCAAGTAGCGCTGCCCCCCGCCACGGGGCCACCCCCCGTCAGACTGACCCCTTGACCGGATACCGACGCCGCACCGCCGCAGGTGTTGCCGACGACGGCGCCGGGAACCAGGCCGGTGGGCAGCGTGTCGGTGAAGGTGACCGTGTTGAGCGTGGACGCGTTGAAGTTGGTGACGGTCCAGGTCAGCGTGCTGGCCGCGCCAGAGGCCAGGGTGCTGTTGGCGGCTGAAATGCGCTTGACGATGGACGTTCCTCCCCCCCAACCGGCAGCGGCCTGGATCTGAGCCGTATTGGTCACACCTTCGTTGCTGGTCACGCCGCCCGCGGCGATGGTGTTGAGAATATTGCCGCCGGCGCTATAGCCGGTGGTGACCGACATCCCGATGTAGTCGAACTTGATCGTGCAACTGCCGGTGGCCGGAATCGTGCCGCCGCTCAACGACACGCTGGTGGCGCCCGCCAAGGGTGCGAAGCTGCCACCACAGGTGTTGCTGATGTTGGGCGGATTGGCGACCTTGATATGCGACGTCAAGGTGTCGTTGAACGCCACGCCGGTCAGCGGAACACTGTTGGCGTTGTTGAGCGTGATCGTCATCGGGTAGACGCCGTTGGCACCGACACCCGATGTGCCAAAGCTCTTGCTGCCCGTGATGGCCGACAGCGAACTGACGGTGAGCGTGGCCTGCGCGGCCTGCGGGCTGCTGCCCTGCGAGCTGGTCAGCGCGCCGATGGGCAGGTTGTTGACGTACGAACTGGGGCTGGCCGACACGACCTTGACCGTGAAGCTGCACGAGCCGGGCGTGGCGCCGACGGCGGCGGGAATGCTGCCGCCCGTCAGCGACACGCTGCCAGCGCCTGCCGTGGCCGTGAACGTGCCGCCGCAGCTGTTGGTGGGGCTGGGCGTGCCGGCGACCACCAGGCCGGTGGGAAAGGTGTCGGTGATGGCGGCGCTGGTGGCGGCGGTGGTGCTGGTGTTGCTGAGCGTGACCGTCAGCGTGGCCGGCACGTTGGGCCCGGTGAAGCTGGGCGAGAAGCTTTTGATCACGCCGGCGGCGTGGGCCGAGCCCAGAAAGATCACCGCAGCGCCCGCCACGCCCCAGCGGACCCATTTGCTCCAAGGTTTCATAAAACGCTCCCCACGGTTCATACCCAAATTGGCATATCGGAATTCGGGCCGATTATGTAAAAGTGAAGCGACTTTGTAAGGTAGCACTTAACAACTACAATCTTGACAACAATTCCGGTTTAATATTAGACACATGTATTAATAATTGCGGTGTATTTTGAATTTTTCCATTCAAAAGTATTCAGTTTTTTTGAGAACCAAAGCGTCGGTCATCCCGTTTTTGTTTCACTTGCTTACATAAAATAGCGGCTATCTCATGTTGGAATGTGACTTTTTTGGCCTGTATCAGGCGCGTCGCACCGCTCAACGGGGTGACAGACCCCAGTTCAGGCGTGTAACGTGGTCGGCTGCGCCAGAAGCAGGGAAAAACCCGCGTTGGACGAGGTTCCTGGCGCCATACCCACTGTCCGCTTGGACGTGGGGTCAATCCCATGAGCACGTGTCCGCGGGACAACTGGACCCGCCTGCGCCACCCCTCGCCGATAAAATGCCCGCATGACCCTCGATCCCGCCCAGGTGCTGCGCCTGGCCCATGACACGCTGGACATCGAAGCCGCGGCCGTGCTGGGCCTCAAGGGCCGGCTGAGTGACGACTTCGTGCGCGCGGTGTCGCTGCTGCTGGCGGTGGATGGACGTGTGGTGGTGATGGGCATGGGCAAGAGTGGCCACGTGGGCCGCAAGCTGGCGGCCACGCTGGCGTCGACGGGCACGCCCGCCTTCTTTGTGCACCCGGCCGAGGCCAGCCATGGCGATCTGGGCATGATCCAGCGCGGCGACGCGGTGCTGGCCATTTCCAACAGCGGCGAAGTGGACGAGCTGACTGTGCTGCTGCCGCTGGTCAAGCGGCTGGGCGTGCCGCTGGTGGCGATGACGGGCCACACCGGCTCCACGCTGGCGCGCCATGCCGACGTGGTGCTGGACAGCGGCGTGGCCAAGGAGGCCTGCCCGCTCAACCTGGCGCCCACGGCCAGCACCACCGCGCAGCTGGCGCTGGGCGATGCGCTGGCGGTGGCGCTGCTGGATGCGCGCGGCTTTCGCACCGAGGATTTCGCGCGTTCGCACCCCGGCGGCGCGCTGGGGCGGCGCCTGCTCACGCGTGTGCTGGACATCATGCGCCGCGGCGACGACGTGCCGCGCGTGACGCCGGCAGCGTCGTTCAGCGAACTGATGCGCGAGATGACGCGCAAGGGCCTGGGCGCGTCGGCGGTGGCCGATGCCGAGGGCGGCGTGCTGGGCATCTTCACCGACGGCGACCTGCGCCGGCTGGTGGAAACCGGGCGCGACCTGCGTGCGCTGACGGCCGGCGACGTGATGCGCGGGCAGCCGCGCACGATTCGCGACGACGCGCTGGCGGCCGAGGCCGCCAAGCTGATGGAGCAGCACCGCATCACCGTGCTGCTGGCCGTGGACGCCGACGGGCGGCTGGCCGGCGCGCTGAACAGCAACGACCTGATGCGGGCCAAGGTGATCTGATGCACCCTGCCCTGACCTGGCCGCCCGAATTGCTGCTGCGCGCCCAGGGCGTGCGCGTGGCGTTTTTTGACGTGGACGGCGTGCTGACCGATGGCGGCCTGTATTTTTCGGCCGAGGGCGAGACGCTGAAGCGCTTTCACACGCTGGACGGGCACGGCCTGAAGATGCTGCGGCAGGCGGGCATCGAGCCGTGCGTGATCTCGGGCCGCGATTCGGCCCCGCTGCGCCTGCGGCTGCAGGCGCTGGGCGTGACACGCCTGCGCCTGGGCACCGAGGACAAGTTGCCCGCCGCCGAGGCCATGCTGGCCGAACTGGGCCTGGACTGGGCGCAGGCCGCCGCCATGGGCGACGACTGGCCCGACCTGCCGCTGCTGCAGCGCGCCGCGCTGGCCTGCGCGCCGCCCGCCGCCCACGCCGAGGCGCGCGCGCTGGCAACCTACATCACCACCGCGCCGGCCGGCGCGGGCGCGGTGCGCGAATGCTGCGACCTGCTGTTGGTGGCCGGCGGCCACTACCGCCGCCTGCTGGACGCCGCGCTGGGGGCGCCCGCGTGAACCGGAACCGCGCGCGCCTGTGGCGCCAGGGCATGGACCACCTGTCGGCCTGGCTGCCCGCGCTGATGATGGTGCTGTTCGCGCTGGCCACCTGGTGGCTGGTGCGCAGCGCGCCGCAGTTTGACCGCGCGCCCGCGGCAACGGTGGTGTCGCGCGAGCCGGACTATTTCATGCGCCAGTTTTCAGTGCGCGCGTTTGACCCGTCCGGGCGGCTGAAGTCGGAAATCGTCGGCAGCGAAGGCCAGCACTACCCCGCCAACGACCAATTGCAGGTGCAGCAGCCGCGCATCCGCTCGTTCGACGAGCAGGGCCGCCCCACCGTGGCGACGGCGCAGCGCGCCCTGGCCAAGGGCGACGGTTCGGAGGTCGAGCTGTTCGGCAACGCGCACGTGGTGCGCGACGAGGTGCCGCGCCCCGGCAGCACGCCCACGCCGCGCCTGGAATTCATCGGCGAGTATCTGCACACTTTCGTCGACGCCAAGCGGGTGCAGTCCGACAAACCGGTGGAGCTGCGCCGCGGACGCGACGTGTTTACCGGTGACGCGTTCAGCTACGACGAGCGCAGCGGCGTGGGCGAATTGACGGGGCGCGTGCGCGGCACACTGCCGCCGAGGTGAGGCGGCGCGGCGGGCGGGTATTTGCAGCCCGGTGGTGGGCGGCCACACAGATGGTCGAACCGAAGGGCGTCATTTCCGCGAAAGCGGTAATTCAAGGGCTTCCACACTAAGCCGCGGCCGGCATAGGCCGTCTGGATTCCCATTTTCGCGGCAATGACGGAAGGCGTTCGAGCCGGCGTGAATTAAGTAAAACGCATACGCTTTCGCGAGAATCCCAGTAGCTCAAGTTATTTGACTTTCAAGCCATGAAGCACGCCACGATGACCCGTTTCCCGCCATGACCTCTCCCCTGGCCTATATCACCGGCGCCTCCAGCGGCATCGGCCAGGCGCTGGCGCAGCATTGCTTCTTGCAGGGCTGGGATCTGGCCCTGCCGGCGCGCCGACCGGCTGAACTGGCCGCGTGGTGCCGCGCCCAGGGCTGGCCCGAGGCGCGCTGGCGCGTGTACGGCGCGGACGTGGCCGAGGTGGACAGCATCGTTGCGGCAGGCCAGGCGTGCCTGGCGACACAGGGCGTGCCAGACGTGGTGATCGCCAACGCGGGCATCAGCGTGGGCATGGATTCAGCGGTGCGCGACGACATCGACGTGATGGCGCGCACGCTGGCCGTCAACAACACCGGCATGGCGGCCACGTTTCACCCGTTCATCGACCCCATGCGCCAGCGCGGGCGCGGCACGCTGGTGGGCATCGCCAGCGTGGCGGCGGTTCGCGGCCTGCCGGGACACGGCGCTTATTGCGCCAGCAAGGCCGGCGTGGTGAGCTACTGCGAAAGCCTGCGCGGCGAACTGCGAGGCACGGGGGTGCGCGTGGTCACCATTGCGCCGGGCTATATAGATACGCCGCTGACACGCAAAAATCGCTACGCCATGCCGTTCTTGATGCCGGCCGACCGCTTTGCCGCGCGCGCGGCCCGCGCCATTGCGCGCGGCACCAGCTACCAGGTGATTCCGTGGCAGATGGCGGTGGTCGCCAAGCTGCTGCGGCTGCTGCCCAACCGGCTGTTCGATGCGCTGCTGGCGGGCAAGCCCCGCAAGGCGAGGCAAGCCCCATAGCGGTATTCACCCCGGCGTCTCAGCTGTCTTGTCATGCCCGCGCAGCGCCTGTCCTCGCGACGGCGGGGGCGGGAATTCAGCAGCGGCGCTGGCGAGCACGATGTCCCCTTTTCCCCTCTGCCCCTCTGCCCCTCTGCCGCGCGGCGACGGCGGCTGCGGGCGGCTGGCAAGGCCGGTCATTGAACAGGCCCCAACGAATCTGGGGTGTTGGCGGGTTTGACCCCGGGAGCATCCAGACGGCCAGAAATGACAAAGGCCCCACGTGGGGCCTTGTTGCCGGAGTCGCCTGCGCCTGAAAAGGACGGCAGGCCTGAAGCGTTATTCGTCGTCGCGACCCTGGTCGAAGCTGTCGCGACGGCGATCACCGTATTCGCGGCGGCCACCGCCACCGCGCGGGCCGGGGCCGTAAGGGCTGCGGAAGCTGCCGTCGTTGCCGCCGCCGTCGTAGCCGCCACCGCCGCCTTCGCGCCGGCCACCGCCATAGCCGCCACCGCCACCGCCGCCATATCCACTGCCACTGCCACTGCCACCGCCGCCGCCTTCGCGCCGGCCACCGCCGTAACCACCGCCGCCGCCGCCATAACCGCCGCCGCCGTAGCCACCGCCGCCTTCACGACGGCCACCGCCGTAGCCGCCACCGCCGCCACCGCCGTAACCACCACCGTAGCCGCCGGTGCGCGGGGGGCGCGCTTCCATGGGACGCGCCTCGTTGACCACGACGTTGCGGCCACCCAGGGGCTGGCCGTTCATGCCATTGATGGCCTCTTGCGCCTCGGCATCGCTGCCCATTTCGACGAAACCGAAACCCTTGGAGCGGCCGGTATCGCGCTCCATCATCACTTTGGCGCTGGTCACCGAGCCGAATTGGCCGAACGCCTGCGCCAAGTCGGCGTCGCGCACGCTGTACGGCAGGTTGCCGACGTAAAGTTTGTTGCCCATTGAAAGGGACTCCTCAATAACGAAAAAAAAGCGATGGAGTCCGCGAAACGCCTTCGACGAAGCAAGCGCTCGACCGAAAAGGGCAACTGACTGTGATCACCGCAAAGCCACGGTGCGCCTGCAAAAGCCCGCGCACCCGCGCGAATTATGCGTCAGAAATACGAAAGTCAAGCATGGGGTTTTTCACCCTTTACTAAAGTCGGGTATTCGTGCGGCCGGCGCTGGTGGGCACTGGCGGCAGGACGGGCCACCTACAATCCATCGCCCCACGGGTGCGCGCGGCGCGTGCATCACGCCAGCCTGTTTGCTGCGCAATTAATAGCGCAAAGCACTGTAATGGACAGCGCAAACGGCCACTTTTTTACCCAATCGTCGCACTGAATGGAAGCCTTTCTCGTCTCCACCGGCATCGTCGCCCTGGCCGAAATGGGCGACAAGACGCAGCTGCTGTCGCTGGTGCTGGCGGCGCGCTTTCGCAAGCCCTGGCCGATCGTGCTGGGTATCCTGGCCGCCACACTGGCCAACCACGCGCTCGCCGGCGCGGTGGGCAGCTGGGTGCAGGCGCAGTTGGGGCCGCAGGTGCTGCGCTGGGTGCTGGGGCTGTCGTTCATCGCCATGGCGGTATGGATGCTGATTCCCGACAAGCTGGACGAGGACGACGAGCCCAGCGCGGCGTCCAGGCTGGGCGTGTTCGGCACCACGCTGGTGGCGTTCTTCTTGGCGGAGATGGGCGACAAGACGCAGATCGCCACGGTGGCGCTGGCCGCGCAGTACAAGGCGTGGGCCAGCGTGGTGGCGGGCACCACGCTGGGCATGATGATCGCCAACGCGCCGGTGGTGTGGTTTGGCGACCGGCTGGTCAAGAAGGTGCCGATCCGCGTGGTGCACCTGGTGTCTGCCGCGATCTTTGCGGTGCTGGGCGGGGTGGCGCTGATGGGTTGGGGCTGAGCCGCGCGCCAGCGCACTCACTCAATATGAGGGCAAGCGGGCGCTATACTGCCCGCACAGCGCCGATTTGCCTCCGCTTGCGGGCGCTCAATAAATTCCGCTAAAACCGAGCGCGTATCAACCCGGCGCCCGTTTTGGCGAACCGGGTTTTTTGTTGCCATGCCGCTCATCGCCACACCGCAGACCCTGCATTTCGAGGCGCCGCTGCCCCTGCAAAGCGGCGCCAGCGTGCGAGGCTACGACCTCAGCTACGAAACCTATGGCCAGCTGAACGCCGACCGCAGCAACGCCGTGCTGATCTGCCACGCGCTGAACGCGTCGCACCACGTCGCCGGCGTCTACGCCGGGCAGGAGCGCAGCGAAGGCTGGTGGGACAACATGGTCGGCCCCGGCAAGCCGGTGGACACCGACCGCTTCTTCGTCATCGGCGTCAACAACCTGGGCAGCTGCTTCGGCTCGACGGGGCCGATGCACGTCAACCCCGACACCGGCCACGTGTACGGCGCCGACTTTCCGGTCGTCACCGTCGAAGACTGGGTCGACGCCCAGGCCCGCCTGCTGGATGCGCTGGGCATCGGCCAGCTGGCCGCCGTGATGGGCGGCAGCCTGGGCGGCATGCAGGCGCTGAGCTGGACGCTGCAATACCCCGAGCGCGTGCGACACGCCGTGGTGGTGGCCAGCGCGCCCAACCTGTCGGCCGAGAACATCGCCTTCAACGAGGTGGCGCGCCGCGCCATCGTGACCGACCCCGACTTTCACGGCGGCCACTTCTACCAGCACGGCGTGGTGCCGGCGCGCGGCCTGCGCATCGCGCGCATGATCGGCCACATCACGTACCTGAGCGACGACGTGATGAACGAGAAGTTCGGCCGCGAGCTGCGCCAGGCCGTCAGCCACAACGGCAGCGGCTACCGCTTCAGCACGCAGGACATCGAGTTCCAGATCGAAAGCTACCTGCGCTACCAGGGCGACAAGTTCAGCGAATACTTCGACGCCAACACCTACCTGCTGATCACCCGCGCGCTCGACTACTTCGACCCGGCGCGGGCCTTCGGCGGCGACCTGACGCGCGCACTGGCGCGCACGCAGGCCCGGTTTCTGCTGGTCAGCTTTACCACCGACTGGCGTTTTTCGCCCGCGCGCTCGCGCGAGATCGTCAAGGCGCTGCAGGAAAACCGCCGCGACGTCAGCTACGCCGAAATCGACGCGCCGCATGGCCACGATGCGTTTTTGCTGGACGACGCGCGCTACATGGGCGTCGTGCGCTCTTATTTTGATAGTTTTGCAGGAGCGGCGCGATGAGCGACTCGCAGATCCAGCACCCCATCGCCGCGCTGGTGCCCGAAGGCGCGCACGTGCTCGACCTGGGCTGCGGCGACGGCGCGCTGCTGCAGCAGCTGATGCGCGAGCGGCGCTGCACCGGCTACGGCATCGAGATCGACGACGCCAACGTGCTGGCCTGCGTGCGGCGCGGCGTCAACGTGCTGCAGCTCAACCTGCACCAGGGGCTGGCCGCGTTTCAGGACCAGAGCTTCGACGTGGTGCTGCAGATCGACACGCTGCAGCACCTGCGCAATGCCGAGGTGATGCTGCGCGAAACCGCGCGCGTGGGCCGCATCGGCATCATCGCCTTCCCCAATTTCGCGCACTGGCCCAACCGGCTGAGCGTGGCGCGCGGCCGCATGCCGGTGACGCGCCGCATGCCCTACCAGTGGTACGACACGCCCAACATCCGCGTCGGCACCTTCAAGGATTTCGAGGCGCTGGCACGCAAGAACGGCCTGCAGATCCTCGACGCCTTCGGCTTGCAGGACGGCCGCGTGGTGCGCTGGCTGCCCAATGCGCGCGCGAGTACGGCAGTGTTCAAGTTGCAGCGGGCGTGAGGGGCTGGCGGCGCTTGAATGTTTGATGACGGTCGATCCAACAGCCGGGCGCAGAGGACGCAGAACAAAACACCATCACATGCAGCTTTGGCTGTTTCTTTTGCGCCCTTCGCGAATCCTTCGCGTCCTTCGCGTCCGGTATTCGGTCTTCGACGCCAACGCGCTCAGGTGCGCCCGAGCTGCGGCGAAATCCATGTAAAACATGGCCACGGCGCTTGACACATCAGCACTGACAGCTATCTTATTTGCAGCACCAAAGCACCCATGCCACCTACCGTCGACCAACTCGCCGCCGATCTGGCCCAAGGCCGCACCACGTCGCGGCAACTGACCGACGCCGCGCTGGCCCGCGCGCAAGACCCGGCCGGCGAAGGCGCGCGCACATTCACCCTGATCGACGCCGACCGCGCCCGCGCCATGGCGCAGGCAAGCGACGCGCTGCGCGCGGCAGGCGTGGTGCGCTCGCCGCTCGAAGGGTTGCCGGTGTCCATCAAGGACCTGTTCGACGTGGCGGGCCAGGTCACCACCGCCGGTTCGGTGGTGCTGAAAGACGCGCCGCCCGCCGCGCGCAACGCGCCCGTCGTCGACCGCCTGATCGCCGCTGGCGCGGTGATCGTGGGGCGCACCAACATGACGGAGTTTGCGTTCTCCGGTCTGGGCCTGAACCCGCACTACGGCACGCCGAGAAACCCGTGGGACCGCGCCGCGGGACGCATCCCCGGCGGCTCGTCCAGCGGCGCGGCGGTGTCGGTGACGGACGGCATGGCGGTGGCAGGCATCGGCTCCGACACCGGCGGATCGGTGCGCATCCCGGCGGCGCTGTGCGGCCTGACGGGCTTCAAGCCGACGCAGCGCCGCGTGCCGACCGACGGCACGCTGCCGCTGTCGACTTCGCTTGACTCTCTTGGCCCGCTGGCGGCCAGCGTGCGCTGCTGCGCGGTGATCGACGCCGTGCTAGCCGGCGCGCCGCCCGTGCCCCCCGCGCCGTTCGAGGTGGCGGGCGCGCGCCTGGCCGTGCCTGAGACGCTGGTGCTGAACGAGATGGACGAGATCGTCGCGACGGCCTTTGAGCGCGCCTGCGCGCAGCTGAGCGCGGCCGGCGCGCGCCTGCAGCGCATCGCCGTGCCCGAATTCGCCGAACTGGGCCGCCTGCACGCAAGCGGCACGCTGGCCGGCGCCGAGGCCTGGGCGTGGCACCGGCGGCTGCTGGCCGAGCGCGGCGACCAATACGACCCTCGCGTCGGCCTGCGCCTGCGCGGCGGCGAGGCCATGGGTGCGGCCGACTACATTGAGCTGCTGGCGGCGCGCCGGCGCTGGATCGCGTCAATCGAAGCGCGCATCGCCGGCTTCGACGCGCTGTTGATGCCCACCGTGCCCATCGTCGCGCCGCGCATCGACGAACTGCAGCGCAGCGACCAAGCCTACTTTGGCGCCAACGCGCTGATCCTGCGCAACCCGACGCTGATCAATTTTCTGGATGGCTGCGCGCTGTCGCTGCCCTGCCATGCGCCGGGCGAGCCGCCGGTGGGGCTGATGCTGGCTGGCGCGGGTGGGCAAGACGCGCAGATTCTGGCGCTGGGCCAGGGTGTGGAGCACGTGCTGCGCGGCGTCAATTGAGTGCGCGGCAAGCGGCTTGAATTTGATTCAAATCGGTCGCCAGCCCTTGCCTCTCCAGCGCAAGCAGCTATGCAATTTGAAGTATGCCGACGCATGATGGCGCATGCCGTCTGACGCGGCGCGTTTGTCATTTGTCATGGCGCAGACGCCTCAACCGCAGCCCACGAACCCAAAAGCGCCGAAAGGCCGCGGAGCAGGCCATGCGTGGGCGCAGTGGCCGGGCTTGCACCGGGCACTGGCGCCGCCCCCTCCCGAAGAGAGAGGGGGAAGACGCCGCAGGCGGCTCAGGGGGTGTTTCCCACCTCCCGCGCCACATCGGCCAGGAAGTCTCCCTGCTCCAGCCGGCTGTGCAATTCGTGGCCCGGCACCCAGCCGGGGTAGGTGGCGTGGAAGTCGGCCACCAGGCGATCAAGCGGCAGGTCGTCGAAGCTACCGCGCTCGTTGACGTATTCCATGTGCCGGTTGCCGGCCTGGTCGAAGGGATGGTAGATGGAGTCGTGCACGCCGTCGAAGTCGAGCGGCAGCAGGCCGAACTTCTCGCACAGGCTCAGGTTGAAGGCGGGCGTGGCCTTGCGCCACGCGCCATCGACCCACAGCTCGGTGTAGCCGTGCCAGATGAAGAGGTCGGTCTTCATCGTCTCGCGCATGCGCTCGGTGCTGAGGTGGTTGCGCACGTCGGCAAAGCCCAGCCGCGCCGGAATGCCCGCGGCGCGCGCCGCCGCCGTCAGCAGCGTGGCCTTGGGCACGCACCAGCCGTAGCCATTGGCAATGACGGTGCTGGCGCGCATGCCGGGCAGCGACAGGTCGATGCGGTATGGGTCGTAGCGGAAGGCATCGCGCACCGCGTGCGCCAGCGCCACGGCGCGTTCTCGGTCGTTGGCGCCGGTGGCGTGGTCGTGCGCAAACCGGCGCACATCGGCGTGGTCGGCGTCGATGGCGGGCGTGGCGCGCAGGTGCGCGGGGGTTGGTGCGTCAGACATGAATGCATCTTATGGCAGCGCTGAACCAGCCCCGCGCGGCGACTCATTCAGCGTTTCCGCAGGCGCTGGGGCCCGCAGGCATCAACCCGCCACGGAACGCCAGCGCGCGGGCAAATCGGCCATGGACGTGAACAGTTCGTGCGCGCCGGCATCGCGCAGTTCGTCGGCCGTTGCGCCGTGCGGGCAATAGGCCCAGACGGTGGCGCCCGCCGCCTTGCCGGCCAGCACGCCGGTGGGCGTGTCTTCGATCACCAGGCTGCGTTCGGGCGCGACATGCAGCGCGGCGGCGGCCGCCAGGTAGACGTCGGGGTACGGCTTGCTGCGCGGCAGCTCATGCCCGCTGAAGACGTGCGGGCCAAACCACTCGGCCAGGCCGGTCTGGCCCAGTTGCAGCACCAGCTTGCCGCGGTCGGCGCCCGAGGCGCAGGCGATGCGCCCGCCCGTGGCGCGGTGGGCGGCGCGCACGGCGTCGAGGGCGCCGGCAATGGGCTGCAGCCGCGCGCGCAACTGCTCGTCGCGCCGCGCATAAAAAGTTGCCATCCACGCGTCGGTCAGCGGCTGGCCGGTGCGCGCCTCGATCAGCGCAGCCTGGCTGCGCACGGTGCGGCCGATGAAGTGGCGCATGCATTCGGCAATGGGCATGTCCCAGCCGCTGTCGGCCAGCAGGTCGCGCAGCACGCCGTGGGTGATGGGCTCGCTGTCGACCAGCACGCCGTCGCAGTCGAACAAGATGGCTTCGAACATGGGGTGTGAAGACTTCGCGGGGAAAAGCATGCAAGCGCCGGTGGCGGGCAACCGGGATCGATCGCGCTTCAACCCACCTGCAGACGCAGACTGCGCACGAAAGGCACCCAGCGCTCGCGTTCGCGGTGGCCAAAGGCGTCGGCCTGCTCGGGGGTGGAGGGGCCGAGCACGTCAACGCCGGCCTGGGCAAAGCGCTCTTTCAGCGCCGGCAGCGCCAGCGCCTGGTTCAGCGCCGCGTTCAGGCGCGCAATGAGTTCGGGCGGCGTCCTGGACGGCGCCATCAGGCAGTTCCACGAATATGCCTCGTAGTCGCGCACGCCCTGCTCGGCAAAGGTCGGCAGGTGCGGCGCCGCCGGGTTGCGGCGCTGGCCCGACATTGCCAGCAGCCGAATGCGGCCCTGCTCGGCCAGCGGGCGCGCGGTGGCCAGGCCGTCGAACACCAGGTCCACGTGGCCGCCGGCCAGGTCGGCCAGCGCGGGGCCGTTGCCCTTGTAGGGTACGTGGGTCAGTTGTACGTCGGCCGCCTTGGCGAAGGCCTCGCCCACGATGTGGCTGATGGAGCCCGCGCCGGCCGAGCCATAGCTGATCTGCCCCGGGCGGGCCCTGGCCTGCGCGATCAGTTCGTTCAGCGTCTTTGCGCCGGCCTGCTTGCCCGCCAGCAGCATGGGCGTGCGCCCGACCAGGCCGATCAGGCGCAGATCCTTGTCGACGTCGAAAGGCAGTGTGCGGTACAGGCCGACGTTCATCACCATTTGCGAGCTGGTGCCCAGCCCCAGCGTGGTGCCGTCGGGCGCGGACTTGGCGACCAGGTCGGTGCCGACCGAGCCGCCGCCGCCGGGCTTGTTCTCGACGATGATGGCCTGGCCCAGAATCTCGCCCATGTAGCGCGCCAGATCGCGTGCCGCCAGGTCGTTGAAGCTGCCCGGGCCAAAGGCAACGACGATGCGCATCGGTTTGCCCTGCGCGCGCGCGCCGCCCGTGGCCAGGGCCGCGGCGGCCGCCAGCGCGGCGCGGCGGGTGAGGTGAAGCGGTGGTGTGTGGCGTGTCATGCGGCCTCCGGGCGCGGGGTGAACCAGTGCGCCGGTGCGCGCACCGGCAGCGACAACAGTATTTGCGCCATGCCTTTGCCGAGCGGGTCGTTGCGCAGCGACGCCATGCCGCCACCGCCCAGCGCCCGCTGGCAAACGAAGTTGAAGGCGTGGATGCCGGGCACTTCGTGGCGCGTGACCGGCCCTTCGACCAGGTGCGCCAGGTGCCGCGCCACGCGCGCCTCGGTCAGCTGCGCGCGCAGCAGTGGCAGCCATTCGGGCCGGCGCGCGATGACGCCGATGTTGGACGTGTCGCCCTTGTCGCCCGAACGTGCCCACGCCAGGCGGATCAGCGGCACTTCGATTGCATCGGGCGCATCGGCTGCATCGGCTCCGTCGGTCGCGGGCTCGTCCGCCAGGGCCGGCGCGGCAATGACTACATTTTTTATAGCTTCAGGCGCTGATTCAGCAGGCGCCAGCGGCCCATTTGGCACTGAAATCTCGTCGCCTTCCAGTCGCACGCGCGGCTGCACGCGCGCCTTGTCGAGCAAAAAGGCGTACTGCCGAATCGACGGCGACACGCCCGCGCGGCCGCCGGCGCCGGTGGTGCCGGGCGACCACGACGTGCCGGCCGGGGCGATCTCGCGCGCCAACAGCTCCAGCGCCGCGCGGTCGGCGTGGCATGCCGTCAGGCGCAGCACGGCCTCGCGCGTGGCCAGCGCGCCGGGCCGCGCCAGCGGGCCGTAGCAGCTTTCGGCGCCCAGCACTTCCAGGTGCGTGTCGCTGAACGGTGCCAGCCCTTGCGCGGCCAGCAGCCCGCCCACGCGCGCCAGAATCGCCTGGCCGGTGCGGCGCGCCTTGGCCACGGCGTCGAAGCCGACGATGGTGAGCTGCGCCGCGGTGCGGAAGCCTTCGGCGTACGTCGCGCTGACCTTGTACGAGCCCGTGGGCGCCCGCCCGCGCGCGCCGTGCACGCGCACGCGCTCGGCGCCGGCCGGCTCGATGCGCACGTCGCGCCAGTCGCAGGTGACGTCGGGCAACAGGTAGGCGGCGGGGTCGTGGATTTCGTACAGCATTTGCTCGGCCACGCAGGCCGGCGCGATCAGCCCGCCGGTGCCCGGCGGCTTGGTGACGACGAAGCTGCCGTCCGCCGCGCATTCGACGATGGGGTAGCCGATGTGCGGCCAGTCCGGCACGTCCTGCCAGTCGGTGAACAACCCGCCCGTGGCCTGGCAGCCGCATTCGATGATGTGGCCGGCCAGGCTGCCACCCGACAGCGCGTCGTGATCGGCGGCCGACCAGCCAAAGGCATACATCAGCACGCCCAGCGTCACCGCCGAATCGACGCAGCGGCCGGTGACGACGATCTGCGCACCCGCGTCCAGCGCGGCCTTGACCGGCAGCGCGCCCAGGTAGGCGTTGGCGGTCAGCACCCGGGGCGGCAGCGGCGCGCCGCTTTGCAGCTCGCGCACCGGCGGCTCGGCGCGGCGCAGCTCGTCGATCAGCGGGCGCACGTCGTCGCCCGTGACCACGGCGATCTTCACCGCCACGCCCAGTTCGGCCGCCAGCGCGCGCAGCGCGTCGGCGCAACCTTCGGGGTTGACGCCGCCGGCGTTGCTGACGACGCGGATGCCATGTGCCACCACGTCGTGGAGCACGCCGCGCATCGCCACCGTGACGAAATCGGTGGCGTAGCCCAGCTCGGGCTTTTTCAGCCGCGCGCCAGCCAGGATCGACATGGTGAGTTCGGCCAGGTAGTCGAACACCAGAAAGTCGATTTGCCCGCCGGCCACCAGCTGCGGCGCGCCGACGCTGGAGTCGCCCCAGAAGCCCGAGGCGCCGCCAATGCGCACGGCGCGCGCGGGCGGCGCCACGGCGGCATATTTTTTGTCCAAAACCTGCTCTACCGCTTGTTTCATGGGCATTTCATGCTTCACTATCAATAGCGCCCGGTTCGATCAAGACACCGGCGCGCAGCAGGGCTTCGATGCGCGCGTCGTCGTAGCCGATTTCGCGCAGCACGGCGCGGCCGTGTTCACCCACGCGCGGCGCCGGCGTGGGGTCGGGCGGCGGCGTGGCCGACCATTCGCTGGGCACCGCCAGTTGCCGGATGCGGCCGGCGTGCGGGTGGTCGGCTTCGCGGAAGAAGCCGATGTCGGCCAGGTGCTCGTCGTGCAAAAGCGAATCGAGCGTGTGCATGGGGAACACCGGAATGTCGTCGCCCAGCAGCGCCTGCAGCTCGGCGGTGCTGCGTTGGGCGATTTCGCGCGCCACCAGCGCGTAGAGGTCGGTGATGTGGCGCGTGCGGGTGGCCAGGCTGGCAAAGCGCGGGTCGCTGTCGAACAGGGCGGGCTGGCCGATGGCGCGCAGGAAAGCGCGCCACTGCGCGTCGGTATAGATCAGGCAGCACACGTGGCCGTCGCGCGTGGCGTAGGGCCGGCGTTCGGGCGAGAGCAGGCGCGGGTAGCCGAAGTCGCCCTGCGGCGGCACGAAGGTGTGGCCGTACAGGTGGTCGCCCAGCACCTGCGGCACCAGGGTTTCGAACATGGGCACCTGCACGTGCTGGCCCTGGCCAGTCTGCTCGCGCGCGTAGAGCGCGGCGCAGATGACGCCGAAGGCATACAAGCCCACCGTGCGGTCGGCCAGGGTGACGGGCAGGTAGCGCGGCGGCTCGCCGGTCGCGCGCGAAATCACGTCTGGCAAGCCGCTGGCGGCCTGGATCAAATCGTCATACGCCGCCCGCGCCGCATGGCGCCCGCGCTGCGAAAAGCCGAACATGCCGACCACGACGAGCCGCGGATTGACGGCGGCCAGCGCCTCGTAGCCCAGCCCCAGGCGCGCCATGGCCTGCGGGCGCACGTTGTAGGCCAGCACGTCGGCGCCGCGCGCCAGATCGAGCAACGCGGCGCGCCCGTCGGGGTGCTTCAGGTCGAGCGCGATGCTGCGCTTGTTGCGGTTCAAGCCCAGGAACAGCGGACCCAGCCCCCGCGCGCCTTGCGGGCCAATGCCGCGCACCACGTCGCCGCCGGGCGCTTCGACCTTGACGACATCGGCCCCCAGGTCGCCCAGCATCTGCGTGGCCGACGGGCCCATGAAGACGCTGGTGACGTCGATCACGCGCACGCCAGCCAGCGGGCCGCCACGCGGCGCCGGGCGGTCGGGGTGGGGTGCATCGGGCGCGGCGCTCATGCAAAAATCAGCGGCGCCGCGCGGGGCTGCCCCAAGGCTACTGGACTGAACAAGATTCGGCTCCTGCGCTCATCCAGCAACGTCTGGAAGCTATTTAAAATATAGCGCATTCATTCAGGTTGAATGTGCGCCGCGCGAATCACCTGGCCCCATTTCTTTGACTCGGCGGCCTGAAAGCGCGCCAGGTCCTCGGGCGAGCTGAAGGCGATCTCGCCGCTGGTCTTGGCGTTGAAGGCCTTGAAGCCCTCGGTGGCCACGGCCTTGGACAGCATGTCGTTCAACCGCTTGACCAGCGCCGGAGGCGCTCCGGGCGGCAGGTACACGCCGGTCCAGAAGGACATGTCGTAGTCCTTCACCCCGGCTTCGGCCACGGTGGGCAGGTTGGGCGCGGCGGGCAGGCGCCTGGTGCCGCTGACGGCCAGCGCGCGCAGCTTGCCGCCTTCGACCTGCGGCATGGTGGTGGGCGTGTCGGCGAACATGAAATCGATCTGCCCGCCGATCAGGTCGGTCAGGCCGAGCGGGTTGCTCTTGTACGGCACGTTGACCATGTCGGTGTGCGTCAGCTGCTTCAGCATTTCGCTGGCCACGCGGCTGGACGACGAGCCGCTGCCGAAGTTGAGCTTGCCGGGTGACTTCCGGGCCGCCGCGATCAGGTCGCCCACCGTCTTGTAGGGCGCGTCGGGCTTCACCACCAGCAGCATGTGGCCCTTGGACAGCAGCGCCACGGGCGTGAAGTCCTTCACCGGGTCGTAGGGCAGCTTCTTGAACAGGTGTTCGTTGGCCGCGTGCGTGGTGTTGGTGGTGACCAGCACCGTGTAGCCGTCGGGCGCGGCCTTGGCGACGTACTGCGCGGCCAGGAAGCCGCTGGCGCCGGCCTTGTTGTCGACCACCACCGGCACCTTGGCCTGTTCGCTCAGCGCCTGGCCGATCACGCGCGCCAGCTGGTCGGTGCCGCTGCCGGGGCCAAAGGGGACGATGAGCGTGATCGGCTTCGTGGGGTAGTCCTGCGCGGCGGCGGGCAACGAGGCCATCGAGCCCGCCGCCAGCGCGGCAGCGGCGATCAGGGTAGTACGGCGTTTCATGGGCTTGTCTCCTGTGGTGATGCGGGCGCGTTGATGGCGGCGACACCATGCGCGGCGTTGTGCTGGCCCAGGCGCGGCGCGCCGCCGTGCAGCGCAGGCCGTTCGCCGTCGATGGTGATGGGCAGCGCGGTGAGGCAAAAGTCCTCGCCCGGCACCGGCGCCAGCATGCCCAGCGCCTGCACCTGCGGGTGCGCCAGCGCTTCGGGCACGGTGTGGATCGGCGCGCACGGCACGCCGGCGGCTTCGAAGCGCGCGATCCATTCGGCGCGCGGCCGCGCAGCCAGCAGCGGCGTCAGTTGGTCGAACAGCGCCGCCTTGTGCGCCAGACGCGCGCGGTTGGTGGCAAAGCGCGCGTCGTCCAGCCAGTCGGTGCGACCCAGTTCGGAGGCCAGCTTGGCGAACAGGCGGTCGTTGCCGCAGCAGATGAGCAGCGGCGCATCGGCCGTGTCAAACGCCTCGTAAGGCACAAAGCCGGGGTGGCCCGAGCGGTGCCGCTCGGGCAGCTTGCCTTCGTTGACGTAGGCGTCGGCCTTCTGGCCGTTCCAGGTCAGCGCGGTTTCCAAAAGCGAACTGCCGACGATGCCGCCGCGCCCGGTGCGGTGGCGGCGCTGCAGCAGCGCCAGCGCGCCGATCACCGCCCACATGCCCGTGCCTTGGTCGCACACCGACGCGCCCGCGCGCAGCGGCGGGTCTTGCGGCCCGCCGTTGGTGCTGGACAACCCGCTGAACGCCTGGATCAGCGGCTCGTAGCCGGGCCGCATCGCCATCGGCCCCGCCGCGCCGAAGGCCGAGATGCCGCAATAGATCAGGCGCGGATGGCGCGCGGTGAGCGCCGGCCCGTCGATGCCCAATGCCTCGGGCACCCCGGGGCGCAGGTTGTGGATAAAGATGTCGGCCTGGCCCGCGAGTCGTTCGAACGCGGCGCGGCCCTCGGCGCTTTTGAGATCCAGCGCCACCGACTGTTTGCCGCGGTTGAACACCTGAAAGTTGAGCGCGTCGCCATGGCGAAACGCCAGCCCCATGCGGCGCGCGTCGTCGCCGCCATCGATGCGCTCGACCTTCACCACGTCGGCCCCTAGGTCCGCCAGAATCGCCCCGGCAAACGGCCCGGCCAGCACCTGCCCCAGCTCCAGCACCCGCACACCGGCCAGCACGCCTTCGATCATCGCTGCCTGTCTCCTTGTCGTTGCGCAACCAGTCTAGGTGCCAGGGGGTGATCTGTGAATAGCCCCACTGGCATGTGTGTGACAAATCATGGGCGCCGACGGCACGACCGCCGCAACCGCTTTCGAGCTGACGCGGCGCGCGTGTCCTAAAGCCACAGACCGTCGACGTAGAACCAGCGCGTCACGCCGCCGTCATCGCTCTCGCGCACGAAGCGGCTGCGTTCATGCAGGCGCGTGGCGCGGCCGTGCAGGCGCGAGCGGGCGACGAACTCGACTTCGGCGTGCGTGTCGTCGATGGCGCGATGGCTGCGCAGCTCCAGCCCCAGCCATTGCGTGCCGGCATCGAAGTCCAGCGCGGCCGGGCGCGCCGATGCATGCCAGGTCGCCAGCAGGTAGGCGGCGTCCTGCCGCACGAAGGCGCTGTAGCGCGAGCGCATGAGCGACTCGGCGTCGGGCGCGGGCACATCGCTGAAGTGATCCACGTACCGGCCGCAGCAGGCGCCCCAGGCGAGCGGGCGCCGCTTCGCGTCCAGCCGGCCGCACGGGCAGGTGGCGGCATCGTTCGGAGTCATGGCTTGGGGCAATTGGAGCGCATCGCCATCAAACAAGGTGAGGTGTCAATCATGTTCAACCTGAGCGTGCCGTGGTGGGCAATCGTCGTGCGCGGCGTCACCGTGCCCCCCTTCTGCTGGCGCTTATGCGTCTGACCTGGCGACACCCGCGGCTGGCACGCTGGATCGACGGCAGGCCGAAGACGCTGATCGCGGCCGGCGAGTCAAAGCAGGCGGTGCGGCGCGCCGAGCGCCTAACGAGCGACGACATGCAGGCTGCGCTGCGCGCCGCCTGCGGCCTGCACCTGGGCCATGGCTTCGTCGACCAGCTTGCGGCATCCCTTGGTGATGGGCATGCGGGTGTCTCCTTGCAGTGCGGTGGGTTGAGCACCGCGCATCATGCCTTGCCTGGTCGGTCCGCGCCGCGCAGGCGTTGCCGCTCGATCGCGTCGTACACATATTGCGCCGAGCGCTCGATGTGCTGGCGCAGCAGCGCGCAGGCGGCATCGGCCTGGCGGTTCAGGCTGGCTTCGACGATCTGGGCGTGCTCGCGCCGCACGCTGGCGTCCACTGCCTGGTCCGCCAGGAACAGGCGGCGGTAGCGGTCGCCGCGGTCGTTCAGCATGGTGCAGAAGTGCAGCAACAGCGGCATCGTGCAGGTCGACAGCAGTGTCATATGCAACTGGCGGTGCAGCCGTTCCCAGCGCTCGACGCGGTGCTGGCCGTCGTCCTGCGTTTCCTGTCGCGTCAGCATCACCAGCGCCGTGGTCACGCGAGCCTCCCAGTCGTCACTGGCGTGCCGTATGGCATCGCGCAGCGCCAGCGGCTCCAGTTCGGCGCGCAGCAGCACGACCTCGGCCAGGTTGGCCGCCGACACGGGGGCAACGCGCACACCACGCTGCTCCTCGATTTGCAGCAGCCCTTCGGTGCCCAGGCGCGCAACCGCCTCGCGCAGCGGACTCAGGCTGACGCCGTAGCGCTCGCGCAGCTCGTCCAGCCGCACCGGCTGGCCGGGCAGCAGCGCGCCGGTCAGCACCTCCTCGCGCAGCCGGTCGACCAAGGCGCTGGCCAGCGTCGCCTTGCCGCGCTCCAACGAAGCGGGCGGTTCGGATTTCAGGGCGGTGTCCGCAGCGTTCACCTTCGCGGCTTTCAAGGGCATCGAGGATTCGATGGGCCATTGTAGCCGCGCATTAGTAAAAACGATAGCTTTCATCATGATCGATTAAGGATGAATAATCGATTTGTTATTCATGACACACGGGCAGGCCAAGCCTCGCCTCACTCACACTCGGACCATCGCCATGGAATACGTCCCGCTCAAGCTTTTCATCGACGGAGAATGGATCGGTGCCGACGCGCGCGAAACGATCGACGTCATCAATCCCTCGACCGAGCAGGTACTGGGCGCGCTGCCCGTGGCCACCGCGGCCGATGTAGAGCGCGCCGCCGTTGCCGCCGCGCGCGCCTTCCCGGCCTGGCGCGACACCTCGGCCTACGAGCGCGCCAAGATCCTGCATCGCACCGGAGACATCCTGCGCAGCCGCGCCGAGGACATTGCGCGACTGATGACCCTGGAGCAGGGCAAGCCGCTGGAGCAGGCGCGCCAGGAAGTCATCCATCTGCCCGACATGCTGATCTGGCATGCCGAGGAAGCACGCCGCATCTATGGGCGCGTGATTCCGTCACGCGATCTGTCGACGCGGCAGATTTCGGCGCGCGAGCCGATCGGCCCAGTGGCGGCGTTCACCACCTGGAACTACCCCGCCGTCATCCCGATGAAGAAGATCGCCGCCATTCTGGCGTCGGGCTGCACCTGCGTCGCCAAGTGCGCCGAGGAAACGCCCGCCACCACGATGGAGCTGGTGCGCGCCTTCGTCGATGCGGGCCTGCCGACGGGCACCATCCATCTGCTGTACGGCGAGCCGGCGCGCACGTCGGCGCAGTTGATCGCACTGCCGCAGATCCGCGGGATTTCGTTCACCGGCTCGACCGGCGTGGGGCGCGAGCTGGCCGAACTGGCCGGCCGCCACCTGAAGCGCACCGTGATGGAACTGGGCGGCCATGCCCCGGTCATCGTGATGGACGACATCGTGGACGTGCCCAAGCTGGCACGCACCTCGGTGATGCGCAAGTTCCGCAACAGCGCGCAAGGGTGCGTCAACCCCAGCCGCTTCTTCGTCCACAGCAAGGTGTACGACCAATTCCTGGAGGCCTTCGTCGCCGCCACCCAGGCGCTGAAGGTGGACGACGGCTTCACGCCGGGCGTGCAGATGGGGCCGCTGGCGCACGGGCGGCGCATCGGCGCGATGCAGCGCTGCGTGGACGACGCCGTGCAGCGCGGCGCCACGCTGGTGTGCGGCGGCGCGCGCATGGACCGGCCCGGCTATTTCTGGAGCCCGACGGTGCTGACCGACGTGCCGCTGGACGCCCTCGTCATGAACGAGGAGCCGTTCGGCCCGGTAGCGCCCATCAACCGCTTCGACGACGTCGAAGCCGTGATCGCCGAAGCCAACCGCCTGCCGGTCGGCCTGGCCGCCTACGCGTTCACCAATTCCACCGCCTGGGCCAACCGCTTCGGCCGCCGGCTGGAAGCGGGCATGGTGGCCATCAACTCATTCGCCTTTGGCGCCGCCAACGCGTCGAGCACGCCAGAGGTGCCGTTTGGCGGCATCAAGGACAGCGGCTTTGGCTCGGAATGCGGCAGCGAAGGCATCGAGGGCTATCTCAACGTCAAGTTCATCAGTGAGCACGACGAGGCATGAACAGGCGCGCACCCCCTGAGACGCTGCGCGTCTTCCCCCTCTTGTCTTACTTCGTGAGGGGGCGCCAGTGCCCGGTACACGCCCGTGCACGGCGCCCAGGCACGAACGGCGCAGCGGCCAGCGCAGCGCATCGAATTGATTTTTGGTTTTTCGTGAATGCAAAGGAGCTTGCATGATTCCCGCCCGCATCGACACCGAGGTGGTCGCCCGCCGCATCGGGCCGTACGCCGACACCCAGCACAGCGTCGCTGAGCGCGGCAAGGTTTATGAAGAGCTGCTTGGCTTCGTGCCCCCGCGCATCGAGGCGCGCCTGGCCGTGACCGGCGCGCTGGACCCGAAGCTGGTCAATTTGCAGGAGCAGATGCGCGCCCACGCGATGTATCCCCAATGCTTCGACGTCAAGACCGCGCAGTTGATGCTGTTCGGCATGCTGCTGATGGACGGCAGCGATGCCGCGGTGCTGCACGGCATCGCGGCGCGGCGAGCCGGCGCGAGCTGGGAAGAGATGCAGGCGGTCGTCAGCCTGTGCTTTCTGTTCCGTGGGCTGTCGGCCGCCAACAAGGGCGCCGAGACGCTGGCCCACATCGCCAAGCGCGAAGACGCGGCGGCGAAAGCGCCATGACTGAACTGAACAAGGAGACGACCATGCACGCATTGCGAAACATCCTGGCCACCGTGGCGCTGCTTGGCGGTGCCTGCCTGGCCGCTGCGCAGGGCTACCCGAACAAGCCCATCAAGCTGATCGTGCCATTTCCGCCCGGTGGCCCTGTGGATGCCTCGGCACGCATCGCCGCCAAGATCATCACCGACACGCTCGGCCAGCCGGTGGTGGTGGACAACCGCAGCGGCGCGGGCGGCGTGGTTGGCACCGAGGCCATTGCCAAGAGCGCGCCCGATGGCTACACGCTGGGCATGGGCAGCATCGCCAGCTTGGGCATCAACCCCGGCTTGATGGAAAAACTGCCCTACGACCCGATCCGCGGCTTCACGCCCATCACCAATGTGGCCGCCACGTCCGGCGTCATCCTGGCGAGCAGCGATGCGCCCTTTCACGACCTCAAAAGCCTGATCGCCTACGCCAAGGCCCATCCGGGCAAGGTGACGTTTGCCTCCGCCGGGCTGGGATCGGTCGGCCACATGGTGGGCGAATCGCTCAACCACGCGGCCGGCATCCAGATGACGCACGTGCCCTACCGCGGAACCGGGCCGGCGGCGCAGGACTTGTTGGCCGGCAACGTGATGACATTCATCGAAACCTCGCTCACCACCGCGCTGACGCATCTGCCAAGCGGCAAGGTCAAGGCGATCGTGGTCACGCGCAAGAACCGCTCGCCGCTGTTGCCCGCCGTGCCAGCCATGGGCGATGCCGGCTTCCCCGACATTGACAGTCCGGCGTGGTTTGGCCTGGTCGGCCCGGCGGGACTGCCGGCGGACGTGGTGGACAAGCTCAACGCCGCCCTGGGCAAGGGGCTGCGCGACCCGGCCGTGGCCGAGCAGATGGCGCGCTTCGGCGCCGAACCCGTGCCCACCTCGCCCGCCGAATTTGGCGGCTACATCGCCCAGGAAATCGAGCGCTGGCGCAAGGTGATCAAGACCGCCCACATCAAGCCGATGTGACCCAGGCACGGCATCGGGCCAGCGCGCATCAGAGCGCCCGCGTGATGATGATCTTCTGCACGTCGCTGGTGCCTTCGTAGATCTGGCACACGCGCACGTCGCGGTAGATGCGCTCGACGGGGAAGTCTTCGGTCACGCCGTAGCCGCCCAGGGTCTGGATGGCGACCGAGCACACGGCTTCGGCGGTTTCGCTGGCGAACAGCTTGGCCATGGCGGCCTCTTTCAGACACGGCCGGCCGGCGTCGCGCAGGCTGGCGGCGTGCCATATCAGTTGCCGTGCTGCTTCCAATTTTGTAGCGCACTCGGCCAGGCGGAAGGCCACGGCCTGGTGGTTGATGATGGCGGTGCCGAAGGCCTCGCGCTCCTTGGCGTAGGCAATGGCAAAGTCGAGCGCACTGCGTGCCATGCCCACGCTTTGCGAGGCGATGCCGATGCGGCCGCCCTCCAGCGCGCTCAGAGCGATCTTGTAGCCCTCGCCTTCTTCGCCAATGCGATCTGCCTCGGACACGCGGCAGTTCTCCAGCAGAATCTGCGCGGTGTCGCTGCTGTGCTGGCCAAGCTTTTTCTCGATGCCGGCGACTTTCCAGCCTGGGTTGTCGGTGCGCACCATGAAGGCCGACAGGCCCTTCTTACCCGCCGCCTTGTCGGTGACGGCAATCACCACCGCGGCCTGGCCGTTCTTGCCGCTGGTGATGAATTGCTTGGTGCCGTTCAGCACGTAGCCGTCGCCATCGCGCGTGGCGGTGGTGCGGATGGCCGAGGCATCGCTGCCCACGTGCGGCTCGGTCAGGCAGAAGGCGCCCAGCACGTCGCCGCGCGCGGCAGGCACCAGCCACTGCTGCTTTTGCGCCTCGCTGCCGTACTTCATCAGGATGGCGTTGTAGGGGCAGTTGGTGACGCTGATGGCGGTGCTGGTGCCGCCATCGCCGGCGGCAATTTCTTCCAGCACCAGCGCCAGCGTCACGTAATCAAGCCCGGCGCCGCCGTATTGCTCGGGCACGCAGATGCCGTAGGCGCCCAGTTCGGCCAGGCCCTTGTGCGCGGCTTTCGGAAAGGTGTGATCGCGGTCCCACTGCGCGGCGTGCGGCCACAGTTGCTCTTGCGCAAAGGCGCGCACGGCGTCGCGGATCATTTCCTGGTCTTGGGTGAGTAGCATGGGCTTACTTTCCTTGCGAGAGTTCCATGATGAGGCGCGTGGCCAGGTACAGCCGGCGCGGGATGGCGTCGACCATCACGTACTCGGCCTCATCGCTGTGGTAGCCATAGCCCGGCAGGCCAAGGGCTTCGATCACCGGCTTGCCCGACAGCGCGGCGTAGGCCGCGTCGGTGCCGCCGCCAATGCGGTCGATCACGGCCAGCGGGCTACCGGTTTCGCCGTGGATGGCCACGGCGCGATCCACGATTTGCCGGCCACCGGCGTTGACGTTGAAGGCCGGCCGGCCGCGGTCGGGCGTGATGGTGATCTGCGATTTGTCCAGCTTCTTGCGGCCCTGAATGCGCTGCTCCAGCGTGGCCAGCAGCTTGTCCAGGTCTTCGGGCCGCGCGTAGCGGATGTTGGCTTCGAGGTTGGCCTGGTCGGGGATGATGTTGGCCACGTTGCCGGCCTTGCCCACCGTCCAGTTGAAGCGCAGGTCGCGCGACTTGTCGTCCAGGTCCATGGTGCGCAGCACGATGTCGGACGCCTCGACCAGCGCGTTGGTGCCCAGCTCGGGGTTGGCGCCGGCGTGCGCGGCGGCGCCCTTGACGGCGACCTTGTAGTACACGATGCCGGCGGTGCCCAGCGGCAGCGCTTCTTTGCCCACCAGCGTGGGCTCGAACGACAGCACCGCGTCGGCCTGCGCCGCCAGCTGCTGAATGAGCGCGCGCGAGCCGAACGAGCCGCGCTCTTCATCCGTGTTGAACATCACCACCACCTCGCCCCAGTCGGCAAAGCCGCGGTCCTTCAGCAGCTTGAGCGCGTGCAGGATGACGGCGATGCCGCTCTTGTCGTCGGCAATGCCGGGGCCGTAGGCGCGGTTGCCCTCGACGCGGAACGGCGCCTTGGCCAGCGTGCCCTTGACGTACACGGTGTCCATGTGCGCCATCAGCAGCAACTTGGCCGCGCCCTTACCGGCGATGCGGCCGACGATGTTGGGGCCGGCCACGCCGGCATCGGGCTGGTGGCGCGAGACGGTGGCGCCCAGCGCGCGCAGTTCACGCTCCAGCAGATCGGCCATGGCGGCCATGCCTTCGGCGTTGCCGGTGCCGGTCTCGATGTTGACCAGGCGCTCCAGCGTCTTGATGACCGCCGGCTGTTCGGCCGTGGCGGCCGACAGCAGCGCGGCGTCGGGCGCGCGGGCGGTGGTCGTCGCGGCAGCCGGTGCGGACGCGGCTGCGCCGCCGGTCTGCGCGCAACCGCCCAGCAGCAGCGCCAGCGCGCCGCCCAGCAAGACAGGGAACAGGGGTTTCATGGGCAATCTCCTCTCGTTGTTCTGTTTGAAATCAGGATTCAGTCAACATGCGACGGACCGCGTCACCAAGTCGGCAACCGCTTTCCATCGTATTGCAGGAAAGCGCCGCGATCGCTCGCCGTCAGGCCGGCCATCACGCGGCGCAGGCCGGTGGCGCTGTCGTCGAGCGTGACCGGCGCGCCCGCGCCGCCCATGTCGGTCTGCACCCAGCCGGGGTGCAGGCACACCATGATCGCATCGGGCCAGGCGCTTTGCGCCGACGCCACGGCCATGTTCAGCGCCGCCTTGCTCACGCGGTAGACCCAGGCGCGGCTGTTGTCCACGGTGGCGATGCGGCCCATGACGCTGGAGACAAAGCCAAACCGCCCGCCCGGCGCCAGCAGCGGCGCCACCTGCGGAATGGCCTGCATGGCGCCCAGCACGTTGGCGTGCATGACGGCGTCGAAGGCTTCGCGCGTGGGCGGCTCGGTGGCGTCGCCATGGCTGGTGACGCCGGCCACATACAGCGCGGTGTCGATCTTTTCGCCATCCAGCTGCCACGCCAGGCCGCTGATGCTGGCGGGGTCGGCCACGTCGACGCGCAGCGCCTGTGCGCCCAGTTCGCGCAGCCGCGCCAGGCCCGCATCGTCGCGCGCAGTGGCGATCACGCGCTCGCCGGCGGCGACGTATTGCCGCGCCAGCTCCCAGCCGATGCCGCGTGAGGCGCCGATGATCAGAACAGTAGACATACGGCCTTATCCCTTCACCAGATGAGCCAGCCCTTCGTCGGCCAGTTGCGCACGGTAGCGCTCAAGCGCCTGTTCGTCGGTCTCGGTCACCACCTGCGGACCCAACTGCGCCAGCAGCATGGCGTTCATCGACGGAAAGCTGCCCGGCGCCACGCGCGCGGCGGGCGACCAGACTTGCGAGCGCAGCAGCGCCTTGGGGCAGTGCAGGTAGGCCTCGCGCACGGCGACTTCGATCACCAGGCGCGGCAGCTTGGGCGCGTCGGGGTGGGCAAAGCGCTGGGTGAATTCCGGCTCGTCGCGCAGGCGCGCCGTGCCGTTGGCGCGCAGCACTTCATCCACGCCCGGCACCAGAAACAGCAGGCCGATGCGCGAATCGGCCAGCAGGTTTTCCAGCGTGTCGAGCCGGTTGTTGCCGGTGACGTCGGGGATCAGCAGCGTGCGTTCATCGGCCACCTGCACGAAGCCCGGACGGCCGCCGCGCGGTGACGAATCCAGCCCCTCGCCCGCCGCGCCCGCGCTGGCGATGACGCACAGCGGCGCGTGCGCGACGAAGCGGCGCATGGTGTCGTCCAGCCGATCAAGCTGCTTGGCGCGCGAGCGTGCCGACGCCTGCGGGTACAGGCGGCGCAGCGCTTCGGTGGTGTCGATCATGTCGGCTGAAGGTGGGTTCAAACAGGCCTGATGAGCCCCCACTCAGGCTAATTTCACCGCAGAGGCGCAGAGAACGCAAAGGTTCGCCGACAAACCTCGTTGGGCTTCTCTGCGTGAACTCTGCGTTCTCTGCGCCTCTGCGGTGAATGCATTCTGTAAACCTGAAAGAGGGGGCCGACCAATAAAAACAGGCTGCCAGCGCTTGTCCATCAAGCGCAAGCAGCTATCAAATTCATACCATCTCCAACGCCACCGCAGTCGCCTCGCCACCGCCAATGCACAGCGTGGCCAGGCCCTTTTTCTTGCCGCGGTTCTTCAGCGCATGAATCAGCGTGATCATGATGCGCGCGCCGCTGGCGCCGATGGGGTGGCCCAGCGCGCAGGCGCCGCCGTTGACGTTGACCTTGTCGTGCGGCACCTTCAAATCGTGCATCAGCGCCATGGGCACCACGGCGAAGGCCTCGTTGATTTCCCACAGGTCGACGTCATCGACCTTCCAGCCGGCTTTTTCCAGCGCCTTCTCGGTCGCGCCGATGGGGGCGGTGCTGAACCACTCCGGCTCCTGCGCGTGCGTGGCGTGGCTGACGATGCGCGCCAGCGGCTTCACGCCCAGCTTCTTGGCCGTGCTCTCGCGCATCAGCACCATGGCGGCGGCGCCGTCGTTGATGCTGGAGCTGGCGGCGGCGGTCACGGTGCCGTCTTTCTTGAACGCGGGTTTAAGCGTGGGGATCTTGTCCACGTTGATCTTGCCCGGGCCTTCGTCGGTGTCCACCACGCGCTCACCCTTGCGGTCTTTCACCGTCACGGGGGCGATCTCGTCCTTGAATGCACCGTTTTTTATAGCGTCCTGCGCGCGCTGCACGCTGGCCATGGCGAATTTGTCTTGCGCGTCGCGGGTGAAGTTGTACTTGGCGGCGCAGTCCTCGCCAAAGGTGCCCATGCTGCGGCCGGCTTCGTAGGCGTCTTCCAGGCCGTCGAGCATCATGTGGTCGTACACCTTGTCGTGGCCCATGCGGTAGCCGCCGCGGCCTTTTTGCAGCAGGTAGGGCGCGTTGGTCATGCTCTCCATGCCGCCGGCCACCAGCACGTCGTGCGTGCCCGCCACCAGCATGTCGTGCGCGAACATCGCCGCGCGCATGCCCGAGCCGCACATCTTGCTGAGCGTGACCGCGCCCGCGCTCTTGGGCAAGCCGCCCTTGAACGCCGCCTGCCGCGCCGGCGCCTGGCCCTGGCCGGCCATCAGGCAGTTGCCGAAGATGACTTCGGTGACCAGTTCCGGTTTAATGCCGGCGCGCTCGACGGCGGCCTTGATCGCCGCGCCGCCCAGGTCGTGCGCGGCCAGCGGCGTGAAGTCGCCCTGGAAACTGCCCATGGGGGTGCGGGCGGCGGAAACGATGACGATGGGGTCGGACATGAAAGTAGCTCCTTAAGCAGACGTGAAAAATCAGGACTCAAAAATCAATGCACAACCGGCTCGTGCAACACGCCAAAACGCTCGGCCAGGCCGGCCAGGCGCTTGTCCAGTGTCCATAGCTGCGCGCCAGAAGTCATCCGCGTCGAGGCCAGCAGCAGGATGTCGACCAGCCCGCAACCCAGGCCGAACAGGCGCTCGCGCTCGATGAACTGCAGGGCCTCGCCGACGCTGGCTTGCTGGGCGGGACGCAGGCAAGCGAGATCGGACAGGGTCTGGCTGCGCGCGGGCGGCGAGCCGCAGGCGATTTCGCCCACCACGAGGGGATGCGTCAGCACCTGATCGGTCGTCAGCAGCGCCGTCAAGGCGTCATTGCCATGGCGGAAGTGATCGACCCACACGGAGGTGTCCACCAGCACGGCGCTCATGCGGCAGCATCGCCCGGGCGGCGGCGCGCCACGTCGGTCATCTTGGGCGCGGCCGCGCCCAGCGTGGCGAGGCGCTTGGCAGCCTGGACGCGGACGAAGGTCTTGACCGCCTCTCGAAACAGATCGGCCTTGTCCATGGTCGGATCGGCCACTTCAAGTGCCTTTTCATACAGCGCATCGTCGATGGTGACAGTCGTTCGCATGGAAATCCTCAATATTGATGTCAAATTACATCATAATTGATGCTCAATCACTCCGAAGGTTCCGCAACCGTGGCCGGCGACGATGTGTCCGGCTGGTCCGCTGGCGTTTCGGCGAACGCCGCCGCTGGGTCCGCCAATTCAGACGCGCCCTTCACGCCCCCATTCACTTCAAACCGCCGGTGGACCCCATACGGAAAGAAATCAATCACCTCCCCGCTCTTGATCCGCTCCTTGGTCTGCTGCCAAAACTCCGGCTCCAGCAATTCCGCGTGATGCCGCATGAAGACCTCGCGCACGCGCGGGTTGCCCAGCAGAAAAGGGCCGAAGGTTTCGGGGAACACATCCCCCTTGGCGACGTGGTACCAGATCTCGCCGCTCATCTCGTCTTCTTCGTTGCGCGGCGGGGGCACGCGGCGGAAGTTGCAGTCGGTGAGGTACTCGATCTCGTCGTAGTCGTAGAACACCACCTTGCCGTGGCGCGTGACGCCGAAGTTCTTCCACAGCATGTCGCCGGGGAAGATGTTGGCGGCCACCAGGTCCTTGATGGCATTGCCGTATTCGATGACGGCGTGTTCCATCTGCGCGCGGGCTGCGGCGTCGTCGGGGCCGGCGTCAAAGGCTTCCTGCAGGTAGATGTTGAGGGGAATCATGCGCCGCTCGATGTAGGCGTGGGCAATGATGACCTCGGTCTGGCCGTCGCCATCGCGGTCTGAAATCTCGATCTGGCTGAGGGCAAACTTCTCGATCTCGGCGATCAGCTCGTCCTCGAAGCGGTCGCGTGGAAAGGCGATGAGCGAGAACTCCATCGTGTCGGCCATGCGGCCCACGCGGTCGTGCTGCTTGACGAGCTGGTACTTGCCGCGAATCTGCTCGCGCGTGGTCTCCTTGGGCGCCGGGTACCAGTCCTTGATGACCTTGAACACGTAGGGAAAGCTGGGCAGGTCGAACACGAGCATGACCATGCCCTTGATGCCAGGCGCGATGCGGAACTGGTCGGTGCTGTGCCGCAGGTGCCAGAGAAAGTCGCGGTAGAACAGGTTCTTGCCCTGCTTGGCCAGGCCCAGCGCGTTGTAGATTTCGGCGCGCGGCTTGCGCGGCATGAGGCTGCGCAGAAACTGCACGTAGGCCGACGGAATTTCCATGTCGACCATGAAGTAGGCGCGCGAGAAGCTGAACAGAATCAGCATGTCCTCCTCGCCGAACAGCGCCGCATCGACATACACGGTGCCCGGCGTGCGGTGCAGGATGGGCAGCGCAAACGGCAGTTCGCGAAAGCCGTTGATGACCTTGCCGACCAGGTAGGCGCCCTTGTTGCGGTAGAACAGGCTGGAGAGCACCTGCACCTGGAAGTTGGGGCGCGGCTTGTCGGCACCCAGCTCGCGCCGCATGGCATCGGCAACACGCTGCGTGTCGCGCGGCAGGTCTTCAAAGTCGCAGTAGAGATCGAACGACGCCAGCACGGCGCGCACCGTGTCTTCGAGCTGGTTGGCGCCGGGGTAGAAGGCTTGGTAGGTGGTTCTGGCCTTGGGGTCGTCGGTCTCCAGGTACTCCGTGCTGATGGCCGGGCGCACAAAGATGAAATCGTTGTGAAAGTAGCTGCGGTGCAGGATGCGCGTGCTGACTGAGTTGAAGAAGGTCTCAGCCAGTTCGGGCTGCTTGTGCGCCACCAGCATGCCGATGTAGTGCAGCTTGACCTGCTGCCATGTCTCCATCGGTTGTTCGCCGGCCTTGAACTCGCGCTCCAGGCGCTTCTGGCATTCGCGCACGCGCAGGTCGTAGAACTCGATGCGCTCGCGCTGCGCGCGCTGCTGGCCGTGCCAGTCGCAGGTTTCAAAGCGGTGCTTGGCGCGCGCGCTTTCAGTGCGGAACAGCCGGTAATGGCGGTTGAACCCGTCGATCATGGCCTGCGCGATGTCGCGCGCCAGCGGGGAATCGAGGGTTTGCGGCTGCATGGCGCGCGGCGCTACAGGGGGAAGTCGCTGGAACCCGGCTTGGCGTCCGGGTCGCGCGGGTAGCGCTTGATGGCGCCGCGGAACACGTCCACCACCTCGTCGGGCTTGGTCATGGTCACGCCCAGGTCCTTCACCAGCCCGTCCTTCAGGCCGTAGCACCAGCCATGCACCGCCAGCGGCTGGCCGCGCTTCCAGGCGTCCTGCACCACGTTGGACTGCGCCACGTTGCCGACCTGTTCGATCACGTTCATCTCGCACAGCGTGTCTTCTTGCGCGGTGCCGCACAGGTGCATCAGGCGGCCGCGGTGGCGCATCTTCACGTCGTGCACGTGGCGCAGCCAGTTGTCGGCCAGGCCGACGCGCTTGTCGTGCAGGGCCGCCAGCACGCCGCCGCAGCCGTAATGGCCAACGACCATGATGTGCTCCACCTTCAGCACGTCGACGGCGAACTGGATGACCGACAGCGCATTCAAATCCGAGTGCACCACCACGTTGGCCACGTTGCGGTGCACGAACACCTCGCCCGGCGCCAGGCCAATCACCTGGTTGGCCGGCACGCGGCTATCGGAGCAGCCGATCCACAGGTACTTGGGCGACTGCTGCGCCGACAGCTCCTTGAAGAAGCCGGGCTGTTGTCGCTCAACGCGCTCGGCCCAGGCGCGGTTGTTGTCGATAAGGTGCCGCAGGGGAGTGGACATTTACAAGCCAAATCAGCCGCCAGCGCATGTCTGACAAGCGCCAGCAGCTATAAAAATCGATGCAAACCGTGCATCCGCCCAAGAAGCTTACATCGTCTCGGCAAACAGCTCGCGACCAATCAGCATGCGGCGAATCTCCGACGTGCCGGCGCCGATCTCGTACAGCTTGGCATCACGCCACAGGCGGCCCAGCGGGTATTCGTTGATGTAGCCGTTGCCGCCAAACAGCTGGATGCCGTCGCCGGCCATCTTGGTGGCCATTTCGGCCGTCCACAGGATGACGCTGGCGCAGTCCTTGCGCACCTGGCGCACGTGCGCGGCGCCCAGCGCGTCCAGGTTCTTGCCGATGGTGTAGAGAAAGGCGCGGCCGGCTTGCAGCACGGTGTACATGTCGGCCACCTTGCCCTGCACCAGCTGGAATTCGCCAATGCTCTGGCCGAACTGCTTGCGATCGTGGATGTAAGGCACCACGTTGTCCATCACCGCCTGCATGATGCCGACTGGGCCGCCGGCGAGCACGGCACGCTCGTAGTCGAGGCCGCTCATCAGCACCTTGGCGCCCTGGTTCAGGCCGCCCAGGATGTTGGCCTCGGGCACTTCGACGTTGTCAAACACCATCTCGCCCGTGTGGCTGCCGCGCATGCCGAGCTTGTCGAGCTTTTGCGCGGTGCTGAAGCCCTTCATGCCTTTTTCAACGATGAACGCGGTGACGCCGCGCGCGCCCAACTCGGGCTCGGTCTTGGCGTAGACCACCATGGTGTCGGCATCCGGCCCGTTGGTGATCCACATCTTGGTGCCATTCAGCAGGTAGTAGCCGCCCTTGTCTTCGGCGCGCAGCTTCATGCTGATGACGTCGCTGCCCGCACCCGGCTCGCTCATGGCGAGCGCGCCGACGTGCTGTCCGCTGACCAGCTTGGGCAGGTACTTGGCCTTTTGCGCGTCGTTGCCGTTGCGCTTGATCTGGTTCACGCACAGGTTGCTGTGCGCGCCGTAGCTGAGGCCAATCGACGCGCTGGCGCGGCTGATCTCTTCCATGGCGATCATGTGCGCCAGGTAGCCCATGTTGCTGCCGCCGTATTCCTCGGGCACGGTGATGCCCAGCACGCCCAACTCGCCCATCTTGGGCCACAGATCCATGGGGAACTGGTCGGTCTTGTCGACCTCGGCGGCGCGCGGGGCAATCTCGGCCTGCGCAAAATCGCGCACGGCGTCGCGCAGCGCATCGATGTCTTCGCCAAGCTGGAAGTTCAGGCCGGGCAGGTTGCTCATGTTCTTGTCTCCTAATAAAAAGTCAAATATTTGATCGGTCAAGCGGCCGCGGAGCAGGCCATGCCAGTGAACGCCGTGCACGGACCTGCGCCGGGCACTGGCGTTGTCCCCCATGCGCAGCAAAGGGGGGAAGGCGCGAAGCGACTCAGGGGGGTCATTTTCTCAATACGTTTTGGGTACCGGCACCAGGGTCTGCTGCATCAGCGCGCACGGCCCTTCCTTGCCCTCATCGTCCACATGCGTGACTTCGGCGGTGGTGACGATCAGGCGCTTGCCGGGCTTGACCACGCGGCCAATGGCACGGAGCGCGCCGCCCTGGTAGCTGCCCAGAAAGTTGATCTTGTATTCGGCGGTGACCACTTCCATTCCCTCGGGGGCGAGGGTCAGCCCCGCGTAGCCGCCCGCGATGTCGGCCACCGCGCCCATGGCGCCGCCGTGAAAGCCGTCCTGTTGCTGCGTCACCTTGTCGGAATAGGGCAGCCAGATCTCGACCAAGCCGGGCTCGACGCGGCGCAATTGCGCGCCCAGGTGCTGCATCATCCCCTGGCGGGCAAAGCTGTCGGCCACGCGCGCGTGCAGGGCTTGGGGGTCGGCGGGCTTGTTCATGGCTGAACCCTGGATTGTGATTGACGTTTACGTAAACGTCAATTGGACTTTGACTTTTTGGCCGCCGGGCGGTTGACACGCGCCAGCAAGGTGCGCGCTTCCTTCTCATGCTCGCTGATCTCGCTCAGCGTCGCCTGCAGCTCGGCCAGTTGCGCCTCCAGCTGGGCGCGGTGCTGGCTCAGCACTTCAAGAAACTTGCGCAGCTGCGGCCCGGTGTCACGCGGGCTGTCGTACATGTCGATCAGCTCTTTGGCCTCGGTCAGCGACAGGCCCAGGCGCTTGGCGCGCAGGGTGAGTTTCAGGCGCGTGCGGTCGCGGTTGCTGTACACCCGCTGGCGCCCGCCGGGGCCGCTGCGCGCGGGCTGCAACAGACCCATGTCTTCATAAAAGCGCATGGCGCGCGGCGTCAGGTCGAATTCGCGCGCCAGGTCGCTGATGGAATAGGTGATGGCCATGATGGGCTGTCGCGCACGCGCGGCGGGATGCGCCGTTCCTCCATAGAATGATTTGATTGACGTTCACGTCAACTTCCCGTCATCCTAACCCAGCGCCCGCCACTGCACCATGTCCGTTGCCGCCGAACTCGAACGCGCCCTGCGCTATCCCCTGGCCGACCAACTGCCGCCGCGCGGGGGCGCCATCACGCTGGCCCCGGGCGTGAAATGGCTGCGCATGGCACTGCCGTTCGCGCTGGACCACATCAACCTCTGGCTGCTGCGCGACCACATCGACGGTCGCGAGGGCTGGACGGTCATCGACACCTGCATCGACCACCCTGAGGCACGCGCCGCGTGGGAAGACGTGTTTGCCACCGCGCTGGAAGGCCTGCCGATTCTGCGCGTTTTGGTCACCCACATGCACCCGGACCACGTGGGCCTGGCGCACTGGCTGTGCGAGCGCTGGTCCGCCCCGCTGTGGATGAGCGGCACCGACTACATGGCCGCGCGTTACGCCTGCCAGGTCGTCAACAGCTTTGGCGGCGACCGGCTGGCGGACTACTTTTTCAGCCACGGCATGACGGATGCTGGCGATCTGGACCAGATCCGCCACCGCAAAAGTTATTACCGCAACCTGGTCCCCGCCATGCCGCCCAGCTACGCGCGGCTGCGCGACGGGCAGACGCTGACCATCGGCGGCCAGGCCTGGCGCTGCATCGCCGGCCATGGCCACGCGCCCGAACACATGGCGCTGTATTGCGAGGCGGCAGGCATCCTCATCAGCGGCGACATGGTGCTGCCGCGCATCTCGACCAACGTGAGCGTGTACGAAATGGAACCCGAGGCCGACGCGCTGACCCTGTTCCTCGATTCCATCGACCGCTTTCTGCCGCTGCCCGCCGACACACTGGCGCTGCCTTCGCACGGCAAGCCCTTCACCGGCCTGCACACGCGCATCCAGCAGTTGCACGACCACCACCGCGACCGCCTGGCCGAGGTGATGGAGGCGGCGCAAGCAAGGCCCGTCAGCGCCTACGACGTGCTGCCCGTGCTGTTCAAGCGCCCGCTCGATTTGCACCAGACCACCTTCGCGCTGGGCGAGGCGGTGGCCCATCTGCACCGACTGTGGTTTGCCGGCCGGCTGCGCCGCGCGCGCGATGCGCAGGGCATCTGGCGCTTTGCGGTCGCCTGATTTCAAGACAAATCCGGCGCTGGCGCTTGCAGTACAAGCACATACAGCTATCAAAATTATAGAAGGAGAGTTTTCCGATGATCGACTTGCAGCCGCTGTTCTCCCTTCAAGGCCGCAGCGCCCTCATCACCGGCGGCTCGCGCGGCATCGGCCGCATGATCGCCGAGGGCTTTCTGCGCGCCGGCGCGCGCGTCTACATCTCGGCGCGCAAGGCCGACGCCTGCGACGCCACGGCGCGCGAGCTGTCGGCCATCGGCCCCTGCGTATCGCTGCCGGCCGACGTGTCGACGCTGGAAGGAATGCAGCAACTGGTGGCCGCGTACCAGCAGCATGAAAAGTCGCTCGACATCCTGGTCAACAACGCCGGTGCGGCCTGGGGCGCGGCGTACGACGAGTTCCCCGAAAGCGGCTGGGACAAGGTAGTTGACCTGAACATGAAGACGCCCTTCTTCCTGACGCAGGCGCTGACGCCCCTGCTCAAGGCCGCCGCCACCGACCACCTGGCCAAGGTGATCAACATCGCGTCGATCGACGGTGTGTCGAACAACCCGCAGGAAACCTATTCGTACCAGGCCAGCAAGGCCGGCCTGATTCACCTAACGCGCCGCATGGCGCTCAAGCTGGCGCCCGAGCGTATCGGCGTCAGCGCCATCGCGCCCGGCGCCTTTGCCTCGACCATGAACAAGGACGCGCGCGACCACGCCGACGAAGTGGCGCAGCGCATTCCGGCCGGCCGCATCGGCACGCCCGAGGACATGGCCGGCGCAGCCATCTACCTGGCGTCGCGCGCGGGCGACTACGTGACGGGCGCGACGCTGGTGGTGGACGGCGGCGTGACCTGGGCGCGGGGGTGAACGCACCCACTTTTACATATCGGCGGTCGAATGTTTAGAAGCCCCTCGCACTGAGCCATTCGACATGGCTCAGAGCGAACGGGTTCTGACCACACGCGCCAAGCGCCCTCAATCGCCCGCCAGGCTCACCATCTGCCCCACGCGCGGGTCCATGCGCCCGCCCAGAACCTGCGCGTAGGCGGCCTGCGCGGCGGCCGTGCCTTGGGCATGGGCCGGCTGCACCCAGCCGTGGTTTTGGGCCGCGTCCAGAAAGCCCTTCCACGCGCCGACCATGCGCTCGGCCAGCACAGCGCGGCCCCATTCGGTCGACCGCTTCTTGCTCTGCGCCGGGGCAAAGAACAGCGTGGCGCGCGGGCCGGGCAAGTCCTTGGCGCCGCCCAGTTCGGTGACGTGCGCGCCGCCCACCGAGCAGCTGTAGCGCAGCGCCTGGAAGTGTTCGTGCACGCGCCGGCGCAGCGCGGCGTTGCCGGCAAAGTCGATGTAGACGCAGGGCGTCGCCGGGTCCAGCGATGCCAGCGCGTCATACGTCAGCACGCGGTGGTAGCTGCCGAGCGACTGGCAGAACGGCGCGTTGGCCGGCGAGGTGAGACCGATCACCTCGATGCCCGCGCGCTGCGACAGGCACCATGCCGTGGCAAACGCCGTCTTGCTGGACGCGCTGGACAGCAGCAGCGTGCGTGCGCCAAAAAAGTCGTTGTCGGCCATGAAGTCGTCGATCAGCCACGACGTGGCGAACAGCGGGCGCAGCAGCGCCTGCAGGTCTTCGGTGTCGGCGCGGTAAAACGGGTCGGCGCCGGTGCGCTCGTACTGGTTGTAGACGGCGGGCAGCGGCGCGCGGTGCGGGGCGCCATCGGTCCAGCCGGCGGGCGTGACGCGCGTGGGCGTGAGCACCGCATGGCTGGCCATGGGCCAGTAGCCGTACAGGCGCTCGCCCACCGGCACGTCGGCACAGCCCGATTCCACAACCGTGCCGAAGCCCCACACCGGCACCGTGCCCCAGTCCGCACCGTCGCCCTGCACGGGGTAGAAGTCCCAGTAGTGCATGGCGTCGCCAAAGGCGGCGTAGGTGATGTTGTTGGCCGTGAGCGCAAAGCGGTCGACCCGCACACGCACCTGGCCGGGTGCCAGCGGCGCGTCGGGCAGTTCGCGCACGCGCGTGGTGGCCAGCTGGTTTTTATGGACGAGCAGTTCGGTGGTGGGCATGGCAGGCAGGTTGGATGCGCGCGAGGCAGGACTGCGGGGGATTCTGATCGAAGGTCGCGCACGAGCCTGTCACCTTGGAACCAGCCAAGAGGGCCGTCGCACCGCCACGCATCGTCATTCCCGCAAAGAGCCTGCCCTCGCGAAGGCGGGGGCGGGAAGCCAAGGGCGCTCACGAGAAGGGCGGCTGACCACGGACGCATGGACGCCCGCCTTCGCGGGAATGACGACCCAAATGGCACGCACGCAGCGCCGCCGTCGCGCCGTCTCACCAGCGCGGCACCGCCTCGTCGCGCAACTGGCCGCGCCGCTCGGCGTAGTCGGGCAGCACGCTTTCCACGTGCTGCCAGAAGCGCGGGCTGTGGTTCATCTCGCGCAGGTGGGCCAGCTCGTGCACCACCACATAATCGATCACCGATTCACGAAAGTGGATCAGCCGCCAATTCAGGCGGATCGAGCCATCGGCGCTGGCGCTGCCCCAGCGCGTGCCGGCGGATGACAGGCTCATGCGCTGCCAGCTCACCCCCAGCTGCGGCGCAAAGTTGTCCAGCCGCGCGGTGAACACGCGGCGCGCCTGGCGCATCAGCCAGGCCTGCGTGGTGTCGCGCCACTGCTCGGGCGTGGCGGTGTGCGGCAGGCCGACGTGCAGTGCCAGCCGCGGCGCGTCGGGCGCGTCGGCATCGGATTCGACCAGCACCGCGCCGCCGCGGCCGTGGCGCTGGCGCGGGTCCAGCACCAGGGTCACCGACTGCCCCAGAAAGGGCAGCGTGGCGCCGGCCTTCCACTCGATGCGGTTGGACTCGATGCGCGCATGCCGGTCACGGGCCTCGCCCAGCTTGGCCACGATCCACCGCTCTTTCTCGCGCAGCGCGGCTTCGACTTCGTGCACCGGCGTCCAGCGTGGCGCACGCACGCTCAAGCCCTCGGCACCGACCGTAAAACCGATGGTGCGCCGCTGGCCGCGCCGAAACTCGTAGTGCACCCGCGCATGCGCGAAGTGGATGGCGCGGTTGGCGCGCGGGTGGGCAAAATGGGCTGGCGCGAGCGCATCGTCGAGCGTGATGGCGGACTCGTTCGCTACAATTTTCAGAGCTGTTTGCGCTGATCCCGCAAGCGCTGGAGGCGTTTTTTCTTCAGAGGGACGGGCTGCCGGCGCGACGCCGAACAGGTCCAGCACCAGCTGCCGCATGGCCATGCGCGGCCTCAGTCCTCGCCGGGCTTCAGGCGCGACAGCCGCGCCTGGCCGGTGGGGTAGGCCTCGGGGTCCAGGCGCAGCATCTCGGCCTCGATCCAGGCTTCGACTTCGCGCATCAGTTCATCCGGCTTGCGGCCCACGCTGGGGATGGCGGGGCCGATGGAGATGTCGACGATGCCCGGCTGCTTGACGAACGCCTTGCGCGGCCAGCATTTGGCGCTGGTGACGGCGATGGGGATCACCGGCGCGCCGCATTCGATGGCCAGCCGCGTGCCGCCCGAGCGGTACTTGCCCTTTTCGCCGCGCGGGATGCGCGTGCCTTCGGGGAACATGATGATCCACACGCCCTCGGCCAGCAGGCGCCGGCCCTGGCTGACGACCTTGGCGAAGGCCTCGCTGCGCTTGCTGCGGTCGATGTGGATCATGTCGAGCCGCGCCATGGCCCAGCCGAAGAACGGGATGTAGAGCAGCTCGCGCTTGAAGACGTAGGCCAGCGGGTGCGGCATGAGCGCGGGCATGCTGAACGTTTCCCACGTGGACTGGTGCTTGACCAGCAGCACGGCCGGCGCCTTCTCGCCGACGGGCAGGTTTTCCATGCCGGTGACCCGGTTGCGGATGCCCAGGATCCAGCCGCCCGCCCACACCGCGCAGCGCAGCCAGCCGGCGCACATCCAGTACAGCCGCGTGCTGCTGACGAACGGCGAGGCGATCAGCACCGCCAGCGCCCACGGCACGACGGTGACGGCCATCCACAGCAAGTGCAGCACCGAGCGAATCAGGTTCATGGTGGTTTCGGCTTCGAGCGCCTGCGGGGCAAGCGTCAACAGCTACATATTCTATAGCTTCAGGCGGGTGGTCAAGGCGCGGCTGGCAGCGCCGCGTCGGGTTCGGCGCGGCCGCCGGCCGGCTGCGCGGCGGCCTCGGCGTCGGCGATGAAGGCGGTGGCAAAGGCGGCCAGATCGTCGTGCACGCGCGTGCCGGGCGGGTAGTCGGGCGGCAGCGCGCCGAGCGGTGGCGCGCCCTTGCCGGTGCGCACCAGGTGCGGGATGCAGCCGGCGGCGGCCGCGGCCTGCGCGTCGCGCACGCTGTCGCCCACGGCATGCACCTGGCGCAGATCGACCTTGTAGCGCTCGCCAATCTGCTGGAACAGGCCGGGCAGCGGCTTGCGGCAGGTGCAGCCGTCGTCGGGTGTGTGGGGGCAGTAGAAGATCGCCTCGACCCGCCCGCCGACCGCCGCCAGTTGCTTGTTCATGCGCGCGTGGATGGCGTTGAGCGTGGCCGTGTCGAACAGCCCGCGCCCCAGCCCCGGCAGGTTGGCCGCGATCACCACGTGGTAGCCCGCGTGGTTGAGCCGGGCAATGGCGTCCAGCGCGCCGGGCAGCGCCTCCCACTCGTCGGGCGACTGGATGTAGCCTTCGCGCTCGACGCAGAGTGTGCCGTCGCGGTCGACGATGACGAGTTTCATGCGGACATTATCGGCCTGGCGCCGGGCCGGGCGCGGCGTCGGCGCGCGGCGCGGCCGGCGCGTCAGAGCCGGTCACCACCTCGCCCCACAGGCGCCCGCGCGCGCGTTGCAGCGTCAGCACGTGGCCGCGCGGCAGCGCCCGCGCGTCGGCGCCTTCGAGCAGCACGCGGCGTGGCGTGTCGTCGCCCTGCAGTTGCAGCAGCGCCAGCGCGCCGCCCGGGCCGCGCTCGCTGCTGGGCTGGGGGCGCGCCTCCAGCACGCGCGCGCTGACCGGCGGCAGCGGCGTGCGCAGCGCGCCGTTGGCATGGCGCAGCAGCAGGCCCACGGCCAGCCCGGCCCACAGGCCGATCCACAGCGCGCGCGCCCACGGCCTGACGCGCGCCCAGCCCAGGCGCCGGACCAGCCACCGCGCCAGCAAGGCGCCGCCAACGACCACCCCCAGCGCGGCCAGCACCGGCCAGCTGGCCTGCCAGATCAGCGCCTGGACGGCCGCATCGGCATCGGCCGCGCCTGCGCCGCCCACGCGCGCCGCCACCAGCGGCTGCGCGGACGGCCAGCGCTCGGCCAGCGCGGTCAGCATGACGTGCAGCGCCGTCACGATGAACGGCGGCGCGAACAGCAGCCAGGCGCTGCGGGTGGTGGCGTTGGCGCTCATGTTCTTGGGGCCATGGCGCCGCCGCGCGCCACCCACGGCCGCGCCGCAGGCCATTCCCGCGGCCGCCGTGGAACGGGCTTGGCCCGGCCACGGGCGGCGTCCCCCGGGGGGGGAGCCGCGCAGCGGCTCAGGGGGGGCGTCATGCAGCGAGCCGCGACAGGTCGGCCACGCGGTTCATCGCCTGGTGCAGCGTCTTCAGCAGGCCCAGGCGGTTGAGCCGCACGTCGGTCTGCTCGGCGTTGACCATGACGTCGTCGAAGAAGGCGTCGACCGGCGCGCGCAGGGCGCTCAGCGTCTGCAGCGACGCGGTGTAGTCACCGGCGTCGAACTGCGCGTTGGCGCCGGGCACGGTCTGCTGCATGGCGTCGTACAGCGCGCGCTCGGCGCCGTCGGTCAGCAGGGCGGGGTTGACGTGGGCGTCCACCGCGCCTTCGGCCTCGGCCTTTTTCAGGATGTTGCCGATGCGCTTGTTGGCCGCCGCCAGCGCGGGCGCTTCGGGCAGCTGGGCAAAGGCGCGCACGGCGTCGAGCGCCTTGGGCATTTCGCCCCACATCGGGCGCGCGGCGATCACGGCGTCGGCTTCCTGCGCGCTGTAGCCCTGGTCGCGCAGGTACGTGGCCACGCGCTCGTGGATGAAGGTCAGCAACTGTTCGTTGCTCTTGGCCGCATCGGGCAGCAGCGCGCCAAAACGCTGCGCCGCCGAGCCCAGCAGTTCGGTCAGGTTCAGCGGCAGCTTCTTTTCGACCAGCATGCGGATCACGCCCAGCGCGTGGCGACGCAGCGCAAACGGGTCCTTGTCGCCCGTCGGCAGGTTGCCGATGCCGAACATGCCGACCAGCGTTTCCAGCTTGTCGGCCAGCGCCACCACGGTGCCGACTTGCCCACGCGGCAACTCGTCGCCGGCAAAGCGCGGCTTGTAGTGGTCTTCGATGGCGAAGGCGATGTCTTCGGTCAGGCCGTCGTGGCGCGCGTAGTACCCGCCCATTACGCCTTGCAGTTCAGGAAATTCGCCCACCATGTCGGTCAGCAGGTCGGCCTTGGCCAGTGCCGCCGCCTGGTCGGCCTTGTCGGCCAGCAGGGCGTCTTTCAGCTGATCGCCAATGGCGCGCGCGATGGCGCGCACGCGCTCGGTGCGCTCGCCTTGCGTGCCCAGCTTGTTGTGATAGACCACCTTGGCCAGTTGCGGCACGCGCGATTCGAGCGTCTTCTTGCGGTCCTGGTCGAAGAAGAACTTGGCGTCGGCCAGGCGCGGGCGCACCACGCGCTCGTTGCCTTCGATAACCGCGCTGGCGTCCTTGGGGCTGATGTTGCTGACGATGAGGAACTGGTGGGTCAGCTTGCCGGCAGCGTCGAGCAGCGGAAAGTACTTCTGGTTGGCCTTCATGGTGAGGATCAGGCACTCTTGCGGCACGGCCAGAAACTCGGGCTCGAACTGGCACACCATCACGTTGGGCCGTTCGACCAGGGCCGTCACTTCATCCAGCAGCGCTTCATCTTCGATAGCGCACAGCCCTTGTCCAGCCTGCGCAGCCGCTGATTCAAGCTGCGAAACGATGGCGGCGCGCCGCTCGTCGAAGCTGGCGATGACGGCGCCTTTGTCGCGCAGCGTGTCGGCGTAGCGGTCGGCGTCGACGATGGCGATGGGATCGGCCACGGCCTCGAAGCGGTGGCCGTGCGTGGCGCGGCCGGCCTGCAGGCCCAGCGCCGTCACCGGCACCACGTTGCTGCCGTGCAGCGCCACCAGCCCGTGCGCCGGGCGCACGAACTGCACGCTGTCCCAGCCGGGCAGCGGCGTGCCTTCCTGCAGCTGGTAGGTCATGACCTTGGGGATGGGCAGCTTGCCGATTGCCTCGTTCAAAGCCTTTTGCAGGCCGGTGTCCAGCGTCGCGCCGGTGATCAGCGTGTCGAGAAACAGCGCCTCGGCCTTGCCGTCCATGGCGCGTTGAAGCTGCGGCACCACCGACGGGTCGGCCCCCACGGCCTGCAGCTTCTTCAGCAGCGCGGGCGTGGGCTGGCCGGCGGCGTCCAGCGCCACGCTCACGGGCATCAGCTTTTGCTGTACCGACTTGTCGGCCGCCTTGGCCGCCACCCGCGTGATGTGCGCGGCCAGCCGGCGCGGGCTGGCGTAGGGCGCGACGACCGAATCGGCGGCCGTCAGGCCCTGGGCCTTGAGCTGCTCGAACAGCGTGCCGGCAAAGGCCTCGCCCAGCTTTTTCAGCGCCTTGGGGGGGAGTTCTTCGACGAAGAGTTCGACAAGGAGGTTGGGGGTGGTCATGCGATCTTGAATCCGAAATCCACGGGATAAACGCCCAGGCCGCGTGCGGCATCCTGCATCACCCCATCCAGTGTGGCGATTTCGGTGCAACCCAGGCGACGCGCGGCGGCCAGATGCAAGGCATCGGGACCGCGCAATTTGCTGTCGGCCTGCGCGCACAGATCGGCGGCCAGGTCGAAGTCTTCGGTCAGCAGCGGTTCGGCGTAGGCAGTCAACAACAGGCGGCGCCCGGTGTGCAGCGCCACCGAGGCTTCCTGCGCGTTCAACTGGCGGCTGCGCTGCTTGATTGAAATGGCGTTGGCCAACTCGGTACGAACCCAGGGTGTGACGATGAGTCGTTGGTGCGCACCGGTGCGATACCAGCCCAGGAGGCATTCTGTTTCCGGCTCTGGACAAATCAGCGCCATCAAAACGCTGGTATCGAGGTAAATGTGGGCCACGGTCGCTACGGCTTCTTCAATAGCCTTGATCGCGCATGAAGCGCACCACCGAACGGCCCATCGGCAGGTTGCGGTGCAGCGCTTCCAGCTCGGCCACCATCTGCTCGCGCGTAGGCGCGGGCGGCCCGGCATCGGCGGGCGACAGTTCCAGTCGCCCGGCCTCGGACACGCGCGCTTGCAAGGCGCTGCCTTCTTCCACGCCCAGTCGGCGCGCCAATTCCGCCGGCAACCGCACCGCCAGGCTGTTGCCCCAGCGGCCGACGCTCAGCTCCAGCCTGGTCAGGTCGTTCGCGCCCATAGTGTGATCCTTGATGTAGATACGCGTATCTACATTATGCGCTCAGGCCGCTTTTTTCTCCATCTGCGCCACCCATTCGGCCGGCGCCATCGGAAAGCCCAGGCGCTCGCGCGATTCGTAATAGCTCTGCGCCACGGCGCGCGCCAGGTTGCGGATGCGGCCGATGTAGGCGGCGCGTTCGGTCACGCTGATGGACCCGCGCGCGTCCAGCAGGTTGAAGGTGTGCGCGGCCTTCAGCACCTGCTCGTAGGCGGGCAGGGCCAGTTGCTGCTCGATCAGGTGCTTGGCCTGCTTTTCGTGCGCGTTGAAGGCGGTGAACAGGAAGTCGGCGTCGGAATGCTCGAAGTTATAGGCGCTCTGTTCCTGCTCGTTCTGCAGGTACACGTCGCCATAGGTCAGCCCTTCGGTCCAGGTCAGGTTGTAGACGTTGTCCACGCCCTGCAGGTACATGGCCAGGCGCTCCAGGCCATAGGTGATTTCGCCGGTGGCGGGTCGGCAGTCGATGCCACCGACCTGCTGGAAGTAGGTGAACTGCGTGACTTCCATGCCGTTGAGCCACACCTCCCAGCCCAGGCCCCAAGCGCCGAGCGTGGGGTTCTCCCAGTCGTCCTCGACGAAGCGGATGTCGTTCTTTTTCAGGTCGAAGCCGAGTGCTTCCAGGCTGCCCAGGTACAGCTCCAGGATGTTGGCCGGCGCGGGTTTCAGCACCACTTGGTACTGGTAATAGTGCTGCAGGCGGTTGGGGTTCTCGCCATACCGGCCGTCCTTGGGGCGGCGGCTGGGCTGCACGTAGGCGGCCTTCCACGGCTCGGGGCCGATCGCGCGCAGAAAGGTGGCGGTGTGCGAGGTGCCGGCGCCCACTTCCATGTCGTATGGCTGCAGAAGCGCGCAGCCCTGCGCGTCCCAGTACTGCTGGAGCTTGAGGATGATTTGCTGGAAGGTGAGCATGTCGGCGCGCCGGAATCAGGGGCAATCCGGCATTTTAAGCGTCAAAAACGCCGCCAGCGCTTGTCTGACAAGCGCAAGCAGCTATGAATTCAGGAGTCGAAGCGGCGCAACACCAGGCTGGCGTTGGTGCCGCCAAAGCCGAAGCTGTTGGACAACACGGTGCGCAGCTTGGCATCGCGCGTCTGCGTCACCAGCGGCATGCCGCCCAGCGCCGGGTCGGGCGTGTCGACGTTGACCGAGCCGGCGATGAAGCCCTTTTGCAGCATGATGAGGCAGTAGATCGCCTCCTGCACGCCGGTGGCGCCCAGCGAATGGCCGGTGAGCGACTTGGTGGACGAGAACGGCGGCACCTTATCGCCAAACAGCGCCTGCATGGCGCGCACTTCCTGCATGTCGCCCACGGGGGTCGACGTGCCGTGCGTGTTGATGTAGTCGACGCCGCCCTCGATGCCCTCCAGCGCCTGCTTCATGCACGCGATGGCGCCGTCGCCCGAGGGCGCGACCATGTCCTCGCCGTCGCTGGTGGCGCCAAAGCCCACCACCTCGGCCAGGATGGTGGCACCGCGCGCCTGGGCGTGGGCCAGCGATTCGAGCACCACCGCGCCGCCACCGCCGGCGATGACGAAGCCGTCGCGGTGGGCGTCGTAGGCGCGCGAGGCTTTTTCGGGCGTCTCGTTGTACTTGGCCGACATGGCGCCCATGCCGTCGAACAGCAGCGCCATGCCCCAGCTCAATTCCTCGCCGCCGCCGGCAAACATCACGTCCTGGATGCCCCAGGCGATCTGCTGCGCCGCCGCGCCGATGCAGTGCGCCGACGTGCTGCACGCCGAGGTGATCGAATAGTTGATGCCGCGCACCTTGAAGTTGGTCGCCAGGCAGGCCGACACCGTGCTGCTCATGCAGCGCGTGACCTGGTACGGGCCGACGCGGCGGATGCCTTTTTCGCGCAGCGTGTCGGCGGCCTCGATCTGGTTGGCCGGCGAGCCGCCGCCCGATCCCATGATGAGGCCGGTGCGCGGGTGGCTGACTTGTTCGGGCGTCAGGCCCGATTGCTTGATCGCGTCTTCCAGCGCGATCTGCGCGTAGGCCGCCGCATCGCCCATGAAGCGCAGCTGCTTGCGGTCGATGCGCGATTCGATGTCGATGTCGGGCTGGCCGCCGACCTGGCTGCGCAGGCCCAGCTGCGTGAATTCGGGGATGGCGCGAATGCCGCTGCGCCCTTCGCGCAGCGACTGCTCCACCGTCTGCAGGTCGTTGCCGATGCACGAGACGATGCCCGCGCCGGTGATCACCACACGTTGCCGGGTCATGCTGCGCTTCCCTGGCCGTCGCCTTCGCGCAGGAACAGGCCCACGCGCAGGTCGTTGGCCACGTAGATCTCCTTGCCGTCGGCCAGCAGGCGCGCGTCGCCAATGGCCATGTTCAGCTTGCGCTTGATGACGCGCTTGATGTCGATTTCGTAGCGCACCCGCTTCACGTCGGGGCCGACCTCGCCGGTGAACTTCACCTCGCCCGCGCCCAGCGCGCGCCCGCGCCCGGGCAGGCGCAGCCAGGTCAGGTAAAAGCCGATCAGCTGCCACATGGCGTCCAGCCCCAGGCAGCCGGGCATCACCGGGTCGCCCTGGAAGTGGCAGGCAAAGAACCACAGGTCGGGTTTCACGTCCAGCTCGGCCTCGATGCGGCCCAGGCCGTGGGCGCCGCCATCGCCGTCGATGTGCGTGATGCGGTCGAACATCAGCATCGGCGGCAGCGGCAGGCGGCCCGCGTCGGGGCCGAACAGGCGTCCTTCGCCCGAGGCAATGAGTTGGTCGTAGGAAAAGGATTCGGCCATGGGGCCGATTGTGCCTGAGCGCCTGTCAGGCCCGGCGCCGCAGCGCCACGCACAGCAGCACCAGCAGCGCGCAGCCGCCCCACAGCGGCCACAGCCCGGCCACCGCCGCCCAGCGCGCAAACGGCGTCATGTGCGTGCGGCCTTCAAACTGGCCTTGCAGCACGCCGCGCGTCAGTCGCGGCAACCGGTGCGTCACCTGGCCGCGGTGGTCGATGATGGCGGTGGCACCCGTGTTGGTGGCGCGCAGCATGGGTCGCTCGAACTCCAGCGCGCGCATGCGGCTGATGGCCAGGTGCTGGTCGATGGCCACGCTGTCGCCAAACCAGCCGATGTTGCTGACGTTGACGAAGGCCGTGGGCGCCGTGGCCGGGTCGGCAAAACGGGCGGCCAGTTCTTCGCCAAACAAGTCTTCGTAGCACACGTTGGGCGCCAGCCGCTGGCCTTGCCATTCAAACGAGGGCTGGCCGATGCCGCCGCGCGCGAAGTCGCCCAGCGGGATGTTCATCATCTGCGTGAACCACTTGAAAAACGGCGGGATGAATTCACCAAACGGCACCAGGTGGTGCTTGTCGTAGCGGTAGGGCGCGGCCTGGCCTGCCTTCAGGCCAACCACCGAATTGGTGTAGCCCGACTCGAAGTCGCCCAACGGCACGCCCAGCAGCGCCGCCTGGCCAGGCTGGGCAAAGCGTTCGATCAACGCCTGCCAATAGCCCTCGGGCAGCTGGCGCGGCAGCAGGGGAATCGCGGTTTCCGGCCCCACGATGAGCGGCGCGCGGTTGGCCTGCAGCTGCTCGCCGTACCAAGTGAGCGAATCGACCACGCCGGCGCCGGGTACGAACTTCTCGTCCTGCGGGATATTGCCCTGCATCAGCGCCACCTGCGTCACCCGTGGACGGTGGCCCGACGGCGGCGTGTAGCACAGGTTGACGTCGCAAAAGCGCCAGCCCCACAAGCCCGCGCCCACGGCCAGCAGCAGCACGGCGGCCGCCCACGTGCGTGCGCGACCCCAGCGCACATGGGACGCCAGGGCGATCAGCCCCGCCAGCGCCGCCGCCGCGAAGCCGATGCCGTACACACCGACATAGCGCGCCAGAAAGGCCAGCACGCCATCCACGTGCGCGTAGCCGCCCGCGCCCCACGGAAAGCCCGTCAACCACTGCCCGCGCGCCATTTCGGCCAGCGTCCACAGCGCGGCAAACAGCAACGCCGCCAAACCGGGTTGCTGCTGCAGCACCCGCGCCGGCGCCAAGGCCACGAAGGCGGCTGCCGCCACCGCGCAGTACAGCGCCAGAAAGCCCGCCAGCCCCAGCACGGCAGCCGCGGCCAGCGCCGCGTTCAGGCCGCCGTAGGTGTGCATCGAGATGAACAACCACCAAAAGGTGCCCGCCAACCAGCCCAGCCCAAACAACCAGCCTTGCAGCAGCGCGCGCCGCCAGGGTTTGCCGGCCGCGCACGGGCGTGCCCATGTGCTGGCGCTCCATGAGTTTTGGCGCTCGGCCCGGTGCGCCAGTTGCCACACCAGCCAGGCCAGGCTGAGCAGCTGCAGCCACCCGTGGGTCCGCCCCGTCCACGGGTCGCCCATCGACAGCGCCTGCAAACCGCCGGCCACCCACGCCATGGGCAAAGAGGCCAGCGCGTGAATCGGTCGCATGCGCAAACTCTAATCTACGGCGGCGGCAGCTGGTTCGGCGGTTGAATCAGACGGCCGCGGAGCAGGCACTGCGGGAGCGCTTCGACCGTGATCGCCCCCGGCCGGTGTGCCCCCGGCATGGCGCCGCAGGCGCTCAGGCGGGGTCAACGCGTTCCACCTTGAACCAGCGCACCGCGCCGCCCTTGGTGTGCAGCACGTGAAAGTCCAGCCCTCCCAGGCTGAAGCGCTCGCCGCGCTTGGGCACATGGCCCATTTCGTGCGCGATCAGGCCGCCGATGGTGTCGAAGTCCACGTCCAGATCGCCATCCGGGTTGGCGCCCAGCGCCACGCCGAAGGATTCGTTGACGCGGGCCAAAGGCGTGTCGCCCGCCACGCGCCAGGTGTTGTCGGCCAGGGCAAAGATGTCGCCCTCGTCGGCGTCGATGTCGAATTCGTCCTCGATCTCGCCGACGATCTGCTCGAGCACGTCCTCGATGGTGATCAGCCCCGCCGTGCGGCCAAACTCGTCGACCACCATCGCCAGGTGGTTGCGGTTGACGCGAAACGAGCGCAGCAGATCGTTCAGGCCCTTGCTTTCAGGCACGAACATGGGCGGGCGCAGCAGCGTGCGAATGTTCAGCTGCGGCGCGCGCTGCAGCTTGAGCAAGTCCTTGGCCAGCAGAATGCCGACGATGTTTTCGCGCTCGCCCTGGTACACCGGAAAGCGCGAATGCGCGGTGCGGATCACCTCCAGCAGCATGTCCTCGTAGGGCGCGTCGATGTCCAGCAAGTCCATGCGCGGGGCCGCCACCATGGCGTCGCCCGCGCTCATGTCGGCCAGGCGCAGCACGCCTTCCAGCATGACGCGGCTTTCGGCGTCGATGACCTCGTTGTCCTCGGCGTCGGCCAGCGCGTCAATCAGCTCGTCGGTGGAATCGGGGCCCGGGCGAATGAATTCGACCAGCTTTTGAAACAGGCTGCGCTTGTCTTCGCGCTCGCCGGAGCGCGCGGGGTGGGGGTCAGCCACGGTCTGGGGTGCAGGACGTGCGGTGGTTACGAAGGCGACAAGGATAGCCCAACCGCACGCGCCGCCGCGTCGGACAGCGCCCCGGCCGCGGCCTCAGCTGCCCGAGCGGCGGCGGCCGTCGCGCACCGCCTCGCGCACTTCCTGCGCCGTGGCCAGCAGCTGGCGCATCACGCCGGCCTCGCTCTTGAGCCAGTAATCGACCTGCCCCATTTGGTCGGCCACCAGCTCGCCCACACGGGAGGAAAAGCTGGCCTCGGGCAGCGTCAGGCGCGCCTCGCTCTCGCTGCCGGCGCGCTCGACCACCGCGCCGGCCTGGCGCGCAATGCGCAGCATGGCGGTGTTTTCGCTCAGCGCGTGGACGTACAGCGTCTTGACGCCGTCGTTGACCGCGTGCATGGCCGCGCGCTCGAACAGCCGCGCGCCGTAGCCGCGGCCACGCGCATGGCGCGCCACCGACACGCCAAATTCGGCAAAGCCGGCCGCGGCCATGTCCACCGGGTAGGCCAGGTGGGCCATGGCAATCAGCTCCAGCCGGCGGTTGAAGATGCCAAACAGCTGATCGCGCCCGAAGTCGATCCGCTCGACGTACTGGCGAATCTGGCGGTCGTTGGCGGCGTAGCCGAAGCGCAGGTAACGGTCATGCGCGTCCAGCGCGATCAGGTGGCGCGCGACCTGTTCGCGGTAGCGCGCGCCGATCTCGCGGATCGGGACGATGGACGAATGCCGGGGCGAACGCACCGGCCGTCGCGGCCCGGCCGCTGGGCCGGTCGCAGGGGTTTGGGTAGGCGTTTCCATGCATCCCATGGTAGGGCCGCCACGCTAGAGAAAAAACTCCAAAATGGCAAAAATTGCTGCATTGCGGCAACGTCCTACGAAATAGTTCACGCTGCACGCCACGGCGACGCCCTGGTGCCGCCGGCGGCGCGCCGTGCGGGCCAACCCCTAAAGCTATGTTTTTTATAGCTTTATAGGCTTACCCAGAAAGCGCTCATGGCCAAAATGATGCTTAAACGGGCAACGCGGTCGTGGTCTTGACGTGGTCGATGACGAAACTGCTCTTGCAGTCTTGCACCGACGGGTGGCGCAGCAACACGTCCATCATGAAACGTGAGTACGCACTCATGTCATAGACCAGTAGGCGCAACAAAAAATCCATTTCTCCGGTCAAGGCCACGCAATCCACCACCTCGGGCCAGGTTTGCACGCTGGCGCGAAATTCGTCCATCGGGTTGCGCTTGGCGTGCTCGGCGCGCTTTTCCAGCCGGACGTTGACGTAGGCGGTCAGCTCCAGCCCGACGGCACGCGCGTTCAGCAGGGCCACGTAGCGCTCGATGACGCCCGCTTCTTCCAGTTTTTTGATGCGCCGCAACACGGCGCTGGCCGACAGGCCGATGCGGGCGCCGATGGCTTCGTGCGACTCGTGCGCGTCGGTCTGCAGGCCAGCCAGGATGGCGCGGTCCAGGCGGTCGAGGGGCGGGGTGGTCATGCGGTCGCAGCATAGCAGGCGCGCATTCGCGCGGCTACGCATAAAAATTGCGCTGAAGCACCCATTTCATCAGAAATTCGTTGCCAAACCCCGCCTGACGCCTGCAAAACGCCGTGAAACGCCGCGCCATGCGGCCTACAGTGAAGGGTTTTCGGCCCGCGCGGCCAGCCATAACCACCGGAGACAACGCATGACCAGCACCATCGCCCGCCCCGGCACCACGTGGGACAACCCCATGGGCACCGACGGCTTCGAGTTCATCGAATACGCCGCGCCCGACCCCGCCGCCATGGGCGCGCTGTTCGAGCGCATGGGCTTCACGGCCGTGGCCAGGCACCGCCGCAAGAACGTGACGCTGTATCGCCAGGGTGAGATCAACTTCATCATCAACGCCGAACCCGACAGCTTTGCGCAGCGCTTTGCGCGCCTGCACGGCCCCAGCATCTGCGCCATCGCCTTTCGCGTGCGGGACGCCAAGGCGGCGTACGAACGCGCCATCGACCTGGGCGCCTGGGGTTTTGCCAACGCCGCCGCGCCGGGCGAGCTGAACATTCCGGCCATCAAGGGCATCGGCGACTCGATCATCTACCTGATCGACCGCTGGCGCGGCAAGGACGGCGCTTCGGCGGGCGACATTGGCAACATCGGCTTTTACGACGTGGACTTCGAGCCGCTGCCAGGCGTCGAAGGCGGCGGCGCCATCAGCCCCGAAGGCTATGGCATGACGGTGATCGACCACCTGACGCACAACGTGCACAAGGGCCGCATGGACGAATGGTCGGGCTTTTACGAGCGCCTGTTCAACTTCCGCGAAGTGCGCTACTTCGACATCGAGGGCCAGGCCACCGGCGTCAAATCGAAGGCCATGACCAGCCCGTGCGGCAAGATCCGCATCCCGATCAACGAAGAGGGCAACGACCAGAAGGGCCAGATCCAGGAATACCTGGACAGCTACGCGGGCGAGGGCGTGCAGCACATCGCGCTGGCCACGAAGAACATCTACGACGCCGTGGACCAGCTGCAGATGGCCGGCGTCAAGCTGCTGAACACCAGCGAGACGTACTACGAGCTGCTGCCCAAGCGCATTCCTGGCCTGCAAGAGCCGATGGGCGAGCTGCAGTCGCGCAACATCCTGGTCGACGGCCAGCCGGGCGAGTTGCTGCTGCAGATCTTCAGCGAGAACCAGTTGGGGCCCATCTTCTTCGAATTCATCCAGCGCAAGGGCAACGAAGGCTTTGGCGAAGGCAACTTCAAGGCGCTGTTCGAAACCATGGAGCTGGACCAGATGCGCCGCGGTGTGCTGCAGGCGCCGACGCCCGAGGCGGCCAAGAAATAGACCCCCTACGGCCAGCTTGACGGTGCAACCGGCGCCTGCCGGCTTCAAGTTGACACGACCGTAAAACTTATGATTAACTGCACATAAGTGCATGTGACGGGAGTGGGATCATGGCCGGGTGGGCTCAATGGCGCGCCGCGCCACACGCGGCGGTGCTGGTTCTGGGTGTGCTTGGCTTCGGGTGCGCGGCGCCCGCGCTGGCGCAAGATGGCACCACCGCGCCGTACACCTGCGCACAGTTCAACACAGCGCTGGCCGGCCAGCAGATTCCGTTTGGCACGGCTGCGCCCTACAACGGCGGCCCGGCCGAAGACCAATTCAGCGTTGCCCTGCAGACGGTGCCGGGTGATCGCTTCACCTTCACGCTGTCGTCTGGCGTCGTGCCAGGCAGCTACCCACCGGGCCAGACAGCCGCCACCTTCATCGACTGGCACCTTGAGATGCTGGACCCGAGCCAGCAGCCGCCCACGGCGACCCCCGTGGCGACGGGCGGCACGCTGAACAGCACGCTGACCTACGCGCACACCACCACGGCCCAGCTGGTGATGCTGCGTGGCGCCATCGACCGCGGCGACGGCTTTGGCACGCTGACCGCGCGTTGCACGCACGTGGACCCGTCCCTACTGACACCAACGGCGGTGCCGACACTGGGTGAAATGGCCTTGGGCGCGCTGGCGTTGCTGATGGCCGTGGCAACCTGGCGCCGCGGCGCCCCACGTCAGCGCTGACGCTTCAGCGCGCCGACGGCGCCAACGCCCCGCACGCGATGAGCGTGACAGCGCCGCACCCACCACAGCGCAGCGCGGCGCGGCTTGATTGACCCCCCATCTTGCTGGTGGCCCAAGACTGGCGCGGGCCTGCTACTCTTTATTTTGTAGCGAACCGGCAGCGCTGCCAGCCGGCAAACCGAACGCCAGCGCCCCCATCGCCCCTTGCGCCAACTGGTACAGGCCGTAGACCACGCCCACGCCCACCGCCGCCGGCGCCGCCACGCCGAAGGGAGCCAGCGCGGCCACGGCGGCGGCTTCGCGCGTGCCCCAGCCGCCCACGCTGACGGGCAGCGCCGCCATCAAGAACACCGGCGCAACGGCAAACGCCCAGGCCCATGGCGACAAGTGCACGCCCAGCGCCAGGCCGCCGCCGGCCAGCGCCGCCGCCGACAGCCCCTGCACCGCCGCCGAGGCCAGCGCCTGCCAGCGCAATTGGCGGTCGAAGTCGGGCCGCGCTGCCGCCGCACGCAGCGGCGCCAGCCAGCCTTGTCCGCCGCGCCGCAGCAACCGCGGCAGCGCCCACGGCAGTGCCAGCCACAACAGGGTGCCGGCGATCATCAGGGCAGCGAAGGCGGCCGGCGGCAACCGCAGCCAAGGCGCCAGCACGTCGGCGCACAGCGCGGCGCCCAGCCCGCCGATGGCGCACAGCATCCACAGGCCGCTCAGCCGGTCCAGCAGCACCGACCAGCTGGACGCGGCCGTGTCCTGACCCGCCCGCCGCAGCACCACGGCGCGGTAGACGTCGCCGCCCACCACGGCGCCCGGCAGCAAGGCGTTGAGGCCGATGGCCTGGAAGTACCAGCGCGTGGCGTCGCGCGCGCTGACCTCGGCGCCCAGCCAGCGCGCCAGCGCGCGCCAGCGCAGGGCCGACACGACGTTGGACGCGATGGCCGCCACCAGCCCCGCCGCCAGCCAGCCGGGGTGCGCCTGCCGCAGCTGCGCCAGCACACGCGCCGGGTCGGCCAGGGCGATCACGCCGGCCAGCAGCGCCAGGCCCAGCAGGGCGCGCAACAGGGCCTTGCGTGTGCGCTTCACGCTATTGTTTCAGTAGCTGCCTGCGCTGTTGGGGCGGGCGCTGGGGCCATTGTTGACCCCTCATCCGGCACATATTCCTCGGCATGGAACTGCGCCGCGCCGCCGGCCTCGTGGTAGATGCGGGTCAGCAGCTCGCCGATCAGCCCGGCCACGATCATCTGCGCGCCCATCAGCACCAGCATCACCCCCACCAGCAGCAGCGGCCGCCCGCCGATGTCGTGTCCGAGCAGCTTGACGATGAGCAGCCACAGCAGGATCAGCCCGCCCGGCGCCGCCAGCCACAACCCCAGCCCGCCAAACGCGTGCAGCGGGCGCTGGCGGTAGCGCATGAAGAACACGATCAGGATCAGGTCAAGAATGACGCGAAAGGTGCGGTCGATGCCGTATTTGCTGACGCCGCGGGTGCGCGCGTGGTGGCGCACCGGCACCTCGGCGATGCGCGCGCCCGCTTCCTTGGCCAGCGAGGGGATGAAGCGGTGCAGCTCGCCATACAGGCGGATGCGGTCGATGATGGGGCGGCGATAGGCCTTGAGCGCGCAGCCGTAGTCGTGCAGATGCACGCCGGTGGCGTTGGAAATCAGCTTGTTGGCGATGCGCGAGGGCAGCTTGCGCGAGATTTCGGCGTCCTGCCGGTCCTTGCGCCAGCCGCTGACCATGTCGACGTCGGGGTCGGTCTCCAGCCGCTGCAGCAGCAGGGGAATGTCGTCCGGCTCGTTCTGCAAGTCGGCGTCCAGCGTGACCACGTAGCGCCCGCGCACGCGGTCAAAGCCGGCCTGCAGCGCGCTGGACTGGCCGTAGTTGCGCGCCAGCAGCACCGGGCGCAGCCAGGGCCGGGTGGCGGCCAGTTCGCGCAGGCGGGCGCGGCTGCCGTCGGTCGACCCGTCGTCCACCGCCAACAGCTCGAAGCTGAGGGGCTGCGCCGCCATGGCCTGCGCGATGCGCTTCACCAGGTCGGGCAGGTTGTCGACCTCGTTGTAGATCGGCACGACGATGGAGACATCGGGCGTCGCGGTGCGGGCGAGTGGCATGAACAGGGTTTTGGCGCGGCGGGATAATGGCCCGGATTGTGCCCTGCGGGGTCGGGCGGCCGTGGCACGCGCGATGCCGCCCGGGCCGGAGCCGTCCATGAACACCGCCACCGCGTCCGCCCCACCTTTGTCACGCTCGCCCATCGACCCCCCGCTGTTCTGGCTGCTGGCGATGACGCTGGCGCACGTGGCCGTGCGCGTGGCCGTGTCGCCCGCGCTGAAGTGGGACGAGGCCGAGCAGATGCTGTGGTCGCAGCAGCTGGCGCTGGGCTACGGCGCGCAGCCGCCTCTCTACACCTGGCTGCAATGGGGCGTCAACGTGCTGGTGGGGCCTTCGGTGCTGGCGCTGGCGCTGCTCAAGCAGGCGCTGCTGGCGCTGGCCTACGTGTTCATGTACCTGGCGGGGCGCGAACTGCTGGGCCCGCGCGGCGCGTTCTGGGCGTCGGCCAGCATGTTGCTGCTGCCGCCGCTGGGCTGGTATTCGATCCGCGACCAGACGCACACGGTGCTCGTCACCGCCATGGCCTGCGCCGCCTGGTGGCTGCTGCTGCGCATCGTGCGGCGGCCGCGCGCGGCCGACTTTGCATGGCTAGGGCTGGTCTGCGGTTGCGGGCTGCTGGCCAAGTACAGCTTTGCGCTGGTGATGGCGGCCATGCTGGCGGCCGCGCTGTCGATACCGGAAAGCCGCCGCGCGCTGCTGTCGCGCGGCGGGTGGTGGGCGCCGCTGGTGTGCGTGCTGGTGGTGCTGCCGCACGCGTGGTGGTTGCTGGGGCATGTGCACGAGGCCACGGGCGAAACGGTCGGCAAGCTGCAGATCAGCGCCGAGCGCGCGCCCGTGCAGGGTGTGGCCCGGCTGATCGAGGGCGTGGCCGGCACGCTGGTGCTGTGGGCGGCCGTCGCGCTGTGGGCGTTTCGCGGTGACGCGTGGCGCGGCGGGGCGGCGCCGGCGTCGCCCTGGGCGCAGCGCGTGTTCGTGCGCTACCTGGCTGGGGTGGCGCTGGCGCTGACCGGCATGGTGCTGGTGGCGGGTGTCAGCGGCCTCAAGGGCCGGTGGCTGCTGCCGCTGCTGTGCATGGTGCCGCTGGCCGCCTTTGCGGCCCGACCGGCGCTGCAGCAGCACCCGCGCGGGCGGCGCTACACCGCCGCCATCGCGGTGGTGGCCGTGACGATCCTGATCGCGGCGGGCATCCGCCCCTGGTTCAGCGGGCTGCGCGGCGAAGTCGATGAGCTGAACCACCCGGCTGTCGAGCTGGCACAGGCGCTGCGCGCGGCGGGCTACGACGGTGTCAGCCCCATCATTGCCGCCGACCACATGATGGCCGGCCTGCTGCGCACGCGTTTCCCGCAGGCGGCGGTGGACGCCTGCACGTCCGAAGAAGAAGACGTGCGCGCCTGCGTCAAGGCCGACGTGGCGCGGGCGCAGGCCGCCGGGCGCGGCTGGCTGCTGATCTCGCGCGCCGACCGGGTCGAGCCCGGCTGGTGGGACAAGGCCGCGCTGGCGCCCGCCGGCCCGCCGCAGACGCTCATGCTGCCGCTGCACATGGTGCGCGAAGGCACGGCCCCCGCCCAGTACCACTACCGCTGGCACGCAGCCGGCGCGCCGTCATGAGCACCCTTCTGGTCACCGGCTGCGCCGGCTTCATCGGCATGCATTGCACCGAGGCGCTGCTGGCGCGCGGCGACACCGTGGTCGGCATCGACAACCTCAACGCCTACTACGACCCGGCGCTGAAGCAGGCGCGCCTGGCGCGGCTGCAGGCGCACCCGCGCTTCACGTTCGAGCGCGCTGACGTGGCCGACCGCGCCGCCCTGCGCACGCTGTTCGCGCGCGTGCGGCCGCAGCGCGTGCTGCACCTGGCCGCGCAGGCCGGCGTGCGCCATTCCATTGACCAGCCGGCCGACTACACCGACAGCAACCTGCTCGGCTTCGCCCACGTGCTGGAAGGCTGCCGCGCCGCGCAGGTCGCGCACCTGGTGTTCGCCAGTTCGTCCAGCGTGTACGGCGGCAACGCCCGGCTGCCGTATGCCGAGCGCGATGCGGTGGACCACCCCATCAGCTACTACGCCGCCACCAAGAAAGCCAACGAGGTGATGGCGCACAGCTACGCGCACCTGTACGGCCTTCCGACCACCGGCCTGCGCTTCTTCACCGTGTACGGTCCCTGGGGCCGGCCCGACATGGCGCTGTTCAAGTTCACCCGCGCCATGCTGGCCGGCGAGCCGATCGACGTCTACGGCAACGGCCAGCTGGTGCGCGACTTCACCTACATCGACGACATCGTGCAGGGCGTGCTGCGCGTGCTGGACAAGCCCGCCACGCCCGACGCCGCCTTCGACCCGCTGGCGCCCGACCCTTCCACCGCGCGCGCGCCCTACCGCATCTTCAACATCGGCAACGCCCAGCCGACCGTGCTGATGGACTACATCGGCGCGCTCGAAGCCGCGCTCGGCACCCCCGCGCGCAAGCGCCTGCTGCCCATGCAGCCCGGCGACGTGCACAGCACCGCGGCGGACACGTCGGCGCTGCGCGCGTGGGTGGGATTTGCACCGTCAACGCCCGTTCACGAGGGCGTGGCACGCTTTGTGGCGTGGTACCGCGAGTTTTATGAAGCCAACAGCCGGATGCAGAGGACGCGAAGATGACGCGAAGGACGCGAAAGAACAGCCCAAAAAATCTTGGTTTTCTTTTTCGCGTCCTTCGCGAATCCTTTGCGTCCTTCGCGTCCGGCTGTTTTCAAACTTTTCCAAGCCTGAATTGACATGAAAGTCACCGTTTTCGGCACCGGCTACGTCGGCCTCGTCCAGGGCGCCGTGCTGGCCGACGTGGGGCACGACGTGGTGTGCGTGGACATCGACGCCGCCAAGGTCGCCGCGCTGCAGGCCGGCCGCATTCCGATTCACGAACCAGGGCTGGAGCCGCTGGTGCACGCCAACCTAGCGGCCAGTCGGCTGCGCTTTACCACCGACGCCGCGCTGGGCGTGGCGCACGGCGACCTGCTGTTCCTGGCCGTCGGCACGCCGCCCGACGAGGACGGCAGCGCCGATCTGCAGCACGTGCTGGCGGTGGCGCGCACCATCGCCACCCACATGCAGGCGCCGCGCACCCTCGTCAACAAATCCACCGTGCCGGTGGGCACCGCCGACCGCGTGGCCGACGCCGTGCGCGCCGTGCTGGCCGAGCGCGGCGCGAGCATCGCGTTCGAGGTCGTCTCCAACCCCGAATTCCTGAAGGAAGGCGCGGCCGTGGCCGACTGCATGCGGCCCGACCGCATCGTCGTCGGCACGGCCAGCGCCGCGGCCGAGCGCCAGTTGCGCGAGCTGTACGCGCCCTTCAACCGCAACCACGACCGCATGGTGGTGATGGACGTGAAGAGCGCCGAGCTGACCAAGTACGCCGCCAACGCCATGCTGGCCACCAAGATCAGCTTCATCAACGAAATGGCGGGCCTGGCCGAGCGCCTGGGCGCCGACATCGAGGCGGTGCGCCGCGGCATCGGCAGCGACCCGCGCATCGGCTACCACTTCATCTACCCCGGCGCGGGCTATGGCGGCAGCTGCTTCCCCAAGGACGTCAAGGCGCTCATCCACACCGCGCAGTCGGTCGGCTTCGAGCCGCAGGTGCTGCAGGCCGTCGAGCGCCGCAACGACGCCCAGCGCCGCGTGCTGCCCGAGCGCATCGTGGCGCACTACGGCGGCAGCCTGGCCGGGCGCACCATCGCCGTGTGGGGGCTGGCCTTCAAGCCCGACACCGACGACATGCGCGAAGCGCCCAGCCGCGACCTGCTGCAGGGCCTGTGGGCCGCGGGCGCGCAGGTGCGGGCGCACGACCCGGTCGCCATGGAGGAAGCGCGCCGCGTCTTCGGCGCGCGGGCTGACCTGGTGCTGTGCGACACGCCCATGCAGGCACTGCAAGGCGCCGACGCGCTGGCCATCGTCACCGAATGGAAGGCCTTCCGCGTGCCCGACTTCGCGCAGATGGCGCGCCTGCTGAAGGACCGCATCGTGTTCGACGGGCGCAACCTGTACGAGCCGGCGGTGCTGGCGCGGCACGGCCTGGCCTACCACGCCATCGGCCGGCCGGCAGTGCTGCACAGCGCTTGATGCTACAAATAAGATAGCTGTTTGCGCTTTTACAGCAAGCGCTGCGCCCGTTTTTCATTGAGATTTCCATGCCCCGCTTCGCCGCCAACCTGAGCCTGATGTATCCCGAGCTGCCGTTCCTCGACCGCTTCGAGGCGGCGGCGCGCGATGGCTTCGAGGCGGTGGAATACCTGTTTCCGTACGCCTTCGACGCCGCCGAGATCGTGGCCCGCCTGAAGGCCCACCGCCTGCAGCAGGTGCTGTTCAACGCGCCGCCCGGCGGCACCGATGCGGCGTCCATCGACGCCGCCTGGGCCGCTGGTGCACGCGGCACCGCCAGCGTGCCGGGGCGCGAGGCCGAGTTCCGCGCCGGCGTGCAACTGGCGCTGCGCTATGCCGACGCGCTGGATTGCCCGCGCATCCACTGCATGGCGGGTTTGCTGGATGAATCGGCCGCTGGCGCACGCCAGACAAGCGCAGCACGCTCTGTTTATGTGAGCAACCTGCGCTGGGCTGCGGCCGAAGCGGCCAAGTCCGGCCGCGCCATCCTGATCGAGCCGATCAACCCGCGCGACATGCCGGGCTACTTTCTCAACCGCCAGGACGAGGCGCACGCCATCGTGCAGGAAGTCGGTGCGCCCAATCTTCAGGTGCAGATGGACCTGTACCACTGCCAGATCGTCGAGGGCGACGTGGCGATGAAGATCCGCCAGTACCTGCCCACCGGCCGCGTCGGTCACCTCCAGATCGCCGGTGTGCCCGAGCGGCAGGAGCCGGACGTGGGCGAACTGAACTACGGCTACCTGTTCGATGTGATCGACGACGTGAGCGCGCAGTGCGGCTGGGCCGGCTGGCTGGGCTGCGAGTACCGGCCGCGCTGGGGCGGCGAGCCTCAGGGCACCTCGCGCGGGCTGGACTGGCTGCGCCGGCGGGCCGGTTGACGTCGCCTGATCGCCGGTCATCATCCGCGCCCATGGTGTAACTCGACGAAACCGCTGTTTTTGGGCGGTGTCGGCGCGCGCTTGTCCTACGTCGCCATCGGGCGCGGCTGGATAACTTGGGGCCAAGCCACTTGGCCGCTGTTGAAGGCGGCGCCGACTCGGCACTGCGAATGCGACCTCCCTTGAACTGACGCCTCGGAGTCCCCATGACCTTTCACACTCTTGCCCTGGCGCGCAACGCACGCGTGCTGATCGCGGTGGCCGTGGCCGCGCTGGGCGCGGGCAGCGCGCTGGCGGAAAAGCCGCCCTGGGCCGGTGGCGAAGGCAAAGGCCGGGGCGACGCGCCGCCCGGCCAGATGAAACACCGCAACGACGACGCGCCGGGCCGCATGAAGCACGACGACGCCCGGCGCGACCGCTGGCAGCACGAGGAGCCGCGCCGGGCACGCGCGGACCGCGACCGGCGCGCGCCACCGGGTGCCGTGCACCCTGGTAGCCATTTCAATGACACGCAGCGGCGCCAGGTTCGCCAGTGGTACGGCGACCAGTACCGCGCCGGCCACTGTCCACCCGGCCTGGCGAAAAAGCACAACGGCTGCATGCCCCCGGGTCAGGCCAAGAAATGGCGCGTCGGCCATGTGTTGCCGGCCAGCGTGACCTACTACGCCGTGCCGCAGCCGGTGCTGGTGCAACTCGGTCCGCCGCCGGCGGGCTACCGCTATGTGCGCGTGGCCGACGACATCCTGTTGCTGTCCCTCGGCACGCGCATGGTGATCGATGCCATCACCAACCTGGGTGGGTTTTAAGCCGTGGGCGGGATGACGTCGGATTGGCGTGGATGCCGCCGCGCCATGACGGAGAATGACGCCACCATGACCCCACTGAACCGCCGCCACTGCCACCAACTGCTCGGCGCCGCCGCCCTGGGCGCCCTGTTTCCCGGCCTCACGGCCTGCGCGGCGGGCGGGGGCGGCATGCCGGGGTACACCGTGTCGCAGCAGCGGCTGAACGAGCTGGTGGCACGCAGCTTTCCCGTCACGCGCCCGCTGGTCGGCGGCCTGGCCGACCTGACCCTGTCGTCGCCCCGCCTGGGCCTGCTGCCGGCGTCCAACCGCATCGCCACGGCATTCGACCTGGCGCTGGCCGAGCGCATTGCCGGCACACGCTACAGCGGCGGCATCGACCTGGATTACGGCCTGCGCTTTGACATGCAGGAAGGCGCTGTGCGCATGGCCGACGTGCGCGTCAACCGGCTGGCCATCGACCAGCTGCCGCGCGCCCAGCAGCAACTGGTGTCGCGCTACGCCCCCGGCATTGCCGAGCAGCTGCTGCAGAACATGGTGCTGTACCGCCTGCCGCCCGAGCAGATGGCGCTGGCGCGCAACCTGGGCTGGACGGGCGCCGCGCTGCGCGTGCTGCCCGACGGCCTGCGCATCGACATGGGGCCGGGCGGCGTTCGCTGATTTCGACTGAAATCAGGCTGCAGCGCCCGACCACCGGGCGCAAGCAGCTATCAAAAACGCAGCGATGGCGCTGCGCCGTTCAGGCCAGCTTGCAGCCGGCGCCGGAATCGGAGAGCGCCTTGGCGGCCACGCCGATCACCTTGTTCTCGCCCTTTTCCACCCGGCGCAGGTAGAAGTCCTGCACCGGGTTGTGGGCGCGGCTCATGGTCCAGCGACCGCGCGGGCTGTCGATGACGGCCGACTCCATCGCCTTGTACAGCGCGGGCTTGGCCGACAGGTCGCCGCCCACCGCCTTGGCGCCCGCCAGCAGCAGCAGGCCGGCGTCGTAGCCCTGCACCGAATACACGTCGGGCTGGGCCTTGAAGGCCTTGGCGTATTCGGTGCGGAAGTGCTTGTTGCGCGGCGTGTCCAGCGAATCGCTGTAGTGCATGGTGGTCATCACACCGTCGGCGGCGGCGCCCGCGGCATCCAGCACGCCTTCGGTCAGAAAGCCCGAACCCCACAGCGGAATCTTGCCCTGCAGGCCGGCGGCGGCGTAGTCCTTCATGAATTTGCCGGCGGCGGCGCCCGCGAACATGCAGGCCACGGCGTCGGGCTTCAGGCTGGCAATCTCGGTCAGCAGGGCCTGGAACTCGACGTTGGGGAAGGGCAGCCACAAGTCCTTGACGATGGTGCCGCCGGCCTTGGTGTAGCTGTCCTTGAAGCCTTCGAAGGCTTCTTCGCCGGCGGCGTATTTCCAGCTCAGCCACACGGCCTTCTTCAAGCCCTTGTCCATCATCGGCTTGCCCAGCGCCAGCGTGGGCTGGCTGTTGCTGAAGCTGGTGCGGAACACGTTGGGCGCGCACAGCGCGCGCGTGGCGGCGTGCACGCCGGCGTTGGGGATGAGCGACAGCACGCCGGTTTCGCGCGCCACCTTCTGGATGCCCATCTGCACGCCCGAGTGCACTGTGCCGACGATGACGTCGACCTTGTCGCGCTGGGCCAGCTTCTGCGCGTTCTCGACGCCCTTGGACGGCTCGGATTCGTCGTCCACCTTGAACCACTGCACCTCGCGCCCGGCCAGCTTGCCGCCCTGCTCGGCCAGCGCCATGCGAAAGCCGTTCTCGATGGCGATGCCGATCTGCGCGAAGGTGCCCGTGTACGGCAGCATGAAGCCGACGCGCACCGGCGCGCCCTGCGCGCGCGCCAGACGCGGCACGCCGACTGCGGCCGCGCCGCCCAGCAACAGGCCGCTGCCTGCGAGCAGGCGGCGGCGCGACAGCGCCATCGACACAGGGGGTTGCGATGCACGCACGGTCATGACCAGACTCCTGAAAAATAACGGGGCAGACAAACGCCCAATCGTGCCGTCCCAACGGGCGCTTGCCCAGTGGGGTTGACGAGCTAGGGGTTAGCCCGAAGGTGGTTCAGATCCCTTTGCGGCCTTGCCAAAACGGCGCTTTCAGAACGTTCTTCTGGATCTTGCCGATCGGCGTCTTGGGAAAGCCGTCGACGAACTTCACCAGGCGCGGGCGCTTCAGGCGCGCCAGCCGGGCTTCGCATTGCGCCACGACGTCGGCCTCGGTCAGCGTGGCGCCGGGCTTGAGCTGGATGTAGGCCGCCGGCACTTCGCCGAACTTGTCGTCGGGGATGCCGAACACCGCCACTTCGGCCACCGCGTCCAGGCCGTAGATGGCGTCTTCGATCTCCTTGGGGTAGACGTTCTCGCCGCCCGAAATCAGCATGTCCTTGGCGCGGTCGACCAGCGTGATGCAGCCGTCGGCGTCAATCGTCGCCACGTCGCCCGACAGGCCCCAGCCGCCGCCCGCCTGGAAGAAGGCCGCCGTCTGCTCGGGCTCGTTGTAGTAGCCGATCATCACGTTGTCGCCGCGCGTGGCGACTTCGCCGATTTCGCCCACGCCCACTGGCGTGCCGTCGGGCCGCAGCACGGCCAGGTCGACGTTGAACGGCTGGCGCCCCACGCTGCCCAGCTTGGCCGGCAGCAGGTGGTGCGGCAGCGCGGCGATCACGCCCATCTCGCTCTGGCCGTAGATCTGCGTCAGCTGCAGTTGCGGCAGCTTAGCCATCAACTCCAATTGCACCCAGTCCGGCATGGGCGCGCCGGCAAACGACAGCTTGCGCCACCGGTGCAGGCGCTCGGCGTCGAACGCCGGGTGCGTCACCAGCGTGTTGGCCTGCGTGGGCACCATGAAGGCGGCGGTGATGCCTTCGGCCTCGCAGGCGTCGATGAAGCCGGTGGGCGACCAGGGCGTGACGAACACGCTGGTGGCGCCGATCAGCACCGCCGGCTGAAACATGATGTTGAGCGCCGCCACGTGGAACAGCGGTGTGACGATGGCGACCACGTCCTCGGGCACCAATCGTTCTTCGACCACCACGGTGTGCGCCGTGACGTCGCGCGCGCGGTGGCTGACCAGCACGCCCTTGGGCCGGCCGGTGGTGCCGCCGGTGTAGGTCATGCAGAACGGGTCGCGCTCATTCAGCGCCAGGTCGGGCGGCGTGGTCGGCTGGCCGGCGATGAATGCTTCAAAATCAATAGCTATGTCCGCTGTATCAGCCAGCGCCGGCGCCGCATCAGGCACCGAACCGATGACCACCACATGGCGCAGCCGCGGGCAGTGCGCGCGCACGTGCGGCAGCCGGTCGGCAAAGGCGGCGTCGATGATCAGCGCCTCGCTGTCGCTCTTGTTCAGCACCCAGGCCAGCTCGTCCGCCGCGTACAGGATGGACACGTTGTTGAGCACCAGCCCCGTGCGCGCCACGCCGAAGAACACGACCCCGTATTCGGGCAGGTTGCGCGACAGCATCGACACCTTGGCGCCTTGCGGCAGCCCCAGCGCCAGCAGCGCGTGCGCCAGCTGGTTGGCGCGCGCGTCCAGCGCGCGGTAGGGGACGACGCGGCGCGATGCCGCGTCGGCGCCGCGGAACACGATGGCGGGTTTGTCAGGAAAGCGCGCGGCAGAGCGGCGCAGCATGTCTCCGGTCAGCATGGGCGGCCACAGGACTCGAACAGGCGCCCATCATCCCAGCCCTGCGCGCGCGCCGCCATCCGGGCAAACGCCGTGTGCGCCCTGCCGCACGGCAGATGCGGCTTTGCGCCACGAGCGCTGTCGGCGCTGTCCGGCACGCCCGGCGGCGAGTGGCGGCGACGATCAAGCTTCTGTCCAACCCCCCACACAAGGAACCCCATGGCCGACATGGATAACCAACCCCGCCAAGACCTGGGCGGCGCCGCCGCCGGCAAGAAGATCAAGGACATCGCGGGCGACGCGCGCACCTGCATGTTCTCCACCGACGTGACGCAGTTTCCGGGCGACACGCGCCCGATGGCGATTCAGGAAGTCGATGATGACGGCACGATCTGGTTCATCAGCTCCAGCGAGAGCGAGAAGAACCGCGACATCGCCAAAGACCCGTGCGTCATCCTCAGCTTCCAGAACGACGACAAGTCGAGCTACCTGAGCCTGTCGGGCCAGGCCAGCATCCACACCGACAAGGCCACCATCGACAAGTACTGGACGGCCTTCGCCAAGGCGTGGTTCGACGGCAAGGACGACCCGCGCGTGACCATCATCAGCGTCAAGCCCGAGCGCGGCCACTACTGGGAAACCAAGTCCGGAAAGGTCATCGCCATGGCCAAGATGACGCTCAGCGCCATCAGCGGCAGCAAGATGGACGATGGGGGCGTGGATGGGGAGCTGACGCTGTAAATCAGGCCCGGGCGGCGGCGCGGGCTCGCCGGTGTCGACTTCGTATGATGGCTGGATAAAGCCACCACCGTCGAACAGAAGGAGACACCATGCCCAACACCCACCTCGTCATCGGCCAAGGCCCGCACAAGGTTATCGCGCTGCACGGCTGGTTCGGCCACGCGCGGGGCTGGGGGCCGTTCGCGCAGCACCTGAACGGCCAGGACTTCAGCTACGCCTTCATGGACCAGCGCGGCTACGGCGGCATGAAGGGTTCGGGCGGACCGTACACCATGGCGCAGATCGCGCAGGACGCGCTGGCGCTGGCCGATTCGCTGGGCTGGAACCGCTTTTCGCTCATCGGCCATTCGATGGGCGGCATGGCCATCCAGCAGGTGCTGGCCGACGCGCCGGATCGCGTGCGCGCGCTGGTCGGCATCACCCCCGTGCCCGCTGGCGGCGTGCCGTTCGACGAGCAGGGCTGGGCCTTTTTCAGCAGCGCGGCTAAGGACCCCGGCGCGCGCCGCGGCATCCTGGACATCACCACCGGCAACCGCCTCAGCGGCACCTGGCTGGATGCCATGGTGCAAAGCACGCTGGCCCATTCCGACGAGGCCGCCGTGGCGGATTACCTCGTCGCCTGGGCTAAGACCGACATCCTGAGCCGCGTGCAGGGCCAGCCGCTGCCCGTGCTGGTGCTGCCGGGCGAACACGACCCGGCGCTCGGCGAGGCCACCTGCCGCGCCACCTGGATGGCGCACTACCCGAACGCCCAGTTGGACGTGCTGCGCAACGCCGGCCACTACCCGATGGACGAAACGCCCATCTGGCTGGCGACCGTGATCGAGAAGTTCCTGGCCGGCGTACCGAGCTGAACGCCTGCCCGGTCAGCCCGCCAGCGCCGCGTGCGCGGCCAGCGTCTGCGCCACCGCGCGCGCCGCTTCCGCACCCTTGGCCACAAAGTGCTGCGTGAAGAAGTCGCGGTGCGTGGCGTGTTCGTGAAAGTCCTTCGGCGTCAGCACCACCGAGAACACGGGCACGCCGGTGTCGAGTTGCACGCGCATCAGGCCGTCGATGACGGCGTGGGCGACGAAGTCGTGGCGGTAGATGCCGCCATCGACCACCAGCGCGCAGGCCACGATGGCGTCGTGCTGGCCGCGCCGCGCCAGGGTTTGCGCGAGCAGCGGAATCTCGAACGCGCCGGGCAGTTCATGCACGTCGATGGCGGGCGGATCGCCCGGCCACAGGCGCGTGCATTCGGCCGCGAAGCCGGCCTGCGCCTGCTGCACGATGTCGGCATGCCAGCCGGCGCGCACGAACGCAATCCTTGAAGGATTTTGGCCGTCAGCGCTTGCTGGGAAAGCGTTAGTAGCTATGGAAAGTGTAGTATTCGACTGATTCATGGAAAAAGCTCCGTCGTGGCGTAGTTGCCAAAAATCAGGGCGCACGCGGCACGAACGACGCGGCCACGCGCGGCGCCGGCGCGGCCCTGGGCAGGCCACGCCCACGCCGCCACGCGGACTCCTTGCGCACCGCACGCTCTCTTTCATCCGGACTGTGACCGTCGGCCCTGGCATCGCACCAGGTCTGCTGACCTCCGGCCGCCTGACGGCCGCCGGAGCGCTCGCGGGCTGCTGCCTTCATCGCTGACGACAGATACCGCCGGTGGGGACTTTCACCCCGCCCTGAGAACGCGGCGCCAGCGCGGTGTGGTGCGCTGTCGCGGTGCCCATCGTAGCGGGGGTGCGAACGGCACAAAAAAACCACCGCGGGGCGGTGGTTTTTGGGGCCAAGGCGCCGCAGCGATCACTTGGTGGCGGCGCGGGCGGCGTTGCGCATCTTGGCGGCGTGGCGTTTGGCCTTGCGCTTGTGCTGTTGGGCCTTGGCCTTGTGCACGCTGCTCTTGGGTTGGGCGGTCACCGCGCCGGCGACGGTCTCGCCCGCCTGCTTGGTGCGTTCGACGGCGGCGCTGCCCGCTTCCTTGACCGTGGTGCCGACTTGGGCATGGGCGCCAAAAGCCAGGGCGAGGGCGCTGGCGACAAGCAGTTTTTTCATGGGGTATCTCCTGGGTGTGGATGAGGTGGACCGCAACATCGCGGCTGGGAAGGGCATGATGCGCGCCGCATTCGGGCGCCGCGATGGCCCGCACGCGCGTTCTGCCGTAGGACAGCGGCGATGGCGCGGCGCGGGCGGCCTCAGCCCTTGAGCCGAGCGATCAGGCCCAGCGCCGCGGCCGGGTTGCGTGCCTTGGCGGCGGCGATGAAGTAGAGGTAGACATCGCGCGGCTGGGCAGGCGGCGCAGCGTCGATCAGCGGCAGGTCGGCCGGCGATTCACCCCGCGCCCAGGCTTGGGCACGCGCGGCCCAGGCGTCGAGTTCGCCGGGCGCGTAGCCGGCTGGCTCGTCGGCTTGCGCACGCATCAGCCGCGCATACACAAAGTCGGCCGTGACATCGGCAATGTGCGGGTAGTCGGGCGAATCGGTGAACACGGTGGCCACGGTGGCCACGCGGTAATCGCGCGCCAGGCGCACGTAGTCGGCGCAGGCAAAGCTGGCGTGGCGCGGCTCCAGCACGTGGCGCAGCGGCAGGCCGTTCAATGTGTCGGGCAGCAGGGCAAAGAAGTGTTCGACGTCGTCGGCATCGAAGCGGCGGTACGGCGGCAATTGCCACACGATGGGGCCGAGCTTGTCGCCCAGTTCGGCGATGCCGCTTTCGAGGAAATGCACCACGCTCTCGGCGCCTTCGCTCAAGGTCTTGCGCTGCGTGGCAAAGCGGTGCGCCTTGACGGCGAACTGAAAGCCCTCGGGCGTTTCGTCGCGCCAGCGCGCATAGGTGGCGGCCTTTTGCGTGGCGTAGAAGGTGGCGTTGATCTCGATGCTGGTGAGCTGCTGGCTGGCAAAGTGCAATTCTTGCGCGGCGGGCAGCCCAGCCGGGTAGAACACGCCGCCGCGCCATTCGGCAAAGTTCCAGCCGCCGATGCCGACGCGGATGCGGTGATCGGCCATGGTTGCTATTACATCAATAGCTGCACGCGCTGAATGGGAGAGCGCCAGCGGCCGATTTCATTCAGATTCACGCCGCCGGTATCTGCAACCCGCGCTGCACCGCCGGGCGCGCCACGAAGGCGTCAAGCACGCGCTGCACGTGGGCAAAGCGGTCAAATTGCACCAGTTCGCCGGCGCCGTAAAAGCCGACCAGGTTGCGCACCCACGGGAAGATGGCGATGTCGGCGATGCTGTAGTCGTCGCCCGCCATCCAGGCGCGGCCGTTCAGGTGGCCGTCCAGTACGCCGAGCAGGCGCGCGCTCTCGGCCACGTAGCGGTCGCGCGGGCGCTTGTCTTCGTAGTCCTTGCCGGCAAATTTGTGGAAGAAGCCGAGCTGGCCAAACATCGGCCCGACGCCGCCCATCTGGAACATCAGCCACTGCAGCGCGTGGTAGCGCGCGGCCGGATCCTTGGGCAGCAGCTGGCCGGTCTTTTCGGCCAGGTAGATCAGGATGGCGCCCGATTCGAACAGCGCCAGCGGCTGGCCGCCCGGGCCGTTCGGGTCCAGGATGGCGGGGATCTTGTTGTTGGGGTTGAGGCTGAGGAATTCGGGCGAGGTCTGGTCGTTGCTGCCAAAGTCCACGCGGTGCGCCTCGTAGGGCAGGCCGGTTTCCTCCAGCATGATCGACACCTTGACGCCGTTGGGCGTGGGCAGCGAATACAGCTGCAACCGATCGGGGTGGCGCGCGGGCCACTTGCGGGTGATGGGAAAGGCGTCAAGGGATGCAGGCATGCGGCCAATATACGCCGCCCCGCACAACCGCGCAGCGCGTGCGGCCACCGGGCGCGGCGGGTGGCGGCGCGGCCCGCAAGCGCGTACAGTGCCGGCATCCCCGCTTGATTTGATTGCCCGCCCGCCGGGCCTGCTGCCATGAACGCACCCCTGCACCGTGAAATGCCCGGCGCGCCCGCGCTGGACGCCGCCGCCGCGCTGAGCCAGATCGGCCGCCAATGGGACGACGACATCGTGCGACGCCTGTCGGACTACATTGCCGTGCCGGCCAAGTCGCCGGGCTTTGACCTCGACTGGGCGGCGCACGGCTTCATCGACCGCGTGGTGCGCGACGCGGCCGACTGGGTGCTGGCGCAGAAGGTGCCGGGCCTGACGCTGGAAGTGGTGCGCATCGACGGGCGCACGCCGGTGATCTTTTTCGAGATCGCGGGCACCAAGGCCCATGCGACGCAAACCGTGGTCATGTACGGCCACCTGGACAAGCAGCCCGAATTCACCGGCTGGCGCAGCGACCTGGGGCCGTGGACGCCGAAATACGAAGACGGCAAGTTGTACGGCCGCGGCGGCGCCGACGACGGCTACGCGGTGTACGCGGCCATTGCCGCCGTGCAGGCGCTCAAGAGCCAGAACGTGCCGCACCCGCGCATCGTCGGCCTGATCGAGACCAGCGAGGAAAGCGGCTCGCCCGACCTGCTGCCCTACATCGACGCGCTGCGCCCGCGCTTAGGAAGCGTCGGCCTGGTGGTGTGCCTGGATTCGGGCGCCGGCAACTACGACCAGCTGTGGCTGACCACCAGCCTGCGCGGCATGACCGGCGGCACGCTGAAGGTGGAGGTGCTGACCGAAGGCGTGCACTCGGGCGATGCATCGGGGCTGGTGCCGTCGTCCTTCCGCATCATGCGGCAGGTGCTCGACCGGCTGGAAGACTCGGCCACCGGCCGCCTGCTGCCGGCCAGCTTTCACTGCGAGATTCCGGCCGAGCGCGTGGCGCAGGCGCGGCAGACCGCCGCCATCCTGGGCGACGACCTGTTCAAGCGCTACCCGTGGGTGCATTACGACTGCAATGGCGAATCGCGCAGCGTGCTGCCGATGACGGGCGACCCGGTCGACGCGCTGCTGGCGCGCACCTGGCGCCCCACGCTCAGCGTGATCGGCGCCGAGGGCTTTCCGGCGCCGCGCGATGCCGGCAACGTGCTGCGGCCCTACACCGCCTTCAAACTGAGCCTGCGCCTGCCGCCGCCGGTCGACGCCGTGCAGGCGGCGCAGGAGATGAAGCGCCTGCTGGAAGACAACGCGCCGTACCAGGCGCGCGTCACCTTCGACCCCAACGAAGGCGCCGCCACCGGCTGGAACGCGCCGGCGTCGGCCCCGTGGTTCGCGCAGGCGCTGGACGCCGCCTCGCAGGCCCACTTTGGCGCGCCCTGCGGCTACATCGGCCAGGGCGGCACCATCCCGCTGATGAACCAGCTGAGCGAAGGCTTTCCGACCTCACAGATGATGGTCTGCGGCGTGCTGGGCCCCAAGAGCAATGCGCACGGGCCCAATGAATTCCTGCACGTGCCCTATGCGAAGAAGCTCACGGCCGCCGTGGCCGAGGTGATCGCGCGCATGCCGTGAGCGACGGCGGCTGACGGCTGCGTGAAAGGCACCCGCGTGCCGTGGATGGCACGCCTCAGCCTGCGCGCCGGTTCCGCATCCCCGCGCCCGTCCCCAGCCACAGCAGCACCGCCGCCACCACCACCAGCGGCACCAGCGAGCCGAGGTTGAGCCAGTTCCAGCCGCGCGTGGTGACCAGAGCGCCCGAGGCGAACGAGGTCAGCGCCATGGTGGCGAAGACGCAGAAGTTGATCGCCGCCTGCGCGCGGTCGCGCTCTTCGGGGCGGTAGGCGGTCAGCGCCAGCGTGGTGCTGCCGGTGAACAGGAAGTTCCAGCCCACGCCCAGCGCGAACAGCGCGATCAAAAACTGCTGCAAATCCACGCCCGACAGCGCCACCGCCACGCAGACAAAGTTCAGCCCCACGCCGGCGCCCATGACGGGCAGCACGCCAAAGCGCTTGATGAGGTGGCCGGTGAAGAAGCCGGGCGCGAACATGCCGATGACGTGCCACTGCAGCACCTGCGCGGTGGCGCCAAAGTCGAAGCCGCACACCTGCATGGCCAGCGGCGTGGCAGCCATCAGCAGGTTCATCACGCCATAGCCCAGCGCGGCGGCGACGATGGCGACGACGAACACCGGCTGCCGCACGATTTCGCCCAGCGGGCGCCCCGCCGCCGCGCCCGCGGCCTTGGCCGGCGCGGGTGGAAAGTCGATGCCCGCGATCACCGCCATGCCCAGCAGCGCCACCACGGCCAGCGCCAGGTAGGCGCCGACGAAGGGCACCGGCAGCAGGGTGCGTGTCCACGCCGCCAGGTTGGGCCCGACGATGGCGCCCAGCAGCCCGCCGGCCAGCACCAGCGACACGGCTTTTTCGCGCCAGTCGGGCGCCGCCAGTTCGGCGGCGGCAAAGCGGTACAGCTGGCCGTTGGCGCTGTAGTAGCCGGCGATCATGGTGGCCGCCACCAGCAGCCAGAACTGGCGCGTCGACGCCGCAAAGGCGGCCAGCAGCGCCGAGCCCAGCGCGACCAGCAGCCCGATCTGGAACGAGCGCTTGCGCCCCAGCCGCGCCTGCGCGCGCGCCACCAGCGGCGTGGCCAGCGCGCCGCCCACCACGTAGCCCATCACCGGCAGCGTCGCCATCCAGCCGAAGGGGGCCAGCTGCAGGCCGACCAGCCCGTTGATGGCGATGAAGGTGACGTTGTTGGTCAGGAAAAGGCCCTGGCACAGCGTGAGCAGCAGAAGGTGTCGGTTCATGGCAGCGTCAGCAGGGACAGCGCCGCCAGCGGCGCGGTTTCGGCGCGCAGCACGCGCGCGCCCAAATCGAGCGGCAGCCAGCCGGCGGCGCGCGCGGCGGCGTCTTCGTCGGGCGACAGGCCGCCTTCGGGGCCGGACAGCAAGGTAACGGCGGCGCCGGACAGCAGCGCCGCCAGGCGCGCGCTCGCGGTCTGCGCCTGGGGCGCCAGGGACAGCAGCCAGCGCGCGCCGGCCGCCGCGCCGGGCAGCGCCAGATACTCCTGAAACGATAGCTGATCGCGCACGTCCAGCAAGCGGTTGCGGCCGCTTTGTTCACAAGCGGCGACGGCCACGGCCTGCCAGTGCGCGCGCTTCCTGGCCGCGCGCTCGCCCGACAGGCGCAGGCTGCTGCGCGCCATCAGCAGCGGCGTCAGGCTGGCAGCGCCCAACTCGGTCGCTTTTTCGACCAGCCAGTCCATGCGCTCGGCCGCCATCAGGCCCACGGCCAGGTGCACCGGGCGGGCGCATTCGCGCTCCAACGCCTGGTGCGTGCCGACGCGCACGTGCACGTCGCTGCGGCCCATGCGGGTGATGGCGGCGTCCCATTCGCCGCCGCGCCCGTCGAACAGCGTGACCGCGCTGCCCGGCTGCAGCCGCAGCACCTGCGCATGGCGCGCGGCGCCCGGCGGCAGGGCCATTTCGGCGCCCGCGGCGAGGGGGATGGAAACGTGAAAGCGCGGCATGTCAGGCAGGCGTGGTGACCGACCGATGGTAAGCCCCGCGCCCGGCCGCGTTAGCATCGGTGCATGACCGCCCTCGAACTCACGCTGCTGTATTTGACGGCCGCCGTGCTGGGCGTGGCGGTCTGCCGCTGGCTGCGGCTGCCGGCCATCCTGGGCTACCTGGCCGCTGGCGTGCTGATGGAGCCGCACACGCTGGGCCTGGCCTTCGGGCAGGACGCGGAAAGCATCAAGTACCTGGCCGAATTCGGCGTGGTGTTCCTGATGTTCGTGATCGGGCTGGAATTCAACCTGCCCAAGCTGCGCGCCATGCGCCGCCACGTGTTCGGGTTGGGGCTGGCGCAGGTGATGCTGACCATCGTGATCGCCACCGCCGGCTCGCTGCTGCTGGCGTGGGCCTGGCCGGCGCACTGGCCGATCGGCTGGCAGACGGCGCTGGCGCTGTCGGGCGCGCTGGCCATGAGCAGCACCGCCATCGTGGTGAAGATGATGGCCGACCGGCTGGAGCTGGAATCCGAGCACGGCCAGCGCGTGATGGGCGTGCTGCTGCTGCAGGACCTGGCGGTGGTGCCGCTGCTGGTGCTGATCCCGGCGCTGGGTTCGCCGCCCGAGCAGTTGCTGCGCGCGCTGGCGCTGGCGGCGCTGAAGGCGGCGTTGCTGATCGCGCTGCTGCTGTGGGGCGGCCAGCGCGTGATGCGCTGGTGGCTGACGCTGGTGGCGCGGCGCAAGAGCCAGGAGTTGTTCGTCCTCAACCTGCTGCTGATGGCGCTGGGCCTGGCGTGGCTGACCGAGCACGCGGGCCTGTCGCTGGCGCTGGGCGCCTTCATCTGCGGCGTGCTGATTTCCGAGACCGAGTACCGCGTGCAGGTGGAGGCCGAGATCCGCCCCTTTCACGACGTGCTGCTGGGCCTGTTCTTCATCACCATCGGCATGCTGTTGGACTGGCGCCAGGTGGCGCTGCAGTGGCCGCTGGTGCTGGCGCTGCTGACGCTGCCGGTGCTGTTCAAGCTGGGGCTGATCGCGCTGCTGGCGCGGCTGCTGGGCGCCGGCAGCGGCGTGGCGCTGCGCACCGGGCTGTACCTGGCGCAGGCGGGCGAATTCGGCTTTGTGCTGCTCACGCTGAGCCGGCGCGAAGGCCTGCTGCCGCCCGAGCTGTTCAACCCCGTGCTGGCGGCGATGGTGCTGTCGATGCTGGCCACGCCCTTCATCATCATGGCCAGCAACCGCATCGTGATGCGGCTGGTGGCCAGCGACTGGATGCAGCAGTCGCTGCAGATGACCAGCATCGCGCGGCAGTCGATCAACACGCGCGGCCACGTGCTGATCTGCGGCTATGGCCGATCCGGCCAGGCGGTGGCGCGCGTGCTGGAGCAGGAAGGCATGCCCTACATCGCGCTCGACCTCGACCCCGACCGCGTGCGGCAGGCGCGCGCGGCGGGCCAGTCGGTGGCGTTCGGCGACGCGGCCAAGGCGCAGGCGCTGCTGGCCGCCGGCCTGAACCGCGCCAGCGCCGTCGCCATCACCTATCTGGACACGCACAGCGTGCTGCAGGTGCTGTCGACCATCCGCGCGTTGGCGCCGCAGCTGCCCATCGTGGTGCGCACGCAGACCGACCGCGACCTGGACCGCCTGCGCATGGCCGGCGCGACCGAGGTGGTGCCCGAATCGATGGAAGGCTCGCTGATGCTGGCCGGCCACGCGATGGCGCTGCTGGGCGTGCCGATGCGGCGCGTGATCCGCGTGCTGCGCGAGCAGCGCGAGCAGCGCTACGGCCTGCTGCGCGGCTGGTTCCACGGCGCCGACGACGCCAGCGACGACGAAATGGCCGAGGAGCGCCTGGCCAGCTTCACCCTGCCCGACGCCGTGGCCGGCCGCCGCCTGAACGATCTGCTGGCCGAGCTGCTGACCGGCACCAGCGCGCTGCGCGCCATCGCCCTGCGCAGCCGCGCCGGCGCGCCCGCGCCCATCGGCGACGACACCGTGCTGCAGGGCGGCGAGACGCTGGTGCTGTCGGGCAAGGCCGATGCGCTGGCGCATGCCGAACACGTGCTGGCAGCCTAGGCAACGCTGAACAAGCCGCTCGCGGCGCTGGCATCTGCGGATTTGCAAAGCCTCGCGGTACCACCCGCGTATGAACGCTGTTGCTGGCCATGCGAACCTGCTCGAAAAACCGCCACTCGTCGTTGCACGCACGGCGCAGACGCTGACGCGCCGTGCGTGCACAATGCACGCGTCATGACCGCCGCCTTCTCCGTCTCCGACTACCTGCGCGACCACATCCGCACCGTGCCCGACTGGCCGGCGCCGGGCGTGCAGTTTCGCGACATCACGCCGCTGCTGCAGAACCCGCGCGTGTTCCGCGTGCTGATCGACGCCTTCGTGCACCGCTACATGGCGCCCGAATTGCGCCCCGACGTGGTGGCCGGGCTGGACGCGCGCGGCTTCATCCTGGGCAGCGTGGTCGCATACGAGCTGAACGTGGGCTTCGTGCCGATCCGCAAGAAGGGCAAGCTGCCGTTCAAGACGGTGGAAGAAACCTACGAGCTGGAATACGGCAGCGCCACGGTGGAGCTGCACACCGACGCCGTGCACGCCGGCCAGCGCGTGCTGCTGATCGACGACCTGATCGCCACCGGCGGCACCATGATGGCCGGCTGGCGCCTGCTGGAAAAGCTGGGCGCCACCGTGACCGAAGGTGCCGCCATCGTCGACCTGCCCGAGCTGGGCGGCTCCGCGCGCCTGCAATCCGCCGGGTTGCCGTTGTTCACGCTGGTGGAATTCGCGGGGCACTGAGCGCTTCATTGCCAAAGCCACCAACCTTCCCGCCCCCCCC
>Ga0208564_1000028_pt1 | contig 136463 bp, 129 predicted proteins | sample AD_UKC073_MetaG_FD_184439 | JGI IMG/M metagenome (GOLD analysis project Ga0208564, IMG submission 184439) | Active sludge microbial communities of municipal wastewater-treating anaerobic digesters from USA - AD_UKC073_MetaG (SPAdes) (version 2) | ecosystem: Engineered > Bioreactor > Anaerobic... | reverse complement strand
TGATGATGATGATGGCCTTGCCTTTTTTGGCGCCGCCGACTTTTTCGATGGCGCCGGCGGTGGTGCGGGTGAATTCGTCGATGTTCTTGCGCGTGCCGGGGCCGGCGGATTTGCTGGAGACGGTGGCAACGATTTCGCCGTATTCCACCGGCTGCACGCGGCTGACGGCGGCGACCATGGGGATCGTGGCCTGGCCGCCGCAGGTGACCATGTTGACGTTCATTTCACCCTGGCCGACGTGGGCTTTCAGATTCACCGGCGGAATGCAAAACGGGCCGATGGCGGCGGGGGTGAGGTCGATCATCATCGCGCCTTCGGCGTTGACCTTGCGCGAGTTCTCGGCGTGCACGTAGGCGCTGGTGGCGTCAAAAACGATTTGCACGCCGTCGGCCTTCATGTGGGGCACCAGGCCATCGACGCCGTCGGCGGTGGTCTTGATGCCCATTTCGCGGGCTTTTTTGAGGCCGTCAGACTGCGGGTCGATGCCCACCATCCACACCGGCTCAAGCACCGGGCTGCGCTGCAACTTGGCCAGCAGATCGGTGCCGATGTTGCCGGGGCCGATCAGGGCGCATTTGATTTTTGAGGTCATGGGTGGCCTTTATTGAATTCAGAAAAACCGGACGCGAAGGACGCAAAGGATTCGCGAAGGACGCGAAAAATCAAAAATTTTGAAAATCCTTTTTCTGAATCTTTCGCGCCCTTTGCGTCACTTTCGCGTTCTTCGCGTCCGGCTGTTGGGGTTTACACAAACCGAACGGAGCACCCGCCGATGCCGCCAATCGTCACGCGCAGGTTGTCGCCCGCCTGTACCGGCGTCATGATGGCGAGCGATCCCGACAGCACGACCTCGCCCGCCTCCAGCGCAATGCCGTGCGCGCCCAGCGTGTTGGCGAGCCACGCGACAGCGTTGGCCGGATGGCCCAGCGCCGCGGCGCCGGCGCCGGTGGCGATGATTTCGCCGTTCTTTTCCAGAATCATTCCGCAGGTGGCCAGGTCCACGTCGCGCACGTCCACCAGCCGGTCGCCCAGCACGAACACGCCGCAGCTGGCGTTGTCGGCCACGGTGTCCTGAATATTGATCTTCCAGTCCTGGATGCGCGAATCGACGATCTCGAAGCAGGCCATCACGCCTTCGGTGGCGGCCAGCACGTCGGCGGCGCTGACGCCGGGGCCTTTCAGCGTTTTCTTCAGCACAAAGGCGATCTCGCCCTCGGCCTTGGGCTGAATCAGCGTCTTGGCCTCGATGGCCTGGCCTTCGTTGTAGACCATGGCATCGGTCAGCCAGCCAAAGTCGGGCTGGAACACGCCCAGCATGTTCATCACCGCCTTGCTGGTGACGCCGATCTTCTTGCCCACCACCTTCTCGCCGGCATCCAGGCGCCGCTTCATCATGCGCTGCTGAATGGCGTAGGCGTCGTCGATGGTGATGTCGGCGTGGCGGTTGGTCAGCGGCTCCAGCGTGCGGCAGGCCTTGAGGGCCTCGTACAGCTCGTCGCCCAGTTGATCGATCAATTCAGTTTTCATTTTGCAATCATTTTGATAGCTTACCGCGCTTGCCAGACAAGCGGCAGAGGCCGATTTGACTTAAAACTTCACCATCACGTTGCGCAGTTCGGTATAGAACTCCAGCGAATGCACGCCGCCTTCGCGGCCGATGCCCGACTGCTTGGAGCCGCCAAACGGCGTGCGCAAGTCGCGCAAGAACCAGCTGTTGATCCAGCACAGGCCCACTTCAATGTGGTGCGCCAGACGATTGGCGCGGCCAATGTCGCTGGTAAAAATCGACGTCGCCAAGCCATAGCGGTTGGCGTTGACCTTGGTCAGCACTTCGTCTTCAGAGTCGAATGGGCTGATGTGACAGCAGGGGCCAAAGACTTCTTCCGTCACCACGGTGGCGGTTTCAGGCAGGCCGGTCCAGATGGTGGGCTGCACCCAGTGGCCGCCTTTCAGCGCATCGGGCATGTCGGGCACGCCGCCACCGGTGACGACGGTGGCACCTTCGTCCTTGGCGGTTTTGTACAGGCCCAGCACCTTGTCCTGGTGCTCTTTGCTGATGACCGGGCCGATCTTGGTGCCTTGGTCGAACGGCAGGCCGGGCTTCATGCCCTCGGCCTTGTCTTTGAGGGCCGCCACCAGTTTCTCAAAGATCGGGCGCTCGACGTACACGCGCTCGGTGCCCAGACACACCTGGCCGGCGTTTTCGAAGCACGAACGTGTCAGCGTATCGACCGCGACCTGGAAGTCGCAATCGGCAAACACCACCGCTGCGTTCTTGCCACCCATTTCCAGCGACACGGGGCGCACGCCTTCGGCGGCGGCTTTCATGATGGCACTGCCGGTGCGCGTTTCGCCGGTGAAGGTGATGCCGTTCACGTCCGGGTGGCGCGTAAGGAATTCGCCCGCCGACCCGGGGCCAAAGCCATGCACCACGTTGTACACGCCCTTGGGCATGCCGACGGCATTCATCACCTCGCCCAGCAGCGTGGCGGTGGCGGGGGTTTCTTCACTGGGCTTGACGACCACGGTGTTGCCGCACGCCAGCGCGGGGCCCACCTTCCACGTCATCAGCAACAGCGGCAGGTTCCAAGGGCAGACCACCGCGATCACGCCGCGCGGCACGCGCACGCCGTAGCTGAGCGCCGTTTTTCCATCGGGCGTGCGCATGTTGAACGACTCGGTGGCCGTGCTCTTGATGGTGTCGATGAAGATCTGGAAGTTGGCCGCGCCGCGTGGAATGTCGACGTGCGAGGCCAGGTGGTGCGGCTTGCCCGTGTCGGCAATCTCGGCCTGCAAAAAGTCGTCGAAGCGGCGGTTGATTTCGCCCGCCACGGCATCGAGCAGCTTGCAGCGCTCCACCACGGAGAGCTTGCCCCAATCGCCTTTCAGCGCCGCCTTGGCGGCGGCCACGGCGGCATTCACTTCGGGCTGGCCGGCTTCGTGGATCAGGCCGATGACGCTGCCATCGACCGGGTTGATGTCCTGAAACGTCTTGCCGCTGGCGCTTTTGACGTATTCGCCGTTGATGAAATTGAGAAATTCTTTCATGGATTCATTGCTCTTCAAGAATGGCGCCGCAAGATTACAGGCCAATGGACTTGAGCCCGGCCAGGGCGCAGATTTCATCCTGCTCGGCCGAGCCGCCCGACACGCCGATGGCGCCGATCAGCGCACCGCCTTGCTTGATGGGCAAGCCGCCGCCAAACACCACGATGCGCGGGCGATGCGGCATGCCGCGGGCAAGCGCCGGGTCGCTCGCCAGGATTTTGTCCCACTGCGACGTGGGAAAGCCAAAGCTCGCCGCCGTGTAGGCCTTGTCGATGGCGATATCGATCGAATGCAGAAAGGCGCCCGGCATGCGCAAAAAAGCCGCCAGCAGGCCGCTGCCATCGGTCACCGCGACGTTGATGCGAATGCCCAACTCCGCCGCCTTGGCGACGGCCGCCTGCACGGCGGTGTGCGCCGCTTGGGCCGTGATGACGGATTGGGGTATGCTGGTGTTTAAGGTCATGGCAAGCGCGTTTTCAGTGTGGCGCGGGTGTGAAGCCCCCCGGCCACGACAGATCAGGTCACGACCGACAGGAACGCGTCGTTCAACTTGCGGTTGTGATAGAAAATCCCCGCCCCCACTTCATCCCAGGTCCAGGTGATCGGATGCATGTCCGGGTAGTGGTCGTAGCCGCCGCAGAAGGTCTCCAGGCGGTTGCCCGACGGATCGAAGAAATAGATCGTCGTGCCGTTGGTAACGCCGTGGCGCGTAGGGCCGACGTCGATCGACACGCGGTTCTTGCTCATGATGTCGGCGGCGCGCAGCACCTGCTCCCAGCTGCCAAGCTGAAATGACACGTGGTGCAGCTTGGCGTTTTCACCATGGCGCACGATGGCGATGTCGTGTGCCTTGGCACTGCACGTCAGCCACACGCCCAGGTCGGTCTGGCCGTCTTCGAGCTTGACGCGCTCGACCAGCGTGAAGCCCAGCACCTTGGTAAAGATATCGGTCGCGCCGTCCAGGTCGGTACCGTAGACCAGGCAGTGATCCAGGCGGATCGGGCAGATGCCCTTGCCGTCGATCACGTCCACTTCGGGGTTGGTGTAGCCGGTGGCGTTGCCCACGTCTTTCTTTTCGGCATACAGCTCGATGGTGTGGCCGGTGGGCACCTCAAAGCGCACGCGCTCGCCCGTCTCCAGCAACTCGCCGGCGGGAACGCGCTCGGTCTTCACGCCGTGGGCTTGCAGCTTTGCTTCCAGTTCGTCCAGCGTGGCCGTGTCGAGCACCTTGTAACCGAAGAAGTCCATGCCGGCTTTGTCGGCCTGACGCAGCACGATGCTGTGGTGGTCGCGCTCGGCGCGGGTCTTGAAATAGGCGCGGCCCTGGCCGTCCCTGCCCATGGGCACCAGGCCCATGACGTCGGTGTACCACTTGATCGATTCGTCCAGGTCGAGCACGCGAATTTGGGCGTGGCCTGGGCGCAAAACACCGGTCATTGCCATGTCAAGTCTCCTCGTTCAAAGGTTGAGTCAAAGTGAAGCATCCGCCGGCCCAACCGTCCGGCAGACGTTTTTTTTCATTGTTCCAACCACGCTGATGCGCAGGTCGCTGGTCGGCTTGATGCGGCACGACAAAACGCAGCCGGCGGCCTCATCCTCGGCGCTGACGTGCTCGCGGCTCATCACACGCTTGCTGTAGCTGCCGCTCATCACCTGTACCTTGCACACGCCGCAGCCGCCTTGGCGACAACCCACGGGAATCCCTTTTTTGCCGAGCGCTTCCATGCCTTCGAGCACGCTGCGATAGTCGACGCAGCGGTAGCTTTCACCGGTGTCGTCGAGGGTGATGGTGAACGCCGCCATGTCAGATCGTCTTGGACAGCGGGCCGTGTACCGGCTGCGCATCAGCGGCGGAGAGAAAGGCCAGCGGCTGGGTCATGGTCAAAGTGAATCGTCTGCCCGGCAATGCTACGTCGAACACAGACAGTAGAAAAGAGAAATCTCGATAATTCAGGGAAAACCCTGAGGACGGAATGTCGCTTGACTTGCTGCACGGCACGGTCTGTCTTTCCCACAAGACGCCGTAAAACTAGAGCGACGGCGCATGAAATTGGGCCAATTCACCTGATTCACCCGATTCGCACGGATACTTCACAAAGTGGGTGGTTGGCCTTATTTATCGATAATTATTCTCACTTCTGGTCCTACCGCATGCACGGTTACAAGCATGCGTGGCGCGACTGCTATGCTTTTTCCAAGCCTTCGACAATTGCTGAACCATTGAGCCGCCCCCAGGGCATCCGCTATTTCCTTTCATGGCCAAACGATCCGCTCCTGCTGCCCTACCCTTGCGCTCGCTCGCCGCGCGCGACGACTGGCCGGATGCGGTCGACGCCGCCGCGCCTCGCACACTGATCGAGCAGGCCTATTCGCAACTGCGCGATGACATCGTCGAAGGGCGTCTGGCTCCTGGCGAGAAGCTGCGTGTCGAGCACCTGCGCCTGCGCTATAGCGTGGGCGCCGGCACGCTGCGTGAGGCGTTGACCCGGTTGGTCAGCGACGCGCTGGTTGAGACCGAAGGTCAGCGCGGCTTTCGCGTCAGCCCGATCACGGCGGAAGACCTGGACGATCTCACCAATCTGCGTGTGCAGATCGAGATCGAGGCGCTGCGCCAATCGATCCGCAGGGGACACGATGGCTGGCGAGCCGAATTGCGCCACGTCTATGAAAACATGTCGGCCATCGAGCAACCCATCCTGCCCCATGCCGTGCAGCGCTGGGAAGTACTGAACACGCAGTTCCATGAGGTGCTGCTGGCCAACTGCGGGTCGGCGTGGACGCTGCGGCTGCTGCGCGTTCTTAACCGCCACAGCGAGCGGTATCGCCGCTACGCCATCGGCTTGAACCAAGGCACGCGCGACGTGCACGCCGAGCACCACGCCATCTTCGACGCGGCCTTAAACGGCAACGAATTGCGCGCCGCGCTGGCGCTTGAAGCCCACATCCGCGCCACGCCTGACCTTTTGCAGCGCAGCATCCACAACGGTGTCAGCGTATTCACCAGGCTTCTGGCGGATTCCACGGCGCACCCGGCCATTGCGCTTCAGGTCGGTCGATAGCGATACACTTTCGACGATGGATGAGCGGTAGCCCTGACCGCCGACTTTTGACCGCAACCACTTCCGGAATCCTGCATGCCCAGCGGCTACATCATCGCCAACGTCAGCGTCACCGACCCCGTTCGATACGAGGAATACAAGAAGTGGTCCACTGAGGCCTTGAAGGCGCACAACGCCGAAATCTGCGTGCGCGGCGGCAACACGCAGGTGATGGAAGGCGACTGGCAACCTGAACGCATGGTCATCGCCAAATTTCCGAGCTTCGAGGCCGCCAAGGCGTTTTACGATTCGGCCGAATACCTGAAGGCGCGCCAGGCGCGCGAGGGCGCGGCCATCATGCGGCTGGTCGTGGTCGAAGGCCTGTGACAACCGTGTAAAACTACATTATTGATAGCATCCTGCGCTTGCTCTGAAAGCGCTGGCGACCTGTTTTGATTATTTTTTAAACTTCAGGAACTGACTCATGAGCGCCATTGTTGACATCGTCGGCCGTGAAATTCTCGACAGCCGCGGCAACCCCACCGTCGAATGCGACGTGCTGCTGGAAAGCGGCGTGATGGGCCGTGCCGCCGTGCCCAGCGGCGCCTCCACCGGATCGCGCGAAGCGATTGAGCTGCGCGACGGCGACAAGGCGCGCTATCTGGGCAAGGGCGTGCTGAAGGCCGTGGAGCACATCAACACCGAGATTTCGGAGGCCGTGCTGGGCCTGGACGCGTCCGAACAGGCGTTTCTCGACAAGACGATGATCGACCTGGACGGTACCGACAACAAATCGCGCCTGGGCGCCAACGCCATGTTGGCCGTGTCGATGGCCGTGGCGCGCGCGGCGGCTGAAGAAAGCGGCCTGCCGTTGTACCGCTATTTCGGCGGCATGAACGGCTGCCAGCTGCCGGTGCCGATGATGAACGTCATCAACGGCGGCGCGCACGCCAACAACAACCTGGACCTGCAGGAGTTCATGATCATCCCTATCGGCGCCAAGAGCTTCCGCGAAGCGCTGCGCCAGGGCGCCGAGGTGTTCCACGCGCTCAAGAAGATCATCCACGACAAGGGCATGAGCGTGGCCGTGGGCGATGAAGGCGGCTTTGCGCCCAACGTCGAAAACCACGAAGCGGCCATCCAGCTTATCCTGCAAGCCATCTCGGATGCGGGCTACACCGCCGGTCAGGACATCGTGCTGGGCCTGGACTGCGCCAGCAGCGAGTTCTACAAGGACGGCCACTACGTGCTGGAAGGCGAAGGCGGCGTCAAGCTGTCGGCCACGCAGTGGACCGACATGCTGGCCACCTGGGTCGACAAGTACCCCATCATCAGCATCGAGGACGGCATGGCCGAAGGCGACTGGGACGGCTGGAAGCTGCTGACCGAGCGTCTGGGCCAGAAGGTGCAGCTGGTGGGCGACGACCTGTTCGTCACCAACACCAAGATTCTGAAGGAAGGCATCGACAAGCACATCGGCAACTCGATCCTCATCAAGATCAACCAGATCGGCACGCTGACCGAAACCTTCCAGGCCATCGAGATGGCCAAGCGCGCCGGCTACACGGCCGTCATCAGCCACCGCTCGGGCGAGACGGAAGATTCGACCATTGCCGACATCGCAGTCGGCACCAACGCCGGGCAGATCAAGACCGGCTCGCTGTCGCGCTCCGACCGCATGGCCAAGTACAACCAGTTGCTGCGCATCGAAGAAGACTTGGGCGACATGGCCGTGTACCCGGGCCGCGAGGCGTTCTACAACCTGAAGTAAGCGCTGCTGCAGCGTTGACCAGCGCGGCCCGGCCGGCGCCCATGCGTCGCCCGGGCCTCTTTTTTGGCCCTGACGCGCGCCCCGCTTCGCGCTATACTTCGGAAAAGATAGCACTTCAGCCCCGCCCCAGTGCGTCCATCCTGCCCATCATGACCTCCCGCATCGTTCCAGCCGTCCTGCTCGTGCTGCTGGTGGTGATTCACGCCCAGTTGTGGGTGGGGCGCGGCAGCTTGCCCAACGTGACGGCGCTGCAGCGCAAGCTGGACCAGCAGCAGGCCGCCAACGCGCAGGCGCGCCTGACGAACGAGCAGCTGGCGTCCGAGGTGGACGACCTGCGCGCCGGGCTGGGCATGGTCGAAGAACGCGCCCGCATCGAGCTGGGCATGGTCAAGCCCAACGAGATCTTCGTGCAGGTGAATAAATAGCGGGCATCGGCCCGAGCGGCTGACGTGCGCTGCACTGCACGAGAAGCAAACAACGCCAATGGCGGGTGCGGGTGCGGCATTGCACGCAGCGGGTGTTCCCGGGCCATACGATGGCCATCCTCAGCGGATCTGGGACGAATCAATAGTCCGGTTGCCAGTCCACCGTGATTCGGCGGGCCGCCAGATCGACGTCATCGACGTAGGCGGCCACGAAAGGGATCAAGCGTTCGAGCGTCTTGCCGCTGTCCTGGTACGCGAGCACCAGCACCTGCTGCGGCCCAGTGGCCATCAGGTCGCTCACCGTGCCCAGCGCCAGGCCTTCGCGGTTGACCACGGCCAGGCCGATCAGGTCGACCCAGTAATACTCGCCCTCGCCTGTCGACGGGAAGGACGAACGGGGGATGAAGATGCGTGCGCCCTTTAGCGCCTCGGCGGCGCTGCGGTCGGCAATTTCGTGCGCGGTGGCCACCACGGTGTCGGCGTGCTCGCGCGCTTCCTTGATCGACAGGCGAACGGTGCCTGCAAACGAAGGCTTGGCGCCGCGTTCGGACGGCTGCAGAAACCACCGCTTGGAAGAAAAAAGCGCCTCGGGCGAGGCGCTGTAGGGCTGAACCTTGAACCAGCCCTTGATGCCCCAGGCGTCCTGGACGCGGCCGACTTCGACCGCATCCGCCGGCAGTTCAGCCGGCTCGGGCGTTCCCGGGTACATGAAGCAGATCAGGCAGCGGCGGGTGCCGCCTTGGCCGCTTGCTTGACCAGGCGGGCCACGGTGGGCGACGGCTGGGCGCCGACGCCGACCCAGTGGTTCAGGCGGTCCTGGGCCAGACGCAGGCCTTCCTCGCCCTCGACGGCGCCGGGGTTGTAGAAGCCGATGCGCTCGATGAAGCGGCCATCGCGGCGCACGCGCTTGTCGGCGACGACGATGTTGTAGAACGGGCGAGCCTTGGAGCCGCCGCGAGACAGACGAATAACGACCATGGTGAAAATCCTGTGGGTGGTGTGCCTGTGCGCGGCCTAGGATGAGGCGGCCCCGCGCAGGGTTCTTTCGATGCTGAGACACGCGACATGGCCACCCGGCCAGCGACACATCGAAAAGCCTATGATTATAGCTGGCGTCACGCAAGTCGGCCCGCCCCCACCGGTGCCGAAGCCGATCACCGTCGTTTTTTTCGCCTTTTCCCGCCCCACCGTATGCCCCTCATTCGCCCGAGTCGCGACGAAGACGTTGCCGCCATCACTGCCATCTACGCCCATCACGTGCTGAACGGCACCGGCACCTTCGAGACCGAGGCGCCCAGCGCCGCCGACATGGCGCAGCGCCGCCAGGATGTACTGGCGCGCCGGCTGCCTTGGCTGGTGGCGGAGAACGACCAAGGCCGCGTCATCGGCTACGCCTACTGCAACTGGTTCAAGCCGCGCGCGGCCTACCGTTTCTCGGCTGAGGACTCGATCTACCTTCACCCAGACGCCGCCGGCCATGGCCTGGGGCGGGTCCTGCTCACCGAGCTCGCGCGCCACGCGGAAGATGCCGGCGTGCGCAAACTGATCGCGGTGATTGGCGATTCGGCCAACGCCGGCTCCATCGGCGTGCACCGCAGCCTGGGCTTCGCGCCCGTGGGCACCATCTGCGGCGCTGGCTGGAAGTTCGGTCGCTGGCTCGACATCGTACTCATGGAAAAACCGTTGGGCGAAGGCACCCGTACCGCCCCCGTGGAGACCGCCGCATGAAAAACAAGACCCTCGCCACCTGGCTCACCTTCCTCGGCGGCCCGCTCGGGCTGCATCGGTTCTATCTGAAGGGCTTTGGCGACCTGCTGGGCTGGCTGCTGCCGATACCGACGGCGCTGGGCCTGTACGGCATCGAGCGCGTGCAACGCTTCGGCCAGGACGACGGCTGGAGCTGGCTGTTGATTCCGCTGCTGGGCTTCACCATCGCGGGCTGCGCGCTGATGGCCATCATCTACGGACTGATGACGCCGGAGAAATGGAACGCGCGCTTCAACCCACGGCTTGCCCCCGATGCCGCGCCCGGGCGCACCGGTTGGATCACCGTATTCGGCATCGCGGCCGCCTTGATGGTCGGCACCGCCGTTCTGATGGCCTCGCTGGCCTTCAGCTTCCAGCGCTACTTTGAATACCAGATCGAGGAAGGCCGCAAGATCTCCCAATAAACCCATCCGCCCGCACAGCGCCGCCGGACGCCCCGGGTCGACGCATCAGAACAGCAACATGCTGACCCAGTAGGCCAGCGCCGCCACCAGCGCGCTGGCCGGAATGGTCAGCACCCAGGCCCAGACGATGTTGCCGGCCACGCCCCAGCGCACGGCCGACGCACGCTGGGTGGATCCCACGCCAACGATGGCGCCGGTAATGGTGTGGGTGGTCGAGACGGGCACCCCCAGCCCGGTGGCGATGAACAGCGTCAACGCCCCGCCCGTTTCGGCGCAGAATCCGCCCACGGGCTTGAGCTTGGTGATCTTTTGCCCCATGGTCTTCACGATGCGCCAGCCGCCGAACATGGTGCCGAAGGCGATGGCCACGTAGCAGCTGACAATGACCCACAGCGGCGGCGCGGTGTCCGACGCGGCGGTGTAGCCGGTGGCGATCAGCAGCATCCAGATGATGCCGATGGTCTTTTGCGCGTCGTTGCCGCCGTGTCCCAGGCTGTAGGCGCCGGCGCTGACCAGCTGCAGCCGGCGGAACCACTTGTCCACGTGGCCCGGGCGGGTGCGCCTGAACAACCAGGCCACCGCCACCATCATCAGCGAGCCAAACAGAAAGCCGAGCAGCGGCGAGATGAAAATGAACGCCACTGTCTTCAGGATGCCGCCCGCGATCAGGTAGCCCGTGCCGGACTTGGCGATCACCGCGCCGACGATACCGCCGATCAGCGCATGCGACGAACTGCTGGGAATGCCGTAATACCAGGTGATCAGGTTCCAGCTGACCGCGCCCACCAGCGCGCCGAACACCACGTGCGTATCCACGATGCCCGGTTGCACGATGCCCTTGCCCACCGTCGCGGCCACGCTCAGGTGAAAGATGAAGATGGCGATGAAATTGAAGAAGGCGGCGAACACCACCGCCTGTGTTGGCCGCAACACGCCGGTGGACACCACCGTGGCAATCGAATTGGCGGCGTCGTGAAAGCCGTTCATGAAGTCGAACGCGATCGCCAGCGCGACCAGCAGCGCCACGACCCACAGGGCAGCTTGAGCGGTTTGCATGGCCCGGCGCCCTTTCAGGAGTTTTCGAGCACGATGCCTTCGATCTGGGTGGCCACCGCCTCGCACTTGTCGGTCACGGTTTCCAGCAGTTCGTAGATCGCCTTGAGCTTGATGACCTCGCGTACGTCGGGTTCCTCGCGAAACAGCTTGCTCATGGCGGCGCGCATCACGCGGTCGGCGTCGGATTCGAGCTGGTCGATCTCCTCGCAGGTCTTGAGCGCCGCCTCGGCCACGTTCTGCTCGGCGATCTTGCCCAGCAGGCGCACCGCCGCCTGCACGCGCTGGCAGCACTTCACCGCCAGGTCGGACAGGCGCTTGATCTCGTCCGTCATGTGATGGATGTCGTACAGCGCCATGGTTTCGGCCGAGTCCTGCAGCAGGTCCGCCACGTCGTCCATCAGGTTGATCAGGCCGTGGATCTGCTCGCGGTCGATGGGCGTGATGAAGGTGGTGTGTATGAGCCGGTTGACCTCGGCCGTCACGCGGTCGGCGGCGCGCTCGGCGTTGTCCACTTCCTGGTTGTAGCGCGTGCGCGCCTGCGGATCGGCATAGTTGTCGACTAGGCGCTCAAACGCCTGCGCCGCTTCCACGATGCGGTCGGCGTGCTGGTTGAACAGCTCAAAAAAATTGCCCTCCTTGGGCAACAGTTTGCTGAACAGCATGAGACGGGTCTCCCCCTACAGTGAATCGCGGGCGTCAGAAATAAAAATATTTCATGACAGTCATGCAAGTGTAACCACTTGGCCATCCCGGCCACACAGGGCCATGCCGCGCCGGCACGGGCCACTACACTTTGCGCCGACCATCGCCCCTGGGCACCGCCCCATCTTGTTGCCGCATCACCCTTGCCATTGCCCACCATGAAGATCCTGACCGCCGCGCAGGCGGCCGACCTGATCCAGCCCGGCTGGACCGTGGCCTGCGCCGGATTCGTCGGTGCCGGCCACGCCGAAGCCGTGACCAGCGCGCTGGAGCGCCGCTTTGAAGCCACGGGTGCGCCGCGCGACCTGACGCTGGTGTATTCCGCCGGCCAGGGCGACCGCGCGCGGCGCGGCGTCAACCACTTCGGCCACGCGGGGCTGGTGCGCACCGTGGTCGGCGGGCACTGGCGCTCGGCCACGCGCCTGATCGACCTGGCGCTGAAGGAGCAATGCGAAGGCTTCAACCTGCCGCAGGGCGTGATCAGCCACCTGTACCGCGCCATTGGCGGTGGCAAGCCCGGCCTGCTGACCAAGATCGGCCTGCACACGTTTGTCGATCCGCGCAGCGACATCGACCCGCGCTACGTGGGCGGCGCAGTGAACCAGCGCGCGCTCGATGCGCTGCGCGCAGGCGGCTTCCGCTGGGTCGAGCACGAACGCTTTCGCGGTGAGGACTGGCTGTTCTACCCGCGCTTTCCGATCCACTGCGCGCTGCTGCGCGCCACCGCCGCCGACACGCGCGGCAACCTGAGCGCACACGAAGAAGCCTTTCACCACGAACTGCTGGCCATCGCCCAGGCCGCGCACAACTCGGGCGGCATCGTCATCGCCCAGGTGCGCGAACTGGTCGAGCATCACCAGAGCCTGGCCGACATCCGCGTGCCCGGCCTGCTGGTCGACCACGTGGTGGTGTGCGAAGACCCGGCCGACCACCAGATGACCTTTGGCGAGGCGTTCAACCCCGCGTACGTCACCGCGTGGCGCGGCGCGCGCTTCACGCCCGACACCGCGCCGGCCGACGAAGCGTCCGCGGCGCCGGCCCGTGCCGCGCCCGCGCAGGGCCATGGCAGCCAGCCCGCCGCCGTCGAGGCACGGCTCATCGTGCAGCGCCGCGCCGTGCTTGAACTGGCGCGCCGCCACCCGCGCGTGGTCAACCTGGGCGTGGGCATGCCGGCCGCCGTGGGCGACATGGCGCATCGCGCGGGCCTGCATGGCTTCACACTCACCGTCGAGGCGGGGCCGGTGGGCGGCATCCCCGCCGACGGTCTGTCGTTCGGCGCCTCGGCCTATCCCGAGGCGGTGATCGACCAGCCGGCGCAGTTCGACTTCTACGAAGGCGGCGGCATCGATCTGGCCATCCTCGGCCTGGCGGAGCTGGACGGCGCGGGCAACGTCAACGTCAGCAAGTTCGGCGAAGGCGATCAGGCCCTGATCGCGGGCGTGGGCGGCTTCATCAACATCACGCAGAGCGCCAAGGCGGTGGTGTTCATGGGCACGCTGACGGCGGGCGGCCTCCAGGTGGCCGTGCAAGGCGGCCAGTTGCGCATCGTGCAGGAAGGCCAGCTGCAGAAGATCGTGCCGCAAGTGGCGCACCTGTCGTTCAACGGCCGCTACGTGGCCGGCATGGGCACCGACGTGCTCTACATCACCGAGCGCGCCGTGTTCGCCATGCGCCCGGGCACCGACGGCAAGCCCGTGCTGACGCTGGTCGAAATAGCCCCCGGCCTGGACGTGCAGCGCGACGTGCTGGCGCACTGCGGTGCGCCGGTGGCGGTGGCGCCCGACGTGCGCGGCATGGACGCGCGCATCTTCACGTCGCTGGACGACTCGGCGGCGTGGCTGCGCGACTGAGCCGCCAGCGCCCCTTCACCCGCCGCGAAAGATGAAATACACCGCGCCCACCATGCACAGCGCGGCCCACAGGTAGTCGAGCTTGATCGGCTCCTTCAGGTAGAGCAGCGCGAACGGCACGAACACCGCCAGCGTGATCACTTCCTGCATGATCTTGAGCTGTCCGATGCTGAACTGCTGGTGCCCGATGCGGTTGGCCGGCACCTGCAGCAGGTATTCGAACAGCGCGATGCCCCAGCTCACCAGCGCGGCCACGATCCACGGCGCCGCTGACAGGTTCTTCAGGTGGCCGTACCAGGCGAAGGTCATGAACACGTTGCTGGCCGTCAGCAGCAGCACGGTCTGCAAGGAGATGGGCAAGGATTGCAGGGTTTGCAACATGGCGTTGTGAACTATGTTTTTGATAGCTGGCCGCGCAGGTCAGGCAAGCGCGAAGAGCCTGTTCTGCTTGAGATGCCGAGCGGAGAATGTCCTGACACGCCGCGTCATGCGTCCAGACGCTGAATGCGCTGCCCGGCCACCGCCGCCAGCGCGTCCGGCCCCACCCGCGCGGGCGCCAACTCATGCAACGGCACCAGCACGAAGGCGCGCTCGTGCATGCGCGGGTGCGGCACCGTCAGGCGCGGGCTGTCGATGCGCGCGTCGCCGTACAGCAGCAAGTCCAGGTCCAGGGTGCGCGGCGCATGCCGATAGGGGCGCTCACGGCCCGCTGCCTGCTCCAGATTCTGCAGCGCATCCAGCAGCACGGGCGCGGGCAGCCGGGTCGACAACTGCACCACCGCGTTGAAGAAGTCCGGCCCGCCGGCATCGACCGGCGCTGTGCGGTAGAGGCTGGAACGCGCAGTCACGCGGGTGTACGGCAGCGCATCCAGGGCGTCGATGGCCTGCGCCAGCGCCGCCTGCGGCTGGCCCAGGTTGGCGCCCAGCGCGACGTAGGCGACGACAGGTTCGCGCACGTCCATCGCGGTCGCGTGCGGGGTCAGCCGGGCTCGCCCGGCGCGGGCGCGGCCGGCGCGCCGTTGCCACCGGCCGGCTTGCGGCGACGGCGGCGGCGCTTCTTGGCCGGTGTGGGCGCACCTTCGCCGGCATCGTCGCGCACGTCGTCTGCTCTGTTTTCAATAGCTTCCGGCGCTTGTCCATCGGGCGCAGCGGCCGGTTTTAGCACACGATGCACGCGCGGCGCCTTCTTGGCACGCTGCTGCTCGGCGCGCAATTCGCGCACCAGGCTTTCGCGCTCGCCGCCGTCGGCCACGCTGAAGGCCTGCCACCAGTCGGCCAGCTCTTCGTCGATTTCGCCGACATCGGCGCGCAGACGCAGGAAGTCGAAGCCGGCGCGAAAGCGCGGCTGCTCGGCCAGGCTGAAGGGCGTGTTGCCGCTGCGCTTTTCAAAGCGCGGCTGCATCATCCAGATCTCGCGCATGTCGGCGCCCAGCTTGCCGCGGCCCGACACGTCGCCCACGCGGGCGTTGAACACTTCGTCGATGGCGTCCTGCAGCGCCGGAAACGGGTGTTCGCCGCGCGCCAACCGCGCGTTCCAGCCGCCCAGCACGTCCTGCCACAGCACGCTGGCCAGCAGGAAGGACGGCGCCACGGGCTTGCCTTCGGACACGCGGCGGTCGGTGTCGAGCAGCGCGGCCTTGACGAAGGGCTGGTTGGCGCGCTCGACCACCAGGTCCAGCAGCGGATAGATGCCCTGCGACAGCCCCAGCGCGCGCAGCTGATCGACGCTGGCGACGGCATGGCCGGTCTGCAGCAGCTTGATCATTTCGTCGAACAGGCGGCTCTGCGGAATTTCGGCCAGCAGGCTGCGCGCCTCGGCCAAGGGGCGCGCCGTCTTCGGCTCCAGCCTGAAACCGAGCGTCGACAGCTTGGCGCCAAAGCGCACCGCGCGGATGATGCGCACCGGGTCTTCGCGGTAGCGCGTGGCGGCGTCGCCAATCATGCGCAGCAGCTTCTTCTGTGCGTCCTGCAGGCCATGGTGGTAATCGACGACGACGCGCGATTCGGGGTCGTAGTACATGGCGTTGACGCTGAAGTCGCGCCGCGCGGCGTCTTCTTCCTGCGATCCCCAGACGTTGTCGCGCAGCACGCGGCCCGACGCATCCACTGCATGCTTCATGCCGGCCAGCTGGCCCTTGGCGGTGCGCTCGTTGCCCTGCACCATGGCGTCGGCGGTGGCGTTGTCCATGTAGGCGCGGAAGGTGGAAACCTCGATCACCTCGTGCTCGCGCCCGCGCCCGTACACCACGTGCACGATGCGAAAGCGCCGGCCGATGATGAAGGCGCGCCGGAACAGCGCCTTGACCTGCTCGGGCGTGGCGTTGGTCGCCACGTCGAAGTCCTTGGGCTTGAGGCCCAGCAGCAGGTCGCGCACCGCGCCGCCGACGATGTAGGCCTCGTAGCCCGCCTCCTTCAGCGTGCGCACCACGTTGGCCGCGCGTTCGTCGACCAGGGCCGGGTTGATGCCGTGGCCGTCGGGGCCAATTTCGGCGCGCTTGCCGAAGCGCTTGCGGCCGTTGCCGTTGCCGGTGGCCTTGTCGATCAGCTTGCCGATGAATTTCTTGATCATGATGAGGGGAACAGTTCGAGGATGCGCCAGCCGCGTTCGGTGGCCACGGCCCGCAGCGTGTCGTCGGGGTTGGTGGCCACGGCGTGCTGGGCCTTTTCCAGCAGCGGCAGGTCGTTGCGCGAATCGGAATAGAAGGTGATATCGACGTCGGCGAAGGTGCGCCCACGCGCGGCCAGCCATTCGGCCACGCGCGTGACCTTGCCTTCGCGGAACGACGGCGTGCCAGCAATCTCGCCGTTGATCCAGCCGCCCGGCCCCCGCTCCAGATTGACGGCGATCAGCTCGTCGATGCCGAAGCTGTGCGCGATGGGCCGCGTGACGAATTCGTTGGTGGCCGTCACCACCACCAGTTGATCGCCCGCCTTGCGGTGCGATTCGACCAGCGCGCGCGCCTGCGGCGTGATGGCCGGCGCAATCACCTCGCGCATGAAGCGCGTGTGCGCCTCGGCCGATTTGCCCGCGCCCTGGCGGCGGATCGGGTCGGTGGTGAAGCGGATGTATTCGGCGATGTCCAGCGTGCCGGCCTTGTACTGCTCGTAAAAGGCGTCGTTGCGGCGCTTGAACTCGTCCGCGTCGGTCCAGCCGATGCGGGTGGTGAACTCGCCCCACGCGTGGTCCGAATCGATCGGGATCAGCGTGTGGTCAAGGTCGAAAAGGGCCAGTTTCATCATCTCATCGTATCCCAACGCCCATTCACAGGGCGCAGACAGCTATTCATCTTGTAGCATCGACTTGACCAGCGGGATCGTGATCGCGCGTTGCGTCTGCAGTGCATAGCGGTCCAGGTGGTCCAGCAACTGCATCAGGCTGCCCAGGTCGCGCGAGAAGCGGCCCAGCACGAAGTTCATCACCTCGTCCGACAGGAACACGCCGCGCGCGTCGGCCGCGCGGCGCAGCACGGCGCGCACGTCGGACTCAGGCAGCAGGTGCAGTTCGAACACGTGGCCCCAGCCCAGGCGCGTGCGCAGATCCTCGCGCAGCGGGAGGTCGGCCGGCGGCAGCTCACCCGCCGCCAGCACGGCACGGGGCCGGCCATTCTCGGGCGCTACCGCCTGGACAAACCATTGGAATGCGGTGTGCTGCAACTCGGCGCCGTAGCGGTGCACGTCGTCCATCAGGACGGCCTCCCAAGCGTCGTCGAACGGCAGGCGCGGCGGCGAATCGGCGTCCAGCCAGCCAACGGCGGCGCCCTGCTCGCGCAGGGCCTGGCGCGCGGCCCGCAGCAGGTGCGTCTTGCCGCTGCCGGACGGACCCCACAGGTAGGTGGGCACGGGCGAGCGGGTGGCACTTTCGGTCCACAGCCGCAGGTGCTGCGCCATCTGCACATTGCGCCCCGGCAGAAAGCCGTCCAGCGTGGGTTCGGGGGCGAGGCCGATGTCGAGGGCGATTTGTTTCACGCTCCCCCCTGAGTCGGCCTGCGGCCGCCTTCCCCCCGGGGGGACAATGCCGGCGGCCGGGCCAAGCCCGCGCCGCGGCATTCCGGCATGGCCTGCTCCGCGGACGTCGGAGACACGATGGCTCCCGCGCCCCCGCAACACGCATGAAAGGAGAAATACAAGGGGAATGCAGCGCCTAGAATCAAGGGGTCGATTTTACGTGTGCGCCCTGTTGCGGCGCCTGTCGCCGTTTCTTTCTGCGTGCCGATGACTTCTTCTTCCGCTCCTACCCCTCTCAGCTACAAGACCGCCGGTGTTGACATCGAGGCCGGCGACGCGCTGGTCGAGCGCATCAAGCCGCTGGCCAAAAAGACGATGCGCGAGGGCGTGCTGTCGGGCCTGGGCGGCTTCGGCGCGCTGTTCGAGGTGCCCAAGCGATACCAGGAGCCAGTGCTCGTCAGCGGCACCGACGGCGTGGGCACCAAGCTCAAGCTGGCCTTCGAATGGAATGTGCACGACACCGTGGGCATCGACCTGGTGGCCATGAGTGTCAACGACGTGCTGGTGCAGGGCGCCGAGCCGCTGTTCTTCCTCGACTACTTCGCCTGCGGCAAGCTGGACGTGGACACGGCAGCCGCGGTGGTGGGCGGCATCGCCCGCGGCTGCGAGCTGGCCGGCTGCGCGCTGATCGGCGGCGAGACAGCCGAGATGCCGGGCATGTATCCGCCGGGCGAATATGACCTGGCGGGCTTTTGCGTGGGCGCGGTCGAGAAGTCGAAGATCCTCACCGGCCAGGGCGTGGCCGAAGGCGACGTGGTGCTGGGACTGGCCAGCAGCGGCGTGCACAGCAACGGCTTCAGCCTGGTGCGCAAGTGCATCGAGCGCGCGGGCAATGCCCTGCCCGCCACGCTGGACGGCCAGCCGTTGCGCCAGGCGGTGATGCAGCCCACGCGCATCTATGTCAAGAACGTGCTGGCCGCGCTGGCGGCGCATCCGCATTCAGCCGACGCCGGCTCGCCCGGCGGCATCAAGGCGCTGGCCCATATCACCGGCGGCGGCCTGCTGGAAAACATCCCCCGCGTGCTGCCCGACGGGCTGGCCGCCCACCTGGTCAAGGGCAGTTGGCCGCAGAGCGAATTGTTCGCCTGGCTGCAGGCCACCGCGGGCATCGACGACATGGAGATGAACCGCACCTTCAACAACGGCATCGGCATGGTGGTGGTGGTCGCGGCCGACGCCGCCGCGGCCTGCGCCGCCACGCTGCGCGCCGCTGGAGAGCAGGTTTACGAGATCGGGCGCATCGCGCCACGCGGCCACGGTGCGGCAGTGGTCGTGGCTTGACGGCCTTGCACTGTGTGGAAAGCCGCCTGCTTGACGCCGCCAGTTCCGGCCATGGTTTCGGCGCTCGCGGCAAGCGGCGCAAAATGGGGCGGCGTTAAGCTGGCCCGGAAGCTGTCGCTTTCTCGGGCTTGACGAACCTTATCCACGCCCCTTCGACCGCCGCGCTCTAACTTACCCCACTACCCGTGACCCTTCGGCACGACCCGCGCGAGAAAGCCGCCACCGTGGCCAGCCACCTGCTGATGGGGGGGGCGCTGCTGCTGATCATGTGGCAGGCGCTGCTGCCGGGCCTGCTGTGCGTGTGCCTGGGGTTTCTGGCCACGCGCTGGGTCAGCCCGCGGCTGGGGCTGCTGGTGCGGGCGCGCGACGGCACGGCGCCGCGCCTGGCCGCCGCGCTGGTGGCGCTGCTGCCGCTGGTGCTCATCGGCCTGCTGGTGCCGCGCGCGCGCGGGGTGATTCTGGACGCGCCGACGCAGTACCGAGAGCTGCTGGCCTTTCTGGCCCGCACCGTGCTGGAGCTTCGCGACAAGCTGCCACCCGACATCGCGGCGCAACTGCCGCGCGGCGCTGAAGACGTGCAGCGCGTCATCGCCAGCTACCTGGCCAGCAAGGCCGGCACGCTGGCCACCACCGGACGCGCCTGGCTGACCGGCCTGCTGTTCGCCTTCATCGGGCTGCTGGTGGGGGCGCTGGCGGCGGCCCGGCCCGCCGTCATCCTGCTGCGCCCGCTGTCGTCGCAGCTGCACCTGCGGCTGACGCGGTTTGGCGAGACCTTCCGCCAAATCGTGGTGGCGCAGTTTTTCATTGCGCTGTTCAACGCCTGTCTGACGGCGATTTTCCTGTTCGCCGTGCTGCCGCTGTGGGGCTACCGCCTGCCCTACAGCTGGGCGCTGATTCTGTTTACATTCGCCGCCGGGCTGGTGCCCATCGTCGGCAATCTGCTGTGCAACGCGGTGCTGACGCTGGTGGGCCTGTCGGTGTCGCCAGCGGTGGCGCTGGCCTGCCTGGCGTTCCTCATCGCCATCCACAAGGCCGAATACTTCATCAACGCCAAGGTCATCGGCCACCGCACGCACATGGGCGTGTGGGAGCTGCTGTCGGTGATGTTCGTGATGGAAGCCGTCTTCGGCCCCGCCGGGCTGGTGGCCGCGCCGCTGTTCTACGCCTACGCCAAAAAAGAGCTGGAAGCGTCGGGCTGGGTCTAGGGGCGCGCCTGGCTGTACGCCAGCTATTTTATTGCTAGCTGAAAGCGCTTTACCAGTGGGCGCAAGCGCCTGGTTTTACGGTCATTTGAACGATCGAGTCCTGTGTCCGGATTTGATCGGCGCCGGTCCTTTTCGGGCCGGACGCGCGGCGCACGGCGGCGCATGATCGACGCCTTTCCACCCGCCCATCGCCGCCATGAAAACCGCCCTGCTGGTCATCGACGTCCAGGAATCGTTTCGCCACCGCCCCTTCTGGAGCGAGCGCGACCTGCCTGCTTACCTGCGCGCCCAAAACGCACTCATCGACGGCTGCGTCGCACGCGGCGTACCGGTGGTGCGCGTGCTGCACCAGTCCGGCCCCGACGCGGCGGACAACCCGTTTTCGGCGGCCAGCGGCCAGGTGCGCGCCCTTCAAGGGCTGCGCCCCTTCGACGCCGAAACCACCTTCACCAAGTCGCGCCACAGCGCGCTGGTCGGCACCGGGCTGGACGTATGGCTGACGGAGCGTGGCATTGCACGCCTCATCGTCAGCGGCATCCGCACCGAACAGTGCTGCGAAACCACTGCGCGCCACGCGTCCGACCTGGGCTGGGCGGTCGACTACGTGCCCCAAGCCACCCTCACCTTCGACATGCGCCAGCCCGACGGCGCTCCGCTGTCCGCCGCCGATATCGTGGCGCGCACCGCCACCGTGCTGAAGGACCGCTTTGCCACCCTGTGCACTGTGGACGAAGCCGTGGCGCGCGCGGCATGACCTGGCGCGTGCAACTGCTGGCCTTCGACGGCATGGAGGCGCTGGACTTTGCCGGCCCCTATGAAGTGTTCACCACTGCAACGCGCATGCAGGCGCGGGCCGTGCCCGGCGATCCGCCGCTCTTCGACGTCACCACCGTCGCGCAGCGGCTGGCGCCCGTGCGCGCCCGCGCCGGCCTGCGCGTGCTGCCCGACCATGACATTGCCGCCGCACCACCTGCCGATCTGCTGCTGGTGCCGGGCGGCGTGGTGGACGGCGCACTCGCGTGCCGCGAAACGCTGCGCTGGATTGCCCGGCAATCCCTCAGCGCACGCATCACCGCATCGGTGTGCACCGGCGCGTTTCTGCTGGCGGCGGCGGGCGTGGTCACGCACGGCCCCGTCACGACGCACTGGGAAGACGTGGCCGACCTGCGCGCGCGCTGGCCGGCGCTGCAGGTGCGGCAAGGCCCACGCTGGGTGGATCGGGGCGGCGTGGTCACGTCAGCCGGCATCAGCGCCGGCATCGACATGTGCCTGCATCTGGTCGAACGCCTGGGCAGCCGTGAACTGGCCGAGCGCACCGCCCGCCAGATGGACTTTGCGTGGGAAGATCGCGGCCATAGCCTTGCACCATGACCGCCGCCGGTTCGCCCGCACCCATCGATGTCGTCTTCGTCCTGCTACCCGGCAGCCTGGTGCTGGACTGGGCCGGGCCGGCCGAGGCTTTGCGCAGTGCCAATGCGCAACTGGCGGCGCAAGGGCTTGCGCCACGTTTTCGACTGCGCTTTGTGGGCGCGCAGCGGCAGGCCGCCAGTTCGGTCGGCGCGCTCATCGGCGGGCTGGAGCGCCTGCCGCGGCGTTTTGACGCCCCGACCTGGCTGGTGCTGGTCGGCCAGCCCGGCCAGCGCGTGGTGCTGGATTCAGAACCCGCCCGCGCCGCGCTGCACTGGCTGCGCGGCCAGCGCCTGGCCGAAGGGCGACTGGAGCTGCTGTGCATCTGCGCTGGCGCCGTGCTGGCGGCCCATGCCGGCCAGCTGGCGGGGCGCCGCGCCACCACGCATCATCACCACCTGGACGAGCTGGGCGCCGCCGAACCCACCTGCCAGGTGCAGGCCAACCGCGTGTTCGTGCACGATGGCCCGGTGTGGAGCAGCGCCGGCGTCACCTGCGGCATCGATCTGACGCTGCATCGCATCGCGGGCGTGTGCGGCGCGCCAGTGGCAGCACAAGTCGCCCAGGCCCTGGTGGTTGCCCTTCGGCGGGGGCCGGACGACCCCGAAATGTCGCCCTTCCTGCAGTACCGAAACCACCTGCACCCCGCCGTGCACCGCGTGCAGGACGCGCTCGCCCAGGCGCCGCAGAACGACTGGACGCTGCCGCGCATGGCCGCCGTGGCGCACACCTCGCCTCGCCACCTGTCCCGCCTGTTCGCCGAACATGCCGGCACCAGCCCGCACGAGTACCTGCGCAGCATCCGGCTCGACCTGGCGCGCCTGGCGCTCAGCACCGGCCGCACGGTGTCGCAGGCGGCGGAACTGGCCGGCTTCAGCTCGGACACGCAGCTGCGGCGCGCCTGGCGTGCGTCAGGCTGGCCGGGCGCACCCTCGCAAGCGGGCGCTTGAGTCGCGCCGCACGTCGGCGCGCGTGCATGGCGCGTGCGCCCGGCGCTGGCGTCACGGTTGCTTGCGCCGGATCACGCTGGCCTTTTGCGCGTCGTCTTCGTAGAAATACACGCGCTGGCCGCTCTGCCAGGTGCCCAGCCAGAGCATGTTGGCCGAGATGGCGTCGTGGTCGTTGGCGGAAAACGGTTGCGCATATGTCGTCACCACGCCGCGATAGGGGCGATCGAGGTTTTCGAGCGCCTTCTTGATGGCCGGCCCGCTCATGTCGCCCTTGCCCTGGAACATGGCGCGCAGCAGCAGGTGCACGGCGTCGTAGGTTTGCGCCGCCGACATCATGGAGCCGATGGGCGCTTCTTTCGACAGCTTGCCGTAGCGCGAGAAGAAGGTTTGGTGGCGCTCCAGAAAACGGTTGGGCAGGATGGTCTGCACCATCATCGTGCCCTCCACCGCGCCGCCCGAATTTTCGAGTGCCGAGCGGTGCGACAGGCCCCAGGGACCGAACTGCGGCACCTTCCAGCCAACCCGGGCGCGGCTGGCCGCGATCACGCCGGATTCGGGGCCCACCGTCCAGCCGATCAGCGCGTCGGCGCCGGAATCGCGCGCGCGGGCCAGCTCGGCGTCAAGCGACTTGGCGCCGACGTCGAAACGGGCCACGAAATGGGGTTTCAAGCCGGCCTTGTCCAACGCGGCTTCCAGATCCTTGAGGCCGGTATCGCCGTAGCCCGACCTGTCGACCAGCAGCGCGGGCTTGCCTAGCTTGCGCCTGACCAGTTCGTTGACCAGAAACTGCGTTTGCAGCTGGTCGCGCGCCGAGTTGCGGAAGATGTAGCTTTCGGCGGCGGGATACTTGGCGGTCAGCACGGTGCCGGTGGCACAGCTGACGATCAGCACGTGCCTGGCGCCTTGAAACACGTCCAGCGCCTTCATGGCGTTGCCGGTATTGCAAAAGCCGATGGTCGCGGTCACTTTCTCCTGCTCCACCAGTTCCTTGGACACCTTCAATGCCTCGTCGGGGTTGCCCTTGTCGTCGCGCACCACCAATTCGAGCTTGCGTCCGAGGTAACCCCCGACTTCGTTGATCTCGTCCATCGCCACCTGGGCGCCAACGCGCGCGCTGTTGCCCATGTCGGACGAGCCGCCCGTGAGTGGAAAGACGATGCCAACGCGAATGGGCGCCAGCCCCGGCACCGCGGGCTGCGCCCAAGCCGGCGCCATGGGCCCCGTCAGCATCAGCAGTCCCGTCGCGAGCAGGCGCAGACCTTGGGTGGTCAGCATGGAAGGCCTGTGGAATCCAAACGTAATTTTCATTAAGAATTATGGTATTGAGTTACACATTGTTTTGTCAACAATGCAATGGCAGTGGCCCGCCCAACGCAGCGCGCCAGCGCGGCGAAGCCACATCAACAAGACCATCGGCTCGGGAGCAGGCACGCGCCGGGCCTCGGCGGGGTTGCCGTGCCAGGTTCTTTTGGGCGGACGCGGCGCGTGCGTGCCCGCCACACCGCCATCAACGCGCCTGACCGCCCAGCTGCCGCAGACGCGAGGCGATGATGTGGCGGTCGCTGGCGTCGGCGGCCTGGCGCAGGTACAGCGCCAGATCGGCGGCCGCGCGCCGCGGCTCACCTTGTTCGGCCCAAGCCAAGCCGCGGTCGCGGTATTCGGCCCAGGCATCGGGCAGCAAGGTGACCAGCCGGTCCTGCACGCGCACGAAGCGACGCCAGTCCTCTTGCGTTCGATGGATGTCCTGCAAGTTGCGCAGCATGCGCGCCAGAATGTGGCGCGGGCCGGCGGGTCGCAGGTACAGCGCCAGCGACGGGTCGGCGGTCGGCGCGGCGGCCAGGTCAGGCAGAAACTGCTCGATCCGCTCGCGCAACTCGGCGCGGTCCAGCGACTGCCCGGTGAACGGGTCGATCACCACCCTGCCCTCATCCAGGTTAACCTGCACCAGAAAATGACCCGGAAAGCCCACCCCCTCGGCGCGCAGGCCCAGGCCCTGCGCCAGTTCCAGCCACAGCACCGCCAGCGAGATGGGGATGCCGCGCCGCGTGTGCAGCACCGCGTGCAGAAAGCTGTTGTCGGGGTTGTAGTAGTCGTTGACGTTGCCGGCAAAGCCCAGATCGCCAAAGAAGAACTGGTTGAGCGCGCGCAGACGCTGCATGGCGTCGTCGTCGCGCTTTACACGGCGCTGCAGGCGGGCGGCCAGCTGATCGACGTCGTCCAGCACCTGCTGCACGTCAAGCGCCGGGTGGTCGTCCTGCGCCAGGCTGGCGGCGGCTTCCAGCAGCGGCAGGCCGTCGTCCTGCCGCACTAGTGCAGCGAAATAGGCCAGCGGCGTGGGCGCGGAAAGATCGAGCTTCATGACTGCTTTGTAGCGGCAGCGCGCCGGGCGCGTCAATGCCAAGGCGGGCCGAAAGGTCAGCGCCGCAGCAATTGCCTGAGGCGCACGCCCGACGCGGCCAAGGCCGCAAAATAGATGACCGCCGCGCCCAGCACCATCAGCGCCAGCAGGCCGGCACGCGCCAGCGCGGCCGTGCCAAGCCAGTCGAAGCGCTGCGCACCCCACAGCAGAAAAGCGCTCATCAGCAGCGTGGCGCCCAGCACCTGCGCGCCAAACACGCCCCAGCCGGCCTGCGGCCGATAGCTGCCGCGGCGGATCAGGCCGGTCAGCAGCCACAGGGCGTTGACCAGGGCGCCCAGGCTGATGGACAGCGTGAGCGCCGCATGGCGCAGGTGCGGCACGAAGATCAGGTTGAATACCTGCGTCAGCACCAGCACGCCAATGGCGATCTTGACCGGCGTGCGAATGTCCAGGCTGGCGTAGTAGCCCGGCGCCAGCACCTTGACGGCCACCAGCCCCAGCAGACCAATGCCGTAGCAGGCGAGCGCCACACTGACCTGCGCCACGTCGTTGTCTGAGAAGGCGCCGCGATGGAACAGCGTGGCGATCAACGGTGTGGCAAAGGTGAGCAAAGCGGCCGCGCACGGCACCGCCAGCAGCACGACCAGGCGCAGGCCCCAATCCAGCATCTGCGAATAACGCACGTCGTCTCCCGTCGTGCGCGCCGCCGCCAATTGCGGTGTGAGCACCACGCCCAGCGCCACGCCCAGCAGCGCGGTCGGAAACTCCATCAAGCGGTCGGCATACCAGACCCAGGTCACGCTGCCGGCGGCCAGGTGCGACGCAATCTGCGTGTTGATGAGCAGCGACAGCTGCGCCACGCCCACGCCCAGCAGCGCCGGCAGCATCAGCGTCAGCACCTGGCGCACGCCAGGGTCGCGCCAGGCCGCGCGCACGCGCCCCCAGGTGAAGCCGATGCGCGGCAGCAGGCCGCGTTTGCGCAGCGCGGGAATCTGCACCCCAAGTTGCAGCAGCCCACCCAACATCACGCCCGCGGCCATCGCATAGATCGGCTCGATGCCCCTGCGCTCGAACCACGGCGCGCCCCACCAGGCGGCCAGAATCATCGCCACGTTCAGCAGCACCGGCGTGGCGGCCGGCACGGCAAAGTGCTTCCAGGTGTTAAGGATGCCGGCCGAAAACGCCACCAACGACATGCAGCCGATGTACGGAAACATCCAGCGTGTCATCAGCACCCCGGCGTCGAAGCTCGTGGCGTCCAGCCCGCTGGCCAGCGCCCACACCAGCAGCGGCGCGGCCACGATGCCCACCACGCAGGTCGCCAGCAGCGCCCAGGTCAGCGCCGTGGCCACGTCGTCGATCAGCACCTTGGTGGCCGCGTCGCCGTCGCGCGCCTTGCTGGCGGCCAGCACGGGCACGAAGGCCTGGCTGAAAGCCCCCTCGCCAAACAGCCGCCGCAGCAGATTGGGGATGCGAAAGGCCACGTTGAAGGCATCCGTCAGCCCGCTGACGCCGAAGGCCGACGCCATCAACAGGTCGCGCACCAACCCCGTGATGCGCGAGACCAGGGTCAGCAAGGAAACGGTGGAGGCGGCTTTGAAAAGGCTCAAGATGAACTCGCGGTGGGGCGCCAGTGTAGTCGCCGCGCGCGCCCTGTCCGAATGGCGTGGCGCCAGCCGGGCGCCGCTGGTAGAATGCTGGGTTTTGCCGACAACATCCACAAACCTTTAAAGGAACCCTTTCATGGCCGCTGGAAAGCCCAAGAAAAAGAACCCGCGCCTGGCGTCGGGCCGCAAACGCGCCCGCCAGAACGTCGCGCTCAACGCCGCGAACACCTCGCTGCGCTCCAAATACCGCACGTCGGTGAAGAACGTCGAAAAAGCCGTTCTGGCCGGCGACGTCGAGAAGGCCAAGAGCGCCTTCGCGCTGATGCAGTCGGTGGTCGACTCGGTCGCCGACAAGGGCATCTTCCACAAGAACAAGGCCGCTCGCGACAAGAGCCGCCTGTCGGCCAAGGTCAAGACCCTGGCCACCCAACCCGCCGCCGCCTGACGGATTTCAGGCAAACAGCCCGGTTGGGGCATGCAGCCATGCAATGCCCCACCGCCGTTTGCATCGGGTGCGCTGTCGGCAAAAAGCAAAAACCGCCTTCGGGCGGTTTTTTGTTGGCGTAGTTCCGTAGGCGAGGCGCCGCCGGCGACTCAGGGGCGGTCTGGGATCAGGCAGGCCTCGATGACCTGCAGTTCGTTGTCGGCCGCAAAACCCATCACGAAGTCCCAGGCCATGGGTTCGTGGTCCTTCAGGGCGCGGTGCACCACCACGGCCTTGACGCCGTCCAGCGTGGTTGGCACGCACCAGGGCGAATAGCTGATGTGCCCACCTGGTCCCTTGGCGCCGCCGGGGCGGAACTGCGCCATCACCCCCGCCAGGCGCTCGGCCCAGTCGCTGGGGCGGAAGGTGCGACCGTCGCGCGTGATGCCGCGGATGAAGATCTCGTTGCTGGTGGGTGTGGACGTCATCTTTTCCTGGCACCGCAAGGCACGCTTGTGGCATGCTGCGGTGCAACGAAAATTGTATCTTATATAAGACTGGATTCGACCGGCGGACGCGCGCATCGCAGTGATGCAAAGGTGGCAACAAAGCCGCCGATTGGGCAACCTAGAATGCAGCTTCAACGGGCCTGAGTTGGCCCGATTCTCATTGTTTTTCCCCCTGAAGGAGCCGCCCGTGACCGCGCACATCGAAGCCGCCTCGCCCCACACCATGAACACCTACGCCCGCCTGCCGATGGCGGTCGATCATGGCCGAGGCTGCCGCGTGGTCGACGTCAACGGCAAGAGCTACCTGGACGGCCTGGGCGGCATTGCCGTGAACACGCTGGGCCACAACCACCCCAAGCTGGTGCCGGCGCTGCAAGACCAGATCGGCAAGATCATCCACAGCAGCAACTACTACCACGTGCCCAACGCCGAGGTGCTGGCCAAGAAGCTGACCGAGCTCTCGGGCCTGACCAACGTGTTCTTCTGCTGCACCGGGCTGGAGGCCAACGAGGCGGCGCTCAAGCTGGCGCGCAAGTTCGGTCACGACAAGGGCATCGCCAACCCGCAGATCGTGGTGTACGAAAAGGCCTTCCACGGCCGCAGCATCGCCACGCTCAGCGCCACCGGCAACCCCAAGATCCAGAAAGGCTTCGAGCCACTGGTCGAAGGCTTCATCCGCGTGCCGATGAACGACATCGAGGCGCTCAAGAAGGCCACCGAGGGCAACCCCAACGTGGTGGCGGTGTTCTTCGAAACCATCCAGGGCGAAGGCGGCATCAACCCCATGCGCATCGACTACCTGCAGCAGCTGCGCCAGCTGTGCGACGAACGCGACTGGCTGATGATGATCGACGAGGTGCAGTGCGGCATGGGCCGCACCGGCAAGTGGTTTGCGCACCAGTGGGCGGGCATCAAGCCGGACGTGATGCCGCTGGCCAAGGGCCTGGGTTCTGGCGTGCCCATCGGCGCCGTGGTGGCGGGGCCAAAGGCGGCCAACATCTTCCAGCCCGGCAACCACGGCACCACCTTTGGCGGCAACCCGCTGGCCATGCGCGCGGGGGTCGAGACCATCCGCATCATGGAAGAAGAAGGCCTGCTGGACAACGCCGCCAAGGTGGGCGCGCACCTGAAGGCCGCGCTGCAGAAGGCGCTGGCCGGCAACCCCGGCGTGAAGGACGTGCGCGGCCAGGGGCTGATGATCGGCATCGAGCTGGCCAGGCCGTGCGGCGTGCTGGCGCAGCGTGCGCTGGACGCCGGCCTGCTGCTGAGCGTGACCGCCGACAGCGTGGTCCGCCTGGTGCCGCCGCTGATCCTGACCGAGGCCGAGGCCGACGAGATGGTGGGCATCCTGGTGCCGCTGATCGAGGCCTTCCTGAAAGAATGAAATGACGAGCGCGCCCATCAAGCATTACCTGCAGTTTGCCGATTTCACGGCGGATGAATACGCCTACCTGTTCGAGCGCTCGGCCCTCATCAAGCGCAAGTTCAAGGCGTACGAGAAGCACCACACGCTGGGCGACCGCACGCTGGCCATGATCTTCGAGAAGGCCAGCACGCGCACGCGCGTGAGCTTCGAGGCGGGCATGTACCAGCTGGGCGGCAGCGTGGTCAACCTGACCAGCGGCGACAGCCAGCTGGGGCGCAGCGAGCCGATCGAGGACACGGCGCGCGTCATCAGCCGCATGGTCGACATCGTGATGATCCGCACCTTCGAGCAGGGCCGTATCGACCAGTTCGCCGCCCATTCGCGCGTGCCGGTCATCAACGGCCTGACGAACGAATACCACCCCTGCCAGATCCTGGCCGACATCTTCACCTTCATCGAGCACCGCGGACCGATCCAGGGCAAGACGGTGGCCTGGATTGGCGACGGTAACAACATGGCCAACACTTGGGCGCAGGCCGCCTCGCTGCTGGGCTTCACGCTGCGCGTGTCCACGCCGCGCGGCTACGAGGTCGACACGCAACTGGCCGCGCTGGACGGCAACGGCGGCGGCAAGGGCTGGCAAAACTTTGCCGACCCGCGCAAGGCCTGCGAAGGCGCCGACCTGGTCACCACCGACGTCTGGACGTCGATGGGCTACGAGGCCGAGAACGACGCCCGCCGCAAGGCCTTTGCCGACTGGTGCGTCGACGCCGACATGATGCGCGCCGCGCGGCCCGACGCCCTGTTCATGCACTGCCTGCCGGCGCACCGCGGCGAGGAAGTCACCGCCGACGTCATCGACGGCCCGCAGTCGGTGGTGTGGGACGAGGCCGAGAACCGCATGCACGTGCAGAAGGCGCTGATGGAATACCTGCTGCTGGGCCGACTGGACTGAGCGCCGCTGCACGCACGTCCCACAACGTCCCCGCGCCATGCGCCCGCGCCAAGAAGATTGCCTGTCCTGCGGGGCATGCTGCGCCAGCTTTCGAGTCGATTTCGCTGCCCTTGAATTGCAGTCCGAAGGCGGCCCGGTGCCCGACGGTCTGGCCGCACGCCTGACGACCAGCCTGTGCCGCCTGCGCGGCACCGACCATCTGCGGCCGCGCTGCGCGGCGCTGGGCGGGCAGGTGGGCCAGCGCGTGCGTTGCGGCATCTATGAATGGCGCCCCTCGCCCTGCCGCGAGTTCGATGCCGGCTCGGACGCCTGCCTGCATGCGCGCCGCCAGCACGGGCTGGAGCGCGCCGCTTGAGGCGTGGCTCATGGTCAGCACTGTCTTGAGCTGACCGATGTGCGGCTGTTGGCTCCTTCCCCGCTGGGGGAAGGCTGGGAGGGGGGCGAGCCCGCCAGGCAGTCACCGTGGGTAGCCACCACCCCAACCCTCCCCCAGCGGGGGAGGGAGTCAAAAACCACCGACAGCTCAGTGCAGATTACTATCAATAAAGTAGCTAACAGCGCTTGATTGGCAAGCGCCAGCGCCTATTTTTTATTGATTTTTGGCGACGAACACGCGCCGCAGTCACCGCAATCATGACACCCCCCCTGCCCCGCGCCCGCGCCCAACCCCAGGCGCGCCGCCAGCGACCTGCGCCAGCGCGCGGGCATGAAGTGCCACAGCGCGTACAGTGCCGCCACGGCCACGATCAGCGCCACCACCACCTGCTGCATCACCCGGCCCCCCAGGCCAACGCCACGCGGTAGGTGACGAACGCCGCCACATAGGCCAGCCCGAACAGCTGCACCAGCATGATGAGCGGCCAGCGCCAACCGTTGGTTTCGCGCCGCACCGCCACCAGCGTCGACACGCACTGCGGCGCATACACGTACCACGCCAGCAGCGCCAGCGCGGTCGCCAGGCTCCAGCCGTGCGCCAACAGGCCCTGCAATTGCGCCGCCACGTCGTCGCCGCTGGCCGACAGTGCATACACCGTGCCCAGCGCGCCCACCGCCACTTCGCGCGCCGCCATGCCGGGCACCAGCGCAATGGCGATCTGCCAGTTGAAGCCGACCGGCGCCAGCAGCTTCTGCAGCTGCAGGCCGATGCGGCCGGCGTAGCTGTGCAGAATCGCCGGCCCTTCGGCCCCCACCGGCGCGGCCGGATAGCTGGACAAGAACCACAACAGCACCATCACCGCCAGGATGATGCCGCCCACGCGCTGCAAAAAGACGCGCGCCCGCTCCCACAGCCCGTAGGCGAGCTGGCGTGGGCTGGGCCAGCGGTAGGCGGGCAGTTCCATGATCAGCGGCGTCGGCCGGGCCTTGCCGCCGCGCGCCGACAGGCGGTACACCCAGGCGATGCACAACGCGCTGACGATGCCCGCCACGTACAGCGCAAACAGCACCAGCCCCTGCAGGTTGAACAGCCCCGCCACCCGGCGTTGGGGGATGAAAGCCGCAATCAGCAGCGCATACACCGGCAGCCGCGCCGAGCAGGTCATCAGCGGCGCGATGAGGATGGTGACCACCCGGTCGCGCCAGTGCGTGATCGTGCGCGTGGCCATGATGCCCGGCACGGCGCAGGCAAAGCTGGACAGCAGCGGAATGAACGAGCGCCCCGACAGCCCCACGCGCCCCATGACCCGGTCCAGCAAAAAAGCCGCGCGCGGCAGATAGCCCGAATCCTCCAGCGCCAGGATGAAGGCGAACAGGATCAGGATCTGCGGCAGGAACACCAGCACGCTGCCCACCCCGGCGATCACGCCATCGGCCAACAGGCTGCGCAGCGGCCCGTCGGCCATGTGGGCGCGCACCCAGGCCGCCGCGGCGTCCATGCCGGCCTTGATGCCCTCCATGGGCCATTGCGCCCAGCTGAACACGGCCTGAAACATCAGCAGCAGCACCGCGCCCAGGATCAGCATGCCCCCCACCGGGTGCAGCAGCACGCGGTCGATGGCGTCGTCGCGCGCCAGCGGCCGGGCCGGCGCGCGCACGCAATCCGCCACCAGTTGCTGCACGGCGCGCTGCGTCAGCATCACGTCTTCGATGCCGGGTGGGTCTGCCGCCACCCGCGGTGCGCGGCCGATCAGCGGCGGATTGAACGCGTCCAGCGCCGCCACCAGCGCATCGGCGCCGCCGCCGCGCACGCCCACCGTGGGCAGCACCGGCACGCCCAGTTCCTTCGACAGTCGCTCGGCATCGACCTGGATGCCCAGGCGCTCGGCCATGTCGGTCATGTTCAGCGCCACCAGCAGCGGCAGGCCCAGGCGCTGCGCCTCCAGCACCAGCCGCAGGTTCAGGCGCAGCTTGGTGGCGTCGACCACGCACACCAGCAGGTCGGGCAGCGGCTCGCCCGCGCGGCGGCCGGTGACGATGTCCCGCGTGATCTCCTCGTCCAGGCTCAGCGCGTTCAGGCTGTACGCGCCGGGCAGGTCCAGCACCAGCACCTCGCGCCCGGTGGGCGACAGCAGGCGCCCTTCCTTGCGCTCGACCGTCACGCCGGCGTAGTTGGCCACCTTCTGGCGGCTGCCGGTCAGCAGGTTGAACAGCGCCATCTTGCCGCAGTTGGGGTTGCCCAGCAGCGCCACGCGCAAGGGGCGCGCGCTGCTGGCCAGCACGCGCGGTTCGGCAACGCGCCCGGCGCTCGCGGCCGGGGCGGCTGCGTCCTGCGGCCGGTTCATGCGCCCGGCCCCTCGACGTGCCGCACGCCGATCAGCGCGGCCTCGCGCGCGCGCAGCGCAAAGGTCGACTGGCCGCCCAGCCGCAGCGCCACCGGCCTCTGCCCGCCGTGCGCCTTGGCCACGATACGCACCGTTTCGCCGGGCAGAAAGCCCAGCTCGATCAGGCGCAGCAGCACTTCGCGGTCGTCCGCGTCGGCGGGCTGCTGCAGGCGTTCGATCACGGCGCGCGCGCCCACGGGCAGCGCGAGCAGCGGCACCGGCAAGGTCGCCGCGTCGTCAGCGACGGCAGATCGCGCGCTTTCCATCCACAAGTCCATTAAATGACAATGATTCTCATTTTAAAACCCGCCGACGACGCCGTGCGTTGATTCAGGTCAGGACCGATGCGCGCCGTGCCGCGGGAAAGTCCGCAGCGCAAAACCCGCCACCAGTTGGAATAAACCGACACCACGCCGCCGCCAAATCGCTAAGGTGCGCAGCATGCGCCACCTCTGGGACATTTCACCCCCCGTGCACGCCGGCTCGCCGGTGTTTCCGGGCGACACGCCCTACGCGCAGCAATGGGGCGCGCAGATCGGCCCCGCCTGCCCGGTTAACGTCAGCGCGCTCACGCTGTCGCCGCACGTCGGGGCGCATGCCGACGCGCCGCTGCACTACGACCCGTCGGGTGCGGCCATCGGCGCGGTCGATCTGGGCCCTTACCTGGGCCCGTGCCGCGTGATCCACGCCATCGGCGCGCGGCCGCTCATTCTTTGGGAGCACCTGGCGCACGCCACGCAAGCGCTGCCGCCGCGTGTGCTGGTCAGAACCTATGCGCGCATGCCGGTCGATGCGTGGGATGCGCAACTGGCCGCCTTCGCGCCCGAGACGGTGGAGCGCCTGGCCGACGCGGGCGTGCGCCTGATCGGCATCGACACCGCGAGCATCGACCCGGCGGACAGCAAGACCCTGGACGCGCACCAGGTCATTCGCCGGCGCGATGTGCGCGTGCTGGAAAACCTGGTGCTCGACGAGGTGCCCGAAGGCGATTACGAGTTAATCGCCCTGCCCTTGAAACTGGTCACGGCGGATGCATCGCCGGTGCGGGCGGTGTTGCGGGACTTATGAACCAAATCGGCCTCCAGCGCTTGTCCAGCAAGCGCAAGCAGCTATTTTTTTGATAACACACGACTGACGCAAAAAAGGAATCTTCCTAGGCCCCACCCCAGGTGCGCGATGGATGAAATCAGACTGGATTGCGTAAGTCCTCAACAAATACAACCCATGACCACGCTTGAAGACTGCCGCGCCCGCGACGCCGCCGACCCGCTGGCGCCGCTGAAAGACCTGTTCAATTTGCCTGAGGGCGTGATCTACCTCGACGGCAACTCGCTGGGCGCCCTGCCCCGCGCCGTGCCCGCACGCGTGGCGCAGGTGGTGGCCCACGAGTGGGGGCGCGACCTGATCCAAAGTTGGAACTCGGCCGGCTGGTTCGACCTGCCGCGCCGCGTGGGCGACAAGATCGCGCCGCTGATGGGCGCCGGCCCCGGCGAAGTGGTGGCGGCCGACACCACCTCGATCAACCTCTACAAAGTGCTGTCCGCCGCGCTCAACGTCGCTGCGCAAGACGCGCCGGGGCGCCGCACCATCGTCAGCGAGCGCAGCAACTTTCCCACCGACCTGTACATCGCCGAGGCGCTGTGCCGCGAGCGCGGCTGCACGCTGAAGCTGGTTGAGCCGCACGAGATCGCGGCCAGCTTGGACGCCGACGTGGCCGTGCTGATGCTCACCCACGTCAACTACCGCACCGGCGCCATGCACGACATGACCGCCGTCACCGCCGCCGCCCACGCCGCCGGCGCGCTGATGGTGTGGGACCTGTGCCACAGCGTGGGCGCGGTGCCGGTCGATCTGACCGGTGCGGGCGCCGACTACGCGGTCGGCTGCGGCTACAAGTATTTGAACGGCGGCCCCGGCGCGCCGGCCTTCGTGTGGGTGCACCCGCGCCACGTCGACCGCTTCTGGCAGCCGCTGGCCGGCTGGTGGGGGCACGCGGCGCCGTTCGCCTTCACGCCCGATTACCAGCCCGCCGCCGGCATCACGCGCTTTCAGTGCGGCACGCAGCCCATCGTCAGCCTGTCGGCGCTGGATTGCGCTTTGGACGTGTTTGCCGAAGCCGAAAAATTCGGCGGCATGGCCGCGCTGCGCGACAAGTCGCTGGCGCTGACGGATTTGTTCATCGAGCTGGTCGAGCAGTGGTGCCCTGGCCAGTTCGAGCTGGTCACGCCGCGCGAGCACGTCCGGCGCGGCTCGCAGGTCTGCCTCACGCCAACGGCGCAACTGCCCGTCGGCAGCGCCTACGCCGTCGTGCAGGCGCTGATCGGGCGCGGCGTCATCGGCGACTTTCGCGCCGGTGATGGGCAGCAGCCGGACATTCTGCGCTTTGGCTTCACGCCGCTTTATCTTTCGTACGAAAACGTGTTCTTGTCCGCTCAGGCCTTGCGCGACGTGCTATTGAACAAGGAGTACGCACTGCCCCAGTTCAACCGCAAGCTGGCGGTGACTTGAAACCCGCCTTTGAACGCAAAAGACGCAGAGATGCCGCAAAATTCGCAAAAGAAGCTGCATTTTTGATATCTGATTTTTGCGTTCTTTTGCGAAACCTTCGCGTCCTTTGCGTTCCAAAAAAAAAACTTCAAACCCACCCGCCATGACCACCCCAGAGTCCATCGTCCACACCGAACGCGCCCAGCTCGACTTCAGCGCCAGCATGAGCTATGGCGACTACCTGCACATCGACCAGATCCTGAGCGCGCAGCACCCGCTGTCGCCCGCGCACGACGAGATGCTGTTCATCATCCAGCACCAGACCAGCGAGCTGTGGATGAAGCTGCTGCTGACCGAACTGGGCAGCGCCATCGGCGATGTGCGTGCCGACCGGCTGCCGCCCGCCTTCAAGAAGCTCGCGCGCGCCAGCCGCGTGATGGAACAGCTGGTGCACGCGTGGGACGTGCTGGGCACCATGACGCCGCCGGAATACAGCGCCATCCGCCCCTACCTCGGGCCGTCCAGCGGCTTTCAGAGCTTTCAATACCGCTGCATCGAATTCGCGCTGGGCAACAAGAACGCCGCCATGCTGAAACCCCACGCGCACCACCCGGAACGGTTGGCGCTGGTGCAGTCGTTCTATGAGGCGCCGTCGCTCTACGACGAGGCGCTGCACCTGATGGCGCGGCGCGGGCTGGTCATTCCGGCCGATCACCTGGAGCGCGATTGGACCCAGCCCTACCCCGAAAGCGACGCCGTCGAAGCCGCGTGGCTGCAGGTCTACCGCGCGCCCGATCAGCACTGGGACCTGTACCAACTGGGCGAAAAACTCACCGACCTGGAAGACGCCTTCCGCCTCTGGCGCTTTCGCCACGTCACGACGGTGGAACGCATCATCGGCTTCAAGCGCGGCACGGGCGGCACTGGCGGCGTGAGCTATCTGCGCAAGATGCTGGACGTGGTGCTGTTTCCCGAGCTGTGGCGGCTTCGCACGGAGCTCTGACCCCCCTGTGGCGCTGGCGCGTCTTCCCCCAGGGGACAACGCCAGTGGCCGGTACAAGCCCGGCCACGGCGTTCCCGCATGGCCTGCTCCGCGGCCTTCAGAAGCGGGAGGCTGTCACCTGAAGAACAGGAACGTCACGATCACGAACAGCGGCACCAGGATGCCGAAGCTCCACGCCATGTAGCCGAAGAAGCTGGGCATCTTTACGCCGCGGTCTTCGGCGATGGCCTTGACCATCAGGTTGGGTGCGTTGCCGATGTAGGTGTTGGCCCCCATGAACACCGCGCCCGCACTGATGGCCGCCAGCGTGTTGGCCAACGGGCCCATCAGTTGCACCGCGTCGCCGCCGGCGGTGTTGAAGAACACCAGGTAGGTCGGCGCGTTGTCAAGAAAGGACGACAGCAGTCCGGTGGCCCAGAAGTACATGGCCGGGTTGGGCGTGCCGTCGGCGTTGGTCACCGCGCGCACCACCGCGCCAAAGGGGCCGTTCACGCCCGCCTGCAGCATGGCGATGACGGGGATGATGGTCAGGAATATGCCGGCAAACAGCTTGGCGACTTCTTGCATCGGCGCCCAGCCGAACTGGTTGGCCTGGTGCACGCGCCGGGGCGTGATGACCAGCGAAATCGCCGTCACAGCGATGAGACCAAGGTCGCGCACCAGACCTGGCAGACCCACCTCGGTGCCCATGACGTCGAAGGCGATGCCCGGCTGCCATACGCCGCTCATCAGCACCAGCGCCACGACGACCGCCAGCAGCACGAAGTTGACGGCGCCGTCGAAGCCGAAGCTCGGCGTGTCGGGCGTCGGATCGGTGCGCGTGACGCCTTCCTTGCGATACAGGTGGCGGTCCAGCAAGTAAAACAGCACGAGCAACGAGGCGGTCAGAAACACCGTGTCCCAGATGATGTGCCCCACCGTCCAGAAGAAGGTAACGCCCTTCAGAAAGCCCAAAAACAAGGGCGGGTCGCCCAGCGGCGTGAGCGAGCCGCCGATGTTGCTGACGATGAAGATAAAGAAGATGACCACGTGCGCGTTGTGGCGCCGGTTGTCGTTGGCGCGGATCAACGGGCGAATCAACAACATGGACGCGCCCGTGGTGCCCATGAAGCTGGCCAGCAGCCCGCCCACCAGCAGGATGCCGGTGTTAAGCAGCGGCGAGCCGTGCAGGTTGCCGCGGATGTAAATGCCGCCGGACACCGTGAACAGCGCCGTCAGCAGCAGGATGAAGGGGATGTATTCGGCCAGCAGCGCGTGCACCAGCCCGGCGCCCGCCACCGCCGGACCAAAGACGAGCGCAAACGGAATCAGAAACGCCAGCGCCCAGGCCGCCGCGATCTTGCCGAAATGGTGGTGCCAGAAGTGCGGGCCGGCCAGCGGCCAGATGGCAATCGACAGCAGAATGCCGACGAAGGGCACGGCCCACAAGGTCGATAGCTGGCTGCCGTCCAGCGTGGCGGCTTGCGCCGGCGCGGCCAGCATGGCCAGCGCCGCTGGCATGGCGGCGCGGAGAAGGCGCCGCGCGTGTTGGCCGCCGTGAAGCCAAGGCGTGGTCGGTAGGGTGGGTGGCGTCAGGTCAGTATTCAACGTGAAAAATGCCTTTGGCGCGCGTCAATGAAGCGCGGAAAGCTATCAATTTTGTTGCAAGAGCGTTACCGGATCACCGGCAGCGGGCGGTTGATGGGCACCGCGGGCGGTGGCGCAGGCAGGTCGAACACCTGGCGCAGGTAGCTCAGGTAGCCTTCGTCTTCCACCATGGTCTTGCCTGGCGTGTCGGAAATCTTGGCCACCGGCTGGCCGTTGCATTCGATCATCTTCAGCACCAGTTGCAGCGCCGCCGGACCGACGTCGTTGGTCAGGTTGGTGCCCACGCCGAAAGCCACCTGGATGCGGCCGTCGAAGCGCTCGAACAGCTCGATGCAGCGCTGAATCGTCAACCCGTCGCTGAAGATGATGGTCTTGGTGCGCGGGTCGCAGCGGTTGGCCTTGTAGTGTTCGATCATGCGTTCGCCCCACTGGAAGGGGTCGCCCGAATCGTGCCGCGCGCCGTCGAACAGCTTGCAGAAGTACATGTCGAAGTCGCGCAGGAAGGCGTTCATGCCGTACACGTCGGACAGCGCGATGCCCAGGTCGCCGCGGTATTCCTGCGCCCATTTTTCGAAGCCGAACACCTGGCTGTCGCGCAGCCGTGGCCCCAGCGCCTGGCAGGCCTGCAGGTATTCGTGCGCCATGGTGCCCATGGGCCGCAGGTCCAGTTCCTTGGCGAACAGCACGTTGCTGGTGCCGGTGAGCTGGCCCGTGGCGCCCAGGCGCTGCTTCAGCGTCTGCACCACTTCGCGCTGCCAGTCGCGCGAAAAGCGCCGGCGCGTGCCGTAGTCGGCAATGCGGATGCCCTGCAGCGCCGGTGTTTCGACCAGCTTGAGCTTTTCGTCCAGTCGACGCCGCCCCTCGGCCAAGTCCAGCCCCGGGTGCGTGTTGCGGTAATACACCTCGCTGACGATGGCCAGCACCGGAATCTCGAACATGATGGTGTGCAGCCAGGGGCCGCGCACGCGGATGTCGATCTCGCCGTTGTCCAGCGGCGTGATCGTGATGTATTTTTCGTTGAGCCGAAACAGGCCCAGAAAGTCCACGAAATCGCTCTTGATGAAGCGCATGGACCGGACGTAGGCCAGCTCATCTTCGGTGAAGCCCAGGCTGCACAGCTGGCGTATCTCGTCCCGAATCTGGTCCGCATAAGGCGCCAGCTGCACGCCGGGCGAACGGCACTTGAACTTGTATTGGACCTGCGCGCCCGGAAACTGATGCAGTACCGCCTGCATCATGGTGAACTTGTACAGGTCGGTGTCGAGCAGACTTTGGATGATGCCGGGCATGGTTTGTCTCAATCGTTATTCCGCGCGGTCTTGGGCGCCGCGCGATCCTCAAGGCAGTGTAACGATATCGTCATCGCGCAGGGCGGCGGCTGGCGAGCGCCATGGATCGCCCGTTGCATCGCCTGTAGCCTGGCGCCTACGCCGTCAGCGCGCACGCATGGTGCGTCAGCTCTATGCTATTTAATCGATAGCTATATACGCTGGCAGGCCATGCGCAGGAAGCCAATACGTGCTCGAACCGTGTCGCAGTTTGGCCAAGAGAAATCCAACAGCCGGACGCAGAGGACGCAGAGATTTCGCAGAGGACGCAGAAAAAAACAAATCGATCTGCCTTTTGGCTGTTTCTTTCGCGTACTTCGCATCCGGTATCCGGTATCCCCACCCAAAAGCGGGCGCGCCCCTACTCCACCCAATGCGTGAAGTTGGCCACGTCCTCGCGCGGCGTGTGGAAGGTGTTGACCAGCGCCGCCTCGTCGGCCCAGCCCAGCGACATGCCGCAGACCAGCATCTCCTCGGCCGTGGCGCCGATGTGGGGCAGCACGATGCTGGCGTAGTCGTTCCACGCCGCCTGCGGGCAGGTGTGCAGGCCGCGCGCGCGGGCGGCCAGCATGATGTTCTGCAGGAACATGCCGTAGTCGACCAGGCTGCCCTGCCCCATCACGCGGTCTAGCGTGAACATCAGCCCGACCGGCGCGTCGAAGAAGCGGAAGTTGCGCTGGTGCTGCGCATGCATCTTGTCCTTGTCGCCTTTTTCGATCCCCAGCAGGCCGTACAGGCTCCAGCCGTTCTGGCGGCGGCGCGCCAGGTAGGGGTCGACCCAGTGGCGCGGGTAATAGTCGTAGTCGGCGCGGAACTTGGTTTCCAGCTCGGGGTGCTGGCGCAGTTCATCGTGCGCGGCGCACACCTTCTGCACCAGTTCGTCCTTGGGGGCGCCTTGCAGCACGTACACCTTCCAGGGCTGGGCGTTGGTGCCGCTGGGGGCGCGACGGGCGACGTCGAGGATGTCTTGCAGCGTCTCGCGCGGCACCGGCGTGGGCAGGAAGGCGCGGGCCGAAAAGCGGTTTTCGATGGCCGCGTCGACGCTGGCGGGGTCGTGGATCTTGGCGCTTACTTGGGACATTGGAGCTGCTCCAGAACGGATTTGAGGGCGGCCGGCAGCGGCACGGGCCGCTGCGTGGCGCGATCGACATAGACGTGGATGAAATGGCCCTTGGCCGCGGTCTCGGGTGCACCTTCTGCAAACAGGCCGACTTCGTAGCGCACGCTGGACGAGCCGATGTGCGCCACGCGGATGCCCGCCTCGACGTTCTGCGGAAACGCCAGCGGCGCGAAGTACTGGCATTGCGTCTCGATGACGAAGCCGATCACGTTGCCGTTTTCGGTGTCCAGCACGCCCTGCTCGATCAGGTGGGCGTTGACGGCGGTGTCAAACCAGCTGTAGTAGACGACGTTGTTGACGTGGCCGTACTGGTCGTTGTCCATCCAGCGGGTGGTGATGGTGCGAAAGGCGCGATAGCCGGCGCGCGGCTCGGGTCGGGGGCGGGCGGGGGCGTTCATCGCGCGACATTCTGCCAGCGGCGCCAGTATTCCAGCGCGATGGCGAAGGTGTTCATCTGCACCTGCACCGTGGTGCCGATGTCGTGCCCGTAGCCGCCGCCCATGCTGAGCGCCAGCGGCAGCCGGCGCCGCCACGCCCAGTCGAACACGCGGCGGTCGCGCGCCATCAGGCCGTCGTAGGTAAGCTTCAGGCGGCCCAGGCGGTCGCCTTCGTGCGGGTCGGCGCCCGCCAGGTAGAACACGGCGTCGGGACGGAATCGGCTGTCCAGCTCGACCATGGCCAGATCCAGCGCGTCCAGGTAATCGGCGTCGCCCGCGCCGTCGGGCAGACCGACGTCGAGGTCGCCCGCTACCTTGCGGAACGGGAAGTTCTTTTCGCCGTGCAGGGACAGCGTGAACACCGACGCATCGCCCGCGAAGATGGCCGCGGTGCCGTTGCCCTGGTGCACGTCCAGGTCGACCACGGCCACGCGCGGCGGGCGCGCCAGCCCGCGGGCCGCCTGCTGTTCGCGCTGCAGCACGCGGGCCGCGACGGCGATGTCGTTGAACACGCAGTAGCCGCCGCCCGCGTCGGCGCTGGCATGGTGCGTGCCGCCCGCCAGGTTGGCGGCCACGCCCTCGGCCTGCGCCACGCGCGCGGCCAGCACCGACGCGCCCACCGAACGGCGCGAGCGCTCGACCATCGCCTCGCTCCACGGAAAGCCGATCTCGCGCTGTGCTGTAGCGCTAAGCGTGCCCTGCGCCACGTCGGCGATGTAGCGCGGCGCGTGTGCCAGCGCCAGTTCGGCGTCGCTGGCCGGCTCGGCCTGCGCCAGGGTCACGCCCGGCTGCTCGGCCACCAGCCGGTCGCGCAAGCGCTCGTATTTGCCCATGGGAAAGCGGTGGCCCGGCGGCAGCGGCAGCACGAAGCGGGTGGAATAAAAGGCTTTCATGACGAAACGGGGGCCAGGGGCGCACAGCGGCCTTTAGAACACCACATCTAAAAATGCTGCAGCGCACCAAATTAACTTGCAATTGCTTGGCCTGGCCTTAAAATTCGACCCATGCTGCACTGCAACATCAATAACGATCCAGCAGCGGCAACCTGAGCGAGTTTTGTAATCCACCTATTCTCAAGGAGAGACTTCATGCTGACCCCCGAACAAATGGTTGCTTCCCAAAAAGCCAACATGGAAACCCTGTACGGCCTGACCGCCAAAGCCTTCGAAGGCATGGAAAAACTGGTCGAGCTGAACCTGCAAGCCACCAAGGCCGCGCTGAACGAGTCCGCTCAGCACGCCCAGGCCGTGCTGTCCGTCAAGGACGCCCAAGAGCTGATCGCCCTGCAGGCCAGCCTGTTCCAGCCGATGGCCGAGAAAGCCGCCGCTTACAGCCGTCACCTGTACGACATCGCCTCTGGCACGACCGCCGAGTTCGGCAAGGCCTTCGAAGGCAAGGTCGCTGAAGGCCAGGCCCAGTTCGCCGCCCTGGTGGACAACGCCGCCAAGAACGCCCCGGCCGGCTCCGAGACCGCCGTCGCCATGATGAAGAGCGCCGTGGCTGCCGCCAGCAACGCGTTCGAATCGGTGCAGAAGGCCGTCAAGCAGGCTTCCGACGTCGCTGAAGCCAACTTCAACGCCGTGGCCACCAGCGCCACCAACGCTGCCAAGAACGCCGGCGCCGCTGCCAAGAAAGCCGCCCGCTGATCGTCCCCGGCGCGGCCTGCTCACCCTGTGAGCGCTGCGCCGCCGATGCAGCTCTGCGCTTGGCCGGGTTCGTCCCGGCCAAGTCGCCAGAGCAAAGCCGATGGAAACCAAGGCTTTGCTCTGGCGAGCGAACCGCGATGCCACCCGGTTGTCTCCTCGGGTCCTTTCGACACCCGCCATGGGTGCTGGGATCCCTTCAAGGGCTGATTGCAAGATCAGCCCTTTTTTTACGCCCGCCCGGCGATGGCGCCGCCCGCCCGCGGCACGCCACGTCAACCGCGTGCTTGCGGCTTGCGTTGGATCAACCTTGATAATTGAGAACCATTCTCGTTCACGTTATCATTTGTTCCATTCATACATCTCACCAGAAAGCACAGCATGAAGAAGCAATGGGTCGCGGCCGCCGCCGCGCTGGCGTTGGCATGGGGCGCTGCCGCGCAGGCGCAGTCGCAGGAGCTGAACCTGTACTCCGCCCGCCACTATGCGACGGACGAGGCGCTGTACAACGATTTCACCAAGGCCACCGGCATCAAGATCAACCGCGTGGACGCCGACGACGCCGGCATCATCGCGCGCCTGAAGGCCGAGGGCAGCGCCTCGCCGGCCGACGTGATTCTGCTGGTGGACGCCGCCCGCCTGTGGCGCGGCGAACAGGACGGCCTGTTCCTGCCCGTCAAGTCCAGGCTACTCGACGACGCGATTCCCGCCACCCTGCGCGCCAGGCCGGCGGCCGATGGCGGCACGCCGTGGTTCGGCTTCTCGACCCGCGCGCGGCTGGTGGTGTACGACAAGCTCAAGGTCAAGCCTGCCGACGTCGACACCTACGAGGAACTGGGTGACCCCAAGAACAGGGGCAAGCTGTGCATCCGCAGCGGCTCGCACCCCTACAACCTGAGCCTGTTCAGCGCCGTGACCGAGCACCTGGGCGAGCAGAAGGCCGAGGCCTGGCTCAAAGGCATGGTCGACAACATGGCGCGCGCGCCCAAGGGCGGCGACACCGACCAGATCAAGGCCGTTGCCAGCGGCGAATGCCAGATCGCCGTCACCAACAGCTATTACCTGGCGCGCATGATGCGCTCCGGCAAGCCCGAGGACCGCGCCGTGGTCGAGCGCGTGGGCGTGGTGTTCCCCAACCAGTCCAGCTGGGGCACGCACGTCAACATCGCCGGCGCCGCGGTGGCGCGCCACGCCAAGAACCCGGCCAACGCGGTCAAGTTCCTCGAATACCTGGCCAGCCCGTCGGCGCAGAACTACTTTGCCAACGGCAACAACGAATGGCCGGTGGCCAAAGGCGTGGTGACGGACAACCCGGCGCTGAAGGCCATGACCGGCGGCAGCGGCCAGTTCAAGAGCGAGACGATCCCGGTCAGCGCCGTGGGCGCGCACCAGGTCAAGGTGCAGCAGATGCTGGACCGCGTGGGTTTCAAGTAAGTCGCACGCCCAGCCGGCAGGCCCGCCGCTTTCGATGGCGCCTTTTGAGGCGCCATTTTCTTGATGAAATCAGGCGCCAGCGCTTGCCAGATAAGCGCTGGAAGCTATGAATTTGGAAGCACCCTGACCAGCCGCCCCTGCGGATCGTCGGTCACCACGTACAGCAGCCCGTCCGGCCCCTGCCGCACGTCGCGGATGCGCTGGCCCAGGCCCTGCAGCAGCTTGTGTTCGGCCACCACCTTGCCGCCCTTCAGCTCGATGCGGTTCAGGTACTGCAGCTTTAGCGAGCCGACGAACAGGTTGCCCTTCCACGCCGCGCCATAGCGGTGGCTGGTCAGAAAAGCCATGCCCGACGGCGCGATGGACGGCGTCCAGTGGTGCAGCGGCGGCGCCAGGCCCGGCGCGCTGGCCTTGCCGCTGCCGATGGGGCTGCCGTCGTAGTTGACGCCAAAGCTGACCTGCGGCCAGCCGTAATGGCGGCCGGGTTCGGGCAGGTTGATCTCGTCGCCGCCCTGCGCGCCGTGCTCGTGCATCCACAGGCGCCCGTCCGGCCCCATGGTGGCGCCCTGGCCGTTGCGGTGGCCGTAGCTCCAGATTTCGGGCAGCGCGCCGGCCTTGCCGACGAAGGGGTTGTCCCTGGGCACGCTGCCCTCCTTGCCCACGCGCACGATCTTGCCCAGGTGGCTGCTCAGCAAGGGCGCGTCGTCGCGACGCGAAAAGCGGTCGCCCAGCGTCAGGAACAGCGTGCCGTCCGGCTTGCCGTCCACCATGCGCTCGACGATGCGGCAGCCGAAGTGCGCCGTGCTGCTCACCTTGGGCTGCTGGCTGAAGATCACCCGCACGTCCTCCAGCCGCGTGGCGTCGTCCGACAGCCGGGCACGCGCCAGCGCGGTGCTGTTGGTGCTGCCCGGCCCCGGCTCGGCATAGCAGAAGTAGATCGTGCGATGGCGCACGAATTCGCTGTCGGTCACCACATCCAGCAGACCGCCCTGCCCGCGCGCGGCCACGTCGGGCAGGCCTGTCACCGGCGGCTGGATGCGGCCGTCTGCCTCGACCACGCGCAGGCGGCCGGGCCGCTCGGTGACGAGGAATCGCCCGTCCGGCAGAAACGCCACCGCCCACGGGTGCTGCAGCCCGCTGGCCACCGTCTCGTATTCGGCCGCTTCGGCGGCGCGCTGGGCCATGGCAGGGGCCAGCGCCGCCAGCGCGAGTGCGCCGATCCGTACGCCGGGCGACCTGCGCAGACGACCTGACAAAGCCATATCAACCCCCTTGCATGAACCACTTGGCCCATTGTGGGCCATTGGCGGCCGGCGCGGCACGGCGATGGCGGCGCGTCCGCGAACGGCGTTTGCGGGGCGTCCACAGGCTGATTTGCATCAAAACGTCTGCTTCGAGCCCGCGGATTTCGGGTAAACCCTGAGCAATTGCAGGGCATTGGTGGACGACGGCATGGGCAGTTGTCCTACACTACGCCCCGGCATCCACGGGCCTGGGCCCTGATACCACCTCATTTTCGTCGGTAGCCGATGGCCTGGCTGCCAGCCTGACAGACCCGTGTACCGCCGACTGCGGTGCCGTGACAGAACGGATTCATGCTCAAGCCCGTCATCGCCACGATCCTGCTCGCCGCCAGCGTCCATTCCGCCCACGCGGCCCCCGGCCAGGATGATCTCGACAAGTTGCTCCTTCAGAAGGGGCTGGTTTCCCGCCTCAGCGACACCATTCAGCAAGCCACCGACCGCGCCGGCGACCTGATCAAGAACGCCATGGGCTCGCTGGGCGTGCCCTACCGCCTGGGCGGCACGTCGGCCGACACCGGCTTTGACTGCAGCGGCTTCGTGCGCGCCATGTTCCAGCAGACCGTGGGCCTGGTGCTGCCGCGCACCGCTGCCGACCAGGCCGCCACCACCGCCCGCATCGAAAAGGCCGACCTCAAGCCCGGCGACCTGGTGTTCTTCAACACCATGCGCCGCAGCTACAGCCACGTGGGCATCTACATGGGCGAAGGCAAGTTCATCCATTCGCCCCGCACCGGCTCGCACGTGCGGGTCGAGAACATGAATATCGGCTACTGGCAGAGCCGGTTCGACGGCGCGCGCCGCGTGCTGGCCAGCGAATCGTCGGGCCGGTCGACGATGGTGTCATCCTCCACGTCGCGCGTCATTGATCGCGATTCGCCCGCGCCGACCGCTGTGCGCCTGGGCGGCAACCTGTTCGGGTCCACAGCCAGCGCGGCCGCGACCACGACCGACGTATCCGCCGCTGGCGAGAGCATCTGAGATCCCGCCGCTGCCTCCGCAAGCGCGGATGACAAAATCAAAGGGTCCGATGGGGCCCTTGATTTTTGGCGGCGGCCGCGCGTTCAGTCGTCCGCGTCGGGCAGGTCTGGAAACAGCACCTCGGTGAACCCGAAGCGCGTGAAGTCGCGCATCCGCGCGGGGTAAAGTTTGCCGACGAGGTGGTCGCACTCGTGCTGCACCACGCGGGCGTGAAAACCCTCGGCTTCGCGCTCGATGCGGTCGCCGAACGGGTCGAACCCGCTGTAGCGGATGCGCCGCCAGCGCGGCACCACGCCGCGCAGGCCGGGCACCGACAGGCAGCCTTCCCAGCCCTCTTCTTGCTCGTCACCCAGCGGCGTGATGACCGGGTTGCACAGCACGGTGCGCGGCACCGGGGGCGCGTCGGGGTAGCGCGGGTTGACGGCGTCGGTGCCGAAGATCACCAGTTGCAGGTCGACGCCGATCTGCGGCGCCGCCAGCCCCGCGCCGTCGGCGGCTCGCATGGTTTCGAACATGTCGCGCACCAGCAGGTGCAGCGCGTCGGTGTCGAAAGCCTCGACCGGGCGCGCCACGCGCAGCAGGCGGGCGTCGCCCATTTTCAGGATCGGGTGGATGGCCATGGCCCGATCATCGGGCATTTTGGCGCCACGTCGCGGTCAACGCCGGCCAAAGCCTCCGCGGCCCCCGTGCCCGTGATGGCCCCGGTGGCCGTAAGAACGCCCGCCCCCCCAGCCACCCCAGATGCCGAGCGACACCGTCGGCCCCCAGTAGGGCCGGTAATACGGCGCGCTGTAGTAAGCGGCGGGCGCCCCGTAGTAGGCGTTGCCGTAGTACGGCGCGTAGCCGGGGTTGGAATAGACCACCGGCGCGCCGACTTCATACGGCCCCACCGGCGCCACCACGCAGCCGCCCAGCATGGCCGCCAGCGCCACGCCCGCGCCGGCCGCCAGCCGCCGCGCCAGAGAAGATGAACACTTGACCACCATGTCCGCTGCTCCTGCAAAAAAAGACCCGGGCGATACAGCCTGGGAAGCCATCGCCCTGGGCCGCACTGTAGTACGGTCATGTAAAGCGCGCGTGATGCGCGGCATGCTGGGGCGCCGCTGCGCGGTTGCAGGCTCAATCACCCTTCAGCGCCTGCCCATCGGCCATATGCCGCTATAAATTTTGCACTTATCGACCGCCGTGTCACGCTGTCGCCAGCCAGGCCGCGCCGCGCACACCCGACGAATCGCCATGCCGGGCCGGCGCCAGCACGGTGCGCACGCTGTCGCTGAACACATGCCGCGTCCACAGGCGGGGCACCTCGTCGTACAGCTCGGTCACGTTGCTCATGCCGCCGCCCAGCACGATGACGTCGGGATCGAGCACGTTGATGATTTGGGCCAGCGCCCGCGCCAGCCGCGCGGCGTAGCGGTACAGGCTGGCGCGCGCGACGGCGTCGCCCTCGCGCAGACGGGCCACGATCTGCTCGGCGCGCAGCGCCTGGCCGGTGGCGGCCAGGTGATCGGCCGCCAGCGCGGGGCCGGACAGCCAGCTTTCCAGGCAGGCCCGCCGCCCGCACCAGCAGGCCGGCCGCGCCTGTTCGTCGGCCGACGCCAGCGGCAGCGGGTTGTGGCCCCACTCGCCCGCCACCCCATTGCGGCCATGCAGCAGTCGCCCGCGAACCGCGATGCCGGCACCGACGCCCGTGCCCAGAATGGCCGCAAACACCACTTCGGCACCCGCACCCGCACCGTCGGCGGCCTCGCTCAGCGCCAGGCAGTTGGCGTCGTTTTCGAACCGGATCGGGCGCTGCAGCAGCGCCTGCAGGTCTTCGCGCAGCGGCTGGCCGTTGAGTGCGGTGGAATTGGCGTTGCGCACCCGCCCCGTCAGCGGCGACAGGCTGCCGGGTATGCCCATGCCCAGCGGCACGCCCGACACCCCCAGCTGCGCCTCGGCGCGCGCCACCAGCGCGGAGACGGCGCGTAACGTGCCCGCGTAGTCGCCCTGCGGCGTGGCGCAGCGCTCGCGCAACAGCAGCGCGCCCTGCGCGTCGATGGCGACGATCTCGATCTTGGTGCCGCCCAGGTCGATGCCCAGGCGCAGCGGCGTCACACGCCGCTCCCGCCCAGCAGCGCGCGCATGCCGTCCTCGTCGATCACCGGCACGCCCAGCTCGCGCGCCTTGTCCAGCTTGCTGCCGGCCTCCTCGCCCGCGACGACGTAGTGCGTCTTCTTGCTGACGCTGCCGGACACCTTGGCGCCCTGCGCTTCGAGCAGGGCCTTGGCGTCGTCGCGGCTCAAGCTGGGCAGCGTGCCGGTCAGCACGAAGGTCTTGCCGGCCAGCGGCAGCAGCGCGGCGGGCGCGGGTTCGCCTTCGGGCCAGTGGATGCCCACGGCGCACAGTTGCTCGACCACTTCGCGGTTGTGCGGCTGGGCAAAGAAGGTGTGGATGCTTTCGGCCACCACCGGGCCCACGTCGGGCGTCTGCAGCAACTGGTCGGTACCGGCGGCCATGATGGCGTCCAGCGTGCCGAAGTGCCGCGCCAGGTCCTTGGCCGTGGTTTCGCCCACGTGGCGAATACCCAGCGCGAACAGAAAGCGCCCCAGCGTGGTCTGCTTCGATTTTTCAAGCGCGTCGAGCAGGTTCTGCGCCGACTTGGCCGCCATCCGGTCGAGCGCCGCCAGGCTGACGAAGCCCATGCGGTACAGGTCGGGCAGCGTCCTGACCACGTTGCCGTCAACCAGCTGGTCGACCAGCTTTTCGCCCAGCCCCTCGATGTCCATCGCGCGGCGGCTGGCAAAGTGCAGCAGCGCCTGCTTGCGCTGCGCCGGGCAGAAGATGCCGCCGGTGCAGCGGTGGTCGGCCTCGCCCTCCTCGCGCACCACGTCGCTGCCGCACACCGGGCAGTGCGTGGGCATGCTGAATTCGGGCGCGCCGGCCGCGCGCTTGTCGGGCAGCACCGAGACGACTTCAGGAATCACGTCGCCCGCGCGGCGCACCACCACCGTGTCGCCCACGCGCACGTCCTTGCGGCGCGCTTCCAGCTCGTTATGCAGCGTGGCGTTGGTCACCGTCACGCCGCCGACGAACACCGGCGCCAACTTGGCCACGGGCGTCAGCTTGCCGGTGCGGCCGACCTGCACGTCAATGGCCTGCACGGTGGTCAACTGCTCTTGCGCGGGGTATTTGTGCGCCACGGCCCAGCGCGGCTCGCGGCTGACAAAACCCAGCTCACGCTGCAGTTCGAGCGCATCGACCTTGTAGACCACGCCATCGATATCGAACGGCAGCTGGTCGCGCTCGGCCGCCACGTGGGTGTGGAACGCTATTAATTCAGAAGCACCCTGCGCTTGTCTGGCCAGCGCAGAGACCGGAAAACCCCATGATTTGAGCGCCTGCAGCACCTGCCAATGGCTTTGGAAATCCGGGCCGCCATCGGCGGGCGGCGTGACTTCGCCCAGGCCATAGGCGAAGAAGCTCAAGGGCCGTTCGGCGGCGATGCCGGGGTCGAGCTGGCGCACCGCGCCGGCGGCCGCGTTGCGCGGGTTGACGAAGGTCTTGGCGGCCTTGTCGCCGGCGGCCATGCGCTCGCGCATGCGTTCGTTCAACGCCTCGAAGTCGTCGCGGCGCATGTAGACCTCGCCGCGCACCTCAAGCACCGCGGGCGGGTTGAGCGTCAAGCGTGGAGCGTTGCGCGAGGGCTCTGGCTGTTCACGCCCAACGCTCAACGCCGAACGCTCCACCGCGCCGTCCAGGCGCAGCGGAATCTGCCGAATGGTGCGGATGTTCTGCGTCACGTCCTCGCCGGTTTCGCCATCGCCGCGCGTGGCGGCCTGCACCAGCACGCCGTTTTCGTAGCGCAGGCTGATGGCCAGGCCGTCGAACTTGGGCTCGGCCACGTAGCCGATGGGCTGGCCGGCCAGCACGGCCTGCGCGACGGGGCCGAGCGGCTCGGCGCGGTGGCGCGCATCGCCCGCCTTCAGCGCGGTGCGGCGCTGCTCGCTGGCCAGGTAGTTGCGCACCTGCTCGTCGAACTTCTCGGCGCCCGCGGGCGTGGTGTCGGTTTCGGTGCGGATGCTGAGCATGGGCACCGCATGGCGCACCGGCGTGAAGCCGGGCAGCACGGCGCCGCCCACGCGCTGGGTGGGCGAATCGGGCGTGCGCAGTTCGGGGTGCGCCGCCTCAATGGCCTGCAGCTCGCGAAACAGCCGGTCGTATTCGGCGTCGGGGATTTCAGGCGCGTCGAGCGTGTAGTACTGGTACGCCGCGCGGTTCAGGGCCGCGCGCAGTGCGGTCGCACAGGCGGCGATGGATGCTTCACTATTCATAGCTGCCCGCGCTTTCTGGACAAGCGCCAGCCCCTAAAAAGACGATGAATGTTCACGTTCAGCCCGAGTCATTGACATCGTCCGACGGCCGCGGAGCAGACCACTCCGGAACGCCGTGGAGCGGGCTTCGCCCAGCCGGTGCCGTTGTCCCGCCTGGGGGGAAAGCGCCGCAGGCGACTCAGGGGGGGTGTCATGTTCAGCTGAAGAGGCGCCGCGCCTGCGGCGAACCGGCGGCCAGGTCGTGCGCGTCCAGCGTGTCGTACAGGCGCTCCAGGTCGGCGCCGATGGTGTCGATCATCGCCGGCTGCAGCGCGTGGCCGGCGTCGTCGGTGATGACGCCGTTCATCGATTCGGCCAGCGCGAAGGCGGCATCGCGCAGGCGCGCGAAGGGCTGTTCGTTGCGGTGCACCTGCGGCACGTCGAGGTTGAGCGTGACTTCCTTGATGGCCGAGTGCGCCGGATCTTCGGACAGCGCGGCGCGCGGGTCGAAGCTCAGGTCCAGCACCGGCGGCAAACCGGGCTCGCGCGAAGGCAGCACCATGCGGCCGGGAATGACGCCCGCCACAAAGCCCAGCCGGGCCGCCTGCTGCTGGATGAAACCGGGGCTCCACGCCGTGGCGCGCGCCCGCAGCGTAAAGCCCAGTTGCGCGTCGTGCTGGCCGGCAAACTGGTCCAGCTCGCGCGCGCGGGCGACTTCGTGCAACATCTCGGTGAATTCGGGCGCGCCGCCGACGGTATCGGCGTATTGCTGCGTCTTCATCACGAATTCGGAATACTCGATTTCGTTGAGCGCGCCGGTGCGGTTGGCCAGCTGCACGCCCGCCTGCAGCGCGGTGTAGCGCTGGCCCGCGACGGGGTATTCCCACGCGCCGCTCTGTTCGTTCTGCCCTTCGACGGCGAACGGCTTGCTGCCCACGCGCCGCGTCACCGGCAGCGCGGCCAGCAGCGCGTCGCCCGACACCACGCGCCCGTCCAGCGCAATGGGGGCGATGACGTCGATCAGCGCGTCCAGGCGCGGCCGCTTTTCGGGCACCGGCAACGGGCCGAGCGACGGCAGGCTGGCGGCGGCGTCAAACGACGGCTCGATCCGCTCGGCCGTGGCCATGTCGCCTTCGATGGCTGGCTCGACACGCGCGTCACCTGCTGCCACCGGCGCCTCATCGGGCTGCGCCTGCCGCGGCTCGTTGCGCCGCGCGTTCCAGGTGTTGTAGGCGATCACGCCCCCCAGGATCAGGCCACCCGCCACGGCGAGACCGACTTGCAAAGAACTCATGGCCGCGCTCCCTGCGAGATCGTCGCGCGTCGATCCAAAGGCCGCGGAGCAGGCCACCCCAGCGAACGCCATGCCCGGACCTGTGCCGGGCATCGGCGTTGTCCCTCGTCGCGCAGCAGAGGGGGGAAGGCGCGCAGCGACTCAGGGGGGTGTCTCATATTTCGGCCATCCCGACAGCGCTTTCCATATCGACCGCCACGATGCGCGACACGCCCTGCTCCTGCATGGTCACGCCAATCAGCTGTTCGGCCATTTCCATCGCGATCTTGTTGTGGCTGATGAACAGGAACTGCGTGCCCTGCCCACTCATCTTGGTGACCAGCTTGGCGTAGCGCTCGGTGTTGGCGTCGTCCAGCGGCGCATCGACCTCGTCCAGCAGACAGAACGGCGCGGGGTTCAACTGGAAGATGGCAAACACCAGCGCGATGGCCGTCAGCGCCTTTTCGCCGCCCGAGAGCAGGTGAATGGTCTGGTTCTTCTTGCCGGGCGGCTGGGCCATGACCTGCACGCCGCTGTCCAGAATTTCTTCGCCCGTCATCACCAGCCGCGCATGGCCGCCGCCGAACAGCTCGGGGAACATGCGGCCGAAGTGTTCGTTGACGGTGTTGAAGGTGCCGCCCAACAGATCGCGCGTCTCGGCGTCGATCTTCTTGATGGCGTCTTCCAGCGTGGTCATGGCCTCGGTCAGGTCGGCGTTCTGCGCGTCGAGGAACTGCTTGCGTTCGCGCGCGGTGGTCAACTCATCCAGCGCGGCCAGGTTGACGGCGCCCAGCGCCTGAATCTCGCGGTGCAGGCGGTCGATGTCGCCTTGCAGGCCTTGCAGGCGCACGTTGCCTTCGGTGATGGATTGCTCCACCGCCGCCAGATCGGCCTGCGCGTCGACCAGCAGTTGCGTGTATTGCTCGGTCCCTAAGCGCGCGGCCTGCTCCTTCAGTTGCAGGTCGGTGATGCGCTGGCGCAGCGGATCGAGTTCGCGCTCGAACTGCAGGCGGCGCTCGTCGGACGCGCGCAGCTTGGTCGTGAGGTCGTCGTAGGTGCTGCGTTGCGCGCCCAGGGCTTGCTCGCGCTCCAGCTTCAAGGCCAGCGCGGTTTGCAGGCCGGCTTGCGCGGCGGCGTCGGTCAGGCGCGTGAGTTCGTCCTGCGCACGCTGCTGCTCGGCGTCGATGCTGGCCGCCTGTTGGGTGGCCGTGTCGATGGTGCGGGCCAGCTCGCCCCGCCGTGCTTCCAGGCTGCGCTGGGCGAACGTGGCCTCTTGCGCCTGGCGCTCCAGCGTGCGCTGCTGCTCGCGCGCCTCGGCCAGCTTGCGCTCGGCCTCAATCACGCGCTCGTCCAGTTGCGCGTGGCGCTCCTGCGTGTCTGCCAGTTGCATGTCCAGCTCTTCAAAGCGCGCTTCCGCCGTGACGCGGCGCTCCTGCAAGTCGCCCAGCGACGCATCCACTTCCGAAAGATCGCCCGCAATCTGCTCGCTGCGGGCGCGGGTCTGTTCGGCCAGTTGTGTCAGCCGCAGCGTTTCGACCTGCAACTCGTGCGCGCGCTGCTGCGCCTCGGCGGCCTCGCGCCGCGTGCTCACCAGGCGCTGGCTGGCGTCGCTGTAGGCGGCTTCGGCCTTGATGAGGGCGTTGCGCGCTTCTTCGCTGATGAAGGACTGCGCGCGCTGCTGCTTTTCGAGGTTTTCGATTTCCTGCGCGCGTGCGAGCAGGCCGGCCTGCTCGGAATCGGGCGCATAAAAGCTGACGCTGTGGGCGGTAACGCAGTGGCCGCTTTTTACATAGATGGCCTCACCCATTTTCAGCCGGTCGCGCGCAGCCAGCGCCGACTCGATGCTATCGCTGGTGTAGCAACCGGCCAGCCAGTCGGCCAGCAGCGCCTTCTGCCCCGCGTCATTCAGGCGCAGCAGATCGGCGAGGCGCGGCAGCGCGCCGGGCGCTTCGGGCAGCGCGGCGCTGGGCGGGCTGTAGAAGGCCAGCTTGGCGGGCGGCGCATCAGCCGCGAAGGCGCGCACCATGTCCAGCCGGCTGACTTCCAGCGCGGCCATGCGCTCGCGCAATGCGGCTTCCAGCGCGTTTTCCCAGCCGGGCTCGATGTGGATGCGGCTCCACAAACCGGCCAGCCCATCCAGCCCGTGTTTTTGCAGCCAGGGCTTGAGCTTGCCGTCGGTCTTGACCTTTTCCTGCAGGGCCTTGAGCGCCTCCAGCCGCGCCGACAGATCGGCATGTTTGGCGCTCTCGGCGTTGACGGCCTGCTGCGCGGCGCGGCGCGCATCGTCGAGCTGCGGCACGCTGTCTTGCAGCTCGTGCAACCGTGCGTCGGTGACTTCGTGGCTCTCCTGCGCGGCGCTCAGTTGCGATTGCAGGTTCAGCAGGCGCTGCTCGTCGGGCGCGGCCAGCGCGTTTTTGTCGGCGCTGAGTTTTTCGCGCCGCGCGTTCAGCTGGCGCGTCTGCTCCTCAATGCCGCGCTGCTCGGCGGCCAGCACCTGAATCTGCTGCTGCACCTGGCCGACGGCCGTGCGCTGTTCGGCGGATTTGGCTTGAGCCTGGCGCAGCGCGTCTTCCAGATCGGGCAGCGCGCCCTGCTGCTCTTCCAGTTGCGCGGACAGGGTGATGGCGTGCTCTTCGGCCTGCTCGCCCTGCGCGGCCAGGGTTTCGATCTCGGCTTCAGCCTCGGCCTTGCGCGCGGCCCACTGAGCGATCTGCTCTTTCAGTTGCACCAGGCGCTGCTCGGCGCGCTGGCGGCCTTCGACGACGAAGCGGATCTCAGCCTCCAGCCGGCCCACTTCGGCGCTGGCTTCGTACAGCAGGCCCTGCGCCTGGTTCACCTGATCGCCCGCGGCGTAGTGCGCCTGGCGAATGGTTTCCAGATCTGCTTCGACATGGCGCAAATCGGCCACTCGCGATTCGAGGTCGTTGACGGCTTTTTCAGCGTCGGCCTTGAGCCTGACCTGCCCCTCTTCCGCCTCGGCGCGCTTCAAAAACCAGAGCTGATTCTGCTTGAGCGACGCCGACGCCTGCAGGTTTTGGTACTGCTGGGCAACCTCGGCCTGCTTTTCCAGCTTTTCCAGGTTGGCGTTCAGCTCGCGCAGAATGTCTTCGACGCGCGTCAGGTTCTCGCGCGTGTCCGAGAGGCGGTTTTCCGTCTCGCGCCGGCGCTCCTTGTACTTGCTGACGCCGGCCGCTTCTTCCAGGAACAGGCGCAGCTCCTCGGGGCGCGATTCGATGATGCGGCTGATCGTGCCCTGGCCGATGATGGCGTAGGCGCGCGGCCCGAGGCCGGTGCCCAGGAACACGTCCTGCACGTCACGCCGGCGCACCGGCTGGTTGTTGATGTAGTAGCTGCTGGTGCCGTCGCGCGTCAGCACGCGCTTGACCGAAATCTCGGCAAACTGTGCCCATTGCCCGCCGGCGCGGTGATCCGCGTTGTCAAACACCAGCTCCACCGACGAGCGCGACGCAGGCTTGCGCGTGGTGGTGCCGTTGAAAATGACGTCCTGCATCGACTCGCCGCGCAGCTCGGATGCCTTGGATTCGCCCAAGACCCAGCGCACGGCGTCCATGATGTTGGACTTGCCGCAGCCGTTGGGCCCCACCACACCCACCAGTTGGCCGGGCAGCATGAAATTGGTGGGTTCGGCGAAGGACTTGAAGCCCGAGAGCTTGATGGAGTTGAGACGCACTGGCGAAGGCGCGGCCGCGGCGGGCCGATGTCAGGGTACGGGCAAAACGGCAATGATACCGTGCGGGGCTCCGGGCAACGGGCCCCGGGCTGCCAGCCAATGGCTGTGTTTCAGCCCGAAATTGCTATCCTTATAAGAGCATCTGGCGCAGACTGAATCAGCGCGGGAGCCCGTTTTCAAGCCCAACGAACCGGGCCGCCCGTCAGACGCGGTCTCTCAGCCCTTTCACCCCGGCTTTTTCGGCGCAGTGGTCGCAGCAGAAGAAGCGCCCATCGCCGGCTTCCAGCCCGTGGCCCAGGATGCGCACCTTGCAGTGCTCGCAGCTGGGGGCCAGCTTGTGCGCGGCGCACTCGAAGCTGTCGAAGGTGTAGGTTTCGCCGGCCATCGTGACCTGGAAGGCCTTGTCGTACACGTTGCCACAGGTGGCGCAGGCAGCGCTCATGGCGGTCTCCTTGTCGGGTGGTTGGTCAGCCCACTGTAGAAGCCGCGCAGTGCCGCCGTCGTAGGACGGCAACGCGTGGCGGGCGTCGGCCGCGCGGATAATCGCCGCCATGAACCCCCTTCTAGCGCGACTGCAGCCCTACCCTTTCGAGCGGCTGCGCCAGTTGTTCGCGGGCGTGACGCCCGACGCCGGCCACCGCCCGCTCAGCCTGGGCATTGGCGAGCCCAAGCACCCCACGCCCGCCTTCATCCAGCAGGCGCTGGCCGACGATTTGCCGACCGGGCTGTCGGGCTACCCGCCCACGGCCGGCTCGCCCGAGTTGCGCACCGCCTGCGCTGGCTGGCTGCAGCGGCGCTACGGAGTGACGGTGGATGCCGCCACCCAGGTGCTGCCCGTGCTCGGCTCGCGCGAAGCGCTGTTCGCGCTGGCGCAGGTGGTGGTCGACCCGACCCGGCCGCAAGCCACCGTGGTCTGCCCCAACCCGTTCTACCAAATCTACGAAGGCGCCGCCCTGCTGGCGGGCGCCACGCCGTATTACGTGGCCAGCGACCCCGCGCGCAACTTTGCGCCGCGCTGGGACCAAGTGCCGGCCGACGTGTGGGCGCGCACGCAACTGGTCTACGTCTGTTCGCCCGGCAACCCCACGGGCGCCGTGATGCCGCTGGACGAATGGCGCATGCTGTTTGAACTGAGCGACCGGCACGGCTTCGTCATCGCGTCGGACGAGTGCTACAGCGAAATTTACTTCCAGGGCGAGCCGCCGCTGGGCGGGCTGGAAGCGGCGGCCAAGCTGGGCCGCGCCGACTTCAGAAACCTGGTGATGCTGACCAGCCTGTCCAAGCGCAGCAACGTACCGGGCATGCGCTCGGGCTTCGTGGCGGGCGACGCGGCGATCATGAAGCAGTTCCTGCTCTACCGCACCTACCACGGCAGCGCCATGAGCCCGGTGGTGCAAGCCGCCAGCATCGCCGCCTGGGGCGACGAGGCGCACGTCGAGGACAACCGACGCCAGTACCGCGAGAAGTTCGCCGCCGTCACGCCGCTGCTGGCACCCGTCATGGACGTGCGCCTGCCCGATGCGTCTTTCTACCTGTGGGCCGGCGTGCCGGCGGCCTGGAACGGCGACGACGCGGCGTTCGCGCGCGCCCTGTACGCTCAATACAATGTGACGGTTTTGCCGGGCAGCTACCTGGCCCGCGACGCGGACGGCGTCAACCCCGGCCAGGGGCGCGTGCGCATGGCGCTGGTGGCCACCCTCGACGAATGTGTCGAAGCGGCCCGACGAATTTCAGATTTCTGCCGGCAGTCCCACGCATTGCCACACCGCTGACGAATTCATTCAGTATTGCACATCATTTCTCGCGCAGTCTATTCCTTGAAAGGGGCCATCGTGAAAAAATATGTTCATGCTGTCGTGTGCGCGCTTTGCCTGACCACCGCGGCGCATGCCCAGGTCATGGAGCGACCCACATATAAAGTGGGCGATGCTTGGTCATATATCGTGCGCGACGCGTTGACCAACCTCAAGACGTCGGACACCCATTACAAAATCGCCGAAGTCAATGCGGACGGCTACCGAGTGATTGGCGGAACGCGGTCGGCACCCAACATCACCTGGAACACCGACGGCAGCGCGGTGCTCATCAACAATGAAACCGTCGATTTTGAAAAACCCGAAATGCAGTGGCCGTTGACGGTGGGTAAAAAATGGCGCACCGTCAGCACCTATAAACGCGCCGACGGCATCACGATATCCCGCGACTATAATGTGGAAGTATTGGCGCACGAAGAGGTAGAAACGCCCGCGGGCAAATTCATGGCGTTCAAGGTAAATACCTCGGGCTGGCACCAATACGACAAGCGCAACGAGATTAACCAGAATCGAGGCCAGCTCAACCGCACGCAGTGGTGGTCGCCCGAAGTCGGGCGCCCCGTGAAGGTCGAGATGCGCGATGGTGGCCCGCAAGACCGGGTTATCACTGTGCTGCAACGCTTTACCCGCCATTGATTTTTATTGAAATACCCCTCCATTGAACTCAGTCATGACCCATCAACTTCAGACCCTCATCGACACCGCCTGGGACAACCGCGCCGACATCTCCCCCACCCAAGCCCCGAAAGACGTGGCCGATGCCGTCGAACACGTCATCAGTGACCTGAACGCTGGCCGCCTGCGCGTGGCCACGCGCGAATCGGTCGGCCGGTGGACGGTGCACCAGTGGATCAAGAAGGCCGTGCTGCTGTCGTTTCGCCTGAAGGACAACGAATTCATCCGCGCCGGCGAACTCGGCTTTTTTGACAAGGTACAAACCAAATTTGGCCACCTGGACGACACGGCCATGCGCGAAGCCGGCGTGCGCGTGGTGCCTCCGGCGGTGGCGCGACGCGGCAGCTTCATCGGCAAGGGCGCGGTGCTGATGCCCAGCTATGTCAACATCGGCGCCTACGTGGACGAAGGCACCATGGTCGACACCTGGGCCACCGTGGGCAGCTGCGCGCAGATCGGCAAGAACGTGCACCTGTCCGGCGGCGTCGGCATCGGCGGCGTGCTGGAGCCGCTGCAGGCCAACCCCACGGTCATCGAGGACAACTGCTTCATCGGCGCGCGCTCCGAAGTGGTCGAAGGCGTGATCGTCGAAGAGAACTCGGTGCTGGGCATGGGCGTTTACCTGGGCCAGAGCACACCCATCTTCCACCGCGAGACGGGCGAAATCAGCTACGGCCGCATTCCGTCGGGCAGCGTGGTGGTCAGCGGCAACCTGCCCAAGCAGACTGCCAGCGGCCAGCCTTACAGCATGTACGCCGCCATCATCGTCAAGACGGTGGACGCGCAGACGCGATCGAAGACCAGCATCAACGATTTGCTTCGGCCCTGACGCTGGCGGCTGCGGGCCACCGGCGCCTGCAGCGCTTGCCAGCCAAGCACGGACAGCTCGTTTTTCAATAGCATTGCCCTGCCCATGCCCGCTTCGGACTTGGCTCCCACCAGCGCGATGGAGCGCATTCTGCATCTGATGGCCGAAAAGAAGGCGTCGGACGTCTACCTGTCGGCGCACGCGCCGGCCACCATCAAGATCAACGGCCAGTACCTGCCCATCAACGCGCAGGCGCTGCCGCCCGATGCGGTGCTGAACCTGCTGGGCGAAGTGGTGCCGCCCCACCGCATGGCCGAGCTGAAGGAATCCGGCGAGCTGAACATGGCCATCCCCATGTACGGCGTGGGCAACTTCCGCCTGTCGGCCATGCGCCAGCGCGGCTCGTACGCGGCGGTGGTGCGCTTCATCAGCCCCGATATCCCCAGCCTGGACTCGCTCAACCTGCCCGCCGTGCTCAAGCACCTGGTCGTGGAAAAGCGCGGACTAATCCTGATGGTGGGCGCCACCGGCGCCGGCAAATCCACCACGCTGGCGTCGATGCTGGACCACCGCAACCAGCACATGGCGGGCCACATCCTGACCATCGAAGACCCGATCGAATACGTCTTCACCAACCGCCGCTCGCTCATCAACCAGCGCGAAGTTGGCTCCGACACGGCGTCGCTGCACATCGGCCTGAAAAACGCGCTGCGGCAGGCGCCCGACGTCATCATGATCGGCGAGATCCGCGACCGCGAGACCATGAGCGCCGCCATCGCCTACGCGCAGTCGGGCCACCTGTGCCTGGCCACGCTGCACGCCAACAACAGCTACCAGGCGCTCAATCGCGTGCTGTCGTTCTACCCGGTCGAAGTGCGGCCCACGCTGCTGGGCGACCTGGCGGCCTCGCTCAAATCCATCGTGTCGCAGCGCCTGCTGCGCACGGTGGACGGCGGGCGCATTCCCGCGGTCGAAGTGCTGCTCAACACCAAGCTGGTGGCCGACTTGATCGAAAAAAGCGACTTCTCCGGCGTCAAGGAGGCCATGGACAACTCCATCGCCGAAGGCTCGCAGACCTTCGAGGAAGACTTGGCGCGCCTGATCACCGAAGGCAGGATCGACCGCAAGGAAGGCTTGGTCAACGCCGATTCGCCCACCAACCTGATGTGGCGCCTGCAAAACGACCAGGGCCGCCGCACGGCCAACGCGCCGCAGCAAGAAGAGCCGCCCAACGACGAGCCGTCTTTCACCGAGATCACACTGGACGTGCGTCCCAGCCGCCACGGCGCGCTGCCGGACGAACGGATGCCGCCGATGGGCGCTGCCGCGGGCGGGCTGGCGGATTCGCGGATTGGCGGGGCGTGATGGTCAGGTGGGGCTTGATCGCTTAGGCATCGCGCCACCTCCACAGACGTCATTCCCGCGCAGAGCCTGCCCTCGCGAAGGCGGGGGGCGGGAATGACGAAGCAAGAGGGCCGATTCAACTGGATATGCAGCCGACCCATCCGCTTTGAGCGTGCGGCGTGACGATCGGCGATAACCCATACCCCCAACGCTCAACATCCGACACCGAACCCCATGTCCCCCACCCGCCTGCTCGCCGAACAACTCATCGCCCGCCCCTCGGTCACGCCGCAGGACGCCGGCTGCATCGACCTGATTGCCGCGCGCCTGGCGCCGCTGGGCTTCGTGTGCGAAGTCATCGACAGCGGTCCGGCCGATTTCCGCGTTCGCAATCTTTGGGCAATAAGGCCTGCAGCGCTCGCCCACCAAGCGCAAGACGCTATTAAAACGATAGTTTTTGCCGGCCACACCGACGTCGTGCCCACCGGCCCGCTCGATCAGTGGACCAGCGACCCCTTCACCCCCACCGAGCGCGACGGCAAGCTGTACGGCCGCGGCGCCAGCGACATGAAGACGTCGATTGCCGCCTTCGTGGTGGCGGTCGAGCAGTTTCTGACCGCGCGGCCCGACGCGCCGCTGAACATCGCCCTGCTGCTGACCAGCGATGAGGAAGGCCCGGCGGTCGACGGCACGGTGGTCGTGTGCAACCAGCTGAAGGCGCGCGGCGAGCGGCTCGACTACTGCATCGTCGGCGAGCCGACCTCGGTCGACCGCACTGGCGACATGATCAAGAATGGCCGGCGCGGCACACTTTCGGGGCGGCTGGTCGTCAAGGGCATCCAGGGACACATCGCCTACCCGCACCTGGCGCGCAACCCCATCCACCAACTGGCGCCCGCACTGGCCCAGCTGGTGGCCATCGAATGGGACCGCGGCAACGCCTTCTTCCCGCCCACCAGCTGGCAGGTCAGCAACATCCACGGCGGCACCGGCGCCGGCAACATCATTCCCGGCCAGGTGGTGGTCGACTTCAACTTTCGCTTCTGCACCGAATCGACGCCCGAATCGCTGCAGTCGCGTCTCGAAGCCGTGCTGCAACAACACGGGCTGGACTACGAACTGAAATGGGTATTGGGCGGCCTGCCCTTCCTCACCACGCCGGGCAGCCTGGTGGATGCCGTGCAGGCCGCTATCCGCGACGTGGCGGGCATCGAGACCGAGCTGTCCACCACCGGCGGCACCAGCGACGGCCGCTTCATCGCGCAGATCTGCCCGCAGGTGATTGAACTGGGCCCGCCCAACGCCAGCATCCACAAAATTGACGAGCACATCGCCCTGGCCGACATCGCGCCGCTGACCGCGATCTACCAGCGCGTGCTGGACAACCTGGCCGCCACCGCGTCCTGATTGGCTCTTTTCCACGCAGACAGGGTGGGGTGAGGGCCGCGCCGCATCGCCGCCACGCCCAATCACCCCACACCGCGCCATGACCCTGACCGACCTCGTTACCGACACCGAACGCCAGCTGACCGAAGCCGGCGTCAGCTTCGGCCACGGCACCACCAACGCGCGGGACGAAGCGGCGTGGCTGGTGCTGCACGCGCTGGGCCTGCAGCTGGATGTCGACCTTGAAAATTCTGCGTTCAATCAACCGCTGACGCCGGACCAGCAAGCGCAAGTTGCTACGCTTTTAAAAGCACGCATCGAATCGCGGCGGCCGCTGGCCTACCTGACGCGCGAAGCCTGGCTGCAGGGCGTGCCCTTCTACGTGGATGAGCGCGCCATCGTGCCGCGCAGCCTGATTGCCGAATGCATCGCCGACGGCAGCGTCGACCCCTGGCTGTCTGACCAGACCCGGCGCGTGCTCGACCTGTGCACCGGCAACGGCAGCCTGGCCGTGCTGGCGGCCCTGGCCTGGCCCGACGTGCAGGTCGACGCCGCCGACCTGAGCGCCGACGCCCTGGCCGTGGCGCGCATCAACGTCGACCAGCACAACCTGCAGGGCCGCATCGCGCTGATTGAAAGCGACGGCCTGGCGGCCTGCGCCGGCCCGTACGACCTGATTCTGTGCAACCCGCCCTACGTCAACGCCGCCAGCATGGCCGCGCTGCCCGCCGAATACCGCGCCGAACCCGACATGGCGCTGGCCGGCGGCGCCGACGGGATGGACTTCGTGCGCACGCTGCTGCGCGACGCGCCGTCCCGCATGGCAGACGACGCCGTGCTGGTGCTCGAAATCGGCCACGAGCGCGCGCATTTCGACGCCGCCTTCCCGCACCTCAGCCCGGTCTGGCTGGACACCAGCGCGGGCGGCGATCAGGTGCTGCTGCTGACGCGTGAGGCATTGACGCCATGATCCAACTGCAGAACATCACCCTGCGTCGCGGCGCCAAAGTGCTGCTGGACGGCGCCAGCGTCACCCTTCAGCCGGGCGAAAAGGTCGGTCTGGTGGGCCGCAACGGGGCGGGCAAGTCGACGCTGTTCGGGCTGTTCAACGGCACCTTGCATGAAGACGGGGGCGATTTCTCGATGCCGGCGCACTGGCGCCTGGCGCAGGTCGAGCAGAACATGCCTGAATCGTCCGGAAGCGCCACCGATTTCGTGCTTTCGGGCGACCAGCGCTTGTCCACATTGCGCGATCAGCTCTCAAAAGCAGAGCAGGCGGGCGACGGCATGGCGATTGCGCAGGCGCACAGCGACCTGCACGATGCGGGCGCGCACGACGCCACGGCGCGCGCGCAGGCGCTGATCCTGGGGCTGGGCTTCAAGGTGGGCGAGCTGCGTTCACCGGTCAACAGCTTTTCGGGCGGCTGGCGCATGCGGCTGCAGCTGGCGCGCGCTCTGATGGCGCCGAGCGACCTGCTGCTGCTGGACGAGCCGACCAACCACCTCGACCTGGACGCGCTGGTGTGGCTGGAAGGCTGGCTGTCGCGCTACGACGGCACGCTGATCGTCATCAGCCACGACCGCGAATTCCTGGACGCGGTGACGCGGGTGACGCTGCACATCGAGCACGCCCGGCTGACACGCTACGGCGGCAACTACAGCGCCTTTGAAGAACTGCGCGCGCAGCAACTGCAGCTGCAGCAGGCGGCGTTTGCGCGGCAGCAGGACAAGATCGCCCACCTGCAGAAGTTCATAGACCGCTTCAAGGCCAAGGCGACCAAGGCGCGGCAGGCGCAAAGCCGCGTCAAGGCGCTGGAGCGCATGGAAAAGATCGCGCCGGTGCTGGCCGACGCCGAGTTCCAGTTCGAGTTCCGCGAGCCGGCCAACCTGCCCAACCCGATGCTGGCGATTCGCGACGCGACGTTCGGCTACCGCGCTGCCGACGCTACAAAAACAGAAGCTGCCGCCGCAGATGCAGAAAGCGCTGGGCAGGTAAAAGACGGCGCAGCCCCGCTGCCCGAATACGCCACCTCCGACGCCCTGCGCGCCGCGCTGATGGCGCGCGGCGACTGGCCGCCCGAGCTGCAGCCAGGCGACCGCGTCATCCTGACCGACGTCACCCGCAGCGTACTGGCGGGCCAGCGCATCGGCATTCTGGGCGCCAACGGCCAGGGCAAGTCGACCTTCGTCAAAACGGTGGCGCGCACCCTGCCGCTGCTGGCCGGCCAGCTGACCGAGGGCAAGGGCCTCAGCATCGGCTACTTCGCCCAGCAGGAGCTGGACGTGCTGCACCCCGGCAGCACGCCGCTGGAACACATGGTGCGGCTGGCGCGTGACACTGGGCAAGAAAACACCGAGGCCGCGCGCGAGCAACAGCTGCGCAACTTCCTGGGCACCTTCAACTTCCCAGGTGAGATGGTGCTGCAGCCGGTGGGCCAGTTCAGCGGCGGCGAAAAGGCGCGGTTGGTGCTGGCCATGATCGTCTGGCAGCGCCCCAATCTGCTGCTGCTGGACGAGCCGACCAACCACCTGGACCTGGCCACGCGCGAGGCGCTGGCGGTGGCGCTGAACGAGTTCGAAGGCACCGTCATGCTGGTCAGCCACGACCGCGCGCTGCTGCGCAGCGTGTGCGACGAATTCTGGCTGGTGGCGCGCGGCGGCGTGGCGCCGTTCGACGGCGACCTGGAAGACTACCAGCGCTACCTGCTCGATCAGGCACGCCAGGCGCGCGAAGCCCACAGCACCCAGCTTGCTTCCAATACCATAGCTTTCAGCGCTGATCCAGACAGCGCCAGCGGCGCAAATGATGCAAAACCCGCGGCGCCCGCGCTCAACCCCGCCGAACAGCGCCGGCTGGAAGCGCAGCGCCGCCAGCACCTGGCCGACCGCACGAAGCCGCTGAAGCGCGCGCTGCAGCAGGCCGAGCAGCGCATGCAGGCCCTGGCCGCCGAGCAGGCGGAGCTGGAAGCGCGCCTGGCCACGCCAATGGCGCCCGCCGACATCGCCGAGGCCGGCCGCCGGCTGAAGGCTGTGGCCGGCGAGCTGGCGATGCTGGAAGACGAGTGGCTGAGCCTGACGGACCAGATCGAGGCCATCGAAACCGCGCCCGCGTCAGCCTGAGCGCCGCGCTGTAGGCCAATGCCGCGATTTGCGCGGCGCGTGCCTGCGCGGCGCCAAACGGCGTTACAGTGCGCCCGTCAACAACCACTTGGGAAGGGTTTTCACCATGGGTCTCATCGTCACCATCATCGTCGGATTCGTCGTCGGCCTGCTGGCCCGCGCCATCATGCCGGGCAACCAAAGCATGGGCCTGATCATGACCACCATTCTGGGCATCGTCGGCGCCATCGTCGGCCAGTTCGGCGCCAACGCGCTGGGCATGACTGGCCCGGTGGGCTGGGTCGGCTCAATCGTCGGCGCGATCATCGTGCTGCTGATCTACGGCATGGTCACCAAGCGCGGCTGATCCGCACCACCGACAGCACCGCAGACAGCACCGCAGCGCCATGGCATCACGCAGCAAACCCGACGCGCTGGAACTGGCTCGCGGCAACACGCGGCTGGAAGCAGCCGTGCTGCGCAGCCGCAAGCTGCTGGGCCGCCGCGCGCTGGCGGCCGGCGTGGCCGGCGCGGTGCCCTTGCCGGGGCTGGACTGGGCGGTCGACGCGGCCATGCTGACGCAGCTGCTGCCCAAGATCAACGCCGAGTTCGGCCTGGCGCCGCACCAGATCGCGCAGCTGGACGCGGGCGAGAAAGAGCGCGTGCAGAAGGCTGCGGCGGTCGTCGGTTCGATCATTGTCGGACGCCTGGTCACGCGCGACCTGGTGATGCGCTTTGCGCGGCTGCTGGGCAAGCGGCTGACGGTGGCGCAGGCCACGCGCTACGTGCCGATTGCCGGACAACTGGTGTCGGGCGCGCTGGGCTATGCGGCGCTGCGCTACCTGGGCGAGCAGCACATCCGCGACTGCGTGCGCGTGGCACAAAGCGCGCAACTGCTGCTGCCGGCGCCCGCCGCGGCCGAGCCGAAGAAGGGCTGGCTTAAAACCAGCCTGGGCCGCAAGGCCCCGCCCGAAGGCACGGCGTCGGCCTGACGCCGCCCTGCCCTCGCCGTTACGCCATTACCAGCCGGCCCTGCGCCGGCTTTTTTGTCAGCGTTTGGCCTGCGCCTCGAACCAGCGGGCCACCATGGCGCGCTCGCCGTCGGTCATCTGCGTGGCGTTGGACAGCGGCATGGCGCGGGTGACCACCACCTGCTGAAAAATCTGCTGCGCGTGCTGCTCGACGGCGGCCTGCGAATCGAAGCGCAGGTTCTTCATCTGCACCGCTTCGCCGTGGCATGACTGGCAACGCTGCTCGATCATCGGGCGCAGCTGCGCGTAACCGACGGTGGCGGGCACCGCAGCCACTGCCGCCGGCGCCGGGCGCAGCCAGGCCATCACGCCCAGCAGCACCAGCACGCCCGCCGCCGCGTACGGCCACGGGTTGGCGGCACGGCCGTGGTGCCAACCGTGGCGCTGCACGAAGAACTGGCGGATCAGCGCGCCAGCCAGCATCATCAGGCACAGCACCAGCCAGCGCTGCGGGTGGCTGTAGAGAAAGCTGTAGTGGTTGCTGAGCATGGCAAACACCACCGGCAGCGTGAAATAGGTGTTGTGCACGCTGCGCTGCTTGCCGCGCTGCCCGTGAATGGCCAGTGCGCTCGCGTCGTAAGGCTGCCCGGACGTCATGGCGGCCACCACCTTGCGCTGGCCGGGGATGATCCAGAAGAACACGTTGGCGCTCATGGCCGTGGCCAGCATGGCGCCGACGATCAGGAACGCCGCGCGGCCCGAAAACAGGTGGCACGCCAGCCAGGCCGAGAACGCCACCACCACGATCAGCAGCGCGCCGACGATGCGCTCGCCGTTGGGACGGAAGCCAAACACCCGGCAGATGGCGTCGTACACCACCCAGAAGCCCACCAGGAAGGCCACCGCCGCCAGGCCCGCCGCGGCGGGTGACCAGTCCAGCACCTGCCGGTCGACCAGAAAGGCGCTGGCGTTCCACAGGTACAGCACGCAGAACAGCGCAAAGCCCGACAGCCAGGTCGAATAGCTTTCCCAGTAGAACCAGTGCAGCTTGCTGTCGATGCCGCCCTTGGGCGCCACCATGTACTTCTGCGGGTTGTAGAACCCGCCGCCGTGCACGGCCCACATGGCACCGTCCACGCCCTTCTTCTTCAGGTCGTCGGCGGTGGGCGCCAGCAGGTTGTTGTCGAGAAAGACGAAGTAAAACGACGAGCCGATCCAGGCGATGGCGACGACGACGTGCAGCCAGCGCAGCAGCAGGTTGGCCCAGTCGAGCAGGTAGGCTTCCATGAACGATGTCCTAGGCGTGGGCTCGCCACCGCGGGCGCTGCAAGCCGTTCAGGTTGACCGCGCATCGGGCTGCGCAGCCCACCGGCTGGCGCACGCCCCAGGGCACCGCTGCGATCAGCCGCAAAGTGTATACAAGGCCGTGGGCCCATGCCAGATGGCGGCTGCGCGCGCCGCGCCGCCCGCAGCCGTGCCCACGCCGCGTCGGCCATCTCGCCTTTGCTATCAATAGATGAGCTTCATGCGCTTGTGGATCAAACGATACGGTGTGACTTCTTGGCCCGCAGGCCGCATGGCACGGTCATTCGGCCACCGCGGGCGGCACCGTCCACGGCGCCTGCCAGCCGCCGCCCAGCGCCTGAATCAGCGACACCGCCGCCTGCTGGCGCTGCTGCTGCAACTGCAGCAGGCTGCGGCGCGCACTGAGCGCGCTGGCCTGCGCCGTCACGACGTCGGTGTAAGACGTCAGGCCCGACTGGTAACGGTTCATCTGCTGCTGTTCGATTCGTTCGGCCGCTTCGGCGGCGGCGCGCACGTGCTCGGTCTGCGCGGCCAGCGTGGCCAGGGCGGTCAGTTGGTCCTCGACTTCCTTCATGCCGGTCAGCGCGGCCTGGCGGTAGCGCGCCACGGCGGCGTCGCGCGCGGCCAGTGTCTGATCCACGCGGGCGTCGCGGGCGCCAGCGTCGAACACCGTCTGCGCCAGCGCCACGCCCAGCGACCACAGCAGGCTGGGTGCCGACACCAGGTTGGCCAGGCTGGAGCCGCCCGCGCCTAGGCCGGCGCTCAAGGACAGGTTGGGAAAGTACGCGCTGCGCGCCACGCCGATCTGCGCATTGGCCGCCGTCACCGCGCGTTCCGCACCGGCGATGTCGGGGCGGCGCAGCAGCAGCAGCGACGGCAGCTCGGTCGGCACCGCGGGCACCGCGGCCACCCAGGGCGCGGGCGCCAGCGAAAAGCCCGCCGGCGCCTCGCCCACCAGCAGCGCGATGGCGTGTTCGTAGGTGGCGCGGCTGCGCTGCAGCGCCACGCGCGTGGCCTGGGCGTTGCGCAGCGTGCTCTGCGCCTGGAAGGTGTCGGTGCGCGGCACCACGCCCACGTCGTAGCGGTTCTGCGTGATTTTGGCGTTGCGCTGGTAGCTGGCAATGATCTCGTCCATCAGCGCGATCTCGGCGTCGGCCTCGCGCAGCGCGAAGTAGGCCGCGGCCAGGCTGGCCTGTGCGTTGAGGCGCGCGCCGGCCAGGTCGGCCTGGCTGGCCTGCACGCTGGCCGACTGGGCGTCGACCGCGCTGGCGATGCGGCCCCACACATCGGGCGCCCAGCTGGCGTTGAGGTTGAGGCTGGCCGAGCCGGTGGTGGCGCGGTTGTCGCCGCCGCTGCGCTGCTGGCCCAGCTGCGCGCCCAGTTGCGGCAGCAGTTCGGCCTGCTGCTGGCGCAGCAGCGCCTGCGCCTGCGCGACGTTGGCGGCCGCGGCCTTCAGGTTCTGGTTGGACAAGTCGACCCGCTCGACCAGCCCGTGCAGCACCGGGTCGTCAAACAGCCGCCACCACTGGCCCTGCGCCCAGGTGCGCGCCTGGTCGGCACTGACCCAGCCGGCGGCGGGCGCGGCGGTTTTCCACGCCATGGGCACCGGCATCGGTTCCATGGGCATCTTGGGCGTCAGCGAGCAGGCGCTGAGCAAGCAGGCTGCGGCGACCGCGGCTGCAAGGTTTTTGGCCGCCGTGCGCTGATGGGGCAAGCGCATGTAGCTATGTTTTTGATAGTCATTCATGGCAAAGGCCGACGGCGGACATGAATGCCCGCTCTACGTAGTGGGTGCGCCGATCACAGGGCCGCGCGCCCAGCCAAGGGGAAAGACGCTGAAGGTGGACCAGGGCGAAGCTCATGCCGCCCCCCGCGCCAGGTGCGCCTCATTCGCCGCGTGCTGGCGCAGCCGATCCAGCAGCACGTAGACCACCGGCGTGGTCAGCAGCGTCAGCAACTGGCTGGCCAGCAGGCCGCCGATGATGGTCACGCCCAGCGGCTGGCGCAGCTCGGCGCCCACGCCAAAGCCGATGGCCAGCGGCAGCGCGCCGAGCGCCGCCGCCAGCGTGGTCATCATGATCGGCCGAAAGCGCATCAGCGCCGCCTCGCGCGCGGCTTGCGCGGCGGTCAGCCCGCGCGAGCGCTCGGCTTCCAGCGCGAAGTCGATGATCAGGATGGCGTTTTTCTTGACGATGCCGATCAGCAGGAACACGCCAATCAGCGCCATGATGGAAAACTCCAGCTTCATCGCCAGCAGCGAAAAGACCGCGCCGAAGCCCGCCGACGGCAGCGTGGTCAGCACCGTCAGCGGGTGGATCAGGCTTTCGTACAGGATGCCCAGCACGATGTAGATCACGACGATGGCGGCAATGATCAGCATCGTCTGTTCGGACTGCTGCTTCTGCGCTTCGGCCGCCGCGCCGCTGAACTGCCCGCGCACGTTGTTGGGCATGCCGATGGCGGCCTCGGCTTCGCGCACGGCGCGGCGCGCCTCCTCCAGCGACACGCCGTCGCCCAGGTTGAACGACAGTGTGCTCGACAGCTCGCCGCCGTCGTGCCCCACCGACGTTGCCACCGCCCGTTCGCGCACCGTGGCAAAGGCCGACAGCGGCACCATGCGGCTTTCCTGCGCCGACAACGGCTGCCCCGTCGACGCGCTGCGCAAGGCGGGGTTGGCCGACACCGCCGCCGCCGTCGCAGTCGACGTGCCCGTTGTCGCCGACGACGAGGCGCCGGTCGCCGCCGCCGCGGCATTGGCGCTGGCGGCCGTGCTGATGCGGCCCGCGGGGACGAAGGTGTCGCGCAGCACGACGGGCGACTTGGCGAATTCGGGCGCCCACTCCATCACCACCGAATACTGGTTCACGTCGGCGTACATGGTCGCCACGCTGCGCTGGCCGAAAGCGTTGTAGAGCGCGCTGTTGATGGCGCTGGTGGTCACGCCCAGTTGCGACGCGCGGTCGCGGTCGACGTCGATGAAGGTCTCCACGCCGTTCTCGGTCTGGTCGTCGTCGACGTCGGTCAGGCGCGGGTCCAGCTTCATCTGTTCGGACAGCCGCTTGACCCAGGTCTTCAGGTCGGCCTGGTTGTCGGCCTTCAGCGTGAACTGGTAGGTGCTGTTGCTGCTGCGCCCGCCCATGCGCAGCTCCTGCACGGGGTTCAAGAACACGCGCAGGCCGGTGATCTGGTTGAGCTGCGGGCGCAGGCGGTTGATGACTTCACGCGTGCTTTCCTTGCGTTCACTGGTCGGCTTGAGCGACGCCGACAAAAAGCCGCCGCCCGCACCGCCGCCGCCCGAAAAGCCCACCACCGTCTGCACCGCCGGATCGCGCCGCACGATGTCGACCGCCTGCTGCAACTTGTCGGCCAGCGCGCTGGACGAAATGCTCTGGTCGGCGCGCAGACCGCCCTGCAACTGGCCGTTGTCCTGTTCGGGGAAGAAGCCCTTGGGAATGGCGATGAACAGGTACACGTTGAGCGCCACCACGGCGGCCAGCACGGCCATCACGGTCCACGGCGCGGCCAGCGACCCGTCCAGCGCGCGGCCGTAGCCCCGCTGCAACGCGGCCTGCGCGCGCTCCAGGCCGCGGCGGATGGCGCCGGCGCGGCGCGGCGCGGCGGACGCATCTGGCCCGTCGTGCCGGGGCCGCAGCAGCATGGCGCACATCATCGGCGTGGTGGTGAGCGAGATGACGAGCGAAATCGCCACGGCGATGGACAGCGTCATCGCGAATTCACGGAACATGCGGCCGACCGCGCCGCCCATGAACAGCAGCGGTATGAACACCGCCACCAGCGACAGGCTGATCGTCAGCACCGTGAAGCCGACCTCGCGCGCGCCGCGCAGCGCGGCTTCCCTGCGCGGTACACCTTTTTCAAGGTGGCGCGAGATGTTCTCGAGCACCACGATGGCGTCGTCCACCACGAATCCGGTGGCCACCGTCAGCGCCATCAGCGTCAGGTTGTTGAGCGAATAGCCCAGCAGGTACATCACGGCAAACGTGCCGAGCAGCGACACCACGGTCGCCACGCCGGGAATCAGCGCCGAGCGCAGGTTGCGCAGGAACAGGCCGACCACCACCACGACCAGCAGGATCGAGATGACCAGCGTCAGCTGCACCTCGCGCACCGACGAACGGATCATGCCGGTGCGGTCGATGGCGACGTCCAGCGCAATGTCCTGCGGCAACTGCGCGCGCAGGGACGGCAGCAGCGCCATGATGGCGTCGGCCGTCTCGATCAGGTTGGCGCCCGGCTGCTGCGTGACGGTGACGACGATGGCATGCTTGCCGTTGAACATGCCGCGCGTGCGGGTGTTCTCCACGCCGTCGACCACCCGCGCCACGTCGCCCAGCCGCACCTGCGCGCCACCGCGCGATGCGACGATGAGGTCCTTGTAATACGCCGCGCGCAGCCCCGGCGGCGGCGTCAGTATCTGCAGCGCGCGCCCGGTCTCGTGGGTGCCTGCCTCGACGATGCCCTTGGGCCGGTTGGCGTTGTTGGCCTGGATGGCGGCGCGCACGTCCTCGCTGCTGATGCCCAAGTCGTTCAGCACGAAGGGGTTCAGCTCGACCCGCACGGCAGGCAGCGACCCGCCGCCCAACTCAACGTCGCCCACGCCCGGCACCTGCTGCAGTCGCTGGCTGACGACGTTGCTGACCGCGTCGTACACCTGCCCCGGCGTGCGCGTGTCCGACGTCAGTGCCAGGATCAGGAAGGGTTGCGCGGCCGGGTTGCGCTTGCGGTAGGTCGGGTTGCTGCGCAGCGTGGCCGGCAGGTCGACGCGCGCGGCGTTGATGGCGGCCTGCACTTCGCGCGCGGCGTCGTCGATCTTGCGGTTGAGGTCGAACTGCAGGGTGACGCGGCTTTGCCCCGTGCTGCTCCACGACGTCATTTCGTTGACGCCGGGGATGATGCCCAGGTAGCGCTCCAGCGGCGTGGCGACGCTGCGTGCCATGTCGGACGGACTGGCGCCTGACAGGCTGGCGCTGACGCTGATGACCGGAAAGTCCACCGCCGGCAGGCGCGCGATGGGCAGCAGGAAGAACGCAACGATGCCGGCCAGGGCGATGCCGAGGGTGAGGAGGACGGTGGCGACGGGGCGCTGGATGAAGGGGCGGGAGAGGTTCATGCGCGGACCTCTGCGTCCGCTTCAGTCGTCGTTCCCACTGAAGCGGGAATCCAGTGAGCGTGGCTTGGATGGCCGGCGATGGCGTGATTTGGGGCCAGGTTGTTTGGCTTGCGCGCGGGGATGGCGTCGGCTTTTATGGGGGCTTGTGTTTCTGGATGCGCTGCTGGCCGGGATGTGCGCCCGGCGGCGCAGTCACTTTCTTTTGTTTCGCCAAAAGAAAGTAACCAAAGAAAAGGCGACCCCACTGGCCGTGTCCCCTGCGGGGCAACCTGCGATGCTCGGGTGCGGGGCGGCGCTGCGGAACTCGCTTTGTTCGCTTCGCTCTCGCCGCTCAGACAGCCGCAGCGAGTCAGAGCACGAAGCGCGGCATGCTGCGCTGCCACGCCCGCCCCACACCCTGCGCTTCTCGGCACGGCCAGAGGGGATGTGAAATCCGCACGCCGGCCATTGCTGCGCTCGGCCTTGTGTTCACGCAGTGCGCGTGTGCGGTGGTTGGCAGCGGGTATTGCTCCTTCCCCCGCTGGGGGAAGGCGGGGATGGGGGCCAGCGGCGGTGGCACTCCTGCCCCTTCCCGCACGCGGGAGCGGGAGCAAATCGCCGCCGCGCGCAGCAGCGGCGCCAATCAGCCCAGGGCCGGGCGCAGCGATGGCCCGTGCGGTTTCCCCCTCCCCTCTGGATGCGCCGAGGAGCGCAGTGGGCGGGGTGCGCGAGTGCACCGCAGGATGCATTCGCATCGTGCTCTGACTCGCTGCGGCTGTCTGAGCGGAGCGCTGCAAGCGCGCAGTGAGTTCCGCAGCGCACCCCGGCCGCGAGCACCGCAGGTTGCCCGCAGCGAAGCGGAGGGTCGCAGCCAGTGGGGTCGCCTTTCTTTGGTTACTTTCTTTGGCGAGACAAAGAAAGTGACTGCGCCGCCGGGCGCACATCCCGGCCCACAGCGCCTCCCCAAAAAACAAACCAAAAACCACCCCAGCGCTTACCCCATCAGCGCCAAAAGCTATCATTTCAGGAGCAAAAAAGCGCGCTGCATCAGGCATGCCCCACCCCCGCACGCTCCCCCGCCCCGCCCCGAACCCGTGCCCCCAACCGATCAAACCACAGGTAAATCACCGGGGTGGTGAACAGCGTCAACAGTTGCGACAACACCAGTCCACCAAAAATCGCCAACCCCAGCGGCCGCCGCAACTCTGCCCCGTCGCCAAACGCCAGCATCATTGGCAGCGCCGCGGCCAGCGCGGCCAGCGTCGTCATCAGGATCGGGCGAAAGCGCAGCAGCGCGGCCTGGTGGATCGCGTCCTGCGGGGTCATGCCCTGGTGGCGCTCGGCGTCCAGCGCGAAGTCGATCATCATGATCGCGTTCTTCTTCACGATGCCGATCAGCAGAATCAGACCGATGATGCCCACGATGTCCAGCGGATGCCCGGTGACCCACAGCGCCAGCAACGCGCCCACCCCGGCCGACGGCAACGTGCTCAGGATGGTCAGCGGGTGCACATAGCTCTCGTACAGCACGCCCAGCACGATGTAGACGCACACCAGCGCGGCCAGGATCAACCACAGCTGGTTCGACAGTGAGCCTTCGTACGCACCGGCCGAGCCGGTCATGCGCAGTGTGACGCCCGGAGGCAGCCCTTCGGCCTGCGCCGCCGCCTGGATGGCCTTCACCGCCGCGCCCAGCGACACGCCGGGGGCCAGGTCGAACCCCACCGTTGCGGCCGGATATTGCGCCACACGCGTAACCTGCAGGGGCGTGGGCTGCTCCACGATGCTGGCGATGCTGGACAGCGGCGTGGTGCCGCCACCCGACGTGCGCAGCGGCAGGTTCATCAGAGCCTGCAGGCTGGCGGCTTCGTCGCGCTGCGCCTCCAGGATGACGCGGTAGTGATTGGTCTCGGTGAAGATGGTCGAGACGATGCGCTGGCCAAACGCGTTGTACAGCGCGTCGTCGATGCTGCTGGCGGTGATGCCCAGGCGCGAGGCGTTGTCGCGGTCGACCCGCACGAAGGCCGCCTTGCCCTGCGCACCGGCGTCGGTGGTGGCGCCGCGCAACTCGGGCAAGGTGCGCAGGCGCGCGGCCAGGCGCTGGGCCCAGGCGTCGACTTCGGCGGTGTCCACGCCTTCCAGCGCGAAGCGGTATTCGGTGGCGCCGCTTTCGCTGTCCACCGTCAAGTCCTGCGTCGGCTGCACCAGCACCGTGGTGCCGGGCGCGCTGCGCTCGGCCGCGTGCGCCAGGCGCTGCATGATGGCGGCCTGCGATTCGCCGAACACGCCGCGCGGGCGCAGGTTGGCCACCAACCGCCCGTTGTTCAGCATGGTGTTGTTGGCGGCGTCCACGCCCACCACCGAGCTGACCGACTGCACCGCCGCGTCGTGCAGCACCGCTTCGGCCGCCGCGCCCTGCAGCGCCGCCATGCGGTCGAACGAGACGTCGGCCGGCGCCTGCACGCGCAGCTGCAGCTGGCCCGTGCTTTGGGTGGGGAACAGGCCCTTGGGAATCGCCCAGTACATCAGCGCCGTCAGCAGCAGCGTGCCCACGGCCAGCAGCAGCATCACCGGCTGATGGGCCAGCACCCAGCGCAGGCCGCGGTCGTACTGCGCGATCACGCGGTCGACGCCGCGCTGCATGGCGGCACCGAAGCGGGTCTGCGCGTGGTCGAGCGGCTCGAGCCAGCGCGCCGACATCATGGGCACCAGCGTCAGCGACACCAGCGCCGAAATCAGGATCGTCAGCGCCAGCGTCACCGCGAATTCGCGGAACAGTCGGCCGATCACCTCCTGCATGAACAGCAACGGAATCAGCACCGCCACCAGCGACACGGTGAGCGAAATGATGGTGAAGCCGATCTCGCCCGCGCCGTCGATGGCGGCCTGCCATGGCGACTTGTCCATCTCACGATGGCGGGCGATGTTTTGACCGCGGCCGGACGCTGGCGCGCCCTTCACGTCGGCTGCGCCGACAGGCACCTGCGCCGACACATCGCCCGCGGCGGCTGCGCCGCCTGGCTGCGCACTGGCGCGCAGCCCCATCTCGCGATGGCGGGCGATGTTTTCAATCACCACGATGGCATCGTCCACCACGAAGCCGGTGGCGATGGTCAGCGCCATCAGCGTCAGGTTGTTGAGCGAGAAACCCAGCAGGTACATCACCCCCGCCGCGCCCACCAGCGAGATCGGCACCGCGATGGAAGCAATCAGCGTGGCGCGCAGGCTGTGCAGGAACAGGAAGATCACCAGCACCACCATCACCACCGCCAGCACCAGCTCGAACTGCACGTGCCGCACCGACGCGCGGATGCCCTGCGTGCGGTCGGTCAGCACGGCCACCTGCACGCTGTCGGGCAGGCCCTGCTTCAGTTCGGGCAGCTGGCGCTGGATGGCGTCCACCGTGGCGATCACGTTGGCGCCTGGCTGGCGCTGCACGTTCAGGATGATGGCCGGCTTGAAGCCGGCGCCGTTACCGGGCGCGGACGCCGCGGCAGCGCTGGCGCGCGCGGCGCCGTCCGGGTGGATGGCGGCCCACGCGCCCAGGCGGCTGTTTTCAGACCCCGGGATCACCTCGGCCACGTCCTTCAGCCGCACCGGCGCGCCAGCGCGGTAGCTGACGATCAGTTCGCGGTATTGCTCGGCTGTCAGCAGTTGGTCGTTGCTGTTGATGGTGTAGGCGCGCTTGGGGCCGTCGAAGCTGCCCTTGGCGCTGCTGACGTTGGCGCCGCTGATGGCGCTGCGGATCGAGTCCAGCCCCAGGCCCATGCTGGCCAGCGCTTCCAGGTTGCCCTGCACGCGCACCGCCGGGCGCTGCCCGCCCGCCAGCGTGACCAGGCCCACGCCGCTGATCTGGCTGATCTTCTGCGCCAGCCGCGTGTTGACCATGTTCTGCACCTCGGTCAGCGGCAGGCTGTCGGAGCTGATGGCCAGCGTCAGGATGGGTGCGTCCGCCGGGTTGACCTTGGCGTAGACCGGCGGCGCCGGCAGATCGGCCGGCAGCAGCGAGCCGGCGGCGTTGATGGCCGCCTGCACCTGCTGTTCGGCCGACGCCATGGATTCGGACAGCGCGAACTGCAGCGTCACGATGGACACGCCGGCCGCGCTGGTGCTGCTCATGCGCGTCAGGCCCGCCATCTGGCCCAGCTGCCGTTCCAGCGGGGCCGTCACGGTGCGGCTCATCACGTCGGGGCTGGCGCCGGGGTACAGCGTCTGCACCTGGATCGTCGGGTAATCCACCTGCGGCAGCGCCGCCAGCGGCAGAAAGCGCAAGCCCAGCAGGCCCGACAGCACGATCGCCAGCATGAGCAGCCCGGTGGCGACCGGGCGCTGGATGAAAAGGCGGGATGGATTCATGGTCTCACGCGCGGCGCCTGCCGTGCCGGCTTACTGCGCGCCTTGCTGCGCCTCGCGCGCACGGCGCCGCTCGCGCAGCATCTCCAGGTAGGCGCGGCGCTCTTCGGGCGGCATGGCCAGCACCTTCTCGCGCAGTTCGGGCGGCAGCCGCTGCAGCCAGGCGCCACTGGCGGGCGTGGCGGGTGCCGACGCGGCGGGTTCCGCCGACTGCGGTGCGGGCGGCGATGCCCTTGCCGGGGCCGGCGCCGCGGCCCGCTCGCCCGAGGCGACTGGCCGGGCCGGCGCGGCACCGCTGGCGGGCGGCGCGCCGGCGGCCGCGGGCGCACCGCTGGCACCCCTGCGCGGCCCGCGCGCACCGGGCGCGCCGGATGCGCGGCCCATCGGCCGTTCGCCCGCCAACGAGACCCGGCCGCCGTCCTTCACACGGTCGCCCCCTTCGGTGACGACGGTCTCGCCCGCCTGCACCCCGGAAGTGACCAGCACCTCGTCCACCGTCGCGCCGCCGCGCTTGACGGGCCGCATGCGCGCCACGCGCTCGGCGTCGACCACGTAGACGTAATCGCCGTCCGGCCCGGTGCGCACCGCCGTCACTGGCACCAGCACGCCCGGTGTCGCGCCCAGTTGCAGGCGCACGTTGACGAACTGGTTGGGAAACAGCTGGCCCTGCGCGTTGTCGAAGCGGGCCTTGGCCTGCAGCGTGCCGGTGGCGGTGTCGATGACGTTGTCCAGCGTCAGGAAGCGGCCGGCGGCCAGCATGTCGTCGCGCGTGCCGCCCAGCGCCTGGACGGGCAAGGCGCCCGTGCGCTGCGCCGCCAGCACGTCGGGCACGCGGTCCTGCGGCACGGCAAACTTGACGTCGATGGGCGTCATCTGCGTGAGGGTGGCGATGCCGGTGGTGGCACCCGCCTGCACCATGTTGCCCGGGTCCACCGCGCGCAGGCCAATGCGGCCGGCAATGGGGGCCGTGATGCGCGCATAACCCAGGTTGATGCGGGCGTTGCCCTCGCTGGCGGTGGCGCTCTGCACCTGGCCCTCCAGCTGCTTGACCAGTGCGGCCTGCGTGTCCACATCCTGCCGGGCGATGGAGTCCTGCTTCCACAGCGTTTCGTAGCGCCCCAGCGTGACGCGCGCGGCCGACAGCTGCGCCTGGATGCGCGCGCGCTCGCCCTGTGCCTGCGTCAGCGCCTGCTCGAACGGGCGCGGGTCGATGCGCGCCAGCAGTTGGCCCTTCTGCACCGTCTGGCCTTCGGTGAACAGCACCTCGGTCAGCACGCCCGACACCTGCGGGCGCAGCACCACCTGGGTCACGGGGGTGACGGTGCCCAGCGCGTTGACCAGCACCGGCAGATCGCCCTGCCGCGCGCGCGCCACGCCGACCGTGGCCGCGCCGCCGCCGCCCATGCCAGGCGGGCCGCCGCCAGGGCCGCCCCCACCGGGTCCGCCGGGCCCGCCCCCGCGCGCGGCCGGCGCGGCGGGCGCGTTGGCCCGCTGCACCAGCCACCAGGCGCTGCCCGCCAGGCCCAGCACCAGCAGCAGCGCCACGATGCGGCCGAGCCAGGGGCGGCGCGGGGGTGGAGTGTGCAAGGGGTCAGGCGGCGGGGTTTGTTGAACGGTCATAAAGCAGGTGTGGCAAGGCAAGCGCCGGGGCGGCCACGCGGCCACATGGGCCGCAGGGCAGCCGCCTCGCACGATGGAGCGCTGCACGCATCGTAGCGGCGGGCTGCGCCGACCCCGTGTTCGCGCGTTGAAGAAATGTAAAGTAGGCCGCGCTGCGCCGTCTGGGCGGGCCAGCGCCTCGCCGGGTCAGCGAAACACCGGCTGCAGCGTCAGTTCGGCCAGCGGCGGCGACAGCTCGCGTGGCGTGCGCCCAAACGGCACGACGACCACCGGCGCATAGCCCAGCAATTCGTCGCTGAACTTGCCCACGATCTGGTAGGTGCCCAGGTTGCCCAGCCCGGCGATCAGCACCGCCGAATAGCGCGGGTTGAGCGGGTTGTCGCCCGCGGCCAGCACCGCGCTTTCAGGGTGCGTATAGCGCTGCCCGCGCACCGCGAACGATTGCGCGCCGAAGTCCACAGGCCATTGCGCCGCCACGCGCTGGCTGACGGCGTTGGTGGACGGGCGGCCGACCAGCAGCAGGTGGTGGCCGCGCAGGTCTTCCTCGCTCACCTCGCGGTCGGACTGGATGGGAGGCTGGACGTTGTGTTCGCGCCGCCGCAGCGCCGTCTGCAGCAGCCGGGCGGCCTCGTGGTTGCCGACCTCGTCGTCCCGCGTGCCGTAGACGATCAGCGCGTTTTCCAGTTCGTCGTCCATGGTCAGGATGGTGAACGGCGATCCGTTGCCGCGCGCCGTGGTGCCGTGCTTGTCGACCACCACGCGCACCGGCTTGGCGCGGGTGGTGATGCGGATGCGCGGGTGGTCGCGGTCGAATACCTGCGTCTGCGTCACGTCGCCGTCGGCGGTTTCTACCGTGACCGGCACCGCCAGCGCGGGGCCGACGCGCGACACGTCCAGCGTCACCTCGGTCTGCCAGCCGCTGCCCACGGCACGGCTCTCGGCGCCGGCCACACCCAGCAGGGGCAGGCCGGGCTGCTGCGTCCACCAGTCGAACAGCGGCCCGAGCGGCCGCGCGGTGTGGCGCTGCAGGAAGGCCTGGAACTGCTGCGTGCTCACCGGCTGGCCGTCGCGCTCGCGGCCCAGGGCACGCGCGGCGGCGTCGAACGCCTGGGCGCCCATCACGCCGCGCAGCGTGTGCAGAAACAGCACGCCCTTGCCGGCCACCCCCTGGTAACCCAGCGGGTCGCCCATGTCGGCGCGCGTGGCCGCCAGCGGCCGGTCGTGCCCGGCGCGGGCGGCGCGGCCGAACCAGCTGCGGTAATAGGCCACCTCGACGCCAATGTCGTCCCGGGCGTCGGCCGGCGTGCGGGTGGACCGCGACGGTGCATTCATCTCGGCCAGCAGGCGTTCGTACCGCGCAAAGCCGGTGGACAGCCAGATGTCCGCGTCGCTTGCCGGCAGCAGCGTGCCGCGCCAGTACGGCGGCGGCGACACGTAAACGGCCGGCTTGGGCGACGGCCAGGCCTGGCGCGGATGGGGCTGGTCGGCCGCCGCGGTGACCGGGCCGGCCGGCGGCGGCTGCACCGTCAGCAAGGTCCAGGGGTTCTGGATGAGCGGGCGGATCTCGGCGTGGTCGCGCGCCTCCTTGGGCGTGGGCGCCCACAGCGCCCCGGTGGGCGGACCGAACGAGCCCCAGCTGTGCAGTTGCGCGGCCAGATTCGCGTCGGTGTACTTGGCGTCGACGCCGAAGGCCGACACGATTTCGGGCGTGGACAGCAGCTTGCGCGCAAAGTCCAGATCGATCTTGCCCTTGTGCGCCCGGTATTCGCGCAGCCACACTTCGTCGCGCTTAGAGGGGATGTACGCCGCGCTGGCCGAGGGACGTCCATCGCGCCGCGCCGTGGCGGCCAGGCGCGCGCCGGGTTCCTTGATGTTGTTGTCGCTCCAGTAAAAACCTTCGGCGCCCTGGAACCACTGGTTCTGGCTGCTGCGGTGCAGCCGGCTCTGGCCGCCGGCCAGCGTGAGCAGCGCGATCTCGTTGCGCTTCAGGTCGCCCATCACCCATTCGGTGGAGCACAGGCCGTTGTCGTTCTTCGTCAGCAGCGCGGCGGCTTCGTCGATGCTGCCGGCGTACTGCTGCGCCTGGCGGATGCGCGCGGCCAGCGGCGTGCCGCCGTTGATCAGCGGGCCCTGGTCGAGCGTGGTTTCGGCCAGCAGAATGCCGGCCTCGTTGATCGAATAGTCCATGCCGCTGTGCATGCCGCCCGGCGTGGACTGCATGACGAAGCGGTAGCCCTGGGTGGGCTTGACCTCCATCCACACGTTGTAGAAGTTGGCCGGGTACAGGTCGTACATCGTGATGTGGCCAAACACGATCTGCCCGTCCGCCGTGGCCGCGCCGTTGGCGATGAAGGCGTTGCAGCGCTGCGGCCGGCGCCGCTGCTTGTGCGTGCCGCTCAGGATCGGGTCCAGCGGCTGCTGCGTGGCGATGCGCAGCTGCGGCGCGTTAGGCGTCACCAACAGCGCATCGTGCAGGGTGTCGATCTCGTTCGACGTGTTCAGGACGATGATGTCCAGCACGTCCAGCAGGCGGCCGTGCGCGCGCGCGCCGGCGGCGTTGGCGCCGTCGACGATGCCGCGCATCTCCTGCATCTGCTCGGGCGGAAAGCCCTGGCCGAACAGCCGCTGCGCCACCCGGCGGTTCTGCGCCCACGCGGCGGCCGGCGCCTGCGGCCCCCAGAACTCGGACAGCGCGCGGATGTGGGCCGCGATTTCGGTCGCCATCAGGTGGCCGTGCTGCAGGCCGCGATCGCGCGGCGGGCCTTCGATGTGCAGCACCGTCCAGCCGGCCTGCGGGTAGCGCCAGCCGCTGTAGGCGCCGGTTTGCCAGCGCTGCACGGTGGCGGGGTCGGGCGTAAAGCCGGGGGGCGGCGGGACCGCCTGTGCCGCCGCCAGCAGCCACAGGCTGCCCAGCACCAGCACGGCGAGCCAGCGCGCCTGGCGCGCGGCGATCCAACCCTTCATGCCCGTCGCTCCCTTTTCTTGCTATTTAAAAATGAGCTGCCAACGCTTGATGGACAAGCGCTGGCGGGTTATTTTGATCTAACAATCGCCGGTCAGGCCGCCAGCGGCACCAGGCGCCAGCCCTTGCCGGGCGTCTGCGCGTCCAGCAGCAGGTCGATGTTGGGGTGCGCGCCGGGCCGCGCGCGGGCGTCGGCCACGTGCTCGGCAAACCACGCGATACCCTGCGCCACGGCATCTGCATTCAACGCGCCGCCAAAGCGCTCGGCCAGCGCGTGGTACAGCCGCAGCGACCCCATCTTGCCCGGCGCCGCCGGAATGTGATGCACCACGGCGCCGGTGGCGTCAACAATGTCGAGGCCGCGCAGGTGGTCGGCGGTGGGCAAGGTGGCGAGGGTTTCGGAAAAGTTCATGCGATCAATCCTGCCACACCACCCACCCCGTCCACCACGTCAGCAGCACGATGCAGCCAAACGCGATGCGGTACCACGCAAACGGCACGAAGCTGTGGCTGGCGATGTAGCGCAGCAGCCAGCGCACGCAGACCCAGGCGCTGATGAAGGAAAACAGCAGGCCGACGGCAAACAGCGGCAGGTCGGCTGCCGACAGCAGCGCGCGTTCCTTGTACAAGCTGTAAACCCCCGCGCCGATCAGCGTCGGGATGGCCAGGAAGAACGAGAAATCCGTCGCCGCCTTGCGTGACAGCCCCAGCAGCATGCCGCCGATGATGGTGGCGCCGCTGCGGCTGGTGCCCGGGATCATGGCCAGGCACTGCACCAGGCCCACCTTCAGCGCGTCGAGCGGCGTCATGTCGTCCACGCTCTGCACGCGCGCCGCGTTCTGCGGCCGGCTTTCGGCCCACAGGATGACGAAGGCGCCCAGGATGAAGGTGGTGGCCACCACCTGCGGCGTGAACAGGTGCGCCTTGATGGCCTTGCCGAAGAGCAACCCCAGCACCACGGCGGGCGCAAAGCCGATCAGCACGTTGCCCGCAAAGCGCTGCGCCTGCCGGCTGCTGGGCAGCGCCACCAGCGTGTCGCGAATCTTCTGCCAGTACACGATGATGACCGCCAGGATGGCGCCGGTCTGGATGGCGATTTCGAAGACCTTGGCCTTGGCGCCCGTGAAGTCGAGCAGGCTACCCGCCAGGATCAGGTGGCCGGTGGATGAAATGGGCAAAAATTCGGTCAACCCCTCCACGATGCCCATGATCGCGGCCTTGACTAGCAGTGCGGTGTCCAAGCGAATTCTTTCTTTGACGCTACATCATTTGTAGCTGCTGGCGCTTATTCTACAAGCGCTGGGGGCCAGTTTTTCTTGATGTGCAGGCGCTGTAGCGGCAGCGAACCACGAAAACCAGGAACCGGACGCGAAGGACGCAAAGGATTCGCGAAGGACGCAAAAAGAAAAGCCAAAATAATCATTTCTTTGGTCTTTTTTGCGTCCTCTGCGAAATATCTGCGTCCTCTGCGTCCGGCTGTTGCTGTGGGGGTCACCCGGCCACACCGCCATGGCCGGGCGTAGCAGCGCGGCGAGGTGGGTGTGGTCCTGGGCGGGCGCGGTCATCGGCAGCGTGGGCGCGCTGGCCAGCGCCGCCAGCAGGGTGCGGCCGCCAACCGGGCTTGGTGCGCGCGGGGTCATGCCGACGATGAATGACGTTGGCAAGTTCGCCCACAGCAAGCACCCCGATAAATAGACCCCCTCTCCCTTTGGGCGAGGGTTGGGGCGAGGGCCGACGGCGTCTCGTGGCTGACGAACGCTTTCCCGTTACCCGTCCCGCCCCGCCATTCCATTCACGCCACGCATCCGCATCTGGCGCCCCACCCGCCGCATTTCGTCGCTTTGCGCTCGCGGTTCGCGCCGCCGCCGCGCACAGTCGCGCCATCGACCACCTGCCGGAGCCTCCCATGCTGCTGACCCAACTGCTCGCCGAACACCCCGAAGCCGCCGCCGACATCGTGCGCCACACACCCCTGTGGGTGGCCGGCGTGCTGGCCGGCCTGACCGTGCTGGGCCTGTCGGCCACGCGCACCCGCGTGGTGCACTTGAACCGCCTGCTGCTGATGCCGCTGGTGATGGGCGCGCTGGCGCTGTGGGGCGTGCAATCCGCCTTTGACGCCAGCGGCCGGCTGACCGAACTGCTGGCGCTTTGGGCCGCGTGCTACGCTGCGATGCTGGCAATCGGCACGCGCCTGTCGCCGCCTGCGGGCGCGGCGTACGAGCTCGCCACGCGCAGCTTCCGCCTGCCCGGCAGCTGGGTGCCTCTGGGCCTGATCTTGGCGGTGTTTTTGATGAAGTACGGCATTGGCGTGCAACTGGCGCTCGAGCCATCGCTGGCGCGCGATGCCGGCTTTGCTTTTGCGGTGACAGCGCTGTACGGCCTGCTGTCCGGCGTGTTCGCCGCCCGCTCGCTGTGCGTGTTGAAGCTCGCCCGTGCCGCCGCACCGCAGCTCAGCGCTGCCTGATTCCCACACCATTGGAGCCCTTCATGACCCGCATCGCATCCCCCCTGACCGCCAGCCAGCTCGAATCCCTGGCCCGCAAGCGCGCCGCCGCCAAGATGGGCTGGTTCATGCATGCCACCGTCTACGTGCTCGTCAACCTGGGCCTGGCCGCCCTCGCCCTGAGCAATGGCCACACCTGGCACGCGTACCCGCTGCTCGGATGGGGCCTTGGGTTGGCGATTCACGGTGCGGCGGTGTGGGTCGCCGGGCCCGGCGCCACGCTGCACGAGCGGCTAATCGAGCGCGAACGCGCACGACTGGGCGCCCCGCGCTGATCGTCGATCCAACCCGCTGCTTTGCCCCATCGCCATGTCCACCTCCTCGCTTTTCGCCGTCCTGGCCAGCGCTGCCTGGCTCATTGCCCTGGCGCTGCTCATCGCCCTGCACCTGCGCCCGCCCACGCGCAACGTGGTGCGCGACCCGGTCAGCGACTACGGCGTCGGCGCCTCGCGCCCGCTGTTTCAGATGTATGGCTGGGCCGGCAACGTGGGGGTGCTGGCACTGTCGGCAGCCGCCTACACCCGCCAGGCGCCGGCGCTGCCGGGCTGGCTGCCGGCGGGGCTGCTGGCGCTGCTGGTGTGCCGGTTGGGCTTGCTCGTTTTTCCCACCGACCTGGAAGGCGCGCCGCGCACCAGCGCCGGGCGGTTGCACATGGTGCTGGCCATCGCGCAATTCGCCATCGCCTACACCGTGATCGACAACGCCACGCCGCTGCTGGCCGCCGCCTTCAGCGCACCCTGGCCCGCTCTGCTGGGCACGCTGCGCTGGGTGGCCGCCGCGTCGCTGGCCGCGCTGGTCGCGTGCCTGGTGCTGCGCCCGCTGCGCGCCTTTTTCGGGCTGGCCGAACGGGTGTTTCTGGTGGCGGTGGCGCTGTGGTTTCTGAGCGCCGCGCTGGCGCTGACCTGACGTGGTGGCTCGCATGGCGCACAAGCTTCTACTCGCCATTGCCAGCCTGGCCCTGCCGGGTGTTGCGGCGCTGGCCAGCGCACTCTGGCTCGGCGGCCCCGGGCCGGTGGCGCCGCTGGACAGCATCAACGCGCCCTTCGCTGAGGTGGATTTCAGCGCCCTGCCCGCCCCGCAGCACGCCACCGCGCGCGACGGCGTGGCGCTGGCGTACCGGGCCTACCCGCCCACGGCAGCGCCCAACGGCACGCGCGTGGTGCTGCTGCACGGCTCGTCGGCCGACAGCCGGTCGATGCATCCGCTGGCCCAGGCGCTGGCCGCCGCGGGCTTCGCCGTGCAGTCGCTCGACGTGCGCGGGCACGGCGGCTCGGGTCAGCGCGGGCACATTGGCTACATCGGTCAGCTGGAGGACGACCTGGAAGACTTCGTGCGCGCCACGCCCTGGCAAGGCCGCACGATGCTGCTGGGCCTGTCGGCCGGCGGCGGCTTTGCGCTGCGCTTTGCGGCGGACGCACGCGCCGGACTGTTCAGCCGCTACGTGCTGCTGGCACCCTTCATCGGCCAGGACGCGCCCACCGCGCGGCCGGGGCTGGACGGCTGGGTGTCGGTGGGCGTGCCGCGCATCGTCGCGCTGATGGTGCTGAACCGGCTGGGCGTGACGGGCCTCAACCACCTGCCCGTCACCGAGTTCGGGCTGAACGAAGCCGCCCAGCGCATGCTCACGCCCCGCTACGACTTCAACCTGGCCACCAACTATCGCCCGCGCCTGGACTACATGGCCGACCTGCGCGCGGTGCGCCAGCCCGTGCAGGTGCTGGTGGGCAGCGATGACGAGCTGTTCCTGCCCGATCAGTTCGCCCCGCTGTTGGCCGCAGCGGGCGTGCCGGCCACCGTCACCGTCGTGCCCGGGGCCAACCACATCGGCGTGTCGCTGGCGCCGGCGGCGCTGCAATCCGTGGTGCAGGCGTGCCAATAGCCTGCGGGCGAAACCCTCACAATCGCGCCATGCACCTCGCCCGCTCTGCTGCCGTTCGACGCGCCTGGGTGCGGCATGCACGACGGAGCGCTGACGCTGCGGCAGCCAAAATGGCTCGACAAATACAGCGCCATCGCTTGCCACCACTGCGTATTCAGCTACCATAAAAATAGCAAACATGATATCGCGCGTCAGCTGGCCCACGGTGTTCCGCCACTTCCTGCAGGTGGTGGCGTTCTGCTGCGTGGTCGCGGTGCTGACCACCACCATCTGGCCGCGCAACCCGTACTGGATGCAGGTCGGCAACGCGCTGTGCATTGGCCTCATCACCTGGGCCATCATCGAATTCGGCCGCCACCTGTTCGACCCTGCCCAGTGCCACAGCGCGGGCGATGTCGGGCACGGCTGGCCCAAGGGCTGGCGCGGCATCGTGCTGGCCGCCGTCGGCATTGGCGCCGGGTTCGTGCTGGGCGACCCGCTGGGCGGCTGGCTGTTCGGCAGCGGGGCCGTGCGCAGCACGCGCGACGGGCAGATCGGCCTGGTCATCACCATTGCCGCCGGCGCGGTGGCCACCTTCTATTTCCACCTGCGTGGCAAGGCGGCCAACCTGCTGGCGGCCAAGAACGCCGCCGAGCGCGACGCCACCGAGGCGCAGCTCAAGCTGCTGCAAAGCCAGCTCGAGCCGCACATGCTGTTCAACACCCTGGCCAACCTGCGCGCGCTGATCGGCATCGACCCCGCCGCCGCGCAACACATGGTGGACCGCCTGAACGATTACCTGCGCGCCACGCTGGGCGCCAGCCGCGCCACCTTGCATCCGCTGTCGGCCGAATTCGACCGCTTGCGCGACTACCTGGACCTGATGGCCATCCGCATGGGCCCACGCCTGCAGCCGGCGCTGCATCTGCCCGAAGCCCTGCGCGACCTGCCCGTGCCCACGCTGCTGCTGCAGCCGCTGGTCGAAAACGCCATCCAGCACGGGCTGGAGCCCAAGGTGGCCGGCGGCACGGTCAGCGTGCGCGCGGCGCTTGATGACGCTGGCAATTTGATGCTTGAAGTGGCCGATACCGGCGTCGGACATTCGCCGGACGCTGCGGATTCAATAGCAACCGGCGGCGGCGGCTTTGGCCTGGCGCAGGTCAGGCAGCGCGTGGAATCGGCCTATGGCGGCCGGGGCCGCGTGCAGATGCAGTCGCAACCCGGCGCGGGCACCACGGTGCGCATCACCTTGCCGCTGGCCGACGACGGCGCGCGCGACGCGGGCCGCTGAACCGTCCGCCGCCCCCCGTTCGATGAGCCTGCCGCCGCCACGCCCCGCCGCCGAGGCGCCGCGCCTGTTCTTCCTGGACTGGCTGCGCATCGTGGCGTTCGGGGTGCTGGTGGCCTACCACACCGGCATGTATTACGTGACCTGGCCGTTCCACCTGAAAAGCCCGTGGGCCAGCCACGCGCTGGAGCCGTGGATGAAGCTGACCGAGCCCTGGCGCATGAGCCTGATCTTCATGGTCTCCGGCGCGGCCACGGCCTTGATGCTGCGCCGCGCGCCACCGCTGCCCTTGCTGCGCCAGCGCAGCCGGCGGCTGCTGCTGCCGCTGCTGGCCGGCGTGCTGGTGGTGGTGCCGCCGCAGGCGTATCTGGAGGCGATGCAGAAGTTCGGCTATGCCGGCAGTTATGCCGACTTCCTGGCGCTGTACTTCAGCGGCTACGGCGGCTTCTGCCAGGCCGGCCGCTGCCTCATCCTGCCGACCTGGAATCACCTGTGGTTTCTGCCGTATCTGTGGCTGTACACGGCGCTGCTGCTGGGTGCCGTGGCCCTCTGGCCGGCCGGCTTGCGCCGCGTTGGCGCGGGGCTGGCCCGCGTGCTGGCCGGCGGGGGCTTGCTGGCATGGCCGGCGGCGCTGCTGTTCTGGATGCGCTGGCAGCTGTCGCCGCGCTTTCCGGTCACCTACGCGCTGGTGGGCGACTGGTTCAGCCACGCGATGTATGGGGCCCTGTTCTTGACGGGCGCGGCATGGGCGGCCGACGGCCGCGTGTGGCCGCGGCTGGAGCGCTGGCGCGCGATCGGCCTGACGCTGGCGCTGGCCGCGTGGGCCGCGCTGGTGCTGGGGCAGCCGCGCGGCTGGGCCGGGCACGCGGTGCTGGCGCTGCTGCAGTGGAACGCCCTGGTGGCGGCGTTTGGCTACGCGCGGCGCTACCTGAACCGCGACGGCGCCTGGCGCACGCGGCTGAACGAGGCCGTGTTCCCGGTCTACGTCCTGCACCAGACGATTTTGCTGATCGCCGCCTGGCGGCTGCGGCCGCTGGGCCTGCCGCCCGCGCTGGAAGGGCCGCTGCTGCTGGCGGTCACGCTGGTGCTGGGTTATGCCGGCTACGAAGGCATTCGCCGCGTGAGCGCGCTGCGGCCCTGGTTCGGGCTGGCGCGCGCCACCCCCGCGCAGCCGCGTGTTGCGCTGCCCCAACCCCTGCCACCCCCATGACCGCACCCACCGCCCTGATCGCCGAAGACGAACCGCTGCTGGCCGCCGCGCTGCAAGCCGAACTGGCGCGCGCGTGGCCCGAACTGCGCGTGGTCGCCACCGTTGGCGACGGTGCCAGCGCGGTGCGCGAAGCGCTGCAGCTTCAGCCCGACGTGCTGTTCTTCGACATCCGCATGCCCGGCCTGAGCGGTCTGGACGCCGCGGCCGAGCTGGCCGACGCCTGGGACGACGCGGCCAAGCCCTTTCCGGCGCTGGCCTTCGTCACCGCCTACGACCAGTACGCGGTGCAGGCTTTCGAGACGCAGGCGATGGATTACGTGCTGAAGCCGGTACAACCGGCCCGACTCGCCAAAACAGTGCAAAAAATGCGTCTGGCGATTGCCCAGTCTGTGCCGGCGGCTACTGAATCAGGAGCAATACCGCCGCGCAACACGCTGGACGCCAGGGCCGACCAGTTGCGCCAACTGCTCGCCGCGCTGCAGCCCGGCCCCGCACCGGCGCCAAGTACGCCGCTGCGCCTGCTGCCCGTCAGCGCGCCGGGCGCCGGCGGCAGCGTGGTGCGCATGGTGCCGCTGCAGGACGTACTGGCGCTGCAGGCCGCCGACAAGTACGTGCGCGTGCTCACCGCCAGCGGCGAACACCTGCTGCGCACGCCGCTGAAGGACCTGCAGCCGCAACTGAACCCGGCCGAGTTCTGGCAAATTCACCGCTCCACCCTGGTGCGGGCCGACGCCATCGACCTGGTGCAGCGCGACGAGGCCGGGCGGCTGCACCTGCGCGTGCGCGGAGTGAGCGAGACCCTGGCCGTCAGCCGGCTGTACGCGCACTTGTTCAAGGCGCTGTAACGCGGCCCGCCTGGCGCAAAAAGAAAAAACCCGCTCTTGCGAGGCGGGCTTCAAGGGTGGTCACCTTGGAGAAGCCGGGCGCGTCACGTGGCTGGCGCTTGGCCCGGCGGAGAGAACACCATCAAACCAACGGCGCGCGGGCAGCGTGCCACCGTCGTCGTCAGTAACCCCACCCGTGCTGATGCCGATGGTGGCGCCTGTAATGGCCGGGCGGGCCGTAATACACCGGCGCCGGGCGATACACCACGCGCGGCGCGTAGTAGGCCGGCGGCGCCACGTACACCGGGCGCGGCGCCACATAAACCGGCTGCGGCGCCACGTAAACGGGTTGTGGCGCGGCATACACCGGTGGCGGCGGCATGTACACCGGCTGCGGCGCCGTATACACCGGAGCATTGCCAATGCCCACCGACACACCCGGCGCGCCCACGCCGACCGACCAGAACACGTCGCTGCGGGCCTGCGCCACGCCGGCCGTGCCCAGCGCGCCCAATGCCACCGCACCGGCGACCAGAATGCGTTGAATCATCTGCATGCTTTCTGTCTCCTTGACAACTACACATCACCCCAACGGGTGGTTCATGGTTGAAGATTCAACGCGACAAGCGGCGCCGTCGCACACCGCTGGAAGGTGAAAGACGTATCCAGACGTTTCATGACGGCCGCCATTGCGGCCGTTTCAGGGCGCCCGCCAGCGCGCCGTCCGCGCAAAGCCCGCCACGCAGACTCCTAGAATCGGCCCCATGTCCGCCCCCTCTCACAAAACTCCCGCGCCCGACGCCGTCAAGCCCGGCAACTTCATCCGTTCGGTCATCGAAGAAGACCTGAGCCGAGGCACCTACGCCCAGCGCCGCTGGGGCGGCCAACCGGGCGACGGCCCCAGCCACGCCGCCGGCATGCCCGACCCGGCCAAGGTGCGCACGCGCTTCCCGCCCGAGCCCAACGGCTACCTGCACATCGGCCACGCCAAAAGCATCTGGCTCAACTTCAGCCTGGCGCAAGAATACGGCGGCGTGTGCCACCTGCGCTTTGACGACACCAACCCCGAGAAGGAAGAGCAGGAATACGTCGACAGCATCCGCGACACCGTGCGCTGGCTCGGCTGGGACCACCACTTTGCCGATGGCCCGGCCGGCCCCGGCCAGAGCCCATCCCTGCAGCCGCACGAATACTTCGCCAGCGACTATTTCGACTTCATGTACCGCGCGGCCGAATATCTGATCGAAGCCGGCCACGCCTACGTCGACGAGCAGACCCCCGAGCAGATGCGCGCCAACCGCGGCGACTTTGGCACGCCCGGCGTCAACAGCCCGTTCCGCGACCGATCGCCGGCCGAGAACCTGGCACGTTTTCGCGAGATGGCGCAAGGCCAGCATGCCGATGGCGCTATGGTGTTACGAGCAAAAATCGACATGGCCAGCCCCAACATCAACCTGCGCGACCCGGCCATCTACCGCATTCGCCACGCCACGCACCACAACACCGGCGACAAATGGTGCATCTACCCCATGTACACCTACGCGCACCCCATCGAGGACGCGCTGGAGCAGATCACCCACAGCATCTGCACGCTGGAATTTGAAGACCAGCGCCCGTTCTACGACTGGCTGCTGGAGCGCCTGGCGGAAACGACGACACTGCCCGACGGCCGCGTCGTCGGCGGCCTGCTCACCACCCCGCCCCCGCGCCAGTACGAATTTGGCCGCCTGAACGTCGGCCACGTCATTACCAGCAAGCGCAAGTTGCGCCAGTTGGTCGAAGAAGGCCACGTGTCAGGCTGGGATGACCCCCGCATGCCCACCCTGGCCGGCCTGCGCCGCCGCGGTTACACGCCCGAGGCGCTGCGCCTGTTTGCCGAAAGATCAGGCGTCACCAAAAACGGCGACGCCTGGACGGACTACGCCGCCCTGGACGCCGCCCTGCGCGACACGCTCGACCCCGTCGTGCCCCGCGCCATGGCCGTGCTGGAGCCGCTCAAACTGGTCATCACCAACTGGGACGAAGCCTTCGGCCCCGGCCACCTGGAGCCGTGCGCCGCCCCCGTGCACCCGCACCACCCCGACATGGGCCAACGCCAGTTCACCATGGGCAAGGAAGTGTGGATCGAGCGGACTGATTACGAAGAAACCCCGCCCAAGGGCTTCTTCCGCCTTTTCCCGCCGCAACCGGCGGCGGACGGCTCCATGACGCCGGGCAACAAAGTGCGCCTGAAATATGGCTACGTCATCGAATGCACTGGCGCTATCAAAGACGCAGCAGGAAACATAGACAGCGTCAGCGCCACCGTGCTGAAAGACACCAAATCCGGCACCCCCGGCGCCGACAGCGTCAAGGTGAAAGGCGTCATCACCTGGGTCGGCGCCGCCGACGGCCTACCCGCCACGGTCAACCTGTACGACCGCCTGTTCACCGAAGAGCAGCCCGACGCCGGCGGCCGCGACTTCCTCACCGTCATCAACCCCCACAGCCTGAGCACCGTGCAGGCCATCGTCGAGCCGTCCCTGGCCACCGCGCAGCCCGAGGACCGCTTTCAGTTCGAGCGGCATGGCTTCTTCGTGGCGGACCGGCGCGCGCATCAGGCGGGCGGCAAGCGGGTGTTCAACCGCATTGCGGGCTTGAAGGATTCGTGGGGCAAGTAAGGTTTTGCGTCAGCCTGTTTTCCGCATTGCATCGGTCATGGGTTTCAGTAGACACCCAGCGACGCCGAGATGCTAAGGGTTGCGGTGCAAAATCTGCCCGAAAATCAGGGCGCGGCCGCGCCGCTTCCGGCGCCGTTCTGCAGTGGCCCGCCCAAGCACAAACATTCAACCGAGGAATCCCCATGCCGCCCCCCAACCTCTTGAGGAGGACGTTGATCGCCGGACTGCTGACCTCGCCGACCTGGTCGTCGGCGCAGGTAACGCCCGGCGTGACCGACAGCGAAATCGTGCTGGGCCAATCCATCTACCTGACGGGCGCGCTGGCCGAGCTGGGCCAGGACTTCACGGCGGGGGCGTCGGCTTATTTCAAGAAGATCAACGACAGCGGCGGGGTACAGGGGCGGCGCATTCGGGTCATCACGCTGGACGATGGCTACAACCCCGCCAAGGCCAAGGAGAACACCGCCGAATTCGAGCGGCAGGGGGTGTTTTCATTGTGGCAGTACGCCGGTACGGGTACCGTCCAGGAAATCTCCAAGATCGCCGAGGAACACCAGATTCCCCTGGTCGCCGCGGTGGCCACCGGGCCAGCGCTGCGCGCGCTCAGTCGCAACTGGACGTTCTATGTCAGGGCGGGCAACAAGGAAGAGTTGAAAGCCATCATCAACCACATCGACACCACCGCCGTCGGCATCGAGCGTGCCGCCGTGCTGTATGCCGATGCGCCGTATGGGCGCGAAGGCCTGGCCGAGGTGGAAAAGGCCGCCGCCGAGAAGAACAAGAAGATTCCAGGCGCCGTCAAGATAAACCTGAATGGCGATGATGCCGAAGCGGCCGCCAAGGAGCTGCAAAAGCTCAATCCGTCCGCGGTGATCATGGTGACGGCTCCGGCATCGAGCAAGGCCTTCATCCTGCAGGCGCGCAAACTGGGGCTGAAGGCGCAGTTCTACGCGTTGAACGCGGCCGCGCCGATCGGGACACTGACGGAAATAGGCGAAGGCGCCAACGGGGTCATCGTCTGCCAGATCATGCCCAACGTGCGCAACGCCGCCATTGCGGTGGTGCGCGAGTTTCATCAGGCCATGAAGGCCCTGGGCCAGGGCAAGATCAGCAGCGCATCGCTTGAAGGCTATATCAACGCCAAGGTAATGGTGGAAGGCTTGCGCATTGCCGGGCGTGGCCTGACGCGGCGCAAGTTCGTGGACGCGCTGGAGTCAATGAGCTATTTCGACGTGGGCGGCATGGTGATCCGCTACAGCCGGTCGAACCACGAGGGCAGCCGCTTCGTCGACTTGTCCATCGTGTCTGACAATGGCAAGCGCTTTGTGTACTGATGCGCCGCGGCGCAGAGTGAATGAGGGGCGCGGCAAAAGCCGCTGACCGATGGGCCGCGCCCGCGCCTGACCAGTCGCCCGTGCGGCCGGGCACGCCCCGCCCTGGGCAACCGTTGCCCGCGCATCGGGCTGACGCGCGCACTCGCAGCGAGCCACCGGACCCAGGCACCTGAGCGGCAGGCGGCGTGCCACAGAGGTTTTCGCTCTTGCCTGAACTCACTGCAGCGGCCCGGCGCGCGAAGGCGCTGGCGCCGGTTACGATCACTGCCCTACTCTTTGCGCCGCCGCCATGCTTGCCAACCTCACCCCCTTTTTGATGCACTGGGCCATTACCGCGCTCGGCCTGTGGGTGGCCAGCCATGTGTTCAAGGGCATGCGCTTTGACGGCACCGGGGCGCTGGCGATTTCGGCGCTGCTGCTGGGGCTGGCCAATGCGGTGGTGCGGCCGCTGCTGGTGTTTCTGACGCTGCCGCTGACGCTGATCACCTTCGGGTTCTTCCTGCTGGTGATCAACGCGCTGGTGCTGATGCTGGTGGCCAGGCTGGTGCGCGGGTTTCATCTGGACGGCTTCTGGACGGCGTTCTGGGCCAGCCTGTTCATGTCGCTGCTGAGTCTGGTGCTGGGCGCGTTCATCCTGGGCGGCACGCCGGACTTCACCATCGAGACCAGCCCGGCGCCGGGGCAGACCTGGCTGTGACCGTGCAGCACGGCCAGGCCGATAGCTATTGCTTGCATAGCTGCTTACGCTGATTCAGCAAGCGCTGCGGCCGGTGTTGACCAAGAAATCCGCATCCCCTGCCAGCGCCGATGCCAAGCCGCCGGCCCAACGCGCACGGGCGCGGCGGCCGCGGTATCACGTGTATGTGGTCGAACTGTCGCGCGACGTGCTGCAGGACGCGAAGTTCAGAAAGTGCAACCCCGGCTACGTCGACGGCAAGCCGTGCGTGTACGTCGGCATGACGGGGCTGGACCCGGACGTGCGCTTTGACAAGCACATGGCGGGCATCCAGTCCAACCGCTACGTGCGGCGCTACGGGCTGCGCCTGCTGCCCGACCTGTACGAAGGCTTCAACCCCATGAGCTACGACGACGCGGTGGCGCGCGAGGTGGAAGTCGGCATCGACCTGCGCTCGGCCGGCATGGGCGTGTGGCAGGCGTGACGGCCGCGCGCTGAAGCGACCAACCGCGCCACGGCACCGGCCGCGCGCGCCAAAGTCCTTGCGGGCCAAAGCGACTACGATGCCACGATAGCCCCGCGCCACGCTGGCGCGGCAATGTCCGCTGTTGAGGAGTTCGCCATGCGTCGTTTCACCCGCCTTTTCCGCCCGCTGGCCGTTGCCGCGGCGGGCGCTTTTGTCGCCGTCGGGGCGCAGGCACAGGAGGCCTGGCCCGCCAAGCCGATCCGCTTTGTCGTGCCCTACCTGGCCGGCGGCACCACCGACCTGGTGGCGCGCACCACGGGCGACTACGTCAGCAAGAAGCTGGGCCAGTCGGTGGTGGTCGAAAACCGCCCCGGCGCGGGCGGCAACATCGGCATGGAGGCGGTGGCCAAGGCCGCGCCGGACGGCTACACCATTGGCTTTGGCGCCATTTCGACCAACGCGCTCAACCCGCACATCTACAAGAAGATGGCGTTTGACCCGCGCAAGGATTTCACCGGCGTCAGCCTGCTCGGCTATTCCACCATCGTGCTGGAAGTGGCGCCCAGCGTGCCGGCGCGCAACGTGGCCGAGTTCATCGCCTATGCCAAGACCAAGCCCGGCCTGACCTATGGCACGGCGGGCGCGGGCACGTCGATGCACCTGGCGGGCGCCATGTTCGGGCAGATGACCGGCACCGAGCTGACCCACGTACCGTACAAGGGCAGCGCGCCGGGCATCAACGACCTGCTGGGCGGCCACCTGCCGGTGATGTTCGACAACCTGCCGGCCAGCCTGCCGCACATTCAGGCGGGCAAGCTGCGCGCGCTGGCGGTGGCGGGCAAGGCGCGCTCGCCCTCGCTGCCCGACGTGCCCACGCTGGCCGAGGCGGGGCTGAAAGGCTATGGCGTCGACCCGTGGTTCGGCGTGTTCGGCCCGGCGGGCATGAACCCGAAGGTGACCGAGCGCCTGTCCGAAGCCTTTCGCGAAGCGCTGGCCGACCCGGCGGTCAAGGACAAACTGGTCAAGGCCGGCTTCACGCCCGAAGGATCGACCGGCGCGGCGCTGGACCAGCTGGCGCACGGCGAATACGAACGGCTGGGCAAGGTCGCGCGCGCAGCGGCGATGGCGGTGGATTGACGGGCGGACCTAGCCGGTCGCTTTTAATTCGATAGCAGGCCGCCGCGCCACTACGGCGCAGGCGGCCAATTTGGCGCGCGTCAGTTGCGCCAGGCGATGCCGATGGTGGCCGACACGCCGTTGGCGCGCAGGGTCAGCGGGCTGCGCCGCGCGTCGCCATGCAGTTGCGAATAGTGCAGGCCGCCAAACAGCACCCATGAGCGCGACAGCGCGTGCGCGACGTCAACGCCGATGTCGGTCTGGTACAGGCCCGCGCCCGGCCGGAAGGCCGGATAGCCCGAGGCCACGGTGGCTGATACCGGCACGCCGTACTGGCTGCGCATGAACTGGCTGTTGCCCCAGGACGCGCCCATGCCGAAGTCCACGCGCGTGGCTTCGCTGACCGGCCAGCGGTAGCCCAGCCAGGCGTCCATCTCCATGCCGCGGCCCTTGCCCAGAATGTCTTGCGAGGCGGCCAGCACCGCCGTCCAGCGGTCGCTGAGGTAGTAGCGCGCGCGCAGACGGGCGCGCAGGGTGGCGGGCACGTCGGGCACGCCGCGCAGTCGGTCGGTCTCGGCCACGTCGCGGCCGCGGTCGATGTTGAGCGACAGGCTCAGGTTGAAGCGGTCGGTCTCCCGCAACACAGCCTGCGCGCCGCTGCCGCGGTCGCGCCGGCCCTGCCCCATCAGCCCATAGCCGCCGCCCACGCTGAAGCGCCAGCGACCCCACTGCAGGGCCGCCACGGGCTTGAGGGCGAAGTGGTATTGGGCGCCGCCAAAAAAGTCGGGGCTGGTGTTGGCCGCCACGCCTACCAGCACCTGCACGCGGTCGTCGCGCTGGTTGTCGCGCGGGAATGGCTGCGGCAGGGTTTCATAAGCCCACGGCAGCGGGCGCCGCCGTTCGGTACCCGGCGCGATTTCGCCCGCGGCTGGCTGGTCAGCGGCGGGGGCTGCGGTGTCGGGTGCGATGGGCTCAGGCGTGGTCGCGGCGCTTGCCTGAGCGAGCAGCAGCGGTGCGCCGGTGGTCGCCTCTTGCGGCTGGCTGGCGACTGAGGGTTGGCTGTCGGATGCGACGGTGCCCAAGTCGCTGGGCCGTTGCAGAGTTGCCAACCAGGCGGCAACCCCTTGCTCGGGCGACGGCGGCGGGTTGGCCAAGGCCGCCGATGCGCTGCCCAGCCCGACGGCCATGACGGAAAACCACCGCAAACGGCTGGAGGGCGTGAAAAGCAGCGACATGTGATGAGCCATACGGTGAGGGAACAGATAGAGATGGGTCAGCAGGCTGCCCGGCGCCGAAGCGTACGAAGATCAGGCCAGCGCGCTGGCGCGACAAGTATCCACCACGCGCGTGACCGGCATGCGCAGCCATACAACTACAACCCGCACCTGTCAGACAGGCAGGGTCATAGCCCTGGCTGCGCATGCCGTCAGACTTTAGCGACCATCGCCGTCGGCGTCGCCGGGCAGTGCTTCCTCCACGCGGTGCCAGGCGGCGCGGGTGGCGGCGCGAGCCTGGTCCCAGGTCAGGCGCGAGGAGCCCTTCAAGCTGTCCCAGTCGCTGCGCAGCTGGCTTTCGGCCTGGTCCCACGCGCGGTCGGGGTAGCGACCGCGGCCCTGGTAGCCCAGGCGGTAGGCAGGTGCGTAATCGTCGTCGTAGCTGTAGCCCTGCACGTAGCCGGGCTGTGCGACGTAGTTGTCGCGCCAATAGTCGTATTGCGGGTCGCCCGCGCTGACGGCGGCGTAACCGCCCAAGGCACCGGCGATGGCGCCGACGGTGCCCCCCACCAGCACGCCAACCGGCCCGCCGACGGCGGCACCCATGGCCGCGCCAGCGGCGGCGCCAGCCATCATGCCGCCGCCCATGGCGACGGAGTTGGCCTCGGTGGCGCGCTCTTCGGGGGTCAGCGGCTGTTGCGCCTTCAGGCGCGGGTCTTGCGACGGAATGCCAGCGGGCGCGGCGGTGGGCGGCTCTTCGGGCGGCTGGGTGTTGCGGGTGGGCGTGGTGTTCATGGAAGGCTCCGGTGATAAGAGGGGCTACGGCGTCGCAGGCGAGCTGCTTGCCATGACTTTGCCGTGGGCCCACCAAGCCGGTTGTCGCCGAAGCACCGCTTTTCGTGTCGGCCAGCCCTGACAGCTTGCGCGCGCCGCGGGTGCGGCGGGATGAAGCGCGGCGGCGGCGTGGCTTACGCAAGCCGCGGGCTGGCGTCACCGCGCGCAGCCGCCGCCACACCCGGCTGCGCGTGGGGCACCACGCCCTGGGCCAGTGCAAACAGGGCCGGCAGTTCGCCCGGCTGCGCCAGCGGCGCCAGCGCGTCGGCCAGGTGCAGCACAGCGGCGTCGGCATGCGGCAGGGTGAGCAGGTTGAACTTGATCAGCAGCTTCTGGTCCGCGGCCGTGGGCGCGCGGCCCAGGCGGTGCAGGAAGGCGCGCAGCAACGGCACGCGGTCGCGGTGCGCGTGCAGCCAGTCCCAGCGGTTGCACTGGCCGTAGGTTTTGTGGTTGCCTTCGCCCATGCCGCAGGGGAACATGTTGGCGTTCAGCACGGCCAGCTCGTGCAGGATGCGCGCTTCGGGCCAGCCTTGCGTTTCGCGCTGGGCGATGCGGGCAAACAGGTCAACCGGCGTGGTGCCGAAGTCGTGGTCGTTCTCGATGCGCTGCCACTGCCCGTCTTCAGATGCACCACTGGCCCGGGCCCGGCACAGGCGGTATTGGTTCAGCCAGGCGTGCGCTTCGCCCATCTCGCGCGCGTGGGCATAGGCCTCGACGTCGTCGAAGCTGTCGATGGGGCGCCATTGGTCGGGATACCGCAGGGCGTGGCCCAGCTCGTGCGCCAGCACGCCGTAGGTGGCGTGCGCACAGACGGCCGGCGACGGCGGACAGAAGATGCACACCCGCCCGGGCTGCCCAGTGGCGGCGCTGAAGGCGGCATCAACGCGCTGAACGCGCCCGCCGCCCCGGTAAAAGCGCACCAGCTGCAACCACATCGCCGGCGTGTCGCGCACCGCCCGCACTTCGGTGGCGGCAAAGCCAGCGTCGCGCAGCTCACGCAGGATGCGGCGGCCAGTCAACACCATGAAGGCGACTGTAGCGTGGCCCACAATGCGGGGCCGGCGAATGCCTGAACGCCGAACGCTTTTTGATGAGTCATGACCTTGCCCGCCCACGCTACCACCTTGCCGCTGCGCCACCTGCTGCTGGGGCTGGCCGTGGTGGCGGTGTGGGGCACCAACTTTGTCGTCATCAAGTATGCGCTGGCGCATCTCCCTGCGCTGACGCTGGCCGCGCTGCGCTTTGCGCTGGCGGCGTTTCCGGCGCTGCTGTTCATCCGCCGACCAGCGGCAAGCTGGGGCAACCTGGCGGCGTACGGGCTGCTGATCGGCGTGGCGCAGTTCGGGCTGATGTTCATCGCCATGACGCGCTTCGTATCGCCGGGGCTGGCCTCGTTGCTGGCGCAGGTGCAGGTGTTTTTCACCATCGGGCTGGCCACGCTGATCGCAGGCGAGCGGGTGCGGCTGTTTCAAGTGCTGGCCATGGCGCTGTCGATGGCCGGCATCGTGCTGATCGGCTGGCACGCGGTGGACGCCGGCGCGGCCGTGACGCCGCTGGGGCTGGTGCTGATGTTGCTGTCGGCGCTGGCCTGGGCCAGCGGAAACATCGTCAGCCGCAGCGCCGGCCGGGTCGACGCGCTGGGATACATGGTGTGGAGCAGCGTGTTCGCGGTGCTGCCGCTGCTGGGGCTGTCGGTGGCGCTGGAGGGCTGGCCCGCGATCCGTGCTGGGTTGGTGGCCGCCGATGCCGCTACCTGGGCGGCGGTGCTGTGGCAGTCGGTGGGCAACACGTTGTTTGGCTACGGCGTGTGGGCCTGGCTGCTGGCGCGCTACCCGGCCGCCAGCGTGACGCCGCTGGCGCTGCTGGTACCGGTGTTCGGCATGGGTGCGTCGGCGCTGTGGCTGGGTGAGCCCCTGCCAGGCTGGAAAATTGGCGCAGCGCTGCTGGTGCTGGCCGGCCTGGCGCTGAACCTGCTTTGGCCGCGACTGCAGGCGGCCCTGGTGACGCGCGAGGGCTAATTCAAGGGCAAGCGAGTCACGCCGTCAAGCGCCCGCTCCCCGCGCGGCAACAGTAGGCCGAGCGCCCTCGTGATAAGTCAGGCGCGACGGACCGCGGCACATGCCCCGTTCGCGCTGCAGGTCGGCGTCGACGTGGTCATCGCAGCGTTGGCGGTTACGCAATCGGTCGCCACGCATGCAGCCAAGGCGTGCAGCGGGCACAACCGCTGTAGGGTAGTTAAAGCCTGCCAGCGGCCGCAGCTTCGGCTTTGGGCGTGGGGGTGACCATTTCTTCGATCACCAGATTGCGGTAGTGGTAGGCCACCAAGGCGCCGTGCTCGTCCAGCACCGCCTGCACCGCTTCGGCGTCCGCGTTGCCCATGTCGATCAGCAGGCCGCACTTGCCGGCGCGCGCCAGCTCGACGAAGCGCAGCATGAACTGGTCTTCGCGACCCACCGAAGGCATGGCGCCGACTTCGGCAGCCCGTTTGGCGAAGGCGGCTTGAATGGCATCAGGCATGGCCAAGGTGACATCGCCCACGTCCGGCACCGCTTGCATGCGATTCGACGCCGCCTGCGCCGCGCTTTCATCGGCGAACATGGCAAATACGTGGCCGGTGGGGTAATAGGCGCCGGTCAGCGCGGTGAAGTGGCTGGCATTGGGGGTAAAGCGGGTCATGGGGGATCCTTTCGTGCGCGTTTTGTTCGCATGGGCTGCGCGGCTGCGCTTTGCCCCATTGTTCGCACAACGCCCAGTCACTGATGTAGGAAAGCAGGCCGCATCGCCGCTGGACGGCATGCCGCGCTTTCGGCGCGCGGCGCTGAATCAGGCTGCCGCGGCGGCGCCAATGGCGCGCGCGCGCAGGGCTACCTCGGCCGCCGGCAGCGGCTTGAGCCGGTGGTCGCTCCACACCTGGCGCCATAGGCGCGCACCACGCAAGCCATGGCGCAGCCCCAGCATGTGGCGCGCAATCGCCGACCAGGGCGTGCCGTCTTCGACGGCTTCGCGCGCCATGTAGGCCACCATGGCGTCTTCGACTTCCTCGCGCGTGACCGGGTTGGCGGCGCCCCCCAGAAAGCGCGCGTCCCAGCCAGTCATCATCCATGGGTGGTGGTAGGCCTCGCGACCCAGCATCACGCCATCCACGTGCTGCAGGTGGTCGGCAATCTGCTCGTCGGTGGTCACACCGCCGTTGAGCACGATGGTGAGCCGCGGAAAGTCGCGCTTCAACTGGTACACCCAGTCATAGCGCAGCGGCGGAATTTCGCGGTTTTCCTTCGGGCTCAGGCCTTGCAACCAGGCGTTGCGCGCATGCACGATGAACGCGCGGCAGCCGGCGTCGGCCACCGTGCCGACGAAATCGCGCACGAAGGCGTAACTCTCGATCTTGTCGATGCCGATGCGATGCTTCACCGTCACCGGCACGTCCACCGCGTCGACCATGGCCTTTACGCCCTCGGCCACCAGGCGCGGCTCGGCCATCAGGCAGGCACCGAACGCGCCGCGCTGCACGCGGTCGCTGGGGCAGCCGCAGTTCAGGTTGATCTCGTCATAGCCCCAGCGCGCACCGATCCGCGCGCAAGCCGCCAGGTCGGTCGGCCCACTGCCGCCCAGTTGCAGGGCAACGGGATGCTCCACCTCGTCGTAACGCAGGTGTCGCCGTTCGCCGCCGTGCAACAAGGCGCCGGTCGTCACCATCTCGGTATAAAGGCGCGTGTGCTTCGTCAGCAGACGGTGGAAATAGCGGCAATGCTTATCAGACCAATCGAGCATCGGCGCCACCGACAGGCGCCAGGGTGACATATCCAGGCCATCGCGTTCATCAAGCATGGCCCGATTATCCGAAGACACCAGCATCACGCCAGCCAGGCTGGCAACAGCATGAGTGCGATGCCCGCCAACACGCACATCGCCACCCATGTGGCCGCCGCGCGCGGGGAGCGCGCGAACACGAACAGGCCCGTTAATCCGAAGGCGATCAGCGCCAGGCCGTACCAAAGCGCGGGTGGACCTTCGATCACGGCAGGACTGCGTGGCCCGTTGACGTACCTCGATGGCGGACCCACGTAACGCTCGACCATGAGGGTGTATGCCCCGAGCCCGCCCAGGGCCAGAGCGATCAATGCACCGGCCCATCGCGCCAACGGCGATGTTCGCGGGCGCTTGTCGTCGCCGTCGGCTTTCATCGATGTCCTCTCTTCGCGCGCGACCGACCGGCGCAAAAAACCCCGCCGAGGCGGGGTGTGGTGGTCAGCGCAAGGCGCCGATCAACCCATGTGCAGGCCGCCGTTGCACGAAAAGTCGGCGCCGGTGGTGAAGCCAGAATCCTCGCCCGCCAGCCAGGCGACGATGGAGCCGATTTCTTCCGGCGTGCCGAGGCGCTTGACCGGGATGGTGGCGACGATCTTTTCCAGCACGTCGGGGCGGATGGCCTTGACCATGTCGGTGCCGATGTAGCCGGGGCTGACCGTGTTGACGGTGACGCCCTTGCCGGCCAGTTCTTGCGCCAGGGCCATGGTGAAGCCGTGCATGCCGGCCTTGGCGGCGGAATAGTTGGTCTGGCCCGCCTGGCCTTTTTCACCGTTGACCGAGCTGATCTGCACGATGCGGCCGAAGCCCCGTTCCACCATGTCGGGCACGACCTGCTTGGTCACGTTGAACATGGAGTTGAGGTTGGTGTCGATCACCGCGTCCCAGTCCTCGCGCGTCATTTTCAGGAACATGCGGTCGCGCGTGATGCCGGCGTTGTTGACCAGCACGTCGATCGGGCCGTGGTCGGCCTTGGCCTTGGCGAAGGCGTCGGTGGTGGACTGCCAGTCGCCCACGTTGCCCACGCTGGCGTAGAAGGTGTGGCCGAGGGCTTTCTGCTCGTCCAGCCACTTCTGGTAATCGCGGGTGGGGCCGCAGCCGGCAATGACCTTGAAGCCCTCTTTGGAAAGGCGTTGGCAGATGGCGGTGCCGATGCCGCCCATGCCGCCGGTGACGTATGCAACTTTCTGACTCATGTGACTATCTCCTCTCTTCACTATTAAACTGATAGCTGGCAACGCCGATTCAGCGGCGCCAGCTGGCTAATCTACTTGAAAAACGGGTGGTTCCGGCGCACTGGCATGCAAGGGTTTGTGCGCATGCCGGTGCGCCGCGGGGTTTTGTCAGGCACGTTCAATGGCCAGCGCCACCCCCATGCCGCCCCCGATGCACAAGCCAGCCAGGCCTTTTTTGGCGCCGCTGCGCTGCATTTCGTGCAGCAGCGTGACCAGGATGCGGCAGCCGCTGGCGCCGATGGGGTGGCCGATGGCAATCGCCCCGCCGTTGACGTTGACCTTGGCCGGATCGGCCCCCAGCAGCTTGTTGACGGCGCAGGCCTGCGCGGCAAAGGCTTCGTTCAGTTCGAACAGATCGACGTCGCCCACGCCCCAGCCAGCGCGTTTCAGCGCCTTCTGCGACGCCGACACCGGGCCCAGGCCCATGGTGGCGGGGTCGAGGCCGGTGGTGGCATAGCTGGCAATGCGCGCCAGCGGCGTGAGGCCCAGCGCGGCGGCCTTCTTGGCCGTCATCACCACCACGGCGGCGGCGCCGTCGTTGATGCCGCTGGCGTTGCCGGCGGTGACGCTGCCCGCCTTGTCAAAGGCGGGCTTCAGGCCGGCCAGCGCCTCGGCGTTGGTCTTCTTGTTGATGAACTCGTCGGTGTCGAACACCACCGGATCGCCCTTGCGCTGCGGGATGCTGACGGGGACGATCTCGTCCTTGAACTTGCCGGCTTCTTGCGCGGCGGCGGCCTTCTTCTGGCTGTTCAGCGCCAGTTCGTCCTGTTGCTCGCGCGTGATGCCCTCTTGCTTGGCCACGTTTTCGGCCGTGATGCCCATGTGGTACTTGTTGTACACGTCCCAGAGGCCGTCGACGATCATGGTGTCGATCATCTTCCAGTCGCCCATGCGCTGGCCGTCGCGGCTGCCGGGCAGCGCGTGCAGGCTGGCGCTCATGTTTTCCTGGCCGCCGGCCACCACGATTTCGCTGTCACCGGTCAGCACCGCCTGGTGCGCCAGCATGACGGCCTTCAGGCCCGAGCCGCACACGGCGTTGATGGTGAGCGCCGGTGTTTCCTTGGCGATGCCGGCCTTGATCAGCGCCTGGCGCGCCGGGTTCTGGCCGCTGCCGGCGCACAGCACCTGGCCCATGATGACCTCGCCCACCTGGTCGAGGCCCACCTTGGCGCGCTGCAGCGCCGCCTGGATGGCGATGCTGCCCAGCTCGGTCGCCGGCACTTTGGCCAGCGAGCCGCCAAACTTGCCCACGGCGGTGCGGGCGGCTGAAACGATGACGATGTCTTCCATCTGGATGCTCTCCTATCAATAGCAATACATCAACAAAGGGCGCGCGCCTGCGGGCATTTTGATTGAAAAAATGACATCAGGGGCCCCAGTGCGGCCAGCTGCGCGGCCAAGCACAATCGGCGGACACGGCATGCCGCGCCCGCAAGATGATCAGGCCTTGGCCTTGACGTAGCGACCCGGCGCCGGCTCGCTCGGTTTGTACGCCGGCGCGCGGCCGTAGGCCTGGGGCGCGGCGACCTGCTTGCCGGCGTGGCTCTTGAGCCAATCGGCCCAGTCCTGCCACCACGAGCCGGGAGTTTCCTTGGCGCCGGCGATCCAGTCGTTGACGTCTTCGGGAAACTTGCCATCGTTGCGCACCCAGTGGCTGCGCTTGCCGGCGGCCGGCGGGTTGATGACGCCGGCGATGTGGCCCGAGGCGCCCATCATGAAGCGCTTCTTGCCCGGCAACACCTGCGTGGTGGCGTAGGCGCCGCCGATGGGCACGATGTGGTCTTCGCGCGAGCCGTACAGGTAGAAAGGCATGTCGAGCTTGCGCAGATCGATTTTCTGGCCGCACACCGTGGTCTTGCCAGGCTTGATCAGGTTGTTTTCGAGGTAGGTGTTGCGCAGGTACCAGGCGTAGAACGGCCCCGGCAGATTGGTGGAGTCGCTGTTCCAGTACAGCAGGTCGAACGGCGGCGGGGTTTCGCCCTTGAGGTAGTTGCCGACGACGTAGTTCCAGACCAGGTCGTTGGGGCGCAGAAAGCTGAAGGTGCTGGCCAGGTCCTGGCCTTTCAGCATGCCGCCCTGCCCCATCTGCATCTCGCGGAACTTGACCATGTTCTCGTCGATGAAGACATCGAGGATGCCGGTGTCGGTAAAGTCGATCAGCGTGGTCAGCAGCGTGACGGCGGACACGGGCTTTTCGCCGCGCGCCGCCAGCACCGCCAGCGCGGTGGTGAGGATGGTGCCGCCAACGCAGAAGCCCAGCGCGTTGATTTGCTTGGCGCCGGTGATGTCCTGCACGCGGTGAATGGCCTCGATGGCGGCGTGCTCGATGTAGTCGTCCCAGGTCCGGGTCTGCATCGACGCATCGGGGTTGCGCCAGCTGACGACGAAGGTGCGGTGGCCCTGGCTGGTGGCGTAGCGGATGAAGGAGTTGTCGGGCTGCAGGTCGAGGATGTAGAACTTGTTGATGCACGGCGGCACCAGCAGGAAGGGCTTTTCGTACACCTTGGCCGTCAGCGGCTTGTATTCGATGAGCTGGAAGAACTCGTTTTCGAACACCACGGCGCCTTCGGTGGTGGCGACGTTCTTGCCGACTTCGAACAGGCTTTCGTCCGTCATGGACATGTGGCCCTGCTTCATGTCCTGCAGCATGTTGGCCACGCCCTTGGCCAGGCTGGCGCCATGGGTGTCGATGGCTTTTTGCTGCGCTTCGGCGTTGAAGGCCAGGAAGTTGCTGGGCGCTGCGGCGGCCATCCACTGCTCGACGGCAAAGCGCACGCGGTTCTTGGTCTTGGCGTCGCCTTCAACCGCTTCGGCCATGGCCATCAGCGTGCGGGCGTTCAGCAGGTAGACAGCGGCCGAGAACGCGGCCAGCGGGTTGTGCGACCAGGCTTCGTCCTTGAAGCGGCGGTCCTTCAGCTTGGGGTTGGACTGCAGGCTCTGGTTCCAGAGTTCAGTGGCCTCCTTGACGTAGTCCTGCTGCAACTGCATGAGCTTGTCGGGCGCGAAGGAGAGCTTGGGCAGATCCAGCTGGGGCAGGCCGGCGGCGCCGGCACCCAGATCGAGGTTCTGGAACTGCTGAAAGGCCTTCATCCAGGTGTCGGCAAAGCCGCCCTGCCCCATGGGGCTGCCCATCAATGCCTGGGGAAAGCTGTTGGCCATTTCCTGCCACAGCGCGCTTGCCTGCTTCATGCTGTCTCCTGAATTGTTATGCGCCCGATCCACCGTGTCACGCGCCTGCCCGAAGTATGGCGCAAGCGCGTGACATCGTGCTGACACCATTCCAATATACGCCAGCTTTGACAAGCCGCGCGGCGCGTCATGCCAGCCAGATGCACGCCGCCATGCGGCCGGTGCCGCCGCGCGGCGCCTGGTCGCGCCGGTACGAGTAATAGCGTGCCGGCTGGCGCACGGTGCACCAGTCGTCGCCACCATCGTTGCCGAACACGCGGACGACGCCGGCGGCCGCCAATCGGCGCCGCGCCAGCGCGGGCAAGTCGGCCAGGTACTTGCCGCCGGGTTGCGGGGCAAAGCACGCGGCGGCGCCGGCATCGGCGTCGACGAAGGCGGCGCGCACGTCGGGTCCGACCTCGAAGGACCGCGGACCAATGCACGGACCGAGCCAGGCCATCAGATCGATTGCTTCATTTTTTATAGCTTCAGACGCTGATGCAGCCAGCGCACACGCTCGAAACGACTCCAACGCACGCTCCAGCACGCCGCCCGCCAGGCCACGCCAGCCGGCGTGCGCGGCGGCCACCGCGCGGCCCGCCGTGTCGGTGATCAACACCGGCAAACAGTCGGCCACCATGACGGTGCACGCCAGCCCGGGCACGGTGCTGACGGCGGCGTCGGCCGTGGCGCCGTCGGGCATGCCTGGCGACAGCAGCCGCACGTCGTGGCCATGCACCTGGTTCATGAAGACCGGGCGCGCGCCCAGCGCAGCGCTCAAGCGGGCGCGGTTGGCGGCCACCGCGGCAACGTCGTCACCCACGTGGTCGCCCAGGTTGAAAAAATCGAACGGCGCCGCCGATGCGCCGTGTGCCGCGCTTTCGCCGCGTGTGGTGAACAGCGCCCGAACGTGAGGCGGCGCGGGCCAGTCGGGTCGCAGCCAGCCGGGTGCGACGCCGGTCACTCGGCGTCCGGGCACGCGTCGGGCGCGGCTTTCTGGAATGCGTCGAGCTTCATGCAAGCGTCGAACGCAGCCATGGTGCGCGGCAGCCCGCTGAGATCGCAATCAAAGCGTTGGGCGTTGAAGATTTGCGGTACCAGGCAGCAGTCGGCCAGCGTGGGGGTGTCGCCATGGCTGTAAGTGCCGGGCTGCTCGGCCAGGCGCGCTTCGTACGACAGCAGGCCCAAGCGCACCCAGTGCTTGTACCAGGCGTTCTTGGCGTCGTCGCTAGCCTTCAGGTCGTGCACCAGGTATTTCAGCACCCGCAGGTTGTTGAGTGGGTGGATTTCGCACGCCACGATCTGCGCCAGCGCACGCACGCGGGCGCGGCCCACCGGGTCGGCCGGCAGCAGCGCAGGCTGCGGATGGGTTTCGTCCAGGTATTCGATGATGGCCATCGACTGCATCAGCCGGCGGCCATCGTCCAGCTGCAGCACCGGCACCAGCCCTTCGGCAGTGACGGCGGCGAAGTCGGCTTGTTTCTGCTCGCCCTTGGCCAGATGCACCGGCAGATAGTCGTAGGCCAACCCCTTGAGCTGGAGCGCGATGCGCACCCGGAATGACGCGGATGAGCGGAAATAGTTGTAGAGCTTCATGACCGGAATATAGCGCCGGCAAGCGCTTGGGCACAGCGCGTGCCCGGGCACGTCGGCGCAGGCGCTGGCCAACAAAAAAAGGCGCGCGACCAAGGCCGCGCGCCTGCTGGGCGGTGGCGGCGCTGCGCGCCCCCCCCCCCGCGGACGAATCAGCGGGCCGGTGCGGCCGCCACGTTGGCGCGTTCGGACAGGAAGATTTCGACGCGGCGGTTTTGCGCACGGCCGGCGTCGGTGGCGTTGCTGGCGACCGGCTCGCGCGAGCCACGGCCTTCGGTGCGGATGATGCGCGAATCGGCGCCGCGCGACACCAGGTAGTCGCGCACGCTGTTGGCGCGCTGCTGCGACAGCGGGTTGTTGATGGCGTCGCTGCCGGTCGAATCGGCGTGGCCGACCACCAGCACTTCGGTACCCGGCTGCTGGCCCAGGCCCTGGGCGAACTGGTCCAGGATCGGGCGCAGGCGCGGTTGCACGTCGGCACGGCCGGTCTCGAACGAGATGTCGTTGGGAATGTGCAGCTTGAGCTGGTTGTCCGGCGTCTGCGTCACTTGCACGCCGGTGCCGGCGGTCGCCGTCTGCATCTGTTGGCGCTTGTTTTCCATGTACTTCGACCAGGCGTAACCGCCGGCCGCGCCCGCCGCGGCACCAATCGCGGCGCCCTTGCCGTCGCCAATCAGCCCACCGGCGACGGCACCGATGCCGGCGCCAATGCCCGTGTTGCGCTGGGTTTCGGTCATGTTGGCGCAACCGGCCAGCATGATGGCGGCCGACGTGGCGGCCAGGACCAGGCCGCGGCCGCTGGAAGTGATCTTGTTCATGGAGGTCATGGAAATCCTTTCGTTCGTTCTATCGGATAGTGGTCAACAGGGTCGCCAGTCGCGCCGTCGTCCCTGCATCACGCCAAGGATTTAACGAGCGCCGCCCCCAAGCCGTTGTAGGACGAAGCCGCATACGCCCGTCACGTGGCCGCGCCGCGCGGGTGTTGCGTGATCAATTTGTCAAGCAGCGCCGCCAATTGTTGCTGTTCGGCATCAGTGAGCGGCTCCAGAATGCGCCGCTGCGCCAGCGCCACGGCGGGCTCCATCGCCGCGGCCGCGCGCTCGCCTTCGTCGGTCAGCCACAGCAGCTTGCGGCGGCGGTCGGCGGCGGACGCGCGACGGTGCAGCCAGCCTTTTTTTTCCAGCCGGCCAATGACCGAGCCGATGGTGGCGGCGTCGAAGGCCACGCGCTGCGCCAGCGTAATCTGGTCAATGGCGGGTTGCTCGCGCAGGGCGGTCAGGATGGCGAACTGCACCGGTGTCACGGCGTGCGCGCCGGCCACGTCGTTGAACACCGCCACGGCAATCTGGTGCGCGCGCCGGATCAGGTGCCCAGGCGCTTGCTGGAACTGGAACGCGCGGCCGTGTGGGCCGGACGGCGGGTGCGTGCCGTCGCTGGACGGCGGGGGGCGGACGGACATGGCCGCGAGTGTAGTGGGCGCCGCCAGCCTTGCCACTAAACTGCCGCCAAGATGCAACGAGACACCATCAGGCATTGCCGGCAATGCGGCACCCCCGTGCACCTGCGCGTGCCCGATGACGGCGACACGCGCGAGCGCGCCGTCTGCCCGGCCTGCGGCACCATCCATTACGTGAACCCGCTGCTGGTGGTGGGCACGGTGCCGTATCTGGACAACCGGGTGCTGCTGTGCAAGCGCGCCATCGAACCGCGGCATGGCAAGTGGACGCTGCCGGCCGGCTTCATGGAGATGGGTGAAACCATGCGCCAAGGCGCCGCCCGCGAAACGGCCGAGGAAGCCGGCGCCGACGTGTCGATGGGCGCGCTGTTCAGCACCCTGAGCGTGCCGCGCGTCGGCCAGGTGCACGTGTTTTACCTGGCGGCGCTGCAGAGCGAGCATTGCGCGGGCTTCGGCCACGAAACGCAGGAAGTGCGCCTGTTCACCGAGGCCGAGGTGCCCTGGAGCGAGATCGCCTTCACCACGGTGCGGCGCACGCTCGAATGCTTCTTCGACGACCGCCGGCGCGGCCAGTTCGGCATGCATGACGTGGACATCGCATGACGCCGCGCGGCCGCCACGCATGACAGGGCGCCGCTCGCTGCCCGTGCTGCGGCCGGGCGATCCGTTTCCGCCGCTGGCGCAGGCCTGGCCCGGGCAGTCGCCGGCGCCGGGGCTGGTGGCGGCCGGCGGCGCGCTTGACGTGCCCACGTTGCGAGCGGCGTATTCGTCGACCATTTTTCCGTGGTTCAGCGAGGGCGAACCCATTCTGTGGTGGAGCCCCGACCCGCGCATGGTGCTGCAGGTCGCGCAGTACCGGGTGCGCCGGTCGCTGCGCAAGGCGCTGCAGCGGTTTCGCGATGACCCAGCCTGCGAAGTGCGCGTCGACAGCGCCTTCACCGACGTGATCGAAGCCTGCGCCGGCGCCGCGCGCCCCGGGCAGTCCGGCACCTGGATCGGCCCTGACATGCGTGCCGCCTACGTGGCGCTGCACCGCGCCGGCCACGCGCACAGCGTTGAAACCTGGGTGCAGGGCCGTCTGGTCGCCGGGTTGTATTGCGTGACCATCGGGCGCGCGGTGTTCGGCGAATCGATGTTCACCCACGTCGCCGACGGCTCCAAAATCGCGCTGTCGGCGCTGGTGGCGCTGTGCCGCGCCCAGGGCCTGCCGTTGATCGACTGCCAGCAGAACACCCGCCACCTGGCCTTCATGGGCGCCGCCGAAATGCCGCGCGCCGAGTTCGCGCGCTGCGTGGCCACACTGGCCGCGCAGCCGACGCCCGCATGGCATTTCGACCCCGTATACTGGTCCGAAGTCTTGCCTACCCGCTCCCACCCCAACCAGTGACGCATCTCAAGGATTTACCGCTACAGGCGCTGCAGTTCTACGCCACGGCGCCCTATCCTTGCAGCTACCTGCCGGGCCGGCAAGCCCGCTCGCAGGTTGCCACGCCCAGCCACCTGATCCACAGCGACGCCTATTCGGGGCTGGTGCAAAACGGCTTTCGCCGCAGCGGCATGTTCACCTACCGCCCCTACTGCGACGGCTGCGCCGCCTGCGTGCCCGTGCGCGTGCTGGCGCGGCACTTTCAACCCGACCGCAGCCAGCGCCGCGCGCGCGCGCGCCACGCCGGCCTGCAGGTGCGCGTGCTGCGCCTGGGCTACCTGCCCGACCATTACCAGCTGTACTTGCGCTACCAGTCAGGCCGCCATACCGGCGGCGGCATGGACCAAGACAGCATCGACCAGTACACCCAGTTCCTGCTGCAAAGCAACGTCAATTCGCGGCTGGTCGAATTCCGCGAGCCGGCCGAAGGCGACGACGCGCTTGGCGCGCTGCGCATGGTGTCGATCATCGATGTGCTGAACGACGGTCTCTCGGCGGTCTATACCTTCTACGAGCCCGACGCACGCGCCAGCTACGGCACCTACAGCATCCTGTGGCAGATCGAGCAGGCGCGCGCGCTGGGCTTGCCCTACGTCTACCTTGGCTATTGGATCGAAGGCAGCAGCAAGATGGCCTACAAGGCGCGCTTTCGCCCGCAGGAACGGCTGCAACTTGGCCACTGGCAACGCACGCCTGGGCGCGCCAGCCCTTGAAGCCCATGCGCCGCCCCAAACCCGAGGTCCCCCCGTCGCCGACCATCCAGGTCATCGAGCGCATGTTCGCGCTGATCGATGTGCTGGCCTCGCGCGAAGAATCGATGTCGCTGAAGGAAATCAGCGAGCAGACCGGCCTGCACCCGTCCACCACGCACCGCATCCTGAACGACCTGACCATCGGCCGTTTCGTCGACCGGCCCGAAGCCGGCAGCTACCGTCTGGGCATGCGCCTGCTGGAGTTGGGCAACCTGGTCAAGGCACGCCTGTCCGTGCGCGACGCGGCGCTGACGCCCATGCGCGAGCTGCACCGGCTGATCCAGCAGCCGGTCAACCTCAGCGTGCGGCAGGGCGACGAGATCGTCTACATCGAGCGCGCCTACAGTGAACGCTCGGGCATGCAGGTGGTGCGCGCCATCGGCGGGCGCGCGCCGCTGCACCTGACGTCGACCGGCAAGCTGTTTCTGGCCGCCGACGACCTGCAGCGCGTGCGCGCCTACGCCATGCGCACCGGCCTGGCCGGCCAGACGCGCAACAGCATCACGCAAATGCCGCAGCTTGAGCGCGAACTGGTCGGCGCGCGCCAGTCGGGCGTGGCGCACGACAACGAAGAGCTGGAGATGGGCGTGCGCTGCATGGCCGCCGGCATCTACGACGACCAGGGCAAGCTGGTGGCGGGGCTGTCCATATCGGCGCCGGCCGATCGGCTGGACGACACCTGGCTACCCAAACTCAAGCAGACCGCGCAGCAAATTTCCGCTGCGCTGGGCCACGACCGCCAAGACTGACGCGCGACGCCCGCACTCAAGGGTTTTTCGACTCAATACCGGCACGAGCGCTGTGGCAGCGCCATTAATTGCTATAAAAAACGCAGCGCCGTGGGCTGCATAGGCGCGCGCTCAGCCCGAATACTGGTTGCCCGCCACGGTACTGGCCGGGCGCTGCACCTCGACCCAACGGCGCACACGCTCGGCATCGGCCAGGCGGGTGTATTTGCCCGTCGAATCGAGGAACACCATGATCAGCTTGCGGCCGGCCACGCGCGCCTGCATCACCAGGCACTGGCCGGCTTCAGAGATGTAGCCCGTCTTCTGCAGGCCGATCTGCCAGTCGGGGTCATGCACCAGGCGGTTGGTGTTGTTGTACTGAACGACACGGTTGCCCACCGCCACCTCGTAGCCGGTGGACGTGGACAGCTGTCGCAGCAGCGGGTCCTGCGCGGCGGTCTGCACCAGCGTGGCCAGATCGCGGGCGCTGGAGCGATTGGCGCTGGACAACCCTGTGGGCTCGACGTAGCGCGTGTCCTTCATGCCCAGCATGGTGGCGCGCGCGTTCATCAGCCCGACGAACCGCTGCAGCCCGCCCGGAAAGGTGCGGCCCAGCGCGTGGGCGGCGCGGTTTTCGCTGGACATCAGCGCCAGATGCAGCATCTCGCCGCGCGACAGCGTGGTGCCGATGCTCAGGCGCGAGCGACTGCCCTTTTCGGTGTCGATGTCCTCTTCGGTGATGGTCAGCATCTCGTCCAGCGGCAGGCGCGCGTCGGACACGATCAAACCCGTCATCAGCTTGGTGAGCGAGGCGATGGGCAGCACGGCATGGTCGTTCTTGCTGACCAGTACCTCATGCGTGTCCTGATCCATCACCAGCGCCACGCTGGACTTGAGCTCCAGCGGGTCGCTGGCCGCGTGCAGGCCCGCCATCTGGCCAAACGACAAGCGTGTGGCACGCGGCTCGACCGGCGCCGCAGGCAATGCCTGCGCCACCGCCACGGGCTGCAGCGACAGGCGCGTTTCGCGTGCCGCCACGCGCTCGGCACGCGCGTGGGCAGCGCGGGCGGTCGCCACGGACTGCTCGCGCTCCCTGGTCTTGGCCTGGCGCACCGACTTGGCGCTGACGCGCTCTTCGGCCAGCGCGCGGCGGTGGGTCAATGGGTCGCGCGCCGCCTTGCCCGACTTGTGGCCGACTTTGGCCTCGACGATGTCAGCCTTGCCACGCCCGCCCTTGGCGACCGCCTGCCGCTCATGGCCGGGCTTGGCTGCCGCCGCTTTGCCTGACTTTTCTGGCTTGCCCGCTGCGGCCTTGGGAGATGCCGCCTTGGGCGATGCGTGAGCGACCTTGGCCGCCGGCTTGGCAGCCGCCTTCTTGGCCGGCGCGGCGCCCGCGGGCGCCAAGGCGCAAAGACTCAGCAACAAGCTTGCCGAAACCAGCCCCACACCACGCATCCACCGCTTGCCCAACGCTTTGCCCATCGTCCATTTCCCCATTGCAGACCCCGATGGGCGCAGAGTGTACTTAAACCAAAAAAGGGATGCAATATCAATCACTTGCACCCGTTTCCTCAATTACTGTATTAAATAACAGTAAAAATCAGCCCTGCGCCGCAACTCGATCAGCTTTGCTGTGTAACTTGTTGAGGGCGCTCAGATAAGCCTTGGCAGACGCGACCACGATGTCGGGGTCGGCACCCACGCCGTTGACCACGCGGCCACTGTTTTGCAGACGCACCGTGACCTCGCCCTGGCTCTCGGTCGAGCCGCTGATGGCGTTGACCGAGTACAGCACCATTTCGGCGCCGCTCTTCACGTGCGACTCGATGGCTTTGAGCGAAGCATCGACCGGGCCGTTGCCTTCCGATTCGCCTTTCACCTCCTTGCCGTCCACGGTGAAGACGATGCTGGCGTGCGGCATCTCGCCGGTTTCGCTGTGCTGCGACAGCGAGATAAAGCCGTATTGCTCTTTCTCGGCGGTGACGCTTTCGTCGCTGACCAGCGCCAGAATGTCCTCGTCAAAAATTTCGCTTTTGCGATCAGCCAGTTCCTTGAACTTGGCAAACGCCGCCATGATTTCGCCTTCCGACTCCAGCATCACGCCCAGCTCTTGCAGGCGCTGCTTGAAGGCATTTCGGCCGCTCAGTTTGCCCAGCACGATTTTGTTGGCGCTCCAGCCCACGTCTTCGGCGCGCATGATTTCGTAGGTGTCGCGCGCCTTGAGCACGCCGTCCTGGTGAATGCCGCTGGCGTGCGCGAAGGCGTTGGCCCCCACCACGGCCTTGTTGGGCTGCACCACGAAGCCGGTGGTGTGACTGACCATGCGGCTGGCCGGCACGATCTGGCTGGTGTCGACGTCGACCTGCAAGCCGAAGTAATCGCGCCGCGTCTTCACCGCCATCACGATTTCTTCCAGCGAGCAGTTGCCGGCGCGCTCGCCCAGGCCATTGATGGTGCATTCGACCTGGCGCGCGCCGCCGATCTTCACGCCCGCCAGGCTGTTGGCCACCGCCATGCCCAGGTCGTTGTGGCAGTGCACCGACCAAATGGCCTGGTCGCTGTTGGGCACCTTCTCGCGCAGCGTCTTGATGAAGTTGCCATACAGCTCGGGGATGGCGTAGCCCACCGTGTCGGGGATGTTGATGGTGCGCGCGCCTTCCTTGATGACCGCCTCGCACACGCGCGCCAGAAAGTCGATGTCGCTGCGGTAGCCGTCTTCGGCAGAAAACTCGATGTCCTCCATCTGGTTGCGTGCAAAGCGCACCGCCAGCCTGGCCTGCTCGAACACCTCGTCGGGCGTCATGCGCAGCTTTTTCTCCATGTGCAGCGGGCTGGTGGCGATGAAGGTGTGGATGCGCCCGCGGTTGGCGCCCTTCAGTGCTTCGGCGGCACGCGCGATGTCGCGGTCGTTGGCGCGGCTGAGCGAGCAGATCGTCGAATCCTTGATCGCCTCGGCAATCGCCTTGACGCATTCGAAGTCGCCGTTGGACGACGCGGCAAAGCCGGCTTCGATCACGTCCACCTTCAGGCGCTCCAGCTGGCGCGCGATGCGCAGCTTCTCGTCGCGCGTCATGCTGGCGCCGGGCGACTGCTCGCCGTCGCGCAAGGTGGTGTCGAAAATGATCAATTTGTCGGTCATGGTTTGCTCCGTTTTTTGAAGTGGCTTGCGCTGGTGGGGCGTGCGCAAACCCGTGATTTGATATTGAATTGCGTCAGGCCGCGTCAGGCCGCGTCAGGCCCGCATTGTGCCTGCGCCGGGTCGTTGGCGGCGCGACCGGGCAAGCCGTATTCGCGCTCGTACAAGGCCAGCAGTTCGCCCGATGACAACTCGCCGCCTTGCACGTCCATCACCCGCTGCACGACCCGGCTAAACGCCTGCTGGCGCTCGCGCGTCATCGTCACGCCATGGTCGCGCTCCAGCAGATACGCCATGCCGCCCTTGCCGGACTGGCTGTTGACGCGGATCACCGCCTCGTAGCTGCGGCCCAGATCCTGTGGGTCGATGGGCAGGTAGGGTACTTCCCACAGGTCGCCCTCACGCCGCGCGGCAAAGCCTTTCTTGATCGCGTCCTGGTGCGTGCCCGAAAACGAGGTGTAGACCAGATCGCCCGCATACGGGTGGCGCGCGGGCACCGGCAATTGGTTGCAGTGCTCCACCGTGGTGCGAATGGCGTCGATGTTCGAAAAATCCAGCCCCGGATGCACGCCCTGCGTGTACAGGTTGAGCGCCACATTGACCAAGTCGAGGTTGCCTGTGCGCTCGCCATTGCCGAACAGACAGCCTTCGACGCGCTGGGCGCCCGCCATCAGCGCCAACTCGGCCGCCGCCGTGCCGGTGCCACGGTCGTTGTGCGGGTGAACCGAGAGCGTCAAATTCGGGTGCGCGGCCAGCGCGCGGCGCATCCACTCGATCTGGTCGGCAAACACGTTCGGCGTGGCGTTTTCGACCGTTGTCGGCAGATTCAGGATGATTTCGCGGCCCGCGCCCCAGGCGGCGATGGCCGTCTCGCAAGCCTTGAGCGACACCGGCAGCTCGGCGCTGGAAAAGGTCTCGGGCGAATACTGCAACACCCAATTCGTCTCGGGCATCGCATCGGTGAGTTGCTTGAGCAGCGTGATGTGCCGCTCGATCAAGGCCATGGTCTGGGTCACGTTCAGCCCGAACACCAGGCGCCGCCACACCGGCGCCACCGCGTTGTACACGTGCACGATGGCGCGGCGCGCGCCGGCCAGCGACTGGACCGTGCGCTCGATCATGTCCTCGCGCGCGGGGGTCATGACCTGAATCGTCACGTCATCGGGAACGCGCCCCTCCTCGATCAGCCGGCGCACGAAGTCGTATTCGATCTGCGACGAGGCGGGGAAGCCGACCTCGATCTCCTTGAAGCCGATCTGCAGCAGTTGCTCATACAGCCGCAGCTTGCGCGCCGCATCCATCGGCTCGGGCAGCGCCTGGTTGCCATCGCGCAGGTCGGTCGAGAGCCAGCGCGGCGGCTGCGTGATGGCCTGGTCGGGCCAGGTTCGGTCACGCAAGCCGATGGGCGCGACGGGCCGGTATTTGAGATGCGGTTGCTGGAGCATGGCGATGGTTTCCTTGTGGGAGTTCTGGAAAAAACACACCCGCAACCCGGATAAAAAACGGCCCGTTGCAGGGTGCAGACGGGCCGTGGATTCGTTGAGAAACGCAAAAAAATGAAGCGCGCGCTACTCCTCCCGCCCGTCAGGCGTTAGCAGTAGCGCTAGCGATTTCGCGTTCATGCCGAAAATCATAGCATGACTCAGGTCATGGGCGGGCGAGTGTGGGCGTCAGACGGCGAACGCTTCAATCGTGGTGCAGGCCACGCTCGTCCGGCTCGTCGGTCGACGTGCTGACGATGCTGACCTGGTGCCCCTTGGCACGGCGCCAGACATAGATGATGTACCCCGACACCGCGTAGCCCACGAACAGCACGAACAGCAGCGTGGCCGGCTCGATGCTGATGACGGCAATCACCAACGCGATGACCACCAGCACCACAAAGGGCACGCTGCGCCGGCCGCCAAAGTCCTTGAAGCTGTAATAAGGGATATTGGTGACCATGGTCAGGCCCGCGAACAGCGTCAGCGCGAAGGTCAACCAGGCGAAGTCGGCGCGCACCAGCCGCACGCCGCCGAACGATGACATGAGGGCCTTGAACAGCGGCACCTCGTGCGTCGCGTTGATCATGGCGCTGGTCAGCCAGATGAAGCCAGCCACCAGCGCGGCGGCGGCGGGCGATGGCAGACCCTGGAAATAGCGCCTGTCCACCACCGCCGTGTTGACGTTGAAGCGCGCCAGCCGCAGCGCCGCGCAGGCGCAGTAGACGAAGGCGGCGATCCAGCCCCATCGGCCCAGCGGACGCAGCGCCCATTCATACGCCAGCAGCGCGGGCGCGGCGCCAAAGCTGACCATGTCGGACAGCGAATCCATCTGCTCGCCAAAGGCGCTTTGCGTGCCGGTCATGCGCGCCACGCGACCGTCCAGGCTGTCGAGCACCATGGCGGCAAAGATGCCCGTGGTAGCCAGGTCAAAGCGACCATTCATGGCCATGACGATGCCGTAGAAGCCGCCAAACAGCGCCGCCAACGTGAACAAATTGGGCAGCACGTAGATGCCCTTGCGGCGCGGGCGGGCGGCGCGGGTCATGGCGGTCACCGGCGGCGAATGGGGGTTGTCGGAATCGGCATCCATGTAGTCGGGCCCAGTCAAGCAAATTCGGTCAGACGATGCTCATTGACATGCAGCAGGCGGTGAGTCAGGCGCCTATCCTGGGCCGCACTGGGTGACGCCTGCGGCCAATGCAGCCCACGATGGCGTCCAGTCACCCCACCCAGTTTAACGGCACGCGCGCGCAAAAAAGGCCACGCGGACGTGGCCTTCGAGCCTTGGGCGAACGCTGCTCAGTTGCGCGTCTGGTCGACCAGCTTGTTCTTGGCGATCCAGGGCATCATCGAACGCAGCTGGGCGCCCACTTTTTCGATGCTGTGATCGGCGGTGTTGCGGCGACGCGCGGTCATGCTCGGGTAGTTCAGGCGGCCTTCCTGAATGAACATCTTGGCGTAGTCGCCGTTTTGGATGCGCTTCAGGGCGTTGCGCATGGCCGCGCGGCTCTGCTCGTTGATGACTTCGGGGCCGGTCACATACTCGCCGTATTCAGCGTTGTTGCTGATCGAGTAGTTCATGTTGGCGATACCGCCTTCGTAGATCAGGTCGACGATCAGCTTCAGTTCGTGCAGGCACTCGAAATATGCCATCTCGGGCGCGTAGCCGGCTTCGGTCAGCGTCTCGTAGCCCATCTTGATCAGTTCGACCGCGCCGCCGCACAGCACGGCCTGCTCGCCGAACAGGTCGGTCTCGGTCTCTTCCTTGAAGTTGGTCTCGATGATGCCGGCCTTGCCGCCGCCGTTGGCCATGGCGTAGGACAGGGCCAGATCACGCGCCTTGCCCGATTTGTCCTGATGCACCGCCACCAGGTGCGGCACGCCGCCGCCCTGCGTGTAGGTGTTGCGCACGGTGTGGCCCGGCGCCTTGGGCGCGACCATCCACACGTCCAGGTCTTCACGCGGCACGACCTGGTTGTAGTGCACGTTGAAACCGTGCGCAAAGGCCAGCGAAGCGCCCTTCTTGATGTGGGGTTCTACGTTTTCGTTGTAGACCTGTGCAATCTGCTCGTCGGGCAGCAGGATCATGACCACGTCGGCGGCCTTGACCGCGTCGTTCACTTCCATCACGTTCAGGCCGGCCTTGCCGACCTTGTCCCAGCTGGCGCCGCCTTTGCGCAGGCCGACCACGACCTTCACGCCGCTGTCGTTCAGGTTCTGCGCGTGCGCATGGCCCTGCGAGCCATAGCCGATGATGGCGACGGTCTTGCCCTTGATGAGGGACAGGTCACAGTCTTTGTCGTAGAAAACTTTCACGTGGTTTCTCCTTGGATGATCCGGTTGCTATTTAAAAATGAGCTGCTTGCGCTGACTGGCCAAGCGCTGCGAGCTCAAAGCCTCAACAAACGCTCGCCACGGCCGATGCCGCTGGCGCCCGTGCGCACGGTTTCCAGAATCGCCGACTTGTCGATGGCGTTGAGGAAGGCGTCGTGCTTGCCCTGGTCGCCAGTCAGCTCGATGGTGTAGCTCTTGTCGGTGACGTCGATGATGTGGCCGCGGAAGATGTCGGTGGTGCGCTTGATCTCCTCGCGCTCCTTGCCGACGGCGCGCACTTTCACCATCATGTGCTCGCGCTCGATGTAGGCGCCTTCGGTCAGGTCGACCACCTTCACGACTTCGATCAGGCGGTTGAGGTGCTTGGTGATCTGCTCGATGGTTTCGTCGGAGCCGCGCGTCTGGATGGTCATGCGCGACAGGCTTTCGTCCTCGGTCGGCGCGACGATGAGCGATTCGATGTTGTAGCCACGGGCCGAAAACAGGCCCACCACGCGGGACAGCGCGCCCGCTTCGTTTTCAATCAGAACGGCAATGATGTGTTTCATTTCTCAGAGTCCTCTTCTCGCCGCCCTCCCCCGCAGCCGGTAAGCGGCGGGCTTGGCGGGCAATAGAATCTTCTATTATTTTGATAGCTACCGTCGCTTGACTGGCAAGCGCCGAAGCCGCTTTTTATCAAAGGTCTTCAGCCCCCAGCAGCATCTCCGTGATGCCCTTGCCGGCCTGCACCATGGGGAACACGTTTTCCGTCGGGTCGGTGCGGAAGTCCATGAACACGGTGCGGTCCTTGAGCTTGCGCGCCTCGCGCAGCGCCGGCTCCACATCCTGCGGGCGCTCGATCAGCATGCCGACGTGGCCATAGGCTTCGGCCAGCTTCACGAAGTTGGGCAGCGCGTCCATGTAGCTGTGGCTGTAGCGGCCGGAGTATTCGATCTCCTGCCACTGGCGCACCATGCCGAGGTAGCGGTTGTTGAGCGACAGGATCTTGATCGGCGTGTTGTACTGCAGGCAGGTGGACAGCTCCTGAATGCACATCTGCACCGAGCCCTCGCCCGTCACGCAATACACCTCGCTCTCGGGCTTGGCCAGCTTGATGCCCATGGCGTAGGGAATGCCCACGCCCATGGTGCCCAGGCCGCCCGAGTTGATCCAGCGGCGCGGCTCGTTGAATTTGTAGAACTGCGCGGCCCACATCTGGTGCTGGCCGACGTCGGACGTCACGTAGGCGTCGGCGTCCTTGGTCATGTCCCACAGGGTCTCGATGACTTTCTGCGGCTTGATGACGTCGGTGTTGGCGCGGTCGTACTTCAGGCAGTCGCGGCTGCGCCAGCCGTCGATTTGCTTCCACCAATCGGCCAGCGCGGCCTCGTCGGGCTTGGCCGTGCCTTCGCGGATCATGCCGATCATCTCGGTCAGCACGTCTTTCACGTCGCCGACGATGGGGATGTCGACGCGCACGCGCTTGGAAATGCTCGACGGATCGATGTCGATGTGGATGATCTTGCGCTCGTTCTGCGCGAAGTGCTTGGGGTTGCCGATCACGCGGTCGTCAAAGCGCGCGCCCACGGCCAGCAGCACGTCGCAGTTCTGCATGGCGTTGTTGGCTTCCCAGGTGCCGTGCATGCCCAGCATGCCGACAAAGCGCCGGTCGGTCGCCGGGAAAGCGCCCAGGCCCATCAGCGTGTTGGTGACCGGGTAGTTCAGCAGGTCCACCAGTTGGCGCAACTCCGGCGTGGCATTGGCCAGCAACACGCCGCCACCGGTGTAGATGTACGGGCGCTTGGCGTTCAGCAGCAACTGCAGCGCCTTGCGGATCTGGCCACCGTGGCCCTTTTTCACCGGGTTGTACGAGCGCATCTCCACCTTGTCCGGGTAGCCGGCATAGGTGGCCTTGTTGAACGACACGTCTTTCGGAATGTCGACCACCACCGGGCCGGGGCGGCCCGAGCGCGCGATGTGGAAGGCTTTTTTCATCACGTCGGCGATGTGGCGCGCGTCTTTCACCAGGAAGTTGTGCTTGACCACCGGGCGCGTGATGCCCACGGTGTCGCATTCCTGGAAGGCATCGAGGCCAATGGCGGCGGTGGGCACCTGGCCGGTGATGATCACCATCGGGATCGAATCCATGTACGCCGTGGCGATGCCGGTGACCGCATTGGTCACGCCGGGGCCGGAGGTGACCAGCGCCACGCCCACGTCGCCCGTGGCGCGCGCATAGCCATCGGCGGCGTGCACGGCCGCCTGCTCGTGGCGCACCAGCACGTGCTGGATGGTGTCTTGCTTGTAGAACGCGTCGTAGATGTGCAACACCGCGCCGCCGGGGTAGCCCCAGACGTACTTGACGTTTTCGGCCTGCAGGGCCTTGACGAGGATTTCAGCGCCGCGCAGTTCTTGCGTGTCACCTGCGGTGGATGCGGCGGCTGCCGACTTGATTTCGGCCTTGGAGATTTCCATGATGAGATGAACCTTTCGAGAATTTCTCTGACGAAAAACCTTGGGTGCCCCTTGCCAGCCCTTGTGAGGCCGCTTCAGGACTTGAGGCCACGCGCCATGGGCGAAATAGATTGCCTTGCGCCGGACGGTGACCCGTTTGCCTTTTTGACTGCGGTGCGCATTATCGCACTGCAACATGAGGCGCGTCGCCCCCCGCCGGCAAAAAAGTCACGCCCCGGCGATGCCATAATCGCCCCGCGCCGCGGCCTGCAAAGGCCGGGCGAGGTCATCGTCCCGACGCCCCAGCTTCATTCCAACCGCCCCTCGCGCGCGCCAACCTTGGCCACCGAACAAGAACTCTCCGACTTTCTCAAGAGCGTCGAGAAACGGGCGTTCAAACGCGCCGTGTACCATGTTCGCGACGACGACGCGGCGTTGGACATCGTGCAAGACAGCATGATGAAACTGGCCGAGCACTACGGCGACAAGCCCCCGGCCGAGTTGCCTTTGCTGTTCCAGCGCATCCTCTCCAACAGCACGCTGGACTGGTTCCGTCGCCAAAAAACGCGCAACGCCGTGTTCTCGAACATGAGCGATTTCGAGCCGGCCGATGGCGACGGCGAGTTCGACCTGCTGGAGGCCTTTGCCGGCGCCAGCGATTCCCAGCAGGTCGAAAGCGCCGAGGATTCAACCCGCCGCGCGCAAATCCTGCGCGCCATCGAAGTGCAGATTCAGGCGTTGCCCAACCGTCAACGCGAGGCATTTCTGATGCGTTACTGGGAGGAAATGGATGTTGCCGAAACGGCGGCGGCCATGGGGTGTTCCGAGGGCAGCGTCAAGACGCATTGCTCGCGCGCAGTCCAGGCGCTGGCCAAGGCATTGCGAGCCAGGGGAATCCTGCCATGAACACCAACTACAGTCATCTTCATCACGAAACCCTGCAAAACCGCTTTGGTTTGCGCGTGGCCGCCCGGCTGTCGAACGGCGCCGAGGCGCTGCCGCACGACATTGGCGAGCGCCTGCGCGTGGCGCGCGAGCAGGCGCTGGCCCGGCGCAAGCAACCCGCGGCGGTGGCGCATCGCCGCGTTGCCAGCGCGGTGTCGCGCAACGGCAGCAGCGCCACGTTGAGCTTCGGCGACGATGGCCTCGGTTTCTGGGGCCGCATGGCCTCGGCCGCCTTGGTGCTGGTGATGGCGGCGGGCCTGGTGGTTATCAACGTCACCCAGACCGACAACCGCACGCTCGAAGTAGCCAACGTTGACGCGGCGCTGCTGACCGACGATCTGCCGCCCGAGGCCTATGCCGACCCCGGCTTTCTGCAGTACCTGAAGGCAGGTTCGGCGGGCAGCAACGCGCCGGCGGGCCGATAACCCGCCCGTCCACCCGTCACCTGCCCCGGCCTGATGCGTCTGCCGCCAGCCCTCCTCGTTGCACTGACTGCGTCGGTGCTGGGGCCGGCGCACGCCCAGGATCTGGCCGGTAGCCTGACGTTGGCCCAGGCCGCCGGCCAGATCGAATGGCGCAGCCTGAACGCCGAGCGCCGTGCCGCGCTGCAGCCGCTCGAAAAGCTCTGGTCCAGCATCAACGCCGACCAGCAGCGCAAATGGGTCGCGCTGAGCCAGAACTACAGCCGAATGTCGCCTGACGAGCGCGCCACGCTGCAAAGCCGGATGGCCGAATGGGTCAACCTGACGCCGGCGCAGCGCACGCAGGCACGCCTCAACTTTGGCGAGGTGCGTCAGGTGCCGGCCGACGAAAAGCGCGCCAAGTGGGAGGAGTACCAGGCCCTGCCCGCCGAACAGCGCGAACGGCTGGCCAACGACCGCCCCGCCCTCTCGACCGGCGCCGCGCCGGCGCTGCGGCCCGCGCCGGCCGACCGTCTGCTTCGATCGGCGCGCCCGCCGGTGCCAGTGACAGTGCCGCCGGCCGCGCCCGCCGCCGACGCTGCGCTGCGCTTGCCCCCGGTGAATCGCAATACACTCCTGCCACAGCCGCTGCAACCCGTGGTGCCCGAATCGCGCTGAGCCGGCACGCCGCGCCCGCTGGCCGCGGGTTGCCGGTGGTTCCCAAGCCCTGATGCATGAATTCGTCCGCAGCCGCCCCGGCCTCCGCCGCCGCCCCTGAACCGCTGTCGCTGCGCGCGCCCTCGCTGCGTCGGCGCATGGCCAGCTGGCTGTACGAAGGCACGCTGATGTTCGGCATGGTGGTGTTGCCGGGCCTGCTGTTCGGCATCGCGACCAACACGCGGCATGCACTGGACAACCGCCACGGCCTGCAGGCGGTGGTGTTCGGCGTGCTGGCGATCTATTTCGTCTACTTCTGGTGCAAGGGGCAGACGCTGCCCATGAAGACCTGGCACATCCGCATCGTCGACCGCGCGGGCCAGCCCCTGAGGTGGCCGCGCGCGCTGTGGCGCTACCTGCTGATGTGGCTGTGGTTCTTGCCGCCGCTGGCGGCCATGGCGCCGTTCAAGCTGTCCGGCGGCGAGGTCGCGGTGCTGCTGGTGGGGTGGGTGGCGGTGTGGGCGCTGCTCAGCCGCTTTCATCCGCAGCAGCAGTTCTGGCACGACGCCTGGGCCGGTACGCGGCTGATCGACGTGCAGCCCGACCTTGCGCGGCGCCGCCGGTAAAACGCACCCATGCCGCCCGTCATTGCACGGCCCGACAATCGCGGCATGAATTCGCAAACTCCCCTCCCCGACGCGGCGGTCAACCCGCAGAAAAGCCGCACCGGCTTGTCCCGCATCTGGCACGCCACGGGTTATTCCATCGAAGGGCTGAAGGCCGGCTGGGGCGAAACCGCCTTTCGGCAAGAAGCCATCGCCGCCGCCGTGCTGCTGCCTGCGTCGTTCTGGCTGGGACGCCACTGGACGGAAACCGCGCTGCTGGCCGGTGCGGTGCTGTTCGTGATGATCGTGGAACTGCTCAATACCGGGATCGAAACCGCCATCGACCGCATCGGCCCCGAGTGGCACGACCTGTCCAAGCGCGCCAAGGACATGGGATCGGCCGCCGTGCTGCTCAGCCTGCTGCTGGCCGGCGGCATCTGGCTGGCGGCGCTTTACGCTCGCTTCTTCACATGAACGCCATCAACTGCACCGCCCCCGCCTTTTCCGTCTGCGTCTATTGCGGCTCGCGTCCGGGGGCCGACCCGGCCTTTGTCGACGTGGCGCGGCAGGTGGGCGACTGGATTGGCCGCCACGGCGGGCAACTGGTCTATGGCGGCGGCCGCGCCGGGCTGATGGGCGTGGTGGCCGACGCCACGCTGGCCGCGGGGGGCAGCGTGGTTGGCGTGATTCCGCGCGCGCTGGTCGAACGCGAACACGCGCACCGCGGCTGCACCGAATTGATCGTGGTCGAGACGATGCACGAGCGCAAGCGCATCATGGCCGAGCGCTCCAACGCCTTCCTGGCGCTGCCCGGCGGCATCGGCACGTTCGAGGAATTCTTCGAGGCCTGGACCTGGCGCCAGCTCGGCTATCACGACAAGCCGATCGGCCTGCTCAACCAGGCCGGCTATTACGACGCCATGCTGGCCTTTATGCGCCACAGCGTGGCCAGCGGCTTCATGGGTGCGGCACAGATGGCGCTGATCGAAGTGGGCGACGACTGGCACACGCTGCTGCAGACGCTGGTGCGCGAAGCCGCTTACCCAGCGCCTACGCGGCTCGACAAGATCTGACCGCCAGCGCTTGGCGCACAAAGAAAAAACCGCGTCGGACCGAAGTCCAGCGCGGTTTTTTTTACAGGTGAACAGCGGGTGGCTTACCAGCGGTAGTTGGCGCGCGTTTCCCAGTCGTTCAGCTGCTTTTCGGCCTCGTCCTTGGCGATGCCGTAACGCTCTTGCATCTTGCCGACCATCTGGTCGCGCTTGCCGGCGATCACGTCCAGGTCGTCGTCGGTGAGCTTGCCCCACTGCTCCTTGACCTTGCCCTTGAATTGCTTCCAGTTGCCGGCGATGGTGTCTTCGTTCATGTCGGTTGCTCCTTTGATGGATGGCTCTGATGGGTTGGTTACCGCAAGTGCCTTCGTACCGTGACGAAAGCGTGTGTGTCTTGCGATGACTCCACTGTAGGCAAGGCCCGGCGCGAGCGCAGTAGGCGCGGGCACCCGCGCTGCGTCAGCACAGGACTACCCGCACGCGGGCGTGGTCCGACACGTCGCCCGCTCAGGCCGCGGGCAAGAACAGCTGCTGCAGATCGCTCAGAAAATCGAAGCCGCGCGCCGTGGGCGTGAACACCACCCCGTCTTGTGCCAGCCAGCCAGATTGCTCTGCTTTTTGCAGCGCGTCGCCCAGGCTGCTCGGCGGCAGGCCGGTCTTTTCCATGTAGTCCTGCAGCGTGAAGCCGTCCTTCAGGCGCAGCGCGTTCAGCATGTATTCGAACGGCAGGTCGCGCCGCGCGACTTCATGCGCCTGCGCCACGGCGTCGCCCTCCAGCGCCTTGCTCATGTACAGGTCGGGCTGGCGATGGCGCACCTGCCGCACGATGCGATGCGGAAAGCTCAGCTTGCCGTGCGCGCCCGCGCCCAGGCCCAGATAGTCGCCAAACTGCCAGTAGTTCAGGTTGTGCACGCAACGGTGTCCGGCGCGCGCATAGGCCGACACTTCATAGCGCTCCAGCCCTGCCTGCGCGGTTGCCAGGGTGATGTGGTCCAGCATGTCCCACGCGCTGTCCTCGTCGGGCAGGCGCGGCGGGAACTTGGCGAACACGGTGTTGGGCTCCACGGTCAGGTGGTAGAGCGACAGGTGCGGCGGCCTGAACGCCAGCGCCGTCTGCAGATCGCGCACCAGATCGGGCAGGGTCTGGCCGGGCAAGGCGTACATCAGGTCGAGGTTGAAGGTGTCGAACGCGCGCGCCGCCTCCTCCACCGCCGCGCGCGCCTGCGCCGCGTCGTGCACGCGGCCAATGGCCTTCAGGTGCCGGTCGTCGAAGCTCTGCACGCCGATGGACAGGCGCGTGACACCCGCAGCGCGAAACGCCGCAAAGCGCTCGCGCTCGAAGGTGCCGGGGTTGGCCTCCAGCGTCACCTCGCACGCGGGCGCCAGAGGCAGGCGCGCCCGCACGCCCGCAATCAGCCGGTCGATCTGCTGCGGCTCGAACAGGCTGGGCGTGCCGCCGCCGATGAACACGCTGTGCACCTGACGCCCCCACACCAGCGGCAGACTGGCCTCCAGGTCGGCCATCAGCGCGTCGACGTAGCGCGCCTGCTGCGCCAGCGCGTCGGCTTCCGGGCGCCGCTCGTGCGAATTGAAGTCGCAGTACGGGCACTTCTTCAGGCACCAGGGCAGGTGCACGTACAGCGACAGCGGGGGCAGCTCCGGCAGTTGCAGCGTGCCGGGGCGCAGGTAGTGGGCGACCTCGTTCACAGCCAGCGTTCGCGCATCAGTTGCACCATCTGCGCGGCGGCGCGGCCACGGTGGCTGTGCGCGTTCTTCACGTCGGGCGGCAGTTCGGCAAAGGTCTGGCCGAATTCGGGGATGAACATCACCGGGTCAAAGCCGAAGCCGCCGCTGCCGCGCCGCTCGCGCGCGATCTCGCCCACCACCCGGCCGACGGCGATCAGCGGCTCGGGGTCGTCCGCCGAGCGCAGCGCCACCAGCGTGCTGACCATGGCGGCGCAGCGCTGGTCGATGTGCTGCATCTGCTCGAGCAGCGCGCGCACGTTGTTGGCGTCGCCCTTTTCGTAGCCGAACTGCGTCGCGTAGTAAGCGGTATCCACGCCCGGCAGGCCGCCAAAGGCGTCGACGCACAGGCCGGCATCGTCGGCCAGCGCCGGCAGGCCTGAAGCGGCGGCGGCGTGGCGCGCCTTGGCCAGCGCGTTTTCGATGAAGGTGCGAAACGGCTCCTCGGCCTCGCCGATGCCCAGGTCGGCTTGGCGCAGCAGGTTCATGCCCAGCGGCGCCAGCATGGCCTGCAGTTCTGCCAGCTTGCCGGCATTGTTGGATGCGAGAACGATCTTCATGCTAAAAAAAGGCTCCAGCGCCCGTCTGACAAGCGCAAGCAGCTATCATTTTGATAGAGCGACGCGCTGCATGGCGGTCAGCTCGCCAATGCCCTTTTCGGCCAGCCGCAGCAGCTGGTCCATCTCGGCGCGCGAAAATGCCGCGCCTTCGGCCGTGCCCTGCACTTCGACGTAGTGGCCGGCGCCGGTCATCACCACGTTCATGTCGGTGTCGCAGGCCGAATCCTCGCGGTAGTCCAAGTCGAGCACCGGCACGCCGCGCACGATGCCGACCGAGATGGCAGCCACCGGGTGCAGGATGGGCGATTCGGTGATGGTGCCGCGCGACAGCAGCCACGTCACCGCATCGTGCGCGGCCACGTAGGCGCCCGTGATGCTGGCGGTGCGCGTGCCGCCGTCGGCCTGGATCACGTCGCAGTCGAGGTGAATGGTGCGTTCGCCCAGCTTGCGCAGGTCGAACACCGCGCGCAGGCTGCGGCCGATGAGGCGCTGGATCTCCTGCGTGCGGCCGCTTTGCTTGCCGCGCGCGGCTTCGCGGTCGCCGCGGGTGTGGGTGGCGCGCGGCAGCATGCCGTATTCGGCCGTCACCCAGCCTTCGCCGCTGCCGCGCTTGTGGGGCGGCACTTTCTCTTCGACCGACGCGGTGCACAGCACCTTGGTCTGCCCAAACTCGATGAGGACCGAGCCCTCGGCGTGCACGGTGTAGCCGCGCGTGATGGTGACAGGGCGCAGCGCGTCGGCCGCGCGATCAACCCGAAGTGAAAGGGAGTCGCTCATAACTATGCAAGTGTCCATTTAAAAAGGCCGCGGAGCAGGCCATGCGGGAACGCCGTGGAACGGGCTTGGCCCGGCCACTGGCGTTGTCCCTTGGGGGAGGCGCGCAGCGCCTCAGGGGGGCATTTTCTTCGTGCGCTGGATGGCGTCGTTGATTTCGGCAATGGAGCGTTCGATGGCGTCTTCGTCCATGTCTTCCAGCAACGGGTCTAAATGGCCCGCCAGGATGGTGGAGGCGAAAACGTCGTCGCTCATCAGCCCGGTTTCGGTGAAGCCGCTGCGCGGCGCGCCCGCATTGGCCGGTGTTTCCCACTCGAACGCCAGCACCGTGACGTTGTCGGAGCGTTCGCCGGCGGCCTGCAGCGCGGCGTCGACCAGCGCCGGCACGGCACGTGCCACCGGCTGTGTGCCCAGTGCGTGCACGATTTGCTCGTCCGGCAAACTGCCCCACAGGCCGTCGGAGCAGAGCAACACCTTGTCGCCCTCGGTCAGCCGCAGCGGTCCGCCGGTGTCGAAAACCGGCCGCAACGTCGAGCCCAGGCAGGTGTACAGCACGTGGCGGTTGACGCCCTCGGGCGCGCCGCCGCCGCGCGTTTGCGCCTCGATGAACGAGTGGTCGCGCGTGCGCGTCAGCAGGGTGCCGCCGCGCACCACGTACAGGCGCGAATCGCCGCAGCTGACCCAGTGCAGCTCGCCCGACTGCACCACGCCCGCCACCAGCGTGGTGCGGGGCGTGTCGATCAAGCCCTGCCCGCTGGCGTAACGGATGATCTGGTGGTGCGCCGACAACAGCGCCGAACCCAAAAACGCCGACGGCGCGGGCAGCCGGGGCCGGGCTTCGCGCTGAAACAGCGACGACAGCGCCTGCAGCGCGATCTGCGCCGCCACATCGCCTTGGGGGTGTCCACCCATGCCATCGGCCAGCACGAACAGCCCTGCCTCGCGGGTGTAGCAATAACCCATGCGGTCTTCGTTTTTCTGGCGACCACCCAGGCGGCTGAGCTGGAATACGGAAAATTTCATGCAATAGCCCTTGCGCGCACGGCGGCGTGGCAGACCGAAGCGAACGATGGCGGCAGGGTCACTTCAGCCTGGCCCCCAGGCGCGTGGCCCGCTGCAGGCTTTTCTTGGTGTCGTTCAGCACGTTGTCGAACTGCAGCCGCACCTTGTCGCCCACCGACAGCCGGGTGTATTGGCGCTCGCCCTCGCGGCTCAGTTCCTTCTGCAACGCAAACACCGACTGCGGGCGCGACAGCGGGTCGAGCGACATGCACCATTCGACCACTTCGATCAGGTTGTCCGAATACACGCCGCGCAGGCGGGTCAGCGCGAGCGACAGGCGGTCTTTCTCCAGCCGCTGCGGAGCGTCGTTGGGCGGATAGCCCTGCATGCACGAATAGATGCAGGCGCCGATGGCGTAGATGTCCGTCCACGGCCCCATGGCCGAATCGCGGCGGTACATCTCGGGCGCGGCGAAGCCGGGGGTGTACATGGGACGGGTGAAGTCGCCCTCCTTGTTGAGCACCTCGCGCGCGGCGCCGAAGTCGAGCATCACCGCCTTGTTGTCATCGGTGATGAAGATGTTGGCCGGCTTCAGGTCCAGGTGCAGCATCTTGTGCTGGTGCACGATGCGCAGCCCGCGCAGGATTTCGTCGAACAGCGAGCGGATGGTGGATTCGCGGAACACCTTGGCCTTCTTCAGGTCGCGCGCGGTGACGATGAAGTCCTGCAGGGTCGCACCCTCCAGGTAGTTCATCACCATGTACACCGTCTCGTGCTGGCGGAAGAAGTTGAGCACGCTCACTACCGAGGGGTGCGAGATCTGCGCCAGCGAACGGCCTTCCTCGAAGAAGCTCTTGAGCCCCAGGCGGTAAAGCGACAGCTTTTCGGGCGCCACCCGCGGCACCAGCTCGCCCGGCAACCGCATGGCCAGGGCCGATGGCAGGTATTCCTTGATCGCCACCTGCTGGCCGTCGGCGTCGACAGCCAGGTAAACGACACCGAACCCCCCCGACGAAATCCGGCGCACCACGCGGTACCCGCCGATTCCGGTGTCGGGCGGCAGCGGTGCTGGCTTGGGCTTTGACATAATTTGCGGCAACCGGATCGGCCCGGGCGAAACTGTCTGCGCGCCGATCAACCACACCAACCGCCCCGTCCGTTTCGCACCGGAATTGCAGAATGTCAGTTTACAGTATGACCGGGTACGCCAGCGGCCAATGCGGGCCTGCCGGCCCCGCGGTGGATGGCGCGGCGAGCAAGCCTTCGACGGCGCGATTGGGGCTGGAATTGCGCTCGGTCAACAGCCGGTTTCTCGACCTTGGCTTTCGCCTGTCGGACGAGCTGCGCCAGCACGAACCCGCCCTGCGCGACTTGCTGGGCCGGCGCCTCAAGCGCGGCAAGGTCGAATTGCGCGCCTATCTGAACCACCCCGCCAGCGGCGCGCTGGGCGACCCGCCGGCGCGCCTGCTGCAACGGCTGGCCACGGTGCAGGATCAGGTGCGCGCCTGGCTGCCCGAAGCTGCCCCGCTGTCGGTGGCCGACGTGCTGCGCGTGACCAGCGGCGCCGAACCCACCGACGACGAAGGCATCGCCGAAGCGCTGCTGGCGCTGGCGCGCAACGTGCTCGACGACTTTGTCGCCGCTCGCCGGCGCGAAGGCGAGCGCCTGGCCGCGCTGATTCGCGAGCGCGTGGCGCAGCTGCGCGACCTGGCCCGCGCCGCCGAGCCGCTGGTGCCGCGCGCGGTGGAAGCGCAGAAGCAGCGCTTCGTGGCCCGCTGGAACGAGGCGCTGGCCGGCAGCGACGGCCAGATCAGCCCCGCCGCCGCGCAAGAGCGCGCCTTGGCCGAGGCCACGGCGTTTGCCATCCGCATCGACGTGGCCGAGGAACTGGGCCGGCTGGCCGCCCACCTGGACGAGATCGAAGCGGTGCTGGCCAAGGGCGGCGAAGCCGGCAAGCGGCTCGACTTCCTGATTCAGGAGCTGCACCGCGAGGCCAACACGCTGGGCAGCAAGTCGGCCGCGCTGGAGCTGACGCGCATCTCGGTCGACATGAAGGTGCTGATCGAGCAGATGCGCGAGCAGGTGCAGAACTTAGAGTAAGGTCCTAGGGAGGCACATGCCACCCTAAATCGATGCCCTAAGCCGTTGATTTCCAATGGAAAGTTCTTCCAAGAGGTAACACACCGTCCCAGACAGGCGCATGCTTTCTGGCGGGTTTTTTGGCGGGTTCGTGGGGGGTTCGTTGGCGGGTTCGGAATTCCGAATCCATCTTTCGCAACCCTCCAGATCGCCAACCCGCCATCCACTTCTGGAGGCCGCATCATGTCTGGGTTGACACAAAATGTTTCAGATAGAACGCTGCGCGCTTGGCTGACCGCCGGGCCCGTGGACAAGGGGATCGGTGGCGGACTGATCTTCTTTGCGAGAGAGTCATCCGCACGCCAGGGGCAAGCCACCTGGATCCTTCGATACCGAATCGCCACACGGCGACACGAGAAGGTGTTGGGGCGATACCCCGACATCTCACTGAAAGACGCGCGAGAACTTGCTCGCCGCGACCGGGCGCTGATCCAGCAAGGGGTCGACGTCAACGCCAAGAAGCGCCAGGAGAAGCTCAAGGCCCTTCAGATGGAGGACGTCAAGGGGCTGGGCCAGATCTGGTACGAAAGGCACATCCTCGGGAAGATCAAGAACCCGCAGGTCGTCGAGCGCGTGCTGCGCCGCCACATCTATCCCGTGATCGGCAAGCTCGCCATTGACGAAGTTCGGCCTCATCACATCGACGCGGTTCTCGCGAAAATCGTCGAGGCGGGTGCCCCGACCGTGGCCAACGACGCGATGCGGTACTTGTTTCGCATGTTCCACTACGGCGCCAAGCGCAAATGGACGGATGCGAACCCGGTCGCCGGCTTCGACCTGTCAGACGCGGGAGGAACCGAAACACCCCGAGACCGCTTCTTGAGCTACGAGGAACTGATGTCGCTCGCTCGGGACATGCGCGAAACGCCGAACTTTGGGCGCATCAATGAGCTCGCCGTCTGGCTTCTGCTGGCACTTTGCGTTCGCAAAATGGAACTGCTGTCTGCCAGGGTGACGGATTTTGACCTTGAACGAGGTGTGTGGAGGCTGCTCCCCAATCGGACCAAGACCAAGTCGTACATCGAAATCCCGCTGTCGCTGCAGGTCGTCGAATGGCTCAAGGAAGTGATCGTCTTCGCGTGCGGCAGTCAGCACCTGTTCCCAGCGCGCCGTCTCGTTCGAAAGAGAAACGGAGTCGCCTGCAAAAACCGCTTTGAACACATCAGCCCAGACACACTCAACGTCGCGCTGAAAAGGCTGCCCATGGACGACGTCGAGCATTTCACGGTGCACGACATGCGACGAACCGCCCGCACCCAGTTGAGCGCACTGGGTGTCGACCCCTTTGTCGCCGAGCGGGCCTTGAATCACAAGTTGCCTGGAAGGCAAGCGGTCTACGACAAGCACGACTACTTTGTCGAAAGGAAGAAGGCGCTGCATCGATGGGGTGAGATGCTGGGCGCGATCAGCAGGGGACAGCCGGTTCACTTCCCCACGGACGCCGTCGAGTTGATGAAGAAGGAACCGGAGCAAAGCGCACTTGTCTATGCACCAAGGCAGTTGCCGCATGCGTTCGTCATGAGGGCAGCAGCCAACGAGTAGGAGACCGGCGACTTCACGCCGTCCACGATTCCGGCGGCGGACCGTGGATATCGGCGTGAGTCAGGCACCACCGGCCAAGCCGGTGGCTTGATGTTGGAATCCCTCAAAGGGCGCGGGAGATCGGCGCCTAAAGGCGCAGCACCCCGCAGCGCTTGCACCGTCCGGAGCCGCGAAGACACAACCCATCTCGGCGGGTAGTACTCTTCACCCGGCGGCTTCTTTCCTTGGTCGGCAAGAGGCAGCCCCGACCGCACCACTCGGTCAAACCTCTGCGAGTCCCTCGGCAGAGCCGGGGGCTTGCTTTATGAGTCACTACCCGCCATCGCTTCGGTGCCGGGACAGTAACAGTGGACTGACACCTACAGCGCTTTCACCGCGCCGAGCTTCGCATGCGTGTCACCCCAGTTGCACCGGATGCGCAGCCGCGCAACGCCAGCGCTTGCACCCCAGACATCGCCGCTCGCGCGCAGTGCGGGCGTGTCCCCCTCCCCTGCAACTCGAACGCCCTGGGCAGGCCTTGGCAACTCTGGACGCAGGTGCCAAGCCCCTTCCAACGCAGTCGTAGGAGCAGGAGCAACCGCAGGTCGGTCGACCCTCGCTCAAGCCGAAATCCCCAGGCGCTGGAGGAGCGCAATCGTCACCTTCTTCGAAGGAAGAGCTTCGGCTGCCGCCTTCACTTCTGCCATCCGTTGAACGAGCCGGGACCGGTAGGCCGCGTGATCAGCCCCCGATCGCTTCAGAGACGCCAAGAGAGCTTCCATGATGTAGTTTCTCAGGCGAATCTCAGCGCCGGCTGCAAAGCCGGCGGAAGACATCGCTGTTCCGACCAGTCGTTCCACATCAAGCTGCACCTGCACGTTCTCGCAAAGGCCATCGAGATTGAGGTCCACGTAGAACACAGGCGTCCCGTTCTCGATGTGCCAGAAGTCGGTTTGAATGAAGCGCCCCAGTTCCACGCTTCCCGGCCCAAAGATCCGCCAAACCCCGGAGTTGTGTCGACGCGCAGTGCCAGACCCGATGACGTGCATGTTCAGCCTCCAGGAGCCCGCGCGATGCGCACAAGCAGGGTTTCAACCACGGACTCCGACTTGCCGTCACTTGTGAAGAACTCAAGCTTGGCGCCCTCTGTCGAAGGGATGCTTTTGGTGCCGGCCTCTGTGAAGGACACCTGCAGGGCCGTTGCTCCTGTCGGCTTCAAGACTGCAGCCTGACCGTGCAAAGTCACCTTGCTGACCTTGTTGAGGTTCTTGCCCTGAATGTGAATGTCGAACGCCGCTGGAACGGAAAAGTGCAGACTTGGACTCACCTTCTCGATGACCACTTTGTTCGGATCCGCAACGGCTTCAGCCTTCTTGGGCTTGCAATCGTCACCCGAGGGTGTCGCAACGTAGACCAACTCTCCCGCGCCTGCGCCTCTCGCGCTGTCGACGATGGGGTGTTCGTGGCTGCCATACGAGGTGATGACCCTCAGAACCATCTCACGGTCGAGTTTGCCCGAGAGTGGAGAAATCGCTGGGACGCTGAGCAGGATGCCCGCCATGTCGGGCGCGATTCTGATGGCGCTACCTTCCAACAGTTGACCAAGAACCATGACTTTGTCGGTACGCCAGACATTACGTCCCGACACAAGCAGGGTCGATGCTCCACATGCGTTCACTGGCCCGCCCTTGACCGCCTCGATCCGTACAACCCGATCGCTGCTGCCCGTCAGCTGATTCGTGAACCAGTCAAGATCGGGCGAGCGGCGCTGCATCGGAACCTCGATCGTGGACTGCTTGCGCCCACCAGCATCTAGGCTGCCATCGGCCAGTTCGTGCGGCGAAGGTCCCCACAGCGTGGTGACCTTGAGCTTCAATGTCGGCCACCACGAGGGAATCGACATGTCCACCGAAAGATCGTAGGGTTTGATCATCTGCTCCACCCCAATACGGCCTTCAGGCTCAATAACCGTTCGAGGGCCGAGCACCCATCCGAAGGTCTGCTTGCTCGCAACTGCGTAGCCGACCACGGACGGAACGCGCTCAAGCGTCGTTGCACGGCCCATCGCCTGCCTTGAATAGCCCAAGGCCGCCTCGGCGGCCCGGTCGGAGGCCGGCGAGGCGGTGGCGATCGATGCGGCAAGGGCGAGGCTGTTAGCCGACCGCGCCACAGTGGACATCTGCTGAACCTGCTCGCGGGGCCCGACCTCATAGACCCGAGCTCGATCGGTCTGCGCGGCCGTCTGCAGCCTCTGCATCAGGGGTCCCCATGCCATGTTCGGCGCATCAACCTGCAAGGCGCTCGCCGTCCTTTCGCAGCCAGGAATCGACCCGAGCGCTGCCTGGAGCGACAGCAGATACTCTCTGGCTGCCTCGTGTTCCTGTTCCACCTGAGCTGCGTAAGTGCCACCATCACCCAATGCTGCGAGCCAAGGCTCCATCTTCCGGATGTACTGATGTGTCAACACGCGCGTGCGTGCGTAGTGCCTCTGTTCCAGGAGCAACTTCCGCTCTTGTCCCGCAGTGGAGTGCAGGTTCTCCGGTAGTGAGCCGCTACACAAAGATTCCAGCACCTGCCTCGAGGGACCGGCAGGATCCAGACGCCATGAGTCAATCAAGCCCTGGGACTGCCCGAGGTCCTTGCCTCGGCTCTCCTCGGCATCCGCAAAGTCTTGGACCAGCCCGCCGATGGATCCGGTAGGGGCTGCCGTCGGAACAGCGACCTCGTACCCCCCTGCGGTGATGATCGCCAAGACGCGTGCACGCTGGAGGGCCCGTGCCGTCGATCTCTGTGTGAACTTGCCATCTGCCCCCCGCGCGGATGGACCGAGGTTGACGTAGTCAAGCCATTCGGACAAAAAGCGCGACTTGGCTTCGTCGTCGAAGGTGGAGGGATCGACCTTGACCTGCACCACACCCAGCAACTTCGGATGTGCCGGATCTGGAACGACGGTGGCCTGCAGGTTCACGCGCATCAGGGCCGCGCTGCCGCGATCATGGAGTTCGTCCAGCGCCCTGGCATTTCGTTCGGCGTACAGCAGGTTCCGGTAGGCCTGCCGGTCGCGGAACTCATCAAACGGGTTGGCGGTGACCGAGGTAGGTGCCACAGGGCGAGCTTCCGCAGCCAACTGTGCAGTCAGGGCCGTCAGCCTCGCATCCAGCCGCGTCAACGCTGTTTCAACCGACGGAGCCGCAACCCCGCCAGCAAGCGAACCGGGCACATCCGTTGTCAGCTTGCCCAAGTCGGAATTGACTGGCTCAGTCTGCGTGGGCAATGCGGCGCGAATCAGTTCGGCGTCCTTGAGAAGCTGGACATACTGAATTTGACGGCGCAGTAGAGCGATCTCCTGCTCAATGGCATTCCGGTCCTGTGCTTGCCGAAAGTTTTGGCCCGCAGCCGGATCACGTGTCTGTCCGAATGCCGCGGTGACGGCGGATAGGGTCTCTGTCTCCCGCATCGCGTCCGGTTTGAACGTTACTGTGTCTGCCCCTTCGATCAGCTTGTCCAAAAAGGCCAACTCCCGGGCTCTTTCGTTGATCAGCGCCTCACGGCTGTAGACCTTTGGGTCCGACACTGTGATCGTCCCGGCCGCTGACACGACCGCGGGGTCATAACGTGCTGACTGCGAAAACGGTGTCGAACAGCCGACCAGAATCATGCTCCCGGCTGCCAGGGCGGCGACGGTACGCGGCGAACCAAGTTGCCTGGCTGGTCTCCAGCCACGCGATGACGGTGCGGCCTCGCCTGCGACGAGCGCTGCGCCCGTTGGAGGAGATTGATCCGTCAGGCAAATCTCTGTGTCAGGCACACGTTCGTGCGCCGGTGCATTTCCCATGTCGCGCCCTCCTCCAAAAGCGTTGGCTCGCCAATGATCAGTACGTTCTTCGTAGTCGCCGTGAAGTCAGTCTAAGAGTATTGAGATGTAACGACAATGACTGAACGGGGGATCGGGCAGGCGGATGGACTCCCCCTGGGACAGGTTTGACACGTCGAGAGAAGCGCACGGCCTGCAGCGAGATCTGTCATCAAGACGCGATTTTCCGCCTGGGACCAACGTCGGCCCCGGGCGATCGTTGCAACCGGCAGGCGAAGGATTCAGGCCGATGGGCGACCTGATTTGCGGAGGATGGCTCAGGACAATCTGGGGCGATCACATTTGTGCCGCAGGGCGCATTGGCGGCATGCCGCCTCGGACGTGGCGTAGGCCGGCCGAAGCTGCCCGTCGAGAATGCCCTTGCGGCGCCGGCGGAGGTCGGCTATCTCGTTCAAATCAAGCAGATGCACACGGTGCGAACGAAGGCGGCCGGCAGTATCCAGCACCGAAACGAAGGCGTAGGGTTCTACGCTGGCGCCAGTTTGCGCAGCTACTGCGAGCCGCTGGACGGACAGTTGGATGATGTCGGTCAGGTACGGACGATCCCGACGTCGGGTCTTGAGCTCCACCAGGACCAGAGCACCGTCCGGCAACCGATAGACACGATCCACCTTAGGGCAATGCTGAAAAAGTCCCCGCTGTAGCTGCAGGCTGGGTAAATTACGGGGCCATGAAGCAGCAGACCCTTGCCATGGCAGCCGACGCACAGTCGGGTTTTGAACAACATCGCAAGCCCACGCGGC